>ERZ1034917.4-NODE-4-length-187434-cov-10.734020_pt1 | contig 187434 bp, 163 predicted proteins | sample MGYA00520605_ERZ1034917 | MGnify/ENA primary metagenome ERZ1034917 (study PRJEB33766, sample SAMN09781784) | gut metagenome | biome: gut microbiome | host: Homo sapiens | place: Madagascar | study: EMG produced TPA metagenomics assembly of the PRJNA485056 data set... | reverse complement strand
TTGACAGGATATAAGTTTGCTCATGGTCATACCTCCAAGATGTTTTTTGAGGTGAGTCAGGCGGTCAATTCCGGGTGATTATTGGCGGGAATCATACCGAAACCCGCTGCAAATCATTCAAAATAAGTCGTTGCGAACGGTTAGTACGTATAAAATAGCTGGATACAAAACGGCTACAAAATTCGTAAGAAACCTATGTACAGCCCGAAATACGTGGATTATTTGGACGAAATGCGTATCGAGAGTAAATCAAAGCCCAAGACTTGAGTGGGAATAAGCCTAAACTGAAAAGAATATAAGTTATATCCAAACAGATCGCAGGATGCCTTTTCACCGTTCCATGCGGTCTGTTTGTGTGTTATAATAAAATGCATGCCAAAAAGGCGAATACTTAGTCGGAGAGAATTATGGTGAAAAGCACAACGCGGGACATGACAAAGGGCAGCCCATGGAAGCTGATAGCGGGCTTTGCTCTGCCTGTTTTGCTCAGTCAAATATTTCAGCAGCTTTATAACACGGCGGACACGCTTATCGTCGGTCGCTTTTTGGGGGACGAGGCGCTGGCGGCGGTCAGTTCGTCCGGTCCGCTGATATTCCTGCTTATCAGCTTTTTTGAAGGCCTTACCATGGGCGCAAGCGTCACCATTTCGCGTTATTTCGGCGCTGACGATAAGGAGCGGGTGCAGCGCGCCATACATACGAACATTCTGGTCAGCACCATGAGCGGCCTTTTTCTTACGGGCTTTGGTATAATCATGACGCCGCATATACTCGGCTGGATGGGTACCGATCCGGAGGTGCTGCCGGACGCGATAGCTTATTTCCGCTATTATTTCATGGGCATATTGTCAGTGGTGCTCTATAATGCATGCAAAAGCATAATGAACGCGCTTGGCGATAGCCGCAGGCCGCTTTATTATCTGCTGCTGTCCTCGCTTACGAACATAGTGCTGGATGTGCTGTTCATAGGCGTGTTCCATTGGGGCGTGTGGTCGGCGGCGTTTGCAACTACAATTTCGCAAACCATCAGCATGGTGCTTTGTATGATACATTTGTCCTCCAAAAACACGGCGTTCCATATCCAATGGAAAAATCTGCGCATAGACCGCGAGATGCTGGGCCAGATAGTGCGCTACGGCCTACCTTCCGGCGTGCAAAATTCCGTAATTGGCCTTGCAAACGTTATCGTGCAGACGAATATAAACTCCTTCGGCAAAATTGCCATGGCGGCATACGGCACCTATGCAAAGCTTGAGGGCTTCGCCTTTCTGCCGATTACCAGCTTCACTATGGCGCTTACAACATACACCAGCCAAAACCTTGGCGCTTGTGAATACGAGCGCGCCAAGAAGGGCGCACGCTTCGGCATAATCTGCGCAATGATATTGGCGGAGCTGATAGGCGTTGCAATGTATATATTCATGCCCAAACTTGCCGCGCTGTTCAGCAGCACGCCGGAGGTAATAGCCTACGCTACCAAGCAGGCGCGCACAATTGCACTGTTCTTCTGCCTGCTGGCGTATTCTCACGCGGTGGCATCCGTATGCCGCGGCGCGGGCAAGGCATTCGTGCCAATGACAATAATGCTCGTCGTTTGGTGCGTGCTGCGCATAACCTATATAACAATAGCCATGCGCATATCGCACGATATACAGCTTGTGTACTTCGCTTATCCGCTCACATGGTCAATAAGCTCGGTAATATACTTCATGTACTATCATTTCTCCAACTGGGTACATGGTTTTGAACAAGTTCGCCACCGCGACGCGCTGGGAAAATAGCATGACATAAAAAGAAACAACCTCCGGGTATATTTCGGAGGTTGTTTTGATTATATGCCCACGTACTCTATCCCCCTCAACACCACGTCCTCAAACCTCAGCACGAAGCATGACGGTGTGGAGATGGGGCCATCAAGCACGGTGGCGCCGCTGAATGTGATGCGGCGAAGCTTTTTATCCATATCAGTAACGGTCACGGCGCAGTATTGCTGAAGATAGGCGCATATCGCCGCCGCATGGGATACTATTGCTGCGGCCTCGCCGTCTTTTGTTTGCGTAAGAATATCGCTTATGGCTGCCGTCATCCGCGTGCGGACGGTACGGAAGGACTCGCCGCCCGCGTTGGCAAAGTCGCAATCAGTATATTGCCGCGCCCATGCCTGTATGGTGAACGTGCTGCGCTCGCCCGTTTCCCGTTCGATAAGCCGTTCGTCGGTTGCTATGCTTTGGCCTATCGCTTCCGCGGTCTCATATGCCCGCCTGTATGGCGAAGAATAAACCGCCACGGCTTCGCTTGGCCTTATTTTGTTCCAGAATCGTTTCGCGGCGGCTTTGCCGTCCGCCGCGAGCGGGATCTGGCTGTTGGCGGCGGTGCTTTGCCTGTCCGGCGCGGAATGTCTGAACAAATAGATGGTTTTCATGAATTATGCATCCTTAGCTATGTAATCAATGTTCGCTATGCTCCGTCATGTCGTGGTTTTGGCAGCTTTGCGCCACCTGCCACAATGGCAAGATAGTCGCGGTTGAATTGAGCAACGCCGCACGGGCGGTCATGGCGGGGTCTACCGATACCAGCTTCATTGCGTCCTCTCTTTATCATTCTTTATGTTAAAGCATATCGGGCAAAAAGAAAAGCAAAAGTTGGCTATCTGATTGCAAAATCCTGCCTAACTAATATTGGTTAGAATGAACATAGTGTCCGTTTGAGTAAAAAATGTCAATGAGTTTTTTAGATTTGCTTTAGCGTAGCCCGGCGCGGCGGAATGTGGTAAAATAAACTTGATTATGCGGAGGAAAAGTATATGGAACTTGTCTTTGATTATATAAGGAACGATGCGCTAAGGCATCAGCTTAACGCGCTAACAAGGAAAACATTCGGCTTTGATTTTGAAAAGTGGGTCGCGAACGGCTATTATGAAGGCGACTATATCCCGTATTCGTTCGTTGAAAACGGAAAGATGCTTTCAAACGTCTCTGCCAACAGAATGCGCTTTTTGCAAAACGGCGTAGAACGCAACTATATTCAGATAGGCACCGTTATGACGGATGAAGTGCACCGAAACAAGGGCTTAGCAAGGCGGCTTATAGAGTATGTTGTGGCGGAATATAAGGATAAATGCGACGGCATATATCTTTTTGCCAATCTTGAAGCGATCGGATTTTACAGAAAAACGGGCTTTTCAGAAGGCGTTAAGGAGTACCGCTGCACGCTGAAGCCGAACATGATAACCAAGGCCGCAAACGGCGGTGCGTTCACAAAAGCGGGGGAGGGCATGAGGCAGAAATATACTGCCGCCGTAAGAAACGCCGCGCCGAATGCCGCGTTCGATCAGCTGAACCGTTTCGGCTTGCAGATGTTCTATACAGCGGATATGGACAGCGTATTCTATGCGGGCGATATTGACTGCTTTGCCGTAATGGAGCAGGATGGCGGCGCGCTGACGCTGCAAAGTGTTATTTGCCAAAACAAAATATCGCTTCGCAATGTGCTGCCGCGCATAACCGCAGAGTACGACAGCCTTATGCTTGGCTTTACACCTGTTGCGGAGGATGCAGATATGTTTGATTTCGCTGCATATGACGGCGCGGATGATTACCGCTTATTTTATATTGGTGACAAGCTGAAAAGCATAGGGGAGCAACGACTTCTTTTCCCCGAAATGTCCCATGCGTAACGCAATTTTACATATAGTACACTTTTTATCCGGTGTGCTTTTGCGGCGGTTTATGGTATAATGCGGCAGGAAAGGACGGATATGCGCATGGCAGGATACGTTGTTGGCATAGGCGCGGCCAATTTGGACGTGCACGGGCGCAGCATAAACAGCATAAAACTAAGGGATTCAAATCCTGGCAGGCTTAATATGTCCGCCGGCGGCGTAACAAGGAACATACTTGAAAACATGAGCCGCATGGGCATGGATGTGCAGCTTATAAGCGCCATGGGCACGGATGTTTTCGGCGAAAGAATAATGGAAAGCTGCGCAGCGGCCGGCATAGGCACTACGCATGTGCTGCGGCTGAGCGGGGAAACAAGCTCCAGCTATATTGCCATGCTGGATGATAACGGCGACATGTTGCTGGGCATGAGCGATATGCGCATACTTAAAAAGCTCAGCGCGGAGCATATCCGTAAAAATGCCGAACTTATAGCCAATGCGGATGCCGTGATAATAGACGGCTGCCTTGCGGAGGAAACCATAGATGAAATACTGAACGTTGCAGACGGCGCAAAAGTATTTGCTGACCCTGTATCAACGGCCTATGCCCGAACAATAGCCAAATTTACGAACAGGCTGCATCTTGTTAAGCCAAACCTTATGGAGCTTGAAGTGCTCAGTGGCATTAAGGCGGAAACGGATGCTGAGATAATTGCCGCAGCGGGTGCCGTGCTTGCGCGCGGAACGTATGCTGTTGCGGTAAGCCTTGGCAAACGCGGCTGCTATTATGCTGACAAAAGCGGGGAAAGCTTTTTTGCCGCGCTTAAACCGATTGATACAATGGCGAATGCCACCGGCGCGGGGGATGCGTTTATGGCGGGGCTGGTGAGCAGCATTGTGCGCGGGATGAATATGCGATGCAGCGTGAACTATGCGCTTGCGGCGGGCATAGCGGCAATAATGAGCGAAAAAACAATAAATGAAAACATGAGCGATGCGCTCATAAGAAATATTATAGAAAAATACAGCTAAAGGGAGGATAAAACTTTTATGGAACTGAATAAATATATCGACATTCAGCCGGAAATAGCCGAGGCGCTTACGGAAAACCTGCCTGTAGTCGCGCTTGAAAGCACAATACTCAGCCATGGTATGCCGTATCCCGAAAACCTTGATTTTGCGGCAGAGGTGGAGCGCGTTGTGCGCAGCGAAGGCGCTATCCCTGCCACAATGGCAATAGTAGGCGGTCGGGTGAAAATAGGCCTTACCAAGGATGAACTTGAGCTGATGTGCAAGGCGGAAAACGTGGGTAAGGTTAGCCGCCGCGATTTTGCCATTTATGTTGCCGAAGGACGCGACGGCGCAACAACGGTTGCCAGCACGATGATGTGCTGCGCGTATGCGGGCATACAGGTGTTTGCTACCGGCGGCATAGGAGGTGTGCATAGGCACGGCGAGGTTACCATGGACGTTTCTGCCGATTTGCAGGAACTTGCGCATACCAACGTTGCAGTCGTTTGCGCGGGCGCGAAGCAGATACTGGATATAGGCCGCACGCTTGAATATCTTGAAACTATGGGCGTGCCGGTTATAGGCAACGGCACAAGCGACTTCCCCGCGTTCTATTGCCGCAAGAGCGGCTACGGCGTGGATTATGCCGCTAAGGATGAAGCTGACATTGCCAAGCTTATCCATACCAAGCAGGAATTGGGCCTGAAGGGCGGCATGCTGATAGGCAACCCCATACCCGAAGAATATGCCATGGACTTTGACTACATGGAAGAAGTTATACAAAAGGCGCTTGTTAAGGCGGACGAAGCCAGCGTGCACGGCAAGAATATAACGCCGTTCCTGCTTGCAAGCATAAAGGACATAACCGGCGGCAAGGCATTCGAGGCCAACGTAAAGCTGGCGCTGAACAACGCCCGCTGCGCGGCAAAAATAGCCAAAGCGCTCAGTGACATGGAGTAAATTAAAAAGGCGGCATGAGCCGCCTTTTTTAGTTGCTTGATTTACAGTCCCATTTCCTCTTTGACTTCCTTGAAGCACTTGACGGCAAATTCAAGGTCTTCCTTACTGTGCCCTGCGGAGACCTGCGTACGGATGCGCGCCTTGCCCATGGGCACAACGGGGTAGCAGAAGCCTATTACATACACGCCCTTTTCAAGCATGCGTGCGGCAAATTCCTGCGCAGTGCGGGCATCGTAAAGCATAACGGGCACTATTGGGTGCGTGCCTGGCAGCACATCGAAGCCAAGCTTGCCGAGCTCACTGCGGAAGAAGGCCGTGTTTTCATGCACCTTGTCGCGAAGGGCGGTGGAGGTGGTGAGCATCTCCAGCACCTTCAAGCTGGCGGCGCATATGGCCGGGGCAAGCGCGTTGCTGAAAAGATACGGCCTGCTGCGCTGCCTGAGTAGATCTATTATCTCCTTCTTTGCGCAGGTGTAGCCGCCGCTCGCTCCGCCAAGGGCCTTGCCAAGCGTGCCGGTAACTATGTCCACGCGGCCCATAACGCCGCAGGCTTCCGCCGTGCCGCGGCCGTGTTCGCCCATGAAGCCAACTGCATGGGAATCGTCCACCATTACGAGCGCGCCGTATTCATCGGCCAAATCGCATATGGCGGGGAGGTTGGCAATGTAGCCATCCATGCTGAATACGCCATCGGTAGCTATAAGCTTTATGCGGCAATCCTTGGCGGCTTCAAGCTGGGCTTTAAGGTCCGCCATATCGTTGTTCTTATAGCGGAAGCGCTTGGCCTTGCAAAGGCGGATGCCGTCTATTATGCTGGCATGGTTCAGTTCATCGGATATTATGGCGTCCTCTGTGCCGAGAAGCGTTTCAAACAGGCCGCCGTTTGCGTCGAAGCAGGAGGAATAAAGTATGCAGTCCTCTGTGCCTACGAACTCGGCGAGCTTCTTTTCAAGCTGCTTGTGTATGCCCTGCGTGCCGCAGATAAAGCGAACGCTGGAAAGGCCGAAGCCCCATTTGTCGTAGCTTTCCTTGGCTGCTTCAATAAGCTCCTTATTGTTGGAAAGGCCAAGATAGTTGTTGGCGCACATGTTCAGCACGCCGTGCGTGGTGGTGGTGTCTATACGGGCGCGCTGCTCTGTGGTAATGATGCGCTCGTCCTTGTACGTTCCCGCCTCGCGGATGCCTTCAAGCTCTTTTGCGTAGATCTCGTATGCGTTCTTCATTGTGCTTTGCTCCTCCTTTTTATTTCTCCCAGGAAAGTATTACCTTTCCGGAATGGCCGCTGTTCATGGCTTCAAAGCCCTTTTCAAATTCCGTGTAATGATAGCGGTGCGTTATTACTGGGGTCAGGTCAAGGCCCGCCTGTATCATGGCTATCATCTTGTACCAGGTTTCAAACATCTTCCGGCCGTAAATGCCCTGAATGTTCAGTCCCTTGAATATAACGTCGTTCCAGTCAATAACCGTGCCCGGGCCGGCTATGCCAAGCAGGGCCACCTTGCCGCCGTTGCGCATGGACTTGAGCAGCTGATTGAGCGCCTTGCCGTTGCCGCTCATTTCAAGGCCAACGTCAAAGCCTTCAACCATCCTGTGCGCAGCCATGGCATCCTCAAGTTTTTCATGGGTCAGGTTTACTGTTGCGGTGGCGCCCATCTGCTTTGCTATGTTCAGCCTGTAATCATTTACGTCGGTCACTATTATGTTGCGCGCGCCGTTCTGGCGGCAGATGCCAACGGCCATCATGCCTATGGGGCCTGCGCCGGTTATGAGCACGTCCTCGCCCACAACGTCGAACATTGTGGCGGTGTGCGTGGCGTTGCCGTATGCGTCAAAGAAGGAAATTATGTCCTCCGGAATATCGTCCGGCATAAGTATAACATTGGTCTTGGGTATGCATACGTATTCCGCAAACGCGCCCTGCCTGTCCACGCCCACGCCCTTGGTCTCCTTGCACCATTGGCCGTTGCCCGCGCGGCAGTTGCGGCAATGGCCGCATACTATGTGCCCCTCGCCGGAAACGATTTGGCCGACTTTATATTCAGTGACGCCCGGGCCGAGCGCGGCGATTTCGCCAACGTATTCGTGGCCTATTACCATGGGCGGATTGATATGCTGCTGGCTCCACGGGTCCCAATTGTAAATATGCACATCCGTGCCGCATATGGCAGTTTTGTGTATTTTGATAAGCACCTCGCCTATTCCCGGCTCGGGAACGGGTACCTGGGTAAGAATAAGTCCTTTTGCACGCTCCGGTTTAACAAGCGCATCCATCATTTTCTGCATACCATAACCCTCGCTATAAATTATTTTGTAGATGTGTTACCGCGCTGTCCACGCTGTACAGACATATTATACGGTTTTATCCGTCTAAAATCAATGGCATATATAAATAAAAGGCCAAATGCAGCAAAAATGCTGACCTGACCTGTTCGCTGTAAATATACTCGTGTATGCATAGTACGGACGAATATCATACGGCCCTATTTGAAATACATATGTGTTAATTCTGCGGACTTATTGACCAACGAGTATTCGCCGTTCTGGCTTACAAGCGCATAGCCTTCACTGAACGGTTCCGCCGTATCGAACTGCGGCTGAATAACATATTCGCCGGATGTGCTTATGTATCCCCAAAGCCCTGTTTCGTCATCAAGCACGGCGGCAAGCCCGTTTGAGAATGAGCGCGCATCGCGGTACTTATTGGCGATTTCAAGCGAACCGCGCGTATCTATATATCCCCATTTGCCGTCCAGCTGCACCGCAGCATATCCGCCCACGAAGCTGAGCCCGTCCTGATAGCGGGTTTTATAGGCCGTCTGCGCCTTACTGTTGAAATAATAAACCTCGCTGCCGTCGCGTATAAGGGCGTAGCCTTCGCTGTATGCCGTGCCGTATTGCTTGGAGGACAGCGTGGCTATCTTTTCACCGACCTTATCAATAATATAGCTGTTGCCGCTTGAGGAACGGGCGAATGCAACGTCCGCACCGTAGTCGCTGACTTCGCTCCATTTTTGGGATACGGCAATGTCACCGTTTATGTCTATGAATCCGTATTCGGAGCCGGAGCGTGCCATGGCCCTTCCGCAATGAAAATCGCCCACTTCACGGTAAGCATAGTCTATTATCAGCTTGCCCGTGCGGTCTATATAGCCCCATCTGTCGCCTGATTCAACGGCTGCCTTATCCTCGCTGAAGCTGCGCACGCTGCCCCATACAGGCTCCACTACCCATGCGCCGGAGCGATTGATAAGCCCCCACATGCTACTCTGTGCAGCGAAGGCAATTTCGCCATCGAACTCATTGGCATCGGAGAACATGGCTTCTATGACGACCTGACCGGAGGTGTTCTTATAGCCCCACATGCCGTTTTCGGCATAATAGGGTATCAGTCTGCCCGTTGTTGAAGGCTTTGGCGTTTCTGTGGGCTGTGGCGAATCGGAAACGGCGGGGGACTCGTCCGGCAGCGGGCTTTCCGCTGGCTGCGTATCCGCCGGGGCAAACTGCGGGTCGCTCAGCATATTTACTCCGCCCGCATTGTAGCACAGGGCAAATATGCCCACGCCGAGTATTATTGCGCCTATCAATATAAGCTGGGGCCTAAGCATTACGAGCAGAGATTTTTTGCGTGCCATATATATAAATCACCCTTATAACATGTTTATATTAAAATTCTATCAGATAACGCCAATAAAATAAAGAACAAATAAAAACCGGAGCCGTTCTGCGGTTAAGGAACGACTCCGGGCGATAAACTGCCTGCGGCGGGAGGGGGGTCACACAGCAGGCGGAAACTGGCGTGATTAATCCTTATGCTCTGCGTAAAACTCGTCGTAATCGGCAAGCATTTCCTTGAGCAGCTTGGGCGTATTCAGCCCATATGGGCAACGGGATGCGCACGCGCCGCAGCCGCGGCAATCGTCTATCATGTGCATCTTTTTGTGCCACTCGTCGGACATATAGGGCTTATAGGGAGAACGGCGGAGCAGGCGGCTCATGCGTGCGGCCTGGGGAATGTCTATTCCGGCAGGGCAGGGCAGGCAGTATCCGCAGCTGCGGCAGAAGTTACCGCAAAGCTCCTTGCGGTCGCGCTCTATAACGGCCTTTATTTCATCGGTAATGGCAAAGTCGCCCGCGTTTTCAAGCGCAAGCCATTCGTCCAACTCTTCTTCGGTCTGTATTCCCCAAATGGGGACAACGTTATCATATTGCTTGATGAAGTTCATACAGGCCTTTGCGTTGTTAAGCAGGCCGCCCGCAAGTCCCTTCATGGCGATGAAGCCCATATCCGCTTCTTTGCAGCGGCGTGCCAAGTCTATTTCTTCGGCCGTGCCGATATAGCTGAAGGGGAACTGCATCGTTTCAAACAGGCCGCTGTCTATGCAGCTTTGGGCAAGCTTGAGCCGGTGATTGGTTATGCCTATGTGGCGAATGTAGCCCTTTTTCTTGGCTTCAAGCGCGGCGGCATAGGGGCCGTTTTCATCGTCCGGCATGGGCATGGCGGCGGGATTATGGAACTGGAACAGGTCTATATAATCCGTTTTCAGCATACGCAGGCTGTTCTCAATATGGGCCGTAACGGTGGCCTTGTCCTTCCCGCCGGACTTGGTGGAAATGACTATATTGTGCCTAACGTCGCTGAGCGCAAGTCCGAGCTTCATCTCGCTGTCTGTATACATGTTGGCGGTGTCAAAGTAATTGATGCCGCCATCGTAAGCCTTTCTCAGCAGCTTTACCGCATCCTCAACGCCGCGCCTCTGCACGGGCAGCGCGCCGAAAGAGCAGGCGGTAACCATCAATTCTGTGCGTCCAAGACGAATTTTATCCATGCGTCCTCCGTGAATAAAAGTCTACCATGTAACATCTAATAGGATATATCAAATTCCGAAAAAACGCAATAGCTGAATGAAGAATTTTGATATTATTTGGTACATAATGGCATTTATATATGCATAAAGCAGCCGTAGCCGGTTAGGGCCTGCGGCTGCTTATATTGCTGGATTTCGGGCTTATTTTCCCGACACGTTCACGCCTTTTATGCGCACTGCGAAGGGGCCGGAATAATCGGCGTCGGTATAGCGTTCGCGGGAGAAGGTTAGCATGCCCTGCTTATCGAACATGCTGCCGTTTATGCTGCCGCCGGTAAGCAGCTTTACACCTGATTCGGTGTAAAGGTAGGCAAGGCGTATTTCCCCGCCGAAATGGCCGTCCATTGGGTCCATCTGGAAATCGGAGAAGGAAGCGGGGTACAGGCAGCCCTTCTTCAGCTCATCGAAGCTCACCGTGCCGTTGTCCAATTTCGTGTTGAAATAGTCACCAGTGGGCTCTATGCCGAGGTAGCGGCAGAAGCGCGTTGTGCCGTGTATGCACTGCACGGTGCCATCCTTGAGCAGCGTGCGCTCGCGCATGGGTATGCCCTCCGGCGAATACGGAACGTGCGGCATAAGCGTGATGTTCAGCGCTTCGCCCGTGGTTATTTCGCCCTGCGCCGCCGTACCTATTTCCCAATCCGAATAATGCGGGTATATCATTGCCGCGCGCGAACGCGTAACGTAAAGATCCATCAGCGTGGCCATGTGGCGGTCGCTGAGCACCACGTCGTATGTTCCTGCTTCAGGGCAATCGGTCGCATGCGCGCGATCGCAAACGGCATTGAGCGCATGGCGCACTTTGTCTGCAAGGGCATCGGTATCAAGGTCGTTATAGGTAAAGGAGAAATACTGCTCCACGTCCTGCGGCTCCTTAGCCTGCGCAACAAACTCGCCCTTGCAGCTGTATTTGACGTATGATACATCTGTGCCGGTGGATGCGAATATCGAAATATGGTCGCGGCAGGCGAATATTTCCGCGCTGTTGAGCCATGCATCATCCCGAGTATCCGCCGCGAAAAGCGCCGCCGCCATCAGCTCCGCATTTTGGCTGAGCGTGTGCGCGGACAAGGTGGAAGGCACTTCCTTAACGGCTTCCTTGGGGCCTTCGTAAAGGTCGTAATACGGATTCTTAACGTAGCCTGCGGCGTTGTATGCATCCTCAAGCTGATGGGTTATTTCCGCCGCTTCAGTTCCGGGGAACAGGATTACGGTGCTGCTGCCGCGGAACTTTTTGCCGTCCTCTTCAAAAACATTGTATACGGTAACGCTGTATTCGTGCGTATCCTTAACGCGGCGCATATCCAGCCGCTTTTTTATGAAGAACAGCTCCGCGGATGAACGCTGCTGCTCCGTCATGCTGTAATCGCTTATGTTCAGCGCGCTTAGCGCATTCAGTATGGCTTGTTTCATGGCTTTTCCTCCTTAACCCAGGCGTATTTTGGCCTTTATGTACGGGCCGCCTTCGGATACCTTTACCCATTCCTTGTATCCTTTGCCGCAGAAGCCGCCGCCCGCAAGCTTAACGTCCCCGCTCATCATGGTTATGGACTTGAGAAGATCCGGCACATAGCCCGTAAGCACTATGGGGGAGAATATCTTGCCGGTCAGCTTGCCGTCCATTATTTCGCGCGCGATGGATACCATGCATTGTATGCCCCAGTTTTTGGGATCCTCCATGCCGGACGTGGGTTCCTCCAGCAGGAAACCGTATTTGATGGAGGCTATCATGTCCTCCACCTTGTCCTTACCGCCCTCAAAGAAGGTGTTGGTCATGCGGGTATATGCCTTGCGCTCAAAGCTTTCGCGCCTGCCGTTGCCCGTGGGCGGGGTGGAAAGGGCCTCGGCTGAGCGTATATCGCTTATGCCGGTTTTCAGTATGCCGTGGTCTATTATTATGGTGTCGTGTGCAAGCGTACCTTCATCGTCGAAGAAATAGCTGCCGGTCTGGTCGCCAGCGCATGCACCGTCGTGCATCGTAACGAGCTCGCTTGCAACCTGCTTGCCAACGTAGCTTTGCGCAAGCGCCCTGTCCTTAACGAACATGTCCATCTCCACGCCGTGGCCGAACGCTTCATGGACTATCATGCCCGTAACGTCAGGATCGCAAATGCATTCGTATTCGCCGGGGGCTATGGGTTTGCTGTCCAGCAGCTCCAGCGTGGTTTTTGCCACGTTTTCAATGTCCGCATCAATCTTGTATATCAGTTCCGCGCCGCCCTGCATGCTGCATCCGCGGTAGGAAGTTTTTATTTCCTCCCCCTTGCGGGCCATGCCCATCAGCGCACCGCTTGACCAAAGCAGATCCTGCATCAGGTCGCGATTTGCGGAAAGAAACAGCTTGTGTATTTCCTGATAGGAGAAAGCAACATAGAAATCCACCATACGCTCGTCTGTTGCCACGCCCTTTTCCCTGAGCGCGGTAAGGCGGGAAATTATTTCCTTATCGCCAAGCTTAGATGGATGCAGTTCATATTCGCTGGCTGCGGCAAGCGTGGCCGCTTCGTCCGCGGGAATACCCTTTTCCATGAAGGATACGCCGTTCGGCAGCGAATTAAGCTGATCTATGCCTTCGCGTATTGATATACATATTGAATCGATAGCGCTTTCGTCAATATCGCTGAAAGAATATTCGCCGTAGCCGTTTTTGTCCATAACGCGCACGATGAAGCCGCGCTTTGTAAGCACGTTGTCCTGTGATGCATTTGTGCCGCCGGCGGATACGGTATAGTTCTTGGCTACGCTGTCCTGCCCAAGAATGCTTGCATATTCATATTCGCTGAGCAGCTTATTCAGCAGCTCTTTCAGCGCCGGTTTTTTGCCCTGCAAAAAGGCGCTGGCTGAAACCTTCATATATTTACCTCCTAAAGTTAATGTTTTATCCATTTCCTATTAAAGTATATCATCATACTCGGAATAAGAAAAGCAAACTTTCATGAATAAACCTATGGCGCGGACGGCAAAGCTATGGTATACTGAATGCAAACATACGTTCTGCATGCGTGAAGGAGGATGACTATGAACGACAAAACATATATAGCCATAGACTTAAAGTCTTTCTTTGCATCGGTAGAATGCGTGGAACGCGGGCTTGATCCGCTTAAAACCAATCTTGTAGTCGCGGACGAGAGCAGGACGGAAAAAACGATATGCCTGGCGGTGTCACCAGCGCTGAAGGCATACGGCATAAGCGGGCGGGCGCGGCTGTTTGAGGTTGTGGAGCGGGTGAAGGAGGTCAACGCGCTTCGCCGCGCGAAGGCGCCGCGCAAGCAGTTTAGCGGCGGGTCGTGCGACGCGGACGAACTGAAGAACGACCCTGCACTGAAGGTGGAATACATAATAGCCAAGCCCAGAATGAGCTATTATATGCAGTACAGCACCCGTGTATATAATACTTACCTTAAATACGTTGCGCCGGACGACATACACGTTTATTCAATAGACGAGGTTTTTATAGACGCAACGCCGTATCTTTCAAAATACGGCCTTACGGCGCGCGAATTTGCGATGCGGCTTATACTTGACGTGCTGAAAAACACGGGCGTAACGGCCACGGCGGGCACAGGCACCAATCTTTATCTTGCCAAAATAGCAATGGACATAGGCGCAAAGCATACCGAGCCGGATAAGAACGGCGTGCGCATAGCGGAACTTGACGAAATGAGCTATCGCCGCACGCTGTGGGATCATGTGCCTATAACGGACTTCTGGCGCGTCGGTGGTGGGTACGAGCGGAGGCTAAGCTCCGTCGGGCTGCATACAATGGGCGATGTTGCGCGCTGCTCGGTCGGCAAGCCGAATGAATATTATAATGAAGAATTGCTGTATAAGCTGTTCGGCGTGAATGCGGAGCTGCTGATAGACCATGCGTGGGGCTGGGAAAGCTGCACCATTGCGGACATAAAGGCATACAGGCCGGCCTCGCGCAGCATAAACAGCGGGCAGGTGCTGCAATGCCCGTATACCAACGCTAAAACGCGCATAGTTGTGCGCGAAATGGCGGAAAACATGGCGCTTGAATTGGTGGATAAGGGCCTTGTGGCGCAGCAGATGGCGCTGTATATAGGCTACGACATAGAAAACATAAAGGACGCCGAACGCAGGCGGCATTATTCCGGAGAGGTGGTGCGCGACCGCTACGGGCGGAGCATACCCAAACAGGTGCACGGCAGCGCAAACCTTGAAAAGCCCACGGCAAGCACAAGGCTGATAACCGAAGCCATACTCGGCATATTCGATAGGATAGCGGATAGGGGGCTGCTTGTGCGGCGCATAACCGTGTGCGCAAACGGAATAGAATACGAGGCGGAGATGAACGCAAGGCCGCATGCGCAGCAAATGAGCCTATTCTACGACGCGGCGGCAGAAAGCGAGAAGCAGGCGGAGCTTGCGCGCGAAAGGCGGGCGCAGAGGGCCATGCTTGCCATAAAGAAAAAATTCGGCAAAAATGCTATACTCAAGGGCATGAATCTGAAAGAGGGCGCAACAGCGCGCGAACGTAATCATCAAATAGGGGGACACAGGGAATGAGCGGCAAATATGACGACATTATAAATATGCCGCATCATGTGTCCACGCGGCATCAGCGTATGAGCCAAAGCGACCGCGCTGCACAGTTTTCGCCGTTTTCCGCGCTGACGGGATATGAAGCGGCGCTGAGCGAGTCCGCGCGGGTGACGGACGAGCGCATAGAACTGGACGAGCAGGAGCAGCAGCGGCTGGATGAGAAGCTGAACCGGCTTCGCGGCTGCGCAAAGGAGCGGCCCATGGTCTGCATAACGCACTTTGTACCGGATGAGCGAAAGCAGGGCGGCGCGTATGTTACGGAGCAGGTCTGCGTAAGGCGGGTTGACGCATACGCGCACGCGGTTTGCATAACGGGCGGCAGCAGCATAGCGTTTGGGGACATAATAGGCATAGAAGGCGATATTTTTCAGGAAAAGTATTGACACTTACCCTGCGTAAGAATGTATGGTATTATCATAAACGGAGGGTATTTGCTATGAAGATGAAAGAGGTTACGGAACAGACGGGGCTTACCGAGCGCACCGTGCGCTATTATATGGAAAAGGGGCTGATAGCGCCGCACGGCCAATGGCGAAACGGAAGGGAATATACCGAATTTGACGAAACGGACATAGCAAGGCTTAAAGCCGTTGCAACGCTTAGAGAGCTTGGCTTCAGCGTGGAGGCCATACGCTCCATGCAGGCGGAGCCTGGGCTTATTCCGCAGATAGTTGCCGAAAGGCGGCAGGCCGCCGAAAGCGAAAGCAAAATTGCCAACGAAACGGAGCGCATACTAAGCGGCATAAACGCCGACGATGCGGACAGCATAGAGGAACTGGCAAACCGATGCCGCGCATATGCCGCGCGGCCCAAAATGATACCGAACCCGCTGCCGTTGCCCAAAACGGACGAGGGCAATGAATCGGGCATGGGGCAGCGCTGCCGCTATGTGCCGATAGGTATACAGTATAAATGGAACTGGGGCGCGTTCCTGCTGCCGGTATGGTGGGGAATAGGAAACAGGGTGTATCAGGCGTTTGCCTGCTTTATACCGATAGTTGGCATATTCATGAGCTTCTATCTTGGCAAGCACGGCAACGAACTGGCATGGAAAAACAAATATTGGGAAAACGAGGAGCATTTTCGCCGCGTGCAGCGCAACTGGGCCATAGCGGGGCTTGCGGTGACGGCAATAATCATTGCCATAGCCATAACAAACAGGGTAGCTACGGACAGGGCCAACAAGGCCGCGGCGGAGCGCAAGGCCAAGCTTATCGCAAACGTTGAAAACAGCGAAGAATACATTGCCCTTATATACGGGCGCGAAAAATGGAACGGACAGATAGGCTACGACGAAAGCGGCTGGATGGACCCGTTTTATGTTGACCCGAACGGATATTACAGGATAGAATCATATTTGGACGTTTATTATGACGTTGGCGATTACGGTTATTCGCTGCCGTCAAGCCCGCATTTAAGGCGCACGTTGGTTTTTTCAAACGGGGAAGAATACAACATAGACGCCACGGCTAACGAAAAGCTGAACATAACGGAAATGGAGATAGAGCTGGATAAGGATGCGACTGAGAGGAGACAACAGGAGATAGAAAGCCAAAGGGACATGGTCACCATGGAGAAGGAGCATACCGAGGCGGCGGAGAAATGCTTTGAACAATGCGAATCATGGCGGCGCATACTTGGCACGGACTATGAATACGTAGACGGACCCGGGCCGGCGGAGGCTATCCGAAACAGAACGGATGAAAACGGGGTTGAAACGGACGAGCCGTATATTATAGGCTTTGCCGCAAACATCCGCGCCAACGGGAAGCTGTACTTTGTTTACCATAAAACATGGAAGAAGGGCAACGGCGCAAGCGGCCTTGAAATAAGCGAAATAGATGAGCAAACAAGGAAGTGCACCTTGATAGAAAGGGTAGAATAGATAGAACAGGGCAGCTTGAAACAAGCTGCCTTTTGTATGCAGAAACGCTATGCCATGAGCGGTATAACGCCGTCTATCCATTCTTCCTTGGAACTGAGCCCGAAGGATATGCGCATAACGTCCGTTATGTCGGATACGGAGAGTATTGTGGCGTTAAGCTTATCAAAGTCCGGCTCATAATTGGCGGAGGGGATTATAAGCGTTTGCGCGCCCGCTTCTATGCCTGCGGCCAGCTTTTCGCGCACGCCGCCTACTGGCTTAACTTCTCCGCGGGAGGTTATTTCGCCAGTCATGGCAAGCATGGGTATAGGCGGCTTGAGCGTTATTGCGCTCATCAGCGCAACGCATAACGCAATGCCCGCGCTCGGCCCGTCCATTGGTATGCCGCCGGGCACGTTGAACGTTATGTCATAATCGCTTATGTCCAGCCCAAAGCGCGTCATGAAGCACAGTGCTGCGTTCTGTGCGCTCACGAGAGCAGTACCCTTGCGGCGCAGCTTCCTTGAACGGAGGTCTATCTCCTCTTCTTCAACCATGCCAAGCAGCCTCAGCTTGCCCTGCCCTTTGCCCACGCGGCGTGCCGTGCATTCTATTTCTATGCTTACACCGCCGCCGCTGCCCGTTACGGCAAGTCCGGCGCATACGCCCGCCGCGCTTTCGCGCCGTATTTCGCCGTATGTGCGGCGCGCATGGTGACATGTTCGCGCGACCCATTGTATGTCGTCCGTCACTATATCGCCGCGGCCTTCCTCAAGTGCGGCGCCCGCAGCAAGCTGAATCATATTCACGGCGTCGCGTCCGCCGCCGCTGTACCGCGCGCATTCGCATACGGCGTCGCTGTCTATGCCGAAGCCAAGCCGCTTTGCCGCGTCGCTTGCTATCGTTTCCAGCTCCTCCTGCCCAAGTTGATTGAAAAACAGCTCCACGCAGCGGGATCTCAGCGCCGCGGGGATATCCTCCGGACTGCGCGTTGTTGCTCCTATCAGGCGGAAATCAGCGGGCAGACCGTGCGCAAAAATATCATGTATGTGCTGCGGGATGGCTGTATTATCCGGCGAATAATATGCGCTTTCGAAGAATACGCGCCTGTCCTCAAGCACTTTCAGCAGCTTATTCATCTGCACGGGGTGCAGTTCACCTATTTCATCCAAAAACAGCACGCCGCAATGCGCCTTTGTGACCGCGCCGGGCTTGGGCTGGGGTATGCCCTGCACGCCGAGCGGCCCCGCGCCCTGATAAATGGGGTCGTGCACGGAACCGATGAGCGGATCGGCAATGCTCCTTTCGTCAAAGCGGATGCAGGTTGCGTCAAGCTCAATGAACTTTGAATCCGCATTAAACGGCGAATCCGCGCGCCGCTTCGCCTCCTCCAAAACAAGCCTTGCCGCGCAGGTTTTGCCTATGCCCGGCGGGCCGTATATAAGCACATGCTGCGGGTTTGGGCCGCACATTGCCGCGCGCAGTGCGCGTATGCCCTCCTGCTGGCCTACTATGTCCTCCATGCGTGTGGGCCGCGCCTTTTCGCTCAGCGGCATATTCAGCGACTTTGCCCGCATTGCCCTAAGCTGCCTGAGTTCCGCGTTTTCCTCACGCGCGCGTTCTGTGGGACGGCGCTTTATCGTTCCTTCCGCCTTTGCACGCCGGGAGGATACAAACCACCATACCAGGCCGAACATAGCCGCCTGCACCGCTATCCATATTGCTATTTCCATCTGTTGTTTTGCCCGCCTTTCGCCACGAATATAAAAATCAATCTGACGATAGTATGGCAAAAAGGCGCATACATGATATGCGCCAAAGAATGGAAAATAAATTCGGTTACGCTAACGCTTTTTCAAAGAATGAAGCAAAGCTGTCCGCTATAAGCTGATAGCCCTTCTTGTCAGGATGCACGCCGTCTATGCACATGTATTCGCCAAGCGCATTGCCGGAAGGGAAGGCGCTGCGCACGTCCACCAGCGGCACAATGCGCTCCTGCGCTATTTCTGCCACGGCATCTGAATAGGACTTATGCGTTTCGTATATCTTTTCAACATAACCCAGCCATTTCAGTATGTTTTCGCGGCTGTTGCCGTTGCGCGAAACAAAGTCCAGATACCTGTTCGGCTCTATTGGCGGCAGAGTCATCATAATAGGCTGCACGCCTTGCGCGCGCAGTTCCTCTGTCATGGCGGCTATGTTCTGCTTAAAATCGGCCATGCTGGTCAGCGGCAGGTGCTCCTTATCCGGCTCCATGCTTATTTCGCTCCATTTGAAGTCACTGTCGTTCCCGCCGAATTCGACGAGCGCCAGCTCGCAATCTAATCCTTCGTCAATATCGCGCAGCAGTATGCTGTGCCCACGCTTCACGGTTATGCCGAAACGGGCGCGGTTTTCAGCCTCTATGCCGAAACGCTCATACAGCCTTATCAAATATTCGTTCATTATGGCATGGTAGCGGTATCCGGCATCAAGTATGGTGCCTTTCATTATGGAATCGCCGTATATCTTGGCGCGAAGTATCTGCTTCATATCATACGCTCTCCTTTCACATGATGTACAATATTTCTACATGTTCTGTTAATCAAAATGCCAACATCTAATTTAGAGAATTAGGCTATCTAAATTATATTACCTGAATAGAAAAAAGTCAATGAGCAAAACTGTAAACATAATGAAAAAAGGCGCATTTTGGCACAAACTATGTTTGCAAAAGGCATTGGGTTGTGATAAGCTATACTGACGGCGGTATGTCCGCCTGTTTGGCAACGATTATTTATTGTTCGGAGGATATTATGGCAAGTTTTGAAAAGCTTGAGGGCAATCAGGTGAAGCTCACTATGAGCATTCCCGCTGCGGATTTTGAAAAGGCGATAGACAGCGCGTATCTTAAGCTGCGCAAGACCATCGCGATACCCGGCTTCCGCAAGGGACATGCGCCCAAGGGCGTTATCGAAAAGACCTACGGTTGGTATGTATTTGTGGACGATGCGTTTGATATAGCGTATCCTGCGGTTTACGAAGCCGCCGTTAAGGAGCACGATGTTAAGCCCGTAGACAGGCCGGAAATAACCATTCTCAGCGCCGAAAAGGGCAAGGATGTGGAGTTTGAGGCTGTTGTTACCGTTATGCCCGAGGTCACTTTGGGCCAGTATAAGGGTATAGAAGTGGCAAAGCAAGAGTATAATGTTACGGATGAAATGGTGGACGCCGAGATCGAGCGCGAGCGCGAGAAGGTCGCCCGCATGATAGACGTTGAGCGCCCCGTTGAAAACGGCGACGAAGTTGAGCTTGATTACAGCGGCACAGTGGACGGCGTTAAGTTCGACGGCGGCACGGCAGAGCATCAGCAGCTGACCATCGGCAGCGGCATGTTCATACCCGGCTTTGAAGAGCAGATGGTAGGCATGAATGTTGGCGAGGAGAAGGATCTTAACGTTAAGTTCCCCGATGAATACCACAGCGACGAGCTCAAGGGCAAGGACGCCGTGTTCCACGTTAAGGTACACGCCATCCGCACCAAGGAGCTGCCCGAAATAGACGACGAGCTGGCCAAGGATGTGTCCGATTTCGACACCATGGAGCAGTTCCGCGCCCATAAGAAGGAAGAGCTGGAAGAAAAGGCCAAGCAGGAAGCCAAGATAAACAAGGAGAACGAGGTGGTGGCCAAGGCCGTTGAGAACGCGACCGTTGACATTCCAGAAGTGATGATAGAGCGCCAGATGGACCGTATGCTCAACGATATCCGCTATCGTCTCAGCATGCAGGGCATATCGCTTGAAGATTACTGCAAATTCACCGGAACCACTATGGACGCCATGAAGGCCGAGATGAAGGGCGACGCGGAACGCCGCGTTAAGACCCAGCTGGTGCTGGATGCCATAGTAAAGGCGGAGGATATAAAGGCCGATCCCGAAGCCGTTGAAAAGAAGCTGGACGAATACTGTGCTCAGTTTGGCGACAGGGCGGCGGAATTCAAAGAAAAGCTGAGCGAGGACGACAAGGCATACTTCGAAGATCAGGCCGTGCTTGATAAGACGCTGGAGATGCTTTGCGACAGCGCAGTGGAGAAATAAGCGCATAAACGCGCTGACAATAACATAAAGGAGGCGCAAAAAATGGGCCTTATACCTATGGTAATAGAGCAGACCAATAAGGGTGAACGTTCATACGACATTTACTCAAGGCTGCTTAAAGACAGGATAATATTCCTTGGCGGGGAAGTGACGGACGACGAGGCTAACCTTATCGTTGCGCAGATGCTTTTCCTTGAGGCGGATGACCCGGATAAGGACATAAGCCTGTATATAAATAGCCCCGGCGGAAGCATAACCGCCGGCATGGCGATATATGACACAATGCAGTATATCCGCTGCGATGTTTCAACTATATGCATTGGCATGGCGGCAAGCATGGGCGCATTCCTGCTGGCAGCGGGTGCGAAGGGCAAGCGCCGCGCGCTGCCTAACGGCGAAATACTCATTCATCAGCCCCTTGGCGGTGCACGCGGACAGGCGACGGAAGTTGCCATACACGCGGAGCAGCTGATAAAGACCAGGGAAAAGATGAATAAGATACTGGCTGAACGCACGGGCCAAACCGTTGAACAGATAGCGCTGGATACCGAACGCGATCATTATATGACCGCCGAGGAAGCACTAAAATATGGGCTGATCGACGAGATAATCCCTCCAAGGAGGTAAATTGATGCCAAAAAGTGACGACAATGGAACGATCAAATGCTCCTTCTGCGGCAAATCTCAGGACGAGGTCAGTCGTATAATAGCCGGGCCGGGCGTATACATATGCTCTGACTGCATAGAACTGTGCAAGGATATTATTGACGACGATTATCCCGAAGAACCCGAGGAACTGAAGGAGCTGCCCAAGCCCAAGGACATAGTTGACGTATTGGATCAATACGTGGTTGGTCAGGCGGACGCAAAGCGCGCACTTGCCGTGGCCGTATATAATCACTATAAGCGCATAAATGCGGACGATTCCAAGGACGATGTTGAACTGCAAAAGAGCAATATTGTCATGCTTGGGCCTACGGGCAGCGGCAAAACACTGCTTGCGGAAACGCTGGCGCGTGTGCTGCAGGTGCCGTTTGCCGTGGCCGACGCCACAAGCCTTACCGAGGCCGGCTACGTTGGCGAGGATGTGGAGAATATATTGCTCAAGCTTATTCAGGCGGCGGACTTTGACGTTTCCCGCGCTGAAAAGGGCATAGTGTATATCGATGAGATAGACAAAATTGCCCGCAAGAGCGAGAATCCATCCATCACGCGGGACGTAAGCGGGGAAGGCGTGCAGCAGGCGCTGCTGAAAATAATCGAAGGCACCGTTGCAAGCGTGCCGCCGCAGGGCGGGCGCAAGCATCCGCATCAGGAGTTTATACAGATAAATACGTCTAAAATACTGTTTATCTGCGGCGGTGCGTTCGCGGGGATAGAGGATATCATTTCCCGACGCACGGCGAAGAAGCTGCTTGGCTTCGGCGCGGAGGTATCCAGCCAAACGGAGAAGAACGTGGGCGAGATACTGAAAAAGATACTGCCCGAGGATTTGCTCAAATATGGCCTGATACCGGAATTCATAGGCCGCGTGCCAATAATCGTTACGCTGGAGCAGCTTGACGAAAACGCGCTTATGGACATATTGACAAAGCCCAAGAATGCATTGGCGCGGCAGTATAAGCGGCTGTTTGAAATGGACGGGGTGGAGCTTAACTTCGATGAGGATGCGCTGAGAGAGGTTGCTCACATGGCGATAGAGCGCAAAACCGGCGCACGCGGATTGCGCGCCATACTGGAAAACGCCATGATGGACATAATGTACAACGTACCCTCGATGCCGGATGTAAAAAGCTGCGAAATAACAAAGGGCGTTATAGACGGCACATCCGCGCCGGTATACGGCAGGGGCAAAGCATTATTGCCGGAAGAAAACGCGGTAAGCTGAACGCATAAGGAACAAAAGCAACAGGCGGAAGCATAAAGCTTCCGCTTTTTGTATGCCTGTAAATTCCGCAAGTAAATTCGAATAAGCTTTAATAAAATCTGGATTATTATACATATTTCTGCTATGCTTTAATAAAGGAGTGGATTACGGGCTGAAGGAGGATAAATATATGCCGAAAATGATTGCTGTAATAATAGAAACGGTTGTTTTAGTATGTGCGCTGTGGCTTCTGTCCTTCATGGCCATATTCATGCATGAGCTTGGACATGCGCTGGGCTATATGCTTTCGACGCTGAACAGGCATTGGCATATACGGGTAGGCTCGGGGAAAAGACTGCTTAAAACAAAAAGGCTGACTGTTAAATTGCTTGTGTTTGACGGCGAATTCATCGTCGCCGGGAATACCGTGGATTCAAAAGCAAAGCTTATATCCACGCTTTCGGGTGGCCCGATTTTATCCTTCATATCGGTTGCGGTGCTGTTGCTTTTGCGATTCGGCGGCATGGCGTTCGATTCGGATATTATCCTATCAAGCGCGATAGAATATTTTATAAACTACGCGCTTATAAGCAATATCTTTATATTTCTTACATCCGTTCTGCCGTTTCGCTATTTCTTGGGAGAGATAAAGGGCGAGGAGAGCGACGGATTAAAGCTGATCAACGCAATAAAAAGCAAGCGGACTTAAGACTGGACAATAAAACAAGCGGCCTCCTGCTTATCGGGAAGCCGCTTTAGCTTGATGTTGGACTTTATCAGACCTTGAAGTTTACGCTGGTATCGCCCTGCTCATCCTTGCCGAACTCGTAGTCCTTGCCGGGAAGTATGGCGTTAAGCAGTATGCCCACTATGCTGGCAACAGCCAGACCGGACAGGCTTACGCTGCCAATGGTCACGCAGCCGGCGTCGGAGTTGGATATGCCGAGCGCAAGCACCATTATTATTGCCGCGATTATAACGTTGCGGGACTTGGTGAAGTCAACCTTGTTTTCAACCACGTTGCGCACACCGACCGCGGATATCATGCCGTAAAGAACCATTGATACGCCGCCGATGGTAGCCGCAGGCATTATGCGGATGAGAGCCGCAAACTTGGGGCAGAAGCTGAACACTATGGCAAGCACTGCCGCTATGCGGATTACGAAGGGGTCATAAACCTTGCTGAGTGCAAGCACGCCGGTGTTTTCGCCGTAAGTGGTGTTGGCAGGGGCGCCGAACAGGGCGGCGAGGGAGGTGGCCAGGCCATCGCCCAGCAGGGTGCGGTGCAGGCCGGGGTCGGTTATGAAGTTGCGTTCGCAGGTGGAGGATATGGCGCAAATGTCGCCGATATGCTCAACCATGGTGGCGAGGGAAAGGGGCGCTATGGTGAAGATAGAGGTCACGAGCAGGCCGGTATCAAGGTCCGGCTTGGAGAGCAGGCCTATTACGGTATTCTGCATCTGGAAGGGCAGGCCTATCCAGGCGGCCTCCTTAACGGGGGTGAAGTCAACTTCGCCGCAGATGGCAGCCACAATGTAGGACACAAGGAAGCCGAGCAGTATGGGGATTATCTTTATCATGCCCTTGCCCCAAATGTTGCAGATTATTACGACCGCGATTGCAAGCAGCGCTATGAGCCAGTTGGTATTGCAGTTATTGATGGCGGAAGATGAAAGGGTGAGACCGATGCAGATTATGATGGGGCCTACCACGATGGGCGGGAAGAAGCGCATAACTTTCTTCATGCCGAAAATCTTGAAGCAGGCGGCAAGGATGACGTACATCAGGCCGGCTATCAGCACGCCGAAGCAGGCATAGGGCAGAAGCTCGGTATTGGGCACGTTGAATACGCCGGGGTTTGCCGGATCCTCAAGCATGGGCGCTATTGCCGCATAGCCGCCGATGAAGGCGAAGGAAGAACCCAAGAATGCGGGGACCTTGCGCTTGGTCAAAAGATGGAACAGCAGCGTGCCGAGACCGGCGAACAGCAGCGTGGCCGATACGCTCAATCCAGTAAGGGCGGGCACGAGCACCGTTGCGCCGAACATGGCGAACATATGCTGGAAGCCGAGTACGATTGTCTTGGGCCAACCAAGCTGGCCTCTGGCGTCGTAAATGCCTTCGTTTTTCTGGTTCATTGCGAAAGTTACCTCCTGCGTGATGATTAAATATTATTGCGAGAGCCTTGCGGCCCATTGCACACATAAAAAAAGACGGATATTAAATCCGTCCATTAAATATTGAAAAGCGGGAATAGGGAAAGAAGGTGGTAAGGGGCGTTCTGTTCATGAAACCAAGCATTTTTTGCACCGTCCTTTCGCTTCCGCATTTTTTCTGCCGATTACTATATCATGCTGTGGGGGTAAAATGCAAGCAGAAATTATGTTTAATCGCAAGAATTTTTTTTAGCAGGCTCCTTGGCATCCAAAATCAACCGCGGGGCGAAGCCTAAATGATCCGCGGAACAGAGCAAATACTGTATTCCGTTACGTTCGCCTTCAAACGCACCAAGACAGGCTTTGTTGTGAAGATGGGCATATATGAGATAATTTATGCCGTATTCTTCGGCAAGCTGCGTAAAACCGGAATCCTGCCGCTTTTCATTGAAGGGAGGAAAGTGCAGCATCAATATGCGCACCGTGCCTTCCGGCAGGCGGTTAAGGCTCATCCTCAGCCGAATAAGCTCGCGTTCATATATGGCCCTGTCCTTTGTTTCGCTGTACCCCGAAGAACCGGGACATACCCAGCCCCGGCTTCCACATACAGATATATTGTCAATGGTAAAACAGTCGTTTTGAAGTGCAAAGCAGCCATTGGGCAATGCGGCGCGAACCTTGCCGAGCGCGCTCCACCAGTAATCATGATTGCCGCGCAAAAGCAGCTTTGTGCCGGGTAATGCGCCTATGAATTCAAGGTCGCATATCGCGTCCTCCAGCCGCATTGCCCAGCTTATGTCTCCCGGTATCAGCACCAGATCGTTTTCACCAACGGCATCGCGCCAGGCGGAGATCACGCGCTGCGGATGATTGGCCCATGTTGAGCCGAACACATCCATTGGCTTATTTGAACTTCCGCTTAAATGTAGATCTCCTATGGCGAATACCTTCATTGGGTGATATCACTTTCTCCTGCCGCGCTTGGGCTTCTGCTCCGGCTCTGGTTCAGGCTCGGGCTCGGGCTCTGTTTCTTCTTCCTCTTCCTCGTCATTCAAATCGTCATCGGAGGAGAGTTCTTTATCTATTTCGCTCAGCTCGCTTTCGGGGATTTCACCGTCGCTGGGCATGGGCACCTCTATTTCGTCCAGCCCAACGCTGCCAAGTACGAGTTCCTCAGGATCCGTTATCGGCTCCGCAACGTTGCCGGATTGCATCTCCTGCCTACGGGCTTCCCTAAGGCATATCGCGCAAAGGTCGCTGCCCTTAACGGCGGGATTCTCGCCGCACTCGCTGCACATTACTATGCTGTCCTCAGGCTCGCTGTCCCCGCCCTTCATTTCGCGGCGGCACACATTGCAGTATTTTTCATCGTCTTTTATATAATTCAGTTCGCAGCGCGGGCATTTTCTCAAAGCCATATTGCCACATCCTCCACAGTTTGTTTTTTACTTTCACTATTATGCGTACAGCATATAGTTATGTCAAGTAGCATATGCAAAAAGTCTGCAATATTTGTGCATTACTTTGCATTTGACAAACTGTCGTTCACTATTGCGCCAATTCTGGCCACCAATTCTTCGCGTCCATCGCCTGTTTCCGCGCTGTAACAGAGCGCCCACGGCGGCGCGCCGAGCAGTTTGGCGTTTACATTTGCCGCCTGCTGCCGCTTTGAACGGGAAAGCTTATCCGCCTTGGTGGCAATGAGCGTATACGGAATGCCGTAATATATTATCCATTCAAGCATCTGCTTATCGGCGGCGGTAGGCTCGTGGCGAATATCTATAAGCATGAATATATGGCTTACGCTTCCGCCGGAAAGGTAACTTTCCATCAGCTTGCCCCAGCTTTCCTGCTCCGCCTTTGAGACCTTGGCGTAGCCGTAGCCGGGAAGGTCAACAAGATAAAAGCTGTCGTTTATCCTGAAATAGTTTATCAGCCGCGTTTTGCCGGGGCTTGCGGATATTCGCGCCAGCTTTGAATTGCGGCAAAGCGAATTGATAAGGCTGGATTTGCCCACGTTTGAGCGGCCGACCATAGCTATCTGCGGGCCATCCTGTATAAACTTTCCGCCAAGGCCGAAGCTGGTTTCAAATACGGCCTTTTTTATATCGAACTTTCCCATAATGCTCCCTATTGCGCGGCAGCCGCGCCGCTGTGCGCATGCTGCGGTATGAATGCATCCGCTGTCTTTTGCGGAGTGTGCTCAAGCGCAAGAGGAATAACGTCAAATGCGCTTGCAACGCCTATTATTTCCATGTTGGCCTTCACTTCGTCCGGCACGTCGCTTAAATCCTTTTCGTTGGCCTTGGGAATAAGCACGCGCTTTATGCCCGCGCGGTACGCCGCAAGCAGCTTTTCCCTGAGCCCGCCTATTTCAAGCACGCGCCCGCGCAGCGTTATTTCGCCGGTCATGGCTGTGTCTGCCCGTGCGGGGATGCCGCTCAGCGCGCTGAGCATAGCCGTCATTATGGTTATGCCGGCGCTTGGGCCGTCCTTTGGCACGGCGCCTTCGGGAACGTGCAGATGTATGTCCTTTTTGTCCAGCGGCAGCGTTATGCCGAATTCTTCCGCATGGGCCTTTATGAATGTCAGCGCAGCCTTTGCGCTTTCCTGCATAACATCGCCAAGCTTGCCGGTCAATATCACCTGGCCGGAACCCGGCACTATCTGAACCTCTATTTGCAGCGTTTCCCCGCCGAAGCTTGTCCATGCAAGGCCGTTCGCAAGGCCTATTTCATTTATGGCATCTATTGCGCCGTGGGTATACTTTGGCGCGCCAAGATAGGCCGCCAGCTTTTGCTTGCCTACGCGCACGCGGGCTTTGCCGCTGCCTATATCCATTGCGGCCTTGCGGCAAACGGCGGCTGTTTCGCGCTCCAGCTCCCTTACGCCCGCTTCATGGGTATAACCGCGTATCAGTTCAACTATCGCTTCATCCGCTATGGTAAGCTGGCATTTCTTCAGCCCGTGCTTTTCAAGCTGCTTGGGGATAAGGTGACGCTTGGCTATTTCCACCTTTTCGGTTTCAAGGTAGCCGCTCAGCTCTATCACTTCCATTCTGTCCAGAAGCGGGCGGGGGATGGCGTCCTTATCGTTTGCCGTGGTTATGAACATGACCTTGGACAAATCGTATTCCTGCTCCAGAAAATGATCGCGGAAGGCGAAATTCTGTGCGCTGTCCAATACCTCCAGCATGGCTGCAGCGGGGTCGCCGCGCATGTCTGCGGTAAGCTTGTCTATTTCGTCAAAAAGCAGCAGCGGATTTATGCTGCCCGCTTGGCGCATGGCGGCGATAACACGGCCCGGCATTGCGCCGATATATGTGCGTCTGTGGCCGCGTATCTCGGCCTCGTCATGTATGCCGCCGAGGCTCATCCGCACAAAGTTGCGCCCAAGCGCCCTTGCAATGCTGGATGCAATGCTTGTTTTGCCAACGCCCGGCGGGCCTACAAAGCAAATTATCTGCCCGTTCACTTTGCCCGTAAGGCGCGCAACGGCAATGTGCTCCAATATGCGCTGCTTCACCTTTTCCATGCCGTAATGGTCGTTATCAAGTATTGCGCGGGCATGTTCAATGTCCAAATCATCCTTGGTTTCTTCGCTCCACGGCAAATCGAGCATGCATTCTATATAGTTGCGCATGGGCGGCTGCTCGTGAGATGCGGCGGGCAGGTCGCCAAAGCGCGCTATCTCGCGCTCCAGCTTTTCGCGCACGGTCTGCGGCATTTGCTTTTCCTTAAGCCTGCGCATGTATTCTTCTGCTTCGTTCTGCTCGGTTTCGCCAAGCTCCCTGCGTATGGCCTTTATCTGCTCGTGCAGATAATATTCGCGCTGGTTTTGGTCCATGCTGCGCTTCACTTCTGCGGCGATGCGCTTATCAAGCTTTGTTATTTCAACTTCGCCCATTACGCCCGCAAGCACGATTTTCAGCCTTTCTTCAACGCTTATTGCGTCCAGCGCGGCCTGGCGCATGTTTGACTTAACAAACACGGCGTTGGCTACCGCATCGGCATACTGGCCCGCTGAGGGCAGCTGGCGTATATTTTCGGCGGTTTCTGCATTTATGCGGGTGGTCACGCTGAGGTAATCGTTAAAGGAAGAATCTATCCTGCGGCGCAGCGCTTCGGCTACCAGCGGGTTGCAGGGCTCGTCCTCGATTGTTTCCACAGTAACTGTGGTATAGCTGCCGTACTGCGCATCCTTTATACGCGCACGGCAAAGCCCCAGCACAAGTGCGCGGAGCATGCCGCCCGGCATATTGACGGTTTGCCGTATGCGGCATATCACGCCCATACTGAATACGTCTTCGGCCTTAACGGTGGTTTTTGCGCTGTCCTTCTGCGTGGTAAGGAATACGAAGGAGTCCTTTTCTTCGGCCGCGCGGACGGCACGGCGGCTTTCCTCCCGCGCTATGTCAAAATGCAAAAGCTCACCCGGCAGCATTACCAGCCCTCTCAGCGGTACGCCGGGCAGCTTCATTTCCCTATCAAGTGTAAAGCTTTCCAAATTCGTGTGTTCCTCTTTCTCGGCGGAGTACGCATCCGCCTGTATACATGATTATACATATAAATGCGGCAGGATACAACAAAAACAATGCGCCGGGCGATATGTCATCGTCCGGCGCATTTATGCATAGCTTTTCAGCTTACTGCTTATTTGCTGGCAAGGTATTCGTCTATGGCCTTGGCAGCGGTTTTGCCCGCGCCCATGGCGGATATGACGGTAGCCGCACCGGTAACGGCATCGCCGCCGGCATACACGGCGTCACGGCTGGTCTTGCCGGTGGCTTCCTCAACGATTATGCCGCCCTTGCGGTTGACCTCAAGGCCCTTGGTGGTGGACTTGATGAGGGGGTTGGGGGAGGTGCCCAGCGCCATTATGACGCAGTCTACATCTATATCATATTCGCTGCCATCCACGGGTATGGGACGGCGGCGGCCGGAAGCATCGGGTTCGCCAAGTTCCATCTTCTGGCAGTTCATGGCGCATACGCTGAACTTGTCATCGCCCTTTATGGAAAGGGGAGTGGTCAGCAGGCAGAATTCAATGCCTTCTTCCTTTGCATGCTCAACTTCTTCACGCCTGGCGGGCAGCTCGCTCTCGCTGCGGCGATATACTATCTTGACCTCGGCGCCGAGCCTTCTTGCGCAGCGCGCGGCATCCATGGCAACGTTGCCGCCGCCAACTACCGCAACGTGCTTGCCGTGCATGATGGGAGTGTCGCTGTCTTCACGATAAGCCTTCATCAGGTTTATGCGGGTAAGGAACTCGTTGGCGGAATATACGCCCTTCAGGTTTTCGCCGGGGATGTTCATAAACATGGGCAGACCTGCGCCGGAGCCGATGAACACGGCCTCGTAGCCCATGTCGAACAGCTCGTCTATGGTCAGGGTCTTGCCTATTACCATGTTAGTCTCTACGTCCACGCCAAGTGCGCTCAGGTTGTCTATTTCCTTCTGAACTATGGCCTTGGGAAGACGGAATTCCGGTATGCCGTATACCAGCACGCCGCCGGCGGTGTGCAGCGCTTCAAATACGCTGACCTTGTAGCCTTTGCGCGCCAGATCGCCCGCGCAGGTGAGGCCGGAAGGGCCGCTGCCGACTATGGCAACCTTGTGAGCGTTGGAGGCGGGAATATCGCTGGGTGTGGTGGAATGGGCGTTATGCCAATCGGCAACAAAGCGCTCCAGACGGCCTATGCCGACCGGTTCGCCCTTTATGCCGCGCACGCACTTGGATTCGCACTGGGTTTCCTGCGGGCAAACACGGCCGCAAACCGCGGGCAGGCTGGAATCGCGGGAAATCACCTGGTATGCGCCTTCAAAGTCCATTTCGCGTATCTTTGCGATGAATTCGGGAATGTGTATGTTTACCGGGCAGCCGTTTACGCAGGGCATATTCTTGCAGTTAAGGCAGCGGGCGGCCTCGTCAAGGGCTATCTCCTCGGTGTAGCCAAGGGCAACTTCTTTGAAATTATGGTTGCGAACGTCCGGCTCCTGGGAGGGCATGGGGTTCTTCTTGGGGTTCATGTTAGGCATTTTATTTTACCTCCTGCTTAAAGAGATTGCATACATGCTCATGCGCCGCGCGCTCGAACTCCTTATAGGTGGTTCCGCGGGACATGGCCTCGTCGAAGTCAACTTCATAGCCGTTGAAGTCGGGGCCGTCAACGCAGGCAAACTTGGTTATGCTTTCGCCGTCGCGGTGCAGCGTCAGGCGGCAGCCGCCGCACATGCCGGTACCGTCTACCATGATGGGGTTCATGGATACCGTGCAGGGGATGCCGGTGGGCTGAGTGGCCTTGACCACGAATTTCATCATTATCAAGGGACCGATGGTTATGACTTCGTCAAACTTCTCGCCCTCGGCAAACATTTCGTTAAGCGGTACGCACACGTTGCCATGGCGGCCGTAGGAACCATCGTCGGTCATGAGGAACATCCTGTCGGACACGGCGCGGAAATCATCCTCAAGTATTACTATATCCTTGGAGCGGAAGCCGATTATGCTGGTGACGTTGCAGCCCATCTCGTGCAGCTTCTGCGCTATGGGCAGGGCGATTGCGCAGCCAACACCGCCGCCGACTATGCAAACCTTCTTAAGGCCGTCCAGCTTTGTGGCGGTGCCAAGGGGGCCGACGAAGTCATGTATGCTGTCGCCCACGTTAAGGTGGTTCAGCTTTTCGGTTGTTGCGCCGACTATCTGGAATATTATCCTTACGGTGCCGTTCTGGCGGTCGTAACCCGCAACGGTGAGCGGTATGCGTTCGCCGTCGGCGTCAACGCGCAGTATTATAAACTGGCCCGCCTCAGCCTTGGCCGCTACATACGGAGCTTTGATGTCCATAAGAGTAACCGTCGGGTTCAGGTTTTGCTTGTTAACAATTTGGTACATGTCCCTTTTCTCCTTATTTTGTTGTGCGCAGGCGCATGTGCAGCCCGCGCGGAAGCCATAATTACCATCGTTAATGATAACGCAGTATCGACACAAAATCAAGCCTTATAGGGTCATAAGTTTTGGAATATATAGAATAAATGCGCAATTGGGCGAATAAGCACAAAGCCCCTTCCGCAGGGGGCGGAGGGGCTTTGCTTAGAGAGAATATGGATTAAAAGTCAACCTCGGTATCATAGTAGCAGCACTTGAGCAGCTTTTCCATTTCTTCCTGGGTGGGAATACGGGGATTGGAGCCGGTGCAAGCGTCGCCAATGGCGTTCTTGGCTATCTCAGGCAGCCTCTCGAGAAATACGTTCTCGGGGACGAAACCCTGTTCGGTGGGATAGCTGTCCGCGCCGTAGTTCTTTATGCAGTGCGGGATATTGAGCGCATCGTTCATGCCACGCAGGTACTTGATGAGCAGGGCGACCTTTTCATCGTCGTTGCTGCCGCCAAGGCCCATATAATCCGCTATTACGCCGTAACGCTTCTTAGCTTCTTCATTCTTGGCATTGAAGGCGATGACCTTGGGCAGGTACATTGCGTTGGCCGCGCCATGGATGATGTGCGCACCGTAATCGGCAAAGGCAGCGCCGGTCTTATGCGCCATGGAGTGGACTATGCCGAGCAGGGCATTGGAGAAGGCCATACCGGCAAGGCACTGGGCATTATGCATGGTGTCGCGCTTGGCCATATCACCATTGTAGGAATCTACCAGATCGTTTTCAATCATCTTTATGGCGAATATTGCCAGAGGATCGGTATAATCGCAATGTGCGGTGGAAACATAGGCTTCGATAGCGTGGGTCATGGCGTCCATACCGGTGTGGGCAACCAGCTTCTTGGGCATGGTCTCGGCCAGATCGGGGTCAACTATTGCCACGTCAGGGGTGATCTCGAAGTCCGCTATGGGGTACTTGATGCCCTTGGAGTAATCGGTAATGATGGAGAACGCGGTTACCTCGGTAGCGGTGCCGGAGGTGGAGGAAATGGCGCAGAAGTGAGCCTTTTTACGCAGCTTGGGCAGGCCGAACACCTTGCACATATCCTCGAAGGTTACATCGGGGTATTCATACTTTATCCACATGGCCTTGGCCGCATCTATCGGCGAGCCGCCGCCCATGGCAATTATCCAATCAGGCTGGAACTTGAGCATGGCATCGGCGCCGCGCATAACGGTCTCAACGGAAGGATCGGGCTCGATACCTTCAAAAAGTTCAACTTCCATGCCGGCTTCCTTCAGATAAGAAACAGCTCTGTCGAGGAATCCGAATTTCTTCATGCTGCCGCCGCCGACGCAAATCATTGCGCGCTTGCCTTCAAATGTTTTCAGCGCCTCAAGGGATCCTTTTCCGTGGTAAAGATCACGGGGTAGAGTAAAACGTGCCATAGTCAAAATCCTTTCCTGACTTGTTTCAGTCATGTTTGATGATGCTATTATAATACATTCATATCGATAAAGGAAATACGATATGCCGATAACGATATAACAATATCGATATAGCTAAAACAATTAAGGCTTAGCAGCACACGGCATACGTATGTTTGCGTGGCGGCGCTGTGCTTGGCGGTTATAATAGGCTTTACGGCGCTGCATCTTTGGGTGCAGGGGTACTTTTACATAATGGGGAAGGATACCGCGCCGGGCGGCGAATGGAGCATAACGCTGTACAGCCGCGCCATGGGAACGGGAAGCAGCAATCTGCCGTGGGTTCGCGGCGGGTATTCGTACATAGTGCGCAATGCGGATAAAAGCAAGGGCGAATATCGCGTGACGTACCAGAAAAGCGAATACATGGGGCATTGGTGGTCGCCGGACGGGGAAAGAATGGTGATAGAAAACCGCGAAGGCGGCACAATATGGATATTGATGACCGCATGGGGGAAAGGCGGCACGCATATTATGAATGGTGAGTTCCTGTATGCCGATACCGAATACCGGTTCCTGCAATGGAGCAAGGACGGCAAAATGATGCTTGTATACTATTGCATGGCGGACGAAACGGAAGGCTATTTCTGGTACGATGTTGAAAAGTGGGATACGGTTGCCGAGGTTGAGATGAAGTGAAAGAAAAGCCGGATATATCACGTGGTATATCCGGCACTATATTATTAAATGTAGTCAGAAATATATGGCATTTCATGCAGCAACGCATCGTCAAGCATAAGTATTGTCTGCTCGTTTGCGGTTATGCGCCCCAGCTTATATAGCTTAGCGGCCGTTTTATAACCAAGCAGCAGCGTTGTAAGCGTTGCTATGGACAGCGTTACCTTATGCGAAGGTTCGGATTCAAGCAGAGTGCATTCGCCGTTATTGAAGCATACTGATATGGTGCGGTTGTTCCACGGCAAAAAGCTATCGGCTATTTCGAACGCTATGCGAATATCATTGGCGGACGGCGAGCAATGATACTTTGTAAAAAACTGTTCCACGTCCACTATGCGTCCCATTATATAGGGGCGAATGGTTTCGCAGATATCGCCATCGTCAAGTTCGAACGCTATCAAATCACTGAAATAGGAACTTCCCGTTACTTCATCTATCATTGAATCATGCGCCCTGATATATTCCCACAGGCCCTCCTGAGCCTCTCTGTTGAGATATATCATCTCCTTTATGTGCATAACATCGTCTTTAATAAGATAGACTATATATCCGCACGGCTTGCCGTTTACATCATAATATATTGCTACCATGGTATCATCCGCATCCCAGCGCCAGTATTCTTCCCACGCAAGGGCGTTGCGGAACAGGCAGCCGTGCGTTAAGGCTGCAAATTTAGCATGCAGATTGCGAAAATCCTCGTTTTCCCAATCAACGCGCCGCACTATGCCGGGCGCGGAAGCTTTCGCAGGAAGCTGCCTATCCTTTACTGTGTATGTTATTTTGTTTGAAACTATTTCCCAGCCCATTTTTCGGTATAGCGGGATGGAATACGGGAACAGGAGCGCCAAGGACTGCTGCCTTTGGCGCATATGGTGAAGGCTTTTCAGCATAAGCTGCTTCATTATGCCCCGTCCCGTATATTCGGGATATGTGCAAACGCTGGTGACGAAACCGATGGGGTACACGGCACCATATATATTCATCTTCAGCGGATAAACCGCTATTTGCGACACAAGGTTATTATGATCAAAACAGCCTATAACATCGGCGCGTTCCAATATAGGGAACTTGGATTGCTTTATTTCTTCATCCTGCCAACCGCATTGATACAATTCCTGCTCTGTTATTTGAAAAGCGTAGCGCAAAAGCGCGTTATACTGCTCCAAATCATCCGTGGTAAGATAACGTATTTCGTATTCGCTGCTTTGAGACATAAAAATCCTTTTCTTTATAATAATATAATAATTTTAGCACAAAGCCGCAATTAAGTAAATAGATATAGGAAAAGGGCGGGGGAGAAGCCCGCCCTTTGTGTGTAAAATTTGGCTGATTATTTATTTTCCGAAGCCAGGGGCAGTATCGTTTCCCTAAAGAAACTGCCCGCTGTTTCGGGGGACACGCCGTATTCCGTATCGTTAACCGTTACGGAAACGCCATTTTGACAGCAGCCGGTGCAGAACCGTCCGGCAAGATTTATCTTGTCGTGCAGATTGTATTCCTCGATGAGCTGCTTAAAGCTCATCATAACGTTATAGGAGCCGTGCAGATGGCAGGACGTGCCTATGCAGACCTTTACCTCTACCATTTACTCCTCCTCCTTATGATTGTAATGCACATGCAGCAGCTCGTGTACACGGCCCTTTAGCACGCCGTCGTACAGGCTTAGCATCAGCGGGTTTTCTTCGCTGCGCTTTATGCTCAGCATCTTGTCCGCGCTGTAAAGCGCCTTGCCGCGCACTTCCTTGGTGGCATTGGTGCCGAAGGGCTGTCCGCCGCCGGCTACGCAGCCGCCCGGGCAGGCCATGACTTCTATGAAGTCGAAATGCTCGCCGTTCTTTAGCGCCTGAATAACCTTTTCCGCGTTCTTAAGGCCGCTCACTATGGCAATGCGAACTTCCTTATCGCCGTAAGGAATGGTGGTTTCCTTAACGCCCTTCATGCCGCGCACGTCGTTGAAGGCAATGGACATGAGCGCCTTATTGCTCTTGTCGGTGGAAAGGCGGCGGAGAACGGCCTCGGTAACGCCGCCGGTAACGCCGAATATGACGCCCGCGCCGGTGCAGGTGCTGAACACGGAATCGACCGCTTCGGGCTCCAGCTCTTCAAATACTATGCCAGCCTTGTGTATCATCTGTATAAGTTCCTGCGTGGTGATGACGTAATCGGTTTCGGGTACGCCATCGTGCATGAACTCCTCGCGTGCGCACTCGAACTTCTTCGCCGTGCAGGGCATGACGGCTACGCATACCACGCGCCTTGATGACGTGGCATACTTGGCCTTTATGACGGAGGAGAACATCTGCATGGGGGACTTGCAGGTGGAGATGTTCTTCATCAGCTCCGGATGGTTCTTTTCGCAATACTGTATCCATGCCGGGCAGCAGCTTGTGATAAGGGGCAGGTTTTCGCCCGCCTCTATGCGCTGAAGGAACTCGTTGGATTCTTCAAGCACGGTAAGGTCGGCGCCAGTGGCGGTATCGTACACCTCGTCGAAGCCGAGGCGGCGCAGCGCGGCGGTGATGCGGCCCATGGAGTTTTCGTTTTCGGGTAGGCCGAATTCTTTAGCCATGGCGACGCGCACCGCGGGAGCGACCTGAGCCACAACCTTGGTGTTCTTGTCGTTAAGTTCGGGCCATACGCGGCCGGTATCCTTGCGGATGACTATTGCGCCGGTGGGGCAAACGGCGGCGCACTGGCCGCAGCCCACGCAGGGGGAATTGGCAATGGGTTCGTTGAACGCGGGACCTATGACCATTTTGGAACCGCGGTTCACGAAGTCTATCGCGCCAACGTTCTGGATTTCGTTGCACATGCGCACGCAGTCGCCGCACAGTATGCACTTGTGAGCGTCGCGAATTATGCTCAGGCTTGAAGTGTCAAGCTCGGGTTCGGGCTTGAGATTCTTGAAGCGTATGCTTTCCAGCCCGAACAGGGAGGCAAGCTCCTGCAGGCGGCATTTGCCATTCTTCTGGCAGGTGGTGCAGTCGCGGCAATGGTTGGCCAGTAGCAGCTCCAGTATCATCTTGCGGTGCTTATGCAGCCTTTCGGTGTTGGTATATATCTCCATGCCGGCCTTGGGCACGGTGGAGCAGGCGGCTTCCATGCCGCCGTGGCTGTTTTCTACCATGCACATGCGGCATGCGCCGTATACGGAAAGCTCGCTGTGGTAGCAGAAGGTGGGCAGCTCTATGCCTGCCTTGCGTATAACCTCCAGCAGGTTCTTCTCGCCGTTTATCTCAACGGGATTGCCGTCTATGAGCATATATTCCTTGTTTTCCATTTTGCTCAGTCCTCCTTAATGGCGTGGAATGCGCAGGTGGATACGCACGCGCCGCACTTTATGCACTTCTTCTCGTCAATGACGAAGGGGGATTTAATCTGGCCGGATATGGCGCCCACGGGGCAGCCCTTGGCGCAGCGGGAGCAGCCGCGGCAAAGCTCCGGATCGATATGTATGCGCTTGAGCCTGGGGCATGCGCCTGCCGGGCAGCGTTTATCGTAAATGTGCGCCTCGTACTCATCGCGGAAATACTTTATGGTGCTCATTACAGGGCTGGGTGCGGTTTTCCCCAGTCCGCACAGCGCGGCCGCGGAAATGGTGTCCGCCAGATCCTCCAGCAGTTCTATGTCGCCGTCCTGACCTTTGCCGGCAACTATGCGCTCCAGCACCTCCAGCATGCGCTTGGTGCCTTCGCGGCAGGGTACGCACTTTCCGCAGGATTCGTTCTGCGTAAAGCTCATGAAGAAGCGCGCAACCTCCACCATGCAGGTCTTGCTGTCCATAACCACCAGACCGCCGGAGCCTATCATTGCGCCGACCTTCTTGAGAGAGTCGAAATCAAGAGGTATCTTGAGGTGCTCGGTGGTGAGGCAGCCGCCGCTCGGGCCGCCTATCTGCACGGCCTTGAATTCCGATCCGCCGCGCATGCCGCCGCCAACGCCGTAGATTACTTCTTCAAGCGTGGTGCCCATGGGGACTTCTATAAGGCCGGTGTTCTCAATGTTGCCGGTAAGGGCGAAGGCCTTTGTGCCGGGGCTGTTTTCGGGGCCTATGGTCTTATACCAATCGGCGCCGTTGGATATTATAAGCGGAACGTTTGCAAACGTTTCAACGTTGTTCAGCACGGTAGGCTCATTGAAAAGGCCATGCTCAACCGTGCGCGGGGGCTTTACGCGCGGGAAGCCGCGTTTGCCTTCTATTGAGGCGGTAAGCGCGCTGCCTTCGCCGCAAACGAATGCGCCGGCGCCCTTATTTATATGCATATGGAAATCGAAACCGCTGCCGAGTATGTTTTCACCCAGCAGACCCATTTCCTCGGCCTGAGCTATGGCGTTCTTCAGCCTTTCAACGGCCATGGGGTATTCCGCACGGACGTATATATAGCCGTCATGCGCGCCGCAGGCACGGCCGGCAATCATCATGCCTTCAAGCATCCTGTGCGGGTCGCCTTCCATAACGGAGCAATCCATAAATGCGCCGGGGTCGCCTTCGTCGCCGTTGCAGACGATGTACTTTATCGGGGACTTCTGCCGGGCGACCTGGCTCCATTTACGGCCGGTAGGGAATCCTCCGCCGCCGCGTCCGCGCAGATTGGAATCGGATATGGTCTTTACTATATCGTCAGGACCCATTTCAAACAGCGCCTTTTCAAACGCGGTATAACCGCCCACGGCTATGTATTCCTTTATGCTTGTGGCGTCTATATGACCGCAGTGCTCAAGCATTATGCGGGTCTGCTTCTGATAATAGGGAATATCGGACTGCTTTTTGCGCACTATGCCGCCCTTCTGGAAGGCAAGGCGGGCGATATGTTCACCGTTGAGCACGGTCTTTTCGATTATCTCCTCGCAGTCAGAAACCTGCACCTTCATGTACAGGAAGCCTTCAGGCTCTATGGTAACAAGGGGACCCATTTCGCAAAGGCCCTGGCAGCCGGTCTTTTTAACGCTGATGCCGTTTTCCTCGTTTTCCTTTTTCAGTTCAACCAGGCAGGGCAGACCCTTCTGCTCAAGCAGGCGCTTAAACTCGGCATATACCTTAAGCGAACCGGAAGCTATGCAGCCGGTACCTGCGCAAACCAGTATCTTATGCTGCTGCGCGGTAAGATACTTTGCGTATTCCTTGCGGATATCTATAAGTTCCTGGCGTGATTTAAGCATTCTCGTTCTCCTTCTCCCTCAGGTCGCTTATCAGCTTGGCTGCCGCGTCGGGCGTCATTGTGGGATAAACGTTTTCGTTTATCATAATAACGGGGGCAAGTCCGCACGCGCCAAGGCAATGCACGGTATCCAGCGTGAAAAGAAGGTCCTCGGTAGTCTTTTTCCCCTCCGCAAGCTTAAGCTCTTCACGCAGACGGTTGAGTATGGGCATGGAGCCGCGTACATGGCAGGCCGTACCGTCGCAGCACTTTATAACGTACTTTCCCTTGGGTTCCAGGGAGAAGTTTTCGTAAAACGTGGCCACGGAATAGATACTCGCGCTCGGCATACCAAGGCGCTTTGCAAGATGGGTGAATATTTCGCGGGGCAAATAGTGATAATGCTCCTGAATATCCTGCAAAATCGCAATCGTCGCGCTTTGCTTTGCACCATGATCGTCTATTATGCGATCGACCACGGTGAAGTCGAATTGGGTTTGCATGGTTTTGTAGATCCTCCTGAATATACTTGCTTTTTATAAGCAAAACTTAAAAATAACTCACATTTATCTTTTTGCCCATCTTTTCAAGGCATTTTGCAAGCTCCTTAACAAGCTGCATCTTTATGGTGAAGTTGATGGGCAAATCCGTGTTCTGGTGCGCCGGGTTAACGGCCTTCCCAACGAAGAAGTTTATGTCCGTCGCATCCTCAAACAACATCCTTGCTATTCTGCTGGCGCCGTCCTTTTTGTAGCTCCATTTTTCAAAGGAGGTATTGTCCGCCAGGTAGTTTATCGCGTATTCAAGCACCCTGTTTATGGTCACCACGCCTTCCGTAACAAGGTCCACACCTTCTATTTCCGCCGTGGGCGGAATGGTGGGGTCGTAGAAGTCAAGGTTCGGCCTTAGCGGCTTTTTCAAATATTCTGCGGCAATGGTGCTTGTGGTTCCGCCGCATACTATGTGCTTGCCCTCCTTTGCGAAGAACAAGGACATCATCTTGTTGCAGTCGTCCCTGTTGGACGGCGGGCCTATTATAAGGCTCACGGGTTCGCGGCGGCGTATCCGTATTGTGCATACGGTCGCATCGTCGCCGGGCTTGCCTTCGTAAAGGCGATTGGTTTCGCCTATCAGTATGGTTGAAAGGGTCTTGGCCGTGTACCCAACGTTCCAGAAGGCGGTAATATAGTCAATTATATCTTCGCGTTTCCAGCCAAAGTTGTAGCTTAGGCCAATGCCGGCATGCTCAACACCATCGGTAAAGGCGAGAAATGTGTCGTGCTCCTGCACGTCTATTTCGGCCTTTATGACCTTTTTGTCCCCTATGTAGCTTTCACGGAAGGGGATATCCACGCTTTTGCCGTCGCGCAGCATTATAACGCGCGGATTGTCATACTGTATTATTTCTACCCTGCGGTTGTTGGCAATGCGCACTATTGTGAATGTTGAGTACGCAATTTGCCTTATCGAACACACTGGCAGCGTTTCCACCAGCGTTTCAACGGCGTCCTCAAGCTTCAGTCCGGCTGCGAGCATGGTTGAAAGTATCTTTGAAGTAAGGGTGGAAAGTATGCTTGCCTTAACGCCGCTGCCAAGCCCGTCCGCAAGCACAACTATGGTTGAATCGCCGTCCTCAGGCTCAACTATTTCCACATGGTCGCCGCAAAGCTGTTCGCCCGTATGGTTGATGCTAAGGTACCCAATGTCCGCGCAAAGGTTATTAGCTGTCTTCATTTGCTATGGACTCCTTAAGCTTGGTAAGGGCAATCTTTGTTTCGGCGGCCGTTTCGCCAAGCAGGGAGGCTATCTCCTGCACTATGCGCATCTGCTTGTCCACTACTTTGTCCGCTGTTTCTATGGTTTGGCGGCTCAGCTCTTCCTTGCTCTTGCGCTCGCTTTCCTCGTCCGTAACGTCGCGGAGAATGCCAATCATGTTGCCGGACTTTTTATCGTTTACTATCGTCAGCTCAAGGTATATGTCATACTCCGCGTAATAGTCCCGCTTGTTCACTATGCGCTTGCTGTACTGGGCGGCGTTTATGAAGTCTATGGGGTCTATAAGCCTTATCAGCGGCTCGCCCATAACGTCTGAACGGGAACGCACATGCAGCATGCGCATTGCGGCGCGGTTAAGCTGCTGTATCTCGTATGAATCGTTTACCACTATTATGCCGTTTGGCGTATTGTCCAAAATATTGTCGGCAAAGCGCTCGGACTTTTCCATAAGGTAGGGGAGGCACATGTTTATTTCCGCCTTGCCCTGGTATATGGCCTCCGCCTTGTCGCGGCAGGTATTGTATCCGCAGGTGCCGCAGTTAAGCTCGTCCGCCGGGCTAACCTTGCCCATTTTGCGCAGTATCTCCATCAGCTCGGTATGGCTTGGCTTGACCTTATGCAAAAACGCTGGGCGGTATTCGTTCACAAGCTGTGACACTTCCGGCTGCTCAACATTGAAGTCCTCCTTGCCGGCATAGCTTGAAACCGCCTGATAATCGCGTACGGAGGATGGATGTTTCCTGCGCATTATCGGCCCGCGCACGCAGCTTCCCGCGCAGGCGGACATTTCTATGAAACAATGCTCTATCCCGCCGTGGCGAATATCCTCAAGTGCGGGAATAACATTGTCCAGCCCGTCTATCGTATAATAATCGTAGAGCGGGTTTTTGTATGTCATTGTGTTAAGTACGCCGCCGCTTGTGGGGAAAAGCCTTGCGCGGCTTTTTTCGTCGTGATCACGCATGCTTTCAAGCACAATGCCTTTTTTGGCGAACATTGCGGCTATTTCTTCGAATGTGAGCGCGGCGTCAACGCCAACGCGCGCGGCTTCGTCCTTCTTTGAAAGGCATGGGCCTATAAAGACGGTTTTTGCATCGCTGTGACGGCGCTTTATGCCCGTGCAGTGCGCCTGCATCGGCGTCATCACCGGCGCAAGGCACTCGGTTATTTCCGGATAGTATTTTTCTATAAGCGTATTAACGGTTGGGCAGCAGGAGGTTATAACAACGCTCTGCACGCCTTCCCGGGATATGCGTTCATATTCGCGCTTAACGAACGTTGCGCCTATGGCAGTCTCCTCCGCATCCGCAAAGCCAAGCTGCTTAAGCCCCGCCCGTATGGAGGCAATGCCTATGCCGTTGAAATACGCAGTGAAGGACGGCGCAACGCTTGCATATACCGGCGCGCCGGAGCCGAGCAAAACGCTCACGATCTCCGTTTCGTCCGCTATCTGCTTTGCGTTCTGCGGGCAGACAACGTAGCATTCGCCGCACAGTATGCATTCGTCGCTTATAACGTTGGCCTGATTGCCGGAAAAGCGAATTGACTTTACCGGGCAATAGCGAATGCACTTATGGCAATTGCGGCAATTTGATTTTTTGAATGTGATGTATTCCATCGCATCTCCTTAAACGCGGCTTATGCGCCGAGCCTGGGCAGAACTTCATTATTGAAAAATGAAGCGGTGGTTTCCGGAGTTACCGAGAAACGCTGGCCGTCTATCATTACGTTTACGCCGCTTTGGCATTGGCCTATGCAAAACGTGCCGGCAAGCTCAATTCTGTCCATAAGTCCTCTTTCGCTCACAAGGGCTTGAAGCTGCTCTACCACTTGGCGTGAGCCTTTTATGTGGCATGAGCTGCCTATGCAGATAGTGATCTTCATTGCTCAGTTCTCCTTCTCGAATATTCATTATTGATTTATCAGCCCGTTCAGTATGCTGCGTTCACGCTCGTTTGCGCCGCCGATGCGCGCTGCCGCGCAAATGGGCACAAAGCGGAGCACCGCCCGCTCAAGCGGGGGATCGCTTGCACTGAACGTGCTGAGATATAATTGAGACAGCGCAAGCTGCTCATTATCTTCAAGTGTAAGCTGAACAAAGGTATCCGCAGCGTCAAACAGGGAATTGCCGCGCGCGGCGTTCGCCCAGTTCAGTATACAGTAGCCGCCGTTCTGATTCATTATTATGTCCTGCGGCATGAGCGCGCCGTGGCACGTGGTCTGACCGTCGGGCAGGGAATCAAGCGCTGCGCAAAGGGATATGCGCTGCTCCTTATCCTGTATGCCTTCGCATATGGCGTGTTTCAGCTTATCGGTAAGGCAGGGGAGAAGCGGCGCGTCTGCCGCGGCAATGGCGCGCTGTATCTTAACAAGCTGCGCCATATAGTCACTGACTTTAGCAGGCGTGGCTTCCATAAGCTGGCTTAATGCCTTGCCTCGGGCATATTCATAGCGGATAGCCCAGCCTTCCTCGGAAAGGAACACCTCCTGCACCTTCGGCACGTTCAACTTGGCGGCTTCAAGCTGGGTTTGGTTGAAAGCCTCTTTCATAACGTCCAATTTGCTATAGGGGCGGCGGAATACCTTGATTACGGAATCCCCGTCTTTATATACGGTTTTTCCCGTGCTTACGGCTATTATCCTGTCCGCTGTTATGCTCATCGGTCGCTTGAAAGTCTCCTTGTAATGGTCTAAGTAAGGCTGAACGAAAGCCGTGTTAAGGCATCTTAATCATAAAGCCTGCTTATATAATAACAGAGAAAGTGTGTTCTGTAAACAGCAACAATATGTTAAACATGATTTATGTCAATCGTTGGCCAATTTCATCGAGCGTTTTACCTTCATCAGTTCATCTATAAAGGCCTTGTCCAGTGCCGAAAGAGCATAGCTGTTCTTATAAATAAGAATATCACGGCTGCGGATGCCCTCGGCCGAATAGGCGCACTGGCAAAGGCTGCGCGCCTTGAGTGCGGCTGCGCTCATGGGGGAGGAGAGCATAAAGCCGCCTTGCACGGAAGAAAGCAGCGAAAGCGCCGCGGAGCAATCGGAAACGAATATATGCTGCGCTGTGTCGAAATCAATATCGTTCTTGCGGGCAATGCTCAGCTGCAAGGAAGGCGCGTTCGCGTCCGCAACGGCTATTTCGGTATACCGGGCAAGCTCCTCGCGCGTAAGCTGTGTGCTTTTTGCAAGCGGGTGGGATGACGCCATGAGTATCACGGGATCAAATTCGCATATTATTTCAAAGCGGAGATCCTTTTCAACAAGCATGGTTTTGTAGCCCTGCTCCTGTGTGCGGCGGCAGCGCAGTATGCCAAGGTTATAGCCGGAATCGGTAACGTTGGTTATGGTGCGGTTGGGCGTGGACTCGGCGAATATCACTTCCGCGCGAATCTTAGGGTCAAGCGTTTTGCAGAAGCTGCCGAAGGCGGATTCTATATATCCCGCGCCCGGTGCGGAAAGCGAAAACTGCGGTATCTTTTCAACCCCGCTTTTGTACATTGCTTCCATCGCATCCACCTGCGAAAGTATCTTGCGTGCGTAGCCCAAAAACTCCTCGCCCTGCGGGGTGGGGAATATGCCCTTGGGCGTGCGGCGGAATATGGTTATGCCAAGCCCGCTTTCAAGCTCCTTTATGGCGCGGCTCAAATTAGGCTGCGCGGTAAACAGCATCTCCGCCGCCTTGGTCATGGAATTGGTCTCCGCCACTATAACGGCGTATTTAAGGTGCAAAAGATTCATCGCTGCGGCCTCCTTTATTCATTGGCGCTTTCTCCCAAGTGGCGCGAAAGTATGGCCAGGGAGGAAGCAAGGTTCTCGTTTTCTATCAGCACGCCTTCCGGTTTTTTCAGTATTGCCGGGGCAAAGTTCCATATGGCTTTTATGCCTGAGAATACAAGCTTATCGCATATGGTCTGCGCATAGGCGACCGGCACGGCAATTATGCCAAGGCTTGCGTTTTCCTCTTTGCATACGCGCTCAAGCTCGCTTACGGAATATATCGGCTTTCCGTTTATGTATGAGCCCATAAGGCGCGAATCCGTATCGAACGCGGCAACTATCTTCAGCCCGTAATCGGCGAAGCCGGAATAGGACAGCAACGCCTTGCCGATGTTGCCCACGCCAACGAGCACGGCCTTGGTATCGCTTTTGCAGCAAAGGCAATCCCGTATCTGGGCAATGAGTTCTTCCACAACGTAGCCGGTTCTGGGCCGCCCTGTGCCGCTGACAACGCCAAGGTCTTTCCTGACCTGGACATCGTTTATGCCGAAATACGCGGCTATTGCCGTTGCGGATATGTTTTTGCGCTCCTCCCTTACGGAAGTAAGATAATGAAGGTACACAGGCAGCCGCCTGAGGGTGGGGAGCGATATTTCTCGTACTTGCATTGTTTTCCTCACTTACGTTTTAATGCAGGGAGTATTCTAACATATAGCTGCCAATAAATCAAATTTTATCGATAAAATGAAGCATAAAAGACTGCAGGTGTTTATTGAAAAAGCAGGAATAAATAAGCAAAATCCTCCGCACAGCCTAATCTATGCGTAGAATTTTGCTGTTGATATTCGGTTAGTCGCTGCCTAAAATATGTTTTTTCATTCAGCCGTCCTGGGCTTGGGCGCATTGGCGATCAGCTTTTTACGCGCTATCATGTAATATATGGCGAAGGCTATGGCTGTAAGCACCCATGAAATCGGGTAACTGAGGGACACGGTAAACATGCTGTTATGCAGGGGCACGACCGTGTATATCCATGCAACGCGGAATACGCATATGCCCGTGGCGGTGATGATGGTTGGGATGAGCGTATCGCCCATGCCGCGCAGCGCGCCGCTTATTATCTCTATCGGCACAAACATCCAATAGAACGGCGCAAAGTACCATAATAGCTGCATTGACATTGTAAGCACAGTATCATCGCTTGTAAACAGACCGAACAGCGGCCAGCCGAAAAGCAGCAGCGCCCCGCCGAACACTATCGATATGCATACGCCTATCAATAGGCTCAGCTTAAGGCTCTTTTGAATTCTATCCAACCTGCCCGCGCCGTAATTCTGGCCAACGAACGTCATGCTGGCTATGCCGAGCGCGCCGAGTATCATCCAGTTTATGCCGTCCACCTTGCCAAGCACTACCCAGGATGCTACCGTGTCCGTGCCGAAGCGGTTTACGGATGCCTGGATAAGCATATTTGAAAGGGAGTACATTATGGACTGGAAGCCGGCCGGCAGACCTATGCGTATTGTGCGGGAAAGTATGTCCCCCTCAAAGCGCATCTGCCTGAAGCGGAAACGGTATTCCATGCTTTCCGCGGAAAGCGACATGACCACCATAACGGCGCTTATGGCCTGGGCCAGTATGCTGGCTATGGCAACGCCGGCAATGCCCATCTTGAACACGAGCACGAACACAAGGTCCAGCACAACGTTTGAAAGGCATGCCACTATAAGGAAATACAGCGGGCGTTTTGAATCGCCCATTGCGCGCAGAATGGCGGAGCCGACGTTATACACCATGTTGGGCACCATGCCCATGAACATTATCCTGAGATACAGCGCAGAACCGGCAATGGTGTCCTCAGGCGTGTCCATAAGCCGGAGCATGAATTCAGTACCGACAAGGCCAAGCACCATTATGAACGCGCCGCCGACCAAAGCAAACAGCATAGCCGTATGAAGTGCGCGATTCACGCCGTCGCGATCGTTTGCGCCAAAATATTGGGATATTATTACCGTTGCGCCGCTTGATACGCCGGTGAAGAAGCCTATCAAAAGATTGAGTATGTTCGATGCGCTGCCGCCAACCGCCGCCAGCGCATCCGTGCCGACGAATTTGCCAACAACGATTGCGTCCACGGTGTTATAAAGCTGCTGAAACAGCGAACCTAACATTATCGGGAAGAAGAAAAGCAGCAACTGCTTCCAGATAACGCCCGTGACCATGCTGTTCTCGGATCGTATAGTGCGTTCCATATTCTCTCCTATATAAATAAAAATTTTATAGCCTAATAAACGGGCCCATCCCTGCGCGGCGCAGGATCAAGCCCATTTAGCTGAATATAACGCATAATTCAATTAAAGTCAAGGCATTTGGCGGCTATATCATGTCTATTGCGCGGAACTTTTTTTCCAGTGCAAATTCGGCGAAGCTGTTCACGGCCTGCTTAAGCTCCGCACGCTGCTTTTCTGGCAAAACCACGCGATTAATTTCGCTATCTTTCATTATAAGCATCCTTCGCATGGCTTCAAGAGAAAGCGGGCTTATGTCCTGCGCTGATACGGCCCGCGCGCAGCTATCGCAAAGGGCCCCGCCGAAACGCGCGCTGAACGCCGCGCTGCTCTGGCGGCGAAGATCCTTTGAACAAAGCGCACATTCGGTTATGCTTGGCCTGTATCCAAGTGCCATAAGGCACTTGAGCGCAAAGCATATCGCCATGTCCGTTGGGTTCACTTCTGCATATGCAGTATACGCAAGGGCATAGCGGAGCAGCGTGAAAAGCGGCCTGTTTGCCGTTTCCTCGGCACCTGCGTTCACAATTGAAAGCATATAGCTTGCTGCGGCAAAGCGGTCTATATCCTCCCTGAGCGGATAATAGTGCTCGGATATTTCGGCGCTGTCCAGCGTAAGCTTATCCTTTGCGCTGAACAGCACAAATTCGCCGGAAACGAACAGCTCGCTTGCACCCATAAGCGGGCTTTTTGCCCGGCGGCACCCACGCGCGGCGCAGGAAACAAGCCCCTGCTCATATGTGAACAGGGTAAGCATACGGTCGTTATCCTTATAATCTGCATAGCGCGTAACTATGCCGTTCAGCTTTATGCTTGGCATACATGCCTCCGGGTGCGGCTACGAAATAGCTACTCTTGTGTTATTATACGATAAGGCATATATCAAAAACAATATATATAAAATTAAAATATACCTTGACAGATGAGGTATATCGAGGTATACTGTATCCTGCAACGGCGAGGTAAGGAGGCGAACGCATTGTCCATTGCATCGGATATAATTCGGGGCCATACGGATGCTATCATACTTGCGCGGCTCAGCGCGGGTGACAGCTACGGGTACGAGATAAATAAGGCCATTTTGCGCAAAACCAACGGCAGGTACGAACTGAAGGAGGCTACGCTGTATACGGCGTTCAAGCGGCTGGAGGAATCCGGCAGCATAACGTCTTACTGGGGGAACGAGGCCACGGGCGCGCGCAGGCGGTATTACGCCATAACGGAACAGGGCAGGAAGAACTACGAGGCGCTGCTTGAGGAATGGAAGGACGCACGCGCCATGATAGACGAATTGACGAATAAGGAAGGGTATTAAAACTATGGAAAACGTAAATGAGTACAGGATAAGGCAGCATATTGAGTGGCTGTTCGCTGCCGCGCCTACCACGGCGCAGGCGTATAACATGCGCGAAGAAATGATAATGAACACGATAGAGCGCTACCATGACGGCATAGCTAAGGGCTATACACCGGATCAGGCGTACGCCGCGGCGATAGGCGGGATAGGCGACGTGAGCGAGCTTATAAAAAGCCTTGGCGGCGGAGAGCAGAGCGCGCAGAACACGGCTCAGCAGCCTGTTCAACCCGTTCAGCAGCCGCAGAAAAAGAGCAACGTTGGCAAAGTAATAGCAATAATTGCGGCTGTACTCTGCGGTACGGTGCTGCTGATCACGATAGCCGGCTGCATTGCCGGCGTAAGCATAATAAAGAGCATAACCGGCAGGGATGGCTTCATATCCAGCATAGTTGGCAATGCCATGGAAAACGGCGTGGAGTACAGCTTTGGCGATGACGATACGGGCTTCAACAACGCATACACCGGCTCCAATTCGTATTCCGTACCGGCGGACGGCATAGATAAGATCCGCGTGGAATGGGTAAGCGGCCTTGTCAGGGTGCAGCCTTATGAAGGAACAGACATAAAGCTTGACGAGATGAGCAACGATAATATAAGCGAAGAATACGCCCTGCGCTATAAAATAGCCGACGGCAAGCTTACGGTGCGCTTCTGCAAAAAGCATACATGGTACGGCGTGGACGCAGCCATGCTCAATCTGGACGAAATAATAAAGCCGAAGGAGCTTGTTGTAAGCGTGCCGCGGGCCATGCTGGAGTCAGGTGAGATGGATATACAGCTTGACGGCGTATCCAATGATGCGTATATTTCAAGCGCCAGGCTTGGTGAGTTGGACGCAAACAGCATATCGGGTGATATAGATATTGAGAACATTACCGCAAAGGAAATAGAGCTGGACACCGTATCCGGACTTATCAATGCAAACGACTGCGCGGCTGACACGATAAAGGTTGTGTCTATATCTGGAGAGATGACCATAGACGGCGGCTATGGCAATGCCAAACTTAATTCTACCTCCGGTGGAGTATGGTTCACGGACGAAAGCGACGGAATAAAGGAGCTTAAAATAGGCACGGTTTCCGGCGATGTCACAATGCAGCTACCACAAGGTGCCGGATTTAATATGATGGTATCGACCGTATCGGGCGATGTGAGCAGCGTATTCGGGCTGACCAAAAACGGGTCAAACTATGTTTATGGCGATGCATCTGCGGACTTTGACATAGATACCGTTTCCGGCGATATAACGATTCAGGAGAGGTAAAACTCGCACACCGCACCGCTATTTTCCTGCGAATGAAATTTAGGTGTTGCATTAGGCGCGGATTTGTTGTAGAATATATCTTGCGCCGGGGATGTAGCCCAGCTGGTTAGAGCGCTTCGCTCACATCGAAGAGGTCGGGGGTTCGAGCCCCTCCATCCCCACCAAACAGAAAAGCCTATGCACAGCATGGGCTTTTTCTGTCACTATAGAAGCGAAAATCCGAAAGCTATATTGTTATAATGCCGCAGGCATAGCCAAGCTTTTCAGGGTGAGTGAGTGCCAGCATTTGCAGGGAGGTCGCTTTTGCGGCAATCTCCTTTCTTGTTCCGTTAGCAAAAAGAAACTCTTTTGCCTGCGCCGAATCAGAGCAATCCCCGATAATGCGGAAACTACCGGCGAACTGTCTGATATTTGAATTGCCGGAGAGATACATCTGCATGGGCGGATACAGCATCCAGCTATAACATAGGAACGCTTTATATTGCTCTTTCGGAAAATATTCCGCGAAAAATTCTTTTGCCATTTTGAAAGAGAGATTGACCGATTCGGGGCGTAAATCTGCGCCTTGCTGAATATGGCAATTCAATACGGGAGAACCTGCGGGCAAAGCTTTTTTCTGTTCTGCCGTAAAGCTCATATACGGTTCGCCGATTGTTTCTTCATCCAAATAAATCATCTTAAACGGCTGGAACTGCAGGGAGCCTACTTTGAATATGGCAACATTCATAATGTGGCGAAACCATATCACATCCTCTTTTGATATGCCTGCCTTGCCTGCTTTTTTGTAATACAGGGCTGCCCGCAGGGAAACATCTCCGAATGTATCAAATATAACTTGGTCAGGGATTCTCGCCTTCTTGTATTCGCCATATTTGCGTATCAGAAGATATGTAACGACAGATAAACGGGTAAGCGGCATACGTTTGCACAGCGGAAAGTCAAAGCTGTCCGACTGATATGCGGTTTTTGCAAGCTCATCAATAAGCTTTTCATCCCTTCGGATTTTCCATAAGACATCTTGCTTAACCCGATTGGTGTAATGCAGTTCCGAGATTATTTTTTCTAAAGTCATGCAGCTCTCCTATAAAGTATAATATTACCCATGCCAAATGGCTTATGGATTCATTTTACAGCATTATATAATACAAAGCAAACTATTTTCGATATTAAGCAAAGTGAAAGGATTATCTTTATTTATCAAATTCAGCCCTTCAGGCGGAGCGGTATTATCGGAATAACGCAGGCGAACAAGGCGGCAATTCAACATAATGCTGATGGATAATAACAAAAGCGCAGTCGGCTTATCGGCTGCGCTTTTGCAAAGCTTGGGTTTTACTTTATCTTTACGCCGTATATCTTCTGGCCGCGGGTGCCTACCACCACGGTGTTTTCAAACACGGCGGGGGAGGCCTCTATGTTGGAGCCGAGCGGGAACTCGTAAAGTATGGTTCCGGTCTGCCCGTCAACAAGGTGCATATAGCCGGAGGAGTTGCACTGTATTAAATATCCGTTGCCGTTCTGGTCATATACCACAACGGGGCTTGACCACGGATAACCCGCGAAGTTGCATTCCCACACAACGTGACCGTCGGTCTTAGAGAAGGCGACAAGCTTGCCGCGGTGGCCGTCCGTCATGGCTACGGGAGCGAATACAAGCTCGCTCAGGCTGCCCTTGCCTATTGCGAAGGAGCCCTGTACGCCGCCGGATACGCCGGATACGGTCTGGCAGGAATAATCCGTGTTCTTCCAAACTATGCGGCCCGTTTCGGCATCCAGCTTCCATATGGGTATGGACGCCTTTGCATTCGTATCCGCGCGCCAGCCGCCATGGAAGGAGGTGGAGCAGTATACGTAAGGATGCCCGTTTTCAAGCTCCAGCACGGCTGTGCAGTTTGTGTCGTCCAGCACGTCCTGAACCCACACCAGTTCAAGTGTATTCAGGTTTATGCACATCATGTGGCCGCCGTTATCGCTTACGATAAGGTGTCCGCGCCAGATTATCGCGCTGTCCTCCATGCCGAACCACCAGCCCTTTGAACCGTCCACCGTGGCGGTACTGTTGTTGCGTGAACCCTTATAGCGCCACTTTACAACTTCGGGAGCTACGGATATCGTGCCGGCGTTTACATCATAATTGGTGTTAAGCTTTATCATGTACAGTATGCCGTTTTCGCCGGGGTAAATGAGAGTATCAGTCTCGGCGTCAACAAGGGCGGAGCTGTCGAAATACGAAAGTTTACCCCTCAGGCTGAAGCTATCCTTGCTTCCGAATTCATACAGTACCTTGCCGTCTATAAGGCTGATTATGGATGCGTGCGAAGAACCCTCGCCATAATCCTTACTGTCATCGCCGGAGCCGAGATACATCAGCGGATAGCCGCGCGGATCGAGCGCGCCCGCACCCTTGAAGGGATAGCGGCCCATGTTGATGGGGTCGCGCGTGCGTTCGCCGGTGTCAAGGTCAAGGAAGTAAATATGGCCATCCATAGTGGCATATATTACTTCAACAAGATCGGTCTTATTCTTGGCGGAATCGTAAAGGTTCATTATGCGCTTGGTTTCTTCTGGCCAGCGGACGATGAGCGGCTGTCCCGTCCAGCCGGAGCCTGTCCATGCGCCGGAACCGTATACCTTTGGCACGCTGCCGGTGTTCACTATCCATGCGTTGGCATCGTCCAGCGTTTTTTCAACTATTGTAGCAGTGCCGTAGGCGGGATTGTCGCGGAAATTGTTGCCGCGGAAGGTGATGATGCCCTCAAGCTGGGTATAATCCTTGCCTTCGCCAAAGTCTATGGTCTGCTCCCGCTGATAGCTTGAAACTATCTCGTCATTGACCTCTATGGCTGTTTCCATGCCGAAATCGCTCGGCCGCGTGCCCTCTATTGCATACGGGCTGAACTCCGGCAGGGGAGTGGGGGTAGGCTCGGGCGTTTCGGTGGGCTCGGGTTCAGGCGTTTCGGTAGGCTCGGGTGTTTTGCTGAATATGGAATCGATCAGTCCGGGCTTTTGCGTTTCGCCGGGAACTACATTGTCGTTATCGCTTCCCGAATGGCTCAGCACAAGTATGCCAAGCGTGAGCGCGATTATGAACAATACCAGTATTATCACGAACTTTGCCGTGATTCTGCGCCTTCTGCGGCGGCGTGTTTTCATGCGTAAACAATACCTTTCTGCTTATTTATATAAAGTATTCTTTCCAGTATTATACTCCGCAACACGCTTATCATCAAGCCTGAGCAATTTTACCAATCTGTAAACATTTGCTTTCGCGCGGCAGGACACAATTAATCCAAAATGTAACACAATATTGATACGCGCTGCGCGTTTATTGTACATAATCTGTCGGTATAATAAGGCCATAAAAAGAAAACGACCACGAGTTTCCGCGGGAACGGGAACGAAAGGAGGAAATAATATGGAAAACAACTGGAAATGGTATGAACAGCAAAACCCGCAGCAGAACGCCCAGCAGAGCGAACAGCCGCAACAGAGCCAGCCGAACTACGGCCAATATAATTACAGCACTAATGCAAACCCGGGCTACAGTGCCTACGGCGCGGGCAACGGCGGCAGCGGAAACGGCAGCAAACCGAAAAAGTTTGTTACGATGACACAGATGATAGTTACCGTGATAGTGGCGGCGCTGCTGTTCACTGGTGCCGGACTGGCGATAGGCCGCGGCATAAGCGCGAACAATGAGCCTACCCATCAGGAGATGCTTAACAACGCAACCACAGCGCCCGAGCAGAACAACACGGCAAATACCCCTACCGTAACGCAGGACCCTGCTACGCAGCCCAGCAGCGGCATTAAGACGAATGACAGCCGCGCCGAGGGCGACGGCAGCACAAGCGTTGTGCAGAGCAGCATGAGCAGCGTTGTGAGCATAGATATAGAGGCCGAGGTCTCCACCGGACGTTACTGGTATTCCAATGGCGAAACGGAAAGCGAAACGGTCGGCAGCGGCAGCGGAGTGATACTCACGTCCGATGGTTATATCGTTACCAATAACCACGTTGTGTCCGGCGCGGATAAGATAAAGGTATACCTGCAGGACGGCACGGAATACGAAGCGCAGCTCATAGGCGCGGACAGCTATACGGATCTTGCCGTGATAAAGATAGATGCCGAGAATCTGCCCGCCGCAACGGTAGGCTCCAGCAGCACCCTTATGGTGGGTGATACGGTATACGCAATAGGCAACCCTCTTGGCGTGCTTGCCACAAGCGTATCCAAGGGCATTGTGAGCGGCCTTGACAGGGAAGTTACCATTGACGGTCAGCAGATGACGCTTATGCAGGTGAACGCCAGCGTAAACCCCGGCAACAGCGGCGGCGGCCTGTTCAATGCGGACGGCGAACTGGTTGGCATAGTCAATTCAAAGGCCAGCGGCGAAAACGTTGAAGGCATAGGCTTCGCCATTCCTATGGACACGGCTAAGAGCGTTATAACCGACCTGATGGATCATGGCTTTGTTACCGGCAGACCGTATCTTGGCATAGTGATGCAGAACGTGGCCTTTACCACCGGCAACCGCGGGTTCTTCGGCAGCAGCTATACTACCCACCCGCAGATATACTCCATCGAATCCGGCAGCGCGGCTGAAAAGGCCGGCCTGAAGGTGAACGATATCATTCTTGCATTCGGCGGAGAACAGATAACGAGCTCTTCCGAAATTTCCGCCCTGCTTTACGGATATAATGTGGGCGATACGGTAACAATAACCATACAGCGCGGCAGCGAGCAGATAGACGTTGACGTTACGCTGGGCGAAAGGCAGAGCTAATCAGTCTTTACGCCAAAACAAACTTTGGTCATGACGGGCACTCCGTTTTGACATACCCCCCATCCATAGAAGGGCGCCGCAGAAATGCGGCGCTCTTCGTTTTATGCATAAAACCGATGTATAATCCTAAAATATGCAATTTCGGCTTGACGAAGCGTCAAATATTATATAAAATATATCTATGCAATCAGTCTGCTTTTGCGGTGTATGACAACATCGGTCGATATATTCTAAAAAATTAAAGAGAGTTAGGAAGGCATTATGGAATTTGCAAGAATAGCGCAGGAGCTTCAGCCGCGCTCCATAGCGGCACGGGATTGGGTGTTTCAGGTGATACGCACGGCAATAATCCGCGGCGTTCTGCCGGGCGGCATGCCGCTTAGGCAGGACGAAATATCAACAACGCTAAACGTGAGCCATATTCCCGTAAGGGAAGCGCTAAGGCAGCTTGAGGCGCAGGGCTTGGTTCGCATATACCCCAACCGCGGCGCGGTGGTAACAAAGCTGTGCGCAAGCGAGCTTGCGAACGTTATGGATACGCGCATAATGCTTGAAACCGGCACGCTTGGCGCGGCGATACCGCTGATGACGGACGAGACCATATGCAAGGCCAGGCAGTATCTTGATGAATTTAATGAAGAACAGAACATGGAGTATCTTGATTCCAGCAATCTTAAGCTGCACTTCGCTCTGTATGAACCCAGCGGCAACAAGGTTGCCATAGGGCTGATAGATCAGTTCCATGCCAACGTGGACAGATATCTGCACCCGTTTTATACAAAGGCGGACATGCCACGCGTGAAGAATATAGCCGAGCACCGTGCGCTGATAGATGCCTGCGAAGCAAAGGACACCGTGCTTGCCAAGGCGATACTTAGAACGCATCTTGAAAGCACAAAGCAGGCGCTGCTCAGATCCCCGCTGCTGGCTAAGGAGTAAAACGCCTGTTGAATACTAAAAAAGAAAACGACATACTGGAAATAACGCTTTCGATAGCGGAGAGCGGATATGCCGAGGCGTACCGCTTTTTAGCCGAGGCGTATGAAAATGATACCGGAAATTTTGGGCCTCAGACGCTGTATTTCCTTGCCTGTTTGGCGGGCGGAGCCGGTATGTCCCAAAAAGCCTTGGCATGGATAAGAAAAGCCGTTGCCGATAACGGATGGTGGTATCGGCCGGAGGTGCTGGAGGACGATGACCTTGAGCTGATTAAAGATAACGCTGAGTTTATTGCGCTTAAAGCCGTTTCCGGTGAGCGATATGTAGACGCAGCGGCTAAGACCAAAGAAGTGTTTTCGTGGGAACGGAAGAAGGCAGACAAACTGTTCCTTGCCGTCCATGGCAACACACAAAATGGACAAACGGCGCGAAATGATTGGGAAACGCTGCTTGGCGGGAACAGCCAATGGCAGATAGAAACGATACAAAGCGCGGAGCCGGACGGATACGGAACATATCGGTGGAGCTATGACATGGTGTCATATCAGTCCGTAGCAAGGGCGCTCAAAAGAATACAAAGCGAAGGTTATGGGCAAATAGTCTGCGGCGGCTTTTCAGCGGGGTGCGATATGCTGCTGCGCACGGTGCTTTTCACGCCCGCGCGATGCGATAGGCTGATTCTGCAAAGCCCATGGATACCGATAATGCAGGACGATGCCGTGCGTGTGATTGATGCTGTCGGTAAAAAGGAAATTGCTTTGAGCATCTTTTGCGGTTCTGAGGACGCCGACTGCCTTCCTATGGCGGAACAGTTATATACATTGGCCGCCCAAAATGGCCTTGGTGTGCGGTTTGATATTCAAAAAGGCATCCGGCATCAGTTCCCATATGGTCCGTCAGCATTGATGGATTTGATGCGGGGAATGTAAGAAAGATTTGATGATAAAACAGGCTTTCGGGAAGAGAGCCTGTTTTTATAATACTTAATTGAAGTTATTTGTTGAAATCAGACGCAACTGAACGGAACCAACTCCCAAATATGTGTGGAAGTTTCATTGAACAATTCGTCATATACTAAGCCGTTTGGATTTGGGCCGCGCTGCTCCACGATAAATATCTTGTTCCCGTCTGAAAATGCGCGGCAAACTATGCCGGCAAAAGAAAATCTGGAAACTACTTTTCCGCTTTTATCGAGCACAATAAGTTTCATCTGACTTTCGTTTGTGCATAGTATAAGGCCATTTGAAAAAACAGCTATAGCATAAGCGGGAATTTCAAAATTTACCTTTAATGTTTCGCCGTTGCGAAGATTGAAGAATCGTATTCCTGTTGAATCCCAGCAATTCCAAATTGTATCGCCGTATATTTGCTCGTTTTCTATATAATAGTTGCCAAAATATCCGGCTAATCGGTATTCCTTATCCAAGTTGCTATCAATGACAACTAATTCGTTTGTGCTGCGGCAGCAGTAGATAAAGGAATTTATCGATTCGGCATATATCAGGTGGACTGCTTCATCGTTGGCTGAAATATGATGCAAACGCAGCAGTTCGCCGGTTTCGGCGTTGATTTGCCAAATTAGTGCATCGGCATCGGGAATGCCGCGAGTTGCGGGTGAAAATAGCGTAACAACGCCATCGGAAGAACTATGTATATGATAAAGTTGCCGTGAATTGCTTAACTTGGGTTCAAAGCGCCAGCACTCGGTTCCGTCTTTTTTTATGCAGCTTACATACTCAGATCCCACAATTTGGGACCAACTACCGTCATCCTTCTGCTCTTTGACGGTTTTAGCATACAGCACAACAAGATTTCCACTCTTTGTTATCCAGACTACAGATCGACAAGCGGCTGGAAGTGGGCCGATATCCTGATAATCATCGGTATTTCCGTTGTACAATAACAGATAATCCTTACGGTTCTCATTATCCGAATAAGGGTAGGCTACAAGTCCATCTGCTCCTGGAACAAGGTATTCCTTTATATCTGTGTTGTATAACAGCGTACTGAGTCTATATCTTTGCCATTGCGGTTGCAGCAGTTCTAAAAGTTTCTGCCGGATTTTCATTTCATCAGGCCAAACTTCCTGCGGTACTTCGGATAAGCTGTACTTATTAGGTCGCTTGCGCAGCATTGCTTCCCGCAGCTTGATTGCACGCAATGTGGAATCTCCGCGCTCAACAATGCGTGGTTGCTCGTTTTGCATATCATACAGCGCTGCGCCAACGGTTTCCTCCAACAGCTTTAATTGCTCCTCAAAACAGGTGCAATGAGAAGCATAACGCAACGCTTTGGCAGGTAAATCATCACCGAATAAGTCGTTTAACTTTTTGCCGAATTTTATCCACGTCAAATCACTGCCACAGGAAGCGGCTTTCCTTCCGGCGCTATATAGGTCGCAATGGAATAGCTCATCATCAAAGTATAGAAATAATAATGCTATAGCGGCATGTTCATTTGTCAACTTCTTTGCAAGCTTGCATAGCCTGCTTATATTATCGCCATCGGTTACGCATGCTGGCACAATGGTGATCCATGGCAAATTCTGTTCGCGCAGCAAATCGCTTGGCGCAAGCATTGGTTCGATTACTGAGCGGTTTACACCATATAGGCTGAGGGTCGTTAAGGTCGTTCCCATAGTTTTCTCCATGTGTTTTATTGCAATAGTAAAGTATTACGGCTTGAAGAGATTATAATAAAGGCTGGAATGTTTTGCAAGCTGTATAAAGAAAAGAACGGCTATTTAATAATAACCGTTCTCAGTGGTTGCGGGGGAAGGACTTGAACCTACGACCTCCGGGTTATGAGCCCGACGAGCTACCGACTGCTCTACCCCGCGACGTTATCTTTGCTGCAAAACATATATTAGCATAAGACGGCTGTGGTGTCAAGCTTTTTTGCGAATATTTTTTTGCTGCGCTGCAAACACTTGGCATTATATACGGAGGTATAGTGGATGCTTGTATTGTTTTGCAGGGTTATAATACTCTATTTTCTTGTGTTTTTTGTTATACGGCTTACCGGTAAGCGGCAGATAAGCGAGCTGCAGCCGTTTGATCTTTGCATAACGCTGCTTATTGCGGATATGGCAAGCGTACCTGCCACCAATACCGGCGTCCCGCTGCTGTACGGCATAGTGCCGATTGTTACGCTGTTTTTGGTGCAGCAGCTTATATCGTTCCTTTCTCTTAAAAGCGAAAGCATACGCAAGGCCGTGTGCGGTCAGCCGTTGCTGCTGATTTCGCGCGGGGTCGTGCAGGAAAAGGCGCTTAAAAGCGCGCGGTATACCATTACCGACCTTACGGAGCAGCTTAGGGTAAAGGATGTTTTTACATTAAGCAATGTCGAATATGCCATACTTGAAACCAACGGCGAGCTCTCCGTTCTGCTGAAAGGGCCTATGCAGCAGCCGACTTATCGGGACTTTGCAATGCCGTCGCCTGATGCCGCGCCCGCGCTTATGCTCATTCAGGACGGGGCCATGCATCCGGACACGCTTGCGCGCGCAGGACGGGACGAAGCATGGCTCAATAAACAGCTTGCCAAGGTCGGCTGCGGCGATGTGCGCTCGGTGTTCTTCGCATTTCTTGCATCTGATGGCGTGCTGCACGTACAGCTTCGCTCCGAAGCCGGTGGCAGGCATTATTTTATAGACACCAATGCAAAGGGGGACGGCAAGTGAGATACAGAATATTTACATGGGCGGACATAACGGCATGCATAATAGTGATAGCGGTGCTGCTTTTCGTATTTATATATCCGTATTGCTTGAGCAGGGATTATTATGAACTGTTTTATGATAAGCAGCAGCGCGTGCTTGAATGTACCCGCGAAGAAAACTGGGGAGAGGCACAAAAGCTGATGGAAGCCATGGCGGCGGACTTTTATGTCAAGCGGGACTCAATGCGCTTTTTTTACGACCATGAGGACATAGATGAAATAGAGGGGTATATACTTTCCGCGCAGGAGTTGATACTGCGCGAGGAAAGCGAACAGTCCGCATCCGAACTTATGCACGCGCTTATAGTTGCCGATTTCCTTAGGGGAATACAAAGCTTCGATATGCCGAATTTGTTTTGAAGAGAGAAGCGGCTTATGAATCAAGCCGCTTCTTTTAATTATATTATGCTTCCGCCATTTCCGTTTTCTTTACCTTCTTTTCGGTATATACGAAATAGATAAGGCAAAGGGCTATTTGTATCACTGTGGAGGCAGGAGTGGCAAGGCCGATATAGAACAGCGATATGCCCGGCACACGGCTCATGAAATACGAAAACGGTATGCGCACAAGGAATGCGCCCGCTATACCCTGCACCATTGTGAACGTGGTGCGGCCGCAGCCGCTGTAATATCCGCAGAAGCAGAAAAGGAACGCAGTGAGTATGCAGTCTATGCTGTATGCCTTAAGATAGTCGCTCGCCATTCGGATAACCTCTTGGTCGTTTGAGAATATCCCCGCCAAAGCTTCGCCGTGGAAAAACGAAAGGTAGCCCATTACCGCGCCCGCGGCAAGGCTTGTAAGTATGCCGTATTTCAGCGCAAGCTTAGCCCTGTCGCTCCGCTTTGCGCCTATGTTCTGCGCCACGAATGCGGATAGGGACTGCATGTATGCCGAGGCCACCAGCATAAGGAAGCCGCATATTTTTTCCGCCACGCCTACGCCTGCACTTTGCGTAAGACCAAGGGAATTGACTATTGCGAATATAACAAGGAAGGAAAGGCTCACCAGCAGCTCCTGCAGCGCTACCGGCGCGCCTAACTTGAACAGCTGCAGCGCTATGTCCTTATCTATGCGAATATCCGCACGGGAAAATGCAAATGGCATCGCCCTGCGCGATATTATTATAAGCGAAAGCACAACGCTTACCGCCTGCGCAAGCACGGTTGCGTATGCCGCGCCGTCCGCGCCCATTTTGAATACCGCTACAAGCAGCAGATCGCCGAATATATTGACAACGCATGCTATCGCAACGGTTATCAGCGGCATCTTTGAATCCCCCATGCCGCGGAATATGCTGCCGAGAAGGTTGAAAGCTATTATGAATATAGTTCCCGCCGAGCATATGCGCACATATGAAACGGCTTGGCTGAACGCTTCCTCCGGCGCCTGCATAAGGGCGGATATTTCAGGGGTGAACGCAACGAATACAGCCGTGCATACGGCCGCAATTATTGCAAAAAGCGCCACGCCCGTGCCTATTACCTTGCCGCCGAGTTCGCTTTTGCCTTCGCCTATTTTTTGACCGAGCAGTATGGTTATGCCTATTGAAAAGCTTGTAAGCACAAATGTTAGGCTCTGCATTATCTGGCTGCCTGTGGCAACGCCCGAAACATCGGCCGTGGTTGCGAATTTGCCAACCACCAGCAAATCCACCGCGCCGTACATGGCCTGTAAAAACAGCGCCAGAAATACGGGATATGCAAATTTAAGCAGCGGGCCTAATATTTTGCCCTTTGTAAAGTCGTGCAGCGATTCCATTTATCTATCCTCATTTGTTAAGCAGCCGCGCTATTGCCGTGCGCTTCACCTTCATTGCTCCCTTTGGGCAGAATTCCTGGCAGCAGAAGCAGCGTATGCATTTTTTGCGGTCTATGCTCGGCAGCTTATTCTTCATTGTTATGGCTTTGGCCGGGCAAAGCTTTGCGCACAGGCCGCAGCCTATGCATTCGCTCTTTACGGCGGCGGGCTTGGAGGCCATAACCATCTTCATAAATGCCCGCGTAACGCCGCGCGTGTTTTTTACTGATGTTATGTCGTGCCGGGGGGTAAGCTCGCAATCCTTTATTATGAATGCATCCGCGCTGCCGTAAAGCGATACTTTATCAAGAGAGTCGCGGCTCAGCCCGCGTTCTACCGCCGCGGCTATTGTAGGCACGTCCATCGGCTCAACGCCTATAAGCCTTGCCCCTACAAGGTCTGCATCGTATGCCGTGTGCGCGGCTATCAGCGCGCCGCATTCGCGCGGGCGGCCCGCCGTAGGACCGTTGCCGTCCATTGCCGTTACCGCATCTATGAGAGCAAGCACAGGGTGGTTGTATTCGTATATATCCACCAGCATGTTTGAAAAATCCTCGTGATTTGGGAAACGGTAATGATACTCAAGCTTTACCGTGCCGGGTATGGTGCCGTACAGATTCTTAAGCGCGCCTGTCATGCCCATCATGCCGTGGGTTTTAAGCTTGGCGAACGTTATAAGCACGTCCACATCATCGAGCCAGCCCGTATAGTGAAAGCTTTTGAGCACCTTAGCGTCCGCAAAATGCCCTTCCTTTGAAGAGAAATCATCGTTCAGCTTTGCTCCTGCTTCGGCTGCAAGCGTCATGCCCGTTGCGGAATAGGAATGGTTCAGCGCCGCGGCAGTATATATCCCGCCCGGGCTTTCGCCTATCGTTACCTGCGCGCCGCGCTCGATAAGCATTTTTGTAAGCTCCGCAACCATTACCGGATGCGTACATACGGCAAACTCAGGCGTTTTGGCAGCGGCAAGGTTTGGCTTTATGCCCACCTTCATGCCGGCTTTAACCCAGTCAAGCCCGCCTATTGCATCAAGCGCTTCTGTCAGAGCCGCGCGCACATGCGCCGCGTTGTAATCCGGGCAGGGTACTATTGCTGCATCGTAAACGGTGTTGCTCATTTATAATGTGTCCCTTTCTTATTCTTATAAGTAAGGCGGGGAAGACCCCGCCGTGTATTTTGCTTTGAAAAAGTATCAGTTGCTCTTTGCCGCCTGCTTCATACGCATTTCCTTAGAAAGTATGCGCTTGCGCATGCGAATATTCTTGGGCGTAACCTCTACCAGCTCGTCATCGGCAATGAATTCAAGGCATTGTTCAAGCGACAGTATGGTGGGCGGGGTAAGGCGCAGCGCTTCGTCGCTGCCGGCGGCGCGCATGTTGGTAACGTGCTTCTTTTTGCATACGTTCACAACAATGTCGTCCCCGCGGGAGCATTCGCCCACAACTTCGCCTTCGTATACCGGCACGCCGGGGCCAACGAACAAGCGGCCGCGGTCCTGAGTATTGAAAAGGCCGTAGCTGTTGGTTTCGCCGGTTTCACTGCAAACAAGGCTGCCGCGTTCGCGCTCCTCAATATCTCCCTTATAAAGCTCGTAGCCGTGGAATATATGGCTCATAACGCCGTTGCCGCGCGTATCGGTAAGCAGTTCGCTGCGGTATCCCATAAGGCTGCGGGCAGGTATGTTGAAAAGGAGCCTTGTACTGCCTTCGTTTTCGGTATGCATATCAACAAGTTCCGCCTTGCGCGAACCAAGCTTCTCCATAACGCTGCCGACGTATTCGCTCGGCACGTCGACAGTCAATTCTTCGATAGGCTCAAGCGTGTGCCCCTGCTCGTCCTGCTTCAATATCACCTTGGGGCGGGATACTGCAAATTCATAATCCTGCCTGCGCATCTGCTCTATCAGTATGGAAAGGTGCAGCTCGCCGCGGCCGGATACCTTGAACGTATCAGTCGTGCCGGTTTCCTCAACGCGCATGGAAACATTGGTTTCAACTTCTTTCATCAGCCTGTCGCGCAGGTTGCGGCTGGTAACGTATTTGCCCTCCTTGCCTGCAAAGGGGCTATCGTTTACCATGAACATCATGGATACGGTGGGTTCATCTATATGCACGAAAGGCATAGGCTCAACGCATTCGGGCGCGCAGGCGGTCTCGCCTATAGAAAGATCCGCAATGCCCGCAACGGCTACTATATCGCCCGCGTAAGCTTCCTCAACCTCAACGCGCTTCAATCCTTCGTAGCGGTAAAGCCTGCTCAGCTTGACCGTGCGCACGGCGTTCGCCGTGCCGCCGCACATGGTGACCATCTGGTTGCGGCGGGCAATACCGCGCTCCATGCGGCCTATGCCTATGCGGCCCACATAGTCGTCGTAATCTATGGTGGAGAACAATATCTGCAGCGGGGCTTCCGTGTCGCACGCGGGGGCGGGAATGGCGCTTATTATCGTATCGAACACGGCCTGCATGTCCGTGCCGAGTTCGTCCGGCTCCATGCCGGCTATGCCTTCCTTGGCGCTTGCATAAACAACGGGGAAGTCAAGCTGCTCCGCCGTTGCGCCAAGCTCCATGAACAGCTCCAGCGTCTCGTCCACAACCTCCATCGGCCTTGCGCCGGGGCGGTCTATCTTGTTTACAACAACAACGGGAACCTTGTTCAGCTCCAGCGCCTTCCTCAGCACGAAGCGGGTCTGCGGCATACAGCCTTCAAATGCGTCAACCAGCAGCAGCACGCCGTCAACCATTTGCAGTATGCGCTCAACCTCTCCGCCGAAGTCCGCATGGCCCGGCGTATCTATTATGTTTATTCTGTAATCCTTATACTTTATCGCGGTATTTTTGCTGAGTATGGTTATGCCGCGCTCCCGCTCCAGGTCGCCGGAGTCCATCACGCGCTCCTGCACCTGCTCGTTCGCCCTGAATACGCCGCTTTGACGCAGCAGGCAGTCCACCAGCGTGGTCTTGCCGTGGTCAACGTGGGCAATTATGGCAACGTTACGGATATTTTCCTTCTGCATATATTCTAAGCACTCCTTCCGGTTAAAACCGTTTCAAAAACCGCTATATTATACACCATGCGCATGTTACGGCGCAACGTTTTTTCATATGTTTTTGCCGCTTTTTGCTATGCGTACCGCGCTGCGCGTTGCCGCGACCATAAGTATTATGGATGCAAGCACTATATACGGGGCTGTGCTTTCCGTGAATATATGCTCCATTACATAGCCGCCCATAAGGTTGAAGCATATGTGCACCGCAATGCCCGCAAAAAGCGAACCCGTGCTTTCAACTATCGCCGCCAGCACAAGCCCCATAACGAACGCATATGCAACCCATAATATCTGCCCATGCAGCGCGCCGAAAACAGCCGCCTGCAATATTGCCGCAACCCATGCGGGCATGGCGCGCTTGAGCCGCGTGTATACAAGCCCGCGGAATACGGTCTCCTCGGCTATGGGTGCGAATATAACGGTGGAGAGCATTGGTATGAGCCCCGCGGAATCTATCATGGAGGCGCTTTGGTTATATTCCTCCCAAACCTCCTCACTTATCGGCAAAATGCCCAAAGCAAACGTTATAAGCACCGCGAAGCACATGCCCATTATGCTAAGCGGTACATATGTAAGCACGGGAATGGGGGAGGCGTTTATTTCACTGAGCAGATTCTTTTTGCGCAGCGCAAAAAACGCGAACAGTACGCCAACCGTGCATATATTTGAAACAAGCGTAATAAGCGTTGCATTGGTGGTAACGCCGTCGTAAAGCACCGTCATTAGCGTATTATAATCTAAGCCGCCGTTAAGGGTCAGTTGTTCAACGGCGTAGCCAATGCCCATTGCAAGCGTAACGACAAAACTTGCAATAAGCTGCATCAAAACGAACAGCAGCGTGTAGCATATGGCCTTGCCAATGGCAATAAAAACGTTCTTCATGGTGCAAAGCTCCGTTCAAATGAAAGTATTATAAATTATTATAGCATAATTTGGTGCGTCATGCCAAAAAAGCGTATACATTCCAGCGTATATAATGTATTATATATATGTAAAGATATTGCCAAGAAACGGCATGTTCATTTTATTGAATGGAGAAAAGCATGGAAAATAAAACCCCGCGCAATGATGAGCGCCACCCAAAACACGTCATGATACTGGATCTGAAAAACATATTGGCTATTTTGGCGGTCATATGCTTTGCAGGGTCGCTGTTTATTGATGATAGGCAGTTTTTGCTTAAGGCCGTGGCATACGGCATGGGCGCGCTTGCATATCTTGGGGAACTTATGGCAATGACGCACATGTTCAAAAAACGTGTAGACGGCCGCGAACTGCTCATGCCTATTCTTTTTGGCGTTATGTACATTATGCTCGGCTTCAGCTACGCAATAGAGCATTATCATCTCTTCGGTTGATCCTGCTGTGTTCTTCGCAGCATATGTGACAATACTGTAAACAATAAATATATAGAAAAGAATGTCGTTTTCTGGTATATTATAGTCAGGCTTTGTACCCACGGAAGGGGGAGTAAAATTGGCTAACAACATTACGCCGGAAATGATAGCGCTGCTCAACAGCGGCAATAAGGCCGAACTGAGGGCATTTCTTAAGCTATACACGCGCCCGGTATACGAAAGGGCGCTGGCAATAACAAAAAGCGAGGAGGACGCCATCCGCGTTACCAGAAGGGTAACGAGCGAGGTATCTGTGCTTGCGCTGAGGGGAAAGCTTGAAGAGGACATAGACGCGCAGCTCATGACGCTGACTGACGCATGCTGCAGCGAGGACATGTTCTTCGCAAGGCTTGTTGAGGATACGCTTAGGGATTATCCGGAGGAGAAGAACGAGCAGCCCACGCTTTTCGGCAAGGCCGTAAAGCCGAACTGGCCCGCGAAGCAGCCAAGCGTTGTGGAGCGCGGCAGCGCAGCAATAACGGCATCAGCACCGAAGTCCAAAACGGATGGCGAACCGGCCACTGCCGCGGCAAGCGTATATACTGCACCCGCAGCAGAAAGCAGCACGCCAAGGCTTTTTGACGAGGATTTATCGCTGGACTGGGAGAATGAGGACGATATAGAGCCGGAGGATGAGGCGGACAGCAAGCCCAGCGTGCTGATAGTGCTGCTGATATTCCTGCTGGCAATCGTTACGCTTGCGCTGGTGTGGGTGCTGGTGGTCAAGCTTATGTATCTTGGCATATTGCCAAAGGCGGACTTTGGCTTTGCGGAGTGGTTCAACGCGCATCTGTTCAGGCTGTATTAGGCCGCGCGGAAGAGCCGTATACAAACATTATTATGAAACGGAGGTAGTGCAGATGGACTTTATGAGCGCATATCTTGCGGGCTGGAGCGTGCTCTCGCTTATGTGCCTTATAATAGGGCTTGGGCTTATGATAGCGGAGATGTTCACGCCGGGGCTTGGGCTTATGGGCATGTTTGGCATAATCGCGCTTATCGCGGCGATCGTGCTCAGCGCGCATTCGCTGCTGGATGCAATATTCACACTCGCCATAATATTCGTGGTGCTGTTCATTGCGGGCTTTATTGTATACCGTTCTTTTACAAAAGGCCGGTTGGCAAATTCAAGCATTGTGCTTAGTGATCGCATAGATTCTGCGTCAACATCGCTTAATGATGCGGAGATACAGGGCATAGTCGGCAAAGAAGGCATTACTACCACGGCGCTAAGGCCCAGCGGCAATGCCGAAATAGACGGCAAGCGGTACGACGTTGTTACGAGCGGCGAATTTATACAAAAGGATACCCGCATAACCGTGGAACGCATAGACGGGCTGAAAATACTGGTCAAAAAGGCGGAGGACGCAAAGGAATAAAATGAAGGTATGCAAAAAATGCGGCACGCTCTATAACGAAAACGAAGGGCCGTGCCCAAAGTGCTATACGGAGGATCTGCTTATAAGCGGGGAAGCCGCAAAGCATGAAATAGATACGGATATGACCCCGGAAGAGGCCGAAAAGGCGCGCAAAAAATCATGGATACAGATATTGATAGGCATGCCGCTTTTCATTGGGTTCATATATATTATATTTCTTTTAATACGGCTTATGAAATAAGCCTATAATAAACAAAAACACAGGAGGAAATCAAAATGCCGGAATTTGTAATCACGATCATAATTGTTATAGCAGGAATAATTTTTCTGTCTATATTCTTCAGCTTTGTGCCGGTGGGCCTGTTCATAAGCGCCCGCGCAAGCGGCGTTAAGGTTGGCATAGGCCAGCTTGCGGCCATGCGCATCCGTAAGGTCACGCCCAGCCGCATAATCAACCCAATGATAAAGGCCACCAAGGCGGGCATGGACGTTCCGCTGAATAAGCTTGAAGCGCACTACCTTGCCGGCGGCAACGTGGATAGGGTTGTAAACGCACTGATAGCCGCCCAGCGCGCGGGCATACCGCTGGACTTTGAGCGTGCCTGCGCAATTGACCTTGCCGGACGCGACGTGCTAAACGCCGTGCAGATGAGCGTTAACCCCAAGGTTATAGAAACCCCAGTAATAGCCGCCATAGCTAAGGACGGCATAGAGCTGCGTGCTAAGGCGCGCGTTACCGTGCGCGCAAATATAGACAGGCTTGTCGGCGGCGCGGGAGAGGAAACCATAATCGCCCGTATCGGCGAAGGCATAGTTACCACCGTAGGCTCTTCCACCAGCCATAAGGACGTGCTTGAAAATCCGGATCTTATATCCCAAACCGTGCTGAATAAGGGCCTTGACGCGGGCACCGCCTTTGAAATACTGTCCATAGACATTGCGGACGTGGACGTTGGCCGCAACGTGGGCGCGCAGCTTCAGATAGACCAGGCGGAAGCCGATAAGCGCATAGCGCAGGCCAAGGCGGAGGAACGCCGCGCAATGGCCGTTGCTCAGGAGCAGGAGAACAAGGCGGAGGTCGCCGGTATGCGCGCCAAGGTAATAGAGGCGGAGGCTGAAGTTCCCAAGGCCATAGCCGCCGCCTTCCGCGACGGTAAGCTGGGCGTGATGGATTATTACAACATGCAGAACGTTATAAGCGACACCAAGATGCGCGAATCCATCGCCGGCGGAGCAGCCACACCCGCAAAGCACGAATAAGCCGGAAGGTTTGTACCCCAACGGAAAGGAGGGATAGGCCGTGCCAGGCATATTTGTACTAATAGCAATAGCATGGGTGATATACGCTGCGTTTGCCAAAAAGGCGAATGCTCAGCAGCAGGCGCAGCACCAGCGCAAGCTGAACGAAAACGTGGCGGGAGCCGAGGCCGAAACGTCATCGCTCCATGCCAAAACACAGGCCGCGGCGCCGAGAGTTGCGCCCACCGTTGGCGTAAGCCAAAACGGAGCATGGACGTGCGGCTGCGGATACAGGAACACTGCAAACAGCAAATTCTGCCGCCAATGCGGCGCGGCACGCGCGCAGAGCGGAAGCATGAATTATGCGTCAAGCGAAGGCAGATCGACCGAAGGGGGTGGAGGGCTTAAAAGGCCGCCGCTCGCGCGGGAAACAATGCCCAAACCTTCGCTTAACCATGTCGTGAAGCCCATGACGGAATCGCACCACAGCCATACGGAAGCGAGCATATCCGGCAGGGAAGCAAAGTGCGAGGAACGCTATACCGAAGCCGAGGATGCATATTCCGGCGCGGAACAGCGCACGGCTTACGCCGTGGACATGGGCGACCGAGAAAAGATAATACAGGGCATACTGTACAGCGAAATACTATCCAAGCCCAAGGCGCTGAGAAAATAGCATAACGAAATAGAAAGGGGCTGCATTCAAAACCTATGCAGTCCCTTTTGCTATACCAATTTTCTTAACCGCTGCAATATCGCGTTCTCAAGGCGCGATACCTGCACCTGTGATATCCCGAGCGACTTTGCCACCTGCGTCTGCGTTTGATCCGAAAAATAGCGCAGGGTTATTATCGTCCGCTCCCTTGCGGAAAGCGTATTAAGCAGTTCCTTCAGCGCAACGCGGTCTGTTGCGCTGTCCAGCTCCCTGCACGCGCCGCCAACGGTATCCAGCAGCATTGCGTCGCTTTCCGCGCCATATGCGGGTTCGTATATGGATGCATACGGCCGCGCCGCTTCCAGCGCTTCGGCCACGTCCTCTGCGTCAACGCCAAGTTCCGCCGCGATCTCGGCAACGCTAGGCTCACGCGCGTGAGCGTCTATCAGCTTTTCGCGCACGGCTGCGGCCCGCGCCGCCAATTCCTTAAGCGATCGGCTGACCTTAATCATGCCGTCGTCGCGCAAAAAACGCTTTATTTCGCCCGCTATCATTGGCACGGCATATGTTGAAAATCTTACGTCGTAACTGAGATCGAAGCGCGCAATGGCCTTTATCAGTCCCATGCAGCCTATTTGGTAAAGGTCGTCGTATTCTATGGCGCGGTTCATGAACCGCTTTGCAACGCTTTTTACAAGCGGCGCGTTCGTTGTGACCAGTTGCTCCTTTGCCTGCTCGTCTCCCTGCTGCGCGCGGCTTATAAGCGTGCGTGTCAATGCGGGGGAAAACTGACTGTTTGTGTTTATCTGCCGCTCATCCATCGGCCCTCACCAGGCCTATTCTTTTTGTCATTGTCACCTGTGTGCCTTCCCCGGGCGCGCTTTTTACGTCCACGCTGTCCATAAACGCCTGCATAACGCAAAAGCCCATGCCGCTGCGCTCAAGATCGGGCGCGCTGGTGAAAAACGGCTGCATGGCCTGCTCTATGTCCGCTATACCGCGGCCTTTATCGGTAATTGTCGCGGTGAATACGTCGCCGTCTATGCTGCAATCCATGCGCACCGTGCCGCCTTTTTGCGAATAGCCATGTATTATGGCGTTTGTCACGGCCTCGCTTATCGCCGTGCGCACGTCTGTCAGCTCCTCTATTGTTGGGTCAAGCTGCACCATGAACGCCGCCGCCACGCTCCGTGCAAAGGCCTCGTTGCGCGAAAGCGCAGGAAAAGTTATGCTCATCTCGTTGCTTACCATCGTTCTCTCCCCCTATATATCCATGTGCTCTGCCAGCGTGTATATGCCGGCCATACGCAGTATGCGGTCTATGGCGCGGTTGGCGCCGCCTATGAGCACCCGTCCGCCCCTCCCGGCAATAACCCTGTACCGGCCAAGTATCACGCCCAAGCCGGAGCTGTCCATAAAAGTAAGCCCTCTTAGGTCTATCCTCAGTTCGCGTATCCTTTCGTCCGTCAGCAGCGCGTCCAACTGTGCGCGTGCCTGCGCGGCGCTGTGGTGATCCAGTTCGCCCTTTATGCGCGCGGTCAGTCTGTCTCCCGCCGCTTCAATCTCCATCTGCATGGCGCTTCCTCCTTTGCGTATATCGTTCGCTTGTCGCGCGGTTTGGTTTTCTATAAACGGCGCGTTTATTCCTGCATATTATTTCCACTTGTTTTGTCGTATATGCGCTAATTTTGTAAAATAATTATTTTCTTTCCGCACGGATGCATATTGGTGTATAATTCTCCGCATAGCAAAGGGCAGCTGCTCGCATAATAAGGGCAGCGTTGATATGACTAATTTGTTTATTCGGAAGGTAAGTGCTATGGAAGTGACTGTTTTGGGCCGCTGCGGCCCGTTTCCCGCGCCGGGAGAGGCCTGCTCGGGTTATCTTTTGAAATGCGGCGGCAAGAATATAATGCTGGACTTCGGCAGCGGAGTGTTTTCGCGGCTGTATGGGCTGCTGCCGCAGCTTGAGGTGGACGCCGTGGTGCTCAGCCATCTGCACAGCGACCATATGGCGGATATGCTTATTTTCCGCTATGCGCTGGAGCAGCTCAGCGCGCGCTCGTTGTGCCGCCAGCCGCCCATTCCCGTTATAGCGCCGGCGGAACCGCGGGAGGAGTATAGGCTGCTCAGCGGCAGCGGCGTATTTGATATGACTGCCATAAAGGACGGCGCGAAGTTGAGATACGAAGGGATAACGTTCACGTTTTACCGCATGACGCATCCGGTGGAAAGCTATGCAATAAGCGTTGAATACGGCGGCAAGCGTCTGCTTTATACCGGGGACACGGGAATGCGGCACGACATGGTGGATATTGCGAGCGGGGCGGATATGCTGCTGGCAGACGTGTGCTATCTTAATGAAGAACTTGGCACGCGGCCTATAGCTGCACACCTGAGCGCAGCACAGGCGGGCAATCTTGCCGCCGCGGCAAATGTTGATATGCTGCTGTGCAGCCATCTTTGGGGTGGGCGCACGGATCACAGCGAGCTTATGCGCCAGGTGCGCGCGGCATTCCCCAAGGCAGTGCTTGCGGAGGAATTCAAAAGCTACCCTATTTAAGGGTAGCTTATCGTCAACAACATATTTAATAGCGTTCGTAATGCTCGCTTTCTTTATGCAGGTCGCCGTTGGTATACGGCGACTTTTCTTAATTCCTTCCTGCGGCTTTATATACCTGTGCCTGATGCTCAACGTCCGGCAGCGATGCAACGTGGGAAGTGGAGGATGAGAAGTATAAACAGGCATGGCCGTCCATATCGTTTGCCGCAACCGTGTCCTCGCCGTGCGGCTGGCCCTGAAGCGAAGCCGCAACGCTGTTTGCGCCTATTGTAACTATAACCGGCCGCTTTGAATAATTGAATTCGCCGCCGAATGCTTCAAGGTAAATCGCCGTATCTTCCGCCGTGCGGCATTCAACCTCCGCATGGCCTTCGCCGCCGGTGTATACCATCATAAATGTAACGCCTGTGTTGTAGTCCGTTATGGTATAGCCCGAACCCGCGACCAGCAGGTCTTTCACTGCGCTCCATTCCATCAGCTCGCCCGTAAGCGTGGCTTGTCCGCTTAGCTGCTTGCCTATGGGTATCTTTGCGGCTATATCTGCACGCTGCACCCTGTGCGAAAACAGCAGCCCCATTGACTGCGCGCCCACAGTGCCGTCGCTCATGATAGGCTGACCTTGGCTGTCAACCTGCTTTTGCTGAAAGCGCTTTGTGGCTTCAACGGTCATGTTCTGGAAGCTGCCGGTGGGCTTATAGTTAAAATAGCCAAGCTCTCTTAGCCTCAACTGTATGCGAACCACCGTTTCGCCCGTTATGCCGTAGCTTATCAGTTCGCCGGAATAAGCGTCTGTCTGCTCAGGCGAAGGGGAGGGCGTTGGGTCCGCATACGCCACGGTGCTTATAAAGGCCATGCTCAATATCAATATTGTACAAATCAGCTTTTTCATGCCATGATTATAGCACAAAAGCAGGAATAAACGCTATGTATAAAATGTAAATTAGGGAAGATCCGTCGGAATAAGGTTCAGCATATCCTCTTCGCTTGCCACGTTCGTGTAAACCTGCGGCACTTCGCCCGCAATTATGTTTTCGGCTATAGCGGCTTCCGTGCTTACGCGGATAAGCTCATATATGCCGGGCATAACAAGCTGTATGCTCGCCGTGAGCTTTATATTTACGCGATAGAGCGTTTGGTTTATGCCGGAGGAGGTGAATTCCGATGAAAACTGGCTCTGCACGCTGCCGGCGGGCGTGTATGAAACATGAATGGCCGGCCCCTTGCCGGAAAGGAATGAAATTCCCGTTATCGTGCCGAGCGGTATGGCTATGCCTTGCTCGCCAAGGGCGGCTATGCGCTGCTGCGCCGCTTCCGCACATTGTGCGCTCAAAAGGTTCATTTGCCGCGGATCGGCCTGCACCATGTATACCTTGCTGCCGTTTTCACGTATGTGCAGAAGTTCGGTATAGTTCTCATCCTGCTGCATGGTGTCCAATATTGCGTCGTTCATGGCCTTTGCCGCAACGGAGCGTATTCTTGCCGTGGCAAGGGCGGTCATTGCGCTGCGCATGTTTGCGCCGAGCCATGTGAAAAGGGCACCTATCAATATCGCGGCCGCGCCTATGCAGATGAGCATGCGCCTTAACGCGCGGTGGTTTTTCCTTAATGCAGGTGTGGTTTCCATGACAACTGCATACCCTCCTTTTAATTCAAATTATGGCTGCCGTGTTAATTCAGCATATGCACGCGCCCCTAAGTATTGAGCCTAAGAAGCAAAAATGATATAATAAAAAAACTAATATAGGAAAATAGGCGGACTGTATATAGATGAAGGAAAAGCTAAAAGAGGTATTCGGCAATATCCGTTCCCGCGTAACAAGCGCATTCATGCATTCGGCGAGCGCGCGCGGCGGGGAGCGAGAGGTTGAAGAACTGTTCGTTGAGCGCAAGGGGAGCAGACCTTTTGTGTTGAGCGTGTTTTTCACAACGTGCAAATTCATGCTGATAGGCGTGCTGCTTTTGGGCTGCGCGGGGCTTGGATTGGTGCTTGGCGTTGCCAAGGCTTATATAGACACAACGCCTGAACTTGACGTGTCCCTGCTTACAAAGAGCGACAGAACATCGTATATATATGACATGAACGGCAAACTGATCTCCACGTTCGCGGGCTATGAATACCGAGACTGGGTGGATATAGAAGCCGTGCCCGATATGCTTAAAAACGCCGTTATAGCCATTGAGGACGTAAGGTTTTACAGGCACGGCGGCGTGGACTATAAGCGGCTGTTTGCGGCTGTAGTGGGGTCGCTCAGTGCATCGAGCGATGCGGGCGGAAGCACGCTTACCCAGCAGTTGGTCAAAAATAAGCTCCTCACAAGCGAAGTCAGCTACCGAAGGAAGATACAGGAAGCGTACCTTGCACTCCAGGTGGAGAATGCAATGGACAAGGATGAAATCCTTGAAGCGTACTTGAACGACGTATACCTTGGCCAATCCAATTACGGTATGAAGGCCGCGGCGAAGGATTATTTCGGCAAGGAGCTTTCCGAGCTGAGCATACGCGAATGCGCAATGCTTGCCGGCATGATAAAAGCGCCCAATAGTTACGACCCCAGGCGCAACACATATTCGCGGACGTATACTTCTGGCGATAAGGCCGGGCAGAACAAGATGGATATTACCAATTCGCGCACGGATACGGTAATAAAGCGCATGTATCAGGCGGGCTTCATAACATACGACCAAATGCAGACCGCGCTGAACGACAAGGTGTATATTGTTGAAAAGCGGCAGAGCAATAAGGTGGATGATATGCTCTACTTTGTTGAATACGCCATAAGGGATATTGAGGATTATCTGCTGGAGGAACGCGGGCTGCTCGATACGTCCGCAAACCGCTCCGCGATAGAAAGCGAATTGAGCCGCGGCGGATACTCGATTTATCTTACGGTAGATACCGAAATGCAGCACATTGTGCAGAACACGCTTGCCACATGGGAAGATTACCCGGCCGTGAGCGGCGCAGCGGGCGAAGATAAGATTCCGCAGTCCGCTGCCGTTGTGATAGATCAAAAGACGGGCGAGCTGAGGGCGATAGTCGGCGGCCGCGAAGCGCCGGAAGTCCGCAAAGGCTGGAACAGGGCGTATCAAAGCGCAACGGAAGTTGGCTCGAGCATAAAGCCGCTCAGCGTATATGGCCCGGCGCTTGATTTGGGACTGTCTCCGGCGTCCGCAGTGGTAAATATTCCCGATCCGATAGTCGGCTGGGATACGGAAACCGGTTACCCCGCGATAGGTTCGGAAAAGTATGAAGGCATAATCACGCTGCGCCGCGGCGTGGTGTCCTCGCTCAATGTGGCGGCGGCAAGGACTCTGCTTGAGGATGTGTCATTGCAAACAGGCGCGGATTATCTTGCAAAGCTTGGAGTTGACCCGTCCCGCATAAAGACAACGGGCAGCGGCCTTGCGCTGGGTGCAATGGGCATAACGCCGATAGAGATGGCGGGCGCTTATGCCGCAATAGCCAACGAGGGCAAATATATAAAGCCGGTGTCCTTCAGCCGCGTTGTGGACCAAAACGGCAAAGTGATATTGGATTCATCAAAGCTTAGGACGGAGCAGCAGGTGTTTAAGCCCACTACTGCTTATATGCTGGTGGATATACTGCACGAAGCCGTTGAAAGCGGCACGGGTACCGCGGCGAAGATAAAGGGCATGACCGTTGCCGGAAAGACCGGCACCAATTCGGACTACGGCAGCGCGTATTTTGCCGGCATGACCGGATATTATACCGCAGTTGTATGGGTAGGGCCGGATAAGTATGAATATAAGCTGCCCAAAGGCTCCACCGGCGGCAAGGTGGCGGCGCCAATATGGCAGGCGTTTATGAAGGAGATACTCAACGGGCTGCCCGATAAGCAGATAATCGATGCATCGCCGGTTGAGCTGGGGCTTGTGCGGCGGACGGTATGTTCGCTCAGCGGAAAGCTTGCCACGGAAGCCTGCGCGTTTGATGCATCGGGTCACGTGCCGGTGACGGACTGGTTTGCGAGCGACAGCGTGCCTGTTGAATCCTGCGATATGCATGCGCTTGCGGGCATCTGCTCCGCATCCGGCCAGGCCGCAGGGCCTTACTGCCCGGCAGACGGGATACAGTATCAAAGCGTTGCGATCATTTCCTCAACCTCGCGGTACAAGAAATACGATCCGCTGATACTTATAAAATACCTGCCTAACCTTGTATACAGCGATGTTCCGGTGGCGGAATACGGAATGTATACCGCCGGCGGCATGTGCAGCGTGCATTACTCAAGCTGGAGCGGCGGGCTTTTCGGCGGCTATGCCGAAACCGATGCAAAGAACCTTATAGCCACCGTGCGGGATTATCTTGCCAAGGTGCAGAATTTGCCCGATACGGACAGGGCAACGCTCGAAAGCGGCATAGAGCAGCTTGAAAGTTACCTTGCATCTTCCGGAGGGCACGGGTTTATACAAAGCTATTATGATAGGCTTAAATACAATTACAGCGTTATCAGTTCGGATTATCCGCCGCCGGCAAACGTCACCGTTGGCGGGAATACCGGCAGCATGAGCGGCGGCTGGGGAGGACCGGATGACTGACGCGCTTCGTTTACTTTATGATGCCGAACGGGCAAGGCTTTCGGGGCTAAGTACGCAGAACAATGGGGACTATCTTAACCCGGTGTTTGGCGAAGGGCCGCTTACGCCGCATTTGATGTTGATCGGCGAAGCGCCCGGGCGGGAGGAAGCTGCGGCTGGGCATCCGTTCGTTGGAAAGGCGGGCAGGCAGCTTAACGAGTTGCTTGAGCTTGCGGGCATAGCGCGCGGCGACGTGTTCGTGACAAACGCGGTGAAATTCCGCCCGATAAAGCGCGGTGCGCGCAGCGTGGCTAATCGCACGCCTACGGCAAAAGAACTTGCTTCGGGAGAAGAACTGCTGAAAAGCGAAATTATTGCGGTGCGTCCGCGTGTTATAGCCACGCTTGGCAACAGTCCCCTTGCATCCATGGCAAGGATAAGCGGCGTAGCGGCGCCAAAGATAGGAGAGGCGCACGGCCAGGCTATGAACGTGATCATAGGCGGCAATAATATAGCTCTGTTCCCGTTGTATCATCCGGCAAGCGGCATATATAATAGGGAACTTGTTGAAACAATGCGGCAGGACATAGTAAAACTTGGGCAATACATAAAGGAGGGCATGGCATGAAGCGCATAATTGCATGGCTTGTGCTTGCGGCGCTGGTGATAGGCATACCTGGCGCGGTGATAAACACCGGCGGCACGGCGTGCGCGGAAGAGGCCGGCGAAACGGGTCAAATAATGGCCGATGGCGTTAAGGTGAGAAAATCGCCCGATACAAAGAGCGACGCGCTGACGGAGCTGAACTGTGGCGAGGCAGTAACCGTGCTTGCGGAGGACGGCAATTGGTACCGAGTAAAATTCGGCGATGTGCTGGGCTATGTTCGCAAGGACTATGTGTTCACCAATTCCGCCGGCAGCCGCGGAGCGTATGCCGTGAGCGATACGGCCGTGCTGATGGGCGCGCCGTCGCAAAATTCATATGTTGTTTGTTCCCTCGCCGCCGGGCAGGGGCTGAAGGTAAAGGCACTTATAGGCGAATGGTACTATGCCGTGGTGGATAGCCATGCGGGTTATATACACCGCACGGATGTGACAATATCATCGTCGGCCGTTGCGGGCATGGGAATGCTGAAGCAGGGCATGAAGGGCGAGGAGGTCATGAAGCTTCAGCGCGCGCTTTACGACCGCGGCTTTTTAACAAAGGATAATATAAGCGGAACGTTCACATCCCAAACGCGTAAGGCGGTTATGGAATATCAGCAGGCGATGGGCCTTTCCGCAGACGGCATAGCCGGCAGCGCAACGCTTTCAACTGTGTATGACAGTTCAAATAAGCTTGAAAAAGCGAACGCAGACTTCTATAGGCTTAAAGGCACAGTGGTGCTGCTTGATTGGTTCAAGGGCGGCAACGAATGGCTGCATAAGGGCGCGCGCTTTACCGTTACGGACGTGCGCACGGGCAAAAGCTTCCGTGCCAAGCGCTTCGGCGGCTGGTACCATGCGGACAGCGAACCTATAACCAAATATGACACATCCATTATAAAGAGCCTGGAGGGCTTCTCATGGAATCGCAGGCCGATATGGGTAACATATAACGGCAAAACGGTCGCCGCAAGCATGCATACAATGCCGCATATGGCTAACCCGACCCCATCCAATGGCTTTGACGGGCATTTCTGCATTCATCTGTATCATTCCAAGGTGCATGCAAACAGCAAGGAATGTCCGCGGCATCAGCGCTGCGTTCAGGAAGCGTACAGCGCGGGCAAAAAGCACTAACTGAATATAAAAAACGGTATCATTACGCCTCTTTTTGTCAATACTTGCTTATATAGCTTGTATGGATAAAGGGAGGCGTATTTTTATTGAACATAATAAAGCGCATATTCAGCTTCGGCAGGAGCTACGATGAATTTGAACTGCTTGAGACCGAAGGCGGGCAGCCTGGTTTTTTCGGCAGCACAGGCAGGGCGCATAAGGATGCAGCGGGAGCGATAGAAACCGCGAACGATACGATTGCGAGCGACGTATCCGCCAACGAAGAACGGCTCAAAACGGAGATGCACGCGGAGATAAATCCGGATATGGTAATGCGGCGCTTTTTACTTTGCGGGCAGATAGAGGCGCTTGCTGTGTTCATAAACGGCATGAGCGACCAAAGCTTAGTGAGCGATTTTATACTGCGGCAGGGAATTCCCCAAAGGGAACTGCCCAATGATGCGCCGCTTATTGAATACGTTGCAAATAACGTTTTCGCCATGGCGGAAGTTAAGCAGGAAACAAGCTGGAACACAATAAAAACAGCCATAATGGATGGCTGTACTGCCGTGTTTATTCAGGGGCAGACGACAGCGCTTACTATGGACACTCGCAGCTATGAGCACCGCAGCATACAGGAGCCCAGCAATGAAAAGGTCGTGAAAGGCTCGCAGGAGGGGTTTGTAGAAAACCTGAGGACGAACATAACGCTTATCCGCCGCCGCGTACGCACAGATGATCTGGTGGTGGAACTGCGTACATACGGCAAGGAGGGCAGCTCCCGCGCGGCAATAATGTACCGCGAAGGGATAGCGAATGAATCGCTGGTGAATGAAATTAAGCGCCGCCTTGCAAACGTGAATGCCATGTATGTTTTTAACGCGGGCACGCTTGAGCAGCTTACCGAGCGCAACACTTATTCCGTTTTTCCGCAGCTGCTTGCAACGGAACGGCCGGACAGGACGGCGGCAATGCTGATGGAAGGGCATGTGGCGGTTATAGTTGAAGGCAACCCAACGGCAAACGTTATGCCTGCAACGCTTTTTACCCTTATGGCTACGGGGGAGGACAGCACAATGCGCGTTGTGCAGGGCAGCGTTATAAGAATGGTGCGCTACATAGGAGCGGCAATCTCGATATTGCTGCCGGGATACTTTCTTGCGCTTGCGCTGCATCATCAGTCGCTGCTGTCGTCTGAGGTGCTTACGACGGTTGTAGCATCGCGCAAGATGGTGTTTGCGCCGATTGGAATGGAGATGCTGTTTTTGCTGCTTGTGTTCCAGCTTGTGCGCGAAGCAGGGATGCGCGTGCCGGGGTCTATCGGACAGGCGATAGGCATAATAGGCGGGCTTATATTGGGACAGGCCGCGGTAACGGCGAACCTTGCAAGTTCCGTAATGCTTATAATAGTCGCGCTGACGGGGCTTGGCAATTTCTGCATTCCGGATTATTCAACTCAGCTTTCAGCATCGGTACTGAGGGTGATATTGGTGATAGCGTCGTGGCTGGCGGGGCTAATGGGGCTGTTCTGCGGGGTGTTTGTGATAATTGCATGGATGGCGTCTCTCAAGTCATTCGGCGTGCCGTTCCTTGCACCGCATTCGCCAAAGGCAAATTCAAAGCGGCCTATGATACTGCGCGGGCCGATAGATAACGTGAGCCGGCATAAGGACGTGCTGAATACGGAGGAGGACGGCAGATGAGGCTGAACGAAGGTAAAATAGGCATGCAGGAAAGCGCGAGCATTGCGGCGGTGGCTATCACGGCATGCAGCGTTTTTCTGCTGGATTCCGAAAGGGCGTATTCCCGCGGGGATGCAACGTTCATATCACTGCCGGTGAGTATAGCGGTAAGCTTAGCAATGTTTATGCTGATGTGGTACGCAATGCGCCGCACAGGCGCGCGGAATTTGAACGTATTATTTGATATGTGCGCAGGCAAGGCGATAGGCGCCGTGCTGAGCATTGTTGCGGCGCTTATATTCATACTGTATGCATACAGGCTGATGGCAAGATTCTGCATACTGATACACGGGCGCGTGTTTGCCGCGGCGGAGTATGAAAGCGTTGCGCTGTGGATAGCTGTTCCGGTGGCGTATGCGGCTATAAAGGGGCTTGAATGCATAAGCAGACTGGCGAAGATATTCGGTGTGTTGATTGGCGCGCTTGTGCTGATTAGCCTTATAATAATGCTGCCAGCCTATGATATTAGCCGCCTTGCGCCGTTTCCGGGGGATTTGGGCAAGCTTGGCATGGATACGATTTCGCGTTCTGCGGATTCTGTTGCGGCATTTCTCGGGCTGATATGCGTAGCGGGCGCGCTTCAGGGCGGGCGCAATGTAAAAAAGAGCGCGCTCATTGGCAGCGTAGTAGCCATAGCATTTGTGTTCATGATACAATTTGCGCTTGGCGCAACGTTTACATATACAGACCTATCCCAAATGGCAATGCCCATATATCTCATGAAAATGGTAGTCATGCGCGAAAGCTATCTTTTTAGGCTGGATCAGATGAACCTGTTCTTCTATATGATAGCAGCGCTTATAACGGCGGCGTTTTATGTATACTGTGCGGCGCTTATAATCACCCGCCGCACATCGGGGCAGGACATCCGCCCGGCGGTCGTGGGCGTGAGTGCGTTTATATTGGCCGCGCTAAGGGTAGATCACCGCTTTGAGGCAGGCATAATACAGCGGAGCATAGATTTTTTATATGATTATGCATTTGTGGCGGGCGCGCCGTTTATACTGGCAGCGATAGCCGGATTGATACGCTTTGGCAGGAAAGGCAGGGCATATGAAGCGGATAAGTAAAACAATATGCTTAATGCTGGCGGCTGCTTTTGTCGCGTTTAATATGGCGGGATGCATAAGCTACGTTGCCATAGATGAATACGGCTACGTTATGACCGTTGGCGTGGACAAGGGCGAAACGTATGATTACCGCTTCTGCTTTATTGTGCAGGTGGAGGGTGAATCGCAGGGCGAAAGCGACGCGGAAAACGTTGTGCTCAGCGCGGAAGGAAACAATATTTACGACGCTGTGGCCGTTGTAGAAGTTGGGGTTCCGTATCAGCTTAATTTCGGCAGGGCGAACTATATGCTGTTTTCAAAGGATGTGGCAGAGACGGGATACATATCACGCTTTATAGACGAATCGTTCAAAAATCTTGGCGTGCGCCGCTCAACTAAGCTTATGGTTGTGCTTGGAGACAGCCTTGATTACTGCATAGGCGTTGTGAGCAAGGATAACCCGAATACATCAAAGCGGCAGTATTCAATACTGCGCGACTATGTGTCCGAAGGCCTTACGCCTATAACAAACATTGCCATGTTCACCCAAAACGTGAACGCCAAACGCGGGGACAACATAGTTACGCTCGGCGCAACGGATGATTCTATACCGAATGAAGAAATAACCGGAAGCAGTCAGGACAGCGAACTGAACCCAAACAGCACCACGGCGGGAGTTGAGCGCACGGGCGGACTGCGGGCATATTACATGGGCTGCGCTGTGTTCGACGGCGGAACGATGAAGGGCGTGCTAAGCGGGCGTGACACGGAAATAATTCTTATGGCCAAAGGCATGTTCCGCGCGGGCAGGCTAACAATGCATCACGAAGGCAGGGAAGGGCACATGGTGCTCCTGCTCAAGGGCGGCGGAAAGCCAAAGGTTGAATTGTCAATAGGCGGCGATGCGCCTTACGCCAAAATGAGTGTAAGGCTGCAATGCCACGTTGAATGCGGCGAGGAGGACATGGATTATAACAAATGGAACCGGGAGGTTAAACCGATGCTTGAGGATTACATGGAACGCGAGCTTGAAAGGGTGTTCACGCTATGCCGCGGCATGAACAGCGACGCTTACGAAATAGGCAAGTATGCGGCAATGAAGTTCCACAGTGCGGAGGAATGGGAGCAATACGACTGGAAAAGCCGATATCCTAAGCTGAATATGGAATTTGATGTTTCGCTTTACGTTGAAAACGAAGAAATAAACTCGCTTGGAGGTTAAATTATGGCAGCGTATGTTATTGCGTTTGCCGCGGCGGAAATATATTCGGCGGCATACGCAGTGTATTCATTCAAAAAGGGGCCCGTATCCGCAGCGATAGCTGCCATGCTTATGGCAGTTCTTCCGCTTGCGCTGTTCATAATATCGCTTATATAAAAAAGGAATGGATTCTCAGTCCCTCTCAATTTCATCGCTCAGCAGCTTTAACCGCTGCCTTAAAGAAAGCCGCCAGGCATCGGTGGCTTCTTTTTGTATTGTAATATTGCCGTGCTCATCGGCGGCTATAATGTCGCCTTCCGCGGCATCGGATGGCAGCATATCACGCCGCATGCCGTACAGCTTTCCGTCGTCATCTATTATGGCTATGTCGCCCTCGAACCTGTCTATGCTCTTCATTGCATTGCCGCACCTCGCTTCTTTATTACATTATAGCGCATATCTGTCGCCCAATAAATAGAAAACGGTCAAAAAAGTATTGCAAAGCATCATTTTAACCTGTTCCATAAGGCGAAAGGATATGTTACAATATATATAAGCCTATCCGAAAAAGGGGGATGCGGTAATGGCTCCGCGTAAAGGGACAAAAAAACCTGCTTATAAAGGGCTTACGCTTGAGATGCTCGAAAAGCTTAAAACCCAGGCTATACTTATGGAAGATCGCATAAACATCATGGGCGAGGAGTGCATGGATAAAAACGGCAAACTGTGCGACCCTAAATTAAGCGAACTGAGCAACGAATACGAAGACCTATGCCTTGATATAGAAAAGCTTGAAGGGCTGCTTAAAACGTTGAATAAAAAATGATGCGCTCTTCACTTATGAACAAATGGTAAACGCGCGCGTACAGCCGTTTATTTTGAAATGATTATAATGTATAATAACAAATAATGTACCGGGCTTTCCGGCGGAAAGGGGTGCGCTCGCCTTGTCATATGACGTATTTGCAAAGGCTATTGCTTCCGGATTGAGTCAGATCCGCATACTGGATCTTATCGATATAATCGTAATAGCCATAATAATCTATAAATTGATAGTATTGACTAAGGAGACCCGCGCATATCAGGTGCTTAAAGGAATGGGAATACTGTTCCTGTGCGCCGTTGTGTGCGATTTGTTGCAGATACAAACATTAAGTTGGCTTTTAAGTTCATTCCTCAGTAGCGGCTTAATACTGGCTGTGGTGCTGTTCCAGCCGGAGTTCAGGCGCGCGCTTGAGCACATTGGCCGCGGCAATCTGTTCGATAAATCCGTGCTTAACGGTTTCAGCCAGGAGGATTCAACAATAGTTTCCGAATTGCAGCTTGCAATAACGGATCTGGCAAAGCGCAGGGTTGGCGCGCTTATAGTAATAGAGCAAAAGACGGCCTTGGGCGATATTGCCGCGACAGGCACGCGCATAGATGGCGTGATATCCGCCCCGCTGGTTGAAAACATATTCGAACCCAATACGCCGCTGCATGACGGCGCAATGATAATAAGGGACAGGCAGATAATTGCCGCGGCGTGTATACTGCCGCTGGCGGAGAACATGAGCGTTGCAAGGGAGCTTGGCACAAGGCACCGCGCCGCGCTTGGAATATCCACTGTGTCCGACAGCATTACGATAGTTGTAAGCGAGGAAACCGGCGTTATATCCTATGCACGAGACGGCAAGCTTGTGCGCTACGTTGATAACCGCGCGCTGAAGGATCTGTTGGAAACCATATTTGTGCGCGGCGGTGTATCGCCGCTCGCGCTGCTGAAGCGGAGGGTTAAAAATGAAGAAAAGCACTAACACAGGCTCTGCGCTCAAAACATGGCTGAAGAACGCATTTACCAAAAATCTTGCGCTTAAAATAGTGTCGCTCATATTTGCAATGCTCCTTTGGGGATATGTATTGATGAGCGAAAATCCGCAGCGCACCAAAACGCTGACAAATGTGCCGATAAGCGTAGAAGGCGGTGCCGATCTTATTGCGCGTAAGCTGGTATTGTCCGGCGATAAGGACTACGGCAGTGTTACCGTGCGCGTAAGCACGCAGCTAACATCATATTCCGATCTCACCGCGGACGACATTACCGCCAGCATAAACCTTTCAAACATAACCGCTACGGGTGAGCACGAGGTAATAATTACCGCGCGCAGCGCAATAGGCACCACGGTAAGCGTATCGCCTGACCATATAAAGGTGAACGTGGATAACCTTGTTTCAAGGTCAATACCGGTTGAAATAGACCTTGAAGGAGAACTGGATGAAGGCTACTGGGCCGGGGATGTTATATATAGCCGGAACATGATAGACATTGAAGGCCCGCTTGAATACGTCAGCCGGATAGACAGCGCCAAGGGCGTGCTGAACATAGATTCGGCCACAAGCAGCATAAATAAATCGGTTCTTCTTACGCTTTACGATAATGAAGGCAATGAACTGGATGCGGATCTGTTTTACAGCAAGCTGCCTTCCGTAACGGCACGTATGGAAGTATTGCCCATGAAAACAGTGCCCATAGACGTGGAAAGCGCAATACAAGGCAAGGATAATATCCCGAAGAATTATGAACTTGTGGGCTACGGTGTTAACGGAACCGGCAAGGTGCGCATAGTGGGCGAGCAGGATGTGCTGGACGCTATCGATTCGATAGGTATTGATTTTATAGACGTTTCAGGCGTTACGGAAAGCATTGTGCAGGACGCTGCGCTGGTAATACCCGAGGGCGTAAGACTGCTTGACGACGACACGGTGAGTCTGTATATAAATATTCGTGAAAAGACAGACGAGGCTATGTTCAACAGCGTGCCGATAAACGTGGAGCATCTTGGCCGCAAACTGAATGCGCAGCTGAACGTTGAAGCCGTGGACGTATATCTGCACGGCAGGGTGAGCCTGCTTAACCAAATAGACAGGAGCGATATTGAACTGTATATCGACCTGAGCGGGCTTGAAGCGGGCGTGCATCAGGTTCCGGTAGAAATAAGGCTGCCTAAGGAGGAAATGAAGAACGAGCTTACCTGTGTTATGAGCATAGACACGGTATCCGTTACAATACATTAATATGCCGATAATTCTTAACCAGATAAAATTACCGATAGAAGAAAACGAGTCCTCGCTGAGCATACACGCGGCGAGGGCTCTTACCGTTCCCGCAAGGGCAATATTGGGGCTGCGCGTGGTGCGGATTTCGCTTGATGCGCGCAAGAAGGATGCCATATCGTTCAACTATACGCTTGAAGTAACGCTAAGCCCGCAGGATGAAGCACGCCTTGCGAAGAAGGGGTTTGCGCTTGCGCAGCTGCTTAAACTGGGTGAACCCATATTCGGTACAAAGCCGCTCGATAAGCCGATAATAGTGGTAGGGCTTGGCCCGGCGGGACTTTTTGCAGCATATACGCTGGCGAAATACGGCTATAAGCCGATAGTGCTTGAGCGCGGCAAGTGTGTGGACGACAGGCGAAGGGACGTCGAAACGTTCTGGCGGACGGGCAAGCTGAACACGGAAAGCAACGTAATGTTCGGCGAAGGCGGAGCGGGCACGTTTTCGGACGGCAAGCTGACAACGCGCATAAAGGACCCGCGTGCGCATAAGGTTATAGAGCTGCTTCATCGCTTCGGTGCGCCGGAGGAGATAACTGTGATGGCGAAGCCGCATATAGGCACGGATAGGCTTATAGAGACTGTTAGAAACATGCGGCAGGAGATTGCTGCACTTGGCGGCGAAGTGCGCTTTGAAGCAAAACTGAGCGGCATAGAGCGCGAAGACAACCACATAGCCGCGACAATAGTGCAAACGCCGCACGGCGAAGAACGCATAGAATGCAGCGCGCTTATATTGGCAGCAGGGCAGGGCGGCAGGGACACATATGAACTGTTGCTGAATGCTGGCGTTGAACTTGTGCCGAAGCCTTTTGCAGCGGGTGTGCGTATTGAGCATCCACGGGAAATGATAGACCGCGCGCAATACGGCAAGCATATGGACAATCCGCGGCTCGGTGCGGCGGAGTATCAGCTCACGTCCCAGCAAGGGGACAGGGGAGTATACACGTTTTGCATGTGCCCCGGCGGCGTTGTGGTCGCATCATCATCGGGCGAGGAGCAGGTGGTTGTTAACGGCATGAGCTACTATGCCCGCAACGGAGAAAATTCAAACGCAGCCGTTGTGGTGTAGGTAGGGGAGAAGGATTATCCGGCAGGGCCGCTCGGCGGGCTTGATTTCCGCGAAAGGCTTGAGAAGGCGGCATTCATTGCCGGCGGGGCGGATTACCGTGCCCCTGCATGCACGGTAGGCGCGCTTAACGGCAAAGCATCCGCGTTTGCAGCGGTGAAGCCTACATACCGCCCGGGAGTCAAGGTTGCGGATATGCATAATGTGCTGCCTGATTTTATGTATGAAGGCATACGGCTTGGGCTGAAGGACTTCGGCCGCAGGCTGAAAGGATATGATATGGAGGATGCCGTTATAACGGCCGTGGAAAGCCGAACAAGCTCATCGGTAAGGATACCGCGCACGGAAACGGGCGAAGCCACGCGCATGGCTGGGCTGTATCCCGTTGGCGAAGGTGCGGGCTATGCGGGCGGCATAGTAAGCGCGGCTGTGGACGGGATGAAGGCAGCGGAGCATATTATGGCGATATATAAGGGAGTATAAGAATGCTGAAACTGATAAAGCCGGAAATAGGTCAGCTTGAATATAGGCAAAAGCTTATTGCGGACAGCGATACCATGGCATACAACGCCAAATGGGGCGGAACGATAGATTTTCCGCCGGAAAAGTGGGAGAAATGGTACGAAAGATGCCTGAACGATGCAAATGATAAGCAGTTTTACCGCTATATTTACAGCGAGGAGGAGAATTGCTTTGTGGGCGAAGCTTCCTACCGTTATGATGAAGGCTATGGCGAATACATAGTGAACATAATAATAGAGCATAAGCACAGGGGAAAAGGCTACGGCAGGGAAGGGTTGCGGCTGCTGATGGATGCGGCTAAGGCAGACGGCGTGGAGAAGCTGTGCGACGATATTGCGGCGGATAATCCGAGCATTGCGCTTTTTAAGGAGATGGGCTTCAGCGAAGAATGGCGCAATGACGACGCTGTTATGATGGCGAAAACGCTTTAATTGAAAGCATATAGAAAGACCGGCGGGATGATTTCCGCCGGCCTTAGCTTTATGTTGACTTATTTGCCAAGCATTTTGTTGTACTTTTCAAGCTCCTCTTTGTTAGCCATTATGAAGTGGCCTGGCTCGATCTCTGTCCATACGGGCTTATCAGTCTCGTAATGGTGGCAGGAAGGATCGTATATGACCAGCTTCTTGTGCTTTTCGCTCTTAGGATCGGGCAGGGGGATGGCCGAAAGCAGAGCCCTTGTATAAGGATGCAGCGGATGCGCAAACAGCTTTTCGGTTTCCGCAAGTTCTACTATAACGCCCTTATGTATAACGGCTATCCTGTCGCATATGAAGCGCATAACGCTCAGATCGTGCGCTATGAACAGGTAGGTGAGGCCGTGCTCCTTCTGCAGCTTGCTCATCAAATTGAGCACCTGTGCGCGGATGGATACGTCCAGCGCGCTTATGGGTTCATCCGCAATTATGAACTCAGGCTCCATTATCAGCGCGCGGGCTATGCCGATACGCTGACGCTGACCGCCGGAAAACTCATGTGGGAAGCGGCTGGCAAATTCGGGAAGCAGACCAACGTCCAGCAGCGCCTGCTCAACCATTTTGCTGCGCTCTTCCTTGCTCAGGTCCTTGCGTACGTTTTGCAGGCCTTCGCTTACAATGTAGTCTACTTTGGCCCTTTCGTTAAGGCTTGCCATGGGGTCCTGGAATATCATCTGAATATTCTGGGTGACCTGCTTATCCAATTCCTTGGATATTTTGCCGCTTATGCGTTCGCCGTTGAACAATACTTCGCCGGCGGACATTGGGTTGATGCGGATTATGGCACGGCCGATAGTGGTTTTACCGGAACCGGATTCGCCGACCAAACCGAACGTTTCGCCCTTGTATATGTCAAAACTGACATCGTGCACGGCTACGAACGGATGGCGTTTGGAACCGAAGGTGACCTCCATATTGCGAACGCTTACCAATACATCTGTCAAATCCTTAGCCATTGCTCAGGTCGCCTCCTCTGTTCAGGTTCATTATGTTCTTAAGATGCGGCGGCGGATCTATCTTGGGTGCTCTGGGATCGAGCAGCCAAGTGCGCGCCTTATGGGTGGGTGTGACTTCAAAATACGGCGGACGCGCCACGAAGTCCACCTTCAGCGCCTGCGGATTACGCGGAGCAAAGGCATCGCCCTGAATATGCTGGAACAGGTTTGGCGGGGTACCCTGAATGGAGTAAAGATCCTCACCCTTTATGCCAAGCTGCGGGAGGCTGGAAAGCAGTGCCCAGGTGTAGGGGTGCTTGGGATCGTAGAATACCTCGTCACAGGTACCTATTTCAACTATGTCGCCCGCGTACATTACGGCGATACGGTCGGCCACGTTTGCAACCACGCCAAGGTCGTGCGTGATGTATATGACGGTAAGGCCGTATTTAGCCTGCAGCTTTTTGAGCAGGTCCAGTATCTGCGCCTGAATGGTAACGTCCAGCGCGGTGGTGGGTTCGTCGCATATCAGGATTTCCGGTACGCAGGCCATTGCTATGGCTATAACGACCCTTTGCCTCATACCGCCGGAGAACTCATGCGGATACTGCTTATAGCGCTTTTCGGGTTCGGGGATACCAACATCCGCCAGCAGCTCAAGCGTTCTCGCCTTGGCTTCGGCCTTGCTGACCTTATTGTGCAGCGTAAAGGCTTCCTGAATCTGCTTACCTACGGTCTTCAGCGGGTTAAGGCTGGTCATAGGATCCTGGAACACCATTGCTATGCGCTGGCCGCGAATCTTTGTCCAATCCTTTTCCTTCTTGAATGTGGTCAAATCATAATCATGATAATATATATGGCCGTTGTCTATCCAGCCGTTATTGTCCAACAATCCCATAAAGGTCTTGGTGAACACGCTTTTGCCCGAGCCGGATTCGCCGACTATCGCAAGGCTTTCGCCCTTGTAAAGCTCAAGGCTGATGCCGCGCACGGCAGTGAGCACCTGGCCGCGCAGGTTGAACTTGACCACAAGATCTTCAACGGTAAGGACAGGATTATTGTAATCGGGAGTATGTTCTATGATATAGTCTTCCATTATTGTTACCTCATTCCTTACTTGTGGTTACGCGGGTCGGATGCATCGGCAAATGCATTGCCCAGTGCGTAGAACGAAATGGTTATGGCAGACACTATCAGCACGGGGAAGAGCAGCTGATACCTCTGCTCGGCCACCAGCATGACCTTACGGCCTTCGTTGATAAGGTTGCCAAGGGAGGGGATCTCCACCGGCAGGCCAAGGCCGATATAGGTAAGGAACACTTCCGAACCTATGGCATCTGGTATGGCAAGTGCGGTTTGAAGCATAACTACCGAAATGAGCTGCGGCAGTATGTTCTTGGCGATTATCTTGGAGCTGGGAGTGCCAAGGCAGCGGGAAGCCAGATTGAATTCCCTGTCGCGATAGATGAGGATAAGGTTACGAATGTACTTGGTCATGCCTATCCAGCCGGTGAGGCACATGACAAATATCATGGTCTTAAGGCTCGGACGGAGAATGTACATAAGCAGCATCCTCAATACCGTATATGGTATGTTGTCAAATAGGTTATAAATCTCGGTAAATAACCAGTCCAGCTTTCTTGCGTAGCCCCAAATGGAACCGAGTATCAGGCCGATGACGATATTGCATACGGCAACGCAGATACCTATGAACAGGCTGGTACGGGTACCCTTCCAAATACGGCTCCAAAGGTCCTGCCCGATGCTATTGGTACCGAACCAGAATTCTTCATTCGGTGCAACGTTACGCAGAGTAGCGCCGTTTTCATCGTTATATACCTTATAGGAATCCTTCTGATTGGGCAGAAGGGGCTGTATAAACGTGAAGGCGAGCAGTGCAACGAGGAATACCAGCAGTATAACGGATATCTTCTTTTTGAAGAACACGCGGAAGGTGCTTCCCCAATAAGAATAGTTGGAATAACCGATGCGCTCGGCTTCGGAAGTATCGTGATGCGCAAGCTCGAACAGATCGTCCGTTATGGGGGTTGAACCGTCATCGCAAACATTGCAGTTCTCGGGTACTTTTATTTCCTCAAGATCTGCCAGGTTGTTGGTAGCAGCAAAGCCTTCCTGAAGCGTGGTTATCTTATGGTCGGCATAGCCGCGGGTGATGGGCTTTTTAGCCTTGTCAAACATTTTTTTCTCGTCCATTATCTGCTGTCTCCCTTCTTGACCAGTTTAATGCGCGGGTCGCAGATCATCATCATTATATCGCCCAGCAGCAGGCCGGTAACGCTTATAACGGAGTAGAGGAGCACCATGGCCTGAACCATAGTATTATCCTGGCGCTGTATGGACTGTATCAGCAGTCCACCCATGCCGGGGATGGAGAAAAGGGACTCAACATACAGAGAACCCGATATGGTGAACAGCAGCGACGTGGGCAGGCTCTGCGCCATGGGAATGAATGCGTTCCTCATAACGTGGCGGAAAGCGACCTGGCTGGAGGTCATGCCCTTTGCGCGCGCAAGGCGGATATAATCCATGTTCATCTGGTCCACCATGTAACGCCTCATCCACATTGCGTTGGAGGCTATGCCGCCGAGGGAGAGGCAGATTATAGGCAAGATGCGGCTCTTCCAATCGAGCGGGTCGAACAGCATCGGCAATTTCAACAGAGTGGAAAGATACAGCTGTATCGCAAGAAAGTAAACTGCGGCGGGCAGCGCGTTTATAAGCAGAACGTACGCATTGCCCAGCGTATCCACAAATTTGCCCTTGCTGCGCGCCATCAGCACGCCAAGGGGGTAACCTATCAGCATCTGTATGCCAAGGGCTATGATGCCGAACTGGAAGGAAGTCTTAGCCTTTGGCCAGATAACATCAACACAGGGTACGCCTTTGCGCATGACGATGGACTTGCCAAGATCGCCTTCAAGCAGCAGCTTGCGCCAGAAATTATAAAGCTGCTTATACCACGGGTCAAGCAGACCCAGTTCTTTCAATATGTTGTTTTTTACGGTTTCGCTCATGGTATCCGTACGGCCTTCAAAGTAACCGTCAACGGGCAGCAATCTCATGAGCAGGAATACGATGGATAGCACCAGAAACAGCGTTATCATGGCGCGACCCAATCGGCCGAGAATATATCTTAACAACAGCGTTCACCTCACAGTTTTTGATCTTGGTATTACGGCGCCGCCTGAGTACCGGCCCGGGCCCGAGCCGGAACTCAGGCGGCGTGTGGCGCAAACACGCCCATCCTTCTATTTAGGAGAGCCCCCGAAGGGGCTCTCCGTTCTGTATTACTCGCTTAAATTGTAAGCTTTTCGGCTTAGTAGTCTATGCCGTTAGCTTCAGCGTAGGCGATGCGCTCAGCACGCTCGGCTTCCCAGACGGGCAGCATCTCAAGATATTCTTCGGTGCTGAAGGGCTTATCATATACCCACTGGTACTTATAACGGGAGTCGGACATACCGAAGGGGGCATACTGGCTCTCGAAGGGGTTCATGCAGCTGGACATATAACCGCAGCCGCCCAGAACGCCGAACGGAATTACGAACGCCTGATCTATCAGCCAAGCTTCGGCTTCGGCAAGGGCATTGTAGCGCTTGCTGTTGTCAACGGTTTCGGCGGTTGCTTCGGCAACCTTCTGGCCGTATACGAAATCCTTCCAATAGGTTTCATCATAGCCGCTTTTTCCCATACGGCCGGCAAGATCGTCCTGCGTGGTCTGGGTGGCCATGCCGTCCGCACGCCATATGTAGTTATAAGCCTGACCAAGGTTGAAAGGATCGGTCCAGGTTTCGGGGTCGGCGTAGTCAGGTCCCCAGTAGGACATCATGAAGGAGTAGTTACCGGCGCGGCGAGTGGTGCTCAGATAGTCGGTATCAGGATAGCCCTCGATGATGAACTTGATGTAATCGGTGCCGAGGAGCTCCTCAAGCTGCTGGGAAACTATAACGGCAAGGTTGGTCTGCTGGGTGGATTCACTGTTGTACGGCATGTAAGCCATGATCGGGAAGGTGACGCCGGCGGCTTCAAGCTCGGCGCGAGCCTTGTCGCGGTACTCGATAGCGGTTTCGGGCTGGAACTGCTCGGTTTCGGTGATAGCCTTAAGAGCATCCAGATACGGATAGTCCTTACCATCGGCAGCGCAGAAGTTGTAAGGAGTGATGGTGCGCAGCTCGTAATCTTCCGGAGTGTAAGGATCGTAGCAGCCGATGCCCTTTATACGGTCAAGACCGTAATAAAGAGACTTACGGAAGTTTAGGTTGTTGGCAGCCTTGAGCCACTGCTCATGGCTAAGACCGTCGCGCTCGGTATAGGTGGGCATGAAGTTGACAAGGAAGAAATAGCTGTAACTACCGGGACGGTTCGGGCGTATAAGGGCCTTCTTCGTGGGGTCATTCATCCAGCCGTCGAGCTGATCGGTAGGAATGTCAGCATAGGTGACTTCACCGCGAAGCAAAGCCTCGGGAGCGAGGGTGCCGGCTTCGGCGTTGTACTTTTCTTCAATGCGCTCTACATGAATCTTATCTATATCCCAGTAGAGGGGGTTACGGGTTGAAATGACATAGGAGTTGGGTTCATACTGGGAGCAAAGGAACGCACCGCAGTAAAGTATGGTATCGTTGTTGGTGCCGAAGGATTCGCCCATTTCATCGAGGAACTTGGCACAGGTGGGGTAACCCCAGTTGTAAGTCAGGCGGGAGAGGAACCAGGGGCAGGGGCTGATGAGCGTGAACTGGAGTTCATATTCGCTGATGGCCTTGATACCTACGTTGTCCCAGTTGGCTTCGGTGCCGCTTTCAAGAGCCATGTAGTAATCTTCTGCGCCGACCATGTCGAACAGAAGGTCAGCGGTACGGGCGGTATTGGCGGGATCAAGTATCCACTTGGCGGAGGTTACCCAGTCCTCGGCCTTTACGTTTTCGCCGTATTCGCTGCCGTCGTAACGCTGCCACTTAACGCCTTCGCGGATCTTGAAGGTCCAGGTCAGGCCGTCCTCACTCTTGGTCCAGCTTTCGGCAAGGCAGGGCTGGCACATACCGTAGTTGTCGTATTCAACCAGGGAGTCTATCCAGTTTGCCCAAGTACCGGCAGAGGAGGGATGCAGGGGGTTCCAGTCCGTTATTTCGTCGGAGTAGAACAGCTTGACTACCTGCTCGGCAGCAGCATTTTCGGGCCTTTCGGCACCGGTGTTGTTAACTACAACATTGCTGTTGTCCGGAGTGGTTGCAGGTGCGTTGTCACCGTTGGTTGCAGGGGCATCGGTGGCGGGAGTGTCGGTGTTCGCGGGCTGTTCATTGGTGGTGCAGCCTGCGAACGCGGATACTGCCATTACTGCTACCAGCAACAGTGCGATCCATTTCTTCATTGTGTGTTCTCCTTTTTATTTTTTGTCCCTCCGCGCGTTTTATACGCGGGGAAGCTTTAGGTTCGTATAAATAAGTTCAACCCCTCTGGCGGCTAACATTGCCGCCGGAATGCTTTATGGGCGCCGTGCCCATGGCCTTTTTTATCTCAAATGTTTCTTTCAATAAATTTACTAATCCGCCCACAAAGAAAACGGAACAATTTGTCTTTGTTTGACACAAATTATACTACGCGCTGCCACACTCGTCAACAAAAATATGGTATACAATATATAATAAAAATGCATCACAATGAATGCCATCATGCGAAGCAAAGTAAAATGAACCTATCCGATGGGGAATAAATGGGCAAAAATGCACCTAAAAATGCATAAAGATATTCATTATGGTGCATATATGCATTATTTGGAGCACAAATAGAGATTTCGGCTATGTATAAGCGGTACATAAAAATGCATATGCGTTTTAACCGCGCTGTAAACAAAACGGCGGGGAGAGTATCCCGCCGTTTGGAGCATAATCTGTTTGTTTTATTCATCCTCATTTTCGGGAGCAAGGCTCCTAAGACCGACCATGCTGTCCACCGGAAGCGAGAACAGCACCGTTTGCGCATCCGTATGCATGCCGGCTTTTTCCATGATGGCATGCATTATTTTATCCTTATCGGATTTGAGCGTAAGAATATATACTATTTCCTTTTCGTTACTGATTGAAAGGCCGAAAAACTTGGCCTTTGTCCCGGGCGCTGTGCCGCGCGCGTTTATTACCGTGCCGCCGCGTGCACCCGCGCTGCGTGCAGCGTCCATAACGGTATCGGTGTTGCCTTTCGCCGTGATGGCCACTATAAGCGAATACATAATATCATTCATCTTTTTCACCTCGTCAGATGTCGTCTCATCGGGTTCCTGCTGTCCCTTGGTCAAATAGTTGAAGCTGGACTGTCCGCCCACGCTGCCAACGGGTATGCTCATGGCTATTCCGTTTCCCGGCACCTCTATGCCCATCACGTCCACAAGCCTTCTAAGAATTTTTTTGATATAGCTTGACGGCACGAATGCCTGAAGCAGCACTTTTTCTGTTTTTTCAATGCCAAGATAGTCCAGCACGCTCTTGCTCGCCGTTCCGTGGCAAAGACTTGCAAACTGCGCCTCTATCCCTATGCTTTTGAGCATGTTCAGGTACGATTCGTATTGATCGCGCTTAACTATGCACATCAGCAGCCTGTAATCCTTCATGCGTCGCCCTCCATTTCTATAATGTCTTCCACTATTGTTTCGGCCTCGTTCGCCTTTATGCCGGCGCCGGTCTTTATGCGGAACATAACGCCAAGTATCTGGATTGTGATAAGCGGTGTCATTGCCACCATTGCAACTATGCCGAAAGCATCGGTTGCGATATCCCCACCGACTGCCGAGCATACGCCCATGGCAAGGGGCAGCAGGAACGTTGCGGTCATGGGGCCGCTTGCAACTCCGCCGGAGTCAAACGCTATTGCGGTGAACATGGGCGGAACGAAGAAGGACAGCACAAGCGAAAATATGTAACCCGGCAGCAGCAGATACATTATGGGCAGCCCTGTAAGTATCCTTATCATCGCCAGACCTACCGATGCACAAACGCCTATCGATAAGCTTACGCTCAGCGCCTTCTTGGGTATCATGCCGTTTGTCAATTCGTATACCTGTTTGTTCAGCACATGCACGGCGGGTTCAGCAGCCACTATGAAATAGCCCATCAGCATGCCTATCGGCACAACTATCCAGTTGTATTCAAGCATACCGAGTTCTTTTCCGATAAGGCTGCCCATCGGCATAAAGCCGACATTTACGCCCGTAAGGAATATGACAAGGCCGATGAACGTATACACAAGGCCGATGGTTATCCTTATCAGCCGGTCTTTCTTCATCTTGATAGAAGTAAGCTGGAATATCACGAAGAATACTATTATAGGAGAGAGCGCCAGTACAACTTCCTTAAGATAATGGGGGATGGCATCCTTAAAATAGTTCCAAAGCGCCTTAGTATCCTCGAACACGGGCAGCACGTTTGAACTATACGCCGCGTCCGCGCCGGTGGGCTTGAATATAAGGCCGAGCACAAGCACGGATATTATAGGCCCTATTGAGCAGAGCGCAACAAGGCCGAAGCTATCCTGCTCAGCGTTCTTGTCGGTTCGTATTGCTGCCGCGCCAACGCCCAGCGCCATTATGAAAGGCACGGTCATGGGGCCGGTTGTAACGCCGCCGGAATCGAACGCAACGGCAAGGAATTCCTTGGGAACGAATATAGACACGACGAATACTGCAGCATAGAAACCGATAAGCAAATAATTAAGCGGTATTTTGAACACGATGCGCAGCATGGCAATCACAAGAAATACGCCCACGCCCACGGCTACCGTGATTATAATCGTCATATTTGGAATGTTCGGAACTTGCTCCGCCAATACCTGAAGGTCAGGCTCGGCAATGGTTATGATTATTCCAACAACAAGGCTAATGAAGGCAATGAACCACAGCTTTCGTGAACGGGTTATAGCGGAACCTACTTCGCTGCCGATAGGCGTCATTGCAAGGTCAGTACCCAGCGTGAACAGCCCCATGCCCAAAATAAGCATTATTGCGCCAATTATAAAGGAAATAAGAATGTCGGTAGGCACAGGCACAACGGTGAAGCACAGCACGAATACAATGGCCGTTATCGGCAGGACAGAGGAAAGCGATTCCTTCAGCTTTTCATAAAGTATCGTTTTGTTGGCTTTTAGCACTAATTATCCTCCTTTTTTGATAGATGCCGGCCGGGGGATATCCAGCCATATATTAGTTTAACATAACGAATATTTATATGCTACCCAAAAATTTGCGCATTTGTGAAATATCGGTCAAAAAGTTGGAGGATTTGTTCATTATATAATTATATATAAGTATATAGCAAGGCCGCACCCTTTAACGGATGCAGCCTTAAGAGGGTTATGTACTTTTGAAACGCTTACGCCTGCTTAGACTCGGTAAGAGCCTTGTTAGCGGTAGCCATTTCATCAAATATTCCCGCGTGCTTCTTGGCAACAACAGCCTTGATTACGAACAGGGTGGCAACCATAAGCACAACGGCTATGGCAAGGTTGAGCCATACGTTCTGGATAAGGCCGGCCAATATGAAGCTGACAAACGCTACAGCGGAAACGGTGATGGCATAAGGCAGCTGGGTGAACACATGGTTAAGATGGAAGCAGTGCGCACCGGCAGAGGCCATTATGGTGGTATCTGAAATGGGGGAGCAATGGTCGCCCATAACGCCGCCGGAGCAGGCCGCCGCAAGGCCGATGGTGCAGAGCACTGGCTCTGCGCTGTAATCGAACACGGCCGTTACGATAGGCGCCATTATGCCGATGGTGCCCCAGGAGGTGCCGGTAGCGAAGCCGATGGCCGCGCCGATCACGAATATGACCGCAGGCAGGAACAGCTTAAGATCGCCGGCATTGGCCATGGCCGCCCTTACGAATTCGGCGGAATACATGGCAAAGCGGGTGAAGGAGCAAAGCGTCCAGGCAAAGGTCAGTATCAGTATGGGGGCGATCATCTGTATGAAGCCATGGGGGATGGATTCCATGGACTTTTCAAACGTGAATGCGCCGCGAATCCAGAAATAGATGAACGTGAACACGAGCGCTATCATACCGCCAAGGGCAAGAGCCGGTCCTGCCTCAGCATTGGAGAAGGCAACAACGAAGTCCTGATATCCTTCTTCGCCTTCGGTGAAGTATCCGCCGGAGAATACCAGCGCAATTATGCACACGATTATAAGCACCACAACGGGAATGAGCAAATCGAGTACAGAGGACTTGCCGCTGGCAGGCTTCTCGTAATCGTCCGCACCTTCGAAGGGACGTTCGGGAGTGGTGAACAAATCGTTCTTGACCTGGGCGTTATACTCATGCTTAAGCATAGAGCCGTAGTCAAGATTGATAATGCTGGTGACGATAATCATCACAAGCGTCAGCAAGCAGTAGTAGTTCCAAGGAATCTGCTTTACGAAAAGCTCGATACCGTTGATGTCGGAGGTGGTTACATAGCCTGATATGGCGGCCGCCCAAGAGGAAACCGGAGCGATCATGCAGACCGGCGCGGCGGTAGCATCGATTATGTATGCAAGCTTAGCGCGGCTGATTTTGTGGCCTTCTGTAACGGGACGCATAACGGCGCCTACTGTGAGGCAGTTGAAATAGTCGTCAATGAAGATGAGTACGCCGAGGAGCATGGTGAGAAGCTGAGCGGCACAGCGGGACTTGACGGTTTTCTTCGCCCAACGGCCGAAGGCTTCGCTTCCGCCGCCCTTGTTCATAAGGTCAACCATTATGCCAAGCACTACCAAGAATACGATAATGCCCATGTTTCCGGCGTCCGCCAGAACGGATATGATGCCATAATTGGCGCCGACAAGCTCAACAATGGTGTTCCAGGGGTTGAACTGGGTGTAAAGAAGTGCGCCTACCAGGCAGCCCAAGAACAGCGAAGAATAAACTTCCTTGCTGATAAGGGCAAGTGCGATTGCTACGATAGGCGGCAGCAAGGACCAGAAGGTGCCCGCGAAGGGGGTTTCTGCCTGAACGGTTTCGCCGTCTATAACGAATTCAGGCAGCGGAGCGCCCTTGAAGCTGATGCCGAGCACCACAAGCAGCACTACGAATACGGCACAAGCTACAAAATAGGCAATTTTTGTACCTTTTTTCTCCATTTGAAAGGTTCCTCCTTTTATTGCGGCAATGGAATCCGCATTTATGCCCCTTATTAAGCAAGGGGAAACATAGAAACACAATTAAAACTAAGAATTAACGCATCCTTTACATCTGATAAAAGCATTTTAACAAAATCTGAACGAAATGTAAACATGCTGTGACAGGCTTTTTTCGAAAAATATTAGTGCGTGAACAGAAAATCAATGCGAAGCAGACAACGGAACAGATAAAAATGCCCTGAAACAGGCGAAAATAGAGAATACAAAATTTCTTTGACGGCAGAAAAATATTTGAGCAGCTGGGTGATGATTAAACATAATCTTTACGCAAACTTTATGAAATGCAAGAAAAGAGCGCCATGTAGGTGCTCTTTTACTTAGTATGAACTTATACTGATTAACGTATGCGTGTATCTCCGGACGGCACATCCGGCCTTTCGGCCGGACGGCCGGAGCTTATGCGCGTAGAGCCCAAGTCATCACCGGAACCGGAACTTATGCGGGAATGCAGCGCAGCCTGGCGCTTCGCTTCTTCCTCCAGCTGAGTGCGCATCATCTTTTCGCGCTGAGCACGGCGGCGGGCTATGCGCTTACGTTCTTCTTTTTCCTGATGGTCAAGTATTATCAGCGCTATGCCTGCAATCACTGTAAGTATTATAAGCACTATCAGCACCGTGCGCAGCGCGGAGGATATTGATCCGCCGACTTCGTTGAGCACGTCTTCTTCCGTTGTGACTGATGGGGTAGAGGTTGGGGCGGTTTCAACGCCAACATAATCCGCCTTTATATATGCGTTGTATGTATATATATTGCCGGAGGGATCCTCTATTTCAAGTTTGAATATAAGGTCGCGCGGTGAACCGACGCTCATTTTCTGATTGATGGTTTGCGTGCCGCGTGGGACGGATTCCAGCATGTATAAAAGGCCGTACTCAGATTCACTCAGCTTCAGGTTCTGCATGTCCATGCTGCCGGTGTTTTCCACGATGAAGTTAAGGCTTATGGAGCCTGCGGAATCAAGCGGGGAAGCAACCTCTGCCGAGAAGGATATGCCTATGAGTGAAGGGTCTATATACTTCCTGACGACATAGGTTTCGGTATGGTCGGAATAGTTTGTGTTGGTCGCGTCTATGCCGGATATGTTGAATACAACGTTTCTTGTTTCGGTTGTGGGCACGGTATAGGTAAGGGTGCGGCTTTCGCCTATTGCAAGGCTTATAGCGTCCGAATTTACGGCATTGCCAAGCTCGTCTGTTACCTTTATTTTGCTTATGCGCTGGTTGCCGTTGTTGGTAAGGGCTATTGTGAACTGCTGCCCTTCTTCGCTTGCTGCGCCCTGCGTTACGCTGACGCTTATTTTTGAATTGACCATGCCAAGCGTCTTTTCGCTTCCGGTAACGGTAACGGTGCTGCCGTCCGCGCCCGTATAGGTTATGACCGGCGCGCTTACAACGGTGGATGACCCCATGGTAAATTCGTGAATGTAAACATACGGCGTGCCGGGTTCAACGGTAACGTCGCTTATCATGGCCTGCCTGCCGCCAATCTCTTTATCCGTAAGAGATACGCCGGAAACAGGAGTGATGCCCGAATTGGTTATGGTATAGGTAAGCGTTATCGATTCGCCGCGGGATGCCTGAGATGAACTGGCCTTTACGGATACGCTCAGTGCCGCTTCCGCCAAACCTGCACCGCTGTTCAGCACGGTTACGGATGCGGTGGAGTATTTCTGCTCCCCGTTTTCGGTCCATGCAATGTCAAACCCTATCGGCTGGCCGAGCATGGCTGCGGGTATGGATACGCTTTGGCTGAACGCCGTGGTCTCACCCGGGGCAATGATGACACCGCTCGTTTTAAAGAATCGGGTGCCATTGTTGGAAACGGATATGTTCTCCATGGCATATTCCGAATCGTTGGCGATGGAAATGCTCAGCTGAACGCTGCCGCCTTCCGCGCCGAGCGCGCCCGGGTCTGACGTTACGTTTATGGATGCGGCCATGGCTACGCTGCCTACAAGCAGGCAGGTAAGGCCTATTATAATTGCGAAAACTCTTTTAGTGCGTTTCATCAATATACCTCAAAAGCTTTTGTCATCGGTAAACCGATACATACTTTATTATAACTTAAAAAATGCCCGAACGCCATAGCGAAGGGCAATATGTTTCATTTAATTAATATTCCGGCAGGCTACTGCGGCAGTACCAGTTCGCATTCGCCTGCAATTTCCGGCTTGCAGCGGCCGTCGGTGCGCTCTATTATGGCCTTTATAATGCTGTCCGCCTCTTTCTTAGCACAGGATATCGAAAGGCGTATCTCATCCGTAAATTCGCTTTCGGTTATTGCGGCGTTTGACTTTGCTATCAGGCTTTCTATCGCACCGTAGCGGGAATAATCGCACCTGAGTGCTATCAGCGCGCCGGGAATGTGCTTTTCCACTCCTGCTGCCTTAACGGCGTCTGCCGCGCCCGATGAATATGCGCGCACAAGTCCGCCCGCGCCAAGCAGTATCCCGCCGAAGTAGCGCGTTACGGTGCAAAGCACATAGGTCAGCTCGTTTGCTTTCAGCACTTCGAGTATAGGCATTCCCGCCGTGCCGGATGGCTCGCCCGCGTCGCTGAAGCGGGTAGTCTCGCTCAGTTCGCCTATCCTGTATGCATAGCAAACGTGCGTGGCGTCCGGATACTGCTTTCTTACTTCATTCAGCCTTGAAAGCGCCTCGTCCTCGCTCCTCACCGGAAAACATTGGGATATGAAGCGGGAGCGGTTTATTATCCGCTCCGTTTTCGCTTCTGTATGTGCTGTTTTATACGGCCTCATGGGGCGTTAGCCCTTTATTACGCGCAGGAAGCCCTTCTTGCCCTTTTTCAGTATTATACCGCTTTCAAGGGCGGCGGGGTCTGCCGCGGCGTAAACATCGGTCACTTTAGCGTCGTTCATCAGTACGCCGCCGCCTTCTATCGTGCGGCGCGCGTCACTCTTGCTGGTGCAAAGTTTGCCAAGCACAAGAAGGTCGGTTACCCTAAGTCCGGTGGATTCGATTTCGGCATCGCTCAGCTTGAGTGTGGGCATATGCTCTATGTCTCCGCCGCCGCCAAACAGGGCCTCGGCCGCCTGCTGCGCCTTCTTGGCTTCTTCTTCGCCGTGAACCTGCGCGGTAAGGGTGTATGCAAGCACCTTCTTGGCCTCGTTTATGTTGGCCGTGGGTGCGGTGAGGGCATTTATTTCGTCTATGGGCATAAAGGTGAGCATCTTGAAGCAGTTCTGCACGCCGTTATCGTCCACATTGCGCCAGTACTGATAGAATTCGTACGGGCTGGTCTTTGCGGGGTCAAGCCAAAGCGCGCCCTTTTCGGTTTTGCCCATTTTTTTGCCTTCACTCGTGGCAAGAAGTCCCGTGGTCAGCGCGAACGCGGCGTGCTGCTCTTTGCGCCTTATAAGGTCGGCGCCGCTGAGGATGTTGCTCCACTGGTCGTCACCGCCCATTTCCAGTACACAGCCGTATTTCTGGTGCAGCATAAGGAAATCGTAACTCTGCATCAGCATGTAGCCCATTTCAAAGAATGTAAGGCCGCGCTCCATGCGCTGCTTGTAGCATTCCGCGGCAAGCATTCTGTTAACGCTGAACAGGGAACCTATGTCGCGCATGAACTCAAGGAAGTTGAGCGAATGCAGCCAGCTGGCGTTGTTTTCTATTATGGCGGCGTTTTCGCCTTCAAAGTTGAGCACGTGCGCCATCTGCTTCTGGAAGCAGGAAGCGTTGTGCTGTATCTCTTCTGTGGTCATCATGCGGCGCATGTCCGTTTTGCCGGAAGGGTCGCCGATGTATGCCGTGCCGCCGCCGAGCAGCACTATAGGCCTGTGGCCCGCGCGCTGCATATGCGCCATGGTCATCAGCGCAACATAGTGACCGATGTGCAGGCTGTCCGCCGTTGGGTCGAAGCCGATATAGAAGGTCAGCTTCTCTTTGCCCATCAGTTCCCTAAGTTCTTCGGGATGGGAACATTGCTTAACAAGGCCGCGTTCCTCAAGTATGTCGTATGCGTTTCTCATTTCAGTCTCCTCAAAAATATGTTATTTGCTTATTATTTTGAATTTATCGCCAAGCCTTTCGCTCAATAGCGCGCCCAGCCTATTGCTGCCGTCCTTATCAAAACCGGCCTTGTTCACTATCAACGCAAGTGCCTTGTTTGAATAAAGATAAAAGCAGTCGTTCGTTTCGTATGCGCAGAGCAGCTTATCATAATCAAAGCTTTGCTCATGCCCGTTCATGCTCATGGTTACGCCGGAATCACGGAAGCGGTATTCGTGCCGGAGATTGATGAACGAAGAACTGTCAAACTTCCGCGCCGGCGCTATATAGAGGAAATAATATCGCCTGCCCAACCAAGCCATGCACGCGATGCTTATGGCGAAAAGGATATATCCTCCGGCGGTCACGGAATACACGGCAGCGGCCAACGCTATTGCGAAAAGCATAAAGAACACGGCATGCGTACCCCAAGCGACGGACTTGAACATGCGTGCGTCAAAACGCTGAAAGTCCAGCACGGCCTTTTTTGTATATACTGTTGTGTTCATTATATCAGCCAATGCCTGATACTCCTCCTAAAAGCATGGGGATAGTGTATCATTTTTTATCCCTTTTAGCAATACGGGCTTATCCTGTATTTATAATGCTTTTTATTATCTGTTGTAATTTGGCGCACTATGCGGCTATAATAATGCCTATACAAATTATGGAGAGCACAATGTAAATGTACGGCGAATGCGATAAATATTATATGCGTCTGGCGATAGAGCAGGCGAGGGCGGCAATGGCGCTGGGGGAGGTGCCGATAGGCGCGGTCATAGTGAAGGACGGCGAGGTGATAGCAGCAGCACATAATATGTGCGAATCAAGCGGCGATCCTACCGCGCATGCTGAGCTTACAGCCCTTCAGGCCGCTGCCGAAAGAATAGGCAAGCGTGCGCTTTGCGAATGCGAACTGTATGTAACGGTTGAGCCGTGCGCAATGTGTGCGGGCGCAATAATCAACGCGCGGCTAAAAAAAGCAGTGTTTGGCGCGCATGAGGAGCGTACGGGCTGCCTAGGCAGCGTTATGGATATAAGCGAAGGGTATTTTATAAATTCTGTGCGGGCATACGGCGGGGTGCTTGAGGATGAGTGCGCGGCGCTTATGGGAAGCTTTTTTGGTGATAAAAGGCAATGATACAAAGTTTATTCACAAACCGGCTACCGAAGGTTCATCTATTATTCTTACCTATGACACATTTTGGGTTTATCATAACAACATCGGAAGCAAGCAAGACTTTTTCTTCCGTATGTGATACCTTCCTGCGATAAGATACCGACTCGGGCTGCTCCCGGGTCGGTATCGTCTATTTTGGACAAAACAACGCCCGGAAGAGGTTGCTTCCGGGCATATATGTAAACAGTAATTTTATCGGTTGCGTTTGATAACTTCTATTGCCGCATTGGCCACGTTTTCCGCCGTGAAGCCGAACTCTTTGAACAGCACGGCGCCCTTTGCGCTTGCGCCGAAGTGGTCAAGGCCTATGCTTGCGCCGTCAAGCCCGACATACGCGCCCCAGGGCTGGGTAGCGCCGGCCTCTATGCTTACGCGCGCGCGTATTGAGGCGGGCAGCACGCTCTGCCGGTATTCTTCGCTCTGCTCGCGGAACAGTTCCATGCAGGGCATGGACACAAGGCGGGCGGTGTAACCCTGTACGGAAAGAATATCCGCGGCCTTGTACATCAACTCAACCTCGGAACCGGATGCCATCAATATAACATCGGGCGTGCCCTTGGGTTCGCGCAGAATGTAACCGCCAAGCATAGCCTTGTCGCTGGTATCCTCAAGCTGGGGCAGGTTTTGACGGGAAAGTGCCATCACGCTGGGCGCGTTCAGCTTAAGCGCGGCGCGGTAAGCGTATGCCGTCTCCTTTTGATCGGCAGGGCGGAACACATATGTGTTTGGCGTTGCGCGCAGCGATGCAAGCTGCTCTATGGGCTGATGCGTGGGGCCGTCCTCGCCAACGCCTATGCTGTCGTGCGTAAGCACATATGTTACAGGCAGCTTCATGAGCGCGCTGAGCCTGAGCGCGGGTTTTACATAATCGCTGAACACGAAGAAGGTAGCGCAGTACGCCCTTAGCCCGCCGTAAAGAGCTACGCCGTTGGCTATGCAGGCCATGGCCAGTTCGCGCACGCCAAAGTGTATGTTGCAGCCTTCGCGGCAATCGGGCGCAAAGTAGCCGCTGGTTTTAAGCTCCGTATTGTTGGAAGGGCCAAGGTCCGCGCTGCCGCCGAAAAGGTTGGGCATATGCGCAAATATGCGGTTGAGCACAACTCCGCCGCATGAACGGGTGGCCTTGGGCGCGTCTGCCGCAAGCATTTCATCATCGCTGAACACATCTTCGCTCACTTCGCCCTTGCGCCAGGATTCAAGCTGCGCGGCGAGCTCGGGATATGCTTCGGCATAGCCTGCATACATTTCTTCGTATTCTTTGCGTGCGCGCGCCCCGCGCAGGGACAGCGCCTCAAAGTGGGCATATACGTCCTCGGGAATATCAAACGGCGGATTCTTCCAGCCAAGGCGCTTGCGCATGTCCGCAATAACATCATCACCAAGGGGAGAACCGTGCGCGCCGGCCGAACCTTCTTTAAGAGTGCCATGGGCAATGTCCGTATGCACTATTATAAGGGAAGGCTTTTCGGCCTCTATACGTGCTTCCTCAAGGGCGAGCGATATGGCGACGATATCTTCACCGTTTTCAACGTTTATTACCTGCCAGCCCATTGCGCCGAAGCGGGCGGCGACGTTTTCGGTAAAGGCTATATCGGTGGATCCTTCTATAGTGATGCGGTTGCTGTCGTATATGGCTATAAGCTTGTTCAGCTTCTGCGTACCGGCAAGGCTTGCCGCCTCGTATGATGCGCCTTCCATCATGCAGCCGTCGCCCATAAGGACGTATGTATAGTTATCAACAACGTTGAAACCTTCTTTATTAAATATGGCAGCCATGTGCGCTTCAGCCATCGCCATACCTACGGCCATTGCAAATCCCTGACCGAGCGGACCGGTTGTCGCTTCCACGCCAACGGTGTGGCCGTATTCGGGATGGCCGGGAGTAAGGCTTCCGTACTGGCGGAACTGCTGCATGTCCTCTATGGTCAAACCATAGCCGTAAAGATGAAGCAGGGAATAAAGCAGGCTGGACGCATGGCCGGAAGAAAGGACGAATCTGTCCCTGCCGGGCCAGTTGGGGTGCTTAGGGTCATGGCGCATGTCGCTCCATATGGCATACGCGGCTGGCGCTGCACCTATTGGCATGCCGGGGTGGCCGCTGTTGGCCTTTTGAACGGTGTCTGCCGAAAGCACGCGGATAGCGCTGATAGCCTTGGCTTCGATGGGTCGCATAAACTACCTCCGAGATTGCATTTTTTGTTTGCAGCATGTATTATACCATATGATTGGGAATGATGGAACGAATTATGCCGTATTATTATTCAGGAATATTTCATGCGGCGATGAGCGTACATATAAGCAGCTTGCTTAGGCGGCGGGGTTCGATGCGAAGCAAAATTTGCTCAAAAATGAAAAATCGACCTCATTTTAACATTTGCGTCACAGCAATGCGCGTACGGCCGCTTGATATAATGCGTAAAATGCGCTAAAATAAACTATCAAATTATTTAGTGAAGAAGGAGGGAGCTAAATGCCCGGAATCATTAATACGGAACTTGGCGCCATATCTATACCGGATGAGATCGTGGCAACCATAGCAGGCTATGCTGCCAGCGAGAATTACGGAATAGTCGGCATGCACGCCAAAACTACCGGCGATCAGCTTTGGAAGCTGGTAGGGGGTGATAATCAGCGCCGCGGCGTGAAAGTCACCTGCGTAGAAGGCGACCAGATCGATATAGATCTGTTTGTTACTATCATATACGGCGCAAGCCTCACCGCTGTTGCGGAGAATGCCATAGGCAACGTGCGCTATCGTGTGGAGGACATGACGGGACTTAAAGTGCGCAATGTGAATATTCACGTTGAGGGCGTGCGCGCCTGAAATTGATAATGCTTTCCATGCGGCGTGAACGCAGGGGAAGCACGGAGGAAACTGATTTGGAAAACATGACCATAGGCGGCGCGATGCTGAAGGAAATGTTCCTTACCGGCGCGGCGCTGCTTGAAAAAAACCGGGCGTATATCGATTCGCTCAATGTGTTTCCCGTGCCGGATGGCGATACGGGAACCAATATGTCCATGACGATGCAGAGCGCCGTCAAGGAAATACAGAATTGCAAAGGCACCAATGTGAGCGATATCGCAGCGGCGGCCTCTTTGGGCGCACTCAAGGGTGCGCGCGGCAATTCGGGCGTTATATTGTCCCAGATATTAAGGGGTTTTGCGCGCGCGCTTTCAGGCAAAGAAGAAATGGCGCCGGAAAACTTTGCCGCTGCGCTCACTACCGGGACCGAGGCTGCGTATAAGGCCGTTATGAAGCCCAAGGAAGGCACAATGCTTACTGTTGCGCGCATGATGGCGGAAGCCGTTACCAAGGAAGCGAACGAGGGTGCAAACCTTTATAAGCTTATAGACGTCATGATAGACGAAGGCGCGCGCGCGCTGCTGCTCACGCCGGAGCTTTTGCCCGTGCTTAAGGAAGCGGGCGTTGTGGACTCCGGTGGCAAGGGTCTTGTTACCATACTTCGCGGCTTTAAGATGGTTATAGACGGCGAGGAAGTTGATGAATACGTCCTTGCACCGCAGCAGAATACTGCCGAGATAACAGGCAATGAAGAAGGCGCGGATCTTGAAGCGCTTGACGATATAGAGTTCGGCTATTGCACGGAATTTTTCATAATACATCTTGATGAGTCGTTCTCTGAGGCGGATTTGGACAAGCTGCGCGAAAAGCTTATGAAGATAGGCGATTCCGTTGTTGTGGCCCATGATTCGGACTTTATAAAGATCCATGTTCATTCAAATTGCCCCGGCAAGATACTTCAGCTTGCGTTAAGGCTTGGCGAGATAGACCGCATAAAGATAGAAAATATGCGCGAGCAGAACCGCGAATTGCTTGCCAACATGAAGAAGAACGAGAAAGAGAACGCTCTTGTCGCCGTGAGCATAAGCGACGGTATAGACGAAGTTTATAAGGCGATAGGCGTGAACAATCTCATCTCCGGCGGTCAAACCATGAACCCGAGCATAGACAGCATAACCAAGGCCATACGCCGCGCAAACGCAAGGAACGTTTTTGTGCTGCCCAACAATTCAAACATAATCATGGCGGCCCAGCAGGCCGCGGCCATAAGCGACCGCAACGTTATCGTAATACCCAGCAAGACCATGATGCAGGGCCTTAGCGCCGCGCTTGCATACAGCGATGATGTTGACGTTGAAACCAATACGGAGCGCATGACTGCCGCCATAAAGCAGGTGCTTTCCGGTTCCGTAACATATGCCGTGCGCGATACGCAGTTCAATGGCGAAAAGATATCCCAGGGCGATATAATCGGCCTGCTCGATAACGTGATAACCAAGGTTGGCACCAGCGTGGACAGCGTTGCCGTTGAACTTCTTTGCAGCATGATAGATAATAAGGGCGATGACTGTATGGCCACCATATTCTATGGCGAAGGCGCAGATGAGGACAGCGCACAGGCCGTTGCCGATGCAGTGAATGAAAAATATCCCGATGCGGAAATAACGGTGCAGTACGGCGGTCAGCCGCTTTACTACTATTATTTCTCCGTGGAATAAAATGGCAGTCGCTCCTATAACGAGCATAAAGGGAATAGGACCCCGCCGGGCCGAAGCATTCGGCCGGTTGGGTCTTTTTTCGGTTGAAGATATGCTGTCGTTTATGCCGCGGGGTTATATTGATTATACTAAAAGCGTGCTTATGTGCGAAGCGGAGCAGGGGATGCTCTGCGCCGTTAAGGTAACGATTACGGGCGAAGCCAAAACCGTGCGAATACGCGGCGGGCTTACAATAACCACAGCTGCGGCAACGGACGGGCTGAATAAACTTCAGCTGTGCTGGTATAATCAGCCGTATATGGCGTCTAAGCCCGAAGCCGGAAGGAAATGCTATGCCTGCGGCCGTGCAGATAAGCGGCGCGGTATGAAGCTGATGAACCCGCAGCTTTGCGATGAATTGCCCGGCATAGTGCCGCAGTATCCGCTGGTTAGCGGCCTTACGCAAAAAATAATGCGCGAAGCGGCAGCGGGCGCATTAGGAATGTATAAAGGCAGAATAGAGGAAACACTTCCTGAGAGCATAATGGCTGAATATTCGCTTATGCCGCGCGGGGATGCGCTGCTTGCCATGCACATGCCGCAAAGCTTTGAACAGCTTGAGCGCGCAAAAGAGCGCATGGCGTTTGAAGATATGCTGCTTTACGCGCTTATGCTGAGCATACTGAGGCATAGGCGTGAGCAGGGCGGCGGAATTGCGTTCAATATGAATGGCAAGCTTGAAAGCTTCAAAAAACTGCTGCCGTTTGAGCCTACGGCGGCCCAGTTTAGGGCAATGCGGAATATTTCATCGGACATGGCTAAAAACGTTCAAATGAACAGGCTTGTTCAGGGCGATGTTGGCAGCGGCAAAACTGCCTGCGCGCTTTTTGCCATATATGCGGCCATTGAAAACGGATACAGTGCCGCGCTCATGGCGCCGACTGAGATATTGGCGGATCAGCACTACCGCACGCTGAAAAATATGTTTGGCAGCAGGGCAATACTGCTCAAAGGCGGCATGAAGAAAAAAGAGCGCGAGGAGATAGCCGCGCGCCTTATGGGCGGAGAAGCGCTGGCGATAACCGGCACCCATGCCATAATAAGCGGCGGGGTGGAGATAGCTAACCTTGGCCTTGTTATAGCAGATGAGCAGCATCGCTTCGGCGTCAGGCAGCGCGCAGCCATAAGCGCAAAGGGCAGCGCACCTGATACGCTTATAATGAGCGCAACGCCAATACCGCGCACGCTTTCGCTGCTGATGTACGGTGACCTTGAGCTGAGCGTTATTGACGAACTGCCGCCGGGCAGAAAGCCTATAAAAACGCGAATCGTGCCGCAGGAGAAGCGGGACGATATGTATCGCTTTATCGAAAATGAGCTCAAGGACGGCGCACAATGCTACGCCGTGTGTCCCCTTGTTGAAGAAAGCGAGGCCATGGAAGGCGTGCTCAGCACAGCGGCGCTGTATAAAGAACTGAGCAAAAAGCTTGACGTCAGCATAGAGCTCATGCACGGGCGGCTGAGCGCTGCGGAAAAGCAGGCGCGGGCAGCGCGCTTTGCATCGGGCGAAACGAAACTGCTTGTGTCTACAACTGTGGTTGAAGTTGGCGTGGACGTGCCAAACGCCACGATAATGGTAATAGAAAACGCGGACCGCTTCGGTCTTGCGCAGCTTCATCAGCTTCGCGGCAGAGTAGGGCGCGGCAGCAAGGAATCATATTGTTTTTTGCTGAGCGAATCGGATTCAAAAACGGCAAAGGAAAGGCTAAGTATACTGTGCGGCACCACGGACGGATTCAAAATAGCGGAGCGCGATCTTGAAATGCGCGGGCCGGGCGAACTTATAGGCGCGCGCCAGCATGGCGAGGATGGCCTTAGCGCGGCTATGTTCGCAAGCAACATGAAGGCGTTCAACATGGCAAAAGATGCGGCGGATAAGCTTATCGCAAAAGGCGACATGAGCGATCCGCTTATTAAAAAAGCCGTCATTACGGCGGATGAAAAAACGAAAAATATAGCACAGAATTAAAACAGAACATAACTGTAAATCTTTATCCACACTTCTCTTATTTACCATTCATAATATCTCCGCTTTGGGCGAAACATAAAGCCAGACAAAGCAAGGAGGTGAAAGCAATGTCACGAAACAGCGTACTGATTCCCGAAGCGAAGAAGGCTATGGATTCCTTTAAGAGCGAAGTAGCCAATTCCCTTAACGTGAACCTGAAGCAGGGCGATAACGGCGACCTTACTTCCCGCCAGGCCGGTTCCATCGGCGGCGAGATGGTGAAGCGCATGATAGCCTATGCCGCTAACAACATGAATAAATAATAAAAGTTATAAAGTTTACAAGGCCGGAAACGGCCGGAAGATATCCGGATACTTCTATTAAAAAAAGGAGGTGAAACACACAATGGCAAGCAATAAGGAAAACCGCAAGAAGCTGCAGAACTTCAAGACTGAAGTTGCCAACTCTCTTAACGTTAATCTGAAGCAGGGCTACAACGGCGATCTTACTTCCCGTCAGGCCGGCTCCATCGGCGGCGAAATGGTAAAGCGCATGATCGCTTACGCCGAGAACAACATGAACAACTCCAATATGCAGTAATTTAAGCTTAACGGCATATTGAAACCAACAAATAAAGGGCGGCATATGCCGCTCTTTTCATATATAACGAAATAAACTTTTGTTTATGCTTCTTTTTAGGGTGTACTTAATCAAAAAGTAATGGTAATATATACTCTGTTGAATTTTGTATAATGAGGTCACCCAATGAATAGTTTATATACCCGGCTCGACGTGCTGCTCAGGAGCGACGCGGGGGCAAGAGGCTTCAGCGCAAATGCCGGCGCAGCAGATATGGATGCGCTTGTTAAGGCTTTTGCTGCGGCAAAGTGCGCGCTGATAATAACCGGTTTTCCCGTGGAGGCGAGCGATGGGCATATCTGCTGCGAAACTGACGGGCCGATAGGCGCTGCGCATATAGCGCGCGCATTTTGCGATGCTGGGAAAAGGGCTTATATAGCCACGGATGAGCTTTGCTATCCCCAGCTTGCTGCTGCTGTTCGTCTGCGTGCTCCCAATGCTGAACTGATAAAGCTGAACGGCGATATGGAAGAACTGATGGGACTTGGTATAGACACCGTAATATCCATAGAACGCCCGGGCAAAGCGCTGGACGGGCATTGCCATACGGCGAAGGGAAGAATAATAGACGGCTGGCTCGGCGCAGATACGGACGAGGAGTTCGAATCGCTGCATAAGCACGGCGCAAAGACCATTGCCATAGGAGACGGCGGAAACGAACTTGGCACAGGTAAACTGTTTAACGTTACGCGCCGCGTGGTTGACCACGGCGAGGATATTGCCGCCGCGCAGACTGCTGACATAACGCTTGCTTCCGGCGTATCCAATTGGTGGGGCTGGGGAATAGCCGCGATAGCATCGGTATATCTGAACAGAAACGTGCTGCCGGATGAGCATGAGGAGCGCGCCGTGCTCCGCGCAATACTGGATGCGGGCGCGGTGGACGGCATAACCAAGCGCAGCGAAGAAAGCATAGACAATATTGATATAGATAAGCATATTGCCCTGCTTAACGAAGTGCGCGGCATGGTAAAAAACCACTTGGATAAACAGGCGGAATAGGTTATAATAAATCAATTTTACATAAGCTTTGCCGAAAGGAGTAATCATGGCATATTATTTTGATTCACCTTCACATACTTTCAGCGAGTATTTGTTGGTTCCGGGCTATTCCGGCGCCGAATGCACGTCCGCGAATACCTCGCTTAAAACCCCCATCGTGCGCTATAATGCGGGCGAGGAACCTGCGCTTTCAATGAATATACCGCTGGTGAGCGCTGTTATGCAGTCTGTATCCGGCGATAAGCTGGCCGTTGCGCTTGCACGCGAAGGCGGAATATCCTTCATTTTTGTATCCCAGCCAATAGAAAGTCAGGCGGCGATGGTAAGCCGGGTCAAAAAGTATAAGGCGGGTTTTGCCATGAGCGATTCTTCTATCCGGCCCGATCAGACCATGGCGGACATACTCGCGCTTAAGGAGCGCACGGGTCATTCCACCGTTGCCGTAACGGACGATGGTTCGGCAACCGGCAAGCTGCTCGGCGTTGTTACCAGCCGCGATTATCGCCCCAGCCGTATGGACCCTGCAACGAAAGTGAGTGAGTTCATGACGCCGATAGACAGACTTGTTTTTGCATACGAAGGCGTATCGCTCAAGGAAGCAAACGACATAATTTGGGAGCATAAGCTCAACTCCCTGCCTGTTATAACAAAGGAAGGCAACATGGTTGCATTCGTGTTCAGAAAGGACTACGATGCGCATAAGGAAAACCCGACAGAGCTGCTTGATAAGCAAAAGCGCTATGTTGTTGGCGCGGGCATAAACACGCGCGATTATGAGGAGCGCGTACCCGCGTTGGTCGAAGCGGGCGCGGACATACTCTGCATAGATTCTTCCGAAGGCTTCAGCGAATGGCAGACGAGAACGCTGAACTTTATACGGGCTAAATATGGCGAAAGCGTAAAGGTTGGCGCAGGCAACGTGGTTGACCGCGAAGGCTTCCGCTTCCTGGCCGATGCTGGCGCGGACTTTGTAAAGGTAGGTATAGGCGGCGGATCGATATGCATAACAAGGGAAACCAAGGGCATTGGCCGCGGTCAGGCGACCGCCGTGCAGGAAGTTGCCCGCGCGCGTGATGAATACTTCCTTGAAAAGGGCGTATATGTGCCAATATGCGCCGACGGCGGCATTGTGCATGATTATCATATCACGCTTGCGCTGGCCATGGGCGCGGACTTCTGCATGCTGGGCCGCTATTTCGCCCGCTGCGATGAAAGCCCCTCTGCCAAGGTTATGATAAACGGCAATTACATGAAGGAATACTGGGGCGAAGGTTCCGCACGCGCGCGCAACTGGCAGCGGTATTACAGCGGCGGGGACAGCAAACTTTCATTTGAAGAAGGCGTGGACTCATATGTTCCCTATGCAGGCAGTCTGCATAACAACGTTACCGTAACGCTCAGTAAGGTGCGTTCAACAATGTGCAACTGCGGTGCGTTGACCATACCCGAACTGCGCGAAAAGGCGCGGCTCACGCTCGTTTCCGCAGCCAGCATAACCGAAGGCGGCGCGCACGACGTTATGCTCAAGGATGCCAACACATACGCCGTAAAAAGGGACTGATATGCGCCCTATATACACGGCGGATCTTGTGCTGATGCCGGCGGAAGAGTCGCTTGCGGGCGCACTTTGCGATTATTTTAGGCGGAACCGCGAGTTTTTGACGGATTATATGCCTGCATGGACGGAGAGCTTTTTTACCGAACGAACACAGCTTGAATCCATACGCGGCCATATGGAAAACGCCAAGAACCGCACCGGATACAGGTATTATATAATGCCTAAGGAAGAGAAAGGCAAAATAATCGGCACGATAGGGCTTAACAACGTTGTATGGGGCAGCTTTTTATCCTGCTTTATGGGTTATATGCTGGATGAGGCATATATAAACCGCGGCTATATGACGCAGGCCGTGGATGCCGTGGCAAACGCTGCATTCAACGAAATAGGGCTGCACAGGATAGAGGCAAACATTATGCCGAAGAATGCAAGGTCGCTGAGAGTGGCTGAAAAGTGCGGCTTTGTGCGGGAAGGTATGTCAAAGAAGTATCTTTGCATAAACGGTGTTTGGGAAGACCATGTACATATGGTGAAGCTGAATGAAAACATGGAATGAATAAGCCAAAGGACTGCGGTGCTCGGCAGTCCTTTTTATGTGCCCGAAAATCACCGCCATAGTGGCGGGGTTGAAAAGAGCTTAAGCGATGAACAATATAGCCTAACGCGCTAAACTGCGGCGAAAATGGGCAGAAATAATAGGGGGATAAACACGCCACGCCACCGAGTCAAGCAAGTGCAACACCCAGAGAGAAGAAAACTTCATTAGGGATTTCCATCGCTTCAGGACACTTTTTCTCGTTTGGACGGCTTTTTGCGTAATGTGATAGATCAAATGATATTTGGGGGGTGTAGGCTCCGAAAAGCCGTGTATTTACAGTGTTCCTAATAGGAAGTAATCATAATATTGAGGGCTGAAAACACCGATAGGGAGAAACCTATACCTACCTAACATCTATGGATAGACGATTTATATAACATAAAGCAATTCTATGACATAATCAACCTTAGGCCCGGCATGAACATACCGCAAAAGCACGAGATAGCTATGATGCTCATCAGGCGCGTGGAGATTCAGCAGGATACGACGAGGATATATTGGAAGTATGATCTATAATTAGTACTTATATATGCCGAATTATAAGGGTTCAGAATGTAAACAAGGCATTATTCCGCCATTCTGTACCCGACTCCAATTTCAGTCAATATGTAGCGTGGCTTCATGCTGTCCGGTTCGAGTTTTTTGCGAATGTGAGACATATTTACGCGCAATATACGATTGTTCTCCGAGTCTGCATACGGGCCCCATATATTGCTCATAATGTAATCATAAGTCAATACCTTACCCGGATTGCGGGCAAGAAGCTCAACTATACGATATTCGACCTGTGTTAGGCGTATTGTTTCGTTATTAATATTTACTATGCGCTTATTGAAATCTATATTAAAACCTCCTACACAATAAGTATCGTCGTTTGCCGAGCCTGAAGAATTGCGCCTAAGTACAGCGCGTATGCGAGCCAGCAGCTCAGGTGCTGAAAAAGGCTTGGTTATATAATCGTCTGCACCATTGTCGAGGGCAAGAATTTTATCACGCTCAGTGCTGCGTGCACTGACCACTATAACAGGCATAGCGCTCCATTGCCTAAGTTCTTTGAGTAGTTTTACGCCGTCCATATCAGGCAATCCAAGATCAAGCAGCACCATATCCGGCATATGCGATGATATGGCAGAGCGTGCCTGTGCGCCGGTTACAGCTGATATTGTCCTATACCCGCCTGCTGCAAGCGCCGTCTCAAGAACTTTCTTTATGTAGCTTTCGTCTTCCACTATCAATATGCTCGATTTAATATTGCTCATTGTTGTTCTCCTTTGGCAGATGTATCATAAATACTGCTCCGCCGGATTCGGCATTGTGTCCTTCTATCATTCCGCCGTGCGCTGCGACTATACTCTTGCATATACTTAGTCCTAGCCCCATGCCGTGTGTGGAATCGCCGCTGCGGCAGGCTGACGGTTCAAACAAAGTGCTAAGCGTTTCTTGCTTCATGCCATGACCATGATCTCTTACACTGAAAATAACATATTTATCGTTATCTGCAGCGCTTAACTCTATCCCCGATGAATTACCAGAGTATTTTACGGCATTTTCTATAAGGTTCATAAGCACCTGTACTATAAGCACCGGGTCTACAGGAATCATTATAAAATCGTCCGGCTGCTTCACTATAAATTCGGCCTGTGGGAAGCGGCTTGCCGCCTTATCTAAAACCGTGGATAGTATTTCCTCTATAGGCTCCGGGCTCTTGTTCAGCTTGGGACCATTTGAGCCTATGCGCGTTACGGAGAGAAGATTTTCAACCGTGCGCATCAGCCACTCAGCTTCTCCGTTTATGCTTTCAACCAATTCCTGGCGTGATCTTATGTCAAGAACAATGTCGTTTGAACCGTTCAGCATTGAGCATGCGCCAATTATGCCTGTAAGAGGAGTTCTAAAATCGTGTGATATCGAACGCAGAAAGTCCGAACGCATATGCTCAAGCTCTTTTTCCATAAGTATTTGTTGTTCACGCTTAAGCATGGTTATCTTATCCAGCACAATACCTGCGCGTACAAGTAAAAGCTCTGTCGTCTGCATTTGATATTCAGTTGTAATAGGTTCATCGGAGTTTGGCAGCATTCCTGCTACTGCGAGGAGCTTGCCGTTGGCAGACACAGGGAAGCACACAAGTGGGTTTTCACCAAAGTATACCGTGCCGAAGCCGGTGCGGCAATTATTCTTCACGCAGGCATTTACCGCGTCATCGCATGGATATAATAAAAGCCCCTTTGGATAGCTTGCCGCCCTATTTGTTGCTCCTTTTTTGTCACGGATAAAAAGCACGGCGGAGCATCCAGTGATGCTGAAAATGCTTCGCACCGTAAGCTCATGTAATTCTTCCTCAGAAGCTGCCGTAAGTAAAGCCGTACTTAGCTGCGACAATGAACGTTCACGCGCGCTTTGTTCCTGATAAGAGTCGCGCTGCTTACGTATATGCCAATACCAGCGATTTGTAATCAAAGCCGCAGCGATGGATACAGCGCCAGTATATATGATAAATGCAATAGGCCGAACAGGCGAGTTATCTGTATTGAAAGTCTGCTCAAGAAGAATCAGCGTTATAACGGCGGCAGATACCGTAACCGCACCCCAAGCTGCATTTGGTGCAAATATGGAAACCGATAACGCAGCAAGAGTACACAGCGGCAAAGCATAAAACGTGTTTTGAAACGTCAGACGGGAGAATATAAAGGAGAGCACGCTAAAAACTATACAGAGCAAGATGCGCTGCAGGTTTCTATATATGCCGGATGAGGTCTTGTAAAGTCCGCTTTTCATGCGGTATATTCCTCCATAATAACTCCCTACTATTATACACTGCCTGCGCGATCGTGAAAATGCATAGACGTGCTAAAATACTGCTAAAAACTTTGCTATTTTATTGATTCATGGAGAATTGGAATATAGAATATCCCTAATAAGCAACGGGTGATCCTCTGAAAAGCGTATACAGCCAACAAAAAGCAACACTTAACCACATAACAAAGAGGATTATCTAAAAACAAGGAGGAAAACAAATGAAACGTATTGCAGCATTAGTACTGGTACTGGCATTGATGTTCTCGCTCACAGCATGCCAAAATGGCGATAAGAATGTAAATGCGAACCAAACCGCAGAACCCGTCGCTACAAAAACACCCGAAGAGATAAGTAATGCGGCGCAGGAAATAACCGATGCAAAGGAATACAAGTCCGTATATAGGACATCATTCAACAAATCCTACGCATCATTCAACTATTTTTCCACTGCGTATTCCACAGTCCGTTCGATAGTTACCAACTGCATAGACGGCCTTGTGGAACCGGACATATACGGCGTATATGTGCCCTCGCTCGCCGAAAGCTGGACCGCCAATGATGACGAAACCGTATGGACATTCAAAATACGTCAAGGTATTAAATGGGTGGATCATACCGGCGCCGATACAGGCATGGAAGTTACGGCGCAGGACTTTGTTGACGGCATACGCTATATTGGGGATCCTCTGAACGATGCTTACTCTTTGCGCGTTGTAAGAAACCTGATAGAAGGCCTTTATGACTATTATTGGACGCTTGATGACATAGATAGCGGTGAAGTGGCCGACAAGACACGCGAAGAAGTGCTTGCAAGCTTTGACAATACGGTAGGCGTGAAAGCAATAGATGAATACACCGTTGAATACACACTTACTTCAAGCGCGCCTTACTTCCTTTCATTGATAGAAAGCAGCATGCTTCTGTTGCCGATAGAGTATGATTATGCCATTGAACTTGGCGAAGATTTCGGCGTAGATAATGAGCATATGCTTTATTGCGGCGCATATTACATTTCTGCATTTGAGCGCGATAAGGCTATAACGCTTACCAAGAATCCGCTTTATTGGGACAAGAATAATGTGACGGTTGAAACAGTTGAATATCAAATGATCCCGGAAGGTACTACTTCGCTTGAAATGTTCAAGCGCGGTGAACTGGATGATGCAACCGTTGAGGCGGAAGAATACCTTTCAATGAAGGGCACAGAGTGGGAAGGTAAACTTATTCCGACCGAGCGTAGTTTGTCCACCAATTATTTGTGGCTTGACTTCTCAGGAGCCAATCCTGAATTCAATACGTTTGTTCAGAGTGAAAATTTCCGCAAGGCTTTGCAGTATTCTCTTAACCGCGAGGCAATAGCAAGCTTGCGCGATCCTGTAGATCCGCAGCGTGTACTCCGTGCAACGATTAATGCGGAAGGTGCGATATATGATGGCAATGGCGTGGATTATACGGACTATGCTCCGCTTAAGGCTGTAAAGGACACCGACTATAACAAACCAGAGCTTGCCAGACAGTATATGGAAGCCGCTGTTGCGGAACTCTGCGATGAAAACGGCAACATAAAAGGTATAGAAGCGGGGAAGGTTGATTACTTGCCCGTGGGGACGTTTGAGGTCGATGCCAAGCTGCCTGTAACCGTAATATACGTCGGTACTGACGATGAAAACGAGATAGTTATGGCGCAGCTTATGAAAACAATGGTAGAAGAGGCAATAGGCACAGACCTTATAGATTTTCAGATAGTGTGCTTCAGCGGCTGGACATACGGCACGGTAGCGGATCCCTACAACTACGATATCTACTTTGATTCCCTTTCCACCGGCTATGCCGACCCTTCCGGCATACTTACACGAATGACTACTGATGGCGCGGAAAATGTTGGCGGATACGATGTGCCTGAATACGATGCGCTTATTGATCAGGCTCTGAATGCCGCAACGTTCGAGGAACGGCTTGAAAAATTTGCAGAGGCGGAGGCATACCTTTGCAACGGTGCATATGTAATACCATTCATATCCTCTCTGCGCGGATATTATATGACCAACTGTATGCCGTTCACCAGTCCTCTTACGCTATACGGCAACAGTAAATTCAAAGGCGCGCTGGTAATGGATAAACCCCTTACTTATAGTGAATATCAGACCCTTGATGCAGCATATGAAATAGCGCGCACAGATGCGCTGAAAAACGCTGACTAACACTGTGCTTTTCTCCTTAACACACAAAAACGGGGGCGCTGCACATATCCAGCGGCGCGCCCGTGCTTTAGGCAATGCTTTATCATCCCAAGGAGGGATACGCATATGACCAAATATATTTTAACGCGAACGCTACGGAGCCTGCTTACGGTAGCTATTGTTTTTGTGACCGTATTTATGCTGCTTCGCCTTATGCCGTTGAGCGGATACTTCCCACAGGAGATACTGAAAGAAACAGATGAAGCTACACGAATGACATATTTAAGGAATCAAGGCTTGCTTGATCATCCGTTTGTGCAGCTTTGGCGTTTCGTAAAGAATCTTTTTCAAGGTGATCTTGGACGCAGTCTTACGGTTTATCCTAAAGTACCCATAATAACTTTGCTCAAAGAGAAAATACCCGTTACCGCCGCTTTTGGCTTTGCGAGCATGGTGATAGGCATAGTGCTTGGAATATCGCTTGGGCTTGTAATGGTACGGTTCAAAAATAACTGGGGCGATAGGCTTGGCACGTTTTTCATACTTATCGTGCGCGCCGTACCAAGTATAATATATTTGTTCTTTATTCAAGTATGGATATCCAAATGGTTTGATCTGCCGCTGGTTTTCTATAAAGATAGACCTGAGTCGTGGGTATTGCCGACAATATGCCTGTCTCTTGGCAGTATAGCTTACTACGCCCTGTGGTTAAGGCGGTTTATGGTAGATGAAGAAAACAAGGACTATGTTAAGTTCGCCATGGTAAAAGGATTACCCAAGCGCGTGGTATGGAAAAAGCACGTTTTTAAGAACGCAGTAATACCGCTGGTAATATATCTTCCAAGCGATCTTCTCTTCATCATATCCGGCTCACTTGTAATAGAAAGCCTGTATGCCATTCCAGGTACGGGCGGACTGCTGACAACAGCTATAAAAAGCCAGGATAACAATTTGGTGCAGGTGATAGTGCTTATGTATGCGGTGCTATCTGTAATAGGAGTGTTCTTGGGCGATCTTCTTGTTGCGTTTGTTGACCCGCGCATAAAGCTTACGGAGGGCGAATGAAAATGGAAGTTAAAACAAATGAAGCCAAGCGGCCGGCGGCTGCACTGAATCCGCTAAAGTTTCGCGCTGCAATCTATAATAATATGGACAGTGAGGATATTGGCTTTTCTAATTATTCATACTGGAAAAGCACGTTGCGCACTTTTTTTAAGAATAAGGCTGTTGTTGCGCTAGTCGCGTTGGTAACCGGCATGATAGTTATGAGCTTTATGTATCCAATTTTTTCCACGGTTGATCCTAACAAGGTAAGTATGCTGCCGCTTGAATGGAATCTTAGGCCAAGCGCAGAGCATTGGTTTGGCACAGATACGCTGGGACGTGATATATGGGCGCGGGCATGGTACGGATGCCGCAACTCTTTCCTGCTTGGATTCTGTATAGCATGTTCGGATGTTGGCTTCGGAATGATAGCAGGAGCACTCTGGGGATACAACAAAAAGATAGACCCGTTTATGATAGAACTCTATAATATAATGACGAATATACCTTCAACTGTTTATATGGTGCTGCTGGCTTACATAATGAACACAAGCTATATAACCCTGTTTGTATCTATGGCATCGCGCGGATGGATAGTAGAAGCGCGGTTTTTTCGCAACAGAATACTATCAATAAGGGACAGTGAGTACAATATCGCTTCACAATGTTTGGGCACACCTATGCGCCGTATAGCAACGAGGAATATAATCCCGCACATAGTAAGCCTTATTATAATGGAAGCGGCTTTGTGCATACCGTATTCGATAGGATCGGAAGTGTTTATGGGGTTTGTCGGCGTTGGCATGCCGGTGGATGCCATAACGCTTGGCAATATCGTTAACCAGGGGCGTGCATCGTTCACACTGCATCCATATCAAATGCTGCTGCCTACTGTAATATTGTGCACCATAACTGTTGCATTTTATGTTATAGGCAACAAATTTGCAGATGCGTCTGATCCGCGCAACCACGTTTAATGTAAGGAGGAACGGCAAATGAAAACTGCTTTGAATGGTCATACCACTCCGCTTATCCTCAGTGCTAAGAATGTGGAGGTTAAATTCAACTTAAGAGGAAAAACGCTGACTGCAGTGAGGGGGGCATCGCTTGATCTTTACAAGGGTGAAACGCTTGCGATAGTCGGCGAATCCGGCTGCGGCAAAAGCGTATTCACTAAGTCCTTCATAGGTATGCTGGATAAGAATGGTTATATAAGCGGCGGCAGCATAACCTATGACGGTGAGGACATGGCAAAATATACCGCGGAGCAGGAGTGGCTGAAGGTACGCGGTAAAAAAATCGCCATGGTGTTCCAGGATCCTATGACAAGCCTTAACCCGGTGCGTACAATAGGTGAGCAAATAACCGAAGTGATAACGTGGCATTTTGGCACGGAGCATGAGCAGGCCAAACGGGAAGCGATAGAATTGCTTAAACGTGTTGGCATAGCTGATGCCGAATATCGCTATAAGCAATATCCAAACGAGTTCTCAGGCGGCATGAGACAAAGGGTGGTAATAGCAACGGCCATAGCCTGTCGGCCTGAGATACTGATATGCGATGAGCCGACTACGGCGCTTGATGTGACTGTTCAGGCGCAGATAATACGTTTGATAAAAGAGCTTCAGAAGGAACTCGATATGACCGTTGTATATATTACGCATGACCTTGGTGTTGTGGCGAGCGTTGCGGACTGGGTGGGCGTAATGTATGCAGGGCAAATAATAGAGTATGGCACCGTACATGAGATATTCAAGCAGCCTGCGCATCCATATACGAAGGCTTTGCTCATGTCCCTTCCGCAGCTTGGGGTAAAAGGCAACGACCTGTATTCCATAAAGGGTGCGCCGCCTAACCTTTTTAAAAAGATAGAGGGGGATGCATTTGCACCGCGCAATCCTGAAGCAATGGAGATAGACTTTGAACAGGAGCCGCCACGCTTTGATATTACGCCTACACATTGGGCAAAAACATGGCTGTTGCATCCTTATGCGGAAATCTACCGCAAAGAGCTCGATTCTGCAGAACATAAGCGTAAGGTATCTGCAACAAAGCCAGAAAAGCCGTTTGGCTATAAAAATGCGGAAAAGCTCCTGCAAGTAAAGAATCTATCTGTAAATTTCAAGCTTGGCGGCAAAGAATTCAAGGCTGTGGATAGTGTTAGCTTTGATATATATAAGGGCGAAACACTCTCGCTCGTGGGCGAATCCGGATCAGGAAAAACAACCATCGGCCGCGCCATAATGCGCATATATAACTCAAATGTTTCCGGCTCAATAACCTACAAGGGCGAGAACATTGTAGAAAAGATGTCAAATAACGAAACTAAAAAGCTGCATATGGAAATGCAGATGATATTTCAAGACCCGATGGCCAGTTTAAACGAACGTGCCAAAGTGGACTACATAATATCAGAAGGTCTGTATAACTACCACCTTTTTGATAGCGAAGCCGATAGAATGCACAAGGTGGAGGAGATAATGCAGGAAGTTGGCCTTCCAAAGGAGTTTTCATCGCGCTTTCCACATGAGTTTTCAGGCGGTCAGCGCCAACGCATAGGTATAGCAAGGAGTCTTGTCATGAATCCGGAATTTGTTGTTGCAGATGAACCGATAAGCGCGTTGGACGTATCCATCAGAGCGCAGGTAATAAACCTTCTGAACAAGCTGAAACGTGAGCGAGGACTTACATATCTGTTTATAGCACACGATTTAAGCGTAGTCCGATTCATATCCGACAGGATAGCGGTTATAAACAAAGGCAGGATAGTTGAATTGGCTGAATGCGAAGAACTGTTTGCCAATCCTTTGCACCCGTATACAAAGGCGCTGCTAAGTGCTGTACCATATCCGGATCCGGATGTAGAAAGGAGCAAGAAACTGCTGACATACGACAGGGCAATGCACAACTACACGAAAGATAAGCCTTTATGGACAGAAATAAAGGAAGGCCATTTCGTATTGGCAAACCAAGCTGAGATTTCCATATACAGAACGGAAATGGAGAAATAAATGGATGCACAGCAGCTTAAAAGATACATACGTCTTATATATACAAAAGCATTCCGGTACTTGGGTGCGGTGCTTGTTCTGTGTGCACTTATAGGAGGCATATATGGCAATAGGCTGCACTTCGTGTTTGCATCATGCGCAGCGGGTTCAGGATTCCTATGCTGGGGCTGGTTCACGCATCTTAAACGTACCGGATTCAAACTTGTTGGATTTGGCGAAAAAACGGCAGAGCAGGCAAAAACACCATATATTTGGCGGATAGATAAACAAAAGCGACTGCATAAGCCGTCATTTATGATGACAAATGCTGACTTTGATGATGACCTCGTAAATGCTACGGCATGCAACGAGAATGAGTTCAGCAAAGAAAATATAATCGCATCGCGTATGTATGCGCGTGCGGCATGCGGAGTGATGCTGATTGTTATATCGTTTATAGTTAATATTTAAACTTTTGTGGAGGACGGAAATTGAGAATACAAAGCGGTATACTGCTCACCATGGGTGGGGAGCGATATGAAAACGGCTATGTAGACGCGGAAAACGGGAAAATAACAGCATTCGGCTCAATGAACGATGCTCCTGTATATAGTGGTGAAACCTATGATGCTGAGGGCGGCTACATACTGCCCGGGCTTATAGATGCGCATACGCATATAGGCATATCAGAGGAAGGATTGAGGTGGGAAGGAGAGGATTGCAACGAAGCAACAGACCCAGTTACACCTGATATGCGCGCTGTTGACGGCATAAATCCTTTTGATACGGCAATACCCAAAGCACGGAGGGCAGGCATTACGACGGTCGCGGTATCTCCCGGAAGTACAAATGTCATAGGCGGACAAATTGCAGCCATAAAGCTGATTGGCAAAAACGTAGATAATATGGTTATAAAAGCCCCATGTGCAATAAAGTTTGCCTTAGGCGAAAACCCTAAACGCACTTATGGTGATAATAAAGGCCGATCCCCCATGACACGCATGGCAACGGCGGCCATAATGCGTAAAACGCTTATGCGGGCTCAGAGATATATGAATAAGAAAGAGGCGGGCGAGGATATATATGAGCCTGATATGGAGGCGCTTATACCGCTGCTGAAGCGCGAAATACCAGCACACTTTCATGCGCACAGGGCAGATGATATACTCACGGCTATACGAATAGCGCATGAATTCAATCTAAAATACTGCATACTCCACGCAACGGGAGCCGAGAAGATCACCGACTGCATAAAAGATGAACATGCAGTATTTGTTGTTGGGCCGAGCATGGGGCCTGCCGGTAAGCCGGAAACTGTTGGAGGATCGTTTGCAACGGCGGGAGTACTTACGGCAGCAGGTATGGAGGTTGCGATAACGACCGATCATGATGTTACCCCATTATGGCTGCTTCCAAGCTTTGCAGCTATGTGTGTACGTGAGGGAATGAACGAATATGCAGCACTTCAGGCTATAACTATAATTCCGGCAAAAGCACTTGGTATAGATGCTTGTGTGGGTTCAATAAAAGTCGGTAAAGACGCCGACATAGTTGTATTTAATGGCCATCCGTTCAACTATCTTACTGAAGTCCGGGCTGTTTTTATAAATGGTGTAAAAGTTGAATAGCGGATATAGGTTTCCATTGCTGCTTAGCAAAAACTTGCCAATGAGATTTGGCAGTGGCTTGCAGAGCGGTTCATTGTGATAAAATTGTTGAACATACATGTTTCCACCTAAGCATGTCGGAGAATGATGGGCGGGCGATTATTAATGTGTATATAACAATTATCGACTGCGGTATGATCATCTGCGGGAGCAGAACAGACAGGAAGAGGATCATCCGTTATAAACGATGTTCTTGAAATTCCAGTCTCGAGCGCAGGTATAGCTCATATCGCCCAGAGTCCAGCCTTTGTTGAAGGCTGCGAAGCCCTTGGTATGGTTATATACATAATAGGGCTCATCGGCGATGATGATATCACAAGCCTGGAATAGTAGATCCATGCGCTTGCTCTCGTCAGTAGTGGTAACGGTCTTGGTCAGCAGGCTGTCTACCTCAGCGTTGGAATATGCGGCGCAGTTATAGCCGCCAATGTCAATATTTGCGATGTTGAGCAGGGGATCCAAGTTGGCGGATGGATAGGGATAGTCTGCACCCCAGGTGGTCACCAAACAGCCATAGTCTCGGATACCGTTGGCAAAGAACCAGTTCATGTAGGAGCCTAAATCGGCGTTCAGATGCCGCTGGATGGAATATATAACGTCATCCATGGTCATGGGCGTACCATCGGAGAAGGTGACATTGTCCCTGATCTGGTAAACATAGGTGTAAGGATCGGTGGCTTCAAAGGATTTGCAGAGGTTGGGCTTAAGGGCATTGTAGGGGTTATGTGTCGGTAGGCTCTCGGTGATCTGGTCGACCACCAGGCTGCTGGTGTTGTCATAGGCAAAAGCGGGATCAATGGTAACAGAGTCTCCGTTCATATGAACGTTGAGAACAACTTTTTTGCCGGAGCTTTCATCGCTCGTACCGTTGCAGACCGTGAAAGCGGCCAGCATAACAGCGATCAGACATATACATAGGAGCTTTTTCATGGGTGAAATTCCTTTCTGTTTTTTATTTATGTCAATTTGACATTTGCTAAACTAACAGCAATGACATGCCACATAGTTCCTAAAGCTTTGGCAGCTGATTTTTGCAAATTACCTGGCAGTCGGAACAGCGGAAGGCAAATCGGCATTCCTTATACTCTTCCAGTGTGGCGGGAATATCTCCCTGCAGGATGGTGCGCTCCCTTTTCTGCTGAAATAGATCAATGACAGGGATTGCTGAGATCAGCGCCTTGATATAAGGATGCTGGATGTTACGGAATGCTACACCGCTTTCGCTCGTTTCACCAATGCACCCAGATACATTACAGCCACATTGTCACAGATATGTTCCACTACGGTCATATCATTGGAGATAAACATCATGGTCATGCGGAAGTTTCGCTTTAGATCCTCTATTAGGTTCAGTATCTGCGCCTGTATAGAAAACGTCCAGCGCAGAAACAGGCTTGTCCACCACGATGAAAACTGGATCCAGCAGCGGGGCGCGCGATGACAAGGCGCTGAAGCTGTCCGCCGGAAGGTTCATGCAGAAATCGATCCAATTCGTTTTCCGAAAGGGAAATATATTCTAAGAACTGATCCATATCGCCTTATTCTGGGATCTGCTCATGCCTTTCAATCGACATGACTCAACCAGAGAATACGAAATCTTCAGCTTGGGATTAAAGCTGGAATAGGGGTTTTGAAAGATCATCTGCATGCGCTGTAGATCATTGCGGAGTGTTCTGCAGCTCTGTCTGGAAATGTCTTTCCCAGTAAACAGCACCTGTCCATCCGTCAGGTCGGTGAGTCGCATCATACATTTGCCAAGCGTTGATTTACCGCAGCCTGATTCCCCGACGATGCCAAATATATCACCGGCATGAATGGTCAGGTCTACGCCATCTACTGCCCGTAGCGTCCAGACACCCTTAAATGAGTAGTTTTTTAGGCAGCGCACTTCAATATATTGCACGGCTTCTTTGATATCATGCATAATTCATTCCTCCTTCTGCATAATAGCACGCCGCCAGATGCAGCTGCCCACCCGTGGAACGCTGCGGCATGAGCATCGGCTTTACTTCACGACAGCGCTGCGTGGCGCGCTCACACCGGGGAGCGAATGGGCAGCCCTCAAAATCGTCAAATGCTCTGGTGGAATGCCGGGAATAGTGCGAAGCTTATGGGCTTTGACTTCCTGGCGGGGTATGCCGCCGCTTTCATAGCGGTCAAAGCCGGGCTTTCCCAGCATGAGCATTTCAAACGCACGGTTGCTGCCGTTCGTAAAGTACACTGTGGCTGCACCTCCTTTCAAATTTGGGCAGAAAAAACGCCGTAGACTTTTCTCAAAATCTGCGACGTGGGCGTATGCAAAAAGGGATACTGCCTTGCGGTAACCTCCCTTTTGTCGCTTGGTTATTCAATTTTTGAGCTAACCTGTTTGCCCTCTACCCTTAAAAGTAAAAGCGTTGGCTTAACAGTGATAAGGAACTAATGTACTTATCAACTGTTAGCTGACGGTTTCCGGGGTGCATACAGACAAATCCCGTCTGATTTCTAACAGGAAGTCAGACGGGGTTTTTTCCTTATAATGAATTATGGAGGACATACCATGAAAGCCTTAATATCTTGTGCCTACAATATGGATAACTGCTGTGTGGAACTAAAATTTACCGATGGCAGCATGATTGCAATTGATACGATTGCCGTGGAAAATGAGGTTGCACGTAATATGTACGAGCGTTCAGAGCTTGACTATCTGATCTACAACGCTCCTTTAGAGTATGCAGACCTTATCTTGAACGGCGATCAAGAAACGTATTTGAAAACCGTGACTGAGTATAAGTCTTTGGATAGCTGAACATTTTCATTGCCCGCGGGAAAAATCCTGCGGGCAATTTTTGTAACTTTTCCGTGAACTCTATTGACTTTCCGTGTTACAAGCTGTAAAATACAAATGCATACTACAGATTGTAACACAGGAGGTGTAAGTATATGTCTGATTTGAAAATGGGAACTGCTGAGGCTCGTTTTGCCGATATTATCTGGGAACGGGAACCGATAACATCCGGTCAAATGGCTAAGATCGGCGCAGAAGAATTTAATTGGAAGAAAAGCACTTCTCACACGGTTTTGCGCCGTCTGTGTGAGCGAGGCTTGTTTAAGAATGAAGATGGCACAGTCACTTCGTTGATCTCGAGAGAGGAATACTATGCTCGGCACAGTGAGCAGTATGTAGAGGAAACCTTCGGCGGCTCACTGCCTGCCTTCCTTGCTGCGTTTGGAACGAGAAAGAAACTCTCCGAACAGGAGATTGATGAACTACAGAAGGTCATTGATCGAATGAGGGGGTAACGCTATGTTTTTCTACACATTTATGCCCAAGCTATTCAATATGAGCTTAACAGCAAGCGCAGCGATTGCTCTTGTCATATTGCTTCGTTTGCTTTTGAAAAAAGCACCCAAGGTCATTTCCTATGCGCTGTGGGGAGTTGTTCTGTTCCGACTTTTGTGTCCGGTGTCCATAGAGTCCAGTTTCTCTCTATACAATCTTTTTGATGCGCCAACAGAGGAGTCAGGCACGATAACCAGCGTTATCGAATATGTACCTAATAACATCGTCCATACCGAGTACCCCACTGTGACTCTGCCTGTCCCCGGCATCAGCGATGCAATTAACGAGGTGCTGCCGCAAGGACAGGAGCAATTGGTCGCTGACCCACTGGAAGCCCCAATGTCATTTGCAACCTATGCTTGGATGGCTGGCGTATTAGGCATGACTATTTATAGTATCGTTTCCTACGTCAAATTGCGGCGCAAGCTGTCTGTTGTAGTTCCACTTCGAGATAATATCTTCATCGCAGATGATATCAAGTCTCCCTTTGTGGTCGGCCTGTTCCGTCCGAAAATCTATCTGCCCTGCAATCTCGGAGATAAGGAACAGGAGTATATCATTCTCCACGAGCAGCACCACATCAAGCGACTCGACCATGTTATGAAAGCACTTGCGTTCTTGGCTTTGGCAATTCATTGGTTCAATCCGCTTGTCTGGGTAGCGTTTATTCTGGCAAGCAAAGACATGGAGATGAGCTGCGACGAGGCTGTGATCCGTAAGATCGGCGGCGATGTCCGGGCAGACTATTCCGCTTCGCTTCTGACTCTGGCCACCGGTCGGCGTATCATCGCCGGTACTCCTCTGGCCTTTGGCGAGGGCGATACCAAGGGACGCATCAATAACCTGTCCAAATGGAAAAAGCCTGCGGTGTGGGTAGTGCTGCTGGCCGTGGCTGCCTGTGTTATTCTTTCAATCAGTCTTTTGACAAATCCTGCTGCAGAGCGTGAGTTTCCCATTAACGGCAATAATGTGTCTGAGCTTGATACAGAGATGATCGTAGAGAAGATTGCCAAAGCCGAAGGACTGGAAAATAGCTCACAACTTTTTGTCGATGCGGATAACTTTGACCTCATGTTTACCTCGGACTTCAACTGGGCCAATGATGGAGCGATTCGCTTTTTATATGGACAGAATCAGAAATATTACAGTGCGCAGTTGAGAATGTTTCATGACGATAATAAGTATTTCATTACAGACCGAAGTGAATGGATTGAGCCGGAAAAGATATTTCTGCTATCCCACTATTTGGATGCGTTGAAGTATATGCCGCAGGAGGAAATCCGCCAGTTGTCTCCGGATGCTGATGGCTATTCCGTATTTATGAGACATGAGGGAGCTCCCGGTGACTATGATCGCGTTCTGAAGTATAGCCAGAATGGTGTAAATGCCAATGATGGATGGTATATCCATCTGGAGGTACAGCCGCTGCATGAAGTTGAAGGTGGTGGCTATAACGGAACTGGTGATGAAGTGATTCACCTGTTTTATAACAGCGGAGACAACCGAGATGATATTGCCGGAAAAACCTATCTCTATGATGGAGAAGGCTTTGGGGGCAGTTTTACAATCACCCTCTACGAAGACGGCACCTTCACTTATTACGAAGGAATGCTTAGCAGCTATATCGGAACAGGAAGCTTTACGCTTGATGGCGATACCGTTATCATGACCGATGACGGACATGGCGGATATGGGCTGGTTAACCATTTCAGACATGACGGCGATGACCTCGTATTTGTCGAGCAGGATTCCGACAACTTCGTTTATGTCAAAGTCAAGGATGGCGAGAAATTCCACTGCACCGGGGAAGCATTCAAACAAAACGATGGCGAAGACGGCACGGTACAGATTATGCCCAACCGCAAACTCTCCCTGAATGATGTCATCATGCTTTCGCAGAAGGGCTACGATCTGACTTGGAGTGATTTTGACCAGTTCAAGTACATTGAGACAGGCTCCGGACTGTATATTCGAGTCTATGAGATCAATGAAATGTATGAGCTTCGGATCGGCGGAAGTTGGATAGATGAAGACCCCATGTATATCTATCTGGCCTTGGCGGATGACCTTGATACACGCATCGACATTCGGGATGGTGGCGTGACAGATTTTATCGGTGCAGATCATTCCTCTGTCCTGCTATCAAAAGCAGTCAATGAGGCGATTCTGACAGAAAATAAGCCTTCCAAGCCAGATGGCCTGTACCACTGCGCGAGCTTTGTTTTGCTGGATCAGAAAGAACTTAGTGGCACACCCACAGTTGATTCCTCTGACCATACTCAGATGGTCACTGTCTACGGACTGGCACTTCATCAGGGATTCGGTTATTCCGGTGGAACCTTCCACGAAGTTTCCGGAAGTCATATACCGGTTGCCATTACCTTTGAAATTGTCGGCGGGAAATATGTTCTGAAGGAGTATTGGACTCCGCGTGACGGCTCCTACTATGTTCAGGATGTCCGGGATAAGTTCCCTGACGAAGTTGAGGACGAGGCTCTGGATACGCAAAAATATATTCTCGCACAGAAGCAGACCTGCTACGATCAGGGTGTGCGTTACGGCGGCGTCGATACCTACTCAGCGGTGGAACATCTCTTTGAGGTGATTGAGTCTTCTCCGGCTACATCTTCCAGACCTGCCGATTATATTGACGCACACTCCATCGAATATCGGGAACTCATGTATTACGGAGACTATACGCTACAATATATTTTCTCCAAGTTCCATCTGGAGGGCAATCAGACCGGACTTCGTGGGCAGCTCATGCGGATCGCACTCGATGATCTCGCACCGGAGGCTCAGCTCCAACTCCACGCCGAGACCGGACAGGCGTATTTTGACGAGTGGAGGGCAGGTGCCATCCGTGTTAGTGAGCAGCACGACATGGATTGGATCAAGGCAAACCAACCAGCCATCTGGCTTTTCCTCCAAATGATTGATGAATAGTAGGCGTTATGAAATCAACTTCATTTGGATAATGAAACCGCTGTATTTTTCATCCTCGGAAGGATGGAGATTACAGCGGTTTTGTATTTTCTGAGGAATGGTGTCAAACTGTATTTTACAGTTTGGGTACCATTTTCGAGGGAAAAATGCGGGTGTCCAGAGGGATGCAATCCCTTGGCTATGGGTTTCCAATAGGGGCGAGAAGCATCTCTGTTGGCACACGATTTTGCTTGCAAAGTATACCCGCGACCTGCTCTATCGAGGAATGGGTGGAACAACGGGAAGAAATGGATGAGGGCTTGAACGCCTTTATCGCTCTGACACACAAATATGTGGACGTGGAAGAACTGACACAGACTATCGTCAACGAGTATATCAAGAAGATCATTGTCTTTGCGCCGGACAAGTCCAGCGGCAAGTGGACGCAGAAAGTTAAGATTTACTTCAACTTCGTGGACGATGTAGAAATTCCTGTTATTTCCGAAACGATTACTACGGGAAACAACCTATGGACGCAGAAAAACGGCGTGACCTTCGGGTCACACCGTTCTCTGCGACAAATAGTTACTTGTCACTATTAAGCCTTGAGTTTACTGGGTTTCTGCTTGTTTTCCTATGTCAACGCTCTTAACAGGGCGCTTTTTCAGTTTATACGATTCGTTGGCGAAAGCACCAATTCTTCCTTTTGCGCATGGGTCAGCCGTTTTAACGCGGCTTCGCGCTTCAATGCGCTGCTTTTGTCGCCGTATTCTTCGGCATATACTAATTCTACGGGCAGACGGCTGCGCGTGTATTTTGCGCCTTTTGCCGAATTATGCGCTTTTTCCCGCGCAATGGGATCGGTGGAATAGCCGCAGTAAAGCGAACCGTCCGCGCAGCGCACCATGTATGCAAAATGGCTCACCGGCCAAGATCCTCATCTATTAGTACCAGATGGAATTCCTTTATGGCGCGGGTGGGGTATTCTATTATTGTGGTAACGCGGCACATGCGCTGCTCGTTATTACAATCGGCACAATGGCCCGTTATGCCGCAGGGCAGCTTATCAAGCTTAAGCCTGCGTGCGTTCGGTGGGCATGTCTCGCGCTTTATGCGTGCTATGCCGTCGTCAAGACCGCCGTCAACAAATTTGTTTTTGCCAATGAAAAGCATGACCTTTTCCGGCCCTATAATCATGGACGCAACGCGGTTGCCTGTGCCGTCTATGTTCACCAGCTTCCCGTCGCTTAACAGTGCATTGGTGGATGCTAAATACCAGTTCGCTTTGCCTGCATCGTCCTGCGCCCTGCTGCGGTCTGATGCATACCAATGCGAATATACTTTGTTTCCGCGCTCGCTGAGCCGGTTATAAAGATCAAGATCGTTTTGAACCGTTACCGAACCGCCGAAACCAACGGATTCATCTTTTTTTATTAAGGAAAAGGCTAATTGCCTGGCTTCTTCGGCATCCTTGGCGGAGTGTACTATAAATCCGCGTTTGGTAAGCGCGCTTTCAAGCGCTTCATAATTGCTGCAAAACATGATTTGACCTCCTGAATAACTTGTTATTCTGATGGTATCACATTCGCGGCATACTTGCAATTTAATTGTTTATCAAGTATTATTTTACAAGATAATGCTTGGAGGGATATGCATGGCATACGACCGTGAACTGATAAGAAATTTTTGTATAATTGCGCACATTGACCACGGTAAATCTACCCTGGCGGACAGGATGATTGAAATGACCGATACCGTGGCGCTGCGCGACATGGAAGCGCAGCTGCTTGATAATATGGATATAGAGCGCGAACGCGGCATAACCATAAAATCGTCCGCCGTAAGGATGTTTTATACGCATACCGACGGCAAACGCTATATGTTTAATTTGATAGACACACCGGGCCACGTTGACTTTAATTACGAGGTTTCCCGCAGCCTTGCTGCGTGCGAAGGTGCTGTGCTCGTCGTAGACGCAACGCAGGGAATAGAGGCGCAAACGCTTGCTAACGTTTATCTGGCGCTGGATAACTCGCTTGAAATAGTGCCTGTGATAAATAAAATAGATCTGCCCAGCGCAGACGTTGAGCATACTAAAAAGGAGATAGAGGACGTTATCGGCCTCCCGGCTGAAAACGCGCCATGCATATCCGCTAAAACCGGCCTGAATGTTGAACAGGTGCTTGCGGCTGTTGTGGACATCGTTCCTCCGCCGAGCGGCGATATAAACAAACCGCTTAAGGCGCTTATATTCGACAGCGTGTATGATAACTATAAGGGCGCGCTGAGTTATGTTCGCGTGGTGGACGGCGTTGTGAAGCCAGGCATGAAAATACGCTATATGGCCACGGGCAACGAATTTGAAGTGACGGAGGTCGGCATATTCTCGCCTACGCTTATGCCCATAGATGCGCTTGAAGCGGGTGAGGTGGGCTATATTTCCGCATCCATCAAAAACGTGCGCGAAACAAAGGTGGGCGATACTATAACAGATGCGGACAATCCGGCGGATGCACCGCTGCCCGGTTATAAGCAGGCGAACCCGATGGTATTCTGCGGCATATATCCGGCCGATGGCGCCGATTACGAAAATCTTAGGGATGCGCTGGATAAGCTTGTACTTAACGATGCCTCGCTTTCATATGAACCTGAAACGTCAATGGCGCTTGGCTTCGGCTTCCGCTGCGGTTTCCTGGGGCTTCTGCACATGGAGATAATACAGGAAAGGCTGGAACGTGAATTTGACCTTGACCTGGTCACTACCGCACCTTCTGTCATATATAAGGTGGTCAAAACGAACGGCGACGAGGTGATGATAGACAACCCCACCAATCTTCCGCCGGTAACGGAAATAGCATACATGGAAGAACCGATGGTGCGGGCCACAATAATGTCACCTTCCGAATACGTTGGCACTATAATGGAGCTTTGTCAGGATAAGCGTGGCGTGTTCGAGGACATGAAATATATTGAAGAAGGCCGCGTGAACATATTCTATGAACTTCCGCTGAACGAGATAATATATGACTTTTTCGATCAGCTCAAGTCCCGCAGCCGCGGCTATGCTTCATTTGATTATGAACTGAAGGAATATGCCAAGAGCGACCTTGTTAAGCTGGATTTCCTGCTGAACGGGGATATGTGCGATGCGCTTTCCACAATAGTGCATAAGGACAAAGCATATGCCAAGGGCCGCGCCGTTGCGGAAAAGCTTCAGGAGGTTATACCGAGGCAGCAGTTTGAAATACCCATTCAGGCCGCGATAGGCGGAAAAATAATCGCCCGCGAAACAGTGCGCGCCGTGAGAAAAGACGTACTGGCAAAGTGCTACGGCGGCGACATTACAAGAAAGAAGAAGCTGCTTGAAAAGCAAAAGGAAGGCAAGAAGCGCATGCGCCAGATTGGCACGGTATCCTTGCCGAGTGAAGCTTTTATGAGCGTGCTGAAGATAAACTGATATGGCAGGAATTTATATACACATACCGTTCTGCGTATCCAAATGCCGCTATTGTGATTTTGTGTCGTTTCCATGCGAAACGGAGGCAAAAAAGCGGTATGTCGATGCGCTGATACACGAAATGGCTATCGCGGCAAAGGAATTGCCCGAAAAACAGTACGACACCGTGTTTATTGGCGGCGGCACGCCCAGTACGCTTGAACTGGGCGAGATAATGCGCATAATGGCCGCGTTGCACGATAATTTTAGCATTGTAGAGGATACGGAGATAACCATTGAAGCCAACCCCGGCACGCTTGATGCATGGAAGCTGGCGGAGTACCGTGAATGCGGCATAAACCGGCTGTCAATGGGGCTGCAAAGTGTGAATCCGCACATATTGAAGGCGCTTGGCCGCATACATACGCCGGATGATTTCCTCAATAGTTTGAATCTGGCCAAAGCCGCAGGATTTACCAACATAAATGCCGATCTTATGTATGGCCTGCCCGAGCAAAGCACAGAGGATCTGCTTGCGGCGATAGCTGTTGCGGCGGGAGCGGGAGTTACGCATATTTCGGCATATTCGCTGATAGTTGAAGAAAACACGCCGCTGTATTTTGACATAAACGGAGGCAGCGTGCTGCTCCCTGGCGAGGACGAGGCCTTTGAAATGTATGAAAAAAGCAAGGAAATGCTTGAAAGCCTTGGTTTCCACCGCTATGAGATATCAAACTACGCTAAAGAAGGCTGTGAGTCGCGCCATAATCTGAATTACTGGAACAACGGCGAATATGTGGGCCTTGGGCTTAATTCGCACTCGGCAATGCATATTGGCGGTAAGTGGCTGCGCTGGGCGAATAAAAGCGAATTTGAAGCATACCTTGCGGACACAGACGAAGGCAAGCGCCCGCTTGCGGACGAACCGCAGACGATAGAACGCGCGGAAGAAATGTTTGAATGCGTTATGCTTGGGCTTAGGAAAACGGCGGGCATAACCAACGGCGAATTTGAAGCGCGCTTCGGCGAAAGCCTATTCACAACGTTTTCAAAGGCTATAGCGCAGCTTGACGAAAACGGACTGCTTATAAAAACGGCGGACGGCATACGGCTAAACGACAGGGGACTTGACATAGAAAACCTTGCGCTTATGCCGTTTATGGAGGATTAAATACAAATGTAAGGGCGGTGCATTGAGCATCGCTCTTTTTATAATAATTCCATCAAGTTAATGTTTCCGTTTTGTCACAAAGGATACGCCCTTGTACCTTGACTATAATGCAAGGTGGTACTATACTTTAACCATAAGTTAGCACTCGATGAAGATGAGTGCTAACAAGAGCAAAGCGGAGCGGACCGTGGCGAAAGGAGGCGGTGAACAAATGGAGCTTGACGCAAGAAAGATGCGCATTCTTCAGGCGATAATAGACGATTATATTCTCACCGCGTCGCCCGTAGGTTCTCGTACCATTGCAAAAAGTACGGACATCGGCCTTTCGAGCGCAACGATACGCAACGAAATGAGCGATTTGGAGGAGATGGGCTTCCTTGAGCAGCCGCATACCTCCGCGGGAAGGATACCTTCCGATAAGGCGTACAGACTGTATGTGGACAGCATAATGCGCCGTTCCCAGCTGAGCCGGGATGAATTGAGCTTTATCAGCGAACACTATTCAAAAAAGCTTGGCGAAGTGGATGACATTGTGAAGCAAACAGCTTTCGTGCTTTCCAGCGTAACGCGCTATGCATCCATGGTGCTTTCACCGCGGCTGCATACGGCAAGGCTGAGGTACATACACTTGGTCGGCCTTGGCGAAGGGAAGGCGCTGCTGCTTATCGTTACCGATTCCGGTCTTACGCGGGATTCACTGATACGGATCCCTTACGGAATGGAGCAGAGTGAGCTTGAGCGTATATCGCTTATGCTAAACGCTAAGCTTTCCGATTGCAGGCTGGATGATATAATGGCAAGCCGCATGGATGATATCGCCGGGGAGTTGGGCGAGCATGCTCGGTTCCTCAACTCGATAATAAAATCGCTTGGCGAAAGCCTTGAGCAGAAAGCGAAGCGGGTTGAATTGAGCGGAGCGATGAATCTGCTCAGCTTGCCGGAATACAGCGACGTGGACCGCGCAAAGGACATATTGAGCGTTATGGAAAAGGGCGATGCGCTTTACGAAATGCTCAAAGGCCGCGAGGACGTTGAATTCACTATTAAGATAGGGCATGAAAACGAACTTAGCAGCATGAAGGACTGCAGCGTTGTTACCGCAACGTATAAAATAGGTTCGGAGCCGATAGGCACGTTCGGCGTGATAGGGCCGACGAGAATGAACTATCCAAAGGTGCTGGCCGTTATGGGTCACATCGGAAGAACATTGAGCGAAACGCTTACAAATATGCTTGATGAGGAGCGTAAATAGAAATTGGCTAAGAAGAAAGAGAATCCTCCCGTAGAGGAGAAAAAGACCGGCGAAGCTGAGAAGGCAGCCAATACCGCCGCCGAAAACGAAATTCCAGAAAGCGTAACGCTGACGAGGGACGAGTTTAAGCAGGTAAAGGAGCGTATAGATCAGCTTGAAAAGGAAAAGGAGAGCGACGTTGCGCTGCTGCAGCGGCTGCAGGCGGACTTTGACAACTATCGCCGCAGGAATGCTTCTATAGCGGCAGACAGCTTGGATGAGGGCGAGCGCAATTTGATAAAGGCGCTTCTGCCGGTGCTGGATAATTTTGACAGGGCGCTTGCCGCCGTGCCGGAGGATGAAAAAACGGCATGGGTGGACGGAATGAAGCTCGTTTCCAAGCAGCTTTACGAAACGCTCTACAAGGCCGGGCTTGAAGAGATTCAGGCGGAAGGCCAGTTCGATCCCGAGCTTCACGACGCCGTGATGCAGGAGGAGAACGAAGATAAGGAAAGCGGCGAGATTATAGACGTTTTCCAAAAGGGTTACAAAGTTAAAAATCGCATAATTCGCCACAGCATGGTGAAGGTTGCGAAATAATAAATAAGAATTGAGATTTTTCAGGAGGAAATAGATTATGGCAAAGATCATCGGTATTGACCTTGGTACTACAAATTCTTGCGTGGCGGTTCTTGAAGGCGGCGAGCCTGTTGTTATCCCCAATGCTGAGGGTGCGCGCACCACTCCGTCCGTGGTTGCATTTAAGGGCAACGAAAGGATAGTCGGCAGCGCGGCAAAGCGCCAGGCTATCACCAACCCCGATAAGACCATCAGCTCCATAAAGAGAGAGATGGGCACTGCTTATAAGAAGAACATCGACGGTAAGGATTATACTCCGCAGGAGATAAGCGCAATGATCCTTCAGAAGCTGAAGCAGGACGCCGAAGCCTACCTTGGCGAAAAGGTAACTCAGGCCGTTATAACCGTCCCTGCGTATTTCAGCGATTCCCAGCGCCAGGCCACTAAGGACGCCGGCCGCATTGCGGGCCTTGACGTGCTGCGTATAATCAATGAGCCTACCGCTGCCGCGCTTGCTTACGGCATGGATAAGGAAACCAATCAGAAGATTCTGGTATACGACCTTGGCGGCGGCACGTTCGATGTATCCATACTTGAAATCGGCGATGGCGTGTTCGAAGTTCTGGCTACGCATGGCAATAACCGCCTTGGCGGCGACGACTTCGACCAGAGGCTGATGGACTATATTGTGCGTCAGTTCAAGAGCGAAACAGGCATAGATCTCAGCACAGACCGTATGGCTATGCAGAGGTTGAAGGAAGCTGCCGAAAAGGCTAAGATAGAGCTTTCCAGCATGGTGCAGACCAACGTAAACCTGCCCTTCATCACGGCGGACAGCACAGGCCCCAAGCATCTTGACATGACAATTACCCGCGCCAAGTTCGAGGAGCTTATACATGACTTGGTCGAAAAGACCCGCGAGTGCATGAGCATTGCCATGAAGGATGCAGGCCTTACCAATTCCAATATAGATAAGGTTATACTGGTCGGCGGCTCCACCCGTGTTCCCTGCGTACAGGAGCTTGTTAAGAACGTTACCGGCAAAGAGCCCTTTAAGGGTATCAACCCCGATGAATGCGTTGCTATCGGCGCGGCCATACAGGGCGGCGTGCTCGGCGGCGAAGTGAAGGACATTCTGCTGCTTGATGTAACTCCGCTGTCCCTTGGTATCGAAACTGTCGGCGGCGTATTCACCCGCCTGATAGACCGCAATACCACCATCCCCACCAAGAAGAGCCAGATATTCTCCACCGCTGCGGATGGTCAGACAAGCGTTGAAGTGCATGTGCTGCAGGGCGAACGCGAGATGGCGAAGGACAATAAGACCCTCGGTCGCTTCCAGTTGGCGGGCATAGCTCCCGCACCGCGCGGAGTACCTCAGATAGAGGTCAGCTTTGATATCGATGCCAACGGCATAGTGCATGTAAGCGCTAAGGATCTTGGCACCGGCAACGAGCAGAAGGTCACTATTACCGCCTCCACCAACCTGAACGAGGACGAGATAAAGAAGGCCGTGCGCGAAGCCGAGCAGTTTGCCAGCGAGGATAAGGCCCGCAAGGAAGAAGTTGAGCAGCGCAACCATGCCGACAGCCTTATTTACTCCACCGAAAAGACCCTGAAGGAACTGGGCGATAAGGTGAGCGCGGATGATAAGGCGAAGATTGAAGAGCAGGTAGCGGAGCTGAAGAAGCTGATGGAAGGCAATGACACCGCCGCCATCAAGGCCGGATGCGAGAAGCTGACCGAAACCTCCTACGAAGCCTTTGGCAAGATATATCAGCAGCAGGCCAACCAGCAAGGCGGCGCGGGCTTTGACCCCAACGCGGCTCAGCAGGGCAATGCATCAGCCAACAATGACGACAACGTTGTGGATGCCGACTACGAAGTAGTGGACGACGACAAGAAATAAGCATAACGCTTAAATAGCAAGATATTTTGCATAATGCGGGGGCGATTTTGCGGTCGCCCTCCGCGTTGTGCGTTGTAAGAAGATAAGGAGTTGGGGACAGTGAAGGAAGATTATTACGAGCTGCTTGGCGTGAACAAAAACGCAACCGACGACGAGATTAAAAGCGCCTTCCGCAAGCTGGCGAAGCAATATCATCCAGACCTGCACAAGGGGGCGGACAAGGAAGAGGCCGAGGCTAAGTTTAAGCAGATAAACGAAGCCTACGAAGTGCTATCCGATAAAGAAAAGCGTGCCAAGTATGACCAGTTTGGTCATGCGGCATTCGATCCGGCTGCGGGTGCGGGCGGATACGGCGGATACAGCACGGGCGGCTTTGGCGATTACAGCGATATTTTTGATAGCATATTCGGCGGCGGTTTCGGCGGTTTTGGCGGCGCGCGGCAGCAAACGCGCAACGGTCCCGTCCGCGGCAACGATTTGAAGTATAACCTTACGCTAACCTTTGAAGAAGCGGCGTTTGGCACAAAGAAGGAAATACTGGTTCCGCGTGAAGAAAACTGCCCTGATTGCGGCGGTACGGGCGCAAAGCCCGGCTCCACGCCCACAAAATGCTCAGCCTGCGGCGGCACGGGTCAGGTTCGCGTGCAGCAGAACACGATGTTCGGCTCGTTCTCTACCGTGCGCACATGCGAAGCGTGCAACGGCACAGGCAAGATAATAAGCGACCCGTGTACGCATTGTAAGGGCCGCGGCCGCGTGAACAAGAGCAACCGCATAAACGTGACTATTCCTGCCGGCATAAATAACGGCCAGACCCTTACCATGCGCGGCGAGGGTGAAGCCGGTATACGCGGCGGCGCGAACGGCGATCTCTACATCGGAATAAATGTAAGGCCGCATAAGCTATTCAGCCGCAAGGGATACGACCTGTATTTGGATATAAACATCCCCATGACTACGGCAGCGCTTGGCGGCGAAATACAGGTGCCTACGCTTAAAGGCAGCGTTAAATATAACGTGCCGCAGGGTACTCAGCCCGGCACAACGTTCAGGCTTAAAGAGCAGGGCGTACAGAAGCTGAATGCTGCCGGCAAGGGCGATTTATTCGTGCGCGTAAACGTGCAGATACCCAAGCGGCTGAACGAAGAACAGCGCGAACTGCTTGAAAAGCTGGCAGAGGCCATGGGCGATCGTACCACAAACACGCCGAAGCCCATGAAGCGCACCATAATCGAAAAGATGAAGGACAAATTCACTCAGGACGATAGATAAAAATGCAAACCAAAAGGCCGGGAGCAAATCTCGGCCTTTTAGTATCCAATTCATTATAATACTATCCCGGAGGCCACTGAAGCTCACGCCCGCCGAGAAGATGAATATGCAGATGGTTAACGCTCTGCCCGCCGTCCTTGCCCGTGTTTATAACAAGGCGGAAGCCTGCCTTTACGCCAAGCTGTTCGGCAACAGAGGACGCAACCTGCATAAGATGGCCCATGAGCGCGCCATCGTCAACCATGGTAACGTTATCATAATGCTTCTTGGGCACTATCAAAACGTGTACGGGCGCCTGCGGCTCAAGGTCGTAGAAGGCTATTGCCTTGTCGTCCTCATATACCTTTTTGGAAGGTATTTCGCTAGAGGCTATTTTGCAGAAAATGCAATTCTCCATTTTGTTATGGTTCCTCCTTCCGTATAAAATCAAATTTGCTTTATAATACCCGTCGCCCCGAAGCGGTTGTATCCGCTTATCGTAACGGGAACGATGGTGTTTATAAGCTTAGCGCCGTTCGGCTTTACGCCTACCTTAACATATGTGTCGGTATGTCCCCAAACAAGGCCATTCTTTTCTTCTTCAAAAAGCACGTCCTGCTCTGTACCGACAAGGAATGATATAAACTTGTTTTCAAGCTGCCTTGAAACAGCAATCAGCCGCTTTGCCCTTTCGTGCTTTTCGGCGGAGGACAGCTGATTCGGCATGCTGTATGCGGGCGTGCCTTTGCGGCGCGAATATGGGAACACGTGAAGCTTTGAAAGCTTCTGTTCCCGCACGAACGCCATCGATTCCTCAAATTCATCTTCGGTTTCGCCCGGGAAGCCGACTATAACGTCCGTGGTTATTGCGCAAAGGGGCATGGCCTGCCTAAGGCGGGCTACGCAGTCCGCATAAAGGGCGGGGGAGTAGCGGCGATTCATGCGCTGCAGCACGCTATCGCTGCCGCTTTGCAGTGAAAGATGGAACTGGCGGCATACAAGTCCGCTTTCGCTTACGGTCTTTATAAACTCATCGCTCAAAAGCTGCGGTTCAAGCGAGCCTAAGCGTATACGGACTATGTTTTTCAGCCCTTCCGCCTGCTTTATGGCGTCACTCAGCGTTATTGCGCCGCGCTTGTCCTTACCGTAGGACATAAGATGTATGCCCGTAAGCACTACTTCGCGGTAACCTTCATTATCCAGCAGTTCAAGCTGATGCCGTACATCTTCAAGCGAACGGCTCCTTACCGGACCGCGGGCATAGGGGATTATGCAATATGCACAATATCTGTCGCATCCATCCTCTATTTTTAGATAAGCCCGCGTGCGGCCTTCGCGGCTTACGCTTAAATTTTCAAATTCATCCTTTGGCCCGTGCGGCGTAACGGCAGATGTTTTCTCATCGGCATCTTCCACAATGAGCTTTTCCGCCAGCTCAACTATCCTGCTGCGTTCGCTTGTGCCGAGTACCAACGATACTCCCGGCAGGCTCAGCGCTTCTTCGGGCGCCGTCTGCGCGTAGCAGCCGGTTATTATAAGCTTTGCATCAGGACAGAGCGAATGCGCGCGGGAGGCCATCTGGCGGGATTTTTTATCCCCTGTTGAGGTGACAGTGCAGGTGTTTATAACATAAACATCCGCAATATCATCAAAGTCAACAACCGTATGGCCGGCGTTTATGAACATTTCGCGCATGGCGTCGGTATCATATTGATTTACTTTGCAGCCAAGCGTGCAGAATGCAACCTTCATGCTTCGCCCTCCATGTGATACATTATTATTGCGGTTATAGCAGGGCCTGCCGTTTCCGTGCGCAGTATCCTGTGTCCAAGTGAAAAGGATTGCGCGCCGAGTGAGGCATAAAGCTTTGCTTCTTCGTCGCTTATGCCGCCTTCAGGTCCGATTATCACGCCTACGCGCTTTATGTTGCCATCCAATGCATCAAGCACATTCTTTATTGAATGCTCGCTTTCAAGTTCGTATGCGAGCAGCAGCGCATCGAACGCGGCAGGGTCTATCTCCTTAGGCTCTATCAGCCCGCCTACGCGCGGGATAACGCCGCGGCGCGATTGCTTTGATGCTTCCATTGCAACGCGCTGATAACGCTCCAACTTCTTGCCGAAGTCTTTCTTGCTCAGCCTTACAACGCTGCGTTCCATCGCCACGGGAACTACCTCGCTTATGCCAAGCTCAACGCATTTTTGTATTATGGTTTCAAGCTTGCCTGCCTTAGGCAGCCCTTGGAACAGCGTAAGGGAGCATTGCGGTTCCGTAAGCGCAGTGGAGGAGGAGAGTATGTCAAAGTGTACCTCAGCCTTGCTTATTGCGGTTATTCTGGCGTGGTAATCCATACCAATGCCGTCGCACAGCATAACTTCATCCCCGGTCCTAAGCCTTAATACGGAAGAAATATGCTTAACATCCTCCCCGTAAAGCACGGCGGAAGAATCGGTTATATTCTCTTTCTCTACAAAGAAGCGGTTCATGCGCGTTTCTCCGCCAATATGGCGCGCCAATCTCCGCCGCGGCGTATTTCAAGTATGTTCAGCCCTGCGGCGGTCAATGCGGCGGCAACCTCATCTTCACGAGTGTCTATTATGCCGGAGGTTATGAATTTACCGCCTTCTTCAAGCAGCTTCGCGGCATACGGCGCAAGCGCGATTATTACGGAAGCCACTATGTTTGCAGTAACTATCGGGTAGCGCTTGGCTTCTATTTTTTCACGCAGCGCGCTGTCGGTCAGTACGTCTCCTGTAAGCACGGTATAGCGGTCCTTGCCTATGCCGTTGAGCGCGGCGTTTTCATATGCTATGGTTTCGGCTATCGGGTCTATATCCACGGCTATAGCGGCCTTTGCGCCCAGTATAAGCGCGGCTATGGACAGTATTCCGCTGCCGCAGCCAAGATCAACCACACTGTCGCCTTCTTTAACGAGTTCGTCTATGTATTCAAGGCACATGCGCGTGGTGGGGTGCGAACCCGTGCCGAACGCCATGCCGGGGTCGAGCGACAATACGCGCCTGCCTTGGGCGTCGTATTCATCTTCCCATGATGGCCTTACAAGCAGATGCTTACCGACGGGGAAGGGCTTATATGCTTCCTTCCATGCGTTGAGCCATACGGAATCATCAACCGTTTGCACTATCATGTTAAGGCTGCCCACGTCAAAGCCGAGAGCTATACCCTTCAATTCCGCAAGCGATGCTTTAAGCGCGGCAACGGCAGCGTCCGCCGCGTCATCGTCGTCAATATATGCCTTTACGCAGGGCTCGGCTGCGCAAAGCTCGTCCATGTCCGCAAAGTCCCAATATTTTGCGCTTTTTTGCAAAAAGTCGGCTATTTCTTCGCGGCCCTGAACTATTTCAAGCTGCTCCATGCCCAGCATTGAAAAGCGCGCGCATACGGCGTCCAGCCCTGCTTCGGTAGTGAATACGGAAATCTCTTTATACTTCATCAGCTTACTCCATTTCTGTTATCAACTGATATGATATTACATTTTGGCCTTGTTCGCAACCGCATTCGGTTGATTACTCAATGGCTGTATGGTAGAATTTGCTAAATAAAAGCATTGGAGGCAGAAACTATGGAAATAGATTCCCTTGAAATAAGAAAAGTCGATAAGGATACGGAGCTTGCAGAAAAGCTGCTGGACTTCGTTGAAAACTTTTCGTGGGAAGAAGTAAAAGAACACATCGTAATGATGATAAAAAACTGGAGATTTACGGACTGGGAGACTATGTTTGCCGCAATAGCGGACGGCACAATCGTTGGCATGGCATCGTTTATGAAAACGGACTATTATCCGCTGCCGGAAATATACCCGTGGATATCGACCATATTTGTTTCCGAAGAATACCGCGGACACAGAATAAGCCAAAGGCTGATAGACTTTGCCAATGATTATGCCAAGGCGTGCGGCTTTGACGTGACGTATATACCTTCCGAGCATGTTGGGCTTTATGAAAAGTTTGGCTATAGCTACGTTAAGGACATTGTAAACTACGGAAACGGAGCGGACAGGCTGTATTTTAAGCGAATATAATAATATAATGTAATAGACAAAATAAAACCTCCGCATGATTTATGATATGCGGAGGTTTTGTGCTTTTGGTTTACTTATTTATTGCCGCCGAAAAGACGGGTGAAGAAATTGCCTACGGAGGCGAAGAAGCTCTTTATGCTTTCGCCTATCTTGCTTACGGTCTGGCCTATTTTTCCGGCGTTATCGACCGTTTTGGCTATGCCTACAAGCTTATCCTTCAGCTCGTCCGTATCCAGCTTTTCAAGGCTGCGGCAAAGGGACACGAGCTGGTTCTTCTGCGAATCGTTAAGGGAAACGTTATAGGTTTCGCAAAGCTTATCTATTTCGGCCTTAACTTCTTCGTCGGTCATGGTCTGGGTCTGGTCAAGTATCTCTTTAAGCCCGTTTACAAGCTGCGTAGCCTCTTCGCTGCCTATGTATTCGGCCAGATTGCCCGTGGTTATCAGTTCTTCAACGCCGACTGCCTTGGCGATTTCATTAAGGCTTGAACCGGTTATGTCCTCATACGCCTTGTATATGCCCGTAAGCGCAGCCGTGCCGGATACGTCAAACGGCGCTGTGACTATCACCTTTGCATCGGTTATGCCGGCGGTGGTCAGCGCATTGATATACATTTCGGAAGTGCACCAGTTGATATGCTTTGTGGTTATCTGCAATCCGCTGCCGGGCTCGCCAATCACTATATATGTGCAGGAAAGCGCAACCTTACCTATTTTCTTTTCGGGCGCTATGCCTTCAAGATAGGCTCGCTCATCGGCGTTGGTAACGGTTATTTCTATCGCGTCGCCGGGTTCAATGCCAAAGTCCGCATAAACCTTGGTGCGCTCTTCCGCGTCAAGGTCTGCGCCTATGGTAACGCGCGCGTCGCCATGTTCCATGGCCGTTGCGCCAGCGGGCAGCATGCAAAGCAGCATGCATACCGCCATAGCTAATGATAATATTTTCTTTTTCATAATCAAGTCCTCCTTTAGGTTCCCGCATGGGAGCTAACAAGTTAGATTATACCACATTTTTTATTGAGACGTATTAACAGGATGTGAAATTTGGCAATGCTAAAGCCCCAATTTTTGCCATAATATGGCGCTTTGGCGCATAAAAATGCCCGCCGCGGGCTTTTCGCCTGAGACGGGCATAGTTTTGGTTGTTCAGACAGCTTTACGCCTTCTTGGCATAATGCTTGCGGGTAAGTATGTAGATAGGCAGACCGATAAGGGTCACGGCTATGCTACCCAGGGAGAGCAGGGTGGCCTTGGTGCCGCTGAGGAACAGCTGACTTACCATAACATACAGACCGCTGACGATGGCCAGTATGGGGATAACGGGGTAAAGGGGAACCTTGTACTTGCGGTCAAGGTTCGGCTGCTTGCGGCGCAGAGTCATTACGCACGCGAAGGTCAGAGTGTAGAATATCCAGCAGGAGAACACCGCCAAGTCGGTCAGCATATCAAACTGCTGCGTGATGGAATACAGGCAGCCAAGGAAGCCGACCAGTATGATGGAGTTGGTGGGAACGGAGTTCTTGTTCAGCTTGGCAAAAGCGCCGCTGAAGGGGATGGACTGAGTTTCGCCAAGGTAGTAGGCAACGCGGGAGCCGGAAAGCAGGAAGCCGTTTGCTGCACCTATAACGGAAATTATGATACCAACCTTTACCAGCGTGCCGCCGACAGGCCCGAATATCCTCATGGCAACTTCGGCCGCGGGGGACTGATAGTTCATCAGTTCATCGGCGGGGATGACCCACAGATAAGCCATATTGATTATGAAGTAAACGGCCATTATGATGGACACGCCGCCAACGATAGCGCGGGGCAGGTCACGGCCGGGGTTCTTCATTTCGCCGGCGATAGCGCCAACGTTGGTCCAGCCTTCAAATGCGAACAGAACCGCTATAAGCGTCTGGCCAAGTACTGCGCCGGTGCTCAGCTGCGCGCCGGTGGCGGGGTCGTTACCGACCATGGGGGTGAATATGGGGTGTCCGCCTTCGCCGAGTATGAAGCCGAAGATCATCAGCAGTACCAGCGGGATAAGCTTGCAGATGGTGGAAACTATCTGCACACCGGAAGCGGTCTTATTGCCAAGGGTGTTGATGGCAACAAGAATGATTATAACGGCCATGCCTATGGGCAGCGCGTACTGGGAACCGACATATTCGGCCAGCTCCTGACCAACACGCACGCCGTAACCGGCAAGGAAGGCAGGGTAGAATATGATTACCTGCATCCAACCGGCAAGGAAGCCGATCTTATCGTTGTAAACTTCGCCAAGATAGGTGACCATGCCGCCGGTCTTGGGGATTAGCACTGCGACCTCGGCAAACGTGAGCGCGCCGAGAATGCTTGCTACGCCGCCGATTATCCATGAGAGCATACCCATGCCGGGCGCGCCGCCGGTGGCCTGATAGATGGCGTAAGGCTTAAAGAATACGCCTGCACCTATGACGCAGCCGACAACGATAGACATTGCGGACATTACGCCAAGGTTCTTTTTGAGTCCTTGCTTTTCCATTGTTAATGAAACCTCTCTGTCTTTTTTAACAATCGAAATTGTTATTTTTTGCGCAATTCTATGCGCCTTTATGAATATAGAACAAAGTTAACAAAATGTCAATGGAATTGTTGATATTATTCAAACAGATGATGATATTATGTCAAAATCATATGCCTCCTTATGCTTATGTATATATGCTTAACACCGTGATATATTCATAATTATATGATATAATTAAAAAATTAAGAAGTGTAAGAAAGGGCGGTAAAGCGGCAATGTATGCAAAGGTAATGGTGGACGTTGCGCACAGCAATGTGGACAGGCTGTTTACATATGAAGTTCCGAATGATCTGGCCGTGACCGCCGGGCAAAGGGTACTTATACCGTTTGGCGGGAACAACCGCAGCATAGAAGGCTTTGTGCTTGAATTGAGTGAAAATGCGCCCGAGAATATCGGCACTATAAAGCGGATAGTTCGCGCCATGGAGCCGTATCCCGCGCTTACGGCTGAGCAGATAGAGCTTGCCAAGTGGATAAGCAAAAGCTACCATTGCCTGCTTGTTGAGGCGCTGCGGCTTATGATACCGGCGCAGCTTAGGGGCGGCAGGGTTAAAGAAAAGACCGAGCGCATAGTGCGCATAAACGCGGACATAGACCCCCATCAGGCGCTTGATTCGCTGAAAAACAGCAGCGGGGTATCCCGTGCGCCTAAACAGAGCGAGGTGCTGGAGCTTTTATGCCGGATGAACACCGCCGTAAGCGTTGCGGACATCAATGCGTTCATACCAAACGCAACGGCGGCTGTAAACGCATTGATAAAGAAGGGGATACTAACAGACGATGATTATGTTGTCTATCGCGATCCGTTCGCAAGCGTAAACATAGCGCCGAGCAAGCCGCTTGAGCTTACGGCAGATCAGCGCAGCGCGCTTGAAGCAATAAATAAAAGCATAGACGGCCGAGCAGGTACAAGCCTTCTGTTCGGCGTTACGGGCAGCGGAAAGACGGAAGTTTATATGCAGGCAATAAGCCATGCCCTGTCATTGGGCGGGCAGGCGATAGTGCTTGTGCCGGAAATATCGCTCACGCCGCAGGCAATGCAGCGCTTCCGCAGCCGCTTCGGGGAGCGCGTTGCCGTGCTGCACAGCCGGCTGTCCTATGGCGAACGGTATGACGAATGGCGCAGGATACGCCTTGGCATGGTTGATGTTGTAATAGGCGCGCGCAGCGCCGTGTTTGCCCCGCTTGAAAGGGTAAAGCTGATTGTAATAGATGAAGAACATGAGCAAAGCTACCATAGCGACCATACCCCGCGTTATGGCGCGGCGGAGGTGGCGCAGAAGCGCGCTGAGCTGAGCGGGGCTGCTGTTGTGCTGGGCAGCGCAACGCCGTCCGTAGGCACGTTTAGGCGGGCGCTCAGCGGGCGGTATTCGCTGATAGAGCTTCCTAACCGCGTAAACAACGCCCCTTTGCCGAAGGTAAAAATAGTGGATATGCGCGCGGAGTTTTTGAAGGGCAACAGCAGCGTGTTCAGCGAGGCGCTGCATGGCGAACTGAAGCGCTGCTTTGACGCGGGAGAGCAGGCAATTTTATTTATGAACCGTCGCGGATATTCAACGTTTGTATCCTGCCGCGGGTGTGGATATACGCTCAAATGTCCCGATTGCGATGTATCCATGACATATCACAAATACGAAAACGTTATGAAATGCCATTACTGCGGCCGCACGGCAAGAATACCGGCAAAATGCCCGCAGTGCGGCAAGCCGTATCTTAAATACTTCGGCGTTGGTACGCAGCAGGTGGAGGAGCAGCTCAAGGAGCAGTTCCCCGGTGTTACCGCGCTCAGGATGGATTACGACACTACGCAGGGCAAGGACGCGCATTATAAAATACTTGATAGGTTTATGCGCGGCGAAGCGCAGGCGCTGATAGGCACGCAGATGATAGCCAAGGGGCTGGATATACCCAACGTTACAACGGTTGGCGTAATTGCGGCGGATACAATGCTGCATGTGCCGGATTACAGGAGCGCGGAGCGTACGTTCCAGCTGCTTACGCAGGTGGCGGGCCGCGCGGGCCGCGGGGAGCGGGAGGGCAGCGTTATCGTGCAAAGCTACACGCCTGAGCACGCCGTGATAGAGCTTGCGGCAAATCAGGATTACAGGGGCTTTTATGCTTATGAGATAGCGTCGCGCCGGGCGGGGCTGTTTCCGCCGTTTTCGCTGTTTATAAGAATAGTGTTTACAGGAGAGAACGAGGCCGCTATAGACGACATGAACGAGCGCTTTGCGGCGGAGATGAAGCAGCGCATATATGCCGCGCTTGACGCTCAGGGTGCAAGCCGGCAGGAGCTGCTTTTCATGGTGGCGTCGCCCGCGCCGATGAAAAAGCGGCAGGGGCTGTTCCGGTACGAAACGCTTATGAAGCTGGTGCGCACAAAGCATACCGCGGCGGTTATAGACGCAATATATGCCTTGTGCGACGAACGCCGGCGCAGCGAGATGGGAAACGTGGAGATAAATCCGGCGGATATGTTCTGAGTATTGATTCTTGGGGCTTTTGCGGGTTATAATATTTTGATGCAATTATGGAGGAGAATATATGGCTAAAAGACGAATCATGACCGGCGATGCAGAATGTTTGTACAAGGTTTGCCGTAAGGTGGATAATTTTGACAAGCGTTTGGCCGTTTTGCTTGACGATATGGCGGAAACTATGTACGACGCCGAAGGCGTTGGCCTTGCCGCGCCGCAGGTGGGCATACTTAAGCGCGCCGTGGTTATAGACTGCGGCGACGGCCTTGTGGAACTCATAAACCCGGAAATATTGGAAACAAGCGGTGAGCAGGGCGGATATGAAGGCTGCCTGTCCTTCCCGGGCGAAAGCGGCTATGTTGTCAGGCCCAACCATGTGCGCGTTCGCGCAATGAACCGCTTCGGTGAAGAATGCGAATATGAAGGGGAGGGCCTTTTTGCCCGCGCCATACTACACGAGACGGATCATCTTAACGGCCTTGTATATAAGCGCCTTGTTACCGAAGCGCCCGAAGGATACGATGAAAACGAGGAAGATGAATGAAAATAGCTTTTTTAGGCACGCCTGATTTTGCACTGCCTTCGCTGAAAATGCTGCATGAGCGCGGGGACGATGTGGTCGTGTTCACACAGCCGGACAAGCCCGTTGGGCGCAATGCGGTAATGACCCCGCCGCCGGTAAAAAAGGCCGCGTTAGAATACGGCATGAAGGTTTACCAGTTTGATAAGATAAAAAGCGAAGAAGGTGTTGCTGCGCTGAAGGCTGAAGCGCCGGAGCTAATGGTAACGGCAGCCTTTGGGCAGATACTCAGCCGCGAAAATCTTGCCGTGCCTAAGTACGGCTGCATAAACGTACACGGCAGTCTGCTGCCCAAATACCGCGGAGCCGCGCCGATACAGTGGGCTGTGATAAACGGCGAAAAGATAACCGGCGTTACCACCATGCTTACGGATATTGGGCTGGACACGGGCGACATTTTGCTGAAGAAAGAAACTGAAATAGGTGAAAACGAGACTGCCGGAGAATTGTTCGACCGATTGGCCGAAATGGGCGCGGAGCTGCTGAAAGAAACCATAGAAGCGCTTGAACGCGGCGAGCTGAAGCCGATAAAGCAGAACGAGGCGGAGGCAACCAAGTGCGGCATGATAAAAAAGGAATACGGGCATATAGATTTTTCGCGCGGCAAGGAGGCTGTGCATAATCTGGTGCGCGGCATGAATCCGTGGCCTTGCGCGTATGCAATGCTTGAGGGCGAAGCGGTGAAGATATGGAAAACGCGCCATAGCGACGCGGAGCCGAGCCGCGGTGAACCTGGGCTTATATTGCGCGCGGACAGGTTTAACGGCATACTTGTGGACTGCGGGGACGGCGTGATAGAAATACTTGAACTTCAGTTCCCCGGTGCCAAGCGCATGGATGCGGCAAACGCGGTGCTTGGGCACAAGATGGGCTTTAAGGTGTTTGAGTGAGCACGCGGCGCATTGCGCTGAATGCGCTTTCAGATATAATCGATAGCGGCGCGTATGCCAATCTGTGCCTCAAGCGGGCGGAGCAGGGGCTGGGCGAGCGGGATGCGAAATGGGTTTCCGCCGCGGTGTACTGTACGTTGGATCATCTTATGATGATAGACAGGATAATCGCTTCCCACGCTAAAGGCAAACTGGATAAGACCATACGAAACATACTGCGCCTTGGCGTTTGCCAGGCAAAATATATGAACGTGCCGGACAGCGCCGCCTGCAACGAATCCGTGCGCCTTGCCAAGGAAGTGGGCAAGGGCGCGCTTTCGGGTTATGTTAATGGCGTTATGCGCTCCGTTTGCAGGGATACCGAGCTGCCGCCGCTTCCAGATGAACCGGTTGAGCGGCTGAGCGTTGAATATAGCTGGCCAAAGTGGCTGGCTGATGAGCTTGTTGCCGATTACGGCATAGCCGAAGCCGAAGGTATAATGGCGCAGCAGACGCATGATTTCTGCATACGGGCGCAGTGGCCCTATACCGCGGATGAACTTGCCTGCGCGCTCAATGATAGAGGAATAGGCTTTAGGTGCGGCAAAATAGACCCAAACGCATTTTGCCTTGAAAACGGCTTTAATGTTGAAAAGGAGCCGCTGTTTACAGACGGTAAAATAACCGTGCAGAGTGAAAGCGCTATGCTTGTCTGCCGCGCTATTGAGCCTAAGGCTGGAATGAGAATACTGGACGCATGCTGCGCGCCCGGAGGGAAAACGGCATACATGGCGTCGCTTGCGAAAAACGGATGCAGCATTACGGGCTTCGAACTGCATGAGCACCGGCGTGAACTTACGCTGAATACGCTCAAAAGGCTGCATGCTGAAAACGCAGAAATAGTGCAAAAGGATGCATCGGTATACGATGATGCGTACTGCGGCGCGTTTGACGCGGTACTTGTGGATGCGCCGTGCTCCGGCCTCGGTGTGCGTGGTAAGCCCGATGTTCGCTACGCCAAAACGAGCGGAATGATAGACGCGCTTAGCGAATTGCAGCTGAAAATACTCAATACATGCGCGCGCTATGTTAAAATCGGCGGCACGCTTGTGTATTCAACCTGCACGGTGTCCCGGCGCGAAAACATTGGCGTATGGGAGCAGTTTCTTGTCGAAAATTGCAACTATGCTCCGGGCAATATGGAAAATATATTGCCCCATGATATGCGAAGCCGCGTAGAGGGCGGGCGGATACAGCTGCTGCCGCAGCATGACGGAACGGAAGGCTTTTTTATAGCCAAATTTATACGCAGGAGATAATGATGACGGGGCTTGTTTCAATGGACACGGCGGAGCTTGAAGCGCTGCTGAAAGAATGGGGCGAACCGCGCTTCCGCGCGAAGCAGGTTTTTTCATGGCTCAGCCGCGGCGTAAAGCCCGAAAACATGACCAATCTGCCGAAAACGTTAAGGAGCAGGCTGAGCGAGCTTGCGTTTGACGGGGCGGAAATATACGATAAGTTCATATCTCAAAAGGACGGCACCATAAAATACCTGTTTTCGCTAAGCGACGGAAACATTGTTGAAGGCGTGCTTATGCGTTACCATTACGGCAACACGCTTTGCATATCAACACAGGTTGGCTGCCGCATGGGCTGCGCGTTTTGCGCATCCACGCTTGAAGGCTGCATAAGGAACCTTACTCCTGGAGAAATGCTTTCGTTTGTTGCGCTTGCCAATGCCGATGTTCCCGCGGAGGAAGGCAGAGACAGAAGTGTAACGAACATAGTGCTTATGGGCAGCGGCGAACCGCTTGATAATTACGATAATACGGTCAAATTCCTAAAGCTTGTTTCATCGCCTGACGGAATGGGCATAAGCCCAAGGAATATTTCGCTTTCAAGCTGCGGCCTTGTACCAAGGATAGATACTTTGCCGCAGGATGCGCCGCATGTTACGCTTTCTGTATCGCTCCATGCGCCCAATGATGAAATACGCAATAAACTGATGCCTATAAATAAGGCATATCCGATCGCCGAGGTACTTGCTGCGGCAAGGCGATATGCCCAAACAACGGGTCGGCGTGTTGTGTTTGAATACGCGCTGGTAAAAGGGCTTAACGATTCGCAGGCGAACGCCAACGAATTGGCGGCCCGCCTTAGGGGGATGACATGCCATGTGAATCTTATTCCGCTTAACCCCGTAAAGGAGCGCAACCTTTTAGGCACCAGTCGAAAGGAAGCGGAAGTGTTCAGAAAATGGCTTGAGGATAGAGGAATATCCGCAACCGTTAGGCGTGAAATGGGAACCGATATAGACGGCGCCTGCGGTCAGCTTAGGCGGCGCGTGCTTATGCAAAGGGAGGAGCAACAATGAAATATGCTGCAAAGACCATTACCGGTATAAGAAAGCAAAATCAGGACGCCGTTTTTATACCCGAAAGGGGCATGATAGCCATCGCTGCCGTTGCGGACGGAATGGGCGGCCATAACGCGGGCGATATTGCAAGCGCGCTTGCAATAAAAACGCTGGTGGAGAATATGCATAAAAACGCGCCCGGAACTATTCGGGAGCGGCTTATAAACGCGGTGAACATGGCCAATTCAGCCGTGTATGAACTATCCTTCAGCGATGAAGGATACCGCGGCATGGGCACAACGCTTGTGGCTGCGGTGCTGGAAGAAAAGCGTTTTATCGCGGCAAACGTTGGCGACAGCAGGCTCTATCATTATGATGGGCTGCATCTTAAGCAAATAACTGAAGATCATTCGTATGTTGCCCAGCTTGCGGCGCTTGGCTATATCACGCGGGAGGAAGCCGCGCGCCATCCTCAGCGCAATATTATAACCCGTGCTGTAGGCACACGTCCAATTGAGCGGGTGGATGTGTTTGAATGCGCATGGGAAAAGGGAGATAAGCTGCTCATATGCACGGATGGGCTTTACGGTGAACTGAGTGAAGATGAACTGGCGGACGCACTCGGCCGGTCGGCTGAAGAATTGCAAACAGCGTGCGATGCGCTTGTCGAACGCGCGCTGAAAGCCGGCAGTCGGGACAATATAAGCGCCGTAATAATATATAACGATGGGGAGAATGCCGAATGATAGGAAGAGTAATTTCCGGAAGGTATACGGTAGAATCCCTTATAGGCTCCGGCGGAATGGCGAACGTGTATAAAGCGCATGACAACATGCTCAACCGCACGGTCGCGCTTAAAGTATTAAAGGAAGAACACCGCGGGGACATGGAGTTCGTGCGCCGCTTCGAGCGCGAAGCGCGCGCCGTGCTCAGCCTTTCGCATGAAAATATTGTCCGCTCCTATGCCGTTGGCGAGGATGGGGATATAAGCTATATAGTGCTGGAATACGTTGAAGGCAGCACATTGAAAGAATTGATAAAGAGTGACGGGCCAATGTCTCCCAAGGTTGCCGTAAATATAATGTGTCAGGTGCTAGATGCGCTGTCCCATGCGCACCAGAAGGGAATAATACACCGCGACGTTAAGCCTCAGAACGTTATAATCACCCCGCGCGGCAGGGCGAAGCTGACCGATTTTGGCATAGCGAGGGACGTTGCGGCCACCACGCGCACGTTCACCGGATCGAATGTCGTTATGGGGTCGGTGCATTATATTTCTCCGGAGCAGGCAAGGGGAGAGGATGTCACCGCCGCATCGGACATTTATTCGTGCGCAATAATGCTTTATGAAATGCTTACAGGGCAGGTGCCGTTCGGTGGGGATAACTCCGTGGCTATTGCTCTTAAACATTTGCAGGAGGATATAACGCCGCCGTCGGAACTCAATCCAAGGGTTCCGCGCGCGCTGAGCGACGTTGTGGTGAAGGCTGCCAGCAAGGAGCCGAGCCAGCGCTATCCTTCCGCAAGGCAGATGAAGTACGATCTTCTTAGGGCGCTGCGCGAGCCGCACGGCAAGTTTGCCCGCATATATAACCATGATGAGCACGGCAAACACCGCATGAATCACGGCGTGATGAATATTGTGGTTATGCTCATTGTAGTGCTTGGGCTTTTCACGGCGCTGTTTTTCATTGCAAGATCAGTACGTGAAGACAAGGGCTTCACGGCAGCCACGGAATACATAATTCCTACCGTTACCAACAAAAAGCTTGAGGAAGCCATAGGCATAGCGCAGCTTAGAGGCTTTGAAATATCGGTTGACGAATATAAGCCGAGCGATATAGACGAAGGCACCGTGCTGGAGCAGTCCCCTGCCGCGGGAACAAACGCCAAGCAGGGCGATACGATAAGCGTTACCGTAAGCTCCGGCAGCGATTATGTTACCGTTCCGGAGCTTACGGGAAGGACGCTGCAGGACGCTACGGACCTCGTATGGGGCATGGATCTCCAGCTTGGCGTTCCGCAGTATGTTACGAGCGATCTGCCGTATGGCCAAATAGTCAGGCAGGAGCCCGTTGCGGGCACAAGCACGTTCGCCGGGGATAAAATAGAAATATGGATAAGCGGTACGCCCGGCAAAGCTACACAGATGCCAAACGTTATGGAGCTTGATCTCAGCAAAGCGATAGCGCTGCTCAGGGAAGAAGGCTTCAAGCAAATACGCATACGCACCGTGCAGCCGGACAGCCAGATAGCGGCCGAAGAATCTGTCGTTGCGCAGAATCCGTCCCCGAACATATCCGTTGCGGCGGATGCGGCGGTGGAATTGAGCGTTTGCCGGTCTCAGCTTGGCAATTACGCTGCGGATGTTGCCTTCAATTTGGATATTGCGGCAGGACCCGGCGTCGTAACAGTAACAGCAAAGCTTGAAGATGGGCTTGAGCTGGTGATATATGAAACCACGCTGCCCGTAGGTTCGCAGCAGAGTGTTTCATTCACCGCGTATTTGCAAAAGGCCGGCCGATACGAATGCACCGTATATGTGGATGGCGTGGTCGTAAGGAGCGGGCAGATAGGCTTTGAATACAGGAGATAATGCATGGCTGATACAGGGCTGATACTAAAGGGCGTAGGCGGCTTCTATACCGTGCTTAGCGATAACGGCACGGAAATAGTATGCCGCGCACGCGGAAGGTTCAGGAAGGATGGTATAACGCCCGTGGTGGGCGATAGGGTTGAATATGTTGAGGGCGGCGAAGGCCGCTCGGTCAGTAAGATACTGCCGCGGCGCAATATATTTATTCGCCCTGCCGTGGCCAATTTGGATAAGCTTATAATAGTCGCCTCGCTTTCCGCGCCGAAGCCCGACCTTATGCTGATGGATAAGCTTATTATTCGCTGCGAAAAGCATAATGTTGAGCCTGTGATAGTGCTGAACAAATGCGACCAAGCGGATGCGGACGCGGCGGAGGATATCCGCGCGCAGTACGCGCCGGCGGGATATACCATAATTACCGCATCGGCCGCCAAAGGGGACGGCGTGGACGCTATAAAAGCTGAGATAGCGGGGAACATATGCTGCTTTGCCGGGCAAAGCGCCGTGGGCAAATCCTCGCTTATAAACGCCATTGTGCCGGAGCTTGCGCTTGAAACGGGCGGGCTGTCCAGAAAAACGGACAGAGGACGGCACACAACGCGCCATGCGCAGCTTTGGCATGTATGCGGCGGGGCGGTGCTGGATACGCCCGGGTTCAGCTTGCTTGAAGCGGACGAGATGGAGCCGAAGGAGCTTTGCGAATGCTATCGCGAAATGCGCGGCAAACGCATAGGCTGCCGTTTTGGCGAATGTTTGCACCGCAGCGAGCCGGACTGCGCCGTTAAACCGCTTATAGGCACTGCGCTGTCGCCGGAGCGATATGAAAGATATCTTATAATACTTGATGAATTGATAGAAAAGAGGAAACACAAATATGATTAAGATCGCCCCCAGCCTGCTCTCTGCCGATTTTGCGAACATGGGAGGAGCCACAAGAAAGCTTGGCGAATGGAATGCAGACCTTGTGCATTTCGATGTGATGGACGGCACGTTCGTGCCCACGATAACGTTTGGGCCGGCCATGTGCGCCGCCATACGCCCGTATACAGAGCTGCCTATAGATGTGCATATAATGGTGGAGCATCCGGAAACATATATAGACCAGTTTGCCAAGGCGGGCGCAGACTATCTTACGTTCCATGCAGAGGCTGATGCACATGCGCACAGAACGCTTCAGGCAATACGCCGCGCGGGCATGAAGGCCGGCGTTGCAATTAATCCCGGCACGCCTGTTGAGATGGTGCAGTATCTTTTGTCCATATGTGATTTGGTGCTGGTTATGAGTGTTAATCCGGGCGCTGGCGGGCAGAGCTTTATTGCGGAAGTACTGCCGAAAATAGAGTGGCTTAAAAAGCAGCGTGAAGCACACGGCTATACATATGAGATAGAGATAGACGGCGGCATAAATGCGGACACTGCGAAGCTTGCTGCCAAGGCGGGCGCGGACATACTGGTATCCGGAAGCAGCGTATTCAAGGCGAGTGATCCAAAGGGCATGATCGCGCGGATGCACGGAGCCGAAAAATGATTTTTGAAAAATTTTTATTAGCCGGCGTGGGGATAAAACGGCATTTGTCCCCACGCGCGCAAAAATAATGCTTGCAATAAGTCGGCTTTTATGTATAATAATATGTGCGTCAAGCGAACGGGGTTATAGCTCAGCTGGTCAGAGCGCTACGTTGACATCGTAGAGGTCGTTGGTTCGATCCCAACTAATCCCACCACAATAATCCTGCGGTGTGCGTAAGTTCCTGTGTATAAACCCACAGAGTAACTACGGGAGCGCAATTGCCGAGGCGGATGTCGAGCCGGCCTGACCGGATGGCAGCAAACCAACAGAGCGCACCCACCTGCCGAGAGGCGGGTGTTATATAGGGAGCGACGGCATCTTGGGATTATCAAGCTTCAATGCGGAATTGTGTAATGGTAGCACCTACGACTCTGACTCGTATTGTCTAGGTTCGAATCCTAGTTCCGCAGCCAAAACCCCGTACTGATGTACGGGGTTTTATGTTATATATTTGCGGTATGTTATTCAGCAGTATAAAGTGTTTGTAGAATATAAAGAGAGATTGGATATGATTTCAATATGAAAGAGTATGTGTTTTACGATACGGATATGCGAGGGGAAGCCGATTACGACATATGCGGAAGCGACTATGAGAAGCTGATAGATGTATGCTGTCAATATGGGTGTACATTGTCTTTAATGATAGCAAACCGGCATACAAAACTCGTAAAGCATCTTGAAGCGTTCCGTATGCCTCAACCGCAGAATATTCGAAATGAGTATATGCGTTATTCGCAGAATAGCGATGGTTCGGACTTAGATATCAGGTATTATCATGTATGTGATGAGTTATGCAGCCTGCTGAAGGCATCTGCCAATAGCATATTTGACTGGGTGTATGGGCAGGGTCATAAGAATCCGGAAGATCCAATATTTTATAGGGCTGATGGAAGTAAGTTCTTCTTGTCGGTTATCCATGAAGGGGAATTGGAGTTATATGTTAATGACAGTGAGGACATAAGTGCTATACTGGATAGCATAGGGTTCAAATTGCAGCAAAAGTGATGGTTTGCCTATTATGTGATAAGCCGTACATAAGTTAAGGAACATTAACAATACCGAATAGAGACTTGTTAAGAATACTGAAAGAAAGGCAACGTCATTCAGTGCGGAATATTATGAATTCAATAAGCTGCCAAAACTCGGCTAAATATCTATATATTGAGTCGGTGTATGTATTCGCAAATGCTGCAACAGCCATAAGCATTACTTTTAACTATAAAGAAAATGAGACGAATACGATAATTTATATAGAATATGACTTGCTTTTATAGGCAAAATTGATATAATTAATGCATGAAGAATTGCCAAAGCATGAACGGCAAATTGCAAAACCTGACGGAAAGGCAGTGAATAGTTATGGGCGCGTGGGGAACTACGCTTTATTCGAATGACACGACGAGCGCTATAAGAGACGAGTATATAAAGAAGTTGAACAGCGGCGAGCCGAACGAAGAAATAACTATGGATCTCATTAAAGAGTTTCAAGCGTTGATTTGTGATACCGAAGAACAGGCGTTATTCTGGTATGCCTTAGCGGATATGCAGTTGAGCCATGGCATGCTTATGCAGTATGTACGTGACAAGGCGTTGCTTTGCATGGAGGATATAAAGGAATCCGAGCGCTGGGCGCGTCCGGATCAAGACATGGTCACGGGCTGGGTCAAAACACTTGAAGCGTTGAAAAAGAGGTTGGAGGCCGAACTGCCGAAGAACACGGGCAAGATCGAGTAAAGTCTGCTTTTTGGCGTGTATGGCCTGAGGTGGCTATACTGGAGTGTTTTTAGAGAATTTGATTAAGCAATTAAAAGAGCCTATTTTGTGGTAGGCTCTTTTTATTTACCCGACCTTATCAGCACAATTTGACTGAATACGCGCAATGTAATATAATATTTTAGCGTAATATGGCTATACATATTAGCACAATGGTGCTTTTATTGCGGTAAGGAGGATATTATGGGCAGAATGTTTGGTACGGACGGCGTGAGGGGGATTGCAAACGCCGACCTTAGCTGTGAATTGGCAATGAAAATAGGCGCGGCTGGCGCATATGTACTGACAAGCGTACATAATCCGCGCATACTGGTTGGGCAGGATACCCGGAAGTCGGGCGATATGCTCGCATGCGCGCTGAGTGCCGGCATATGCTCGATAGGCGGCGATGTGATAAACGTAGGCGTCATCCCTACGCCCGCAATGGCTTACCTTGCGCGGCTGTATTCTGCGGATGCCGCCGTTATGATAAGCGCATCGCACAACACAATGGAATACAACGGCATAAAATGGTTCGATGGCGATGGCTATAAGCTTTCCGATGAACTTGAGGACCGCATAGAAGCCATTGTAAAGGGCGAAGAAATAATGGATAAGCCTACGGGAAGCGGCGTTGGCAACTGCCTGAGCGCACCGCGAGCCGTTGAAAAATACAAGGAATTTCTCAAATCCACCGCTACGGAAAGTTTCAGCGGCATGACCGTAGTGCTCGATTGCGCAAACGGGTCTGCATCAAATATAGCAGCCGACGTATTCAGCGAACTTGGCGCAAAGGTGATATCCTGGGCCGATGAGCCGGACGGCTGTAATATAAACGACCTTTGCGGCTCCACACATCCCGATAGCTTGCAGGAACTTATGACGGAGCGCATGGCGGATGCAGGCTTTGCTTTTGATGGCGATGCAGACAGAGTGATAGCCGCGGATGAAATGGGCAACATTGTTGATGGCGACAGGATAATGGGCATCTGCGCTAAATATATGAAGAAAGAAGGGAAGCTTAAGGACGATACGCTTGTTGTTACCGTGCTTTCCAATCTTGGCCTTAAACTGCGCATGAAGGAACTTGGCATAAATATAGAAGAAACCGCCGTAGGCGACAGATACATACTCGAGCGCATGCGCCAGAAGGGGTATTCCCTTGGCGGCGAGCAGTCTGGCCATATTATATTCTATGACAAGAATACCACGGGCGATGGTATGCTCAGTGCAATACAGGTGATGAACATACTGGCAAAGACAAAGAAGCGCTTTTCGGAGCTTGCAAATGATGTTCCTATACTGCCGCAGGTTATGGTGAACGTTGTAGTATCACCGGAGGACAAGGCTGCTGCGCTTAAGGATGAGGACATGATAAACGATATACGCGCGGTGGAAAAGCTGCTTGAAGGCGAAGGAAGGGTGCTGGTGCGTGCAAGCGGCACGGAACCGCTTATAAGAATAATGCTTGAAGGCAGGAGTGAGGAGCAGATAAATCCCCTTGCCCTGAGAATAGCCAAAATACTTGAAGCGAAGTATGCCGGCAGAATAAAATAATGCTCCGCTTTACTTTATCGGTAAATGGTGATATTATATAGGGTAGGAAATTGAATACACTTTCATGTTCCGCCCCGCTTTGGGGAGGCTAAGAGGGAAGCAGGTTAAAGGCCTGCGCGGTCCCGCCGCTGTATGCGCGGAGCGTTCTGCATATGTGCTAACTTACTTGGCACGGTCACTGGGTTATAAGCACCCGGGAAGGCATTGCGGAATGCGATGAAGCGCGAGCCAGAAGACCTGCTTGAAAGTTCGCCTTACCACGGGTCAATGGTATATGGGGCGGGGTATACTAAGCTTATTTTCTCGTATGCCCGATTGATTTATGTGTGCAGAAATACGGCTGCGGCGATTATCGCCGCAGCTTTTTGCGTACAAAAAACTTGGAAAGGAACATATTGGTAAGGTGAGTATTCAAAAAAGACTTTTTGCGGCAATGGCGCTTATTATGGCGCTTTTGCTCGCGGGATGCAGCGCGATAGGCTCTAATGACCACAGGGGTTCGCTTGATGTTGACTATATCGCAAACGGCGATGAGGGTGAAGATAGGCTTAATCAGCTAAAAGGCCTTGCCGCAGAGAACACCACATCTGAGCCGGAGAACAAGCTTAGAACACCGGCGCCGGTTGACGGCGGAGACGATGAGGATACCGCATCCGTTGGCAGGGCGCAGGCAGAGGCAAGGGATAATGAAATAACTTCCGAAGCCGTACAGACTGAGCAGACAGCGGCTCCCGTGAGCAGTAAAGAGCCGGAGGCGAACACCTGCACCATAACGATACGGTGCGATACCGCCGTTGCAAAGGGCATGCATCTTGAAAAAAAGTGGCAGGGGATAGTCCCTGCAAGCGGCGAGATACTCAAAACCACCACGATGACGTTTGAGCAGGGGGATACGGTTTTTGATGTTCTGTGCGCCGTGCGCGATAAGTATAAGCTGCATATGGAGTATTCCGGCGCAAAGGGCAATGAGTATATAGAAGGAATAAACAACCTTTATGAATTCGATGGCGGCCGCTGGAGCGGATGGATGTATTGCGTGAATGATTGGTACCCCAACTATGGCTGCGGGCAATACGTGGTCAAAAGCGGGGATGTAATAGAATGGAACTACACGTGCGACCTGGGTAAGGACCTTGGCCAAACGTGGCTGGCGGGATAAGAGCATGGGTGAAAGCGCGATAAGCATAAAAGGGCTTAAGAAGGACTATAACGTGGGCGCGGGCGAGGTGCATGCCCTGCGCGGTATAGATATGGAGATCGCATGCGGCGAATTTGTCTGTATTGCCGGCAAAAGCGGCAGCGGCAAATCGACTCTGCTCAATCTTGTTGCCGGGCTTGAAAGCCCGACCGATGGCAGCATAAACGTGCTTGGTCAGCGGATAGACCGAATGAGCGAGATTGAGCGCATTCGCTTCCGCCGCTCGCATATAGGGTTTGTATTTCAGTCTTATAGACTGCTGCCGCAGTATACGGCAATAGAAAACGTTGCGCTGCCGCTGATGCTGCGCGGCGTTGAAAAGCGGGAACGCGAACGGCGCGCGCTTGAGGCGCTGGATATGGTAGGCATAGCCAAATGCGCCCGCCAGCGCCCTGCGCAGATGAGCGGCGGAGAGCAGCAGCGTGCGGGCATAGCGCGCTCCATAATCACTTCGCCCGCAATAGTAATGGCGGACGAGCCTACGGGCAATCTTGATACGGCAACGGGCGAAATGGTGCTTACGCTGTTTCAAAAGCTGTTCAGGCAGAACGGCACAACGCTGATGATAGTTTCGCATGATGATGATATGCCGCGCCATGTGGACAGGACGATAAGACTGAGCGATGGAGCATTGATAGGGGAGGGAATAAACGCATGAATATAAAAAGAACAATTGCGGTGGTGATAATGCTAAGCATATTGCTTACGGCTCTGCCTGCACTTGCCGCGGGGAAGGTGGAACTGAGCTTTGATTGCGACCCGTCTACCGCAAGCATAGAGGTCATAGGCGGCAAGGCATACCTTGGTAACTACACCGTGCCCGGAGACGGCACATATCCGTTTACGGCTACGGCAGACGGATATATGGATTACAACGGCTCTTTTGACGTGGTGGACGGCAAAGTATACTTCAACGGCGCTGAGTGCGGCGGCAATAAGATACATATCGTTATGAGCAAGCAGCTTTATCCTGTGCTCATAACCAAGAATCCGCAGAATATGACGCTTAATGTTACGGATTCGCTCGGCAATCCTGTAAGCGATACCGCCAACCTGCCCGCGGGAACGTATCTATATACAGCGTTTGCAGATGGGTACGAAAGTGCGGCAGGCAAGTTTGCCGTTGAAAATGCCCCTGCGGTGGTGAACATAACGCTCAAAGCAATAGCTAAAACCATGCCGACTACAAGCGGCATAGGCGCGCTTGCGCTGCTGCCGGCAAACATTGCCGGGGAATATTACAGCGCGCCCACGGGAAGCCCGGGAGAACTGGTTAGCCTGTATCTTCCCGTTATAAATAACGGAGAACCGCTTACTGACATAACAATAGAGCCCATAATATCGAATAACGTTGAGGAATTCCCGTTTGCTGCGGATGCGGCAAATTATGGGCTGAGGCTGCCGGATCTTGATACCGGGGCATGGGCCGTGGCCCAATATATGCTGAAAATATCGCCTTACGCCACAAATGGTGTAAAGACTGTACAGTTCCGCGCCATATACCGCGAGAACGGCGTGCTTAGGGACAGCACGCTGAGCGCGAGCGTAACAATAGTGAATGGCTATGAAGCGCCGCAGGAAACGCTGCATACCGCGCCAAAGCTTATGGTGGGCGGCTATGCCGTGAATCTTGACACCATTTATGCGGGCGATGATTTCACACTTACGGTGTTTGTAAAGAACACATCGGCCTCGGCTTCCGCCGTAAACATTACGGGTGCGCTTACGCTTGATCCGTCCGCGCTTATGGCGGCGCTTGGAAAAAGCGATACCGGCTACGCGGCTAAGATAGCGCCCGGCGATACTGCGGAAATAGTTTATGACCTTACCGCAATGCCGGATATCCAGGGCAATGCTCAAATAGCCATAAAGCTTGAATACGAGGATAAAGAAAACACTGCCGCAAGCGTTACGCAGACCATAACGCTGCCAATTAAGCAAAGGATGCGCATAAGCGTGGATCAGCCGGAAATATTCGCTGAAGGCGCGGCGGAGGGGGATTATATCGCCGTGTCGCTGCCGATAGTGAACAAGGGCAAAACGAAGGCGTACAACGTTGAAGTAAAGCTTGAAAGCGAAAAGCTGAGCATGAGCGAAAGCTATTACGGCGGCGATATACTGCCGGGCGCTAAGCAAAGCGCAGAGTTTCAGCTGCTTTGCCTTAATGGCGGCGCAGCGGACGGAACGCTGACGGTAAGCTTTGAAGACGCCGAAGGCAATATATATGAACAGAATGTGCCTATACAGGTCGACATTGCCGAAAGCATAAGCATACCTGCTGCGGCGGATACGGAAGCCGAACAGCCGCAGGAGAAGCCCGCAGCATTCCCAATATGGATAGCTGCGGCGGGCGCGGCAGCGGTAATCGCAATAGCGGCGGCGCTGATAATAAAAAAGGGGCGTAGCAATGCGGCCAAGTGACTTTATACGCACAGGCATAATAAACCTATCACGGCGGCGCGTGCGCACAAGCCTTACCGCGCTATCAATGGCGATAGGCGTAATGTGCATACTGATGCTGGTTTCGGTGGGCATAGGGTATGAACAGGCGTATAGAGAATCGATAGAGGCAATGGGCAGCCTTACCAAAATAGATGTTACGCAAAAGAACGGCTCAAACGGGAAAATAGCCATTCTTAACAAAAAGGCGGTCGCTGCGTTTAAGGGGATAGACGGCGTTGAGGCGGTAACGCCAGTGCTGCAGTCAACGGCGTACCTTAAAAGCGGGAAATACATAACGATGGTAAAGCTGTATGGCATAGATATGGATACGGCGGCAAGTTTCGGCATAGCTCCAATTGAAGGCGAACTGCCAAAGAAAGGCACGCGGCTCATGCCGGAGCTTATGGCAACGGATGACCTGGCGGCAAGCTTTGCGGAGCCGGATACATGGAAAGAAGCGGTAGACCGCAACGGCAAGCCGCTGATAGATCTTATGCGCGCAAACGTGAAGATGACGTTTGATTATGCAAGCCTTGTGGGCGACTATACAGAGGGAGAGGACGGCAGGGCTGTGCCGCTGGGTCAAAGCATTAGGGCAAGCGTTACCGGAATATGCAGCGCAATGAACTATACCTATTTATGCTCGGCGTTTCTGCACATGGATACGCTCAAGGCGATAGCTGGAAACAGCAACGCCGCGGCGGACAAAAACGCGGCCGAATACCCGTTGGTCTGGGTAAAAGTAAGTAACGCTAACGACGTTATGGAAATAGCTTCGCTTATACGAAGCGCGGGCTTTGAAACATACAGCCTTACGGACATGCTGGAATCCGTAAAGGAGCAGACGGCAAGGATACAGGGATTGCTGTTCGCAATAGGCGCTGTGGCGCTGCTGGTCGCGGGGCTATGCATAGCGAACACAATGATGATGGCCATAAACGAACGGCGCACGGAGGTTGGCATACTGAAGGTGCTTGGCAGCGAGCTTCGCGATATTGCGGCTATGTTCCTTACCGAGGCAGCAATGATAGGCCTGCTTGGCGGGCTTGTTGGAATAGGGCTGAGTTTTGCGCTGCGTGCCGCGCTGAACGGCATGCTGAGCGAAATGGATGTTCGTTCCGTGATGCCGGTATGGCTTGCGGGATTCGCGCTGGCGTTTTCGGTGGTAATTGCGGTTATAAGCGCGCTTGTACCGGCAATGAACGCAATGAGAATATCCCCGCTTTGCGCAATGCGGGATGAATAGAGATAAGGAGAGCATGTATATGAAACTAAGGATGCGAATATGCGCGGCGCTTATTGCGATGCTTATGCTTTGCATGTCGTCTGGATCGCTTGCGCTTGAAGGGGAGAGCTACACTTCATCTGAACAGCAGCTCATATTGTCCGTACAGTCCGCAATACAGCAGGGCGCGGCATATATGCTCAATCCCGTAGGCAGCTATTATCCGGAAAACGGGTTAAGCTTTGGCACGCTGCAGGGCGACTGGGCGGCATTTGCCCTGGGCAGGAGCGGCTTGGCGATACCATATGACATATGGCAAAAATATGCGGATAACTCAAGCGCGGCAATGGCAAAGGCAATAGAGAAGGTGAGGGCCGAGCACAGCGACATAACAACTCTGCCGCTTCTGCATTACCGCAAGCGTACCGAGAATATGCGCGCAATGATAGGATATACATCGCTTGGCCTTAATGTGCATAACGTGGCGGGGTATGACATAACGCGCGCGCTGGGCAACTATACGGACATTATATGGCAGGGCATAAACGCCACCATATTTACGCTTATCGCCCTGGATACGCTGAATTACGATATGCCGCAGCTTACATATGAAGAAATGAGCCAAGGCGTTCATGGTACGGCCGTACAGGCTACTCGGGAAATGCTTGTTGCGCGCATAATGTCGCAGGAGCTGCCCGGCGGCGGCTGGGTACTGGATACTGGCTTTGAGGTTGAAGACGGGGATGGTTCCGGCAGCTTTACGCCGTCCACCGATAAGGCCGATCCTGATATTACCGCAATGGCAATACAGGCGCTCGCGCGGTACAGGAGCATGAACGTTACCGTGAACGGTACGGAGAAAAACGTTGGCGATGCGATAGAGCGCGGACTTAACGCGCTGAGCGCAATGCAAAAGAGCGCGGGCGATTTCGATTCATGGGGCACTACGAACGTTGAAAGCACGGCGCAGGTGCTTATGGCGCTTATAGCAATGGGCATAGACCCGCTGAAGGACGATCGGTTTATAACCGCAAGCGGAAACACGCTTATAAACGGCATATTGCGCTATCATGTTGCGGGTTCGGGCTTCCGACATGTTATGGACGGCTCTGTCAACGCTATGGCGACCGATCAGGCAATGTATGCGCTGGTAGCTTACGACCGCTTCCTGAAAGGCAAGAATTATATATACAACATGAGCGATAATTTAGAAGCTCATGCAATATCGATAGATACAGCTGAGCATGGCACGCTGAGCGCAGCTGAGAGCGCATCCCAAGGACAGCGGATAACCGTGTATGCGTCCCCTGAGGACGGCTATATTCTAAGCGACGTTAAAGCATATCTGTATCAGTCTGAAATAAGCTTCACGGGCGGCGTTATGCAAGTTACATGGGAACTTACGCCAACGTATCAGCAGGCTGATGTAAGCCAAGACGGGCTGAGTGCAAGCTTCACAATGCCAAACGTACCCGTGCTGATACGGGCGGAGTTTGGTGAGGGGGGCCAAACCGGCGAAAGCTATGGCTTTATACAGACCAGTGTAAACGGCTCCGTGCGCGTATCAAAGGATAGCGCAAGGGCGGGCGAAAGGGTGCTTATAAGCCCCAAGCCGCTTGACGGTTATGAATACATAGAAGGCACAATCAGCGCAATAGGGCCAAACGGCGAAAGCATTGCACTGAGCGAGAACGCGAGCGGCGGCTGGGAATTCACAATGCCCAGCGGCAGCGTGACGCTGTATGCGGAGTTCAGCGAGCTGCAAGCCATAGGCCATGTGACGATATCCATAGAGAAATTCACGCTCGGTCAGGGATACATGATTGAACCTGTGCAGGTAGAGCTGCGCCAGAATGACAGCGTTGCAAAGATAATAACCCGCCTGCTTGATGACTATGGCATGACATATACACTTGGGCCGGGCGCAAGCATAGAGAGCGGATTCTATCTTGCAACCATAACCGATGGCAGCGATCCGAACAAGCCTATAAACCCGCCGCAGTACATAGTGGATGCCATAAACAAGGATGGCGGCGAGCTTGAATATACGCGCGACAGTGAAAGCCTTGGCGAATTCGACTATGCGCAGAAGTCCGGCTGGATGTATTCGGTGAACGGCGCGTTCCCGAACTACGGTGCATCGGATTTCACGACCACTTCTGGTACAAATCCGCTGAAGGATGGCGACGTTATACGCTGGCAGTTCACCCTTTGGGGGCTTGGTGCGGACATAGGCGGCGGCTTTGATGGCGATGAAACGTCCGGCTCGTTTGAACATTCATATACCGCAATAGCCGACAGAACTGCGGCTACAAGCACTCTTGCGGACGCTAACAGCAACTATCACGCATGGGTAGATGCAAACAGCGGCACATATTCCGCGGCATTGAGCGCCATGGCAGACCTTACCATATCCGAATCCGCCCTGAACGAAGCGCTTGCGCCTGTGCGCGCGATGCTTGCGGCGAACAAGGATGAATTCAGGATAATACTGCCCAACAGCGCCGCTGCGAACGGCCACAAGATAACCGTAAGCGGCAAGGCAAAGGTGGGCGACGACGTTACGGTAACGGTAACGCCTGCGGACGGGTACGAGCTGTATCTTGGCAGCCTTAAAGCGAACGGCGTGAAGCTGAGCAAAAAAGGCGATGCATACAGCTTTGTTATGCCGGCGGCGGACGTTGCCATAACGGCAAGCTTCTGCAAGGAAGGCACCGGCCCAGCCGAAGTGAAGGGAGATGCCAACGGCGACGGCAGCGTGAATATAGCGGACGTTGCGCTGATATGCCGCTACATAATGGGCGAAGCACAGCTTAGCGCGGATGCGCGCGAGCTTTGCGACATGAACGGAGACGGCAGCATAAACGTTACGGACGCGGTGCTTGTTTGCATGAAGGTAGCCGGAAATTAACTTTAGGTATTTTAGCCCCTTACCCAATGAAGGTATAAAGGCTTTAATATAAAGACCAGAAAGGAAGGTAAACCAATGAAAAAAAGAGTATTGGCATTGATGCTCGCGCTTGTTATGGCGCTTTCCCTGCTGCCGATGATGGTGGCGGCGGAAGGCGAAGCACAGGGCGGTGTGAATGTCGAAAACACTGAAGTTGCCGCCACGCCTGAACAGGCCGGCACCCCGCAGCCGGAAGAGAGTCCCGCTGCTGAACCGGAGCCCACAATAGAGGTTCCAGCTGAGTTAGGCGCGCCTATGATGGCTCCTGCAGCGACCGCTGCGGCTAATCAGTTGTCTGCGCTTCGCGTGCAGATTGGCTTCGCTATACATCCGGATTATGATTATCTGCTTAAGAATGATGGCGAAGATTACAACGCCCCCTACACATTTGATCCGACTGACTATGACTATGACTTCGGTGCCATTAGCGTAGAACGTGCTACGATAGATGGTATGCAGAAGTTGAATTCGCTGCGGTTCAAAATGGAGGCGGCCGAAGGCGCAAAAGTTACCATAGAGTATAGCAACGCCGATGGCACAAGGAGCAGCAAAGAGGCTTTTTGCGTAAATCATGAGTCCAATACCGATTGGGTACAGCTTATAAAGGGCGAAAATGTTGTTAAGCTGACTGTCACCCCGCCCACGGACAGCGGACTGAGCGAAACCACCTATACGCTGACCCTTTACGTCGGCGAAAAGCCGGTTGTTAAGGACCCCGCCAAGGTAAAGGTATACTTTACATTCTATGATGGCAAGAATTATTGCTTCCCCGTCGGCAGAACCGAGATAACCGCCGTTGAAGGCACCGCTGCCAAGTATGGCATGGAGAACGCTAAGGCCGGCCACTTGGTGGGCGGAATGGACCACAGCATAAAGGCCGGTCAGGTCAGCGTGCTTGATGCGCTGCTGTGCGCGCATGAGGCTGTATACGGCGCGGCATTCACCAAGGATACAATGAGCAGCTATTTTGGCGGCAGCAGCAGCTTTGTGACGAAAATATTCGGCGTTGACGGCAGCATCGGCTATGCCGTAAACGACCGTCTGCCCGTAGGCCCAAAATACGATGGCTATGCCATAAACGAGTATGCGCTCAGCGAGGGCGACGACGTATATTTCTTTATATACGCCAGCCCCTACTGGGGGGATTATCTCAGCTACTTCGATAAAAAGCAGCTTACGGTTAACGCGGGCGAGGAAGTTACATTAACGCTTTCCGGTTACATGGCCATGGAGCAGATGGGCACTCCCGGCAAGGATACAAGACCGATTACCACGATGGAAAACATCGAGGGGGCTGAAATAGATCTGCTTGATGAAAACGCCGGAAAGCTTGAATTCGGCGATTATCTTGGTGAAACCGATGAAAACGGTAAAGTAAAGCTGAAATTCGATAAGGCGGGAACATATTATGTTTCGGCAATAGGCGAATCAAGCACAACATTCCCCATAACCGGGCCGTGGTGCGAAATAACCGTAAACGAAGCCAAGCCCGGCGAAAGCGACCTGAACGGTATGCTGGTATATAACGGTACCGTTGCAGATAATACCACCGTTATACTGAAAAACGCCGATGATTCATACACTACCACCAATGTATTTGAGTGGAACAAGTATGAATACGACCTTGGCACCGTGACCGACAGCAGCAACCAGCTCCGTTTTAAGCTGAAGCTTCCCACGGGCGCAAAGGCCACGCTGCATTATACCGACCTTAGCGGCAACCCCGCTACCAAGGACGCCACCAAGTCCAGCAACGGTGCATGGATCAACTGCCTCAAGCCCGGTAAGAACACCGTTAAGGTGGTTATTACCCCGCCCGCAGGCAGCACCGTTGGCGAAAAGACCTATACCATCAACGTAAACTGCCAGCCCCGCCTTACCGCGCTTGCGCTGTCCGCTAACGGCAATGAGGCATATCTCAATCCAGCGTTCAAAAACAGTGTGTATGATTATAGCGCGGATATCAGTGCAGCTATTGAAACCGTGCTTGTTACCGCCACGCCAAAGGATGCCTCCTGCACCGTTACCTATAACGGACAGACTGACAGCAACGTGGACATAAAGGATACAGACACGATAGTCGTCCGCGTTGAGAAGGACGGTATATACAGCGAATATACTATAAAGCTTAACAAGAAAACCGCATATACCGTTAAGTTTGAAACCTACCCCGCGAATGCGATAGTAAGGCTTCAGGATCCTAAAAAGGCTATACTTTCGCCCAATGCGGATGGCGTATATGAAAACCTGCTGCCGGATACAGATTACACTTGGGTAGTTACCTGCAAGGGCTACGTTACCAAGACCGGCACGCTGAATACCCCCGCGCAGCTTACCAACGGCGTACTGTCAGTTATACTTTCCGCCGCGCCCGCGTCTAACTTGCCTGATTATTCGGGCGAATGGCCGACGTTCAGGAACAGCAAGAACAACAACGCCCTCACCAATTCCGTAACGCCCGACAGTGCAGCAACCGCTGAACTCAAGTGGGCAAAGAAATACGGTTCTGGCTGGGGTCCAAAAGCTGTAAATGTGCCAATAATTGTAAATAATCATATTTACATTGCAAGGAATGACGATATCTTCTGCCTGAGCAAAGATACCGGCGAAGCAGTTGTAAGCGGCAAGCTTGCATCACCCCAGGGCGGCTATGGAACCAACTCTATGGTTTATGCCGAGGGAATGGTGTTTGTGCAGCTTGGCAATGGACACATACAGGCGCTTCGTGCGGATACGTTGGAAAGCCTTTGGGTGACCGAATCCATAGGTGACCAGACCATATCTCCCATAACTTACTATAACGGCTATATTTACACCGGTACATGGGGCAGCGAAACCAAAGAGCAGAATTTTGCCTGCTTCTCCGTAACCGATGAAGACCCCACAAACGGCTTTGAAACCAAGTACGCAACGTGGCTCAGGCCGCATGCAGGCGGTTATTACTGGGTAGGCGCATATGTGAACGACGTTTGCGCGGTATTTGGTTCCGATGACGGCACGAGCGACAGCAATAGCCCCACTGCGGTGCTGTACTCCGTAAACCCCGTAACCGGCAGCGTCATTGACACCATAAATGATGTAAAGGGCGATATCCGCTGCTGCGTCGTATATGATTCCGGCCGCGTGTATTTCACTACCAAGGGCGGTTATCTCTACTCCGTTGGTCTTAATTCCAACGGCACGTTTGACCATGCCTCCATCAAATCAATCCAGATAGGCAGCATGTCCACCAGCACCCCCGTAATACATAAGGGCAGGCTGTATGTCGGCTGCTCCGGCAAGGGCTATGACTGGGACGGTGATTCCGGCAGCGGCATAGCCGTGGTAGATGTATCCGGCGGCAAGCTTGATATAATTTATAAGGCCTCTACGCCCGGCTACCCGCAGGCAGGCCCGCTGGTAAGCACCGCGTTTGAAGCCGCGACAGGCAAGGTGTATGTGTATACCACTTACAACAACAACCCCGGTGGAATATACATAATAGAGGACAGCGCAGGCCAGACCGAACCCAGCGCGAACAACGGCAACCTGTATGTGCCAGAGACATATCAGAATTTTTGCATAAGCACCATCTGCGCAGACAGTGAAGGCACGCTCTATTACAAGAACGACTCCGGTGCGCTGATAGCCGTTAAGAGCAAGGCTAAGCTGCCCGATCCTCCCAAGCCCGACTATAAGCCCGATTGGCCCGGAGGAAGCGTATTCGGCCCGGGTTCAAACGTGCCCACTCCGCCCACGGCTCAAATGCCCGTTACAGGCGGCGAAGAGAGTATGCTGCCCATAGCCCTGCTTATTGCAGGCGCTGTCATGCTGCTTGCACTCAGACATAAAAAGAGGGTATAATTAAATAAAAACGGGAGACAAGCCGAAATGGAGTTCGTATATAACGATATGAGCGCGCAGGCGAGCATGGCGCAATATATAAACGATTGCGTTGATGTGCCGCGCATAATAAAGGGATGCCAAGGCTGTAAAAACTATTTTAAGCTTTGGTCATGCCCGCCATTCGGCTTTGACCCCGTTAAGATTTGGCGTGATTATTCTAAGCTGACGCTGTACGCAAGGAAGATATCCTTCCCAAAGGAGCTTACGGAAAAAACATTCGATGCATATGGGCTTACGGCGCAATATTTTGAAATATGGAATAAGGAACGCAGGAAGTTTTTTATCGAGCTTATGGAACGGGAACAGAGCACGCCGGGTAGCCTTATGCTTGCCGCGGGCTGCTGCGACGAATGCGCAACGTGCGCACGGGCAAACGGCGCGCCGTGCATAAAGCCCGACAGGCTCAGATATTCCATAGAGTCCCTTGGCGGGGACGTTGAAAAAACGCTGGAGCTTTATTTTAACGAAAGGCTGCTTTGGGGCAGGGAAGGGCATATGCCCGAATATATGCTGCTTGTGGGCGGACTGATGCAAAAATAAATATCGCCTATATTCCCGCGCCATGGCTTCTGTTGGACCGGAGGGCCTGTGCGCGGGGATAAAAATAAGCTTACCCCAAAGGGTAAGCTTATTTTGTGTATTTAATGATTAAAAGTCACATTCCTGTTCGATATGCGCTATAAGCTGATCGATTGGCATGCGGATCTGCTCCATGGTGTCGCGGTCGCGCACGGTAACGGTGTTGTCCTCAAGGGTATCGAAGTCAACCGTTATGCACATGGGCGTGCCGATTTCGTCATGGCGGCGGTAACGCTTGCCTATGGCGCCGGAATCATCGTAATCAACCATGAACTTCTTGGAAAGCATGCTGTAAATTTCGCGTGCCTTGTCGCCCAACTTGTTCTTCTGCAGCGGCAGAACAGCGGCCTTATAAGGAGCGATTGCGGGATGCAGATGCAGAATGTTCCTTACGTCGCCGTTTTCAAGCGTTTCTTCATCGTAAGCGTCGCACAGGAGCATCAGCAGCATTCTTTCTACGCCGACGGAAGGCTCGATGACATAAGGCACATACTTCTCGTTGGTGAAAGGATCGATATAGGTAAGATCCTGACCGGACTGCTTGGCATGCGCGCTCAGGTCGAAATTGGTGCGGCTTGCAACGCCCCAAAGCTCGCCCCAGCCGAACGGGAACTTGTATTCTATATCGGTGGTACCGTTGGAGTAATGCGAAAGCTCGGCTTTCTCATGCTCCCTCAGGCGCATGTTTTCTTCGTGTATGCCAAGGGACAGCACGAAGTTCTTGCAGTATTCCTTCCAATACTGGTACCAGTCAAGCTCGGTGCCGGGCACGCAGAAGAATTCAAGCTCCATCTGCTCAAACTCGCGGGTACGGAATATGAAGTTGCCCGGGGTTATCTCGTTGCGGAAGGACTTACCGATCTGGCCTATACCGAAAGGTATCTTGCGGCGAGTGGTGCGCTGCACGTTCTTGAAGTTTACGAATATGCCCTGCGCGGTTTCGGGACGCAGATATATCTGGCTGGCAGTGTCCTCGTTAACGCCCTGGAATGTTTTGAACATCATGTTGAACTTGCGGATAGGTGTGAACTCGCTCTTTCCGCATTCGGGGCATACTATGCCTTTTTCGGCAATGTATGCGGACATCTGCTCATGTGTCCATCCGTCGGGATGTACGTCCTCAAGGCCGTGCTTTTCGGCATATTCTTCAATAAGCTTGTCCGCACGGAAACGGGCTTTGCAGCTCTTGCAGTCCATAAGCGGGTCGTTGAAGTTCACAACGTGTCCGCTGGCTACCCAAACCTCCGGGTTCATCAGTATGGCGGAGTCGAGACCGACATTGTATTCGCATTCCTGCACAAATTTGCGCCACCATGCTTTTTTTACGTTGTTTTTCATCTCCACGCCCAGAGGGCCATAATCCCACGCGTTTGCAAGGCCGCCGTAAAGTTCGGAGCCGGCGAAAACAAAGCCGCGATTTTTGCAAAGCGCAACTATTTTATCCATACTATATCCGCTCATTAGGTATAACCTCCTAAAATTTTATAGCGATTTTTTCAATATTAAATATGATACCATAGGCATGGCGTTTGTTCAAGTGTTGCTAAAACATATGGGTTAGGGATATAATATAGTGTCTGTATTTATGTATATAAGAAAGGATGCGTATGAGGAAAGATACTGCTGTGCCGCAGAATGAGCTGGAAAGCGCACGCTTGGCGGCTGGAAGAATAAATAACAAAATGGACGGGCGTAAGCCTACCTATTATATAGAAACGTATGGCTGCCAGATGAACGAGCATGACTCGGAAAAAATAGCGGGCATACTTGAACGCTGCGGCTATGTTCCGGCAGCGGATAAGGCTGCGGCTAACATTATATTTTTCAATACATGCTGCGTAAGGGATCACGCGGAAAAGAAGGTGTTCGGCAACATAGGCGCGCTTAAAAAGGTGAAGGACGAAAACCCTTCGCTGATAATAGGCGTGTGCGGCTGCATGATGCAGCAAAAAGAAGTTGCGGACAAGCTGTTCAAGCGTTTTCCGTACCTTGACATGGTGTTTGGCACGAATGAGCTGCATATGCTGCCGAATCTGCTTGAAAAGGTGCTCAACGGCGAACGCATAGAGCTTGTGCGTCAGATGGACGGCGAAATAGCCGAAGGGCTGCCGGTGAAGCGTATAGACAGCGTATCCCAATTCGTTACCATAATGTATGGCTGCAATAACTTCTGCTCGTATTGCATAGTGCCATACGTTCGCGGGCGCGAAAGGTCAAGAAGTGTTGAAAGCATAGTGAATGAGGTAAAAGACCTTGCGGCGAACGGTGTGAAGGAGATAACGCTGCTTGGGCAGAACGTGAACTCCTATTACAGCGAAGATGATAATGCGGATTTCCCCGCGCTGCTAAGGGCCGTATGCAAGGTTGACGGAATCGAGCGCGTGCGTTTTATGACCTCGCACCCAAAGGATCTGTCTGATGGATTGATAGCCGCCATGGCGGAAGAAGAGAAGGTCTGCCCGCATATACATCTTCCCGTGCAGTCCGGAAGCGACAGAATACTGAAGCTTATGAACCGCCATTATGACCGTGAACGGTATTTTACGGTTGTGGACAAGCTGAAGGCCGCAGTCCCGGGAGTTGAGCTGACAACGGACATAATAGTCGGCTTTCCGGGAGAAACGGAGGAGGATTTTGAAGCGACGCTCGACATGGTTGAAAAAATAGGATACAGCGCTGCGTATACATTCAAATATTCCCCGCGCACCGGAACAAAGGCCGCCACTATGGATGAGCAAATAAGCGAAGATGTGAAGAAAGAGCGATTGAAGCGGCTCAATGACACCGTTGCGAAGGGGCTTAAAGCGGGCAGCGAAAAGTATATCGGGCAGGAAGGCGAAGTGCTTGTTGAAGGCTGCGACCACCGCGGCGAACCAATGGCCTACGGTAAGCTTCCGTGTTTTAAGATGGTATACTTCAAGGGCGATGAAAGCATGATAGGCTCACTGCGCCGCGTGAGAATAACTGGAATAACGAAAAACTCCCTTGTCGGGGAACTGATATAATAACATAAGATATTGAAAGGAAATAACATGATACTTGAAAAAGCAAGAGAACTTGGCATTGCGCTGAGCGAATCCGACGAATTTATAAACATGACCCGCACGCGAGAGGCCATGGAGGCGGATACGCAGCTGATGGATGAACTGAACGAATATAACGCCATGCAGGAATCAATAGCACGGCTGCTCACGATGGACGGCGATAATCAGGCCGAAATACAGCAGATGTCCCGCGATATAGAGAGGCTGCATGATGAACTGATAGCCAACGAAACATTCCGCGCCATGCTTGAAGCACAGGCGGAGTTTCAGCAGCTTATGAAGCGCGTGAACGCAATAATAGGCATGTGCATAGGCGTGGAGAACAGGGCTGAAGAAACCGATGGCGGTGAAGATGACGAAGGCGGATGCGGAGGATGCAGCGGCTGCTGCGCAAATTGCTCCGGCTGCCATTAAGGATCAAACTAAAGCGTACTAACAACAAAGGGGAAACACTATGCCAGCAGGCCTTACGCCCATGATGAGCCAATACCTTGCGCTGAAGGAAAAATACAGCGATTGTTTGCTGTTCTTCAGGCTTGGTGATTTTTATGAAATGTTCTTTGAGGACGCGGTAACCGCATCCAAGGTGCTTGATATAGCGCTTACGGGGCGGGATTGCGGCCTTGAAACACGCGCGCCGATGTGCGGCGTGCCGTTCCACGCGGTGGATTCATATATTGCAAAGCTTATTGAAAACGGCTATAAGGTTGCGCTGTGCGAACAGCTTACTGACCCCGCGCTTTCAAAGGGACTTGTTGAACGGGATGTTGTAAGGGTATATACCGCTGGTACGGTAATAGAAGAAAATATGCTGGACGAGCGTGCGAATAACTACATAATCGCCATGTATGCTTCTTCTGACGAGGTCGGGCTTGCCTGCTGCGACGTTTCAACGGGCAGCTTTACCGTGAGCGAGATATCGATTGCGGATAAGATGGACGACCTTGTGAACGAACTTGCAAGGATAGCCCCGCGCGAGGCGATAGCCAACGAAGCGTATTTCCTTAGGGAGGATATGGCGAAATCACTGCAGCTTAGCTGCGCGGTGACCTGCGCCGATTCGCGTGATTTTGAACCCACGCGCGCGGAAGCGAAGGTGCTTATGCATTTCCGCGCGGTGTCGCTGCAAACGCTTGGGTGCGACGCGCTCAAAAACGCTGTGTGCGCCGCCGGCGCGCTTATAAGCTACCTTGAGCAGACGCAGAAGAACAGCCTTGAGCACATAAAAAAGCTTACAGTGCTGCAAAGGAGCCTGTATTTGGGGCTTGATGCGTCCACAAGGCGAAATCTTGAGCTGACAAAACCGCTGCATACGGACAGCGGAAAGAAAAGCACGCTGCTATATCACCTTGATAAAACGTCCACTTCCATGGGCGCAAGGTTTCTGCGCGCGGCGATAGAGCAGCCGCTGCAAAGCATAGACGCCATAAACGAGCGTTTGAACGCCGTTGACGAGCTTGTGAACAAGCGGGCGGAACGCGAGGAATTATCGAGTCTGCTTGACAATATATACGATATTGAGCGGCTGTGCAGCCGCATAGCTTATGGCAGCGTGAACGGGCGGGACTGCGTATCGCTTAGAGTATCGCTTGAAAAACTGCCCGCCGTGATAGAAAAGGCGCACTCACTTGAGTCTGAAGCATTCTGCCGCATAGCAAAAAATCTTGACGCGATGGAGGACATATGCGCGCTGCTGAGGGACGCGATAGTGGACGATCCCCCCATAGGAGTGAAGGATGGCGGCGTTATACGCGCCGGATACAACAGCGAAGTGGACGAACTTAGAGAGGCCGCCACAAACGGCAAGGGCATGATGGCCGCTGTAGAAGCGCGTGAACGCGCTGCCACGGGCATAAAAAATCTGAGAGTTGGATATAACAGAGTATTCGGTTATTATATTGAAGTTACCAAGGCGTATCAGCATTTGGTGCCGTATGGCTATATAAGAAAGCAAACGCTTGCTAATTCGGAGCGCTATGTTACCGAAGAACTGAAAGAATTGGAAGAGAAGATAACGGGCGCAGAAAGCAACCTTATCAGCCTTGAATACAAGCTGTTTACGGAAATAAGGGAAACTCTGTTGGGCTGCATAGACCGGCTGCAAAGCGATTCGGCGTTGATAGCGGAGCTGGACTTCTATTGCTCGCTTGCGCATGTTGCTTTCGAAAACAACTATTGCAGGCCAAAAATGCAGCTGAACGGCGCAATAAACATAGTTGAAGGCCGCCATCCGGTCGTTGAAAGCGGAATGAAGGGCGCGTTTGTGCCAAATAACGTGCAGCTTGACCAGAAGGATAACCGCCTGCTTATAATCACCGGCCCAAATATGGCCGGTAAAAGCACATATTTAAGGCAGGTTGCTATAATAACGCTGATGGCACACATAGGCTCGTTCGTGCCGGCAAAAAAGGCCGCAATAACCATAGTGGACAGAATATTTACCCGCATAGGAGCATCGGATAATCTTTCCGGCGGGCAAAGCACGTTTATGGTTGAAATGAGCGAGGTTGCGGGCATACTGAATAATGCTACCAGCCGCAGCCTGCTTATATTGGACGAAATAGGCCGCGGCACAAGCACGTTTGACGGGCTGAGCATAGCATGGGCTGTGCTTGAATATATTGCCGACCCTGCGCGCTGCGGCGCAAAGGCGCTGTTTGCCACGCACTACCATGAATTGACGGAGCTTGAGGGCAAATTGCCGGGCATAAAGAATTACCGCATAACGGTAAAGGAAGTTGGGGACGACATAATATTCCTTCGGCGCATCGTACGCGGAGGGGCGGACAGAAGCTTCGGCGTGCAGGTGGCGCGGCTTGCGGGGCTGCCTGACGATGTTATAGCAAGGGCTAAAGAGCTGCTGAAACAGCTTGAAGCGGCGGACATAAATCACGATATAGAGCCGGTATTGAGCGGCGGTGAGGATCAGCAGATGTCGCTTTTCGGCTCATGCGCAGCGGATGATATAATAGGCACGCTGAGCGATATGCAGCTTGATACAATGACGCCTATGGACGCCATGAATGCATTATACGATTTACAAATGAGAGCAAAGCTCAGAAAGGGAAAAAAATGAGCCGTATCCATGTGCTGGATAGCTATACGGCAAACCGCATAGCTGCGGGCGAGGTCGTGGAAAGGCCGGCCTCGGTCGTAAAAGAATTGCTTGAAAACGCGATAGATGCGGGCGCAACCGCCGTGACGATAGAAACAAAAGGTGGCGGGCTTGAATCTATCCGCGTGAGCGATAACGGCATCGGCATAAACGCGGACGATGTTGCAACCGCCTTTTTGCCGCATGCTACAAGTAAGATCGCCACAACGGACGATTTATTTTCAATAAACACGCTGGGCTTCCGCGGGGAGGCTTTGCCGAGCATTGCGGCTGTATCCAAGGTCACCATGCGCACGAAGCAGAAAGACGCGGCAAACGGCGTACTGCTGCGCATAAACGGAGGGGATATAATAGAAAACCATGAAGCAGGGGTGCCGGACGGAACAACGATAGAATGTGAAGATCTTTTCTATAATGTTCCCGCAAGGCTTAAATTTATAAAGAGCGCGCGGGCGGAATCGGCACATATAAGCGACTATGTTTCCCGCATGATAATGGCGCGGCCTGATATAAAAATAAAGCTGATACAGTCCGGCAGAACGGTGTTCCACAGCGAAGGCGACGGCGAACTGGACAGCGCCATAGCCTGCGTTTACGGTAACGACATTCTGCCGAACCTTAGGGAAATATACTATGATGACGGGTATTTCAACCTTGTAGGGTTCATTGGTACGGAGCAGATAGGCCGCGCGGCGCGCACGGCACAGTCGTTCTATGTAAACTGCCGCTATATACGTTCCCAGAAGCTTTCCTATGCACTTCAGCGGGCGTATGATACGCGTCTTATGCAGGGCCGGTTCCCGTTTGCTGTGCTGCATATAGGAATATCGCCCGAAGAGATAGACGTAAACGTTCATCCTAACAAGCTGGAGATACGCTTCAGGCATGAGGACAGGATAATGGGGCCGTTCGTTACTCAATGCCGTAAGGCGCTGGAGCAGACGGAGGAAGATTTGACGCTTGATTTTAACGCGCCTGAGATAAAGAAAATAGTATATGTTCAAAACGAAATGCCAGGCGCAGTCGCCAAGGTTGATACCATGAAACGAGTTGCCGATATGGCGTTTAGCCAAAGGGACGAAAGCCGCATCGAACTTAGCGCACTTCCGGCGGAAGCATTTATCCCCAAGCATGATACTGCGCCTGCATATGCCGTGCATGATAAAGAATCGGCTAAAACGGCGCACAGCGAATACGTTGGTGATAGGACGGCCGGTACGCCTATAATACCTCCTGTTTGGCAGGAAATAAGGAAGGCAGAGGAGACGGCGTACATAGAGGCGGATGAAAAAACAGCCCCTCAGCAGGCAAAGCAGGAGGAAGCATATATACCGCAGCCTAAGGTGGAAATACCCAAAATAACGCCGGTGCAGCAGAGGGTGGACTTTACTCAATATGAAATAATAGGCCAGCTTTTCAGCTGCTATTGGATAGTGCAGCATGATGACGAGGTTATATTTATCGATCAGCATGCCATGCATGAGCGCAGGCTGTACGAAAGAATAATTGAAAGGGATATTCCTGCCGATTCCCAGCAGCTTTTAACACCGGAGATAATAAAGCTTACGCCGGTTGAGTTTGCGCTGCTTATGGATAATATAGACCGGTTCAGCGAGATAGGATTTGATATAGAGGAATTCGGAGCTATGAGCGTGAGTGTGCGCGCAGTGCCTGTAATTATGGGGAAAACGGATATAAAACGCTTTCTTACGGATGCAATAGCGCTGTTTGACGCAAAGAATAAGCTTACGACTATTGATATGAAGCGCGGCGCGCTTATAACGCGGGCGTGCAAATCCGCAATAAAGGCGGGGGAGAGAATAAGCGAAACGGAAATAAGGGCGCTGCTTGATCAATACGATAAGGAAGGCGTGCCGCTTACCTGCCCGCACGGCCGCCCGGTGATGGCGCGCATGAAGAAAACAGAATTTGAAAAGCTGTTCAAACGGATAGTATGATGAAGCATAAACTGTTTATAATCACCGGACCTACCGCCAGCGGAAAAACAGCCACATCGGTATCGGCCGCACGGCTGATGAATGCGGAGATAATATCCGCTGATGCAATACAGCTATATAAAAAGCTGGACATAGGCTCGGCAAAGCCAACGGAGGAAGAACGCCGCGGCATAGTTCACCACATGATGGACTGTATAGAGCCCGATGAGCCGCGCTTTACCGTATCGCGATTCCGCGACGGGGCGATAGAGGCGGCAAACGGGATAATTGCAAAAGGAAAAAGGCCGCTTGTTGTGGGCGGTACGGGCTTATATATAAACGCGCTCACATATCCGCTTACCTTTTCGCAAATTGCGCCGGATGGGGAGCTGCGTGCGGAGCTTATGGAAAAAGAGCAGGCTAAAAAGGGCGCGCTGCATGAAATGCTTGCGGAGACGGATGCAAAAGCAGCCAAGCGGCTGCACCCTAACGACGTAAAGCGCATAGTGAGGGCGCTTGAAATATGCATAAAAAGCGGCAAGAAGGCATCTGAACAAGGAGAGGGCTTCACCTATCGCAACGATGATGCGCTTGAGTTTACGCCGGTAATGGCGGGCATAAACATGCCGCGGGATATGCTGTATGCAAGGATAGAGAAGCGCGTGGACGATATGTTCGATGCGGGGCTTGTTGATGAAGTTCATGCTTTGCTTTCGTGCGGCTGTACGCGGGAATTGCCGGCAATGCAGGGGCTTGGATATAAGGAAACGATCGCATACATAATGGGCGAATGCACGCTTGACGAAGCGAAGGAGACAATAAAGCGCGAAACGCGCCGCTTTGCTAAGCGGCAGCTTACATGGTTCCGCAGGGAGGAACGCATACGTTGGTTCGATGCAACGGAATACGGCTGCGCGGAGGAACTGGGCAAGGCGATAGCGGAGCATTTTTTGACACAGGAGGAGCAAAATGGCTGATACACGCGGCAATTTGCAGGATGAATTCCTTAACCAAATACGGAAGGAAAAGCTTCCTGTCAGCATACATGTTATAAACGGATACCAATTTAACCATCTTAAGGTTATCAGTTTTGATAATTATGTCATTCTGGTTGAGGATGACGGGGGAGTGCAGCGGCTTATATATAAGCATGCCGTATCGACCATAACAATAGAACAGAACGCAGCAAGGAAGGAGCAACTAACAGCAAAATGACGAATGAAGGCAATGGTGCGATAATGCGCGAATTGGGAATATCAAAGCAGGCATACGATTTCGTCCGTTCGGCCGAAAACAGCATAAAACCTGTTTTTGAAAGGATAGATGCAAATGCGGAAGTGAACCTTGCCCGAGTATTGGCCGGATTCAGGAAAGAGAACGTTGGCCTTAGGCATTTTGCGCCAACGACCGGCTATGGTTACGATGATGCGGGCAGGGATACGCTGGACAGGCTGTTTGCACATGCACTGTTTGCGGAGGATGCATTGGTGCGGCCGCAGCTCACCTCCGGAACACATGCGCTGTATCTTGCGCTGTCCGGTCTGTGCCAAATGGGAGATGCTGTTGTTGCCGCATCCGGAAAGCCGTATGATACGCTTGAAAACGCGATAGGACTGAGCGGTGACCATCCGCATTCGCTCAAAAAGCAAGGGGTTTCGTTTGATTATGTTGACCTTAATGACGACGGCAGCATAAACATAGACGGCGTGCTGAATATGGTGGCGCAAAAGAACGCCGCCGTGCTGTATGTTCAGCGTTCGCGCGGCTATGCGTGGCGCGATTCGCTTCTGGTGAATGAGCATATGGCGCCGCTGTTCAGGGCGGTAAAGGAAAGATTTCCAAATATAGCTATATTTGTGGATAACTGCTACGGCGAATTTACTGACGTTGTGGAGCCGCTGTGCGCCGGTGCGGATATAATTGCAGGTTCGCTTATAAAGAATCCGGGCGGCGGAATAGCGCCTACAGGCGGTTATATAGCAGGCAAGGCGAAATATATTCAGCGGATAGAAAACCTGCTCACGGTGCCCGGAATGGGGCGGGAGGTGGGCTCCTACGCGGCGAGTTATCGTCCGTTCTATCAGGGGCTGTATATGGCGCCGCATACAACAGCGCAGGCTTTGAAGGGCGCGGCGTTGTTTGCGCGCATATTTGAAATGCTTGGCATGGAAACAATGCCCTCGTCCAATGCAAAACGATCGGACATAGTGCAGGCCGTGCGCTTTGAGGAAGCAGAGGGGCTAATATCGTTCTGCCGAAGCATACAAAGTGCGTCTCCGGTCGATTCGGCTGCCGTGCCGGAACCGTGGGATATGCCCGGCTATACATCGCAGGTGATAATGGCCGCGGGTGCGTTTGTGCAGGGATCTTCCATAGAGCTCAGCGCGGATGCGCCTATAAGAAAGCCCTACACGGCGTATGTGCAGGGCGGGTTGACATATGAACATTGTTCGCTTGCAGCTATGCTTGTGCTGACGGATCTTATAAAGAAAGGCATAGCAAAGCTTTAATATTCACGGTAAAGGCCGATGAGCTTGCCGACTATTTCAACATCGTTTATATCTACTATAATGGGCTGCATGCTGCTGTTTTCGGGCTGCAGCCTTATTTTATTGCCATTTTCATAGAATACGCGCTTTAGCGTTGCTGATTCGCCGGATACGCGCACAACGCCTATTTCGCCGGACTCAACGGACATGCCGCGATGGATTATTATAATATCGCCGTCGTTTATTCCGGCTTCTATCATGCTTTGGCCCTGAACCCTAAGCATGAATACTTCAGTATCGTTTGCACCTTTAAGGAGGTGCTTGGGCATGACATAGTATTCCTGGATGTTCTCCACGGCAAGGATGGGTATGCCCGCAGCTACATTGCCGACCAGCGGCACGGATTGCATGTGTGTGTTTACGGCGCGGTCATTTGTACCCTCAGGCAGCGTTATGCTGCGCTGCTTTGACGGATTGCATATTATAAGCCCCTTCTCGGCCAGATTGCTTATATGCATATGCACGGTGGACGTGGATCTCAGCCCAAGTGCCGCGCCTATTTCGCGAACGGTAGGAGGATAGGAGTTGATTGCTATGAACTCCTTTATATAATTATATACTGCTTTTTGCGTTTCGCCGGATTTACGCATGGTTAACCTCCTTGGTCTGTGGTATTATAGTATAGCGTTGATTGATTATAGCACATGCCGGCAGTCAATGCAAACCTTTGTTCTGAAAGAATGGAAAGAAACGGAGTACGTTATGAACGCAAAGCAACCTTACAGAACCCCGGAAGGGGATATGTGCGATCTGGATCCGAATAAGATATGCGATAACTGCATGAAATGCGTGAATAAAAACGGCGCGGACTATACGGAAATACTTGCCGATTTTGACCCGGAATCGATACGGGTATTCACGCCGGGCGATGACGAGGACGATATAAGCGAACCTATAGAGCAGCTGGATATAGACCCTGAACTTATGGCGGAGTGGGAAGAAAAGCTTCGCCTTGCGGAGGAAGCTGAACACGAAGGCGAAGCCGAAGCGGTAGAGGAGGAGCTGATTGAACCGATAGGCTACCGCGGCGTGCGCCAAAGGCGGGCGCATGTTTCCCATGTGCAAAGGCGCGGTTAATCGTCCCTAAGCTTTATTACCTTTGCGGCAAGCCTGCGCCTGTCTTCCGATACTGCGGCGTAGTGCTTGCGCGTGGTGTTAACGTCCTTATGGCCCAAAACATCGGCCACCAGATATATGTCGCCGGTTTCCCTGTAAAGATTCGTACCGTATGTGCTCCTAAGCTTATGCGGGGATATCTTTTTCAGCGGAACGGCGATTTTTGCGTATTTTTCAACCAGGTTTTCAACTGCGCGGACGGTGAGCCGCGTTTTTTGCAGCGAAAGGAACAGCGCGTCCTCATGCCCTGGGGCAGCCTGTATGCGTTCGCGCTCAAGCATATATTGCAGCAGCGCTTCACGCGCTTCGTCGCCGAACACCAATATGTCGTGCTTGCCGCCTTTGCGCACGATGGAAAACTCGTTTGAAGTAAAGTTTATGTCATCCATATCTATGCCCACCAGTTCGCTTATACGTATGCCTGTACCGAGGAACAGGGTGAGAATGGCCAAATCGCGTGCCTGCGTCTTTTTATGGTATGCTTTTTGCTTATCAGTTAATCCGTCGCCGTTTTGCACAACGTCAAGCAGGTCTGCTACTTCGTTCGGCTCAAGGCGTATTATGGCCCTATCACGTATCGTGGGCAGGTCAACGAGAGACGGCGCGTTGTGCGTAAGCTTTTCTTTTTTATAGAAATATTTATACAGGGCGCGGATGCTTGAAAGCTTTCTTGCCTTCGCGCGATCCTGATTCACCTTTTCGCGCTCATCATCGTCAACGTACATGGTGACATAGCTTAAATATATCTCAACATCCGTAACGCTCACCCTGTCAATGTCCGAAAGGGTAAGGGAGCGAATATTATCCCTCTTGAAATTCTCGTTTTCCTTTATAAGAAAGCCAAAGAAATTCTTTAAGTCGCCCGCGTATGCAACGCGCGTGCGTATGAGCGTTTCGTTTTCTATGCCGCGGAAAAACTCCGCGCAGAACGGCGGCAGCTCGCTGATCATGCGCTTGAGCTGAGCCATGTATTCTTTATATTGAGCCGAATCAAATGTTTGGTTCGCCATAGGGAACCCATCTCCTTCCAATTAGCAACTATTCGTTAAACACAAGTTTAACGAATAGTTGTGTAGAAATCAAGTCCTATTTTGCAAGCAGAAGCTTATTTTGTGCTGAGCGACTTTATAGCGTCCCGTGCAAGCTTATCGCAGCGGTTGTTGTTTTCGTTGTCGCTGTGACCTTTAACCTTAATAAATCTGACTTTGTGCGTGCTTGTCAAATCTATAAGCGTCTGCCAAAGATCCTGATTTTCAACCGGTTTTCCTGCGGCGGTTTTCCAGCCATTGGCTATCCAGCGGTCAAGCCATGCTTCATTGAAGGAACGGCAAAGATACGCGCTGTCCGTATATAAGTCGACCTTGCAGGGCTCCTTCAGCGCATTCAGCGCCTCAATGGCGGCTGTAAGCTCCATACGGTTGTTCGTGGTATCGGCACAGGCGCCGCTGAGTTCCTTTCTGAAGTCTCCGTATATCAATACGGAGCCCCAGCCGCCGGGGCCGGGATTGCCGGAGCACGCGCCGTCGGTATATATGGTCAATTCTTTCACAATAATGTCTCCTCAAACTTTTTTGAACCCGAAAATTATACCATATATAAGCATTTTTGACCACCCAAACAGCCTATATAGATTTTTTTGCAAAAAATGTGTTGACATTCTGAGAGAAATGCGGTATAGTATCACCTGTCGCTGAGAGCGAACGGTGCTTCGGGGTGTAGCGCAGTCCGGTAGCGCACGTGCTTTGGGAGCATGGGGCCGGGGGTTCAAATCCCTTCACCCCGACCAAATATTATATGGCCCCTTGGTCAAGCGGTCTAAGACACCGCCCTTTCACGGCGGTAACAGGAGTTCGAGTCTCCTAGGGGTCACCACTTCCCATCTTAGCGATGGGCGTTAAGAAATGGGCCTTTAGCTCAGTTGGTCAGAGCGGTCGGCTCATAACCGATTGGTCCGGGGTTCGAGTCCCTGAAGGCCCACCATCTTCTTAACAGCGAACTTTTGAAATTATGGCCCGGTGGTGCAGTTGGTTAGCACGTCAGCCTGTCACGCTGAAGGTCAGGGGTTCGAGCCCCCTTCGGGTCGCCAAATTTTTGCCTCGGTAGCTCAGCTGGTAGAGCAAGGGACTGAAAATCCCTGTGTCGGTGGTTCGACTCCACTCTGAGGCACCATATGCCATTACAGTGTTTGCTGGTGTAGCTCAATTGGCAGAGCAGCTGATTTGTAATCAGCAGGTTGCGGGTTCGAGTCCCATCACCAGCTCCACCAATTTGCAACTTATATGGACGGGTTCCCGAGCGGCCAAAGGGAGCGGACTGTAAATCCGTTGTCACAGACTACGATGGTTCGAATCCATCCCCATCCACCAATATTCGCGGGAATGGCGGAATTGGCAGACGCGCACGGTTCAGGTCCGTGTGAGGGCGACTTCATGCAGGTTCAAGTCCTGTTTCCCGCACCAGAAAAGGCTTCAATAGATTTGAAGCCTTTTCTTTTTCCCTGATAAATTGCACCACTCCCCTGCTATGTCATCCTGTTCTTAAACGGATGCAAGGTGCAGAAATCAAAAAAACGGAGGAAACAAAAGATTGTGGGTATTGGCATAGTTGATCTTTTACTTGTTGCGGTAGCACTTTCGATGGATGCGTTTGCGGTTGCGGTGTCCAGCGGTATAGTGTCCGATTCGCCAAACTGGAAAAACATAGTTAAGCTTGCTTTCTTCTTTGGCTTCTTCCAGTTCCTTATGCCTGTCATAGGCTGGTTCCTGGGCAACGGCGTAAGCACATATATTGAAAAGATAGACCATTGGGTGGCGTTCGGCCTGCTGGCATTCATAGGCGTAAGAATTATAATAGAAGTTGCTAAGGGCGGCGATGATGAAAAGCACGTTAGTGATCCGTTTGGGACGAAGAACTTGTTCGTTATGGCCATTGCCACCAGCATAGATGCTCTTGCGGTAGGCATAAGCTTTGCGCTCGCCGGCGTGCAAATATGGTCCTCCTCCGCTATCATCGGCTGCGTCACGTTCACCATATCCGCTATAGGCGTGCTCATAGGCAAGAAAGTCGGCTCAATATTTGAAAAAAGCGCGGGCATACTTGCGGGAATAATACTTATAGGTATAGGCGTAAAGATACTGATAGAGCATATGGCATAATGCTTTTTGAATATAGAGTGCAAATATATCGGCAAAATATTCAAAACAATGGTTGACAAATCTATGTGTTGGTGCTAATATATTTAAGGTCGCTGGTGCGACTGGAATCGTCTGGGTGTGGCGCAGTTTGGTAGCGTGCTTGAATGGGGTTCAAGAGGCCGGAAGTTCGAATCTTCTCACCCAGACCACCAAA
>ERZ1034917.3-NODE-3-length-212727-cov-10.815472_pt1 | contig 212727 bp, 197 predicted proteins | sample MGYA00520605_ERZ1034917 | MGnify/ENA primary metagenome ERZ1034917 (study PRJEB33766, sample SAMN09781784) | gut metagenome | biome: gut microbiome | host: Homo sapiens | place: Madagascar | study: EMG produced TPA metagenomics assembly of the PRJNA485056 data set... | reverse complement strand
CACGACTTCAAGTGGGTTGTTGACAAGGAAGCGACCGCAACGCAAAAGGGCTCCAAGCATGAGGAGTGCAAGGTTTGCGGCTACAAGAAGGCGGCAGTTGAGATTCCGGCTACCGGAACACCGACTGAGCCGGGCAAGCCGACAGGTCCGGATTCTCCGCAGACCGGTGACAACAGCAATATGATCCTCTGGATCGCATTGCTGTTTATCAGCGGCGGCGCAGTGATCGGCATCACCGTTTACAGCAAAAGGAAGAAAGAAAACGCTGAATAAATCAGCTGCGAACCTTTGAGCAAAGGGCGGTGACGGACATTGCCGTCATCGCCCTTTCGCTTGGACTGGAGAAGAACCACATGATGCAGGATTATCAATCGAACCGCCCCGTCAGGCAGCAACCGCCGGGACGATTCCCGAACGAGTCAGATCGAACGGTAGAGAGAATCAGAAAAAGGAAGAAAAAACAGACGCAGCGCCGTATGGTGCTTTGCGGTGCGATCGCCGCACTGGCGGTAATCATCGTTGGCATTATACTGCTGGCAAAAGGCTGCTCCGGCGGCACGGACGCACTTGCAGGCACATGGGAGTTCGACGGAACGACCACCTATTCCTTTGACGGCAGCGGAAGCGGCGCAATGGAGCTGCCCTCCATATCCTACGATTTCACCTATACCATCGACGGCAACAAGCTCATGATCGATTACGCCAACGAGTCGGTGCGGGATTCCGAATATGAATTTACCGTTGACGGAAATACCCTTACCTTGATCGGTGGCGAGGGCACGGTCGGCGGGACATACGAGCTGAAAAGAAGCTCAAAGAAATAAGGGCTTCCGCAAAAAACAACAGGAGTGACGCTATGACAGAATCCAAGAGCAGACTGTTATACATATTGAAATACCTTTGGCAAAACACGGACGAGGAGCATTTTGCCAGCACCGCCGACATTGTAAGCGGTCTTGCCGAAAAAGACATAGACATTGACCGACACACGCTTCCCGCAGACATTGAGGCGCTTCAACGCGCCGGTTTTGACATCGAATGTCAAAAGAGCAGCCGGAATCTGTATTATCTGTCATCACGAACATTTGAACTGCCGGAGCTTAAGCTGCTGGTGGACGCGGTGGAATCCTCCAGATTCATTCCGGCAAAGCGGAGCCGGGAGCTGGTAGAAAAGCTGTGCAGCCTGACAAGCGTTCATCTGGCAAAGGAGTTGAACAGGCATCTGTTTGTGGAGGGGCGGATCAAATCGGACAACCGTGCGCTTTACTACACGATAGATACGATCCATAAGGCGATTAACTGTAAAAGGCAGATACGCTTTCGGTACTACGAATACACCGTGCAGAAGAAAAAAGTATTTAAGCATAATGGCTGCTATTACGAGTTCAGCCCGTATGCCCTGCTTTGGTGCAGCGATAATTACTACGTTCTCGGTCACTCTGAGCGGCACGGAAAAATCACAAAGTTCCGCGTTGACCGTATGGAATGCCCGACCGTTTTGGAAAAGAGCGCGACGCGCAAGCCGGACGGCTTTGATCCGATTGCCTATCTGATCGGCATCTTCTCCATGTACGATGGCGAAACGAAGGAGGTCAGGCTGAAATGCGACAACAGCCTGATGAAAACGGTGATCGACCGCTTCGGACGGTCTGTATGCACCGCCCCCTGCGGAGACGGAACCTTTATCGCCACAGTCGAGATTTCTGTCAGCCGTACCTTTTTCGGCTGGGTGTTCGGCTTCGGCGGGAAAATGAAAATCGCCGCGCCGGATGACGTCAGAGAGGACTACATGAAGATGCTGCGAGCGGCAATGCAATAGATTGCTTTATGTATGTAACCAGCCGCCTTTACGGGCGGCTGGTTTTGTCAATACGCTGGTGTTGCGAAGCCCAGCACCTCATAATACCCAAGCGGGTAATCTCTTTGGCGAACGCTATCGCCGGAGTTGCCCTCAATGGTATAAACCCTGCCATTCTCGACCTTTTCCACAATGCCGGTATGGTCGGAAAGCCCGTCCTGTCCGTTTTCATCATCCCAGTCGAAAAAGATAATATCACCGGGGCGCGGCTCGTAAGAGTTGTCCTGCCATGATCCGCGCTCCTTAAACCATGCGACGCCGTTTACGCAGCCTGCGTATTTGGGGATGATTCCGGCCTCTATATACCCGCACTCGTTGGCACACCACGAAACGAAACAGGCGCACCATTCCACACGGGAGTTAAAGCCGTACCAGCTCCAATAAGGCTGACCGCCCACATTGCCGACCTGCGAGAGCGCCACGGCGACGATCTGCCCGTCCGAGCCGGTAATGCCGTACAGCACCGCCGTCCAGAGCGAATTGTTTTCATCAGCCAGTAGCTCTGCAAGCTGTTTTCTCTGATCGGCGCTGAAGCCATACTGCTCTGCCATTTCATCGGCGGTCTTGTGGCTGACCGTGATATAGAGATAGGTCTGCGTGACGGTGGTTTCGGTTTCCACGATATTGCCGTGGCCGTCATCGGTTTCGGTTATCACCGTTTCGGTTTTACTTTCGGTGCGGGAGCCGATGATGTTCATCGCCCAGAATATCTCTTTGAGCAGCGCCTTTTTTCCATCGTCCATAGAAGCTACTTCCTGCGGATCGTCCGGGTCGGTGGTGGTCTTGACCGCATAAACGGCAAGCACCTCCTTCCAGACGGCGCGGGAGCCGGACATTTCCAGAACATCATAGCTGACGGAGGCTTTTATGCTTTCGAGCTGACCGTCATAATCGGTATTGATTTCACGCACAACCTCGGTCATGGGCTGGCCGCCCGTGTCCTCGCTGGAAAAGAAGATACCGAAGCAGGAGCCGACAATGAGCGCGATCAGGCAGATGACCACGATAACGACCACCGCCACCCAGCCGCCTGCCGCGATAGCCGCAACCAGCGCCTTTGTCGCGGCAATAATTGCCTTGACCGCTGCGATAGTAGCCTTTACAACCGCCTTTGCCGTTACAACTGCCGCTTTCGCGGCGGCTCTCGCTGCCTGTGCTGCCGCCTTTGCAGCCTTCGCCGTTGCCTGTGCGGTTTTCTGTGCCGCCTTTGCTGCCTGCTGCGTGGTCTTGATGGTGGTTTTTGCCGTCTTTTGCGCGGTCTTAATGGATTTCTGTGCCGTCTTTATCGTGCCTTTCGCGCCCTTGGCCGTTGCTTTCCCCGTGGAGCGCGCCGTTTGCTTGACGGTGCGCTCTGTTTGCCGTGCGGTCTTAACGGTCTGCTTTCCGGCCTGCTGCGTGCTGCGCACCGTCCGGTTCGTCTGTCCCCGTGCAGAGCGAGAGGCTTGGCTTGCCGTTTGCCTTGCGGCAGACGGCGGTTTATCGGCGGCTTTTGTTGCTTTTTTGATCTCACGATGCTGCCGGTAGGCTTCCTTGCCCTTGTTCACCGCTTTCTTTGTGCCGGAGGAAACGGCGCGTCCGGTGTCCTCCGCGACATCCTGCGCCGCGTATTGAATCTTGTCCTCCGCATATTCGGTCGGGCTTACCTGACCGTCATCGGAAAGATTCTGCACTGTATCCTTGGTGCGGATAAAAGCGTCCTTCATGCGCTCACCGGCAACTGCGGCTTTGTCCAATACCTTGATGTCCTTGACCGTTTCCCGTGTTTTTATCTTGCTCATGGCGACCTCCTTTCCCCGTGATGAGCCGCGTCATTATTCGCTTATGAGCTTGGCGACAACGACAAAGCGCCCGTTGGTATGGGTGTATTCGCAGGTGGAGAGCGTAAGCAGCCTGTCGCCGTATTCGGCGGTATAGCCGGTGTCGTAGGCGCTTCTTGCCATACACTCAGAAATGAACTCGTCGAACTTTTCTTCGTTCATATCGGTGTATTCGTTGTAGCGGAAGGTTTCATTGTTGGTGTCAAATGAAAACGCCGCAATGACCCGGTACTCCCCAAAACCGAACAGCGTGTCAAAGCGAATGACGGGGTGCTCGTCAAAATATGCCTTGTTCGCATAGTTGACGAGAGAGCTGAACATGGTTTTGTTTTTCATGTGATGTCCGTAAATGACGATATTGTTGCTTTGATCCACCGCGCAGGCTTCGTCCACATAGGGAACGCCGTAGTCGCTGTAAGTCTTTTCAAAGCTGTGTTTCAGGTAATAATCCGGGCTGTTTACCGTCTGCATGACGGGATAATCCAGATTCGTTCCGTCTATGGCGATCCAGCCGACAAAATCATTGTTGAGCGCATACAGCTCGGCGTACTTGGCATAGGCCGCCTCCGCTTCGTTTTTCGGTTCCTCCGGCAGCTCCGTACCGGGAGCCGGGGTCTGCTCCGGCGCTTGCGGGGTATCTGCGACAAGCTGCGCAAGCGCATCAAAATCCTCCGCGCTCCGCCTTTGGTCGTCCCATTGCCAGTAAGCTGTCATGCCGGTAAAGGCGGCGCACGCTGCAAACAGGACGATCAGCGCAATACTGATGATTTTCTTTTTCTTCATAGTCCATCCTCCGTAATAAAAGTAAGAGGACAGGCCGTTAAGCCTGTCCTCCGGTCGTAAACACGCCCTCGCCGGGGCGGGTGGTCATAAGCTGATAGAGCTTGGTGTCCTTTGGGAATCGGTTGACAAACGGCACGAGCGCCGAGCCGTACTTGATAAGCCCGCAGCCTGCGTCTGCGTTTGTGATATAGCTCATCTGCTCGTTTGAGATGTTCAGCAGCTTTGCCAGCTTGTCGCGGTCGGACGCCGCCTGATTGAGCATCACGATAAACTCGGAATTGGAGAGCATGGTGGACGCTTCAACCGAATCCAGCAAATACTCCACATTCTGCGTGATCGCGGTGGGATAGGCGTTGCGCTTTCTGAACTGACGCCAGGCGCTGTTAAAAAACTGCGCCGAGAACTCGTTGGAGAACACCACATGAAATTCGTCGATAAACACATGGGTGCGCTTGCCGAGCCGCCAGTTCAGCGTGACGCGGTTGAGCATAGTGTCGGTGATCACCAAAAGGCCGGAGGGCTTGAGCTGCGCGCCCAGACCGTGAATATCGAATACCACGATGCGCTTGTCAAGGTCAACCGTGCTTGCGTGACCGAAGATGTCAAGGGAGCCGGTGGTATAAAGCTCCAGCGACAGCGCGATCTCCTTTGCCTTTTCCTCCGGCTGCTCCATGAGCTTGTCGCGCAGCGTGCAGAGGGTGGGTATCGTGCCGGTTTCCTTTGCCTCGCGGTAGACCGCCGCCGTGCAGCGGTCGATGATGGACTTCTGCTGGGGGCCGACTCCATCGCCGTCGATCTGCTCGATGAGAGACATGATAAACTGGCTCTTTACGACGATCGGGTTGTTCTCGCCGTAGCCGTCCACCATATACATCGCGTTGAGCTTGTCCTTGCCGCCTGCGGCAACGCGGATAACCGAGCCGATGTCGCTGCCCATCGCCTCCACAAGCGGCGCATACTCTCCTTCGGGGTCGCAGATGAGAATATCGTCATCGGTATTCAGCATAAGGAAGGTAATGGTTTCCTTTGCGGAAAACGATTTGCCGGAGCCGGGAACGCCCAGCAAAAACGCCGACTGATTGAGCAGGTTTTCCTTGTTGCACATGATAAGGTTATGGGATATGGCGTTTTCCCCGAAATAGATGCCGCCGCGATCCATGATCTCCTGCACCTTAAAGGGCATAAACACAGCAAGGCTTTCGGTGGTAAGCGTTCGGAAAGCGTTGATCCTTCTCACGCCGATGGGCAGCGCGGTGTTCAGCCCGTCAAGCTGCTGAAATTTCAGCGTTGCCATCTGACACATATGCTTGCGCGCGGCGGAAAGGATAGCGTCCGTATCCGCGTCAAGCTGCTCCTTGCTGTCCGAAGTGATAACCATTGTAATGACCGCAAACATCATGCGCTGGTCGCGGGTGGTCAGATCGTCCAAAAACTCCTTGCTCTCCTTGCGTTGAAGCTCCATGTCATACGGCACGACAGCGGAAAAGTTGTTGCTCTGATTTTGGCGGCGCTGCCAGTTCGTGATGTTCGTCTCCACGCCGAGCAGACGGTTTTCCACCTCGCGCACCGCCTCGTCGGTGGGGATCGGGATGATGTCGATAGAGAGCATCATGTTTCGGTTGAGGTCTGTCAGCTCGGACACCATGCTGTCCTTGATATACGAAGCGTAGTCTTTGAGAAAAAGCACGCGCCCGTATTTCTCGCCCAGCTTGAAATAGTCGCTGTTCTTTTCTATGCTGTCCGGGCAGATATAGTCGCGGAAGTCGTGTCCCTTTTTCATCATGTCCCGCGCGTCAAAGTGAAAGTCCACTTCTTCACCGGCGCGGTAGAAGTCGTGCAGAACGCGCAGCCGTTCCGTTGCGTTCATGGCTGCGCATTTGGAGCCGAGCGCGGCGAAGTGGGAGATGAGGTCTGCACCGATACGGGCGAAATAGGCGCGGGCTTCCTCAATATCCTTTTTGGCTGCGGAAACGGTGATATACTTCTCCTGCATAATGCCATTCGCGCCGGTCGCCTTATCCAGCAGCATTTGGTTGTATTCCTTGCGGTACTCGTCCAGTCTGTCCCCGCGCAGGGGCATAAGAATGGAATCCTCAAAATCCGCCTTGTTCATCCTGCGGTTGTTGATAGTGATTTTTGTGATAGCTCCGCTGTCAAGGCTGTTCAAGAGTTCGGAGTAGGTCAAAAACATACTCTCCTTATCCTCGCGCGACGCCACCTGATAGTTGATGTCCGAAAAGCGGAAGGTCTGAGAAAACTTATTCCCGACCTTGAATATCCCGTCCGGCCAGATACAACTTATGGGAATCACATCCTGCACCTTGCGGGGAACACGGTACTTTTCCTTGTCCTGCTTGATGCTGATTTTCAGCGTTTTAATCATTGGCTTTCATTTCCTCCTTTGCGTGGTTTTCGATGGTATCCTTGAGTGCTTCGTAGTAAAGATTGACCGGCTCGAATTTTATCTCCTTCGGCTCGATAAATTCCGAGCGCAGCCACGCCCATATAAATTGCTCCGCCGTCATGCCGTGGTAAGTGATAAAACCCAGCGCGGCAAAGGGCGCAGCGCCTAAAATACACATCCACGACACCGTTTCGGTTCCCACATACGGCTTCAGAATGAAATACAGCCCCACGGCGACGCCCAGCGCCAGGGCAGAAAAAATGAACTGCCTAAGCGACAGTCCGAAAAACATGGATTCGGTGTAATTCCGAATCTCTCTATTGATTTTTACCTCCAACGATCATCACCTCATCTTTCCGGCGCATCTTTTTTCGGCGCTTTCGGCTGGAGCTTGACCGGGCTTTCGCCGCTTTCGGGGCGAAGAAACTCCATACGAGAGGCGGCATAGATAGCATTGTCGTTGAGCTGCCGCTGCCATGCGCCCTGCGACGGCGACCATTTGAAACCGTTGCCTTTTAATGCGCTTCTTTTCTGCTCGTCAGGCTTCTCGTCAAAGAGAATTTGCAGCCTGTTTTCCTCGCTGTTCGCCACAACCTCGCCGCCGTCAAATGTCCAGCCGACAAAGCCGACCTCCTGATTGACGGTCAGCTTTTCAATGCGCTGCTTCAAGCGGCGGATCTCCGCGCTGTTGTTTGTCAGCGCATAGGACGGGAACGGCTGCTTATCCCACGAATACGCCTGTCTTACCGATTCGTCCAACCGTGCGGCACGCGCGGCCTCCATTCCCGGAAAGCCCTCGCAAGTTCCGTTCTTGCGGTAATAGGCGTTGACCTCCTTCATATACTTCTGCGATTTCTCGCACATCTCCAGTTTGTCTTGCAGCTTTTGGATCGCATTCGGATCGTCGCTGCTGATGACTCGGTTATCCATAATCTCATTCCTTTCTGTTTTTGGACACAAAAAAACCGCCATCCTTGCAGATGACGGTTCTTTCAGCAGTTTATTCGGTTTTCTTTTATCGCAGCAGCCATCCGTAATCCCGGCGGCAATCTACGACATAATCTACATACACGGTATTGTCGCGCACTTGGTAAATCATCAGATACCGCTTTTCAAAAATGAGATAGCGGTATTTGTTTGCCGGGAGATACTCTGCGGTCAGCCACGGACAGCGAAACGGCATTTGATCCAGAGAGCTTGCCGCTTCTTCAAGCGAAGCGACCAAACGCTCCGCCGCATCCGGGCTTACCTGTGCCAAAAAAGCGGCGTGAGATACCAGCATTTGCGTCGCGCGTTTGGATACAATAACTGTATAACGCTCAATCGGTTTCTCCATGTGCCGCCTCCTTTATGGCGCTGCGCATCATAGAAGCAACCTCGCCTACGGAATAGCCCGCTTCTCCGCGAAGGCGATCCTCCTCCACGGCTAAAAGTTCTTCACGGAGCTTCAGCATTTTCTCTCTGCGGTCAAACGCCGTAATATCCATGACGACCAAATCGCCCTCGCCGTTTTTGGTCAGAAAGACAGGCTCTCCGCTTTTCTTGCAAAAGTCAGCGATCTCGTTGTAGTTTTGCCGGATGGCGGCAGACGGACGAATATTCATAACAACACCTCCAAAACCAATGGTAGTAATATTCTACCCATATTATACACGATTTATGCTATCGTGTCAATAGGTGCGCGAAATATTATAGCCCCATCATCTCCCTCACAATGCGGTCAGCCATTTTCACGCTGCCGACAAGCACGAGCATATTGAATATCAGCTCCCCGATATAGCTCCACACCATAGAGGCAGCCGCTGCGTTTGGATCAACAACGGGCGGTGAGCTTGCAAATACTGAGAAGATGATGCAGGCCAGCACGATGATCGCGCCCTCAAGACATACTGCGGCATAGCTTTTGAGAAAGCTCTTGCCGATGTTTTGGCTTGGCTCTCCGGCAAAGGATGACAGCGGGATCGGCGCGATGGCGGTATACATATACAGCTTAAAAAATCTGCCGTAAACGCTCAATATCATCAGGAACGACAGCACCCAGATGAACAGGCCGCCGATGAGCGTGACCGCCCATAGCGGGATACTCTCAAAGAAGCCGCAGTCCTCAACCGCCGTGACGATCTCTGACGGCAGAACGGTCGCCTGCGGCGTACTGAAGCCCGCCGCGTTCATAATGGATGAGATAACGCCCTGGACGATTGAAAGCAAAGCTAACATCAGCTCCATGCCGTAAGTGATAACGCCTTTTGCAAGCGCAAATCGGATAAAGAGCTTGAGCGCGTGTTCCGGTTTTTTCACTTCGGCAAAGCTGCCGCAGGTTTTGACCACGCCCACGACAAAAAACAATACCAGCAGAGCGTACCCGATAGCCTGCAACGCGCCGTGGATATTAACGACAACATTCCAGATAGAGCCGCCCTTGAAGGTTTCCGGCGACTGCGTAATCAGCATCCATATTTCGGACAGCTTGGCGTTCCAAGTTTCCAGCGCGTTTTCAAGGTTTTGGACAATCCAGTTGTCTGACAAGGTTAAGCCCTCCTTTCCGCAGAATAACGGACGGATGCAGCAGCGCATCCGTCCGTTTTCTGCTTGTCAGTTCAACCGGCAATCAGAGTAAGGATTTCTTTTGCAAAAGTGATGATGACGCCGCCTGCAAGGGTCAGAAAGCCGTTGGCGCGCTGGGACGGGTCGTGAGATTTCAGAGAAAGACCGATCTGCACGATGCCGAAGCCGAGCAAAATCATACCGATGGCACGAATCAACCCGAAAATGAAGTCGGAGAGGTTATTGACTACGGTGATCGGGTCGCCTGCCGCAAACGCGGTGGTGGCGCAGCCCATCACAAACGCCACAGTCAAAATGGCGGCGCAGTAGAAGCGGAAGCCCTTTTTCACCTTGCCGGTCATGGGCAGCTTTTCGGTGGTTTTCTTGTTCTTGTTCATTGCTCATTTCCTCCTGTTGTTTGAAGTTTTTTGAAATAATCCTCCATTTCCTCATCGGAAAGAAGTTCGTAGTTATCCGCGCTTGCGTCCACCTCATAATCAACCGCCTGTGCAAGCAGGTCGGGGTCAAATATGATAGACGCAATGCTGCGGGTGTCCTCGCCGTGACGGTACGGCTTTGCCTTGCCGTCCGTGGTAAGGGCTACATTGGGATGGCGCAGGATGTCATACTTGAGATCCTGCACGGGTCGCTCGCCGCGAATAAAAAGAAGCGCGTACTTGTTGTCCAGCATACGCACTTCATCGGGGGTCAGCAGCTCGCGTCCGGCAAGCTGCCAGTTGGTGGAGTAGCTGCCGTTATGACCGCGCGACTGCCCGTAGGTGTTGGTGTCGATGGTTTCCTTGCCCAGCAGCTTCGACACATACTCGTGCGTGCTTTGCTCGTTGCCGCCGAGATAGAGGAACTCATCGCAGTTACCCACGATGGATTCCCATTGCTTTTCAAACAGGGCTTTGAGCTGGGCAAGGTTCTGAATGATAATGCTCACGGAAATCTCTCTTGAACGCATGGTGGAGAGCAGCTTGTCGAACTCGTCCGGGAGCGCAACATTGGCGAACTCATCCATGACAAAGTGGACATGGACGGGCAACCTGCCGCCGTGAACGATGTCGGCCTGGTAATAGAGCTGCTGGAAAAGCTGGGTGTAAAGCATACCTATAATAAAGTTGAAGCTCGAATCGTTGTCCGGGATAACCGCAAACACCGCCGTTTTCTGCTCCCCGATACGCCACAAATCCATTTCGTCCGTCTGCGTGATACCCGCAAGAGAGGTCAGGTTGAACTTTTCCAAACGGGACACAAGGGTGATCTGAATGGATTTGAGCGTCTTGCCGCTGCCGGAGTGGTAGGCGCGGTAGTATTTCAGCGCGATATGCTCCGGGTTACGCATTTCCAGCCGTTCAAACAGCTCGTCCAGCGGCGACATATATTCGTCGTTGTCCTCCCGTACCTCTCCGGCGCGTATCATCTCCATGACCATCGGGAAGTTTTGCTCGTCCTCCGGCGCTTCGTAATGCAAATAGAACACCAACGCCAGGAGCAGCATCGTCGCCGCCTGATCCCAAAACGGGTCTTGGCTTTGACTGCCCTTCGGCGTGGTGTTCTTAAACAGGTTTGTCACAAGGCGCTGAATGTCGTTGTCATCCCGCAGATAGACAAAGGGGTTGTAGCAATGGCTCTTGTCCATATTGATAAGGTCGATCACCTTGATGTCGTAGCCCTTTGCCTTTAGCAGATTGCCGGTGTCGCGCAGGATTTCGCCTTTTGGATCTAACACGACAAAGCTGGTGTTGGCGTTCATGACATTCACTTTGCCGAAAAATCTTGTTTTTCCCGATCCCGATCCACCGCAGCACAAAATATTAAGATTGCGTCGGTGCTTTCTGCCGTCCAGCCCGATGGCGACATTCTGCGTGAGAATTTTGTTTTGCGTTTTCTCCCTGTCTGCGTATTTCTTGTTGACCGTACCCGGCACGCCCCATTTTGCCGAGCCGTGTTCCTCCCGCCGACGATAGTTTCGTATCGTTGACAAATAGATGCCGATTCCCATACCGTAGGCAAGAATGAAAATGAGGACAGTTTTTAAGCTGTCCTCACACCATTCTATATGAAACGGATTATTGAACACCGTTCCGAGGTTTTCAATGAGATTCGGCAGTCTGTCAGCCGGACTCTGGTCGCCGCCGAAAGCCGGTGCTATGAGCAGCGCCAGCCATACAACGGGAATAATACCGCAGGCATACAGGATAAGGTTCTGCTTGGACAGCTTATCTTGCCTCACGGTCTGCCTTTCGTTTTTCCTTTTTTGTCGGGGCGTCGATGACCTTTAAGATGAGTTCGTCCACATCCTCCGTGGGCTTTTCCTCGCGGATCAGCTCGTTTCGGAAGGTCGTAAGGCCGTTTACCATCAGGCGGTGGTCGAAATCGTCCACCGTGATGACCTTCTTTTCATCGCACATAAAAAGACCTCCTTTTCCTTATCTCGCGCCATCATCGCGGCTGGGGGCTTTGCGCTGCTCCAGCACAGGAGCCATATCCCGCGAAATCTCGTTTGCCACATCGCGGATTTTTCCAAGCTCGGCGCGAATACCCTGCGCGTCCATCTCCTTGAAGGCTTCGGGCAGACGGTCAAAACGGAAGGTATCCACCGCGATGCTGTTGCGCTTGCACAGCATATAGGAAACGCAGTAGGCGGTAAAGGCGCAGTCTGCGCGGTTGTATTCGCCCCTATCCATGTGCGCGTGGGCCAGCTCCTGAGAAAGCGCGCGGAAGATGTCGGGCGCGTCCATGCCCTGACGGATGAGGATGACCTTATCCTGCGGCTGGTAAGCGGCGTACACATTCTCCGGCAGATTTTCGCTGATGGAGATTTTGCAGGGCGCGTTGTTGATGAGCGCCTTGAGCAGCAAGCGCGGATCGTGAGAAACGGCGGGCGCTGCCTGCTGGCGTGAATTGGTCTGTGAGATGTCAAAGACCTTTTTGGCGTTATACCACACGCCCACGCTGCCGTCCTCGCGGGTGTACTCGTCGCCCGGCTCCAAGATGGTAATGCCGGTCGCGCCCTTTTTCACATAGACATTGTTATCCTTCCAACCGTTATAATCGGCAAGACGGGTCGCTTCCGGCATCTGTATGGTGATAAGCAGCGCGTTTCCGACCGAGTAACGGTCAAATCGGCTCTGCACATCCAGATAGCCTTGAAACACGCCGCCGTCCTTTGCCGCGTCCTCGGCGGCCCGGTCGATGAGCGCATAGGCGTCGGCGCGCTCCTGTTGCTTTCGCGCCGCCCATTCGTCCTTGTTAAAGGGAACGAAGTCCTTGTTGTTCGCCGTTTCGCCTGTTTTCTGATCCACAAAAATATCGTCAAAGTTGTTCATGCCTTATCTCTCCTTTGTCTTTTTGGTTTTCTTGCTCCGGGGCTGTTTGTGCTGCGCGGTTTTCTGCTGTGTGGTTTTGCTCTGACCGCCGCGCTCATCCCGCGTCTGAGCCGCCTTCTGCTTCTGCTCCGACCGGATGCTGCGTAGCTCCTCACGGACGGAGGGACGCTCCGGCGAAGCGTCAGTACCCCTTGCGGCCTTGTCTTTGGGCATTGAGGTAGGCTCGGACTGACGGGACTTCGCATTCCGGGCCTCGGTGGGGTTTTGCGTCTGCGCCTGCTCCGCCGTGGGCGACGGCTTTTTCATCAGCTCGTCCACAAAATCCTCGCTCCTGTCCGGCGCGGTGCGCTCCGGTTCGGGAATATCCTCCGCGCCTTTGGTTTTGGTTTTCGTGATCTCGGTTTTGACCGACGCCATATCCACAGTCGCCAGCTTAAAGCGTTCAAAGATGTGGTTGATTTTCGCCGCATCTTCGGCTTTCGCCATGATCTCGGTCATGCCGTCCAGCGGATTCTTGTCCTTCAAAACGCAGTAGAGGATACCGTATTGCTTGGCGGCCTCGCAGAACTTTTGCAAATCCTTGTCCTGCACGGCGAATACGCGCAGCTCCTTTCCGCTTCTCAGCATAGAGGACAGCCGCATTTTCCCTTTGGTGCGCTTTTGGTCTTTGAGAATTGCATAGAGCATAACGGCGACCTGCTTTGCGGCAGCGCCGGACAGCTTGGCGGCGACCTCAACGCCGTTTAGCGTCATTCTCACGACCTGATCCGCTGCTTCTCCTGATGTGTTCATCTGTTTCCAACTCCTTTCCTTCGATTTTGTTTTGCTCCTGCCCCAGCGCGGCGAGATTTTCCTTTATCCGCCCGGAGCGTATGGCGATATTCTCACATAGCGACACCTCCTTTCGCAGCGTTTTCAGCTCGCCGGATATTTGGGCGATACGCGCCCTGATGTCGGCGGCGGCAGGCTCATCGCCATTTCGAACGGCTTGCTTTAGTTGATTGCGCAGCATTGTTCGCTCGGCAGACAGGACGGGGATTTGCCCGTTTTTCTCATCGCGGTAGGCGTTCAGTTCCTCCGCCGTGGTGATTCCCGTTCTGCCGAGAAGCCGCGCTTCGGCTGTTAGCCTGTCCAACCGGATAACATCCTCCCGTAAAAAGGAGGACACCCGCTTCACGGAAGTCGGGTGCTTGACGATAATGTGCAGCTCATAGCAGTACCGCAGATACAGCGCGTAGATACCCTTCGCTTTCGGGTATTTCTCAGGTCTGTACCGCAGCCTTTTTCTGGCTTCGGCGGTGGCGTCCGGGAAGGGGTATTGCTTCTGCACATTCTGCAAGATGCGCTGCGTGATCTGCTCCGGTGAATAGCCGTCGCCCAGCGTGGAGAGCCGGATGTTCTTGTCGGCAAACGGCGCTCGGATGCTCGGCCTGTCACGCAGCTCGCCGTTCTTCTTATACAGATACAGCTCGTAGCCCATTTCCCGCAGCGTTTTCCAAAAGCCTTTTTCGGTTGTGTTGGCAAGGATGGCGCGGTCAATATCCGCCTTTACCATGCCGGGATAGGTGGGCTTGCCGTTTTTCTCCGCCTGCCACATAGCGTAATGCTTGCCGCGCCCTCCGGGATTCTCGATAACGGACAGCTTTGCCTCCCGGCATAGCCGGTCGGACACCTCGCGCATACGGCGGTAATCCTCGTGGGAGTTGTAGAACTTGTAGCCGTCTGCAAAGGAAACGGAGTTGATGACAAAATGGTTGTGATAATGCCCGGTGTTGCAATGGGTGGCAACCACCACTTCAAATCGGTCGCCCCACAGCTCCTTTGCCAGCGCCACGCCGATTTGGTGCGCCGTCGCCGCGTCCACCTCGTCTGCCTTGAACGATTGATAGCCGTGATAGCAGAGCCGTCCGTCCGTTTTCTTCCAAAGGCGCTTGGTTTCCATAAACTGCGATACCGCGTCCTCCTCCTTGCAGTTCAGACAGGACACATACTCGCGCTTCTCGGTTTTCATCTCATCGGCGGCATATTCCACCACGCCGTCGATGGCGTGCAGGGCCGCCTGTTCGGGACGCGCCGCCTCGGTGGTCTTTTCCGGGTTACGGGCATAGTTTATTACCTTATCCACGCGCCCCTTGATGGGCCAGATAGAAGTGACCGCCATCAGCTTCCCGTGGTCGTGTAAGCGTCCACGATCATCCTTTCCACGGCGCGGTTATCCTCCAAAGCCTTGCGGAGCTGCGGCACATCCAGCAGCCCCTTCGTGTGGGCGATTTTGAGGATTTGGTCGATGTTGATCCCCACGCGGCGCACCTCGTAAATAAGCTTTGGAATATCCGCACCCGGCGCTTCCTTGATTTCTGCGCCGCTTACCGCCGAGCGCACAAATCCGCCCAAAGACAAGTGAGCCTTCCGCGCCTTTTTCGTCAGCGCGGAAAGCTCATCCTTCGTGAAGCATACCTCCAGTCGGCAATTTCGTTTTCTCAATTCACATCATCCTTTCAGCGGGGTTTCAGGGGCGCAAAGCCCTTGACAAGCTGAATCCGTCCGGACGGATTCGTTGCTTGTTAAGACAATGCCGCGCATTTCTCCCGCGTATATTCCAGCATATTGTCGAGCGTCCTTTGAACATCCTCAATGGAAAGGCGCGCTTCGTTGACGGCGATTTGAATGTCGGAAATGAGTTCCGAAAGACGCTCGTTTGGATTCTCAATCTCGTTTACTTCAATAGAAACTTCGTCAATATCGTCATTATTAAAGTCGAGCATATCCGAGCTGAAATAGAGATCGCCTGCCAGCTTTTTCGCAGCCTTTTCGGATTCGGCGGATAGCGTTACCGTCTTACACGAGGTTGCCGTCAGCGTAACTTCGTAGTTTTTCATTGTGTGTTTTCTCCTTCTTGATTTGATAGATTGTTGTGTTCGTCAGCGGGATAAATCGTCTTTTTTCATCATCCCGATTTTCATTTTGAGCCGGTCGTTTACATCCTTTCCGTACCTGGGCGGCTCATCGAACACCTGATACCGCCCGTTCAGGCCGGAGATAATGCCCGCAGCAGCGCCGCGCCCGATCTCATCGTTGTCGAGGTGCAGCCGCAGCGTTTTAACGCCCGGATGGTCTTTCAAATACTGCTCCAGCGCAATCGGAACAACATCCGTTCGCTTGGTTTTATACACACCGGCAAGGGAGAGAAGATGGTTTTGCCGCCAGTCGCGCCCTTCAAGCAGCTCCAGCGTTGCAAAGCTCAAAAGGTCGATCGCCGATTCAAACAGATGGACGGTATCGCTCTCGCCGGGGATAGCAAAGGAATAGTGCTTATCGCTGCCGGACAGATCGCCCTTGTAGTCGCCCATCGTACCGCGCACATTCCCATAGCGCATCTTGCCCTGCGGGTCGTAGCCGATAAAGACGGCGTTATGATAATCGCGGCTTTCAAACAGCAGCTTGTTTTTCAGACAGTAGTCGATGATAACCGGGTGAATGCCGCGCCCTTTGAGATACCGTATCACGCGGTCGGCAGTATCGTTCAAAACCGGCAGCAGCAGCTCGCGCGGCTTTTCGTCCTTCTGCCTGTGAAAAACGGGCGGTTTTACCGCCGCCCGTCCGAGAATCGTTTCCACCGCCTCAATAAAAGGAATGTCCTTGACCTTAATGAGATAATCCAGCGCCGTTTTGCCGCCGACGCCGCGTGAAAACCAGTGCCATTTCCCGTTGCTGATTTTCAGCGAATCGTGTTCGCGGGTGCAGTAGGTGCTTCGCGCAACTCGTTTGAGGTTTTGCGGCTCATAGTTTTGCAGATAGGTCAGTAAATCCATTTCCTTTGCAAGCGCAATGTCCTCCGGGGATACATAGCTCAAAAACACCGCCTACCTTTCTGCCTGTGATTTCAGAAAGTCCTCACGGATTACCTTGTTGGCGCGACATTCAAGCGTGTCGCGCACCTCGTTCATATAGCCGGTTTCACGCTTTTCAAAGTCCTTGAATACATCGCCAAGGGGACTGGGGGATTTGAGCAGCGCCCGGCATTGCTTGTCCGACAGGTCGTTTACCTCCAGCGTCATCAAAATATCCTCCCGAACGGTGTATTCGTAGGTGTGGTTGAGGATTTCTTCGGGCGGCTGAGAGAGCAGCCAGCCGCGATATTTCTCCTGTTCCTCAAACATCTTTTCATAGAGCCTTGTGTTCAATTCTTCGTTTGTCATTGTATTAACCTCCGTTCTGAAATAGAAAAAGCCGGGGGATTTTCAATCAAGAAAACCTCCCGGCTGCATAGCAGGCAGCGCAGAAATATCCGCGCCGCCGTTATCTTGCCGTTATCTTACTGATTCATATTGTTTCCTGCGCCTGCGCTCTTGTCCCGTAATTCGGGCGGATCGTCCTGCCGTGGCGGAGTATCTCGTCCAGCGTTACCGGCTCATAATTCCAGTACATACAGCCGACATTGTAAATCTCGTTTCGGACGCCCTGACGGTTCAGCGCATCCGCAAAGTCCACCTCCCAATCTGCTTCGTCCGTGAAATGGGAGTGGCCGTGCAGATGGATCGCCTGATACCGATGCCCGTTATACATGGGAATGAAATAGTGAGAAAGGATGCAGCGCCGGGTCGTGCCGTCCTCCAGGGTAACGGCAATATCGTCGTAGTCCTTGATTCCAGCAAGCGCGTCCTTTGCTCTTGCGTTGTGCAGAAAACGGTCATGGTTGCCCTTGATGAGAATGATTTGCCCGTTGAGACTGCGAATAAGCGCCGGTGCGTCATCGTTTCTGCTTTTCCATATCATATCGCCAAGCACATATACCAAATCGCCGCGACCGACCTTCGCATTCCAGCGCCGAATCAGCTCGGAATCCATTTCCTCAACTGTGGCAAAGGGGCGGCTGTCAAATCGCAGGACATTTTCGTGTCCGAAATGCAGGTCGCTTGTGAAAAAAATCTTGCTCACATAAAATTTCTCCTCTCTGTCTTTTTATCGCTTCATCACTTTTTGGAGCAAATCCGCAATATCCTCCGTAGGCTTGCCGTCATGCAGGCATTTGTTGTGAAAGAACATCAAGCCCTCGCGCAGAAGTCTGACCTCCGCCGCCGTCAGCTCTATGACGCGCTTTTCTTCCTTTTTGCGAAACAGCATCGTATTCGCCTCCCTCCGCCTACATTGTACGGAGGATATGCGGAAAAAGCAAATGTGCAAATCGTTTTTTTACCGTTCGCGGTCGCTTCGCTCTACCGGCGCGTCCTTCTCGCCCTCGTCAGGACATTCATCGGCAATCTCGTTATCGCGCTTATCCATGTTGAGCAGGATATTGAGTTCGTCCAGCCGCTTCATTTTTTCAGCCAGCTCCGCCTCCTGCGGAAAGGGCTTCTGCACCTCAATCTTGGCGTTTTCCATCTGCGTTTTCGTGTTTTCAAGCTGCTCGGCGCAGGCGGCGAGCCTGTCCGGGAACGCTTCAAGCGCGTTGTCGAGCCTCTGGATGTTGCCGAAGATGTCCGTGCCGAGCGCGACGGTATGCCGCAGCTCTCCGATGAACGCCACCTTAAACTCGCGGCTGAAGCTGTCAAAGGACAGCTCCATCGCAAAGCCCCGATACTGGCCAAGCGGCACAGCTTCGGGGCTTGTCATGGCTTTGCAGGCGGCAAGGAGCGCCGCGCCCGCATCTTTCTTTTCAGCATAGTGCTTGCCTTGAATGACCATGGGCGAAAAGCCGTCAGCGTTTGGCTGCGTGTTTTCGGTGAGCCTTACGCGGTCTGCCTCGTAGCCCCTTATGCGCTCCTCCAGAGAGCGCAGCTTCTGCGGCAGCTCCTTGATAAGCTGATCCTCCAGCGCATACCGCTGACTGAGGTGGTTGGCTTTGAGCAGCTTCAGGCGCGACACATCAATATCTAAATCCATCTTTTCCTTGATGTGCGGGTTGCCGGTCGCCAGCGCCTTGATTTCCGCATAGGACAACGCCTGCTCGTCCACATCCTCCGCAGAGCGCACCGGGCTTTTCGAGGTCATAATCTGCCCGATAAACTTCTGCTTGGATTCGACAAGCTGATACAGATAAGCGTCGAAGGTGTTTTCCGTGACATAGGAGTAAATTTCCACCTCCGGGTTTTCGTTGCCCTGCCGGACGATACGCCCCTCGCGCTGCTGCAAATCTGCCGGACGCCACGGGCAGTCGAGATGGTGCAGGGCGATGAGCTTCTGCTGCACATTGGTTCCGGCTCCCATCTTTTGCGTGGAGCCGAGCAGCACGCGGATCTGACCGGAGCGCACCTTGCCGAACAGCTCCTTTTTCTTTGCCTCCGTTTCAGCCGAGTGGATATATGCGATCTCCTCCGCAGGGATGCCACGGGCTATGAGCTTGTCGCGTACATCATCGTAGACATTGAATTTGCCGTCCCCGTGCGGGGTGGAGAGGTCGCAGAAAACCATCTGCGTGGAACGCGCCTCCTTCGTGCGCTCCCATATCTCAAAGACATTCTCGGCGCAGGCGGCGGTCTTGCCGGTTTCGTTGTCGGGCAGCATTTCGTTCATCAGCCGTTGGTCGAGCGCCAGCTTTCTGCCGTCGTTGGTAATGAGCAGCATATTGTCCACGCTGGAATCCACCATCTTTGCCCGGACGCGCTCTGCGCGCTCGGAGAGAGAGGCTACCATCTCCTTCTGCTGTTCGGACGGCTTCAATGCCACCGTATGATAATTTGCCTTCGGCACGGGCAGCATGAGCATATCCGCCGTTTGAATATCCGCGACATCGCGGAACATCATAATGAGTTCGGGCAGATTGTAAAACTTGGCAAAGCGCGTTTTCGCCCGGTAGCCCGTCCCCTCCGGCGCAAGCTCTATGGCCGTGACCGTTTCGCCAAAGGTGGATGCCCAAGCGTCGAAGTGGAGCAGATTGTTTCTTTTCAGCGTGTTGTACTGGAGATATTTCTGCATGGTATACATCTCCACCATGCTGTTGGAAATGGGCGTGCCGGTCGCAAAAACAACGCCGCGCCCGCCGGTCAGCTCGTCCAGGTAGCGGCATTTCATATACAGATCGGAGCTTTTCATTGCCTCCGTCTGCGAGATGCCGCCCACATTGCGCATTTTGGTAAATGCGGCGAGATTTTTGTAATAGTGCGCTTCGTCGATAAACAGCCGGTCGATACCCAGCTCCTCAAAGGTAACAAGATCGTCCTTTCGCGTCTGGTCGTTGAGCTTCTCCAGCTTTTGCTTGACGGTTTTCTTGCTCTTTTCAAGCTGCTTTACCGAAAAGCTCTCGCCGCGATTTGCTTTGAGTTCAATAATGCCGTTTGTAATTTCTTCAAGCTGCTGCTCCAAAATCGCGCGCTGGCACTCAATGCTCATCGGTATCTTTTCAAACTGCGAATGACCGATGATAACCGCGTCATAGTCGCCGGTTGCGATCCTGCCGCAGAAGCGCTTGCGGTTCTTTGCCTCAAAGTCCTTTTTGGTCGCCACCAAAATGTTGGCGGAGGGATAGAGCTGCAAATACTCCGAAGCCCATTGCTCGGTCAGATGGTTCGGCACGACAAACAGGCTCTTTTGACACAGCCCCAGCCGTTTGGATTCCTGCGCGATGGCGACCATCGTGTAGGTCTTTCCGGCTCCCACGACATGAGCCAGCAGCTCGTTGCCGCCGAGCATACCGCGCGCCACAGCGTTGATCTGATGCTTTCTGAGCGTGATTTCGGGGTTGATACCCGCAAAGGACAGGAAGCTGCCGTCATACTCCCGCGCACGGTTGGAATTGAACTTGTTGTTATACAGGCTGCAAAGGCGCTCACGGCGCGACGGGTCTTTCCATATCCAGTCGGCAAACGCGGCTTTGATAAGCTCCTGCTTGCCTTGGGCGATGGCGGTTTCCTTGCGGTTGAGAACGGCTTGCTTTCGTCCTTCTGCGTCCTCCACATAGTCGAAGATACGCACATCACGGAGATTCAGGGTTTCCTCGATGATTTTATAGCCGTTGATCCTGCTCGTGCCGTAGGTGTTGTAGGCTTTGATGTTGCCCCGGTCGTAGCTCTTGCCCTCGATGTTCCATTCGCCGGTGTACTCCGAGAAGTGGACATGGATATTCCATCGTGAGTAACGCGGCGTGGAGAACAGCTCAAACATGAAGTCCTCAACATCTCCTGTCGGCAGCCAGGTCGCGCCGAGCCGGACGCTGATCTCGCTTGCGGTCAGGTCAACCGGCTGCACCGCCTCCAACGCCTGCACATTGGCGGCGTAGTCCTGTGGGTACAGCTCGGCGCTGCGCCTTGCCCAGTCTAACTTTTCGCGCACATTGCCGGACAGATATTCGTCTGCCGTCAGATACTTGGCGTGACCGTCGTTTTCCGAGGTGTGCATGGGGTTGAGAAAGATAACGCCCTGCAAATCCGCAAAGATTTCCTGCTCGCTCTTGCCGGTAAGCTGCTCCATATACGCCATATCCACCTTCGCCTTTTCGGAAAGGCTGACGGACAGGGCTTCGGAGGCGGTGTCCACCGAGGTAACGACCCGGCGCTGCTTGATGGTGCGCTTTGAGAACATATCCGCCTTACGGACAAAATTTCCCTCATCGTCCAGCACCTCCAGAGAGGACAGCAGACAATAGGAGCTGTCGGTGGAAAAGGCCGTGTTGTTGGCGCGTGAGGAGATGAGGCCGTACTTTTTGCTGAAATCGTCATACAGCGCGTTTAGCTTCTCCTGCTGCTCCCGGATTTCGCTGTCGGGGTAGTCCTCCGTCTGATACTCGATGAGCGTGCGCACACAGTCGCGTATGGCGATCATGCCCTTGATGCGGTTTTCCGCAGTAACCGATACTTCTACGGGATTCATGCGGCTGTTGACGCGGTAATAGAGCTTGCCGTCCTCCAGCGTAAAGCTGAAATTGCGCACGGCGGGGTCTGCCGGAATGGAACGGTCTTCCTCCGCTTCCTCCAGCTCGCTTATCTCATAGTCGGTGACTTCTGCGTGGATATTCTGGATCGCGTCCGAAAGCAGCGCGCCCAGCTCCTGTCCCTCGTAGGGGACGCAGGCGCTCTCCGGGCCGAACTGTCCCGATACCATCTGCATCTCGCCTAAGATCATCTCCGGGTTGTTGATGAAATACTGATTCATCACAACGCCGTTTTCGTCCTTGCCGAGATGCACCCAGTCCGGCTCGATGTCTACAAGCCTGTCGCGCTTTTGGAGGAAGATAATGTCGCTCGTTACCTCCGTTCCGGCAGCAGACTTGAAGGTGTTGTTGGGCAGCCGGATCGCGCCCAGCAGGTCGGCTCTCTGCGCGATATATTTCCGCACGGCGGGGTTTTCCTTATCCAGCGTGCCTTTGCTGGTAACAAAAGCGATAATGCCGCCCGGCCTGACCTTATCCAGCGTCCGACCGAAGAAATAGTCGTGGATGAGCCAGTTGTGCTTGTCGTACTTCTTGTCGGGTACTTTGAACTGACCAAACGGCACATTGCCGATGGCGGCGTCAAAGAAGCTGTCCGGGAGATCTGTTTTCTCAAAGCCCTGCACGGCGACGCTGCTCTTTTGGTAGAGCTGCTGCGCGATCCTGCCGGAAACGCTGTCCAGCTCCACGCCGTACAGCCTGCTGCTTTCCATGCTGTCGGGCAGCATACCGATAAAGTGACCGATGCCGCAGGACGGCTCCAAAATGTTGCCGGTCTTGAAGCTCATGTTTTCAAGCGCCTGATAAATGCCGCGAATGACCGCAGGCGGGGTATAGAACGCCGTCAGGGTGGATTCCCGCGCGGAGGCGTATTCGTCCTCGGACAGCAGGGCTTTCAGCTCGCCGTACCCGCTGTGCTTTTCATCGAAGCAGTCGGCAAGGCCGCCCCAGCCCACATAACGGGAGAGGATTTCCTGTTCAGCCGGTGTCGCAAAGCGGTTTTCTTCTTCGAGCTGTTTAAGCAGCCGGATGGCGGCGATATTGTTCCGAAAACGCTCGCCCGGCGTTCCAACGCCGAGCGCATCGTCGGCAATGCGGAAATTATGGCGCTGCGCCTGTGGTATCTCCGGGTGGAGGACAAAGCTCTGCGCGCGCGGTTTGCGCTGCGGCTTCGGCGGCTCTAATGCGGCGGCTTCCTGCTCAACCGGCGCTGCATCCTTTTCGGCTTTCTTGTCGGCAAACTGTTTGTTCAGCTCCGCAAGATAGCCTGCCGCCTGCCATTCGCTGCTAAATTCTTCGCCGACGCCATCCTCGTCCACATAGTAGCCGTCTTGCAGGTCATCCCAAATCCCATAAGCGATTCGCGCGCCCCTGTCCAGTTCGACAACATGGAAGCGTTCATCCGGGGTTGCCTGTTCAGGCTCGTCGATTGCAGAGGGTATCTGCTCCGGCACAGGCGCGTCAATGATTTCAAAGCCCTGCGGCGGCGGGTCAAGTCGTTCCGCAAAGTCCGGCGCAATCGTGCTGCCGTCCTCATGGCGGTACACCTTGATGCTCATGGGCGTACCATAGTGATTTTCCTCCATGATGTCGCGGATAAACTCTGCTTCGTCGATATATTCGATGCATTCACCGACTTCGCCGTTTGAACCGAGGTATTCGATGCGCCCGACCGGGACGGATTCAACCGGCGCGTCCTTGTGCTGTGAAAGCAGCAGCTCGGTGCGTCGCTCGTTTCCGCTTTGCTCGGCAATCACAACATCAAAGCCGCGGTCATTGAGCATATCCGTATAGGTGGAAAGACGATTACCGGGGACGCCGCACATCGGAATGCGCTCATCGGCGCTTACGGCGCGGCTGGTAAGCGTAAGCTCCAACGCCTTTGCCACCGGCTCTGCGTCATCGCCCATAACCTCAAAGAAATCGCCCACCTGATACAGCACGGCGGCGTCCGGGTAGCGTTCCTTGATTTCGGAATACTCCTGCCACGGCGTTTTTTCGGGAGCGTTGTATTCTTGCAGATTGCTTTCCGCTTCGGATATGAGTGTCTGCATGGTTTCATCGGTTCTGCCTATCCTGTCGGGGTGCGGGTCGGCGTACTCGCTGAGAAATCCATCATACTCCGGTGTGCCGAGGTCGATCAGCTCCGTGTAGGCGGCTGAGTCCAGAAATTCAAAGAACTCCTCAGTCGTTCCGCTTTTGTCCCTTGCCTCCTGTATCAGCTCATAGGGAAGCTGCATAACGACAAACTGACCTCCGGCATTGGCGTCCGGGTTATAATAGACGGCTTCAAACATCTGCCTGTCGGGACGGTTGAAATAGTAATCGTCATCGCCTATCGGGGTGGTGTTCGGATTTTCCGTTCTTTCCTCAGCAGGCAAAACCTCAACCAACAGATGGTCGTTCAGCGGATTTTCCTTTAGGCGCTCGTCGAACTCCGCGCGGGGCAGCTCCTTGTTGATAATGGGGAAAGCCGGGTCGAACAGCAGGACGGTATCCCCGTCAAAAGAGAGGATTTCATACTCTGCCGTTCCGAGATAGACGGTATCGCCAAGAGAGAAGCGGTATTCCTTTTCCGGCTCCAGCGGCGGATTCAGCTCGTCATAGGTCGGCTCCAACGGCAAAGCAATTTCCGTAGAAAGCTGTGCAAGCAACGCCTCGGCGCGCTCCCGGTGGTGGGTATGGTTGGAGATAATGCCGGTCAGGGCTTCGCGCATAAGGGGCAGGATATAGTTGCCGTCAGATAGCGTCCATGTGGTTTTGCTGCCGATGGTAAACTGGTTGGCACAGTCGAGCAGCACATATTGATTCAAACAGGCGTCGGTGTTGCCGAGCTGCGTCTGAAAGTCATTGTAGTCGCGGATAAGGGAACGAAACTCCTCGCTTACCTTTCCGCGCTCGGCACGGGCGGCATTTTCTGCGCGATAAGCCGGATACCTCTCCTTATCCTTCGGGGTGAGATAGCGGTCGGCGGCAATCAGCTCTCCAATACGCTTCTCGACCTTTTTCCATGAAAGCTGCACAGAGGCGTCTGGATTTGAAATACTCCCACGGCTGATCTTGATACCCTTGCCGTCGTGAGATTCGTCCAGCTTGCTGCCGATTACAGCGGGGTATGCGCCGCCCCAGCCGTATTCGTTTTTGAGCATGGCGGCATTTTCAGCCGCACTTTCCTTTTTCAGATATTGCTCGTAAATGCGGAATTTTCCGTCCTGTACGCCGCTGCCTCGAATGAGTACCGCGTCAACATCCTCTTGTGAAATAGCAAAAGCGGAGGCTTTTTCCGCCTCCGCTTCCGCGATGGTATTCTGTTGTTCTTCAACCGTGGGGAGAGGTTCTCTTAGCTGTAAACCAGCTCCGTCAGGACGATCTCCTCCGCTGCGCTCCTGATGTTGTTCATCATCTGCACCCATTTCATCTGATCCGATGCTTTCAGACTCTCCGTCACGCCCTGTGCCTTCGCCATCTGCGCGGTCAGGCGTTCCATCATCTCCGTTGCCTGCCGGTCGATCTCCGTCAGATGCGCGTTCAGCTTGCCCGTCAGCAGCATCCCCGTGTAAATCCCGTCCCTGTGGTCTTTCAGGTAGCTGCGCCGCAGCATTCCATATTTCCCCAGCGTCGGACTCTCCGGCACGGTCAGGTCGGGCAGAAGGTAGTCGCCCTGCATTGTATAGGTCAGTTCCATATTCTTGACTCCTTTCGGTAGTTTTGTTTCCGCTATCATTGTAGCCGGAAGTCCGGTTATCCGCAAATGTGCGATTTTGCTTTCTTTCCTCCATTTGCAGATTTTTGACCGTCGCCCCGATCTCACGCAATACCATTTCGGATATATCGCTTGCCGCGCCGCCGAGAATGGCAACGGTCTGCGGGGTGTTGAAATCAAGGACGCGAACAAAATCCTCGCGGTCAAAATACTCGCGCGCGTCCATTCCGCAGCGGGTCAGCAGCATAAAGGCGACGCTGTTCGTAAGCGCCGTTTTCAGCCATACCTCGGTATTCAGCTCGTCCAGCTCATCTAAATAACTGTCGCCCTTGACGATAACCAGGTCGGAAAGATAATCTGAAAGGTTATCCTCGACCGCATTTTTCGCTGTGCCGAGCAGGATGGAGGCAAAGCCGGTCTTTTCCTCAATTTCTCCGAAGCTGTTTTCCAGCGCTTCGGTAACGGCTTCCTCGTACCTGTCCTGCATCTGCCAAAGAGAGATATGCGCGCCAACGCGGGTATTGGTGTCGGATACATCGAACACATGGCGCAGCCTGTACGGTATATCCTTATCCGAGAGTAACGCGATGCCCTTTGTGCCTTTGTTGACCCAGCGCCCCAAACGGTTCCAGGTTTCAATCTCCGCGCAGGCGGTGGCGTTAGGCTTTTGCGCGTGAATCAGTATCTGGTCTTTGAATTTGTACTTGTAATTGCTGGCGGCGGTCGTGAGAAAGCTCATCCAGCTATCTGGATTTTGCGTAATGTCGCGGGCGGTATGCTCCGCCATGCCGACAATGATCTGATACTTACTTGCCACTCGCATGACCTCCCTTCAAGGAAATGTTGACGCATATATCCATACAAACGCCGGGCGAGAACAGAGCCATCGACGCCAGCAGTCCGTTTTTCGCGTTGGAAATCTTGGTTATCCGGCTGTTGAGCTGTGCGACGGTCGTGTTGACCTCCGCCTGAGTCGCGGCGTAATAGTATCCCGCCGTGTCGCTGCAAACAGGAAAGCCGCCGCAGCGCAGGGCGTTGACCGTTTTGCGGATTTCCGCACCCTTTACATGAAAAACGGCCTCAAGCGTTTTGCTTGAAGCCGCGTTTTGCCTGCCTGTGTGGTGGGTGCGAAGATACCTGCACAGCGCAGTTTCCATATTCAATTCAGACACGGCGTTCCTCCTTATCTTGCGTGTTCTTTCACGGGCGGGTGTTTCTTCATATACTCCTTCAGCGTGCAGCTTACACCCTCGTAATTCCAGTCCTTTTCCGGGTCAATATCCCGATAGGCGTTGTTGATGGCGGGGCTTTTCTCCAAACGAATCGGTCTATTGGAAAGAAGCGTGCCCCAGTGATTGACCATGATCCATTTACCGATTTGGACGGGATCACCCCGCTGGTCATCGTCATGGCGCACCTCGTACAAATACATTCCCTTGGGAACGGTATCTCGGTCTATGCGGGCGCAGGTAAAAAGCATTGGCTTGTCCAGCACCGTGACCGATTCAAAGGTTTCCTTTGTTGCGTCTATTCCACCCATATCCTTTACCTCGCTTCCTCTCTCTGCGGCTGCCGTATGGGAAACTCCCAGCCGTAGACCTTGCCGATCTCATCGCCCAGGCGTTTGGTCACGCGGGTAATGTCGGCGCGGGTCACAACGCCGTCATAGATTTTTTCTTTCAGCCTGTCGATCTGCTCCTCGGTCGCGCCGTCCTTGTAGGTGCGGTAGAGGTAGTGATTCGTACCGTCATGATGAACGGCGTCGCAGCGCATATCCCCGTTTTTGTCTACATACCAGGTGGAATAATCTGTGTCGGAATACAGACAGTCGCGGATGTTGCCGCTTTTGATCTCCTTATACCCGGAAAAACGCCCGTTCCAGCGCCCTAAATCCGCGATAACCAAAATAGGCTGTGAAAGCGGAATGTTCAGATTGCACCTTTCATCGTCCAGATAGTCGCCGTTGATTTCATACATCAGCTCCATGCGCTCATACTCGGTTTTCTCCGGGTATTCGGCTTCAAGCTCATCCTTCCAGTCCTCGTAATCCAAGTCATAGTTGCTCCAGATGAGATGCCTGTTATCGCTCATCGTGCGTCACCTCTGTCTTTCTGCTTCATTTGGATGGGCGTACCGTTTTCATCGTAATTCTTCGGGTCGGCGGCAGGCGCGTCCCAGCCGAACATAGAGCCTGCCAGCATAGCCGCCTCCTGCGCCTTGCTGACTCCGTTTTTCGTGTTGCGGTCATCTGCGAAAATGCGGTTTTCAGTTTCATCCACGCTCGAAAACTCGCCGGGGAAATAGCCCTTTTCTCCGCGCTTGATAACGATCAGCTCTCCGCTTGACGGCAGAACGGAATGGCAGCTTTCCGGCAGAGAGGAGCGCAGCGGTGTGATCTCCGCGCCGTTTCGCTCCATCAGCTCGGCCAGCTCACAGATGTGGTAGAGGTTATTTCCTACCTCCAGGTGGTAATCGTCGATATACCGGCAGGTGCGATCGTTCTTTTCGCCCCACGAAGATGTGATGCGAATTTTATCGCCGTCTTGCAGGCGGAATTTCTCTTCATAATGTGGCGTGATAAACCGAATACCGCGTTCCGCCTGCTTCAAGTGCCTGTCCAGCCATTCACGGACATAGCAATAGCAGTACAGGTTGTACTCGCCCTTGTGCGGGTTCAGCCGCATCAGATAGGCGTATTGGTCGGTATTGACGCGCACTCCATACTCACGCTCATTCCCCAAGCTGTCTTTTCCAAAAGAGGCTTCGGGATGAGAATTGCAGTATTTTGAAAGCGCCGCGCGGTTATGCAGGAAATAACCCTCGTCCCGAAATCCGTTGATAACCTCGTCAAATTCATCCTTGAACGCCTGCGTCTTGAGGTCTTTGCGAAAATCGTTCCAAGAGGAAAAGAAGCCTTCGCCGTTTGAATCCATATCGGCTCTCAAATATCCGATGAAGCCGGTCTGCATGGAAATTTGCTGGCTTTGGGAATAGGTGTAGCTTCGCTCCGGCAGGGTAACAGGGCGAATATACAGGGTCGTATCATTCATTATCTCTCACGCTCCTTTTCTTTTTTAGCGGGCGGTGTGTCTTGTCCTTTGTTCTGTTCAAGCGTCTGCTTGCGCGCCTCCCAGTATTGCGGATAGTATCGCTGTGCGCTGCCGTCGATCAGCTTTTCATATTCGCCCGGCGCGTAATACTCATTGACCGGCGCGGTAAAAAGCCCCTTGTCCATCAGCTCACGCAGCGCCACGGCAGCGGCGCAGTCCTCCTCAAAGCAATACCAGCCGCATTCAAAATATGCGCAGTCAAGAGCAGCCTTTGACAGCGTTTTACGGGCGACATCCATACGCGCCATGATCCCGCCGTGTCCGGCTGTGCTGACCGAGTAAATGCCGGGGGTAAGCATATCGCAATGCTGAATCTCTCCCCATGGGGAATATCCCGGTTCTGTCATCATTATCGTTCACGCTCCTTTTCCTTCGGCTGCTTATCCATGCGCTGCCGCTGTATTTCAAGCTCCTGTCCGGCACGCTCCAAAAGGTCTTTCTCAGCCGCCCCGCGGCTGTCCATATAATGACCCCAAAAGTAGTTGTCGCCGTTCTTGCACTCCCATGTGACATACATCGTGCCGAAGCGGGTTTGGTTTTCTCCGATTACAAACTCCGTCTTGCCGATATGAATGGAATCTGTAATGAGATAATCGGCGTTTGTGCGTGGTTCCATATTATCGCGCCTCCTTGCTGCTTTCTTTTTTGCTTCGCTCCTGCTGAATGGCTGTAAGCCCGTGCTGCGCCCATGCAGGCAGCTTGTCCGGCTCCATAATGCCTAAAATGTCCCGGCGCTCGAACCGCGCCTCCTTGCCGCTGTATAAATCCTTGCAGAAAACCGCAGAACCGCGGCTGTGCGGGCTTGCGCCGAAGCCGCCCAGACAGAGCTTTAGCTGCCGCGTTGCCGCACGGTATTCCCGGCGCAGGATTTCCGGCTTGATGACGATGATTCTTCCGTTCAGATCATCGCTGTGCGTGATGGGCGTGCAAACCTCGGCGGTGATCGGCGCATTGTCAATGCCTTGAAATCTCGGCACGAACAGCTCTTCGCGGGTTTTCTCCGCCTGCGCCGCCACACGCTCCCCGAAATACTTAACGATCTCCGGGTAATCATCGCTGACCAGCACATCGCCGTACCGTTCAAACAGGTCGTTCCATTCCCCGATGGCGGTCATATATTTTTGTCCGTTTTCATCGGCTTGGTTTTCGCCTATCACGATCTCGCGGTCGCCAATTTTAATGGCATGGATGATCTCATAGTCGCCGGCCATGCGTTTATCCTCATTCACTTTCTTTCCTCCTTTCGTTTCAATAAGTAAAGGGCGGCTCGAAAGCCGCCCCTTGAAACTCACTTCTTGCGTCTGTTACGGATATACAGGAATACCAGCCCTGCTACAATGAACAGAACAAGGCCGATCCCGATCATGGTTTTTGCGTCCATGCTTAATCCTCGCTTTCTTCAGTTTTCTTTTTCTTGCGGAAGCCAAAGAAGGCTGTGGCTCCGATACCTGCAAGGGAAACCGCACAGAGCGCCGCCCACAGTCCGATGTTCGTGCTGTCTCCGGTCTTGGGAATGTCCGGCGTAACGGGCTTCAGCTTGTTGTAGAACTTGGCAACGGTGGTTTTGTCTGCAAACACCGTGAGCGTGATGTCATCGGGCAGAACATACCTTGCGTTTGCCTCGCCTAATACCTCGGAAATCACATACTCTCCGACGCGCAAGCCTTCAATGCGAATCTCGCCGTTTTCATCGGTCACATACTCTTTGGAGAACTGCTCGCCCGTGGCGCTCACGCCCGTGACCTTGAAGGTAAAGCCCTTTACGACCTTATCCTCAGAGGTTTTTTCGATGCGGATGCTGCCTCGCTGCGCGTCGTTGACAAAGCCCTTTCCGGCTTCATTTTCAACCGTAACGGTCGCGCCGTTTTCGGTGATGGCGAAATAGTAGGCGTTTTCATCAAGAAGGAAGCCCTCCGGCGCGGTCTTTTCCTTGACAAAATAGCCGCCGTAGAGGAGGTCTGCCATCTCGTACACGCCTCCGGCAAGCTCGGTCATTGTGCCGAGCAGCTCATCGGCTGCGTCAAACACCTTGTCTCCGTTGCTATCCGCATAAACCTCGAACACAGCGCCGGACAGGTGGTTATCGGGGTAGTCTTTATCTACCTTTGTGAGCTGCACATTGCCGCGAATACGGGTGTTTTCGATTTCCACCTCAATTACCGCGCCGTCCTTGTCGATGACCGCGTTGTAAACGGTATCCGAGAGAACAAAGCCTGTCGGCGCTTCGATTTCACGGACGGTATAACTGCCGTAAGGCACACCGGTAAAGGAAAAACCGCCGTCCTCCGCAGAGGTGGCGGTCAAAAGAGCAGTTTCGGCGGTAAACTCGGTTTCATCGCTCTTAAACAGACCGACGACCGCGCCGCCCAGCGCCTTGCCGCCCTCGTCCTTTTTCAGCCCGTGGATCTCGCCGCGAATCAGCTCGTTCTCGATGGCCTTGCCGTCATTGACCTTGATCTCCACCAGCGCCGTGTCCTGTCCGGCATAGTCAAATGCAACGGCATACTTCGCATCAGAGATGAGATAGTGGCTGTCGGCGGCGATTTCCTTGACATACAGCTTTGCGCCTACGGGAATATCCGTTACAAAGCTCGCCCTGCCGTTTTCATCGCAGCCTGCGATCTCCAGCAGTCCGTCAGCCGGAATCACCGTGCCGTCTGCGGCGGCAATGTCCTCGGCGGCATAAAGCCCGAAGGATACGGCGGTAATTTCGCCGTTTGCGCCGATGCCGAACAGCTCGTCGGTTTCAAGCGTTTTGGATAGCTCCACCTTGACCTTCTGGCGCTCGTTATAGAAGCTCGCTGCCGTTTCGGTAATGCTCACTTCCTGCCCCGCATAGGTCAGCTCGGCGGTGTGGACTTCTCCGTTTACGACCATGCCGTAGGGCGCTGTGATCTCACGGATTTCATATTTTCCGAGATAGAGTTCCTTCGTTGCGGCGATCCCGTCTGCGCCGGTGGTAACGGTGTCTACGACCTCGCCCTTGGCATAACGCAGCGTGCCGTCCGGCGTGATAATATCCTCGGCGGCTGTGATCTCATAGACTGCTCCCGCAATCCCTTTAACCTCGTAAACAGGCTGATACACGCCGCTGCTTTCGGTGACGGTGGAGAACACCTCGCCGGTTTTCGTGATATTGATCACGCCCTTTTGCGCCATGTTCGGGCGCTCGACTACAACAACGGTAACGGCGCTTTCCTCGCTGGAATTGTCCTCCGTCACATCAAAATACACCGGCTCGTCGTTCAAAACATAGCCGTAAGGCGCGCTGACCTCGACCAGCGAATAGCCTTTTCCGTAGGGCAGCTTTTCGGGCGTCACGAGATAGCCGTCTGCATTGGTGTAAAATACATCAATGGTGGTGGGCGTCGGGTAGGTGTAGGTCATTTCCACTTTGCTGCCGTCCGGGTTGTAGATTTCAAAAGCTGCACTCGCATAAGGAATGACCTTGCCCGTTTCCGCATCGGTCTTGATGACCTTGATATAGCTCTCGAAGTTGGCGTTGTTGATGAGATAGCGGTAGGTCGCGCCGGTCTGCGAGATATACACATCAAAGTTCGGCATCAGCTCTCGACCGTCCCAGCCTGACACCTGATGCACCGTATAAATGCCATAGGGCAAATTCTTGGTCTGCGCAAAACCGTTCTCATCACAGATGAGATAGTCGCGCTCGGTTTCTTTCGCCGCGTCATAGCTGCCTGCGGATTTAAGATAAACCGCAAACTCCGCGCCGGATTCGGGCGTTTCGATCTGTGTGCTGCCATCGTCCGTGTGCTTGATAATGGCGATATTGCCCTTGATGATGGTTTCGACCACATCCAGGGCGGTGCTGTTCAGCTCGACGGTATAAAGCTCCGGCTCCGCGCCCACATGGTAGCTTGTGCCGTCCAGCAGATAGCCCTCGGAGGGGTTGATTTCGCGGATACTCCAGTCCGAATCACAGACATAATAGCCGGTGGTAAACTGACCGTTTGTGTCCGTGGTATAGCTGTCGATGAGGGTGTCGCCCTTATACAGCCCATAGGTCGCGCCTGCAAGCGTGGCGTCGCCCTGCGGCAAGCCGGTTTCGCTGTCGGATTTGGTAAGCGTGACATTGAACTTTTTGAGGATGTTCGTAAAGCTCTTATTCGTCACGCTGTTCCATTTCACCGCCGCCGTCTGCTTGTCCGGCACTACATAGCGAATTGCTGTATCTACTTCCTCCAGCGTGTAGCCCGTGCCGATGAGCACATCGCTGAAATACGCCTTGCCCGAACTGTCGGTAACGGCGTATTCATCGACCGCAAGCCCTGAAAGAGAAATGCCGTAAAGGTGGAAGGTCACGCCCTCGTTCAGCCCATCCTCGCTGGTTTTGGTAACGACAAGGTCGCCGCGTTTAAGGGTGTTGTTGAAGTTTACGGTGGCAGTCTGCCCGCTGACGATGGTAACGCGGCGGGTTTCCTGCGGCTCGTATTTGTCGATGGCCTGCTCGGTAACGGTGTAGACGCCGGGGTTGAGGTCGGAAATCTCGATCACGCCGTTTGCGTCGGTCGTTCTTGTGGTGTTGACGCCCTCGCCGGAAATCGTGAAGCTGATACCGCCCACCTTGCCATCCTCGGAGGTTTTGATGAGCCGCATAGAGCCGGTCATGACCTCAAGGCTCATATATCCCGTCACGGGATCGTCTACGGTCGCGCCGTAGGTGGCGAAGTCCTGCGTACCGCCGCCTGTCACGCCGTCGCCCCATACCACAACGCCCCTGCGCGTTGCATTGTTCTTTTCGGCGGTAATGGACACAGCGCCGGTGGGCGCGGTATCGCAGGAGATGGTAAGCTGATTGCCGCTGACCGAGAACTGAATACCGCTGATATTGCTGGAGAACTTGAAATTGCCCAGCACGCCGTTGGTATCGGTAAGGGTAACGGAGTAGTTCGTGCCGTTCCATTTCAGCTCGTAGGAGCCTGCGGCGGCGGAGCTGCGGTTGAAAAAGCTGGGCAGCATGGTGTGCTGCTGTACCGCGCTTTCGATCTGATCGTAGTAGCTGAAAATCTGACTGCGCAGCGGATGGTCGTCACGGATCATCTCAATGACATTGTTGTAGCCCTGCGAGCTGCCCCACACATGGTTAAACTGGCTGTCGCGCTCGCCCACGACGGTTTCCCATACGAGCAACTGCGTGGCGATCTGCGCGGCAAGCTCATTTTCGTCCGTTCTCCCGGTGTCGCCGTTGCCCTGCCAGCCGTACAGCATGATTCGACCGATATACGCCTTAATAGCGGTGGGAGAAATGGTCGGATTCAGGCTCGACGGGTAGCTGTCCCAAAAGCTCTCGCCGTAGGCGCTGTTTAGGTCGCCGGTGGCGCAATGCACGCCCGGCTCGATGCAGTAGACGATCTGACCGGAATAGCTGTCCTTACAGAACACCGACCAGTAGCCGTCCCGTCCGGCGCTGTTCCAGCCGCCCATAAGGGACAGGGCGGGGTGTCCCCACGCGGTGCGGTTTGCGCCGCCGCGAGGAAGGTCGTACATATACAGCGTCATTTCCTCCGTTGCGGCAAACGCTGTGGTTGCCAGTCCCGTAAACATCCCGACGCTCATCACAAGCGCCAGGAGCAGGGACACAATGCGTTTTCCTCTTTTCAAAATATTGTCCTCCTTTGATTTTGGGCAAAAAGAAAAGACCCACCGTGTTAAGGTGAGCCTTCGCTTTCCGCCGTTTGGTTTTACTGTGTTATGCGTACCCTATGAAAATTTCATGATTGCCTCCGCCCAAGTCCACCGACCATACCCAAATGGCGGTAAATCCGCTGTCAAGATACCAGTCCAGCCGGTCACGGATGTCGCGCTCCAGATAGATACAGCCTGCGTGCGCCTCAATGGGCGTGTCCCAACAGCCGGTCGCCGTGCTGTCAAGGGATAAGCCGATGCTTTGAGCGTAGTTCTTTGCAAAGCTGACATACCCGCTGACATCGAAAGCTGGCGTTGTCGGTTCCGGCTCCGGCGTTGGCTTGGACGGCTCCTCCGTACTCTGCGGCGGCTCCTCCGGCTCTGACGCAGGCTCGGACGGTGTGCTGACCGGCGTTTCTGTCTGCTGCGCCTGCTCCGTCTTTTCCGTTGGTTTAGAAGCCTCGGTTGCAGGCTTTTCGCTGCTTTCGGGCGCTGCCGTATTTGGGGATGCAGTCGATTCCGCTTCCGCGCTTTCGGATGGAACTTCCCTTACCGGCTCAAAAGAAGATGCCGGTGGCGTACTGCCGGTCATTCCTTCCGTTTCTTTTGTATCCCCGCTTTCCGCAGTTGTAGCTGTCGAAGCCTCAACCTCTGCTCCCGTACCGTATGCTGTGGAAGCGGGGTTATTTGCACAGGCTGAAAGAGAAACAACCGCAAGAAGTATAACAAGAATAAGCGCCTTTTTATTCATAACGGATTACCTCCATGTGTGGTTTGCGCTCTTATTATATAGCTCACGGCGTTTTCCCGCAAAGGTATGAGGGCTATTCTTTCTTTTCAGCAGGTACAGCCGGTTTTTGAGGGGGAGAGTGTGAGAGGGGGAACAGAACTGACAGCCCTGAAAATGGGCAGACTTGCCCCTTGTTAGGTCGTTTATCTTTCCTGACTTCTCTCTTTCTGCCTTTCCTGATACCGATGATAATATTCCAGCGCTTTGAGAACATAATCCTCGGTTTTCTCATAGGGAATGTTGGACGGGATATACTGCCGCAGGCGCTCCGCCTTAAAGGTAAACTTCTCCTTTTGATTCGGCTTTTCCTCGCTCATAATGGATTCAATGACATCCGGGCCGAGCTTGCCGTTCTTGGAAAACTCCTTCATCTTGATGGCCTGCGCCAGCGACGGCGTTGCGTCCGTGTAGGAAATGGTTTCAAGCAGCGCGGCTTGCTGCTCCTTTGTGAGATAGGACAGCTCCACAGCAGGACGGAAAGCGATCCGCCCCTCGTCCACCATATTCAGCAGGTCGGGAATCAGCTCTGTAAGGCGGATAAAGCGGAATATCTGATTTTTGCTTTCTCCTACCGCTTCCGCCATTTCATCCGATGATTTTACACCCAAAGAATTGTTCCCCAGTGGGGAATAATTTTCTTGTGCCGGTCTGCCAGCTTGTCTTTTCATCGCATCCAGCCGCATTTTGTAGCTGAACGCCTTTTCGCTTGGGAGAATCGTGGAACGCTGCAAATTGGATTCTACCATTAAAATAATGGCTTCGTCCCGCGTCAGCTCCTTGATCTCCGATTTGACGGTTTCAAGCCCTGCAAGCTCGCAAGCCTTTTTGCGGCGATGCCCGGACACGATCTCATACCGTCCGTCCTCCTTTTGACGGAGCGTAACGGGCGTGATGATACCGCGTTCTTTTACGCTCTGCACGAGCGCGTCCATGTCATCGTCCAATCGTACCTGAAACGGGTGGTCTGGAAAATCGTCGATCTCGGAAAGCGGGATGTCGTAGATTTTCGGGAGCCTGTTTTCCGCGCGTCCCGCGTCGCTCATAAAAAGCTCATCGAACGCCGTTTTCAGACCTAAATCGACTGTTTTCTCTTTGCTCAATCATCATCACCTCCTTCGTCAACTCCTCGTAGGCCGCCGCCACCTTGCCGCTTTTGTCGTGGGCGAAAATGCTTTTGCCCTCCAGCGTTGCTTCGGCGGCGCGTACCGAAAACGGGATTTCGGTGTCAAACACCTTTACGCCGCTGCCCGTCTGCCGCAGGGAAGCGATGATCGCCTTTGCGTTGTTGGTGCGGTTGTCTACCATTGTGAGCAGTACGCCGTCCACGCGCAGCTTTGGGTTGATTTGCCGCTTGACCTTGCCGATGGATTTCAGCAGCAGACCAAGCCCCTTTGCAGACAGAAAATTCGGCTGCGAGGGGATGAGTACGCTGTCGGCGGCGACCAGGGAATTGATGGTCATCATACCCAGCGACGGCATACAGTCTATCAACACATAATCGTAGTTCTTTTTTACCGCGTCCAGGCAGTTCTTTAATACCATCTCGCGGCTCATCGTGTTGAACAGACCGACCTCAAAGGCTGACAGCTCAATGTTGGACGGAAGCAGATCAACGCCTTCGCTGTGATGAATGATTCCGTAGTCCTGCGGCATTGCCTTGTCGTCCACGGTATTCTGCATGACCGTGGCAATCGACACGGGCAGCTCGTCCGGGTTTTTAACGCCGAGGCTGACGGTCAAGCTGCCCTGCGGGTCTGCGTCCACTAAAAGCACACGCTTTCCCATTCGCGCAAGCCCTACGCCGAGATTAACCGTCGTGGTCGTTTTGCCCACGCCGCCCTTCTGATTCGTGACGGCGATCACATGACATTTCTCCATGGGGTTTTCCTCCTTTCTCCGAAAATGAAAATAGCCGCCCACTTTTGACGGTGGACGGCTATGTAAGAGGGGCTTTGATTTAGCCCCTTGTTTTTACTCCCATTCAGAAACGGCGTTTTCCTCCGATTCGTAATCAAGCATCAGGTCTGCGGTATCTTCAAGGAACTCTCCCATGAAGATTTTGATCGCTTCCTCATACTCCTGCATTTCAAGAACAGACGCCGGAATCTCCAGCGCGATTAAATCATGCAACGCAAGGAGCAGGGTGAAAGCCTCCTTGTATTTCTGCACTTCATACAGCGCCTCAAAGGAGTGCTTTAATTCCCGCAGAGTATTCAGCGTGCCGGACACCTCATATACACCGTCCCAAAATTCAGAGCAATACGCCCCTGAAACTGTATTGAGTATGTCTGCAACCGGAGAATGGGTACCTGTTTCGGAAGTTGTTTTTTTGAGTGTCATAGACAATTCCTCCTATTTCTAATTCATACGAAGTCGTATGTAAGTCGTTATATTTCCCCGTATCTCAACAAGGCTCTTTACTGAGTTTGATAACATTTTTACAACAATTCGGGGTTTTGTCACGCTTTTTTGCTTCTCGGCGGAGGGCGGGCAAGGGTCGTGTTATCAAAGAAAATCGTGATAACATTTGCCCGAAAATAACAAAACGGCCGGTGTTTATCGCACCGGCCGTTTTGCCCGTAGATATGAAAAAACCGCGTAAACCCAGTGTTTACGCGGTTTTTTTCTGGCGGAGAGGGCGGGATTCGAACCCGCGTGGGATTGCTCCCAAACTGATTTCGAGTCAGCCCCGTTATGACCACTTCGATACCTCTCCTTATGCAATTTATGTCATCGGCGCGCCCGAAATTTTATGATTTCGAGTCAGTCCCGTTATGACCTCTTCGATACCGCTCCGTGTTGACAAATGGTCATTATGACCATTTATCATTATACTATCGGGCGGCCAAATGAGCAAGAGTAAATTTATTCGTGTTCTGCTTCGCCAAATACTGCGCTTATGCTGCAGCCGTTCACCGCCGCAGCGTTGGTTGCCGATGTTTTTATGCACTGCATTGCGTCTGCGAAAAGTTCCTCTGAGTTGCAGCCGTATTCGCCATTCAGCACAGCGTTTCCAGCAAGTATGTTCAGCTTCGCACCCGCATTAAACCCATTCACGGTTATGGTTAGCGCATCAAGCGGGTCGTTTTGGCGGCTTACTATGTATCCAAGCGCCGCTATGGCATCCGCCGCGGCAAGTGCGGCGTCGTGCCCATCCTGCGGTGCGGAGCCATGCGCAGCCTTACCCGCTATCTCCATTGTAAACCGTCCGCGATACCTTGGCAGTCCCGATTGAGTATCGCCATCAAACGGCAGCAGCAACTCCGCGTCCTTATGCGGCTTGTCCATGCGCATAACGGGTACATACTCATGCTCACCGACCGCACTTATGAACGTCCCGTTCGCCGTCTGCTCAAGATAATCAAACGCAAACTGGGCGTATTCCGCCGCACCAATGTGCAGTATGTCCTCATTTATTCTGAATTTTTCATTATGCACGGGATGCGTGCAGCCCGCCTTTTCATTCCTGCACCCTAAAAATACGAACAGCGACGATGGTATTCTTTCCATAATATATGCAAAGTCCTCGCTCCCCATCGCCTTTGCTGTCGTTTGTAGCACATCCTCACCGAAAAGCTTCCGCGCCGCGTCGCGTGCAAGCGCATTGAGCGCAGTATCGCGGTTATTCACGGCGTATCCTGAAAACGTATGCTCAAATTCCGCCGTGCAGCCGTATATCGCTGATGCTGAATCGGCTATATGCTCTATCATCTCAAGCGCAAGCCTTTGGCTCCGTATGTCAAGCGCGCGGAACGTGCCTTCCATGCTTACGCGCTCACATATCCTGCCGTCCACTCTTTCACTTTCGACTGTGCCTATGCTTATTACCAGCGGACTGTCCGGCTTATTCATGCGCGCCGCTATTGTCTGCACTTCCCTTATGACTGCCGCTGCCGCCGCAACAGCATCCCTGCCAAGCTGCGGCGTCATGCTATGCGCTCCGCGCCCGCACACGGTTATGCGGAAATTGTCGCAGCTTGCCATAAGGTAACCGTCCATTATGGCCATGCGGCCTGATTCCACCGTGGGCCAAACATGCATGCCCATTGCCGCGTCTATGCCGCCAAGGTAGCCGTTGTCCCAATAATAGTGACTTCCTACGAAGCATTCCTCTGCCGCCTGGAACAGCAGCTTCACCGTGCCGCGAAGCTCGTCCTTGTGCTCGCTCAGCAGCTTTGCCGCGCCAAGCAGCATCGCCGTATGGCAATCGTGCCCGCAGGCATGCATAACGCCATCGTTCTCACTTTCGAATTCAACCCCGCTGCATTCTTTTATCGGCAGCGCGTCTATATCCGCCCGCAGCAGCACGGTCTTTCCCCCGTTCCTGCCGCGTATGGTGCCTATGCAGCCCGTATAGTCGTCAAAGCGTTGCACTTCTACGCCCATTTCCTCCAGCTTATCGGCTATATACGCCGTGGTCTTGCGTTCATTGAAGGATAGCTCCGGGTGCGCATGTATATGCCGCCTTATGTTTATTATGTATTCGTTTATCTCGCCCGCACGGTAGGCAAAGTTCATCGTTTTCCCGCTCCCTTTCAGGTTTTGTATATTTTATCATTGCTCCCGCCCCATGGCAACAGTGCATAATCGCTGCATAATGCCACACTTTTTACGTATAGTTTCCGTGCCATTAGGGGTTCCATTTCCGATTGCAATGGTATATAATATACCATCATTAAAAGCTGCTAACGGGAGGACAGCAAGGCAACCTATGCGCACAAATATGCACAACTGCATACGTTATAGTGCCGATGCACTCAGGTGCATCTGTACACGGCCCTATGAAGGGGCTGGTTTTCGTCGGCTTTTTCAGGGGCCTGAAAACACCGCGGCGTTGCTGTGCTGTGCTTATGGCGTTGGTTTGCCTAAAATGGTTTAATCCTATTCGGCGGCATATTCATGCATAAAAATTAAACGGCAATTCATGGGCGGTGTCACTTTATCAATATTGACTGCTGCCTTTTATTTGATTATAATGTCATAGGAAGCGGCTGTGGTGGAACGGCATACACAGCGGACTTAAAATCCGCCGGCGAAAGCTTGCGAGTTCAAATCTCGCCAGCCGCACCAGGTCGCAGAAAAGCAGCAGATATCGGCTGCTTTTTTGCGTATTTGCAGCTTATTTGCGGCCGCAGCTTCCATTATGTAAACTAATTTTTTAAGGAGATAAACACAATGTCAACCATTTATACTTCAGCAGAACAGCTTATAGGCAATACCCCGCTTGTTGAGCTTACGCAAATAGAAAAGGAACTTGGCCTGAAGGCGAAGCTCATAGCCAAGCTGGAGCTTTTCAACCCCGCCGGCTCGGTCAAAGACCGCGTTGCGCTGGCAATGATAAACGATGCGGAAAAGCGCGGCGTGCTAAGCAAGGAGTCCGTAATAATCGAGCCTACCTCCGGCAATACGGGCATTGGACTTGCCTCCGTTGCGGCGGCGCGCGGATATAAGCTGATAATCGTTATGCCGGACAGTATGAGCGTTGAACGCAGGCAGATAATGAAGGCCTACGGCGCCCAGCTTGTGCTCAGCCCCGGCGCAAAGGGCATGCCCGGCGCGATAGAGCTTGCCAATCAGCTTGCCGCCTCAACGCCGAACAGCTTCATTGCAGGCCAGTTCGTGAACCCCGCAAACGTTATGGCGCACTATACCACAACGGGGCCGGAGATTTATTCCGCGACCGACGGCAAGGTGGATATATTCGTGGCCGGCGTAGGCACGGGCGGCACAATAACCGGTACCGGTAAATATCTTAAAGAGCAGAACAGCAAAATAAAGGTCGTAGCCGTTGAGCCCGCCACCTCGCCCGTGCTTTCAAAGGGCGTAAAGGGGCCGCACGGCATTCAGGGCATAGGCGCAGGCTTCGTGCCGGATATACTGGATACGGGCATATATGATGAAATAATACCCGTTAAGGATGAGGATGCCTTTACATACGGCCGCCTTATGGGCAAAAAGGAAGGCGTGCTTGTGGGCATATCCTCCGGAGCTGCACTTGCGGCTGCGGTGGAGCTTGCAAGGCGCGAAGAAAACGCAGGCAAGCAAATAGTGGTGCTGATGCCGGATACCGGCGACAGATATCTTTCCACCAAGCTTTTTGCAGCGGACGAGAATTGATATGCAGCAGAGCGCAAGAACTTACGCAACGCTGAAAAGCGACATGGCGGAATTTATCGATCTTTCAAGGATAGTACTGTATCCGGAGGTTTTTTCTCTCAATCCCGATGAATTCCGCGAACAGGCCAGCATGTATCGCATGCGGGCGCTGCTTATGGACATACTCAGCAGCATATACGGCGGCGGCGCTGAATGCGAAAAGGCTGCCGACGGGCTGTTTGCAAAGCTTGGCGAAATAAGGGCTACGCTTGAAACGGATATACAGGCCGCCTATGAAGGTGACCCAGCCGCAAAAAGCCGGGAGGAAATAATGCTGGCCTATCCTGCGTTTGAGGCCATAAGCACGTTCCGCATAGCGCATGAACTATACATGCTGGGCGTGCCGCTGCTGCCGCGCATGATGACAGAGCATGCCCATTCGCTCACCGGAATAGATATTCACCCCGGCGCAACGATAGGCCGCTATTTCTTCATAGACCACGGCACGGGCGTGGTAATAGGCGAAACCACCGTTATAGGCGAGCATGTTAAGCTTTATCAGGGCGTAACTCTGGGAGCAAGAAGCTTTGAGGTTGGACGCGACGGCGCATTGGTAAAGGGCAATAAGCGCCATCCGAACATAGGCAACAACGTTGTTATATACGCCGGCGCAACAATACTGGGCGGGGGCGTTTATATTGGCGACAACTGCGTGATAGGCGGCAACGTATGGCTCACGCAGTCCGTTGAGGCCGGCAAGACCGTTGTGGCCGCCCATGCGGAGATCACCACAAGGTAAAATAATAATCCGTATATTGCAAAAGCGCATGCTATCGAGCGTGCGCTTTTTTGCACCCATTATTACCGCAATGCATATGCTGTAACAAAGGGGCGCGGCGCGCCCTAAAACCCATCAAGGAGGAACAGAACAGTGTTATGTAACCAATGCGCCGGCTGCGCCTTAGCCGTGACCACCGCCGCGGCCGATACGGCCGAATGCAGCGGCGGCGTTATAGCCGCGGGAACGGTATGCACCAGCGAGATTTGCGGCACGTTTGACGCGCAGGCCGAATCCGGCCTTGCACGCATCAGTTTTCCCATTCAGCAATACAGCGAAGGCTTCTGCCCGTGCGAAGCTTTTGAGCAGGGGACGATGTTCCCCGAGCTTGTGCAGTGAAAGGAGGAACAGGAATGGATACCGCCCAGACCAACCTTTTTTACCGTATCAGTCAATATCGCTTTATGTGCGTGGAGCTTAATCTTTATCTTGACACGCATCCCAACGACGAAAATGCCCGCGCGGATTATCAATGCTATGCGCGCAGACTGCTCCAGCTTATTGAGCAATACGAAAGCGAATACGGCCCGCTGCTCAATTTCGGCCAGTCCCCAACGGAAGTGGGCTGCTATGTAATGTCCCAATGGCCCTGGGAATAAGGAGGAAAGAATATGTGGATATATACAAAACAGCTTGAATACCCCGTAAACATAACCAATCCTGACCCGCGCATGGCAAAGCTGCTGATGGCGCTGTATGGTGGGCCGGACAGCGAGCTTGCCTCCGGACTGAGATACCTTACCCAGCGCTTCACCATGCCGGACGACCGCTGCCGTGCCACGCTTAACGACATAGGCACAGAGGAATTGGCCCATTGGGAAATGCTCGGCACCATGATTTATCAATGCATGCGCGGCGCAAGCTATGCCCAAATAGACGAAGCCGGCATGGCCGGTTATTATACCATGCACAGCCGCGGCGTTTTCCCCGCCGACCCCAACGGCGTGCCTTTCACAACGGCATACATCGCCTGCACCGGCGACCCGGTAGCGGATTTGCATGAGGATCTTGCGTCGGAGCAAAAAGCCCGCGCCACTTACGAGCACCTTATGACCCTTACCGATGACAAGAGCATTCTTGACCCGCTCAATTTCCTGAGGGAGCGCGAAATAGTGCATTATCAGCGCTTTGGCGAGTGCCTTGAGATAGTTCAGGGCATACAGTCCGGCTCCACACGCCGCGTTTACAGCGCATCAATGCGCAGCGGCCGCTAAGCTTTAATTGACATACCCTCCCGCGCGCTGTATAATATTATTCAGATAGTTATGCGCGGAGGTACATATGAAGCATATCACAACCATAAAGACCCGTAATCTTTGCGAAAGCGCCAAGAATGGCGGCTGCGGCGAATGCCAGACTTCTTGCCAGTCCGCTTGCAAGACCAGCTGCGGTATTGCCAACCAGGCCTGCGAGAATAAGGAAACCAAATAATTCCGGGTATAGGAAACTAACTATGCCGCCCAATTACGGGCGGCATTTTTAGCACGAAGGAGAGAATATGATCCATCAATATAAGCTTGGCGGTTACAATATAGTGCTTGATGTATGCTCCGGCGCGGTGCACGCCGTGGACGACATGGCGTACGACATGATTGCCGCGTTTGAATCGGCTGACAGGGCGGACGTTATATCCGCCATAGCCGAAAAATATCCCAACGAAACCGCCGAGGACATTGCCGAGTGCTATGACCAGATAGCCGAGCTGAAGGCCGCGGGCGAGCTTTTTGCGCCCGATACTTTTGAGCCGATGGCTGGTGCGCTGAAGGCCAAAACGGCTGGCGTTATAAAGGCGCTGTGCCTGCACGTTGCGCATACATGCAACCTTAACTGCTCCTATTGCTTTGCAAGTCAGGGTAAATATCATGGCGAACGGGCCATAATGAGCTACGAGGTCGGCAAGCGCGCGCTTGACTTCCTTGTTGAAAACTCCGGCACGCGGCACAATCTTGAAGTGGACTTCTTCGGCGGCGAGCCGCTGATGAATTTCGATGTTGTGAAGCAGCTTGTAGCCTATGCGCGCAGCATAGAAAAGGAAAAAAACAAAAACTTCCGCTTCACGCTTACCACGAACGGCGTGCTTATTGACGACGACGTTATAGATTTTGCCAATAAGGAAATGAGCAACGTTGTATTGAGCCTTGACGGGCGCAAGGAGATACACGACCGTTTCCGCGTGGACTATGCCGGCAACGGCAGCTGGGAAAAGATAGTGCCCAAATTCCAACGGCTTGTAAATGCACGCGGCAAAAAAGGCTATTACATGCGCGGCACGTTTACCCACGCCAACCCCGATTTTCTTGAAGATATACGCACCATGCTTGACCTTGGGTTCACGGAGCTTAGCATGGAGCCCGTTGTTACCGCGCCCAACGACCCTTCCGCCCTTACCGAAGCGGACAGGCGCATAGTCATGGAGCAATACGAAAAGCTGGCCGAGCTTATGCTCAAGCGCGATGCCGAGGGCAAGCCCTTCACATTCTATCATTATATGATAGATCTTAAAGGCGGGCCGTGCATATACAAGCGCATATCCGGCTGCGGCTCCGGCACGGAATACATGGCCGTTACGCCGTGGGGCGATCTTTACCCCTGCCACCAGTTCGTGGGCGATGAAAAGTTCAGGCTGGGCGATATTTGGCACGGCGTAAGCAACACCGCAATACAGAACGAATTTGCGTCCTGCAACGTATATGCCCGCGAAGAATGCCGCGATTGCTGGGCAAGGCTTTACTGCTCCGGCGGATGCGCCGCAAACGCATACCACGCCACGGGTTCGGTACGCGGAGTATACAAGGAAGGCTGTGAGCTTTTCAAAAAGCGCATGGAGTGCGCCATTATGGTTGCCGCCGCACGCGAGCTCGGTAGCGAAGAATGAGCACGCCCATATGCGACTTTGCAAATAAATACATTGCATCCTCCCCTGTGCGTATGCACATGCCGGGGCATAAGGGCAAAGCCATGCTGGGCTTTGAGCCATATGACCTTACGGAGATAGACGGCGCGGATGATCTGATGGCCCCAGACGGCATAATTGCCCAAAGCGAGGCCGAAGCAAGTCGTCTTTTCGGCGCACGCACGTTTTATTCCTGCGGCGGGTCAACGCTTTGCATACAGGTGATGCTGCACCTTATCAGCCTATATGCGGCGCAATGCGGCAAAAAGCCCGTTGTATTGGCCGGACGCAACGCGCACAAGGCTTTCGTAAACGCATGCGCGCTGCTTGATATAGGCATAGAATGGATATATCCTGACGATGAGCAGAGCTACATTGCCTGCAACATAACCGCGCAGCAAATATCCGAAAGGCTTGCGGGGCAGAACGGGAGCATCACAGCCGTGTATATAACAAGTCCCGATTACCTTGGCAACATGCAGGACATAGCCGCCATAGCCCGCGCCTGCCACGAAAGCGGCGCGCTGCTCTCAGTAGACAACGCGCACGGGGCATATCTTAAATTCATGCCCACACCGGCGCACCCGATGGACCTTGGCGCGGACATATGCTGCGACTCCGCGCATAAAACGCTCGGCGTCATAACAGGCGGAGCGTATCTGCACATTTCCGTTTCCGCCCCTGCCGTGCTTGCGGAGCGCGCAAAGGCAAGCTTTTCCGTTTTCGGTACAAGCAGCCCATCTTATCTTATACTGCAATCGCTCGACGCCGCCAACGGCACAACGGAAGCCTTCCGCAATGAACTGCGCACGTTTCTGCCGGAAGCAGATTCGCTGAAGGCCAAGCTTGCCGCACACGGTTTTGAACTTGCCGGAAGTGAAGCGCTGAAGCTGACGCTGAAGCCCAAATCGTTCGGATACAGCGGGCAGGATATAGCCGCGACGCTTGAAGCAGCGAATATATATCCGGAGTTTTGTGATCCGGACTACATTGTGCTTATGCTTTCGCCACGGCACAGCGAACGCGAGCTTGACGCGCTGTGCGATACTCTCTGCTCTTTACCGCGCCGCGCACCTATAGTCTCCGCTCCGCCGCGTATGCCTCGCCCAGAGCGGGCGATATCCCCGCGCGAAGCTTTGCTTGCCGCTGCGGAGAAAGTGCCGCTGCCGCGCTGTTTAGGGCGCATATCGGCGGCATCCGCAATAGGCTGCCCACCAGCGATACCGATCGTTATAATGGGTGAGCGAATAAATTCCGCGGCAATAGCCTGCCTTGAGTATTACAGAATAGAAAGCTGCATGGTGGTAAAATAAAATATGCCCTTCGCATTCACATTCGAATTGCGAAGGGCTTTTTTTGCACCGGTTTGCAAACATAAAAATCAGGCAGCCTTGCGGCTGCCCGATAAAAATGCTTAGTTTTTAATGGCTTACTCCTCGTCCTTCTTCTCGGCGTTGGCCATGGCCGCGGCAAAGAGGCCGGCAAGGGAAGTAGTGGACTGCTCCACGGGGGGCAGATCGTATGCATCCTCGTCGCGGCGGGGACGCTCACGGCGCTCGCTGCGCTCGGGCCTGTCGCCCTGCTGCTGACGGCGCTCGCTGCTATTGCGGCGATTCTCGCGCTCCTGCTGGCGCTGCGCATCCTGCTGCGCGCGCTGCTGGGCACGCTCGGCGGCCACGCGCTCACGCTCGGCCTTTTCCTTGGCTATCTCCTCAGCTATCTCGGGGTTCTCCTCAATGAGGGCCTCGCGGCGGCTCAGGCTTATGCGCTTAGCCTCGGTATTAACATCCAGAACCTTGCAGCGGACAACATCGCCCACATGCAGTTCGTCCTCAACGTTGGCAACGCGCTTTACGCCAAGCTGAGAAATGTGGATAAGTCCATCGATAGTGGGCTCAAGCGCTACGAACGCGCCGAAGGGCACTATGCGAACAACCTTGCCTTCTACTATGGAGCCAACGGGATAACGCTGATCCGCGGTAACCCAGGGCTTGGGCTGAAGCTGCTTATAGCCCAGAGATACACGCTGCTTTTCAACGTCAACATCCCTGATAAGAACTTCAACTTCCTGACCAACGCTGAGAACCTCGCTGGGCTTCTTCACGCGGCTCCAGGAAACGTCGGTAATGTGGATAAGTCCGTCAATACCGCCGCCAATGTCAACAAACGCGCCGAAATCGGTCAGCCTGCGTACAACGCCCTTTACCTTGGAGCCAACTTCCAGCTCCGCCCAGCGCTGCTTGCGGGCCTGCTCGGCTTCTTCCATCATAACGGCCTTGTGGGACGCTACGATGCGCTTACGGCTCTTGTCTACCTCGATAACCTTAAGGGTTATGGGCTTGCCGACCATGTCCTCTATCTTCTCAACGTACTTGGTGGAAAGCTGAGAAGCGGGAACGAACGCGCGCACGCCTTCGATGGTGGCGATGAGGCCGCCCTTAACAACTTCCTTACCTACGCCTTCGAACACCTTTTCGGAAATGTGCTCGTCCTGGGTAAGAGTATCCCACATCTTCTTGCTCTCTACGTTCTTGTGAGAAAGCAGTACGTTGCCTTCGCCGTCGTTGACCTTTATGACCTCTACCTCGATAGGATCACCAATCTTGACTACATCGGCAGGATTCACGTCCGCATCAGAGGAGAACTCGTTGCGGGGAATGAACCCATCGGATTTGTAGCCAATGTTCACACAAACCTCGCCGTCCACTATCTGCACGACGGAACCGGTCAAAATCTGGCCGTTGCGGATACGCACGAGGGTCTTTTCAAAGGCCGCGGCGAAATCGGTGTCGCCATCGCCCTTATCCTCGGCGGGTTCTTCCGCTTTGGGTTCTTCGGTCTGTTCGGCATTGCACGCGCAGGCGCACTCTGCCTTGTTCTTGCAGTCACACTCCGCTACAATGGGCTCTTCAACGGCAGCGGCAGCTCCCGTTTCGACTCCATCGTTTTCTACGGGGTTTCCAGCCATCGTCTTTTCCATTTCGCTCATCCTGGTAATAACCTCCCTAATTTTCCAATCCGGCGCAGAAGCGCCTGACACAATTCCTATTATATCATTATGAGCGATTTTTTCAAGAGAAAGTTCGCTTTCTTTTGATACATAATGTACATGTTTACAGTATTTTTTGCAAACGGAGGCAAGTTTGGCCGTATTGGAGCTGGTTTTGTCGCCTATGACGAGCATTTGTGAACATTTTTTGCTCAGCTCCTCCGCCTCTTTTTGCCGCGCCGCAGTGGTCGGGCAAAGCGTTTTTTCTATCACCGCATCTAAAAAATGCTCCCGTACCGCTTCCGCCACCTTTTCAAAGCCTTCCACCTCCGCCGTGGTCTGCGAAACAAGGCATACTTTAAGTTCAGCGTCAAGCACGGCTATATCCTCCGCTGTATGCACGAATATGCCGCGGTCCTCGCAGCAGCCGTTTATGCCTATGCATTCGGGGTGATTGTCTTTGCCGTATATAAGTATTGTTCTGCCTGCTGAATACTGTTCGCTCACTATTGAATGAATCTTTTCAACAAAGGGGCACGTAGCATTCTTCACGTTGAGCGAGCGCGCTGCGCAATCCTTTATCACCTTCGGCGGCACCCCGTGAGAACGGATAAGCACCGTTTCGCCCGTAGGAACTTCTTCTATGCTGTTCACGGTTACCGCGCCCAGCGCTTCAAGCCGCTGTATGACAGATGCATTATGTATCAGTTCGCCGAGTATATACAGCGAGCCCCGCTCCTTCAATATGCCCTCCGCCATGTCTATCGCGCGCCTTACGCCGAAGCAGAAGCCTATGCTTTGCGCCTGTATCAGTTGCAATATATCTCCTCCAGCTCCGTACCGAGCGCCGCCACGGCATCCGCCAATTCGTCCGTAACAACGTCTATAAGCGTGCTCTTCTGCGCGTTGGCCGCAATTTCGCTCACATCTATGGCCTTGCCGACCATTATGACCGGCCTCAGCCTGCGCTGCGAATCGGGGTGAATATATATGGGTATTACCGGCGCGCCCGAGCGTATTGCAAAGAACGCGGTGCCTTTTTCAAATTCGTCCAGCGAATCGCTCACTTCGCGCTTGCCTTCGGGGAAAAGGCCGAATATCTTACCATCGTTTAGCACCTTCAGCGCATTTTTTAGCGACATAAGGTCAACGTTTTTCCTGTTCACAGGGAATGCCCCCAGCGAGCGGAAGAATATGTTGCCTATCTTTGATTCAAATATTTCCTTCTTTGCCATGAAATGCACCATTCTGGGCGTGCATATGGCAATTATAACCGGGTCCCACATGGATCGGTGGTTGCAGATGAATATGGCCTTGCCCTTAACGCGCAAATTCTGCTTGCCGTAAACTATGGGGCGCAGTATCAAAAGCAGCAGCGGCCCCAGCAGAATTTTCAGCAGCATATACAGCATCAGTCTTTTCCTCCCGCTTCATTATAATACACGGCCTTTACCCTGTCCGTCACGGTCTTGACCGCCTGCTCTATTGTCATATCGGTCGTATCCACAAGTATTGCATCGCTAACCCTTGTAAGCGGAGCGAACTCACGATGGCTGTCCGTATAATCCCGCGCTTCTATCTCCGCTTTAAGCTGCTCAAGCGTTTTGCCTTCGTCCCTGCCGCTTGCCTCAAGCTCCTTAAGCCTTCTTGCGGCGCGCTCATCGCTGGATGCGGTAATATAAAATTTGCACGGCGAAGCGGGTATAACGCACGAGCCTATGTCCCGCCCTTCCATAACAAGATCGGTATTTTGGGCTATCCTCTGCTGCTCTCGCACCAGCATCTGCCTCACTTCAAGTATAACGCCTATATCCGACGCGCCTTTGGACACCTGCTGCGTCCTTATAAGGCCGGACACATCCTCCCCGTCAAGCAGCGTCCTCTGCGCACCGCCGTCGTTTTCAACGCTTATGTGCGTATCCTTCAGCATCGGCCGCACGCGCTCAGCGTCGTTTGGGTTAATTCCCAGCCTTATCGCCTTCAGCGCCACGGCGCGGTACATTGCGCCCGTATCAAGATAAAGTATCCCCAGCTCCTTTGCCGCGGCCTTGGCAACGGTGCTTTTGCCCGCGCCGGCCGGCCCGTCTATAGCCACGTTTATATGCGTCATACTATGCTCCTTCCCGCAAGCACGCCCGTTGAGCAGGCTATTTGAATATTGAATCCGCCCGTATATGCGTCCACGTCTATAACCTCGCCTGCAAAGTACAGCCCGCTCACAAGCTTTGATTCCATTGTGGATGGGTCTATTTCCTTCACGTTTATGCCGCCGCGCGTAATTATTGCCTGATCTATCGGCATGGCGGCCTTCACCGTTATCGGTACGCATTTTATAAGCGCGGCAAACGCATGCCGCTGCTCCCGCGTTACGGAGTTGGTTTCCGTATCCGCAGCTATGCCCGAAAGCTGCACCATGACCGGTATCATCCTGCGCGGAAAAAGCCCGTCCAGCGCATTCTGGAAGCTTTTGCGGCTGTTCTGCTGAAAATCGCGCACAAGGCGGCGGTCAAGCTCATCTATATCAAGCCCGGGCTTTAGGTCTATCGTCAGCCGCGCGCCTGCGGGATCATCCGCAATGCGGCTGGATGCGCTCAGCACCAGCGGGCCGGACACTCCAAAGTGAGTGAACAGCATTTCGCCAAGCTCGCTGTAAACAAGCTTTTTCTTTTTGTTATATGCATTGAGCGTAACGTTTTTGAGTGAAAGGCCCATCAGCTCCTTGGGCCATTCCTCCTCCGTTTCAAGCGAGATGAGGCTGGGCAATATCGGCGTTACGCTGTGGCCGAAGGCCTTGGCGAATGCATAGCCGTCTCCCGTGGAGCCGGTGGACGTGTAGCTTGCGCCGCCCGTTGCGAGCACCACCGCGTCGTAACGTTCCTTTTTCCCGCCAAGGTCTATAATAAAGCCGGCTTCGTCCTTTGTTATGGCCTTCACGCGGCTGTTCAGCCGAATATCCACGCCTGCTTTTTTCACGCGGTTTGCCATTGCGCGGAGTATGTCGCTTGATTTATCGGACTGGGGGAATATCCTGCCGCCGCGTTCCACCTTTGTGGGCACGCCTTCCGCGTTTATCGCAGCAACAAGTTCATCGTTTGTAAAGCCGTAAAGCGCGCTGTAAAGGAAGCGCGAATTGCGCGGTATGTTTTCAAAAAAATCCTTTATATCGGCGGAATTTGTCAAATTGCAGCGGCCCTTGCCCGTTATGAAGAGCTTTTTGCCCAGCTTTTCGTTGCGCTCATACAGCGTCACACTGTGGCCGTTATGCGCGGCTTCGCTTGCGCACATCATGCCCGCGGGACCGCCGCCTATTATTGCTACGCGGCTCATATAAGCCCCTTTCTCATCAAAAAGCCTCTCTCGTTCCAGGTTATAAGCTTGCTTTGTTCGCCCTTATGCAGTTCAATTTCGCATACGCCGCAGTTATCCACCTTCACCTGCCGCATATTCTCAAGCGGAATGCCAACCGCATCCGCCATCAGCAGCTTTATGGGCATAGTATGGCTTACTATCGCAACCGTTGCGTCCGCCGCATTTTCCTCCATAACGGCGCCCACGGCGCGCTTTGCCCGGGCAAGTATAGAATATGCAGATTCGGCCCGCATCATGGCGCTTTTCTCTTCGTCCAAGTGCCATGACCAGTCCACCCAAAATTCCGGAAACTCCTTTGAAAGCTCGCGCGAGGTTTTGCCCTCCCAAAGGCCAAAGTCAATTTCTATCATTTCACCAAGCAGCTTTACGCAAACGCCTTGCCTGTCCGCAATGGCCTTCGCGGTGTCGTGCGCGCGCATAAGCGGGGATGCATACACCGCGTCTATTTTCCTGCCGCTCAGCCATTCGCCCACGGCTTCCGCCTGCGCCATTCCCCGCGCGTTCAGGGGAATATCCGTTCTGCCCTGCACGCGGCCTTCGCTGTTCCATTTCGTTTGCCCATGGCGTACCAATATTATTCTCATTCCCTGCCGCTCTCCTTGGTAACATAAACGCCGTGGCTGCCCCATATGCCTTCAAGCTGGCTTAGGGTATTGGATACCTGCTCCCTGCGTCTTAGGCTGCACGCCACAATTATCGCATTTATAAGGCTGAGCGGTGCAACAAGCGAATCCGCAAAGCCCGCCATATCGCTGCGGGCGATCAGCGCATGCTCCGCCTTTTCGGCTATGGGGGAAGATACGCTGTCGGTTATTGCGATTATGGTCGCGTCCTTTCCGCGGGCAAAATCCAGCGCGTCAATGGTGCGGTTTGAATAGCGCGGGAAGCTTATGCCTATGCATACGTCCTCGCTGCTTATGCGGAACAGATCCTCATATATATTGCCCATCGCGCCGGACACCATCACCACGTTGTCCATAACAAAGCCAAGGTAATATGCCAAGAACTGCGCAAGCGGCGCCGCGCTCATAAGACCGACTATGTATACCTTTTTAGCTTCGAGCAGCGCGTTTATTGCGGCATTGAAGGAGGCATTGTCTATTGAATCTATCGTTGCGCGGATATTGGACACATCTGACTTCAGCACGGATCTTAGCACATCGTTAGGCTGAAGGTCGCCGGTCAGCTGAATGCGCTGCACGCTGGTAAGCTTGTTTCTTATCAGCTCCTGCAATGATTTTTGCAGTTCCGGATATCCGTCATACCCCAGCGCATACGCAAAGCGCACCACCGTGGATTCGCTCACGCCAACTATGCGCCCCATCTTAGAAGCGGTTATGAACGCCGCGCGGTCGTAGTTTTCCGTTATATATGCCGCAAGCTGCTTCTGCCCCTTGCTCAGCGTTTTATAGTTTTTGTTCAGCCTTACAAGCAGGTCGCTGCCTTCGGTCTTTTCCGCATCCTTACGCATTTATTCGCGCCAGCCTTTCTTTAATAATGCAAGCATATTTTCGTCCGTAAAGCTCATTTGCAGCGGGGTTATTGAAACATAGCCCTTTTGCAGCCATCTGTCATCCACGTCGTCGTTTTCCTGACTCATGTACACTATGCCGCGGCGCGAATAGAACATTTCCTCTCCGTTTTCATTCGGCATCAAATCATATTCGGTGGGATACTTATGGAAACCGAGCGGGGTCAGCTTCACGCCCTTGCATTCCTCCCGCGCGCCGTCCGGCGCGTTTACATTCAGCAGCATAAGTTCATTATGTTCTTCCATCAGCTGCATGGCCCTTTCAAGGCCGTATATACACATATCAAAATTTTCCGGTTCAAATGCATAGTTGGATACGGCAATGGCCTTTACGCCGTATATAGCCGCCTCCATGGCCGCGCCTACGGTGCCGGAATACAGCGTATCCGTGCCAAGGTTACTGCCGTGGTTTATGCCGGACACTACAAGATCCGGCCATTCGCCCATAAGCTGCATGCCAAGCTTTACGCAGTCCGAAGGCGTGCCGCTTATTGCATACGCCGTAACATCTTCAAGCCCTTCAAGCGTTACGCGCTCCGCACTCAGCCCAAATTCGCTGCACGTGAAGGAATGGCTTGCGCCGCTGCGCTGCACGCTGGGCGCGGCAATGGCAACTTCGTGTTCTCCATGCAGGGCAACGGCCAGCGCGCGTATGCCCGCGGCGTAGACCCCATCGTCGTTTGTTAAAAGAATCCTCATGATCTCGTCCTTTTCGCTTTCATTTCAATTCAATTCTTTCATATTTTATCAGAAATCGACCATTATAGCAACAAGAATGCGAAAATGATGCAGGAATTGCACCAATGCAATGCAACAAAAAAGAGCCGGACAAGGAACAATCCTCATCCGGCTCATTTGTTTCTTTTAAGCTATGCCCAAAAGCTTACCGCTAAAAGCAAATTAATACTTGCGCTTACGGGCAGCTTCGGCTTTCTTCTTGCGCTTTACGCTGGGCTTCTCATAATGCTCACGCCTACGGACCTCAGCGAGGACGCCAGAGCGCGCGCACTTACGTTTGAACCGTTTCAGGGCACTCTCCAGGGACTCGTTTTCGCCTACACGAATTTCCATTTCTTTATCCCTCCCCTCTGATGCAACATAGCGGTATTCCATATCAAAAACATGGGCTATATCCGCAAACAAAAAATATTATAAGTGAACATCCGCCCAAAGTCAACCCAAATACGCTAATTTTCCTTCCGAACATAAATTATCCGCCCAAAGAGTGGCTCCTCAGGCGGATAAGCTCATGCCTTTTCGGCCGAATATCAGTTGTTTTCGAGCTGCTTGCGGTATTCTGCCAATTCTTCCTGGTTAGCCATTATGAAGTGACCCGGCTCAATCTCCGTCCAAACGGGCTTATCGGTTTCATAATGATGGCAGGAAGGATCGTATACTTCCAGCACCTTTTCGCGTTCGCTTTCGGGATCCGGCATAGGTATGGCAGAAAGCAGCGCGCGCGTATAAGGATGCAGCGGGTGTGCGAACAGCTTTTCGGTTTCGGAAAGCTCCACTATAACGCCCTTGTGTATAACGGCTATCCTGTCGCAGATAAAGCGCATAACGCTCAAATCGTGCGCTATGAACAGATAGGTCAGCCCACGCTCCTTCTGCAGCTTGCTCATCAGGTTCAGCACCTGCGCACGGATGGATACGTCCAGCGCGCTTATAGGTTCGTCCGCAATTATGAATTCCGGCTCCATTATAAGGCTTCTGGCTATGCCGATACGCTGACGCTGACCGCCGGAGAACTCGTGCGGGAAGCGGCTTGCAAACTCCGGCAGCAGGCCAACGTCCGAAAGCGCCTTGCTGACGGCGGCCTCCCTTTCTTCCTTGGAGATATCGGGATGCACGTTTATCAGGCCTTCGCTTACTATGTAATCCACCTTGGCGCGTTCGTTAAGGCTGGCCATAGGATCCTGGAATATCATCTGTATCTTCTGGGTCACCTGCTTATCAAGCTGGCGGCTTATTTTGCCGCTTATGCGCTGGCCCTTGAAGGTGACTTCGCCGGCGGATATAGGGTTGATGCGGATTATGGCGCGGCCTATGGTGGTTTTACCGGAACCGGATTCGCCGACCAGGCCGAACGTTTCGCCCTTATAAATATCGAAGGTAACACCCTTTACGGCAACGAACTTCTTTTTGCCCTTGCCGAAGGTGACTTCCATGTCGCGCACCTGAAGCAGAGGTTCTTTATTCATATCAGCCATTGTTCTTTCCTCCGTTACTGCGCAAGTTTCTCATGTTCCTTATGTTCTTTATGCTTGCGGGCGGTTCCACATGCGGCGCGCGGGGATCCAGCAGCCAAGTGCGGGCCTTATGCGTGGGCGATACCTCGAAATAAGGCGGCCTGTGCTGGAAGTCTATCTTCAGCGCCTGCGGGTTACGCGCGGCAAACGCATCGCCGCGGATAGGATGGAACAGGTTCGGAGGGGTACCCTTTATGGAATACAGATCCTCGCCCTTAACGCCAAGCTGCGGCAGGGAGCTGAGCAGCGCCCAAGTATAAGGATGCTTGGGATCATAGAACACCTCGTCCGTGGTGCCTATTTCAACTATGTCGCCCGCGTACATAACGGCAATGCGATCCGCAACGTTTGCAACAACGCCAAGGTCATGCGTTATGTAAATGGTAGTCAGCTCATATTTGTCCTTAAGCTGCTTTATCAGGTTCAGTATCTGCGCCTGAATGGTAACGTCCAGCGCAGTAGTGGGCTCGTCGCAAATAAGTATGCGCGGGTTGCAGGCCATCGCTATGGCTATAACGACCCTTTGCCTCATGCCGCCGGAGAACTCGTGCGGATACTGCGCGTATCTGCGCTCTGGTTCGAGTATGCCAACGTCCGCCAGTATTTCTATGGCCTTCTGCTTGGCTTCCTCGCCATGCAGATTCTGGTGCAGTTTAAGCGCTTCGCCTATCTGCCAGCCGATGGTCTTAAGCGGGTTAAGGCTGGTCATCGGGTCCTGCATTACCATTGCAACTTCCTTACCGCGTATGCCGAACCAATCCTGCTCTGTCTTCAGCTTTGCAAGGTCAATGGGATGTTCGGGGTCGCGACCGTAATAAAGTATTTCGCCGGAATCCACCCAACCGTTCTTGTCCAGAAGGCCAATGAAGTTTTTAGTGAATACGCTCTTACCGGAGCCGGACTCGCCGACTATGGCAAGGCTTTCGCCCTTATACAGGTCAAGGCTTATGCCGCGAATGGCATGCAGCACCTTGCCGCGCAGGCTGAATTTAACGTTGAGATCCTTTACGGAAAGGATTACCTCTTTGTTTTCCATTGTCAGCCCTCCTTAAACGTGATTCTTGGGATCGGCAGCGTCGCTGAACGCATTACCTACCAAGTAGAAGCACACGGTGATTATGGAAAGAATTACCGCAGGGATTATCAGCTGATACCTGAGGCTGGGCGCCATCATAAGGCTGCGGCCCTTGTTTACCAGGTTGCCCAGTGACGGTATGCTTATGGGCAGGCCAAGGCCGATATACGCCAGGAACACTTCCGAACCGATAGCACCGGGGATGGCAAGCGACATGCGCAGCATGACAACGGAAACCATCTGTGGCAGCAGGTTCTTCATGATAACGCGGCGGGTGGGTGTGCCAAGGCAACGGGACGCCAGGTTAAAGTCGCGGTCGCGGATGATTATGACCTGGTTGCGGATAAAACGCGCAAGGCCTATCCAGCCGGTCAGGCTCATCGCGATTATTATCGTCTGCACACTGGGCCTCATAACATAGGATGCAAGTATGAGGATTATGGTAGACGGTATGTTGTTTATAACGTTGTATATTTCGGTGAACAGGAAGTCCAGCTTGCGGACATAACCCCACAGCAGACCAACCAGTATGCCGACCACGGCCTCGATAGCCGCAACGACTATACCTATGAACAGACTGGTGCGCGTGCCGCTCCACATCCTGCTCCACAGATCCTGACCGATATCGTTCGTGCCGAACCAATACACTTCGTTAGGACGCTGATTGCTTATGAAACCGACCTGCGGGGTGATTTCGGTAGGATCGGTAACGCGGGCAACGCCCTTGTTCATGCCCTTATATTCGCCATTCTCGCTGGTTATTTCAAGCATCATCTGCTCGCTGTTAACGAACGCGTAGTACCAGCCCTCGTTACCTTCACCTTCAAGGGGAGTGAACTCAACTTCGCTCGTTTCGCTGCCGCGCATGATGCCGCCTGCCATTACCTTGGGTGTACCCCAATTTTCGGGAACGTACAGGTAAGTAAGCACGCAGCCTTCGGGCACGTCGGCTATAAGCTCGCCTGAGGTCTGCTTGGAGGAAGATGAGGTTACGCCCATGGTCTCAGCGTCGACGGTTATCCAGCACGCCTGGAAATAGGTGGTCTTTTCGCCATCTTCACTGGTGACATACATATAGGGCTTTTCGGCGCTTATCACGGCATAATACCAGCCGGGATTCTCGCTGTCGGCAGTAGCTGCTATCTCTTCGGCAACGCCGCCCTTTTCCTGCACATAAAGCTTTATGTTGCCCCAGTCTTCGGGAGCCTGAACATAGGCAAGGGTGGTGTTCCTGCCGTCAGTTTCGGCGGCATAGTCGCCCTTGGTATACTTGATGCCGCTCAGCTTAGCCTTGCCGTCCTCGTCAACTATTAGCCACACGGCCTTTTCGTCGAACTTGTTTACAAGGTTGGGATCAAACTGGTTAGGAAGCAGGGGCTGCAGGAAAGTGAACAGCACCAGCACCAGCATTATTACCAAATTGGTAACGGCAACCTTGTTTTTGAAGAACACCCTTATGGTGCTGCGCCAATATGAATAGTTAGAATAGCCCGCGCGCTCGGCAGCAGTTTCATCATATTCGGCAAAGTCAAATTCCTCAGGAGTAAGCTTGGCTATCTCATCCGGGGTAAGGTCGTCCTTCTCGCTAAGAGGAGCATTGGTTTGGGCAATGCTGTCCTCAAGCTTTTTGCTTATTTTGTCCTTAGCAGAGTACTTGCTCATCGTGACCCCTCCTTCTTAGTGAAGCTGATACGCGGGTCAACAACAGCCATCAGCAGGTCGCCCAGCAGCAGGCCCAGTATGCTCATCACCGCGAATATCACGACCAGCGCAAGCACCATGTTGTTATCCTGCCTCTTTATAACGTCCACCAGCAATCCGCCCATGCCGGGTATGGAGTACAAAGACTCAACATATATTGAACCCGATATGGTCAAAAGTATTGAACCGGGGATCAGATTGACCATAGGCACCACGGAATTGCGGAAAACATGGCGGAACCATATGGTGCTGTTCGGCACGCCCTTTGCGCGGGCCAATTTGATGTAGTCCTTATTCGTTTCGTCCACCATGTAACGCCTGAGCCACATTGCGTAGCTGGATATGGAGGGCAGGGCCAGCGAAATTACCGGCAGAATAAGACTTGTCCATTCCGTTTCCTTATACAGCATGCTTACGCCGAACAGGTCGGAACCATAAAGCTGAATGAATATGAAGTAAACGGCATTAGGCACGGCCTGTATAAACACTATATAGGCGTTGCCCAGCTTATCGGCAATGCCGCCCTTGCTGCGCGCCATAAGCACGCCCAGCGCCATGCCCAGCGGCAGGCTCACGACCATTGATATAAGACCGACCTTCATGGATATGCCGATCTTACTGCTGATAATATCCGTTATTTTCGCATTGATACGATAGCGGTAGGATATGCCAAGGTCGCCGCGAAGCGCATTGTATAAAAACTTACCTACCTGCACATACAATGGATCTTTCAATCCCATCTTGCGCAGACCAACCTCAATCTGCTGCGGGCTCATCTTTTCATAATTGCTGAAGTATCCTTCTTCAGGCATTGCGCGTACAAGGATGAACACGATAGTTATCAATATAACCAAAGTTATCAAAGCTCTTCCAAGTCGCTTTAATGAATATACTAACACTGTTTAGTTTCTCCTTCAGATCCCTTGCTGCGGTTTATTGCGCGGGACTTTGTTTGTATAGAAAGATTATAAAAGGTCTTGTGGGGCGCGCGAACCGGCCCCGTTTAGGAGAATAAGAAAGCGGCCCTGCCCCGCAGTATACAGAGCAGAGCCGCATTTTTCTGTTTTAGGAATCGTTTCCTGTGTTAGGAATTAGCCTTCCATGGCAGCGGTCCACTCGGCATACTGAGCATCGAACATATCCTGGCTCATAGCGGTCTTGTAGACGTGCTGTCCCTTATAACGGCTGCTGGACTGGCCCATCATGGCGTACTGGCCTTCAAAGCCGTTGAGTCTGGTGGCCTGATAGGAGCCGCCGGAAATGAAGCCGGGGACTACGATAGCGTGGTCAATATAGAAGCTTTCGGCCGCGGCAAACGCCTCGTAACGGGCATCCATATCGCTGGTCTCTTCACGGGCTGCGGCAACCAGTTCAAAGTACTGGTCGATGAGGGCAGCGGTTTCTTCGGTCTTGGTATACTGGTTGATGCCATCCTGCTCGAGGGTCTCGTTGCAGAAGAAGTTGTAGCTGTTCTTGTGATCGAACGGATCGGCCCAGGTTTCGGGATCCATGAAGTCGGCGCCCCAGTTCAGCTCCTGCAGGGCGTAGTTGCCGTTGCGGCGAGTCTCGCCCAGGAAAGAGCCGCTTCCGGAGTACGGTACAACGATGATGTCGATGAAGTCTGCGCCAAGCAGTTCTTCAAGCTGCTGCTCCAGAACCACGGTGCAGTTTGCCCAAGTGGTGGAGGAAGTGTTGTAGTTAACGGGAACCTTGATGGGGAACTTGCAGCCGGCGGCTTCCAGCTCTGCCTTGGCGGCGTCGCGGAACTGGACGGCAAGCTCGGGATCGAAGCTCTCACCCTCGGTATACTTGGCAAGTCCGCCGTAGAAGACGTAGTCCTTACCATTGTTCACGGAGAAGCCCTTCGGGGTAACGGTGTTGATCTTATGGATGGAAGGATCATCGCCGGGGTACTTGGCAGCGAGGTAACCATCACGATCGATGCCGTGGAACACGGCCTTGCGGAAGTTCTCGTTGTTGACGGCGATGGCCCAGTTCTCGGGCTCGTACTCGGCAGCGAACTTGGGTTCGAAGTTGAAACCGAAGAAGTAGGAATAGTCGCCTATAACGCGGGTGCTGGAAATCATCTGGCTCTTTTCGGGATCGCTCAGCCAATCGGCAACGATGTCGGAACCGATGTCAGCACCGTCAACCTCGCCGCGGAGGAACAGCTCGGGAGCAAGTGTAGCTGCTTCAGTGTTGCAGGTCTGCTCGATGCGCTCAATGTAGATATGCTCGGCATCCCAGTTGTTCACGTTCTTGGTGTAGATGCGCTTTTCCTGGGGCTTGAACTCGGAAAGGATGTAAGCGCCGTTGAACCACATGGAGTAATTGTCAAGGCCGTAGTTTTCGCCAAGCTCAGCAAGGAGGGAGGCGGGGGCGGGCCAATAGGTACCGAACTGCAAAGCGGTCAGGAAGTACGGGCGGGGCTTTACCATGTGATAAACCAAGGTCAGGTCGTCAACGGCTTCTACGCCCAAATCTTCGGGGGTGACAGCGGGGATCTCGGTCCAGGTGTCGTACTTTTCGGTTTCCTTGTTCCAGTCAGAACCTTCGTAGATAATGCCGTTGGCGTCAACCACGAGGTCCTGCTCTTCGCCGACTTCAGTGCCCTGCTCTACGGGGCTGGCAAGCTGAGCGGCGGTGTAGTTGAGCAATTCCTCGGCATTGACAATCCAGCCGTCCATCAGGTAGCTGTTGGAGCAGTCCATGGCGGAATCGCAGACGTAACGGGCAGCGGCCACGTAGTCGTTAGCGGTTACGGGGTCCTTCTGGTTGCCGTCCGCATCGTACCAATACTGGCCGGCGCGCAGATGGAAGGTCCAGGTAAGGCCGTCTTCGCTTACTTCCCAGGATTCGGCACCGCAGGGCAGTATGTTGCCGAAGGTGTCGTTCTCAACAAGGGAATCGATGGTGTTGGCGCCGACTACGAGCTCGTAGGTGGTGCCGCTTACCAGATAGTTCATGGTGGTCACTTCGCTGGAGTACAGCGAACGGTACACCTGCTCGTCAGCGAACTCACGGCCGTCGGGGCCGATGTTGGATTCCGGTTCGGGCTCCACGGGAGCCTCGGTGGGCTGAGTGCTTTCGGTAGGCTGCTGGGTTTCGGTTCCGCCGGGCTGATCGGTGTTGGCAGGGGTATTGCCCTGGCAGCCGGCGAAGCACGCTACTATCATCATGACAGCAAGCAGCATAGCAAGCGTTTTCTTCATTGTGTTCTCTCCTTTTATTTTTAATCGCCTGCGGCTAAATGCGCAGGAAACTTAAAAATCAATTTAATCGCGTTCCCATTAGTTTTCCGTATATCCTTTATAAGACATAACGTATTATATAATACACAAATATATTTATCAACTACAAATTTCTGTATACTGTATCAATTCGCTCATGTATACCCAAATTCATGTATACCGTGAATTTGCAAAATACATACATTCTTATATGAAGAAACCTCCAATTATTATATCAGGCCGCGCCGTTTTATTGCATCCATTACCATTTTTGCAATGTCGTCTATGCTTTTCAGCCTGCCCTCTTCCATACAATATATTATATCTGCATCTTCCATGTCCGTTGCAATTTCAATATATTTTTCCATCGCGCGCTGCTGTATGCCATGGTCGGCTTCGTATACATCCTTGCCTTCGCCAACGTATCCGCGGTAGCCTTTTTTGGTCACGTTCTCCTCTGCCGCCTTGGGCAGGATGGAAAAAACTATGTTAAGATCGGGCTTCGGCAGGCCAAAGTGGCCGTATTCCAGATCCATCACCCAATTCACAATGTCCGGCTTGCCCAAATCGATATCGCGTACGCTTTGATACACGGCGTTGGACAATACAAATCTATTTATAATAAGGAAGTCAGTCTCCCCGTCGCGGTAGTCCTTAAAGCTTTCCCATCTGTCCAGCGCGAACCACAGCGCCATGCTTTTGCCGTCTATCTCATCCGCGCGCACTCCGTCCGCTCCGCTCAGCAGCCTGCCTACCTGCGCGCCGAAATATGTGTCATACATCGGGTAGTCGCGCCCGGCTACGGTATAGCCAAGCTTTTGCAGGTTTTCTTTAAGCGCGCGCACCTGCACGCCCTTTCCCCCGCCGTCTATGCCTTCTATTGCGATTATCTTTGTTTTGCGCATATGCCGTCTCCCCCGCGTTTTTTGCCTTTGTATTCTATCACATTTGTTCTTTTTAGGAAAGTGGCCTTGACATTGCACTTCGCTCAAATGCTATAAATACATCGTCGGCACCATTCAGCGCAAAATAATATTATTTATTTTGCAATAAGGTGTTGACACGCTATATTATACGCTGTATAATATCATCGTCGAAAGGAGGTACGCGACATGGTGTTTCAATTAGGATCGGCGCTGCTGGATGCATGCGTGCTGGCGGTGCTCGATAGTCAGGATGCATATGGCTACGTGCTTACGCAAAGCGTAAAGCAAGTTATGGATATATCCGAGTCCACGCTCTATCCCGTGCTCAGAAGGCTGCAAAAGGATGGGCTGCTTTCAACATATGATCAGCCCTTCTCCGGAAGGCTCAGGCGCTATTACGCGCTTACGGACGCAGGACGCGATAAGCTGAACGAATACAGGGCCGAATGGAAGGCATACACGTTAAGGGTAAATTCACTATTGTACGGAGGGAATAACAATGATGCATTATAATAACAGCACCCACCGCGGCGGCATAAGCCCCGCCACCGAAAGGCGCAGCATAATAGCAAAGGAAGGCTGCCGCGAGGAAGTTATTAAGGAGTTCCATAGGGAGCTTAACGAGCTGCGCACGAGCATAGCGCGCATTATATAAGGAGGATACCGCAATGACCACCAACGAATACCTTGCAAGGCTTAAAAGCTGCCTTGAATGCATAGACGCGAGCGAGCGCGAAGCCGCCGTGCAGTTCTATACCGAATATTTTGAAGATGCCGGCGAGGAAAACGCCGAAAAGGTAATGGCGGAGCTCGGCTCCCCGGAAAAGCTTGCGCGGGACATAATCAAGCAGAGCGCCGGCAGCGCCCCCACCTCCCCCGCCGCCGAAACGGCTGCCTGCGGCGAAGCATTCACAGGCATACATGCCGAAACCATAAATGCAAAGCTTATACTGCTGCGCGGCAATGAATACCGCGTGGATCTGGACTTCCCCGAAGGGCTTAAGAAGCCCGCCGTATCCATACGCGACGGCGTGCTCAGAATAGAAGAAAAGCCCGTACCCAAGCATTTCACCGGCATATTTGACGGCAGCTTCTGGAGCGGCGCCTTCGGCGGCCGCAATGCATGGCGTCAGTCCGTGATAGCCATAACCGTGCCGGATGTTCAGTTCGAAGACTTTTGGCTTGAGACCGTGAACGGCACGATAGATATTACCAAGTCCGCGTCCGGCGATGCAGCCGCCCTGCCCACGCTGCGCCTGTCCTCGCTCAAATGCGAAGCCGTGAACGGCACAATAAACGTTGAAAGCATCGCGGCGGGCAAGATACATCTTGAAAACGTGAACGGCTCCACCAACGCAACCAACTGCACCGCCACCGCAGGCTGCCATTGCGAAACCGTAAACGGCTCCGTAAAGCTTACGGGCGGCGTGCGCGGCAATGTACATCTTGAAAGCGTTAATGGCTCCGTAGCGTTCAACACAACAGAAAAGCTGGAGCAGTTCAACTGCGAATTCGATACCATGTCCGGCTCCGTATATATAAACGGCGAAAAGCAGAGCCGCAAGCATACCACCGTTATAAGCAACGCGGCCGAAAGCAAGCTGAAGGCCGAAACCATGAACGGCTCCATCCGCGCCAATTTCGCCGTATAACGCGGCTTTTTCCCTGCCGAGCCGGCGGCCTTCCTCCGGTTCGGCCGTTATGATGTTAAAAAAAGGAGTGATATACGCCAATGGAAAAGAAGCCCACGCTATGGACAAAGAATTTTACTATACTATCGTTAGGCACGGTCGTCAGCACGCTGGGCAACGCCGTGTCAGGCTTTGCAATATGCCTGCTGGTGCTGGACTATACGGGCTCCACGCTGCTTTACGCCGTATTCAACGTAGTGTACAATCTGCCCAAGGTAATTATGCCGTTCCTTGCAGGGCCGTATCTTGACCGTTTTTCCCGCGCAAAAGCAATATATACGCTGGATTTCATATCGGCAGCGCTGTATCTTGTCATATTCGTTGTGCTGAAGCTTGATATATTCAACTATGCAACCATGCTTATACTTTGCCTTATAATCGGCTCTGTGGACAGCATATATCAGGTGGCATACGACAGCCTGTATCCAATGCTTATAACGCCCGGCTTTTCCACCAAGGCATATTCCGTATCCAGCATGATATTCCCGCTGGCGTCGGTTATGGTGCTTGCGGCGGCGTGGTGCTATGAGCATACGGGGCTTGAAATACTGTTTTTGTTCAACGCGGTAACGTTCCTTATCGCCGCCTCCTTTGAAACGCAGATAAAGGTGGATGAATCGCAGATGCAGAACGTTGGTGAGCAATACAACCTGAAAAAATATGTATCCGACTTTAAGGATGGCATACGCTATATGCGCGGCGAAGCGGGGCTTATGGCAATAGCGGCGTATTTCACGGTTATGTCGTTTTCGGATAGCGCAAGCAACACGCTCCTGCTGCCGTTTTTTAAGAATACCGAAGGCTTGGGCGTTGAAAAATACATATTTGTCATGGGCTTTGCCGTATTGGGCCGCGTGCTTGGCGGGTTAAGGCTTTATAAGCATAAATTCGACCCGAAAAAGAAATTCGCCATTGCGCTTATGGTGTATTTTGCCATAAATATACTTGCAGGTTCTCTGCTTTATGCGCCGCTGTACGTAATGTTTGCAATGATGCTTATAACCGGGCTTCTCGGCGTTACAAGCTATAATATACGCATATCCTCCACCCAAAGCTACGTCCCCAACGAAATGCGCGGCCGCTTCACGGGCGCGTTCCAAATGCTTACCACGATAGGCAACATGGCGGGCGCGCTTGTTGCCGGGGCGCTGGCCGAGTTTTTGCCGATACGCGAGCTTAACGCAGGCTTCTACGCAATAGCCGTAGTCGCCGTGTTCCTAACCGTGTACAGGAAGCGCAGCGAGGTTAAAAAGATATACTGCGTGGATATATAAAATAATACCCCGGCATGTGCTTTTGCACCGCTGCCGGGGCTGTTTGTTTATTTCCATCGTTTGAGCTCCAGTACCATGTCTCCCGTATCATTTATGCTCATGCGCATCGGGCGGATATATTGCGCAATGAATCTTTTCCTCTCCTCCGTGCCCATCTCCACCCGGGCCGAGCGCAGCGCCTCGTTCAGCATATCGTTTATGTTCAGCCTTACGGTTTTTTCTATATACCTATTCAGCTCCTTAAATATTGCCCCAAGCTTTATGTCCTCGGCATTGCCGGAATAAAAATCATCTATATAGCAGTAAAAAACGCCCGCACCCGTAAGCGCCTTTTTAAGATCAGGCCCGCAATGCGCCCTTTCTATCATCACAAGGAAGCGTGCGTCCGGCAGCGACGATATCATGCCCCAGTAGTCCGAATCGCTCGATACCAATATGAACGAATCCACATTGTTTCTGTAATGCTCCAGGCATGTGCGTGATATCAGCATAACATCCACCAATGATTTGTCCTGCTTTACGCGCTCCGTCATCATGTGCTCCACAGGTATGCTCGTAAAGCTCTCCAGCACCTGCCATGTTTCAACGGTGTTTACGTCGTCCACAAGGATTATGGACGATATCTTTTTAGTATGTTCGTGATCCAGATTTTTCAGCGTGGCGCACAGCTTATACGGATCCGAGTTTTCGCAGTCCACCAAAACGACCACCTTTTCGCTGCTGCCTATAAAGTCATATATGCTGCCCTTTATGTAGCTGCCGGCATCGGATACCTTGCTGTATTCCGTAAAAAAATCGTTATTCTGTTCATACAGCACCGTTATGAACTTTTTGTCGTTAAACAGAATGTTCCCGGCGCTTTTGGGCCGCCAGTTTATGTACATTTTATATGGATAATATGCTTTTCCCGAATAATATCTTTCCGCCGCCGCCTTGGTGCCGCTTTCCTTCAGCCCGTCCGGCATTATGAACAAATCCCTTATATAGCTCCATTTGAGCCATAGCGGAAAAAACTTTTTGCAGTTATTTATTCTGTCGGATATTATTTTGTTTATCTCTATTATGTATTGAAACAGCTTCGTATTCGTCCGCCTTGTAAAGTTTATTCCGTCAAAGCTCAGCTCCGTAATGCTTTGCTGCGGAATATATTCGGGCATGTTCATTATCGATGCGTAATCAAAGCGCATTTTTTCGCTTATGTTCTTAAAATTGCGTTCTATCGCCGTTCTTACTATGCAAAGGTTACGTATTATGCGCGCGTTTTTATCGGCGTTGAGCAAATCGTATATTTCCTGCTTGGGCGGCTCGTGCTCATTCGCAAAAATGTGTTTGGGCACGCCAATAAGATAGGCTATCTTGGATACAACTTCATGTGTGCTGTCTTTATACTTCTTTTCCTCCGCCTGCGCCGCTTCATCAACCACGCTGCCGTCGTCCGAAACATTATCATATTCATACATATACTCATTTTCCGTAAATGCAAAACCTTCCGGCATGTCCAATCCTTCAAAGATACAATAGGTTAAATCATTCTTTTTTTGGTTTGCTTCCACTTTTCCATTCCTCCTTTATCCTGTTTTTCAGGTTCGCCCGCATATTGCTATAATGCGGCGGTTTGCCCGTTTCTGCGGGCCGTCTCGTGATCTCAACAAATGAGTAAGTGAATATGTTGTGTTTCTTCGGTAGTTTTATTGTATGGTATCGTCTAATTTATGTCAAGTGATTGTTTGCGTTTATTTTCCCGCTTAATCAAATATTTTCCCCTTTAGCATAAAATAACGGTTGACAAGCGCGCCGCATGTTCTTATACTTTAGGGCGAAGTTGGTTTTGCGATATAAGGAGAACGAACCGATGATTAAGACTATCGCTTTTGCATACTATTATTACTTTACTATGACTGCATAGTAGGGGTAATTTGTGTGCAAAGGATAAGCTCTTTTTGAAGGGACACGCTCAAGCGGCACAGGTTACACCGGTGCCGCTTTTTTATTGCAGAGCTGCAAACGAATACGAAATAAAATTTTTGGAGGATATATACCATGATTGTTGTACTTAAGCACGGTGCGGACAAGGAAAAGCAGGATCAGCTCATCGATTGGCTGAAGGGTCAGGGACTGGGTATACACATTTCCGAAGGCCAGTTCCAAACGGTTCTTGGCCTGATAGGCGACACGGGCCGCATAGACATGGACCTTATAGCCAGCCTTGGCATAGTGGATTCCGTAAAGCGCGTGACCGAGCCGTTCAAGTGCTGCAACAGGAAGTTCCATCCTGACGACATGGTCGTAAACGTTGGCGACGTTAAGGTCGGTGGCGGCAACTTCTGCATGATAGCGGGCCCCTGCTCCGTTGAAAACGAGGAGCAGATACTTGCCGTTGCCCGCGCGGTAAAGGCCAGCGGCGCGAATATGCTGCGCGGCGGCGCGTTCAAGCCGCGTACCTCTCCCTATGACTTCCAGGGGCTCAAGGCCACGGGCATAGAGCTTTTGAAGCTGGCCCGTAAGGAGACCGGACTTCCCATAGTTACGGAAATAATGAGCGTTAACCACCTGCCGCTGTTCGAGGACGTTGATTTGATACAGGTCGGCGCAAGGAATATGCAGAACTTTGAACTGCTCAAGGAGCTCGGCAAGCTGGACAAGCCCATTCTGCTCAAGCGCGGCCTTGCAAACACGCTTAAAGAGCTGCTGATGAGCGCGGAATACATAATGGCCGGCGGCAACGAGCGCGTTATACTTTGCGAACGCGGTATACGCACATTCGATGATTACACCCGAAACACCCTTGACCTTGCGGCGGTGCCCATGCTCAAGGAGCTTACGCACCTGCCCATAATAGTTGACCCCAGCCACGCCACCGGCATAGCAAGGCTTGTGCCGCCCATGGCGCTTGCGGCGGCGGCCTGCGGAGCGGACGGGCTGATAATAGAGGTGCATAACGACCCCATGAAGGCATTGTGCGACGGCGCGCAGTCCCTGCGCCCGGAACAATACGACGAGCTTGCCAAGAAGGTGCGGCGCGTGAGGGAGGTCGTAAACGAATGACGGCGGGAATAGTCGGCCTTGGGCTTATAGGCGGCTCCTTGGCCAAAGCATACCATGAGGCGGGCGAAGCCGTGCTCGCCTTCGATACGGACAGGAGCATACTCGATTTTGCAATGATGAGCGGCGCGGTGGACGGCGTGCTTGATGAGGAGAGCATAAAGCGCTGCGACATAGTGCTTATCGCCGTATACCCCGCGGCGTGCATAGAATACTTCACGCGCATGGCGGATTATATAAGCAAGGATACCGTTGTGCTGGACTGCTGCGGCACAAAGCGCACCGTGTGCGAAGGGTGCTTCCCCGTGGCAAAGGCGCACGGCATAGCGTTTGCAGGCGGCCACCCGATGGCGGGCACGCATAATTCCGGCTTCAAATATGCCCGCGCGAATCTGTTCCACGGCGCGCCGATGGTCATTGTCCCAATGGACTTTGATAACATTGCGCTGCTGAGCAGAATAGAAAAGCTGCTTGCCCCGGCGGGCTTCGGCTCGTTTTCCGTCACCACCGCCGCCGAGCACGACCGCATGATCGCCTTCACGTCCCAGCTGGCGCACGTTGCTTCCAACGCATATATAAAAAGCCCTACAGCTAAGCTGCACAAGGGCTTTTCCGCAGGAAGCTACAAGGATATGACCCGCGTGGCCTGGCTGAACCCCACAATGTGGGCGGAGCTTTTCATGGAAAACAGGGATTATTTGCTTAATGAGCTTGACGCATACATAGCATCCCTTAACGAATACAAAACCGCCCTTGAGCAGGGCGACACAGCCGCGCTTACAAAGCTGCTTGACGACGGGCGCAGGCTGAAGGAGGAGGTTGACGGCAGATGAAGTGCATTCGCGTTAACGCATCGCGCCAATACAACGTTGAAATTCAGCACGGCGCGCTTGCAATAGCGGGCGAAGAAACGCTCAAGGCGACCCATACCATAGGCAAGGCCCTGATAGTATCGGACGAAAACGTGTTCCCTCTTTACGGCGAAACCGTTGCAGAGTCGCTCAGGGCGACGGGCTACGACGCGCATACATTTGTGTTCAAGGGCGGTGAGGACACAAAGAGCATAAAAACATACGAGGCTATTATTGCCGCGCTCAGCGAAAACCGCTTCACCCGCAGCGATGTGCTCGTTGCCCTTGGCGGCGGCATAGTGGGCGACGTGGGCGGCTTTGCCGCGGCAACGTACCAGCGGGGCATAAAGCTGGTGCAGCTGCCCACAACGCTGCTTGCGGACGTTGATTCATCAGTCGGCGGCAAAACTGCGGTAAATCTGCCAACGGGCAAAAACCAGCTTGGCTGCTTCTATCAGCCGTCGCTCGTGCTGTGCGATACGGATGCGCTCAGCACCCTGCCTGAAGCGGAATACAAAAACGGCTGCGGCGAAATAATCAAATACGCCGTGCTTGCGGGCGGAGAGCTTTTCAGCATGATAGAAAATGCGGACATACGCACGCAGTATGCGGACGTTATAGCCCGCTGCGTTACCATAAAGCGGGACATCGTGGGAGAAGATGAGTTCGACACGGGCCGCCGCCGTCTGCTCAACCTTGGGCATACCTTTGGCCATGCGATTGAAAAATGCAGCGGCTACTCCATCCCCCACGGCGCCGCGGTTGGCATTGGCCTTGCAATGATGTGCCGCGCCGCGCATAAGCGAGGATACTGCGCATCAGACGTGCCGGAGAAAGTTGAAAAGCTGCTTGCCAAATACGGCATGAGCGCCGCCGCGGACTTCACCGCGCAGGAGCTTTACAACGCCGCCCTTTCGGACAAAAAGATTGCCGGCGGCAGCGTAAGCCTTGTTATACCCGAAAAAATAGGCTGCTGCCATGCGCTCACGGTATCGTGCGGCGATATGCTTGGCTGGCTGAAGGATGGTGGCGCGCGATGACACGCACCGTTAAGCGCGGCGCGCGCACGGGCAGCGTGGACATAATATCGTCCAAGTCATATGCGCACAGGCTTATAATACTGGCCTCGCTTGCAAAAAGCGCAAGCAACATAGAGTGCCGCGGCACATCAAAGGATATTGAAGCCACAATAAGCTGCATGAGCGCACTTGGCGCAAGGATAGCGCGCACGGGCGACACGATACACATTGAGCCGATAACCGCCGCGCCCGAAGGCGTATGCGAGCTGCATTGCGGCGAATCCGGCTCCACGCTGCGCTTCCTTCTGCCGATAGTTGGGGCGCTTGGGGCGGAAGCGGTATTTATAATGGAAGGGAGGCTTGGCGAAAGGCCGCTTGCCCCGCTTGACGCTGTGCTCGGCGCGCACGGCATGGCAATACAAAAGCAGGGCGCACGGCTCTGCTGCAAGGGGCGGCTTACCCCCGGCGAATACGCGATAGACGGCGGGGTATCGAGCCAATATATATCTGGCCTTCTCATGGCGCTGCCCAAGCTTGATGCGGACAGCACGCTTACCGTAACAGGCCGGTTTGAATCGGGCGCATATGTTGACATAACGCTTGATACGCTGAAAACCGCCCATGCCGCCATTGCATACGGCGAGGACAGGCGGCATTACGCCATACGCGGCGGCTGCGGATACAATATGCCCTCATTCTGCCGCGCGGAGGGGGACTGGTCAAACGCGGCGTTCTTCCTTTGCATGGGTGCGCTGAGCCGCGGCGGCATAACCGTGAACGGGCTTAACGCGGCCTCCTGCCAAGGGGACAGGCAAATAACCGCAATACTGCGCCAAATGGGCGCGGATGTGCGCACGGAGGGCGAAAGCGTTGCCGTAAGGCGCAATAAGCTTATGCCGGCAACGGTGGACGCTTCCCCAATACCCGACCTTATCCCGACCATATGCGCGCTTGCAGCGGCGGCGAAGGGAGACACGCGCATAGTAAACGCGGCGCGGCTGCGGCTGAAGGAATCGGACAGGCTGAAAAGCACGGCAAATATGCTCTCCTCGCTCGGCGTTGGCGTTACGGAGCTTGCAGACGGGCTTATAGTACACGGCACGGGCCGCATAGCGGGCGGAACGGTGCAAAGCTTTAACGACCACAGGATAGCCATGGCGGCGGCTGTTGCGGCATGCGCAGCCGAAGGCGATGTGAGCATAGAGGGCAGCGAATGCGTAAGCAAATCATACCCCGCGTTTTTCACTGCGCTCGATACGCTCGATACGGAAGGAGAAAACGCATGAGCAGCATTTACGGCGAAAACATACACATATCCATATTCGGCCAATCCCACAGCGCGGCAATTGGCGTTGCGATTGACGGCATACCGGCGGGCCTTGCCATAGATACAGCTGCGCTTAACGCCTTCATGCGCCGCCGCGCACCCGGGCAGAACGAATATTCAACAGCAAGGCGCGAAGCGGACGAGCCGGAGTTCCTTTCCGGCATTGCGGACGGGCATACCTGCGGCGCGCCGATAGCGGCAATAATACGCAATACGGATACGCGCAGCCGCGATTACGACTCCTTCCGCTTCACCCCGCGGCCGGGACACGCGGACTATACGGCGGATATAAAATACCGCGGCTTTGAGGACCGCGCGGGCGGCGGGCATTTTTCCGGCAGGCTTACGGCGCCGCTTTGCATAGCGGGCGGAATATGCATACAGCTTTTGCAGCAGCAGGGCATAAGCATAATTAGCCGCATAGCGTCCATAGGAAGCGTGCATGACGCGGGCGAGCTTATTGAGCCGACGGCGGATAAGCCTTTTCCCACCGTGAGCGATGCGGCGGGAGAGGCCATGCGGCGGGAAATAGCCGCGGCAAAGGCGGAGGGCGACAGCGTTGGCGGCACGATAGAATGCCGCATAACGGGGCTTGAAGCCGGGCTTGGCGGGCCGCTTTTCGGCGGGATGGAGGGGCGCATTGCCAAGGCCGTTTTCGCCGTGCCCGCGATAAAGGGAATTGAGTTCGGCGCGGGCTTTGCGGCGGCAGAAATGCGCGGGAGTGAGAATAACGACCCGTTTCTGATGGAAAACGGGCGCGTTATAACAAAAACGAACAACTGCGGCGGCATACTTGGCGGGATAACAAACGCCATGCCGCTCACGTTCCGCGTTGCGGTGAAGCCAACGCCCTCCATAGCGCGGGAGCAGATTACGCTGAACACAAAAACGTGGGAGGCCGAGCCACTCGTAATAGGCGGCAGGCACGATCCCTGCATAGTGCCGCGGGCGGTGCCGTGCATTGAGGCGGCGGCGGCAATAGCCGTATACGATGCGCTGCTGGACAGGCGCAAGGAGCAGATTTAGCGAAAGGATGTGACTATACCCATGGAGCTTTCCGATTACAGGGAAAAGATAGATTCAATAGATAAAGAGCTTGTGAAGCTTTTTGCCGAGCGCATGGACACGGCGGCGGAAATTGCCCGATACAAAAAGGAACACGGCATGAAGGTACTCGATTCCGCGCGGGAACGCGCAAAGCTGAACGATATTGCAACCATGGTGCCGGAGGAGCTGAGCGAATACGCGATTTCGCTTTATTCGCTCATATTCGAGCTTAGCCGCAGCAGCCAGAACCGCATAATAGGCGCAAGCACTCCCCTTACGGAGGAGATTGCAAGGGCCGTTAAGGATACCCCTCCCCTGTTTCCCCAGCGCGCGGCGGTAGCGTGCCAGGGCGTGGAGGGCGCATATTCCCAAATGGCGTGCGACAGGCTGTTCAAGCGGGCAAACGTGCTTTATTTTTCAACGTTTGAGGCCGTGTTCTCCGCAATAGAGAAGGGCCTGTGCCAATACGGCGTTATACCCGTTGAAAACAGCACGGCGGGCAGCGTGAACGCTGTATACGACCTGATGATGAAGCACGATTTCAAGATTGTGCGCAGCGTGCGCCTGAAGGTTGACCACAATTTGCTGGTTAACCACGGCACGAAGCTTGAGGACATAAAGGAGATATATTCGCACGAGCAGGCAATAAGCCAATGCAGCGAGTTCCTTGCAACGCTCAAGGGCGTTAAGATTATCCCCTGCGAAAACACGGCCGCCGCGGCAAAAAAGGTTGCCGAATCCGGCCGCAGCGACGTTGCCGCCCTTTCAAGCAGGGCATGCATTGAGCTTTACGGGCTTGACTGCCTTAAATACAGCGTGCAGAACATGGGGAACAATTATACCCGCTTCATATGCATATCAAAGCAGCTTGAAATTTACCCCGGCGCGGACCGCACAAGCCTTATGATGGTGCTGCCGCACAAGCCAGGCTCGCTTTACATGGTACTGAGCCGCTTCTATGCGCAGGGCATAAACCTGAACAAGCTGGAGAGTAGGCCCCTGCCCGAGCGCAACTTTGAATTCATGTTCTATTTTGATATTGAAACGCCCGTATACTCGCCGGAGTTCATGCAGCTTATGGGCGAGCTTTCAAGCGGCTGCGAAAGGTTTGCTTACCTTGGCAGCTACAGCGAAACCATATGAGGTGAAGCCTATGCGGTGCGGATTGCTGGGCGAAAAGCTGGGCCACAGCTATTCAAAGGCCATACACGAACGCCTTGGCGGATACAGCTACGAGCTTATCGAATGCCCAAGGGCGGAGCTTGACGCGTTCATGAAGGGCGGCTCTTTTGACGCAATAAACGTTACCATTCCCTATAAAAAGGCGGTAATACCCTATTGCGCCGCGCTTTCGCCCATTGCAGAAAGGATAGGCAGCGTGAACGCAGTCATACGGCAGCGCGACGGCAGCCTTTACGGCGACAATACGGATGCATACGGCTTCATGAGCATGGTAAAAAAGAGCGGCGTTGACATTGCGGGCAGGAAGGCGATAGTGCTGGGCAGCGGCGGAGCATCGGCCACGATATGCGCCGTGCTTAATGAGCTTAACGCAAAAAGCGTTACGGTAATATCCAGAAGCGGGCAGGACAACTACGAAAACATACAAAAGCATGCGGACGCGGAGATAATTGTAAACACAACGCCCGTGGGCATGTACCCAAACACCGGCGTAAGCCCCGTTGACCTGAGCGTTTTCAAGGGCTGCAAGGGTGTGCTGGACATAGTATACAACCCGCGCCGCACGGCGCTTTTGATGCAGGCGGAGGCGCTTGGCATACCCTGCATGGGCGGGCTGAACATGCTTGTTGCGCAGGCAAAGCGCGCGGCGGAGCTTTTCACTGGCACCTCAATACCCGACAGCCGCACGGAAGAAATAGAGCGCGAATTAAGCCTTAATACGCAAAACATTGTGCTTATAGGCATGCCGGGCTGCGGCAAGAGCACAATAGCCGCGGCGCTTGGCAAAAGGCTTAACCGCGCCGTGCGCGACAGCGACGAAGCGACAGAGGCTCAGGCGGGCATGAGCATACCCCAGATATTCGCCCTGCGCGGGGAGGATGCGTTCCGCAGAAGCGAAACCGAGGCCCTTTCAAAGCTCGGCAGGCAGAGCGGGCTTATAATCTCCACCGGCGGCGGCTGCGTTACGCGGCGGGAAAACTATCCCCTGCTGCACCAGAACGGCATTATAATATGGCTCACGCGCAGCATAGACGCGCTGCCCACAGACGGGCGGCCAATATCCCAAAGGAGCGACATGCATGCGCTCTACGCCGCAAGAAAGCCGCTGTACGAGCGTTTTTGCGACATTATGATAGACAACAACGGTTCTGTTGAAAACACCGTGGAAAGCATTACGGAGGCGCTGAAATGAAGCTGCTTATAATAAACGGGCCAAATCTTAACATGCTTGGGCTGAGGGAGCCGGACATTTACGGCAAAAGGACATACGCGGACTTAGTTGAATACATAATGGGCGTATGCCGCCAAACGGGCATAGAGGCCGAGGTTTTTCAGTCCAATCACGAGGGCGCGATAGTGGACAAGATTCAATCAGCCTACGGCACGGCGGACGGAATAGTTATAAACCCCGCCGCCTACACGCACACAAGCGTTGCCATACTCGATGCGCTTAAGGCCGTGAGCCTCCCCGCAGTGGAGGTACACATATCAGACGTAAACAGCCGCGAGGCCTTCCGCCATGTTTCCTATGCCGGAATGGCCTGCATTGCCACATATGCGGGCTACGGCTTTGAAGGATATAAAATGGCGATAGAGAGGCTGGCAGGGGCGAAGTAACTGCGCCACCCTCCCCCCTGCACACTATCGTCACTTGCGTCACTATCGTCGAAACAGGCTAAATGTCTGACTTTTTTCTCCGACGCAGCTTCGACGATGAATTTCTGCGTCGAAGCACGGGGCTTGCGCAAGCAGTGAAATCCGTTCTTCATAAGGCTCCCCTTTACGGGAAGCTGTCGGCGTAGCCGACTGAGGGGTTGACGTAAACAACAGCAGCCTCGCTGCAACCCCTCCGGCTTTCGCTACGCGAAACCCACAACGCTGGTTGGAATATGGTCGTCTTGCTACGCTGCCGCTTGCAATACTCCCTATTCCGCCCGATTCTCCCCTCGCTGCATCGCCCACTGGGCGCGCTCGGCTCGAATCCCCTTTCAGGGCAGGCTTAATATGTAAGCTTCTAAAGCGCACCAAAAGGCTCCCTGTCGAGCCGTAGGCGAGACTGAGGGAGTAAAAAGGCGTGTCACCACGCTCAGGTGAAAGCTACCGCCTTCGCTATATACTACTTCTATATACCTCTCTTTGTTAATCTTTAGTCACTACTGTACATAAGACAGCAGAGCTGTAACAGATGATTCGGCCTTTCAGGTCTCATGTGATGCCTGCGGCATAAAGGCGCCCCTTTACGGGGAGCTGGCAAACCGAAGGTTTGACTGAGGGGTTGAGATAAAAAGCGAAGCCACGGGCGGGCCGCCAATGACGGCCCCTACAACGCCTAAGCGCAATTACACTGCTTGCGCAACCCTCATTCTTCGACGCAGAATTTCATCGTCGAAGCTGCGTCGGAGCAAAAAAGCCAGACATTTAGCCTGTTTCGACGATAGTGACGCAAGTGACGATAGTGTGCAGGGCCATTAGAGCGACTTAACCCATCCTATAGGGGCGGTCACTGGTCGCCCGCCGTGTTTGTGTATAAAAGAATACGGGCGGCCGATAGCCGCCCCTACAACGTTTTCTATATACTCTTGATAAAACAAAACAGGGGACGGTTTGCCGTCCCCATATTCTTATAAGCTTTTGCTGTTTACTTTGCCATCTTCTCCGCTGCGGCGAGCTTTATGCAGGCGCACAGCACCTCCATGGCCTGCTTAACATCCTCCACGGGGGGCAGGCTGGGGGCGATACGAAGGTTCTTGTCTTCCGGATCCTTGCCGTAGGGGAAGGTTGCGCCGGGGCCGGTCATAACAACGCCCGCTTCCTTCATAAGCTGATGCACGCGCTTTGCGCAGCCGTTCATCACGTTAAGGCTTACGAAGTAGCCTCCCTTGGGGCGGTTGTATTCCGCTATGCCGTAGGGCGCAAGGGTATCGAGCGCGGCTATCACGGCATCGAACTTGGGCTTCATTATTGCGGCATGCTTCTTCATGTGCGCAAGCACGCCCGCCTTGTCCTTAAGGAACAGCACATGGCGAAGCTGGTTCATTTTGTCAAAGCTTATCACCTGCGCGTTGAGCAGCTTTTTCATATACGCCATGTTGTCGCGGCTGGTGGCGAAGCAGGCTACGCCCGCGCCGGGGAAGGTTATCTTGGAGGTTGAGGCGAACTCGAACACCATGTCCGGATTGCCCGCCTCGCGGCAGTATTCCAAAATATTGGGGAAGGGGACGTATTCGCCGTCGAACTCATGCACGCAGTATGCATTGTCCCACATAAGCACAAAGTCGCTTGCAGCGGGCTTCATGGCGGCTATGCGGCGGATGGTGGCTTCGCTGTAAATTATGCCCTCGGGGTTTGAATACTTGGGCACGCACCACATGCCCTTTACGTCCTTATCCTTTATAAGCTCCTCCACCATGTCCATATCGGGGCCTTCGGCGGTCATTGGAACGTTTATCATCTCTATGCCGAAGCTTTCGCATATTGTAAAATGCCTGTCGTAACCCGGCACGGGGCAAAGGAACTTTACCTTATCAAGCTTGGCCCAGGGCTTTTCGCTGTGCAGCAGGCCGTGGGTGAACGCCTTTGCAATGGTGTCATACATCAGGGTAAGGCTTGCGCTGCCCGCGGCGAAAACCTCCTCCACATCAACGCCCAGTATATCCGCAAACATTTTGCGGCAGCTGGGCAGGCCCTCAAGCGTGCCGTAATTGCGGGCGTCTATGCCGTCTATGGTGCAGTTGCCCTCGTTCAATATGCTCAGCAGATCCTTGGATAGGTCAAGCTGCGCCGCGCTGGGCTTGCCGCGCGCCATGTTGAGCGAAAGACCCTTGGCCTTGCAGGCTTCGTACTCTTTCCTTGCCGCGGCGTAGAATTCGTTCAGCTCGCTTTGATTCATTTCACAAACACGCTTCATGCAAATACCTCCACAATGAATGAATTTATGCGTTTGATAGCCCTATTGTACTCCTAAACCCATATTAAGTAAAGAGTTATGAAGGATTTCCTGCATGGTTTGTTATATTGGGACTAATCTGGTATAATGATTTAACTCATTCAGCGCACAGGAGGCGGAACGATGGACATTACGGCGAAGATAGAAACGCTTAAAGATATGATTATGAGCAGCAAAAGAATAGCCTTCCTTGGCGGGGCGGGCGTATCCACGGAAAGCGGAATACCGGATTTCCGCAGCGAGAACGGCTATTTCGAGGCCATACGCCGCTTCGGCTACCCGCCGGAGGAATTGCTCAGCCACACGTTCTTTATGCGCCATACGGACGTATTCTATAAGTATTACAGGAGCGCGCTAATGGTAACGGGCATAAAGCCCAACCGTGCGCATTACGCGCTTGCAAGGCTGGAACGCGCGCTCAGGCTGACCGCCGTTGTTACGCAGAATATAGACGGGCTGCATCAGCTTGCGGGCAGCAAAAGCGTATATGAGCTGCACGGCAGCATATACCGTAACCACTGCATGGAATGCGGCAAAAGCTACACCGTGGAGCAGCTGAAGGATATGCCCAACGTGCCCATATGCAGCTGCGGCGGGGTAATAAAGCCGGACGTGGTGCTGTATGAAGAAGGGCTGGACGCGGACACGCTGCGCGCCGCCATAACGCATATTACCCGCGCGGATATGCTTATAGTGGGCGGCACAAGCCTTAACGTATACCCCGCAAGCGGGCTTATAGATTACTACAAGGGCAATAAGCTTGCGCTTATAAACAAGAGCGAAACGCCCTATGACTACCGCGCAGACCTTATTATAAACGGTTCGATAGGCATGGCGCTTGATAAAGCGACGGAGGGACTTGAATGAGCGAAGGTATACTGAAGCTGTTCGTAAAGGATTATAAGCAGACGGATAACCCCGCCGTGCGCTCAAAATGCGCTGTTGCGGCGGGCTGGGTATGCATAGCGTGCAATGTGCTGCTTTGCGCGGCAAAGTTCGTAATAGGCGTTATCAGCCGCTCCATAGCCATTCAGGCGGACGCGGTGAACAATTTGAGCGACGTTGGCTCCTCCGCGGGCATGATATTCGGCGCGAAGGCCGCGGCAAAGCCTGCCGACAGGGAGCATCCATACGGCCATGCGCGGCTTGAATACATAGTGTCCCTTGCGATAGCGTTCATAATACTTATGGTTGGCGTAACGCTTGCGCGGGAGGCGATAGATAAGATAATTTCACCGGAAAGCGTGGATTACAGCATTGCCATGCTGATTGTGCTTATAATATCCATGCTGGTCAAGCTGTGGATGGGCTTCTTCACGGCGGACGTGGGCAGGCGCATAGGCTCCTCCGCAATGAGCGCCGCAGCGGCGGACAGCATAAGCGACGTGGCTGCCACGGGGGCGATATTCATATCCAGCGTACTGGGATATTTCTTTGATATAAACATAGATGGCTACATATCCCTTGCGGCGGCCTTATTCGTGCTGTACTCCGGCATAGGCATAATACGGGACGTTATGGGCCCATTGCTCGGTGAAGCGCCGAACAAGGAAACGGTGGATGAGCTGAGCACGCTCCTTTTGAGCTACGACGGCATAATAGGCCTGCACGATATACTTATCCATTCCTACGGCCCGGGCAAGACAATAGCAAGCGCGCACGCGGAGGTTAGGGCGGACTGCGACCTGCTTCATACGCACGAGATGATAGACCGCGCGGAGCGGGAGGTGGGCGAAAAGCTGGGCATGCTGCTTACGCTGCACATGGACCCAATAGAAACGGACAACGCAAAGCTTACCGCCACGCGGGAACGGATTGCCAAGGCAATAGAGGGCATAGACAGCGCGGTGCATTTTCACGATTTCCGCATGGTCAGCGGGGAGAAAAACACCAATCTTATATTCGATATAGTTGTGCCGTCCGGCATGGACGAGGCGGACGCGGAGGGCATAAAGCTGCGCATTGCCAAGGCCGCGCACGATATAGACCCCACCTTCCGCTGCGTAATAACAATAGACCGCGACTATACCGGCTGCATGGGCGGTTGAAATATGTAAAAAACTATTGTATAATCGAGCAAAAGTACATACGGAGGTATTGTTTACAATGGAATATATCAAGCAGCAGCTTAAAAATCTGCTCTCCATCCCCAGCCCCTCGGGCTTCACGCGCAAGGCTGCGGATTACATAATGGATGAACTTAAAACGCTGGGCTACGAGCCTTACATGACCACAAAGGGCTGCGTGGGCGTATGCCTGGGCGGCGAAGGGAACCCCATTCTGCTTGGCGCGCATGTGGATACGCTGGGCGGCATGGTTGCGGAAATAAAGGGCAGCGGCGCGCTGAGGATAACCAACATAGGCGGCCTTAACGCAAACAATGTGGAGGCGGAGAACTGCACCATTTTCACCCGCGACGGCAGGAGCTACACCGGCGTTTGCCAGCTTATTGACGCAAGCATTCACGTAAACAAGGAATACAGCGACACAAAGCGCACCTTTAACACGGTTGAAGTGCTTATTGACGAAATAGTTGAAAGCAAGGACGATGTTAAGAAGCTTGGCATAAGCGTTGGGGACTATGTATGCTTTGACCCGCGCACGACCATTACCGAATCCGGCTTCATAAAGAGCCGCTTCCTTGACGATAAGCTTTCGGCGGCGATACTGCTTGGCTATGCAAAGCGCCTGAAGGACGCAAACAAGGCCCCTGCGCGCAGGGTATATCTTTACTTCACCGTATATGAAGAGGTGGGCCACGGCGGCGCAAGCGGCATGCCGGAGGGCCTGAACGAGATAATAGCCGTGGACATGGGCTGCGTGGGCCACGGGCTTGAATGCAAGGAGACGCAGGTGAGCATCTGCGCCAAGGATTCCTCCGGCCCCAGCGACTACGCGCTGACCACCCGCCTTATAAACGCCGCAAAGGCCGCGGGCGTGGACTACGCCGTGGATATATACCCCTCCTACGGTTCGGACATGGACGTTGCGCTTCGCAGCGGCATAGATGCCGCGCATTGCGTTATAGGCAGCGGCGTGTATGCCTCACATGGCTACGAGCGCACGCACATGAACGGCGTTATAGGCACGCTGAAGCTGATTGAGGAGTATATTGGGTAAAGCATGCTTTCCATGCGGTGAAATTGCGAAGATATGGGGGACGCGATGGCGTTCCCCTTTGTGTTGTTTTATCAAGAGTATATAGAAAACGTTGTAGGGGCGGCTATCGGCCGCCCGTATTCTTTTATACACAAACACGGCGGGCGGCCAGTGACCGCCCCTACAGGATGGGTTAAGTCGCTCTAATGGTCATGCACACTATCGTCACTTGCGTCACTATCGTCGAAACAGGCTAAATGTCTGACTTTTTTCTCCGACGCAGCTTCGACGATGAATTTCTGCGTCGAAGAATGAGGCTTACGTGCTACCGCTAACCAAAAGCTGTCCCCGTGAAATGGGAAAGTGTCGCGGCGTAAGCCATGACAAAAGGGGAATAACTCAGAGCCGCCAAGTGCCGCGAGGTGTTCCCCCTCAGACAATCCGCCTAAATTGAGCCCAGGTTGGAACAAGGTCGCCTTACTCACATTCGTTCGTAATTCTCCCTGTTCCTGCCCGTTCTCCGTTTCGCTTACTCGTCCACTGGACGCGCTCAACTCCGAACCCCGCTTCACGGTGGCGCCTTTTGGTGCGCAACGCACAATCTCTAAATACACAACAAAAAAGCACCTGCATTAGCAGATGCTTTTCTTTGGTACACCCTCAGGGGCTCGAACCCTGGACACCCTGATTAAGAGTCAGGTGCTCTACCAACTGAGCTAAGGGTGCATAGTGGAGCGGGAAACGGGGCTCGAACCCGCCACCTCTGCCTTGGCAAGGCAGCGCTCTACCGAATGAGCTATTCCCGCATTGCGCTCTCGCGCTTTGCCGTTCGCCGTGGTGCTTTGTGCTTTCCTCAGCGCGCTCGTATATTCTAACCCAAGAATCCGATTATGTCAAGCACCCAGTTCGAATTTTTTTGCACTTTTTTGGTTTTCATGCCTTATGGGTATCAAAAAAGCCCGTATTGCAGGGCTTTTTCTTGCTAAGAATTCTTTATTCGGCTGCCGGTTCGTTCTCCGTGCCGTCGGTTATCAGCTCGCACACCACCACGCAGCGCTGCTCGCTTGTGCCCGCAGAGCGGTCAAAATCGCCGTAGCAGGTTATCAGCGTCATCTTCGCCGTGTCGCTCTCCATATCCATAACGCTTTCGGGATAATCGTTGTACGGATAGAAGTCCACACTCGTAACCCTGAAGTACAGCACGCTGCCGTCCTCCCGCTCGATGGCTACCTTCTGCCCTTCTTCCATGTTCCACAGCACGCTGAAGCGGCCTATCTTGCCCTTCCAGCTTTTGTGCCCGTTCACCAGCGCGTTGCCCTGCTCCCCGGGTGCGGGGCCGGGCTCGTACCATGCCGCCACGTCCGGATCCTCAATGGTGTCCATCTGGCCCTTTTTGTCGCCCTCCTCTATAAGCCCAACGGGGTAAACCTCAGCCATGACCTGCGCGTCAATGAAATATATCTTCTTGGGCGCACTGCGCGTATATTGATACGGCGTGGGCGTGGGCTCCGCGGTGGGCGCGGGCGTCTCGCTCGGATTCGGCGCTGCCATGGGCGTTGGCACGGCCGTTGGCGTGATGCTCGGCTGCGGCGGGTCAACATAGTCGCTTATCAGCACATATTGGCGAATTATCAGCGCCACGCCGCCTATCAGCAGCGCCGCGCTTATGCAATAAAGTATGATATCCAGCGGTGTAAGCCGCTTTTTCTTCTTCGGTGCGTTCTTTTCCATGGCCTGATTATAGCATTACGGCACCCGCTTGGCAATTTATACTTTGAACTTTGGCGTAAAGTTTGTTTTTACTTAACATTTTGCCATAAATATGGTATACTGATTCGTCTAATAAGTAATTTACTTTAGGAGTTGACTATGGATACCAGGAACGACATTGCACTTGCCATATCCGCCGCAACGGGCATGGATGCCGCGGAGCTTTTGAGCTATATAGAGATTCCGCCGGACAGCAGCATGGGGGACTATGCCTTCCCCTGCTTCCGCCTGGCTAAGGCCATGCGCAAGGCCCCCGCGGCAATAGCTGCGGAGCTGAAGGATAAGCTTGCCCTGCCCGCGGGCATAACCCGCGCGGAGGTTGCTGGCGGCTACCTTAACTTCTTTGAGGACAGGGCCGGCGCAGCCGCAGCAACGATAATGCGCGTGCTTAACGAAGGCGAAAATTACGGCCACAGCAGCGAAGGACAGGGCAAAAACGTTTGCGTGGAGTTTTCCTCCATCAATATTGCAAAGCCCTTCCATATAGGCCATTTGCCCTCCACAGCCATAGGCAACAGCCTTAACAGGATATATAAGGCGCTGGGATACAATACCATTGCCATAAACCACCTTGGCGACTGGGGAACGCAGTTCGGCAAGATGATAGTTGCTTACAAAAAATGGGGCAGCGGAAAGCCGATCGAGGAATCAACAGTTCGGGAGCTTGTCAAGCTTTATGTCCGCTTCCATGAGGAAGCCGAAAAGGATGAAAGCCTTAACGACGAAGCCCGCGCATGGTTCAGGAAAATAGAGCAGGGCGACGCGGAAGCGGTCGACCTTTGGCAGCGGATGAAAACGCTCACGCTCAAGGAAGTTGGCGAAGTATATAAGCTTCTCGGCGTGGAGTTCGACAGCTACAACGGCGAAAGCTTTTATGAGGACAAGATGCAGGCCGTAATAGACGAGCTGGACGCTAAGGGCCTTCTCAAAACCGACAAGGGCGCAAAGATAGTTGACCTTTCTGAATACAACATGCCCCCCTGCATAATAGTAAAGTCCGACGGGGCAACCCTTTACGCCACGCGCGACCTTGCCGCCGCAATATACCGCAAGAATACATATGACTTTGTTAAGAGCATATACGTTGTTGCATATCAGCAGAACCTGCATTTCCAGCAGTTCTTTAAGGTACTGGAGCTGATGGGAAAAACCTGGGTCAAGGACTGCGTGCATGTCAATTTCGGCATGGTATCCATGGAGGAAGGCACGCTTTCCACCCGCCACGGCAACGTGGTGTATCTGGAGGATGTTCTGAACGCCTCAATAGAAAAAACGCTCGATATAATCAAAGAAAAGAGCCCCGATCTTGAGGATAAGGAGGCCGCCGCGCGCGCCGTGGGCGTTGGCGCGGTAGTTTGGGGAATACTCTACAACAGCCGAATAAAGGATACCAGCTTCTCCTGGAGCAAGATGCTCAATTTCGACGGCGAAACCGGCCCCTATGCGCAGTATACCCATGCGCGCTGCTGCTCCGTGCTGAGGAAAGCTAACGGCTACGATAAGGCCAATGTGGACTGCTCCCTGCTTTCAGGCGAGGCTGAGACAGCCCTTATCAAGGCCATTGCCGCCTTCCCCGAAACCGTTAAGGCCGCGGCCGAAAAGTACGAGCCGTATCTCATCTCCCGCGAGGTGATAGACGTTTGCTCCTGCTTCAATAAGTTCTATTATGACTGCCGCATAATGGACGACGACCCCGCCGTGCGCAACGCCCGCCTTGCCCTTTGCGATGCGGCGCGCATATGCATAAAGAACGGGCTGTACCTTATAGGCCTTGAAGCGCCCGAAAGAATGTAATTTTTAACATAAAGGAGAAATACTATGCTTGATATTAAGCTTGTACGCAATAACCCTGAGCTTGTGAAGGAAAACATACGCAAAAAGTTTCAGGATGAAAAGCTCGTTATGGTGGATGAAGTCGTTGCCATGGACAAGGAATGGCGCGAGGATCACACCCGCGGGGACGTGCTGCGCAACCAGCGCAACGTGCTTTCCAAGCAGATAGGCGGCATGATGGCCCGCGGAGAGCGCGACAAGGCCGAGGAGACCAAGAAAGAAGTTAAGGCCATGCAGGACGAGATGGCCGCCCTGGAAGCGCGCGAAGCGGAGCTGGAGGCCGAAATCCGCAAGCGTATGCTGGTAATTCCCAACATAATAGATGAATCCGTACCCATCGGCAAGGACGACAGCGAGAACGTGGAGCGCGAACGCTTCGGCGAACCCGTCGTACCGGATTACGAAATACCCTATCATGTGGACATAATGGAAAAAGTGAACGGCATTGATATAGACGCCGCCCGCCGCGTGAGCGGAAACGGCTTCTATTACCTCAAGGGGGACATTGCCCGCCTGCACAGCGCCATATTGAGCTACGCGCGCGACTTTATGATAAACAAGGGCTTCACCTATTGCGTGCCGCCTTTCATGATACGCAGCGGCGTTGTAAGCGGCGTTATGAGCTTTGCCGAAATGGAAGGCATGATGTATAAGATAGAAAACGAGGACCTTTACCTTATCGGCACCAGCGAGCACAGCATGATAGGCAGCTTTATAGATACCTTTATAGATGAAGATACCCTGCCCCGCACGCTTACCAGCTACTCCCCCTGCTTCCGCAAGGAAGTCGGCGCGCACGGCATAGAGGAGCGCGGCGTATACAGAGTGCACCAGTTTGAAAAGCAGGAAATGATAGTAGTCTGCAAGCCGGAGGACAGCATGGCCTGGTTCGATAAGCTTTGGAGCTACACCGTGGAGTTCTTCCGCAGCCTGGATATCCCCGTGCGCACGCTTGAGTGCTGCTCCGGCGATTTGGCGGATCTTAAAGTGAAAAGCGTTGACGTGGAGGCATGGAGCCCGCGTCAGCAGAAATATTTCGAGGTCGGCTCCTGCTCCAACCTTGGCGACGCGCAGGCAAGGCGCCTTGGCATCCGCATAAAGAACAAGGAAAAAGGCAACTACTTTGCCCATACACTTAACAATACCGTTGTCGCGCCCCCGCGCACGCTTATCGCCTTCCTTGAAAACAACCTCAAGGCGGACGGCACCGTAGCCATACCCGAACCGCTGCGCATGTATATGGGCGGCAAAAGCGTTATTGAATAACGAAACCGGTGTTTTGGCCGAATAGCTGAGTTTTTACCATGCGCGCAACCCGATGCAACCGCTCGTTGCGCGCATTTTTTTAATTGCAAAGCAGAGTGTATTGCGCAACCGTGCTCCCGTGCGCTATGCTTAGGCCACAGAAAAGTTCAGGAGGATATTACGATGAATATCGAAATAGCAAACAGGCTGGTGCAGCTCAGGAAGCAGCACGGCTATTCTCAGGAGGAGCTTGCGGCAAAGCTTGGCCTTTCCCGCCAGGCCGTGAGCAAATGGGAGCGCGCGGAGGCCTCGCCCGACACAGATAACCTTATAATGCTCAGCCGCGTATACGGCGTAAGCCTTGACGAGCTGCTCAAGACCGATGAACCCATACCCGAGCCGGAGCCTGACAAGGGCGTGAAGGTCACCATAAACGGCAAGCCGCTGCGCTTTAATAAGGACGATGGTTTCTTCTTCAGCTATGGTGACGATGATGAAAACTGCGGCGGCAGCACCGTTGACGCCGATTCCCATGTTACCGCCCGCGGCAATCTGGTAATAGAGCCGAATGAAAAGTCTGTTTGGCAGGAATTCCCCTTCCCCATATTCGTTACGATACTCTATCTCGGCCTTGGCTTTGCGTTCGGCCTTTGGCATCCGGGTTGGATACTTTTCTTGACCATACCGGCGTATTATTCAATAGTCGGCTGGTTCTCCGGCCGCCGCAGGCATTGTTTCCTTCGCGCCTTCCCCTATACCATATTGATGGTCATAGCCTTTCTGTGCATGGGCTGCATATGGGGTCTTTGGCATCCGGGCTGGATACTGTTCCTGACCATCCCCATGTACTATGCCATTGTGAAGCCCATTGACCGCGCGTACAGGTGTAAGCACGGTATAAGCGCAATAGAGATAGAGCGCGACGACGATGACGACATAGACGACGATTGATGCATAACAACTCAACGGCGGGTGCTGAAAAGCATCCGCTTTTTATATGATATCAGCACATGTTATATTGTATGCTTGTGTTCTTCGTTTGTTTTATGCGGATACATGGAGTTTTTGTCTGAATTTGTCGAAATGCTTTATTTATTAAGCGATGAGTTATATAATTTATAAGCAAAGCTAAAAAACTTTTTATAGCAGGAGACAGCATAAAAATGGAAAGCCCACGCGCCCTGCCTAAAATTACGGAAGTGTTTCCTTACTGGCAGGATATCAATTCTACGGACCGCCTTGCAATGGCACGACAAGCCCAATACCATGCGCTGCCGCGAGGCAAAATTTTCTGCATAAACGATGCCATCACAGTATCCTCATTGTATGTTATAAGCGGCGAAGTGCGCTATTATACCATCAATGCCGATGGACGCGACACAACGCTTTACCGACTGCACAGGGGCCAATACACAAGCTTCCTTGAAACCAAGCTGTATACCAATCCAAACTATTCGCTCACCATGCAGGCCGAGCAGCCCAGCGAGGTTTACGCCATTTCCCCGATCATGTCCAAATATCTATGCGAACATTATCCATCTGCCCTAAAATTTGAACGCGAAGTATTCTATGATCGCAGCGCATTTGTTATGGCGTCGCTCCAGCGTATGCTTTCCGTAAGCAGCGAGCAGCGCCTTGCAATGTTCCTGCTTGAGGAGATAAAGCGCAACGGCAGCCGCACGCTCACACTTACTCAGGAACAGATGGGCCGCTACGTCGGCACGCATCGCGAGATGATATCCCGCATGATGAACGTTTTCGCCCGGCATGGCATAGTCCGTCTCAGTCGCGGTCAGGTAGAGGTGCTGAAGCCTGAGGCGCTGAAGGAACTGGCCCGGTAGCGCATTACAGATTGCGTATGCGCACCTCCGTCACCCGGCCGATTATGTCTGCCTCTTCCCGGGGAACGATCATTGGTTCGTATTTTGTATTCGCAGGAATTAGCATAAGCGTATCGCCTATCGTTTTTACCTTGCGCAGCAATACTTCTTCGCCTATGCGCACAACCGCTATGCGCCCGTTTTCAACGCTTGGCTGCATCCGTACCAGCACCAGCGCGCCTTCGGGTATGAACTCGCCTTCCATGCAGTCCCCCTCCACCTGCATGTAAAAGTATTCGCCTGCAACGGTCTCGTTCGCCGCAACCGGAATATATTCTTCTATGTTTTCATCTGCCAGTATCGGCAGCCCAGCATGCACCCTGCCCACGAGCGGCACTCCCACGCTGTCCTCAATTTTCATAAGGCGGGGCGATATAGTCGTGCGGGATTTGAAAAGAGGCGTTACCATCGCGCTTTCGCGGCAAAGGATATAATCCGCGCTGACGTCAAAAAAATCGCACAGCTTCATAAGCATTTCGTTCGGCAGGGCCACCCTGCCCGTTTCATATTTGCAAACAGCCGCCTTCTGCACGCCAAGCACGCTGCCCAACTCCTCCTGGGAAAGGTGCTTTGCTTTTCTCAATTCCTTCAATCTGTTCATGCGGCCCTCCAATTTTGTTTTTTATATTGTATCTTATAGAGAAATGCTTTGCAAGCATTATTTTGTTCATGTTTTTGTAAAAAAGTTCCAAAAACCGCTTGACAGTATCCTCATCGGATATTATAATGGGTTCACGGTCGAAAAGGACCGCAGAATTTCCCAATAAGCCACCGTGAACGGTTCCCATCCGGTTTCCAAAACGGATATACGGCGGCTTAGCGGAGCAGCGGAGGTACGCAATGAATTACTTTGGTTTGTTCTTCTCTTTCATGATCCCCAGCATCATTTTGGGCTTTATGATAGCCGCCGCCTGCATTCAGGAAAGGGCTATCCATCGCCGCCGTGCGCAGCATAAGCAGGCCGCGCCGCACAAGGAAGCTAACGTGCGCAGCTATTCCCCTTCGGCAAAGCCGCAGCATAATAATGCCGTCAAGTCCGATAAATCAAAGCTTTATATATACGATATGAACGCGGCATAATGCTGCCCCGCTTAGCATTGTTATCTTCCGCGCGGAACCGAATCCCCTCGCGGTGATAAAATAAAATAATATTATATGTGCCTACCGAAACGGCGCCCCGACGCAGGGCGCTGTTTTGGCGTACAAAAAAATTATTGACAAACGATAATTTCAATGCTATCATATCGCCATAAATTATCGCAAAACGATAATGTGGAGGTTTCTATGAAGCATAACAAAGCTGCTCTGTACGCATTGTGCGCATTGGCCGCGCTGGGCGCTGCCGCGGCAATATTGCTAAGCGGCGCGGATATTGTCCGCGTGCTGCTGTGTTACCCGCTTGAGTTTACAGGTAAGGCGCTCAGGAGCCTTTCCCTTGCCGGCGGCGCGCTGAATGTGCTTGCAATTGCGCTGTATGCCGCAATAAGCCTTATCCCCGCCGTGCTGGCGCTTATATTCGCCCGCAAACGCGGCCATGCCAAGGCGGACTGCATACTGTACATATTGAGCGTTGTGCTGTTCGCCGCGCTGTACCTGGCAATAAATCCCGGCCTGCTGCGCTATGTTTTCAGCGCCGATATGCTCACCATCGTCGCGTCGTATCAGGTTGCCTTGGGCATATTGAATTCGCTGATATATTCGCTTGTGCTCTGCTATGCGGTGCTGCGCATAATAAGCCGCCTTGCTTCGGGCGGCACGGATAGGCTGCTTAGTGCTGGCGCATGGCTGCTGTATATAGCCTGCGCGGTGCTTTCGTTTGCATCTGCATACGGTGCGGCGGCTGCCGTTGCGGCCTCGCTTGCCTACGGCGCGCTCGATATATGCGTAAGCGTCGCCCGTGCCGCCGTGGATACGCTGCCCAATGTGTTCAGCATATTGCTCGCACTCTGCGGGGCAAAGCTGCTCCTTTCCATGCGCGCCGCTCTTTTCAGCGACGAAGCCGTGGACACTGCGCAGCGGCTGAGTCGTCTTGCCGTTATCAGCCTTAAAGCATCCGTAATAAGCAGCGCCGCGTTCAACGCCGTGCAGATAGCGCTTGCGGGCGGACTGAGCAACGTTAACGTTTCCGCAAGCATCCCCTTTGCCGGTGTACTTTTCGCCCTGCTCGCGCTCATGTTCAGCCGCTTCATTGCCGAATCCAAGCGCATTAAGGACGATAACGACAGCATTATTTAGGGTGAGCTTATGGCGATAGAGGTAAATTTGGACGAAATGCTGAAGCGCCGCGGCATAACCGGCAAGGAGCTTTGCGCAATGGTGGGCATAACCGAGGCCAACCTTTCCATACTGCGCAGCGGAAAGGGCAAGGGCGTGCGCTTCCATACGCTCAACAAAATTTGCTATTATCTTGACTGCAATGTTGGCGACATACTCAATTTTGACGGAGTTCTTAATGAGGAGGATGAATGATGAAACGATATATAAGCCTTTTGGCAATACTTACGGCAATTGCTGCGCTGCTGTGCGGCTGCTCACTTGCGCGCAGCGATATGGATGCTTCCGCCGCCTCGCGCGACAGGCTGATAGGCGTGTACATAACCACCGAATATATTGATCTCTTTGACCTTGAAGGCTACATCGGTGCGAACGCATCTGCATTGTCCGGCGGCAGCATAGGCGAAGCGGACGCAGCGCAGTACAACGGCAGGCTGTATGCGGAGCTTGTCGATGAAAGGTACGTTTTCCCGGGCATGGACGGCTTTGCCTTCTTCATGGCCACTACCGAGCACGAGTACGGCACAAGCTATACAAACTATACCGGCGAAGGCGTATGCGGCGGCAAAATAGCCGTTAACACCAACGACAACGAAGATTCACACGAAGAAGCGCTGGAGCTTGAATGCACCATATACGGCATAACAGGCAGGAACGACAGGCATGTGATATACACCAATCCCGTGTATCAAACCGCGAACGGAGAGGTTTACCTCACTTCGGGGCATGGCATATCCACGTCCGGCGCTGGCGCGGGCGCATTAGTTTCGCAAAAGCTGACCGACAGCACCTCCGTTACCGATTCCGAAGGCAACGCCGTAACAAGCTCCGCAAGCGTGAACGTGCATTACGTTATAGCAGAACTGCCCTTAGGCTATACGCTCATAGAGATGGACGCAAACAGCCGCGAAATTTCCCGCCATGAATACGCCCCGGGAGAACTTCCGCCAGAGTATACGGCAAACAATAGCACGGCCTATATAATAGTTGAAGCCCGCACCGCAAGCGGCAGCACATACGCGCTGTATTCCGCCGAAAATACAGACATAGTGACCTATGCCGAATTAAAAGAAAAAGGCGTGCTTACCGAAAAGCACACCTATGTAACGTTCGCTTCAGGCGAAGTCGATAACGCTTAATTGAACAGCCCCTTTATAGCCGCAAAGGCGTTTGCGAACCAGTCGCCAATCGCTTGGAAGAAGGACTTGTTCTCCGCCTGAGCATCAACATCCGTGCCGTTGTCCGTTCCCGTGGTATCCTCGGGCGTGGGCGACGGCATTTCTATCGGCAGCGGCTCAACTATCGCCTCTGTGGTGATAAGGAACTGCACGGTGCCGTTTATGTTCTCCGCATCGCTTGAAAAGGCCGTGTAGCTTTCCGAAAGCGCCAGCAGAGCATCCTTCTTTGAAAGCGAAAGCTGTATTTCGTTCGTTTCTTCAACTATTTTAGCCATGCCCTCGCTGCTCACCTGCCTAAGCCCGTCCGTCAGCGTGTCAAGCCCGCGGTAAAGCTGCTTTGTGCCGGTTTTAAGCTGCTCGCCATTGTCGCTCAAAAGCGCCATGCCTTCGTCCAGCTCCTTTATGCCGCGGTAAAGCTTATCCATGCCGCTTGATACCTGATACGCGCCGGAGGAAAGCTGCTCCGCGCCCGCTGCGGCCTCGTCCGCCTTGGCGATTATTTCGTTCAGCTTTGCTATGGCCTTCTTAACATCATCCAGCTCCAGCACGGCCATGCGTATGGCGTTGGCGGTATCAGGGTCTATGTTTATGCTTACGTCCCCTATGTTCACCGCTGCCGCCGCCTGATCGGCTATTGCCCGCTTCTCCTCCTCCGTCAAATCCGTGCCGGATAGCGCATCATACACGCTTTGGCGCACCTTTTCCTTTATTTCCTCTTCCTTGCCCGCAAGCGCCTTATTCAGCTCGCTTTCAAGTATTGCTATTATGCGCGCATCAACCTCCGTGGACGGATTTTGCAGCTCGTCAAGCTTTGCCTTTGCTTCATCCACCTTGGCTACTATTTCGCTTATCGATGCGGCAAACGTTCCCATGCCGCCTGCCACTTCACCCGCGCCGTAGTTAAGCTGCTCCGCGCCGTCCTTGATTTGGCCCATGCCGTCCGCTGCGGCAGTAACGCCGTCTATATATTCGCTTATGCCGTCGTTAAGCGTGCTTGCGCCGTTGCGCAGCCGCCTTGCGCCCTTATAAAGCGCGCTGCTGGCCTCGTTTATTTCATCCAGCGCCGTAAGCAGCCCTTCAACATCGTCTATGCCGGAAAGGTCGTTTTCATCTACAATGCCGGTCATGCCTATGAACGTGCATTTGTCAAGTTCAAAGCTTTCCGTATCCATCTCAACGTAAAAGCTGTCCTTCAGCTTGTCCGTTTCCTCTATTTCAAGGCTTTCCGCAAGGCCCGGCAGCATAACGGCCATTATTGTTGTAACGCCCGCCTGGGAGGATATCTTTGCGTCCGACGCAAGGCCCGTGCAGCCTTCGTCAAGCGTCATCATGCCTATAACGCTGAACGGCACATTCAGTTCCTTTTCAACTCCGTCCACCGTTACAGGCCGCTTCAGCGTGCTTTTGCACTCAACCTCTATTCTTACCCGACCGCTTTTGCCGGCTATCTCCTTGGGGCTCATCTTCACGCCGTTAAGATAATAGCTGAGCGTGAGCGTAAACGGCAATTCTCCGCTCGCCTCGCCCTGATAGCACACGTCCTCGCCTTCGGCCTTAAATGTTGCTTTTGTGCCGTCTATCGCGGGTGCTTCGCTGCCAAGCACGTTTTTTATGTTGGTAAGCGTTGTGTCGTCCGTAACGGTATCTGCGCCGGACATGTTGGTTATATACACGCTTGATATCATAGAAAGCACGTTGCCTTCCGCGTCCGTTTCAACGTAAACCGTTTCCCCGCGGGTGTCCATGCCGTCCGCCAGCGCAATGCTGCATATTATGGACACAAGCATGCTTGCCGCGAAGGCTATCGCCAGCGCAAGGCAGATTATCCTAAACGATTTTTTCATGTTTTCCCTCCTTTATTCCGCGCTCTTGAGCGATTCAACCATATCTATCGCCCTGACCTTGGGCCGCATCAAAAGATTGACTATCAGCGAAAATACTATCGTGAGCGCAAAAGCGTAAACGTAGCTGAGCGGCTTTGCGCTGCGCACGAACATGACCATGTCCACTTCGCATGTGCGTATGACGAACAGGTGCATTATCTTGCCGAACACAAGCCCCACAAACGCCCCTATTACTGAAAGGGCGTTGTTTTCACGGAATATGTAAGCATACATTTCCTTATCGTAAAACCCAAGCACCCGCAGCGTTGCAAGCTCTCGCATGCGCTCGCCTATGTTTATATTGGTCAGGTTCAGCATAACAACGAACGTGAGCATGCCCGAACCAAGTATCAGCACCAATACAACATAATTGAGAATGCTGAGTGAATCCCATACGGAAGCATATATGCTCTCTATCGTGCGAACGGTATACATGCGGCTGTCGCTCAAAAGCTGGGTGGACATAGCGTCCATAGTTTCGTCCGTAAGTCCGTCCTTCAGGTTACCCATGAAGCCGTTATACAGCATTGCCTTGCCGAACACGGTTTCATAGTACGCCGCGGTTATGTACACATAATGATAAACATAGTTATCCGCAACGCCTATAACCCGCATAAGGTGATCCTCGCCGCCGGTACGCATGTTTATCTCGTCCCCGACCTTTATTGAAAGCGTTTCCGCAAGCTTTGCCGTAACGACCACGCCGCTGTCGTCAAGCGTTACGGGCGCGCCGCCGTTATGCAGGCTTATGCGCCCGGCCATGCTTCCCGCCGATTCAACGCCCAACAGATGCACGCCGCTTTGGCTCTTTCCGCCGTTTTTGCATTCCATTTGGGAATCGAGGCAGAACATAACCGAATCAAAATCGTCGTTTGCCGGGTTTTTGCCGAGCAGCTCCTGCATATCGGCAAGCGGCATGGCCTCATACACATATGCCTGCACGTCCATTTGCCAAATGTCGCCGAACTGCTTTTCGATTATGCCGAATATTGAATCGTTCAGCCCGAACGCCGTAACAAGCAGCGCCCCGCTGCCGGCTATGCCTATAACGCTCATGAAGAAGCGCTTTTTATAGCGGAACAGGTTCCTTACCGTCACCTTGGAGGTAAAGCTGAGCTTTTTCCATATGAACGGTATTTTTTCAAGCAGCACCCGCCTGCCGGCCTTTGGGGCCTTGGGGCGCATGAGCGTTGCCGGCACTTCCTTAAGCGATGCATAGCACGCGGAGAATGTTGCCGCGGCCGTGCAGACAGCCATTGCCGCAATAGCCATAAACGCTATGTCTGCCCTGTACGGCGTTTCAAGCTTGCCAAGGTAATACATTATGGAATAGCCCTTCATTATTACATACGGGAACAGCTTAAAACCGATTATAGCACCCACCACGCCGCCGCTTATGCAGGCGGACATGGCATAGACTGCATACTTCATGGCTATTTGCCATCCGCCGTAGCCAAGCGCCTTCATGGTGCCCATTTCAATGCGCTGTTCCTCAACCATTCTCGTCATTGTGGTAAGACACACAAGCGCCGCCACTATGAAGAATATAAGCGGGAACACATCGCCCACGGCAGCAATCCTGTCCGTATTTTCGCTGTAATCCGAATACCCGGGGTTGCCGGATCTGTCCTGAATATACCATGTGCCGCTCTGGGTGGATGCATAATCCTCTATGCGGTCGGTAACTTCGTTCACAAGCGCTTCGTATTCGTCGCTGTATGCGCTGAGTCCCTCTTTCCCGGAAATAACAATGTCAGCGCGGGTATAATATGTGTTTAGCAGGCTCATTACCGGCAGCTTTGTGCCAAGGCTTGATATGGCGTTGCCCGATGCGTACGCAAAGCCGTCGCTCGTGCCGTTGCCTATGCTGCTGGTGCCGCGTTCAAACATACTTATGTACATTGGGCTTCGTATGAAACCGACGACTCTCAGCGTAACTGTGCCGCCGGATGTGGTGAGCGTTATTTCGTCCCCAAGCTGCTTCACAAGCGAACCCTCAAGCGTATTGTCCAGCGCGATCTCGGTATCGTTGAGCGGCATGCGGCCGGACACTATTTCAACGCCGTTCATCTCGTATTCCGGCGAAGTATCTATGCCGTAATCGGGTATAAGGTCTATCAGCGGGGCATATTCGCTTTTCAGCTTTATCGGCATTGAATAAAGGCGAAGGTTCTTTTCCTTTTCGCCCGTACCCCTTGCCATTGCGTCCACAAAAAGCGATGCACGCACGGCCTGAATCCCTTCTATGCTTTCAAGGTCGCGTATATTGTCCGCCGTAAGGCCGGAAGTTGAAATTACGCTTATGTCGGAAAGGTTGTATGTGTTATACAGCCTGTCCCCGGCTTCCTTCATGTCCGGACTGGTGGCCCTTATGCCCGCAAAGAACGCCACGCCCAGCGCGCATATGGCGAAGATTGAAAGGAACTTGGTAAAGGTGCGCTTTATTTCACGCAGCAGGTTTTTAAGCGTAAGCGCGTTCATGCGGCCTCCTTTACCATTCTATCTCTTCTATGGGTATCGGCTTCGCGTTCAGCTCAACCGATGCAACGGTGCCGTTTTTAACGTGCACCACCCTGTCCGCCATTGGTGCAAGGGCGGAGTTGTGCGTGATTATTATTACGGTCATGCCTGTTTTTCTGCACGTATCCTGCAAAAGCTTCAATACCTGCTTACCCGTTTGGTAGTCAAGCGCACCTGTAGGTTCGTCGCAAAGCATAAGCTTTGGATTTTTAGCAAGCGCACGCGCTATCGCCACGCGCTGCTGCTCGCCGCCGGAAAGCTGCGCAGGAAAGTTTGAAAGCCTTTCGCCAAGGCCAACCTGAATAAGCACATCCTTGGGCGGCAGGGGATCCTTGCAGATTTGGCTCGCCAACTCAACGTTTTCAAGCGCGGTAAGATTCTGTACCAAATTATAGAACTGGAAAACAAAGCCAACCGTGTCCCGCCGGTATGTTGTGAGCGCTTTGCGGTCATATTTTTCAATATGTTCGCCGTCCAGCACAACTTCGCCGCCAGTGCAGCAATCCATGCCGCCAAGTATATTCAAAAGCGTTGTTTTGCCCGCGCCCGAAGGCCCGACTATGACGCAAAGTTCGCCTTCCTCTATTTCAAGATTAACGCCGGACAGCGCCTTTATGGTTACCTCTCCGCTATGGTATTCCTTGGTAACGTTTTTAAGCGACAAATACGCCATACTTTTTCCCATCTCCTTAAGCCTTATACTACGATTTTACCGCACAAGCCGCGATAAATATATCCTTTTTTCATTATTTTGAATTGATTTCACAAACCCTGAGTCCGCTGCCGTTTTTTAGCCCCATTGCATAAAAAGGAGCGGCCGTGCCGCCCCCGTATATGCGCATAGCTTGCGCTATCCTATTCTTATGCCCACTATCTTCGGCCCCTGCCCGCTGCCGTCCACGCCGCGCGTGCCTACAACCAAAGTGTTGTTGAACACCGCAGGGGTTGATTCAATGCGCGAACCAAGGTCGATTGAGCACATGGCCTGCCCGTCTATGCCGCTGTAAAGTGTAAGCTTGCCGCCGCGGTCGCATTGCAGTATATATCCTTTGCCGTTTTCATCGTATATCACAACGGGCGCACTCCATATGCCGTCCGCCTGCTCAACGCGCCATTTTTCTTCGCCCGTGGACTTATCCAGCACTATTATAAGCCCGCCGTCCGTGCCATCGTTCAGCGCAACGGCGCTCAGGCTTGCTATTATGGTGCCGTTCAGTTCGTTTTTGCCTATATGCACCGGCGCGTATGCCCCGCCGGCATTTTCGGCAGATGCATCGAATGTTTTTGTCCACGCAACGGTTCCCGTGCGGCCGTCTATTTTGCGTATATAGGCCTTGTCCCGTCCGTCTGCGGCGCTCCTGCCGTCCGCCTTATTTGCAGCGTAAAGGAATATTGTGTTATTATCTGCGCTCTCCTCTATAACAACGCCAGCGTCGCCGTCTCCGTCTGTATCAACGGCATATTTAAGCGTCATGCTGTTCAAATCTAAGCATTGCAGCATGCCGCCGTTATCCGTGAAGAATGCGTATTGGTGCCATGCCGCAACGGAGCTTTCAATGCCGTACCAACGCGCGCCGTCGCTGTCCGAATAACCGGAAAAGTGATAGCGGTATTTTACCAGCCTACCGGGGTCAACGCTTACCGTACCCGCCTCTTTATCGAACCGCGCATTCAGTTTAACGGTATACAGCAGCCCGTTTTCGCCGCCTATTATAAGCGTATCGGCATCGGAGGCGAATATGGGCGAAGAATCATATGCCTGCCATTGGCGGTTAGACGCGGGGTCCCTGCCGCCGAATGTGCTTATGACGCTGTTGTCTATAAGGCTCACTACCCTGAACCATGCGCCGTATGTGCCTTCCTCGCTGGTGCTCTGCACGCCCTGGCCCAGATACAGCAGCGGATAGCCGCGCGGGTCCAGAGCAGCTGTGCCCTTGTTCACAACGCCCATATCTATTGGGCTTCTTGTTGCCTTGCCCGTGTTCAGCTCAAAGAAATATATCTTGCCGTCCATCGCTGGGTATATCACTTCCGTAAAGCCGTCCTTGGCCTTAAACTCCTCCGCAATGCCCAGCAGCGCTCGCGTTTCGCTGTCCCATTGTATTATTATGGGCATGCCTGTCCAGCCCGTGCCCGTCCATACGCCGTCCGTGCCGCAGTCAAGCTGGCCTATGCTCTTTTCCCACGCCGTGGTAAGCTGCCCGCTCAGCGCGTTCACACCGCCGTATGCAAAGGAGGAGCGGAAATTGTTTCCGCCGTAGGTTATAACGCCCTTCAGATCGCTGTATTTATCGCCGCGGCCAAAGTATATGTTCTCTTCCCGCGTATATGCGGTCGTCTGATCGCGCCGCACAAATATTTCCGAATGGAAGCCTATCCGGCTCAATGCGTCCGCACTTTGCTCGGTCACGGTCAGCGCCGCGTCAAGCTCTGGCGTTGGCGTAGGCTTAGGCGTGGGCGTAGGCTCTGCCGGAGTTTCGCTGAGCTCCGGCGTTGGCGTTGCGCCGCCGTTCGGCGTCACCTTGCCCGCAAATAATGCCTTAGTCAAAAATACAAGCCCTACTATAACGCCCGCAAGCAAAATAAGCACCATTATCCTGCGTGCAATATATTTGCGCCTGCGCACTGCGCGGAAGCTTGGTCTGCCCGTTTGTCTGCCCATGCCGTCTCCTTTCGCCTTTATAGGCCGTGTATTTTATTATTCTTCCGTTGCAGTGGTGGTGGGTTCCGGCGTGGGTTCGGGTATGTCCGCCGCGTCGTTTACGAACGTTACGCTGCCGTTGCCCGTTTCTATCACCATTTCAGGCTCACAATGGCCAACCGCATAATAATCGCCGTCCGCGCTGAACGCAAACATGCCAACGCCCTTGTCTCCCCCGTCCGCTTCTATGTTGGTCACGCCGTAAAGCTCAATTTCATTAAGCTCCGCGCCGTGGTATTCGCCATTGTTTTTCACCTTCAGCGTTGCGCCGTCTTGCATAACGAGCGTTCCGGTGCATTTTAGCGCGTTATAATTGGCCTCCGTCACGGCTTCAAGCAGCGCGCCTTCATCAAGCAAGATGTCCTCTTCAAATATGTTCACGGCGCTTGCGCTTTCGCCGCCCTGGGAATAAACCGCGCAGCCCTTGCCCATGTTAAGCATTCCCGCCCGTATTGCGCAGCCGCGGTTGCTTTTGATATAAAAGCGGCTGTTTTCGCCGAATTTAATGCCCGCGGCAAAGTCAACCGCGTGCGCAACGGCGTTTATCGCGCCATGACCCGATATTTTGCCCGAGCCAAGCCCGCCTATGCCAGCCGCGCCGCCAGTTATGTTCACTTCCTCAAGCGTGAGCTCCGCCCCGTCCTCAAGGCGTATCACGCAGTCCGCATTGCCGGATATTGTGTTCCCGCGGCCTTCTATTGTTATATGCCCGCGCGCGGCGCTGAGGGTGAGCATAGCGTCCTCCATATCTACCGAGCGCGCAAGCACGGCCCTTTCACCGCCGGATTCAAAAAAGGCAGCAAGATCGGCCGCGCTGGTTATGCCCGCGCCGCTTTCCATGTCGCCAATGTTTATATGCGGCTCCTCTGTTTCTTCGCCGCAGCCCGCCGCAAACGCCGCCGTAAGCAGCGCCAGCAGCGCAAAAAGCAATCTTTTCATATTCCTCCGCTGCATACTGATGCTATTTTATTTATTTTACCATATATGGGGAGAGATTAAAAGTTAATAGATTTTTAACTGTTTGCACAAAAAACGGCAGCCCCGCCATTTGCCGGAGCCGCCGCATATTCGCTTTTTTACAGTTCTTCTTCGTCCTCTTCCTTCACGGGCCAAACCTTTACGCCCACCAGCACAACGCGGCGGTTTTGCAGCTTTTTAACCGTTACGGTAAGGTTCTTGTACTCAAACATATCACCAACCTTTGGATAGTCGCCCAGCATTTCTATTGCCCAGCCGCCAACGGTCGCGTTGTCGTCGTCAAAATCGCGGTCGTCTATATCCATCTCGTCAAGGAAGTCCTCTATGCGCATGTCGCCGTCCACGTCGTATGTGTCCTCGCCCGTTTGGGTTATCTCCGGCTCTATGTCGTCCGTTTCATCCCAAATATCGCCCACAAGCTGCTCCAGCACGTCCTCCATGGTGAGGCAGCCCATGGTTCCGCCGTATTCATCGGTAACTATTACCATATGGCACTGGCGGCGCTTCATTTCCTTGAGCACATCGTCAAGCGGCATTGTCTTATGCACAAAGTTCACCGGCATAAGTATGTCCCGAATATCGAACCCGTCCGGCTTTTCGGCAAGCATCTTATAAAAATGGTTCAGATGCAGTATGCCTATTATGTTATCAACCGTGTCCTCATAAACGGGTATGCGCGTATATCCAGAGTCGTTGGCTGTTTCAAGTATTTCCCCAAAACTGTCCTCAATGTCTATCGTGACCATGTCCACACGCGGGGTTATGACCTCGTATGCCAGCACATCGTCAAAATCAAGCGCGCTTTGCAGCAGATCCGCCCTATCCTCGTCTATAACGCCTTCGTCCTCAACGGTATCTATTATCGTTTCAAGGTCGTCCTCCGTTATGGCGTCGGCAGGCTCTTCATCTTCCTTCTTTATAAGCTTATCGAGCGCCTTGAGAACGCGCTGTATCAGCCATACTATGGGGAACGTGATTATCATAAGCACCTTGAGCGGTATCGATGCAATCTGTGTGAAATCGAATGCGGTCTGCACGGCAACTATCTTGGGCACTATTTCGCCGAACGTGAGTATTATAACGGTCATTATGGCCGTTGCCACCCATGTTCCCTTGTCCCCCATTATGTCTATGGCTATTACCGTAGCCACGGAGGAGGAGGCTATGTTCACAAGGTTATTGCCTATAAGTATGGTTATAAGCGCATCGTCATAGTTTGAATATATGCTGTAAGCAAGCTTGGCAAGCTTATTGCCGTTTTCGGCCTCCGCCGCTTTTTTAAGCCTTAGCTCGTTCACGGAAGCATACGCTATTTCTGAACCCGAGAAGAACGCGGAAAACACGATAAATATCACTATCGCTATATAATCCCATGCGGTAGCCATTATTCAGCCGCCTCCTTATCGTCCTCGTCGTAAATCTCGCCCACAAGCTCCTCAAGTATATCCTCAATGGTAACTATGCCTATGGTTTTGCCGTCCTTATCCAGCACAACGGAAAAGTGCGTCTTGTCGTTGCTCATGGCTGTAAGCAGATCGTCTATGGCTATATCGTCATTGACAAAATGGATATCGTCCATAATGTCCTTAACGCTTACGCTCGCATTCTTATAGCGCGTACGCAGGAATTTTCTTATCTGCACCATGCCTACGGGATTGCCTTCCGCATCAACAACGGGCAATCTTGAATGGATATCGTCCCGTATCACGGCCATGGCTTCGTCCCCGCTCATGTCCAGTCTCAGCTTGACCACCTTATCCCAAGGGGTGAGCACTTCGCGCACGAAAGTATCGGAAAACTCCAGCGCGCTCTGCATAAGTTCGGCCTTTTCCTCGTCTATGTCGCTTTCCTCGGGGATGCTCTCTATTATGTCGTAAAGTTCATCCTCCGTAACGGTGGGTTCTTCTTCCTCGTTCTTCTTAAAGGGCTTGCTTACAAAGCGGCTTATGGCGGAGAATATGAACGCCAGCGGCCCAAGCACCTTCATAAAGAAAAGAAGCGACCCCGCAACGGCAAGCGAAAACTTTTCGCTGTTTGCCTTTGCAAAGCGTTTGGGTATCATTTCGGCAACAAGAAACACCACAAGAGTTGTAACTATTGTGGTAAGGGTAACATAGCCTACGCCCCAAAGCTTGGTTGCCATCAGAGTGGCAATGCTGGCGCAGCTTATGTGCATTATGTTGTTGCCTATCAAAAGCGTGGTGAGCGCCTTGTCGAAATGATCCAAAATATACAGCACCCGCTTTGCGCGGCGGTTGCCGTCGTCCGCATAGCTCATTATGCGTATGCGGTTAACGCTGGCCAAGGCAATCTCGGTCGCAGCGAAGTATCCTCCGCCCAATATAAAGGCAAAGATAGCGATAAGGTATCCTATCGGACTCCCATCGTCCATAAAGACGTATCATCCCTTTCTGATTCAAATGTTTAATCATTATACCATAGCATATGTGTAATATCAATACGCCTTGTGGGGATATGTCGAACGGGCGGGAGTAGACCGCCTTATATATTCACGCAATATACAACAGCCATTTTGTTTTTCCATTCGCCGTCATCAAGACCTATCCCGCAAATTATCATTACGTTATCATCTTCCGCAATCGTTAATGCGCTGCCGTTAAATTCCTTGGCAATTTCGGCATAATATGCCGTGCGCGCGGAGGTATCCATATTTTCTATGTTTTCTATCAGCTCATATGCTTCGTGCGGAATGTATCCGCTTTTATGCGATATGAAGTCCTTCCAATTGTCTATTTCGACAGCCTGTATGGCAAACGCCTTATACGATTTTATCTCTCCTCCGAGGTTGAGCCATATCGGGTTTATGTCGGCAATATCTTTCCCCTGTTTCATCTGTTTCAGAACATAAAATATACCGATGTATTTTTTGGCCAATATCATTATTTGTCCATTGATCTCCGTGCCGTCCTCATTGAGCTTGCCGCCGAGTATTTGCATCGAGCCATATTTCACCCATTTGCCGTCCATCCAATATTGGGCATAGTATTCGCGCTTTTCGCTTTTTATCAACGGGTTGTCGTAAATCTTTCCGTCGGATGCATATGTATCAAAGCCTATCACTGTGCCTGCCACATCGGCATTTATCGCCTTTGCTTCCGCATATCCGCTTTCAAGCGCTTCCCGCAAATCGTCCGGTATTTCGGGGCTGATATCGCCCTTCGCTGGCGCTGACGGTTCTGCCGGGGGTGTCGGCATATTTTCGTCCGGTGCGGTTGTAGCGCTCCCGCCCTGCTGCATAGGAGTTTCTATCGGCGGTATGGTCTGCGGCTCAGGCGTGGTTTTAACGTTGCAGCCCGCGCACAGCATCAACAAGGCTATAACGAGAGCATATAGTCTTTTCATGTTTTTTCCTCCTTAGGCAGTGGTCTTTTGCTTGTTTTATTATAGCATTGCCGTAATTTGCCGCACAATGCCGCATATGTAAATAATGTGTTAACATGAAAATATTGCCAAACCGCAATGCCTGCGATGCCAAAGCCGCGCGGGGATGCGAAAAGGGGCGGCCTGTGCCGCCCCGCAAGAATCTGCTATGTTTTGTTTTATTCGCCCTGATGCATCGGCACAACCGCGCCGCCGAAGGTTTCGTTGATGTACTGCGCCACGTCCGCGCCGGTGAGTATTTCGGCAAGGGCCTTGATGGCTTCGTTATTCTCGTTGCCTTCCTTTACGCAAAGTATGTTGGCGTAGGTCTTGGCGGAGTCGCCCTCCGCACTTTCCACGGCAAGGGCATCGGTGGAGGCGTTAAGGCCGGCCTGTATGGCGTAGTTGCCGTTGATTACGGCCATGTCAACGTCCTCAAGGCTCCTGGGCAGCTGCGCCGCGGCAACCTCAACTATGTTCAGGTTCTTGGGATTTTCGGCAATGTCAAGCACGGTGGCGGTAAAGCCCGCATCTGCCTTCAGGGTTATGAGCCCTTCCTGCTGAAGCAGGTAAAGCGCACGCGCTTCGTTGGAACCGTCGTTAGGCACGGCAATGGTCGCGCCGTCGGCAAGGTCGGCTATGGCCTTGGTCTTGCCGGCATAAAGTCCGAAGGGCTCGTAATGCACAGCCGCCACGGACACAAGATGCGTGCCGTTGTTCTCGTTAAAATCATTCATGTAGGGCTCATGCTGGAAGAAGTTTGCGTCCAGTTCGCCGGATTCAACGGCCGTGTTGGGAATGACGTAATCCTGATATTCGGTTATCTCCAGCTTGTAGCCCTTCTCCTCCATAAGCGGAGCGGCGTATTCAAGTATCAGCTTATGCGGCGTGGGGGATGCGCCTATGCGCACGGTTTTGGAATCGCCGCCCTTGGCGCAGCCGATGAGCGAGAATGCCAATACAAGAACAAGAGTAAGTGCAAAGATGCGTTTCATTTGAGTTTCCTCCTAAAATTTTATTTGAATTTTTATATGATGGCGCTTATGCGCCTCATTTGCTTACTTTTTGCGCTTGTCAGTATGCTTAACGGTTGATGTGCCGCCGGACTGCATCAGCTGCACTATTACCACCATCAGCGCTACGGTAACAAGCATAGTGACCGTATCATATCTGTAATAGCCGTAGTTTATGGCTATCGCGCCCAGTCCGCCGCCGCCCACAAAGCCTGCCATTGCGGAATAACCAAGTATGGTCGTGGCAGCGGTGGTGGCATTTGATATAAGCGAAGGCGCGGCCTCCCTTATAAGCACGCGGGTGATAAGCTGCCATGTGCTTGCGCCCATGCTGCGCCCGGCTTCGATAACGCCTGCATCAACCTCACCAAGCGATGTTTCAACAAGCCTTGCCACAAACGGCGCTGCGCCTATCACCAGCGGAACTATCGTGGCGGAGCTTCCAAGGCTGGTGCCTACTATGAAGCGCGTTACAGGAATGACTGCCACAAGAAGAATTATGAACGGCACGCTTCTTATTATATTAACTATCGTACCGAGCACTGTATTCACCGCGCGGTTTGGGCGGATGCCGTTAGGCGCGGTTATGTTGAGCACAACGCCCATAGGCAGACCCAGCAGATAGGATGCGGCGGTGGCCGCAATGGTCATATACAGCGTTTCCGCTATGCCCTGAAGCATTAAGCCCACAAAGCCCGAATCAAACATCGCCGTTTTCCTCCTCGTTATAATGCACGCCCGTACCGGAAAGGTAATTGAGTATCCGCTGCGCCGCGTCCGCGTCGTCCGGCAGCTGAACTATCATCTGGCCGTATATCACGCCGTCTATCGTGCGTGTATCGGCAAACAATATGTTCACCGCTGCCTTGCAGTTGAGCACTATGTCCGCAATTATCGGCTCAAACGCGCTCTTCCCGTCAAACACTATTCTTACGCGCCTGCCGCCGGGGGTAAATTCGCTGCGGCCCGCGCCCTCGCCCAGTATGAGCTGCTTGGCAATCTCGCTCTTTGGCCGGCGGAAAACCTCCTCCACCTCTCCGCATTCGGCTATGCGGCTTTTGTCCAGTATCGCCACGCGGTTGCACGCTTCCTCTATAACGCTCATCTGGTGCGTTATTATTACTATCGTAACGCCCAGCTCCCTGTTTATCTTCTTCAGCAGTGTCAGTATGCTGCGGGTGGTCGCTGGGTCAAGCGCGCTTGTAGCCTCGTCGCAAAGCAGTATTTTGGGCGAAAGCGTCAGCGCCCTTGCTATGGCCACGCGCTGCTTCATTCCGCCAGAAAGCTGCACGGGATACGCATTCTCCCTGCCCGCAAGGCCAACAAGCTCGATAAGCTCCAGCGCGCGCTTTCTCGCTTCCGCCTTTTTCCAATGGGCTATCTCCATCGGGAAGCATACGTTATCCAGTATGCTGGCCTGGCTGAGCAGATTGAACTGCTGGAATATCATGCCTATGTTGCGGCGGGCAATGTTAAGCTCCTTTTCGCTCAGTTCGCGCACGTCCTGCCCGTTTATAATTATGCTGCCCTCGTCCGGTTCTTCCAGCCGGTTAAGGCACCTTACAAACGTGCTCTTGCCGGCGCCCGAAAGGCCTATCACACCAAATATGTCCCCTTCGTATACCGTCAGGTCAACGCCATTCAGCGCCGTTACCTTCTTTTCGCCGTCCGCAAAGCTTTTTGTTAAGCCCTGCACTGTAATTATCTCGTTCATTGCTGCTCCCTGCTGCCAAAACACAAAAGGAGCGCCGGGTCTGTGCCCGTCGCTCCGGTTAAGCCTTTTTGCTTCTCGCCGTCAGCGCACGACTACACACCCCGCAAATTGTCTGCTGGGCATCATCATGCACATGTACATGGCGCGAATCTCTATCATGGCGGCTTCCTTTCCTCGTTCATTGGCATATATAATATATTATCACCCAGTGTCTGTCAATAGCCAATTATGCATAAAATGCGAATTTTTATTTATTCGCCGCCTTCCGCTCCCGTAGCTGCCGCGGCAGGGGCAATTTTTATAAGCCCCTTTATGGAACGGTAGGTGTCCCGCGTGACCTCCTGCGTGCCAAGCTTTGCGCCCTCCGCCGAATAATATGTTTTATACGTTATGGCAACGCTTCCCTGCCGCGCTTTTCTCACTATTTGCTGCTCGCCAGGTTTAAGCGAAGCATCCTCCTCCACTTCCGTGCCAAGATCGTCCAACGTTTTCACCTTTTTTGACGATAGCTCTATGCTCACCCCGTCCGCAAGCGGCCTGCCGTACAGCTTTACGGTTATTCGCTTCTGCTTTTCGTCCGTTTCGCTCAGTATGAACAGCGCCGCGCCGGACGTGTTCTCAAAACGAAGATCCGGCCCGCCGGTGGATATTGTCGCGTCCCTGCCTATGTCAACGTATCCGAGCGGCCACGAATGATGATGCCGCTCAACTATGTGCATATCCGCCATAAGCAGCGCGTTATACAGCGTTGTGCTCACCTGGCATACTCCGCCGCCGTATTCCTGCACATATGCGCCGTCCTTTATGCCGGCCGCCACGCTCCAGCCGTTCTTCTCGTTGCGCTCGCCAAGCACTTGGTTTATTGAAAATATATCGCCCGGGTCAATAACGCACTTGTCTATCAGCCCCGAAGCCTTAACTATGTTCCTTACCCTGTTCTCCTTGCCGTATGTGCTGCCCTTGAAATATGTGGTAAACTCGGCTATAAGCTGGGTATCGTTTCGCGCCTGCTCAACAGTATACTCAGGGTATATCATGCTGTACGGCGCCGCTATGGCGCCGCCCTCGCCGCGCCGCACATATTCGCGTATTTCTTCGGCCAGCTTAGCCGTGTTGACCTCCTGCCCGGCCTCATCCGCAGCTATTGCAAATTCTCCGCCCGATGCAAGGCTGACCTTGGCGTCCTTCGCTTCCCGCTTCAGCTCAGCTGCCGCCGCGCGTATGCCGCGCTCTATGTCCCGCACGGATGCGTCCGCCTGCGTTGTAAGCGCGCGGCTTTCAGTCGAAAACAGCCCCGCCGCACCCATGTTCGCAGCCTGGAGCAGCACATCATCCGTATTGAAGCTTATGTTTAGCCCGCTTCCTTTCACCTGCACGCTTTTGCCCGCAAGCGATATTGTGTATATCATGCCCCGCACGCGGTTTTCGTTGGCTTCGTTTATCAGCCGCCGCGCCGCAACTATGTCCATATCCGATACGTCCGCGCCGTCTATCGTTATTCCCTTTTCTATTTTTGCGCCCGCGCGCACCGCTTCTTCCAGCGTTGTGTATTGCTGCCGCGCGCAGCCACACAGCGCAAACACAATTATCATCAACCCGGCAGCGAATGCCCTTTTCATGCTCCCTCCTAAAAAATGCTCACAGTTTCCTTATTAGTATTGGCACAAGCTGCATTGCAAAACGCAAGGAAATATAACCAGTTTGCATTTTTACGTTTTGCCGCTTGCAATGCAAATGGATATAAGCTACAATAAAAAAGTAGGAGGATGCCGAATTATGCATTTTGACCCCAACGACAGACAATCATTGACCGCAAGAGTCTATGAACATATACGCGAAGACATTATAGAAGGCCGCTACGCCAACGGAGCATACCTTGTTGAAACCAAACTGGCGGAGGAGCTGGACGTAAGCCGCACGCCCATAAGAGAGGCGCTCAAGCAGCTTGAGCTTGAGGACCTTGTTGTAAGCATACCCAACCGCGGCGTGATGGTGCAGGGCATGAGCAGCCACGATATAGACGATATTTTCACCGTGCGCTATTTATTGGAAGGTCAGGCCGCGTACTGGGCGGCGGAGCGCATAGACGCAGTCAACCTTGCAAGGCTCACGGAAATAGTTGAGCTTATGGAAATGTACACCCGCAAGAACGACGTTGCAAATCTTGCCCGGCTCGATACCGAATTTCACGAGGTTATATTTTCCGCATCCGACAGCAGGATACTTAGGCACATTCTCACCTCCTTGCACCGCAACACCCGTCAGGTGCGCGTAAATTCGCTCAGCACGCCGGACAGACCGTCCCATAGTCTGAGCGAGCACAGGGCCATATTCGAAGCCATAGAGCGCAAGGACGCCGCGGCCGCAAAGGACGCCATGGAGTCCCACGTGCGCAACGCCCGCAAGCGCCGCAGCGCGGAAGGCGAAGCGCCGGACGCACAATAACGCCGTTTATTCTTTCAGCGCGTAAGGAACCGTTTCCCTGCGCGCTTTTTACTTAATCAAGGCAGAGGGGGGCTAATATGCGCAATTTTATCACTCCCATTGGGGAAGAATATCCTTTCGGCGGCCCGGGCAAATTCATACTTGGCACCGTGCAGGCCATGGCGGAGCAGCTTAGGCAGGAATATGCAAACACGGTTGATCTTATATACATCGACCCGCCCTTCGGTACGGGGGACGGCTTTTCCGTAAAGCTGCCGGGCGTGCGCGAAAAGGTGAAAATCCCCGCATACAGCGACAGTATGGACACCGCCAGCTACCTTGAAATGATGCGCGGCGTGCTCGCCCTTTGCCATGACCTGCTCAAAGACACAGGCTCCATATATGTGCATATAGATTACCGCATGTGCGCGCGCATACGCCTTATGCTGGACGAAATATTCGGCGAAAGCTGCTTCCAGAACGAGATTATTTGGGCGTACAAAAGCGGCGGCCGCTCCGTGCGCCACTACTCGCGCAAGCATGACAACATTCTGTTTTACAGAAAAAGCGCCAAGGCGTATTTTGACATATCCGCCGTTGGCGTGCCGCGCGGCCCCATGAAGCGCAACAACATGAAGCGCACCGTGGACGAAAACGGCAAGCTGTGCTTCTCCATACGTTCCGGCGGCAAAACATACACATATTATGAGGATACGCCGGTCTACCCGTCCGACGTTTGGGCGGACATTGAGCATATGCATCAGCGCGACCCGGAGCGCACAGGCTACGCCACGCAGAAGCCCGAGGCGCTGCTCAGGCGCATAATATCGGCCTCCTGCCCCGAAGGCGGGCTTGTTGCCGATCTGTTCGGCGGCAGCGGCACAACCGCTGCAGTAGCAGCCAAGCTTAACCGGCGCTTTTTAACGATTGATGCTTCGCCCGCGTCGCTTGGCATAGTACGCAAGCGGCTGCTTTCCGCTGGATACGATGTGTCGCTGATAAAGCAAAGCTCCGCGCTCGCTCTCAGCTACCCCGCCCTGCCCGAAGGCGAATTTGATGCGGACTTCACCTTTTCGCGCGATGCATTCGGCGCATATGTTCAGCTTGATTCCTTCCGCAGCAAATTCGGCCTGTCCTTCATGGCCTTCGGCACCGTGGGCAGCGACGTCGTTTTCCGCCCCGCGGAATACACCCTGTTCCCCACCGTCGGCTCCCGCCTGAGCGATTCCGCCTGCAGGGCCGATACCGTGCAGCTTTGCGATAATGCCGGCGGCATGAGATTTTATAGGGGTTGAGGAAAGAGGATTTTTCATATAAATTGCAAGAGCCGCAAGGCTCTTTTTGTATACCGAAAACCCCGCCATAGTGGCGGGGTTTTTGGTATACAAAAAAGGCGCAGCAAACGCTGCGCCTTTTACTTTACTCTTACTCTTATTTACTCCCCAAAATACCTCTTGAGCAAACCCTCGAACGCCTTGCCGTGGCGGGCTTCGTCGCGTGCCATTTCATGCACGGTGTCGTGTATTGCGTCAAGGTTGAGCGCCTTGGCCTTTTTGGCAAGCTCGAACTTGCCCAGCGTTGCGCCGTTCTCGGCCTCAACGCGCATCTCAAGGTTCTTCTTAGTGCTGTCGGTTATAACCTCGCCCAGCAGCTCCGCAAACTTGGCGGCATGCTCGGCTTCTTCATAGGCGGCCTTCTCCCAGTAAAGACCGATTTCGGGGTAGCCTTCGCGGTGCGCTACGCGCGCCATGGCAAGATACATGCCCACTTCGGTGCATTCGCCGGTGAAGTTGGCGCGCAGACCCTCTATTATTTCGGGATCAACGCCCTTCGCCACGCCCACGACATGCTCGGCAGCCCAGTCCAGCTTGTTTTCTTCAACGGGAACGAACTTGTCCGCAGGGGCCTTGCACTGCGGGCAGAATGCCGGCGGCTCACTGCCTTCGTGAATGTAACCGCAAACGGTGCAACGATATTTCATATAGGTTTACCTCCTGATAAAAGAATACATTGTTTTTTAGTCCAGCAGCCCATGCTCTATCTTGTATGAAAGCGTGCTCAGACTCTCGCTCAGGTGAACGTTTTCTATCGGTACGGATGTTGTGATATCCAGCGGCACAAAGTTCCATATGCCGCGTATGCCCGCTGCGCACATCCTGTCCGCAATCTCCTGCGCGGCGCTGCGACGGGCGGCTATAACGCCTATGTCGATCTGATTCTCGCGTATGTATTCATCCATGTCCTTAACGTCGAGCACGGGATGGCCCTTTATTTCGGTGCCGATAAGGTCCTCATTCACGTCGAACAGCGCCTTTACCTCGAATCCCGTCTCCGCAAAGCCGGGGAAGTTGGTAAGCGCATGTCCAATATTGCCCGCACCTACAATTATTATGGTGTGCTTGCGGTCTATGCCCATTATGCGCTTTATTTCGCCCGTAAGGTTGCTCACGTTGTAACCATAGCCCTGCTGGCCAAAACCGCCGAAGCAGTTGAAATCCTGCCTCACCTGCGATGCGTTCAGATTCATCTGCCGCGCCAGCCTTTCGCTGCTTATGCGCTCAACACCCTGCGTCTCCAGCATAGTCAAATGCCTATAGTACCGCGGCAGACGCCTAATTACTGCTTCCGATACTCTCTTAAAGCCCATATCTTCCTCCGATAACTGCACACTTAATAATGCTATTTCACCCTATATTATAGCTTGTATCGCTGTCTTTCGCAATGGCATTGTTTATAAATTATTTATTAGTTTATACTCGGCGTCATTCCCCGTCCGGCATAAAGCACATATCCTCGCCCCGCTTACGCCATGTGCCGTGTACGCCTTCCGCCGCCGCGCCCAGCTCTATATGCAGCATAGCTATGCCCCTATCCACGTTGCCGAAGCCGAAATTGCTGCCGCAGTCCACAACGCTTATGCCCCCGTTTTCGGGAATAAGCTCATACGGCTGCTTATTCACGGCGCTCGGCGCAAGTATTGCGCACTGCACCGCGCTCCTTTGCCATGCGGGAAGCTGCTCAAATTCTTCGTCCTCAAGCCACGTCAGCTCCGCAACGCCGCGGCGTTTTCTGCGCACAAACGGTTCGTCCGCAATGCCGATTGGCGTTGCACAAACGGCCTTCTCGCTCTTTTTCAGCTTTATAGCGGAGCTGAGTGCGCCGCGGTTGAAGTTCGCGCCAAGCCAGCATGTGCCAAGCCCAAGCGACGTGCATTCCAATATAAACGCTTCTCCCAAGTACCCAAGCGACGTTTCGTCCCCGTTTTGAGATATGAACGCGGCAAACGCGCTGGTGCCCTTTATGCGCGACCCAAGTATGCCGGAAAACACCTTCTGCTCCACGCCCACGGCAATGCGCACCCCGCGCACGCTAAGCGATGCCGCCGCGCTTTCCAGCGCCAGCATGTCCTCCAAACTCGGCTCCTGCTTGTACCGTCTTACGGAATAGCGTTTCTGCGCCGCCTTATACCATTTCGTCATGCCGCCATCCATTGGCTTATGTCCTCCCAGCCGTTTATTTCGTGCTTATTCGCGTATGCCTTTTTCAAGCATGGGCTTCAAATAAATGCCCGTATAGCTCTTTTTATTTTGGGCAACCTGCTCGGGCGTACCTGTGCATACTATCGTGCCGCCCATATCCCCGCCCTCAGGGCCAAGGTCTATTATGTAGTCCGCCGTCTTTATCACGTCCAGATTGTGCTCTATTACCACGACCGTGCTGCCGCCGTCGCAAAGCCGCTGCAAAATGGCTATAAGCCGCTTCACGTCGTCCGTATGCAGTCCCGTGGTGGGTTCATCCAGCACATAAAGCGTCCTGCCCGTATCCCGCCTTGCAAGTTCCGTTGCCAGCTTAACGCGCTGCGCCTCGCCGCCGGAAAGCGTGGTGGACGATTGCCCAAGGCGGATATATCCAAGGCCAACGTCGTAAAGCGTTTGCAGCTTGCGGGCAAGCTTTGGCAGCGGCGCGAAGAATTTCAGCGCTTCTTCAACTGTCATGTCCAATACGTCCGCAATGGTTTTACCCTTGTATTTTACCTCAAGCGTTTCCCTGTTGTATCGCTTGCCGCCGCAAACCTCACACGGAACGTATATGTCGGGCAAAAAGTGCATCTCTATTTTCAGTATGCCGTCCCCGCGGCAGGCTTCGCACCGCCCGCCCTTCACATTGAAGCTGAAGCGGCCGTTCGTATAGCCGCGCATCTTCGCGTCCGGCGTTTGGGCAAATACGTCGCGTATCAAATCGAACAATCCCGTATACGTTGCCGGATTGCTGCGCGGCGTGCGCCCTATCGGGGACTGGTCAATATCAATTATCTTGTCCAGCTTGTCTATGCCCAGTATTTCATCGTGCTCTCCGGGCCGCGTGCGCGCACGGTTAAGGTCCCTGAGCAGCGTTTTTTTCAGCACCTCGTTCACAAGGCTGGATTTACCGCTGCCCGATACTCCCGTTACGCATGTGAACACGCCAAGCGGAATATCCACATTCACGTTTTTCAGATTATTTGCCCGCGCCCCGCGTATTTGCAGCCAGTTTTCGCCGGTTTCCCGCCGTTTTGCAGGCACGGCGATATATTCCCTGCCGGAAAGATATTTGCCCGTTATGGACTTTTCATCCGTCATTATTTCTTCCGGCGTGCCGGCAAAAACAACCTCGCCGCCGTGTTCGCCCGGGCCCGGGCCTATGTCCACTATGTAGTCCGCATTGAGCATGGTTTCCTCGTCGTGCTCAACAACTATAAGCGTGTTGCCTATGTCCCGCATGCCTTTCAGCGTATCGATCAGCTTTGCATTGTCCCGCTGGTGCAGCCCTATGCTCGGCTCGTCCAGTATATACAATACGCCTACCAAGCTTGAGCCTATCTGCGTCGCAAGGCGTATGCGCTGCGCCTCACCGCCGGAAAGCGTGCCCGCCGCGCGCGAAAGCGTAAGATAATCAAGGCCAACGCTTATAAGGAAGCCAAGGCGGGAATCTATTTCCTTCAGTATCCTGCCGGCTATCATTTCCTCCGTTTTGTTCAGCGTAAGTGCGGAAAGCTTCTCCCGCGCATGGCGCACTGTCATGTCGCTTAATTGGGCTATGTTCATCCCGCCCACGGTCACCGCAAGGCTTTCGCTTTTGAGCCGCTTGCCCTTGCAGTCCGGGCACGGTATATTGGCCATGTATTCCTCTATTTCGTGCTTCATATAGTCGGACTGCGTTTCCTTATATCTGCGCTCAAGGTTGGGAATAACGCCCTCAAACGGGGAATCGTAGCTGCCTTCGCCAAATTCGCGGCGGTATTCTATATGTATGCGTTCATTACCCGTGCCGTAAAGTATGGCATGGCGCGCCTGCTCACTGAGCTTATTGAACGGCGTATCCATATCAAAGCCGTATTTATTGCCGAGTGCCGCAAGATACATGCCCGCTATACTTGCGGTGTTGCTGCTTTGCCAACCGGTCACGTTTATCGCGCCCTGCCTCAGCGAAAGCTCCTCGTTAGGCACTATCAGCGCGGGGTCGATCTTCATCAGCGCCCCAAGACCGGAGCATGTTGGGCAGGCGCCGTATGGGTTGTTAAAGCTAAACATACGCGGGGTAAGTTCCTCTATGCTCACCCCGCAGTCCGGGCAAGCATAGTTTTCGCTGAAAAGCTGCTCCTCGCCGTTGTGCTCAACCTTGGCAAGGCCGGCGCCGAACGCAAACGCCGTTTCAAGCGAGCCTGCAAGCCTGCTTTCCGCGCCCGCGCGCACCACTATGCGGTCAACTATAACGTCTATGGTGTGCTTCAGCTTTTTGTCAAGCTTCGGCACATCCGCAATGTCGTATATCTCGCCGTCCACCTTAACGCGAACGTAGCCGTCCTTCTGTATCTGTTCAAGCAGCTTTACATGCTCGCCCTTCCTGCCGCGGACAGCTGGAGCGATTATCTGCACCCGCGCCCCTTCGCCAAAGGCCATAACCTGCTCCACAACCTCGTCCACGGTCTGCCGCCGTATAACGCGGCCGCATTTGGGGCAATGCGGTATGCCTATGCGGGCATAAAGCAGCCTTAAATAATCGTGTATCTCCGTCACCGTGCCAACGGTTGAGCGCGGGTTATTGTTTGTACTCTTCTGGTCTATCGATATTGCGGGAGAAAGTCCCTCTATCGTGTCCACATCGGGCTTTTCCATCTGGCCCAAAAACTGCCTTGCGTATGAGGAAAGCGACTCAACGTAGCGCCGCTGCCCTTCCGCATATATCGTATCGAAAGCAAGGCTTGATTTGCCGCTGCCCGAAAGCCCCGTAAAAACTATCAATTTGTCCCGCGGTATGGTCAGGTTCAAATTTTTAAGGTTATGCTCCCGCGCCCCGCGTATTACTATTTCGTCTCTCATATATCCTTATTTTCCATATTACATCCGCTAAGCCGAAGCGCGTATCACTTGCGCTTTGGCGATTTTCTGCCGCGGCCCTTGCTGCGCCGCGCGCTGCCTATCGTGCCCGGCGCAGGTTTTGCTACGCCCACGCTTTCGCCCGTCAGGCTGAAAAGCTCGTCCCTCAGCTTCGCCGCCGTTTCAAAGTCCAGTTCCGCCGCGGCCTGGCGCATCTGCTGCTGCAAAATGGCCGTGCGCTGCTCAAGCTCCTCTTTTGATATGCCGCTGCGCTCCTGCCTGTTTTTGTGCGATATTTCAAGCACGTTGCGTATTTCCTTTTTAACGCTTTGCGGGGTTATGCCATGCGCTTCGTTAAAGGCGCGCTGCTTTTCGCGGCGGTAATTCGTTTCGTCTATGGCTTCGCGCATGCTGGGCGTTATCTCGTCCGCATACATTATTACCCGCCCGTCAACGTTTCGCGCCGCGCGGCCTATCGTTTGTATAAGGCTTGTCGCGCTGCGCAAAAAGCCTTCCTTGTCCGCATCAAGTATGGCCACCAACCCAACTTCCGGCAGGTCAAGCCCTTCGCGCAGCAGGTTTATGCCCACCAGCACGTCAAATTCGCCCAACCTCAGGTCGCGTATTATCTCCATGCGCTCTATCGTTTCAATATCGCTGTGCATATATCTTACGCGCACGCCCATTGAATCGAGATATTCCGTCAGCGTTTCCGCCATGCGCTTTGTAAGCGTGGTCGCAAGCGTGCGGTATCCCTTCTGCGCCATCAGCTTAACTTCGCTCAAAAGATCGTCTATCTGCCCTTCTACCGGCCTTACCGTTATTTCGGGGTCCAGCAGACCCGTGGGGCGTATTATCTGCTCCACTATTTGCGAAGCGTTGTCCGTTTCGTATTCGCCCGGTGTTGCAGATACGCAAATAAGCTGGTTTATCCGCTTTTCAAATTCCTCATATCTCAGCGGCCTGTTGTCAAACGCCGCCGGCAGGCGGAACCCGTATTCCACAAGCTCCTTTTTGCGCGAATAATCGCCCGCGTACATGCCGCGTATCTGCGGCAGGGTAACATGGCTTTCGTCTATAAACATAAGGAAATCGTCCGGAAAATAATCCAGCAGCGTGAACGGCGGCTGGCCCGGCTTCCTGCCGTCAAAATAGCGGGAATAGTTCTCTATGCCCTGGCAATAGCCTATTTCGCGCATCATTTCAATATCGTATTCCGTGCGCTGCGCTATTCTTTGCGCCTCCAGCAGTTTATTCTCCGCATTGAACTCGGCCACGCGCTTCTGCATGTCCGCCTCAATGTCGCCTATGCTGGCCTCCAGCTTGTCCCTCCCGGTAACGTAATGCGTGGCGGGAAAAATAGCTGCGTGGCTCCTGTCCGTTATCGTTTGGCCGGTAAGGGCGTTTATTTCGCTTATGCGCTCTATCTCGTCGCCAAAGAAGCTTATGCGCAGCGCCTTCTCGCTCCAGTTTGCCGGCATAACGTCCACCGTGTCCCCTTTTACGCGGAAGTTGCCGCGATTAAAATCAAACTCGCTGCGCTGATACTGTATATCCACAAGGCGCTTTAGCAGCTCGTCCCGCTCCATGCGCATGCCTTCGCGCACCGATACGGAAAGTTTGAGATACTCCTCCGGATCGCCGAGGGCGTATATACACGACACCGAGGCGACTATTATAACATCCCTGCGTTCGTTCAGGGCGCTTGTCGCGCTGAGCCTAAGCTTATCTATTTCATCGTTCACCGTGGCCACTTTTTCGATATATGTATCGGAAGAAGCTATGTATGCCTCCGGCTGATAATAATCGTAGTACGAAACGAAGTATTCCACGGCGCTGTCCGGAAAGAACTCCTTAAATTCCCCGCAAAGCTGCGCCGCAAGCGTTTTATTGTGTGCGATAACAAGAGTGGGCTTCTGCACCCGCTCTATCACCTTCGCCATTGTAAATGTTTTGCCGCTGCCCGTAACGCCCTTCAGCACCTGCAGCCTGTCGCCGTTAAGCACGCCTTGGCTCAGTCGCTCTATAGCTTCCGGCTGATCTCCGCGCGGTTCGAAAGGGGTAACGGCCTTAAAAGCGCCCATATCAGCACTCAAAATCCACCGAAACGGAGGATTCAAGCACGCTGTGTATGTATTCCTTTACTTTCACGTGTTCCGGATGCGTTGCGTATTCGTCAAGCCCCGCCCTGTCGTCAAACGTGGCTATGAGCACCATGTGGTACGCACGCGCGGAATCCATGAAGTCTATGCCCGTTTCCATGCTCCTCAGCGACGGTACCTTGCCCATAAGCGCATTGAGCATAGGGGCGATCTTATAAGCCTCCGCCTTGTCGCGGTAGCGGTGGCAAACAACGTGTTTTATCATGTTAAACTCCTTCTATGTGCCTCGTATTATTATACCAGAAACGCGGCCCGTTGTGTAGTGCCGTTCGCTGCCTGTTATTCCCTTACGCAGCCGCTGCCGCCCACGCGGATGCGCACGCTTTCCCCGTTTATGCTAAGGCGCGAATATATGCGCGAAGGCTTGCCCATGGCCTCGCCCTGAATGAACAGTTTTGTTTCGTTCGGCTTTATAATGCCGTGCTTATAAAGATAATATGTAAGCGCGCCGGTGGACGTGCCCGTGGCCGCTTCCTCATCTATTCCGTAAAGCGGGGCAAAATTGCGGCAATGCAGCGCGTCCTTCTCTATTGTAAACGCATGCACACCCGTAACGTCCAGCTTTTTGGAAAGTTTCGCTATCGCATCCATATCCGGTTCCAAATTTGCAAGCACTTCTGCGCTTTTAAGCGGCAGCATTATATCCGCAAGGCCGCTGTTGGATATGGCCGGCTTAAGTTTCCCCATGTCCGCCGCACTTATGCCGTATGCCGCCGCAAGCGCCGCGCTGTCTGTATCATTTAAGAATGCAAGCGGCTTAGGCTCCGCCATATCCAGCCAAACAAGCCCGTCCGCAATGTCCACATTTATATCTCCCGCGCCGGTTTGGGCAACATAGCTTTCGCCTTCCCGCACAAGGCCGGTTTTCAGCATATATGCAAACGATCCTACCGTGGCATGCCCGCACAGCGGCACCTCCTCAACCGGCGTATAATAGCGTATACGGAACCTGTTCCCGCCGAGCGGCAGTATAAAGGCCGTTTCGCTATATCCCATTTTTGCCGCAATGCGGCGCATTTCAGCCTCCTCCGGCAATTTATCTTCAAACACGGCCACCCCCGCCGGATTCCCGCCGAACGGTACCGAAGAAAAAGCATCAACTGTTACAGGATACATAATTAAAGCCACCTCCCGATTTTATATCAATATAATACCACGCCGCCGCACAAAACGCCATTGACAGCGCAATATGCCGGATATACAATTATTTTTGTTAGCCGTGTCTAACTTATTATACGGAGGATATATGGATCAGATTTCACGCAAAAGATTGAGCGGGCTTGAATGCGGCCAAAGCGGGCATGTTTATGCAGTTGTATCTGCCGATAAGCGCATGCGCAGGCATATTGTGGACATGGGCATAACGCCCGGCACTGAGATAAAGCTTGTCAAGCTTGCGCCGATGGGCGACCCGCTTGAAATAGAACTGAGGGGCTACACTATGTCCCTAAGAAAAGCCGATGCAGACACGATAGTGCTGATGAACGAGGACGACCACAGAAAGTGGCACGAGGATGTTGAGCGCACAATCGCCGCCAAAGAAAAGCGCGCCCGCGAGGAGCGCGAACACAGCGCCGATAAGCGCGATGCAGACCATGCCGAGCATAAACGCGCAGCGGAGCTGACGGGCTTCATAATGGAAAAGAGCATGTGTTCGAAGGACGGTTTCTGCCCCAAGGATACGTTTGAGGAGGACCGCCCCGTCAGGCTTGCGCTTGCAGGCAACCCAAACTGCGGCAAAACAACGCTTTTCAATGCAATGACCGGCAGCAAGGAATACGTTGGCAACTGGCCGGGCGTAACGGTTGAAAAGAAAGAAGGCAAAATAAAGCAGCGCGCCGATAAGAACAGCGACGGATTATGCACCATGGGCCACGAAATGACCGTTGTGGACCTTCCGGGCATATATTCGCTTTCGCCGTATTCAATGGAGGAAATAGTAGCGCGCGATTATATCATAAACGAAAATCCGGACGCGATAATAAACATTGTGGATGCCACGAACCTGGAGCGCAATCTTTATCTTACAATACAGCTTATGGAGCTTGAGCGCCCGATGATACTGGCGCTGAACATGATGGACGAAGTTGAAAAGCAGGGCGACAGCATAGACTGCAAGCAGCTTTCGCTTGAGCTGGGCATCCCGGTTGTGCCTATAAGCGCGCGCACCGGCGCGGGCATAGACGATCTTGTTACGGGCCTGCAAAGCCTTATTACCGCGGCGCATACGCAGCTGCACGAGGGCTTCCTTATAGAGCCGGACGACGTTTACGATGATTTTACCCACGAGGAGCACCATAAGATAGGCGCAATAATAGAACCCTATGCAAATGCCGCAAGGCTGCCGCTGCATTGGACGGAAATAAAGCTGCTTGAAGGCGACGAGCGCGTTCGCGAAAGCCTGAAGCTCAACGATATGGATGCAAAGCTTGTGGACGCGATAATAAACGAATACGCCGCCGCAAACCCGATAGGCGACAGCGAATCACTTGTTGCAGACAGCCGGTATTCATATATCGAGCGCGTTGCAAAGAAAGCCTATCACCATTCCGGCAAAGCTTCAAGCGCCGCCCGCAGTGCAAGGATAGACGCAATACTTACGCATAAGGCGTTTGCAATACCGCTTTTTCTGCTGATAATGGGGCTTATATTCCTGCTCACGTTCTCAACCGTAGGCGCGGCGCTTAGCGACCTTGTAGGCGAATTTATAGACGGCACCGTTGCTCCCGCCGTAATGAGCCTGCTGCAGAACGCGGGCGCGGGAGAATGGTTCATAAGCCTTGTTTGCGACGGCATAATAAAAGGCGTTGGCGGCGTGCTCACGTTCCTGCCGCAGATAGCGCTGCTTTTCCTTTGCCTCAGCCTGCTTGAGGACAGCGGCTATATGAGCCGAATAGCGTTTATAATGGATAAGCCAATGCGCCGCTTCGGGCTGAGCGGAAAAAGCTTCATACCGCTGCTGATGGGCTTCGGCTGCACCGTTCCCGCGGCAATGGGCGCGCGCACAATGGATAACGAGCGCGACCGCCGCATGACAATACTGCTGCTGCCATTCATGAGCTGCTCCGCAAAGCTGCCGGTGTACGGGCTTATAGCTGGTGCGTTTTTCAGCGAGCATCGCGGCCTTGTAATACTGAGCCTGTATGTCCTTGGCGTGATGCTGGGCATACTTTCCGGCCTTATTTTCCGCAAGGCTGCTTCAAATAAGCAGGAAGCGCCGTTTGTTATAGAGCTGCCGCCGTACCGCATGCCGAGCGCGCGCAATGTTTTCACCCACGTTTGGGAACGCGTGGAGCACTTCCTTGAAAAGGCGGGCACCATAATATTCGCCATGAGCGTTGTTCTATGGTTCATGCAAAGCTTTGATTTCCGCCTTAACTTTATATCCGATCCTTCCCTCAGCATACTCGGCGCAATCGGCTCCGCAATAGCGCCCATATTCAAGCCGCTTGGCTTCGGGTCGTGGCAGGCAAGCGTTGCGCTGCTCACGGGCGTTGTGGCAAAGGAAGCCGTTGTAAGCTCGCTTTCCATGTTTGCAAGCTTTTCCGCCTCCGCCGGCGGCGAGGTTGTGCGCCAGGCTTTAAGCGGCATATTCACCCCCGCAAGCGCGTATTCCTTCCTTGTATTCGTGCTGCTCTATACGCCGTGCATGGCCGCCGTTGCCACAATTCGGCGTGAAATGCAGTCCCGCGCATGGACGGCGTTTGCCGTTGTTTGGCAGCTTGCAAGCGCGTATATAATGTCCCTGCTAACATATAATATAATCGGTCTTTTCACCGGAGAGACCGACAAAGCCGTGCTTTTCTATGCCGTAGCCGCGCTTATCGTTATATACAGCGCATACTGCATAATAATGCGCCGCCGGCGCGGATGCGGCTGCGGATGCTCCAGCTGCCGCTCTGCCGCTAAGTGTTCACAAAAAAAGCACCTATAATTTACACTGCCATGCAGGAAATTGTGCTACACTTAACGAAAGAGATAATATAAGCGGCCGCGAACCAAAGGGCCGCAAGAAAGGGGTAAGAAGGATGATTATAACGATCAGCGGAAAGAACATCGAAGTATCTGATTACCTGGAGGAGCTTATCAACAAAAAGGTAAACAAGCTGGACAAGTACTTTCCTGAGGATACCCAGGCGCATGTTACGCTCAGCGTGGAGCGCAACCGCCACATTGTAGAAGTCACGATACCCTATGCGGGCGGCATAATCCGCGGGGAAGAAACCTCCGGCGATATGTACGCCTCGGTAGATAATGTGCTCAGCAAGCTTGAAAAGCAGATAGTGCGCCACCGCACCAAACTTGAAAAGAGCCTTAGGGCGGGCGCGTTCCGCGCGCCGGAGCCGGTATATGCGGATGCGTTCACGCAGGACGATCTTGATGAAGAAGCGGCCAAGGTGGTAAAGGTCAAGCGGTTCGACATTAAGCCCATGACTGTGGACGAAGCCATGCTTCAGCTTGAAATGCTGGGCCATTCGTTCTATATGTTCACCAATGGCGACACGAATCAGATAAACGTTATCTATAAGCGTAAGGACGGCAACTACGGCCTTATCGAACCCGAATGCTGATTATCAACTGATATCGGGGGCGGATCTCCGCCCTCGTTTTTCAAATCATATTGTTTCTAACTGTCTTATGGCAGATCATAAAAACGGAGGGTATAACATTATGAAAGAAAAAGATATGCACATGCCAGCTTGGCTATGCGTTTTGGGCTGCGTTTTATTGGCCGGGGCATTAGCGTGCTTAGTGCTGTGCTTTGTTGTGTCCGTATATGCGTTGATAGGCTTCGCATTATGCCTTTGCCTGGGAGTCGCGGCAATATTATGCTATAAAAACCAATGGGTCGAAATGATTGATGATAACGAATTCATTTATAGCACCATGTTCGGCAACGAAACAAAATACTATTTTTCCGATGTTGAAAGCTTAAAGCAGAATGCGGATTCCATGACGCTTCATCTTAAGAACGGCAAAATTCATATTGAATCATGCGCCGTAATTTCAGAGCGCTTCGCAAACGCCATTAACAGCAAGCTTTAATTTCTGTTTCAACGCAGGGCGGATTTCCGCCCTCGTTTTATTTTGCCCAAACGAAAAAGCACCCTTGAATGATCAAGAGTGCTTATATTTTGCTGTTTTAAGCTTAGGCCTTGGCGTTGTTGGCAACGTCTACCAGCTGCTTGAAGGCAGCCATATCGCTTACGGCGAGTTCAGCCAGAACCTTGCGGTTCACGTCCACACCGGCCAGCTTAAGGCCGTTGATAAGACGGCTGTAGTTGGTGCCGCACATACGCGCAGCCGCGTTGATACGGGCGATCCACAGCTTGCGGTATTCGCGCTTCTTGTTCTTGCGTCCAACGTAGGCATACGCCATGGAGCGCATGACCTGCTGAGAAGCGGCGCGATACTGCTTGGACTTGGCTCCGAAGTAGCCCTTGGAAAGCTTGAACACCTTGCGGCGTTTCTTAACGGCGTTTACAGCCCTTTTGATCCTTGCCATATTGTTTGTTCCTCCTTACTTATACGGGATGAGTTCGCGCACCTTCTTGGCCTCGCACTCGGCGATGTAACCAGTCTGGCGCAGTCCGCGAAGTCTCTTGGTGCTCTTCTTGGTCAGGATATGGCTCTTGTAAGCCTTAGCCCGCTTGACCTTGCCGCCCTTGGTAAGGTTGAACCTTTTAGCTGCACCCCTGTGGGTTTTGATCTTTGGCATGGGGTATTTCCTCCTTGGATAAATTGTTTAGTTTGCCTTTGGCACCAGTATCATTATCATGTTGCGCCCTTCCTGTTTGGCGGGCTTGTCAACAGATGCCGCGTCCTTCACCATTTCATAGAAAGCGTCCATCACGTCCATTCCAATGTCGCCATGCTTTATCTGGCGGCCCTTGAAGCGAATGGTGACCTTTACCTTGTCTCCGTTGCCGAGGAACTTCTGGCAGGCCTTCGCCTTCACTTCCATATCGTGCTGATCGATCGTCGCCGAAAGGCGAATCTCCTTCAGCTCGATGACCTTCTGGTTCTTGCGGTTTTCCTTTTCCCTTTTGGTCTGTTCGAAGCGGTATTTGCCGTAGTCCATAATTTTGCACACCGGCGGAACCGCTGTGGGTGCGATCTTGACAAGGTCAAGGTCGGCAGCCTCGGCCATCCTCAGCGCAACATCTATGGTTACGATGCCCTGCTGGTTGCCGTTTTCGTCGATGAGGCGGACTTCTGCGTCCCGAATTTCCTCGTTTATCAAGAGCTCTTGACTGGCTATGTTGGTACACCTCCGTAAAAAAATAGTGGATGCAAAGCACCCACCTATGATATACTCACGATAAATCGCAATACTCATTGTTCACTTACCGCGCCTGGCGCACTTGCCGGCGGGTGAGAAGCGGGGCTTCTGCTTTGACCTTGGCTATTATATAGTCTTTTCCCCGCGTTGTCAACTCTTTTTTTGGCCAAATGCCATTTGTTTTATTGTATTTGCGCTCAGTCAGGTCAGCTTCATGTAAGGGGAGTTATTTCTGTGAATAGACCAAACCTGCTCATTACTAAAAGCGGCTCGCCGGAGCCGCTTTTTATTATACGTAAACGCTTTATTTCCTCGGCTTCTTAAATTCCTTCTGGCCGCGTATCGTGCCGCCGTCGCACAGTATGTCCACGCCCGCAAGGTAGCCGTTGCGCTCGTCCGCAAGCGTTGCTATCGCAAAGCCCAGTTCCTCCGGCGTGCCCATGCGCTCCTCGCAGGATGTTGCCAGCATGCTGCCGCCGTGTTCGCTTTCAAGATTGCCCATGTCGGTAGCGATAAGTCCGGGCGAAAGCGAAGCCACGCGGATGCCGCGCGGGCCGAAATCGAACGCGCACTTTGCCGCGTACCATGTTACAAAGTTCTTGGACACGGAATACGCAAGGCCTTTCTTTTGATATTCGTCCTTTATCATACCCGTCATTTTAAGCGCCTTTTTGATGAACAGCGTCTCGTCCGTTTCCGCAAGAGGATAGGCCTTTTTAGGCAGCATCAGTTCAGGCATTGCATATGCGGACATGGACGCTATATCTATTATTACGCTGCCCTTATGCATCAGCTTCGCAAATTCCTGATTTACATATACTGTGCCAAGTGCGTTTATGCGGAGTATATCCTCCATCGTAACGTTCATTGCAGGGGATACGCCCGCCGCATGGATAACGTTTATAATCTCGCCCAGAGACGCAGCATATTCTGCCAGTGCCTTCACGCTTTCGCGTTTGGAAGTATCGCAGCTTTTTGCATATGCCTCAAAGCCCGCTTCCTTCAGCTCCTCAACAGCCTTAGTCAGCTTGCTCTCTGTTCTTCCGGACACAACTATTATTCTGTCCTTAGGCATAAATTTGGCCGCAGCCAGTCCCATTCCGGAGCCGCCTCCGGTAACGACGCATACTTTACCCATGACTTTTCCTCCTGCATTAGATTTGATAGCATAACGTGACGGGCCTTGTTAAGCCCTCTTTATATGGATTATATACCTGTTGTTAACGCGTTGTCAAACCCTACAGCTATGGATATAACAAATTATGTTCACATTTATATAGAAAAAAAGCTTTGAATCCGCAGCGAAGTGATAGTATTATATTACATGTTCAAATATGGTATATTAGCAAAAAGGAGTGAACGTATGCGCAAATACACAAGAAACCTTACTCTTTCGGCATTATTCTTAGCACTCGGTTATGTGCTTCCCTTCCTTACGGGGCAGATTCCCCAATTCGGCTCCATGCTGCTGCCCATGCATATTCCCGTGTTCCTTTGCGGGCTTATATGCGGCTGGCAATACGGTGCGGTGATAGGCTTTATTCTGCCGCTGACGCGGTGCCTTTTTTTCTCCATGCCCCCTGCTTACGTTGCAATAGCCATGGCGTTTGAGCTTGCGACTTACGGCTTTGTAGCAGGATTCCTGTACAACCGTTCCCGTTGGCAGTGCGTAATAGCCCTGTACCGTTCCATAATAATAGCCATGCTTGCCGGCAGGCTTGTTTGGGGCGTTGCGGAAATAATTATATTCGGCCTTCAGGGCAATTCCTTCACATGGCAGGCATTCATGGCCGGCGCATTCATCAATGCCATACCCGGCATAATAGTGCAGCTTGTGCTCATCCCCGCGCTGATGGTCGCGTTGAACAAAACCGGACTTGTTAAGTTTAAGCGCGCGCCCAGGCAGGAGCCCGCTGCCGCCAATGAGTAGCCCCAATGCCGCCGCTGTGCTTGGGCTTATCGACAGAATGCAGTCGCAAAAGCCCTATATATTAGCCATAGACGGCCGCTGCGCTTCCGGCAAAACAACGCTTGCAAATGAGCTTTCGCAAAGCCTTAGCTGCAACGTGGTGCATATGGATGATTTCTATTTGCCCTTTGCGCTCCGCACGCCCGAGCGCATGGCACAGCCCGGCGGGAATATTGAGTTTGAGCGGCTGAAGAATGAAATAATACTGCCGCTGAAATCCGGCAGCGATGCCGTATACCGCCCGTATGCCTGCCACGAGGATAGATTTCTCCCATCCGTTAGGCTGAGCGCGGCGGCGAACATAATCATAGAAGGCTCATACAGCTGCCATCCGTGCTTAGCCGATATGCTCGGCATAAAGGTTTTTATGGACATTGCGCCGGATAAGCAGCTCAGCCGCATCGCCCTGCGCGATCCGGGCCACGTTGAAGCATTCCGCACAATGTGGATCCCGCGCGAGGAATTCTATTTTACCGAGTGCGCTGTGCGCGAAAGGTGCGATATGGTGCTGATGAACTGAACATAACAGCATGCTGAAGGGACGCCGAAAAGCGTCCCTTTTAGTTTTACATCATATATGGTGTATGGCTTACAGGCTCATATCGTCTATCTCGCCAAGCGCCTTCACCAGCGGCGCTATCGCGCGCTGCACAGTGCCTTCCTCAAAGGGATTGGACAGATGCGCAAGCTTCAGCAGGCTGAGATACGGCAGGCTGCCGCCCGCGCAGCACAGCGTGTAATAATCCTTCCATGCCTGTTCGCGGTTTTCCTGCATGCGGCCGAAGAACTCGAACGCGCCCATGGAGGCAAGCGTATAATCGATATAATAGAACGGGGATGTGAATATATGCAGCTTCTGCATCCAGAATCCGCCCTTTTCCATTATCTCCACGCCGTCGTAGTCGCGGTCTGGCAGATACTTCTTTTCAAGCTCCTTCCATGCGGCGGTACGCTCATCCGGCGTAAGGTCGGGATTTTCATACACAATGTGCTGGTATTCGTCCACGCAGCAGCCATAGGGTATGAACGTGAGCGCTTCCATCATGTGGGTATAGCGGTTCTTCACAACGCCGTCGCCGAAGAACAGCCCCAGCCACGGATACGCAAAGTATTCCATGGACATGGAGTGTATCTCGTTCACCTCGCTGGTGCTCCAGCAGTATTCAGAAATGGGCTGATGGCGGCTGGCGCAGAACGCTTCAAACGCATGGCCCGCCTCGTGCGTAAGCACGCCCACATCAGCCGCGGAGCCGTTGAAGTTGGAGAATATATACGGTGAATCATAATCCGCTATAAATGTGCAGTATCCGCCTACGGCCTTATTCGGGCGGGTATCGAGATCCATCAGCTCATGCTCGCGCATAAAGTCGAAGAACTCGCCCGTTTCCTTGCTCATCTCGTGATACATTTTGTTTGCCGCGTCAACCATAAAGTCGCGGTCGCCCACGGGGTCCGCATTGCCGCTGGTGAACAGCAGCTTTTCGTCAAAGAAGCGCAGCTTATCTATGCCAAGGCGCTTGGCCTGCCGCTTGCGCAGCTCCATGCATACGGGCACGATGTATTTAACTACCTGCTCGCGGTATTTGGCGACTTCCTTTGCGGTGTAGTCCATGCGGCCCATGTTCATGTATCCAAGCGGCGTGAACGTTTCAAAGCCCATTATCTTGCCCATGCTGTGCCTAAGATGCACCAGCTTATCGTAAAGCTCGCCAAGCTTCTTTTCATTATCGGCAAACCATCCGGCCCACGCATGGAACGCGCCGCGGCGAATGTCCCTATCTTTGCTTTCCATGTATTTAAGCAGGCCGTAATTGTTGCATTCCTCGCCCTGGAACGTTACGCTCATGCTTGACGTAAGGGCGCTGTATTCGCTGCTCAGCCTGTTTTCTTCCTGCATCAGCGGCACAAGCTCCGGCGTCATGCTCTTTACGGAAAGCTCCGCGTTCTTTATGAGCATTTCGCCGTACTTCTTTTCAAAGTTGGCCTTGAACGGGGATGCAAGCAGCGCCGCGCTCATTTTAACGCCAAGCTCCATCAGAAGCGGACTTGTTTCGTCCCAGAATTCCTGCTCCGCTTTATAGAATTCGTCCGCAGTATTGAGCGTGAAGCGTATTGATGCAAGCGTGCCCATCGTTTGCACGGAACGGTTCAGCTTTTCGCTGTCAAGAAAAGCCTTCTCCGCCTGTTCAAAGCTTTTTGCGTAGCCAAGCTCCGCTATAAGCTTTAGCTGCTGCTCCTTCACATCCTCAAAAACCGGCCTTTTGTATGCATATTCGCTGAATTTCATATGCAGCCTCCCTTTGTTTGTATTTCTGCCCGTTTACGGCTTTTCTTTATTTTATAACATTACTATGGTATAATGCAAAGCATATTTTATGCAATAACCGGAGGCATGTATGACCGCTAAGCTATATCATCAAAACGGCTGCACACAATGCGAAGCAACGGTGCTGGACTGCCGCGCAAATGCGGACGGCACATTCGACATATTGCTCGACCGCACCGCAATATACCCAGAAGGCGGCGGCCAATTAAGCGACACGGGATACATAGGTTCCGCCCGCTGCACCCATGCGCGCGAGGAGGGCGGGAACATATGGCATAGCTGCGATAGGCCGCTTGATATAGGCCAATGCGTGCATGTTGCGGCGGATGAGGCCGTGCGCCTTGACCATACGCAGCAGCACACCGGCGAGCATATGCTTTCCGGCCTTGCACACAGCATGTTTGGCTGCACCAACGTTGGCTTCCATATGGCGGGCGATATAGTTACCGTGGATTTTGATAAGCCCCTTTCAGCAGAGCAGATAGCCGAGCTTGAGTTGAAGATAAACGAGGCCATTCAGCGGGACGAGCCTACCCGCACCGTAACCGTTACGCCCGAAGAATACGAAACCATAGAAATTCGCAAAAAGGCAAAGGGCTTAAAGGGCGAAATAACCGTTGTATACGCGGGCGGCGTTGATTCCTGCACATGCTGCGGCACGCATTGCCAAAGCGCCGGTCAGGTTGGCGTATTGAAGATATTGTCCCACATGAATTATAAAGGCGGCGTTAGGATAGGCTTTGCGTGCGGCATGAGGGCCGTTTTATCCATGCAGCGGGACGGCGCGCGCATGGACGCCATAGCCCGCCGCTTCAGTACATCGGCAGACAAGGCCGTTGACGCCGTTATAAAGCAGGGCGACGAACTTGCCGCCATTAAGCGGGAATTCAAGCAGCGCACGGATATGCTGCTTGATTACCGGGCGAAGGAGCTTGCAGAAAAGGCGGAGCTTTGCGGCAAAACGCGCGCAGTTGTGACCATGGAAGAAGGGCTTGAGGCCAATGAGCTTGGCTTCCTTTGCGAAAAGCTTTGCGCGCACGGCAATATGGTTGCCGTTGTGCTGGCGCAGAAGGGCGAAAATTTAAGCTACCGCGTGGCGCGCTCGGCGGACGTGGCGCTGAGCATGCGCGAGCTTATTCAGGCCGTGAACGCCCTGTTCGGCGGCAAAGGCGGCGGGCGGGACGATTCCGCCCAGGGCAGCGCAAAGTTTAACGGCAGCGCGAAGGATTCCGTAGAACAGCTTAAAGCATACGTTTACCGCCGCATAAAAGGCTAATTCGCATTTTCCCAATCAAAATCATCGCCAAATTCGGTGTCCTCGAGCGTTACCTCGGGGACATTCGTTTGTTCCGCCGCGCTGTACGGCACAATAACGCTCACCGTGCGGCTCAGCGGCCCCTGCGCCTTTTTGCCCAGCACCGTAAGGCGCGGATGCTCCGCCGCCACGGCGTAGCTTGCCATGCCGCCCTGCGCCGCTTCATCGATGTAGCTTAAAGCGCCCTCGCCCGATATGTTCGCTAACATTGTGCGTTCAGCACCCGATATGGTGTATATGCAATAATTCATTCCCTGCTCCGCTGCGCTGAACGTTATAACCGGCTTGTTGTTTTCGTTCAGTTCCACGCGCACGTTCCTCACGGCCTTTGGCACGGCCCAATACTGCGTGGTTTCCTCCGGCGCAGTACCCTTCAGGAAAACCTCGCCCACTGTGCTGTCCTTCGGAGTGAAGGCGTTGGCAAGCACGGCCCTATGCTCGCTTTTAAGCGTATAGCCGTCAAGCTTCACCTTTTCAACGGTATCGGGCATTGTGAATTCAGGCGCGGCGCCGTCCGCGTACAGCTTTGAAAAAAGGTCATACAGTATCAGCGCGGGATATTTTCCGCCCGTGGCCTTGGGCGGCAGTGAACCCTCCCGCGCGCTGTCGTATCCCATCCATACGCAGGCGGAATATTCGCCGTTATACACGGCCATCCATGCATCGCGGTTGCCGTCAGCCTCTCCAACGGTGCCGGTTTTGCCCGCCAATGCAATGTTCAGCTCGCCAAGCCGCCTGCCCGTGCCTTCGCTCACAACGCTTTGCAGCATGCTTGTAAGTATATATGCGTTGCCCTCGCTCATCACGCGCACGGGCGTATCCTCATGCGAATAAAGCGCTTGGCCGTTCGCGTCCGTAATACTCCTTATCAGCGCGCTTTGGCGGTATTCCCCGCCGGCAGCAAAGCTTGCATATGCCGCGGCCATTTCAAGTGGGGATACCCCGTATGAAAACCCGCCCAGGGCAAGAGTAAGGCTGGTGTCGCTTTCGTCAAATTCTATGCCCACGCTCTTTGCAAATTCCTTGCCGGTTTCAACGCCAAGTTCACTCAGCACCCTTACAGCGGGCACGTTCAGCGAACGCTTTACGGCGTCCCTCAGCGTTACCCAGCCGTAATACTTATCGCCCGCATTTTTAGGCGAATAATCGCCAAACGTGGTCTTTTCATCCATAAGCATTGTTGCGGCGGTATAATTGAGTCGCTCAAGCGCCGGCGCATATACCATCACCGGCTTTATAAGCGAGCCCGGCTGCCGCCGCATATCGTTCGCGCGGTTGAACGCCATTGCTCCCGCGTTCCCGCGCCCGCCAACCATTGCAAGCACAAATCCCGTATTCGGCTGCACAATGGCTACAGCCGCCTGGCAATCTTCGCACCCTTCGGGGAAAAACTCTGCGTTGTTCACCGTCTGCTCACACAGCGATTGCAGCCTGGTATCCATCGCCGTATATATCCGGTATCCGCCGCAAAGCAGTTCTTCCATCCCAATGCCAAGTATGCCCTGCGCTTCTTCAAGCGCTGCGTCTATATAATAGCCGCGGTGCGTTTCCTCCTTCTCGGCCAAAACAAGCGGCTCTGCGGTGGCCTCTTCCTTCTCCTGCTGCGATATATAGCCATAGTCATACATAAGCCGTATCACGGTGTTTCGCCGTTTCAGCGAAGCCTCGTGATCAATATGCGGCGCGTAGGCCGAGGGAGACTTGAGTATGCCCGCCAGATCCGCCGCCTGCGCAATGCTCAGCTTGTCCGCCCCTACGCCGAAATAGTTCAGCGCAGCCGCTTCTATTCCGTAGCAGCCCGCGCCGAAGTACACATAATTGAGATACATTTCAAGTATGTCGTCTTTTTCATACAGCCGCTCCATCTGCATTGCAAGCACGGCTTCCTCAAGCTTTCTGGCTATCGTCTTTTCGCTTGTAAGGTGGCTCAGCTTTATTAGCTGCTGAGTAATGGTGCTTGCGCCCTGGGCAAAGCGCATCTGCTTTATGTCCGTCCACAGCGCGCCCATAACGCGGATGAAATCAACGCCGCGGTGCTTATAAAAGCGCGCGTCCTCGGCAGAAATGAACGCCTTCTGCACATGGTCCGGCAACTCCTCTATGCGCTTATATACCCTGTCCTCCTTTGCGTGCAGGCGCACGGCCTCCGCATCGCCGCCATCGTATACAATAAGCGTTTGCGGCGCGGAAAGTATCTTATCCGGGTCAAAATCCTTCCATGAATCAATATTAAGCAGCTTTACCGCAAAAAACAGCAAAAACGCCGCCATTGCGCCCGCCGCAACGATAAGTATCGTGCGGACAACACGCCACAGCGACGCAAAAAAGCCCCGTTTATGCTGCTTTTCTTTTTTATCGGTCTTGTTCATCCATACCCGCCCTCTTTCTTTGTCAACTGAGGGTAGTATTCCCTACGAGCGCGGATATTATAGTTAAATTATTATGGCTGCGCATAGAAAAGGCCAGCTTCGCCGGAAGCCGTGACCGTTTCACCCGCATCGGCATATATACGCAGAAATTCGCCGCTTTCGGTATTCATCTGCACGCCGCCGACGCTTATGCGGCAATCCTGCACGGCATAGGCGAACAAGAACTCCGCTTGCCTTACGATATGCCGTTCGTTCGGCTTTATCATTATCAGTTCGCCCGCCGCGCCGCTGAGCATCAAATTAAGGTCGCGTCCGGCGCCTGCGCAGGTCACATTCTCCCCGCCATCGAAGCGCTTAACGGCGGCATGCGGTATAAACTCAGGCTCATTTTGGCCTATTTTGAGCGTAAAGCCATCGCCAAGCGGGGCGATATAGCGCGTTACGCCGGGAAGCTTGGTGAACGTGGATTCGGCTATGTCCACCGTGGCCGTGCTTATGCGTATGCTAAAGCGGCGTTCCGCATAGGATGCGCCGTGCGGCCATATGAACAGCTCCGTAGTTGTGCCGCCGCTCCAGCGGCTTATGTTAAATGCGCCTGCGGGCAGCTTTTCTATACTTGCCATAAAGTCAACCTCCGCATATAATACGAGCATAATTGTGCCTTGCATGGGCCGGATTGTCAAGCGATAAAGCTTTTGGCGGCGCCAATGCAAATTTTTGCTTGCAATGCGACGCAAAATGGTGTATTATAATCAAGCGGCTTGCAGAGATGGCTGAGCTGGTCTAAGGCGCACGACTGGAAATCGTGTTTACGGGGAACCGTAACAAGGGTTCGAATCCCTTTCTCTGCGCCAAAGGAAAAACCCCTTCTTTTGAAGGGGTTTTTGCTTTTTGGGCATAAAAGAGAAAGGGATGAGAAGGGAACGGCCGAGCAAGGCGAGGCAAAAAACCATCCGGTGAATGTTTTTTTAGTTCCCCGGGCTGGCGGCGATACTGCCCCAGTATCGCCGGACGAATCCCTTTCTCTGCGCCAAAGGAAAAATCCCTTCTTTTGAAGGGGTTTTTGCTTTTTTTGGCATAAAAGAGAAAGGGATGAGAAGGGAACGGCCGAGCGTCCCTCCCCCCTTAGTCAAATATAGCCTTCTTTTTGCCGTTTGCGTTGCGGGGCCATTCGCGTATGCGGGTAACGTATTCAAGGTTCACGGCCTCTATGCCGTCCCCACGCTCAATTATTATGCCGTCGTCCGCAACGTCCTTTATAGTGCCCTTCACTATCCCGTCCGACCCTGTAACGGTATAAACTATGCACTCTTTGCCTATAAATTGCTTCGCAAGTTCCTTCATTTTGTTGTTCTCCTTATTTCGCTTTTTGTTGTATAAAACGTGCTTAATTATCGCGTTTCTTCTTCTGCGCCGTTCCAGCATCGTAAGTATGATCAGCAGGAGCACCGCTATCCAAATAGAGTTTTGCATTTAGCCTCCTTCAAATCAGGATATCCTGTTTCCGGCCTTGGAATATCTTATCGTTTTCCTGTAATATATGAACTGGAGTACAAACCAGATCACGCACACAGCAAAAGACGGCAGGAACCCTGTGTTGAATATAAGCGCGCACACGGCAAATATTATTGCCAGCACAGCGCAGGCCGTATTGGCCGCAGCATAGGCCTTATACGCGCACTTGCCTATCATCAGCTTTTCCGCCTCGTCGCAGCTGTCCATCCATTTCCGTTGGAATTTCACATCATAGACGGAAGCGGTCTTTTCGGGGTTCATACGCTTTACGGCGTCTACGCACCGCTGCTGAATTATTATGGTTTCAACCATAACGGCAATGAAAGCCGCAACGGCCACTATAAACGGCACCGGCCGCCTAAACGCGCCAAACCCGCCGGAATATACCCAACCGCGCCGCCGATTGCCGTGCTTATAAGCGTAAGCAGTATAAACTTAGGCAATGCCTTGCGGTTTGCGCTCTTTATAGCATCATTGTTCATTTTCCGCCTCCTTCTGTAAATAGAAAATTTCCTCCACCGCAACGCCGCACACCTTGGCAATTGTCAGCGCAAGCGTGACAGACGGCGAATAATCGCCCCGCTCTATCAGGCTTATAGTTTGCCTTGATACGCCGCACAACCGGCCCATTTCCTGCTGATTAACGTTCAATGCGGCCCGCCTTTCCTTCAATCGGTTTCGTAATACCACGCAGCACCTCCATTGACAACGACGTTTGTCTTTATGACAACTTTGATTGTCATTATGTATTATATTATTATCATATAAGTTTGTCAACATATTATTTGCATCAGCTAACGCACAAAGCAAAAGGCACCCGTTTCCGGATGCCCCTTAAACAACAACGCTTTAACTATCTTTTTTATCTTGCCACGAAGAACATGGCCGCGAACAGCACGCCTATTATCCAGGTGCCTATGTTTATTTCCTTTATCTTGCCGGTGAATATCTTCACGAAGATATAGGTGATAAGGCCGAACGCTATGCCGTAGGAAATATTGTAGGTGAAGGGCATGCAGGCCATTGTCATGAACGCGGGCAAGGCTGCGGTGGGGTCGCTCCACTCTATTTCCTTAACGCCGCCAATCATCAGTATACCGACGTACACAAGGGATGCTGCGGTAGCGCAGCTGGGCACGAGGGACGCTATGGGCGCAAGGAACATGGCAATAAAGAACATTGCCGCGGTGAACACGGAGGAAAGGCCGGTGCGGCCGCCTTCCGCTATGCCGGCGGAGGATTCAACGAAGGTGGTAACGGTGGACGTGCCGCAGACCGCGCCGAAGCAGGTAGCCGCGGCATCGGCAAGCATGGCCTTGTCCATATTGGGCACGTTGCCTTCCTTATCAAGCAGGTTGCCCACGGAGCACGCGCCGTAAAGGGTGCCGAGAGTATCAAACATATCAACCATGCAGAAGGCAAGCATGGTAGCAATAAACGTTGCAACAAAGCTGCCAGCGCCGTTCGCCTCTATGAACGCGGAGAAGTCAAAGCCTTCCGTAAATACCTTGCCGAAGGAAAGGCTGAAGAAATCGCGGAAGGGCTGGATTATATTGAGCGAAAGGCTGCCCTGCACATGCTCCGCATAGAAATTCTCTATGGTTATGAGGCCCAGCGCATAGTAAGCTACGGCGCCGCCAATTATACCCCAGAACACAGCGCCCTTGACCTTTTTCTTGGCCATGGCAGCTATTGCTATTATTGCAAATATGGTCACAAGCAGGGGCATTATCTCCGCCCAGGTGGTGTGGCCAAACATAAGGTTGAAGGAATGAAGGTCAACAAGCGTGGAGTCGCTGTTCACAACAATGCCGCTGTTCTGCAGGCCGAGGAAGGCGATGAACAGGCCGATACCCGGCGCTATGGCAGCCTTTACGGCCTTTGGTATGGCGTCGAATATAACGCGGCGCAGGCCGGTAACGGTAAGTATAAGGAACACTATGCCGTCCACAAGAACCATGACGAGCGCATTTGCATAGGTGAAGTTCATGCCGATGCATACAGAAAACACAAAAAATGCATTAAGGCCCATGCCGGAAGCCTGCGCAAGCGGCAGATTGGCAAGCAGGCCTATCAAAAGCGTGCCGAACACGGCGGATATGGCCGTTGCAATATATACGGCGTTATAATATCCGTCGCCAAGTGCGGAGAACATGCCCGCATTGACCATGAGTATGTACGCCATCGCCATGAACGTGGTAATGCCGGCGATAAGCTCCGTGCGCACGGTTGTATTGTGCTGTTTCAGGTTAAACATTATTCCTCCTGCGTAGGCAGAGTTTTGTTTTGTCGCCCACGACTGTGCATTATACCAAACCGCGTATCCATAATCAATACCTATATCCATATGTCATAAAAAGACGATGCATTTATTGCACCGTCCGCTGTTTTTCATCGGTTTATTCTGTAATATCCGGCAGAACCTCAACGCTTTCATCATACTCTATCGTGAAATCAAGCCCGGTTATGCGCATATCCGTAGGCACCTGGGCATAAAGCGTGTTGCTGCCCGGCTCAAGCGAAAGCAGATATTGCCCGTCCTGCGCTTGCAGCCGGCACTCTGCAACCACCTCTCCCGTTTCGTCTGTAAAGCGCATATGCAGCGCGCAGAGTATGGCCTTTGGATAGGCGTTCACCGCCTGCATATCAACAAACGTGTCCTCCTCCTGCTCATATACCTGTATGTTTTCAAAGGAGATATAGCGCCTGTAATGGTCGCTTCCGGTTATGAACGCGCCAAGTTCGTCATATACGTCTATCTGCTGCACCTCTTCCGGCGTGGGCTCGGCCGTTGGTTCCGCCGTAGGCTCGGGCGTCGGGGAAGGCTCGGCTTCCACCCCAGTGGTCTCCTGCGGCATGGTAACGCTTGGATCAACCGTGCTTTCAAAGCGCACGCAGCCGCAAAGCGCGGCCGCCATAAGCCCCGCCGCAAGCAGCAGTATAAGCCCTTTATTCGCCCTTTCGCGCATTGCGCAGCTCCTCTATCAGTTTTTGTTTAAGCGTATACAGTTCGTCGCTCAGGTCAACCTTGTACACATGCGGGTTCATAAGGCGCTTGCTCTCCTCCCAGAATGTGGAAAGCTCCGCCTTGGCATAGTGCTGTATATCCGCCATGCTCGGGCAGTCATAAACCTGCTTGCCGTCCACAAACAGCGGCACAAGCAGCTCCCGCACGTTGTAATCATACAGCGTTTTGGATTTATACCGCTGCTCCGGATGATATATGGTCAGCGGTCGCGTAAAGTCAAGCTCCTCGCCCTCCAGCGCAATAAGGTCCGCCAGCGCCATGCCGGAGGTGTTGCTGTAAAACCTGTAAACCTTTTTGTAGCCGGGGTTGGTCATCTTTATAACGTTTTCGCTCAGCTTTATCTTGGGCACAAGCTTGCCGTCCACTATTTCGGCGGCCATTTTGTATACCCCGCCCAATGCAGGGAAGTCCATTGAGGTTATAAGCTTTGTTCCAACGCCCCAAAGGTCTATTCTTGCGCCCTGTGCTTTAAGGTCGCGTATAACGGTTTCGTCAAGATCTCCGCTTGCGCATATCTTCGCCTCCGCAAAGCCCGCATCGTCAAGCATTGTGCGCGCGCGCTTTGAAAGATAGGCAAGGTCGCCGGAGTCCATGCGGATGCCTACTGGCTTATGCCCCTTTGCCTTCAGTTCGTTGAACACCTTTATGGCGTTCGGGACGCCGCTGCGGAGCGTATCATATGTGTCCACAAGCAGCATGCAGCTATCCGGAAAAATATCCGCATATGCGCGGAACGCGTCAAGCTCGGTAGGAAAGCTCATTACCCAGCTGTGCGCATGCGTGCCAGATACCGGCACGCCGCACATCTGCCCTGTAAGCACGTTGCTTGTGCCTGTGCAGCCTCCTATCATTGCCGCACGCGCGCCGTATATGCCCGCGTCCGGTCCCTGCGCCCGCCTAAGGCCGAATTCCATCACACCGTCCCCATTTGCGGCATACGCAACGCGGGCAGCCTTGGTGGCGATAAGCGTTTGATGATTGACCAAATTGAGCAGCGTTGTTTCCACAAGCTGCGCCTGCATAATGGGCGCCTTAACGCGGATAAGTGGCTCGTAAGGGAACACAACGGTGCCTTCCGGCATGCCGTATATTTCGCCCGTGAAACGCATATCGGCCAATATGTCCAAAAAGCCTTCGTCAAACAGATTGAGCGAGCGGAGATATTCTATGTCCTCCGGCGCAAAATGCAATTTGTTTATGTAGTCTATAACGGATTCGGTGCCGGCCATTATGGCATAGGCGCTGTTGTCCCGCTGGCGGAAGAACAAATCGAATACCGCTTCGTTCTTATCCATGCCGCATCTGTAATAGCCATACATCATTGTAAGCTGGTACAGATCCGTCATCATGGTCAAATTGCGTTCCGAGCTTATGTCGTTCATTTATTCCTTACCTTCGCCTTCTTCGTTTTCGGTATTATCGTCGCTGGTTTGGGTGGTTTCCTCTTTATCTTCCGCGTCCGCTTCGGTGCTTTCCTCTGCGGCGTTATCTTCGGCTTTGCAGCACTCGCATTCGCATTCGCACTTTGCTTCGGCCTCGTTCGCGCATTCGCATACGGCAATGGGCTTTGGCCACATCAGCCTCCCTTCCTTCTTTTCCCGTACAGCACGGATTATGAAGAACGCGAGCACGCCCACGAACAGCAGGAAGCTGAGCGCCTGCGATACCCTTACACCGTCCGTCATTCCGGCGGCGGAGGGTTTGATTATCCACAGGCTGTCCCCGCGCAGGCCTTCCACAAATGTGCGCTCCAGCGAATACAGCAGCACATAAAGGAAGAACGTGTCTCCGTCGTGCTTAACGCGCTTGCGCGTGAGCCAAAGCACTATGAATACAATAAGGCACCATGCCGATTCATAGAAGAACGTGGCTAAGTGCAGATGCGCGCCGTTCGCGGCAGTCGCACATGCGGTGCATACGGCCTTATCAAAATAATGCGTACCTTCAATGGCAACGCTCACGGGGAAATAGCCAAGTATCGGGTGTGCCGCAAGCATTTCCGGCGTTACGGGCAGCCCGTAGGCTTCCTGATTGAAAAAGTTTCCCCAGCGGCCTATCGCCTGCGCCAGCACAAGACCCGGCGCAATTACGTCCGCAAGGGTGAGGAAGCGTATTTTCCTGACCTTGGCGAATATGAACGCCGCAAGCAGGCCGCCTATCACCGCGCCGTATATGGCAAGACCGCCGCGCCAAATATACAGTATGGTTATCGGGTCTTTAAGATAGCTTTCAAGTTCAAACAAAACATAATAAAGCCGCGCGCCCACTATGCCCGCGGGTATTATGCAAAGGCACAGGTCCATAACCGTGTCCTTTTTCAGTTTTTTGCGCCTTTCTTCGCTATATGCAATGCCAACGGCAATTATCATTGCCGCAGCCATTATTACACCGTACCAGTATATGTCCTTCCCGAAAAGATTGAACGCTACCCTGCTTGGCATGTTCATTTGAATAATCCTCCTTTTATGCAAAAAATTATTTCGCCGTTAATTATACACCACTATTTATTACGGGGCAATGCCGCCTATATCCACCAATGTTTCGGGTGCGGCGGAATCCTGCTTATTGAAATAATAGGTATATATCTCCTCCGCCGCGCTTACGCTCCATACGCCTGCGTAGCCGGAAGGCACGCATATAACTATTACCAGCTCCGCCTCGCCCTCGCGCGGGGTATAGGAAACGAACCAGCTTGTGTTCTCTATATCTATTGAGGTTGTACCAACCTGTGCGGAACCGGTTTTACCGGCTATCCTGTCAAGGTATTTTTCCGTAAACTCCTGCGAGAATTTGCCGCCCGCGGTACCGTGATCCTCTGCCGACACAACGCCCGCCATGCCCTGCTTTACCGCCGCCCAAAGCGCGTCCCATTCGGCTGTATCCTCGCCAATGGTTTCGTACACGGCCGCATTCTTATCCTCTATCAGGTTGCCGTTTTGGTCAACTATACGCTCAACAATGTTTGCATCATATACCGTGCCTTCGTTGGCAATTGCGCTTACGTAGCGCGCTATTGCCATCGGCGTAACCAGCGTTGTACCCTGGCCGAAGCCCGCGCGTATGGTCTGTGTAGGTTTCCATTGTATTTCGTTAAGCAGCGTAACTATTTCGCTTGTCCAGCTTTGCGTTATGCTGTATCCTTCGGGGATGCCCAGTTCGTCACTCAGTATTTTTCGTATATCCGGGCCCTTACCGTCAAGGCCTTTGCCGTCCTGCAGCATCATCAGCTTTAGCGCGCATTTTCTTATAGCCTGTTCGTCTATTTCCATGCTGCGGCGGGTAACATACTCGCGCAGGCGTTCGCGTATGCGGTTATATATAAGTATGGGCAGGCTGGTTTTCTGTCCGGTTATGTTCAGCTCGCCGTTGCTGTCGGTCAGCTCGTTGTCAAAAAGCACCTTCTGCCCGCCGCCTACGCCCGCAGTCTCACCGGTGAGTTCAATGTTTGTCTTGGTATCCAGCCCGAACTTGCCCATCCATTTGTTCAGCGTGTCTATACCCATGCGGTTCGCGATTTCGCAGAAATAATAGTTGCACGAAAACGTGAGCGCCTGCGTCAGGTTTATGTTCGCGTGGGCGGTATGGTTGCGGTAGCTCCAGCAGCGCGGCGCGCCCTGCTTCTGCACAACGGTCTTGCCGTTTTCATCAACGGAATAGAAGTAATAATAGCCGCTGTCGCCATGGTCGTTCACTATTTCGTCAATCGCAACAACGCCTTCGCTTACCCCCGCAACGCCCGTGAGCGGCTTGAATATTGAACCCGGCGCATAGCGTGCGGATACGGCCTTGTTCCTAAGCGGGGTGGTTTCCTTTGCCCCGTCGCCGAAAAGATACTCGCCCTGCTCCTTGGTAAGCCCCTGCATGAACCAGTTCGGGTCATAGGAAGGATAGCTTGCAAGTGCAAGCACCTCTCCGTTTCGCGGGTCCATAAGCACTATTGCTCCCGTACACGCAAGGCTTATGTCCTTGCCCTGATATTTTTGATCCTTTTCGGGCTTCTGCGCGTCCTCCTCTATAAGCTGCTGTTCATGCTCCCTCATTTTGGCTATAAGCGAGCTGAGCGCGTTTTCGCACACGGTTTGCAGCTCTATATCTATTGCTGACATAACGTCGTTGCCGTTTGTGGCCTCAACATAGGATAGCTCGCGCGTTATGCTCAGGTTTTTGTTTATCTCAACCTCCCGCTTGCCCTGATGCTCATTCGTGGCGCCGGTAAGATATGCCTCCATTGTGTATTCAAGTCCGGATACGCCTATGTAATCGCTGTATGCATATCCCATATCCGTCATTTTTATCTGATAATCGCCGTCGTCGCCCATTGAATATGTGTCGTCGTCGTTTTTAAGATAATACGGTTCAAGCTGCGCGCGGGTATAGCCCATGGCGATAAGCTTTGCCGCGCTTACCGTGTCCGCATTCCTTGAAAGATAGCCAACTATGTGCGCCGCCGTCTCTCCGCGGGGATATACGCGCGTGGTGCTTTGCGCTATCTGCACGCCCACAAGCTCGCTTGAGCGTTCAACTATTTCGCTCACGACCTCCTGCCCAACGTTATAGGCGATGGTTATCGGCTCATACGCGCGGTAGTTATTCAGGTTTACTTCCTGCCGTATGGATATTATCTTTTTGGCTTGTTCAAATGTATATTCCTCGGGTATGTACCACGTTTTTCTTAGGTAGTTATAGGCATATTCAGCCGTCGGCCAAAGATCCATGTCCCATTTGGTCGGATCCTTCGGATATTCCTTATATGCCGGATCCTTTATGGATATATACATACCTTCGCAGAAGTTTTTGTATCTTATGCGCCTTACGCGCTCTATTGCTTCGCTGCTTTCAACGCCGCTTATGCGCCAGTCGTAGGCTATTTCCCCGTTTTCGTCCATCACGATGTATGATGTGTCTATTGTTTGGCCGCCGCTTCGTTCAATTATCTCTATCGCCTTTATGAGCGATTCGGTATATACGGCGGAATCGTAGCTTGTGCGGTTGTCCGCATTGCGCAGGAATTCAACGTTGTAGCACGTTTCGCTATACGCAAGCACAACGCCGTTCCTGTCCATTATTCTGCCGCGCTCGCCCTTTATGGCTATCGTTTGGGTGGAGCGGCTGTCCGCCGTCTGCGCCCACTTTTCGCCTTCCTTTATTGTCAGCGTGCCAAGGCGATATATAAGCGCGCCCATCATGCAAAGCATAAGCAGGCAAACTATTATTATTCGGGATATGGGCTTTTTCATTTTACGCCTCCCTGGGCATGGCTATCCCGTTCATATGTATGTTCCACCTTAAGCTGCCCCGCAAGCGCGCGGCGCATAAGCGCATGGGTAAGCATGCACACCGCGGCGCTCAGCAGCGCACATGGCAGGATATATGTTCCGAGCACGGTAAAAAAGCCGAACTTAGCCCCGCCGGCGGCACAGGCCGCGGCCATTACGCATTCCTTGAATATTGCCCCCACCGCCGCAACAAGCGCGGGGATTATTATATTATCCGCATAGTATTTTTGATAAAACGCGCCGCCCAAAAGACCGGCGAACATATAGCCCATTGCGCTCAGCCCAACCATGGGCGAATACAATACGTCCGCAATAAGGCCCATTATCAGCCCGAACAGCGCGCCCTTCTTCATGCCTAAAAGCACGCCCAATGACGCTGTGAGCGCCATTATGGCGTCCGGCCTGATACCGCTTATATTCACGCGGGCAAAAAACACGGAATCAAGATAAAGCCCTGCTGCGGCAGCTATAACGATGTATAACCTTCGCATGGGCCTACTCCTCTCCCGTTTTTTCTATCAGCACCAGCACCTCTTCAAGGTGCCCAAAGTCCACCGCAGGCTCGATTATTGCATTTGACTGCGTGCCTTCCGCGGAACGGCGCGTAACTTCGGACACAGTTCCCACCACTATGGACTTAGGGAATATGCTGCTCATGCCGCTTGTAACTATCCTGTCCCCGGGCACAAGGTCAAAGCCCGACGGCAGATAGTAAAGCTCCAGCTGGTTATCATCCGCCGTGCTGAACGCGCCGCGCACAACGCCTATATCCCTTGTGCGCTCCACCATAACGCTCACTTCGCTTGAAGCGTCTATTATGGCGGTAACCTTGCTCCAGTTCGCGCCCACTTCGATTATTCTGCCTACAAGCCCGTCTGCGCACACAACGCTCATATCCTTCTTTATGCCCTTGTTGCGCCCGGCGTTTATTGTGAACGTTTCAAACCACACGCCCTGGCTGTTGCCCGTTACCACGGCGGTGACATAATCGTAATTTTCAAGGGTTTCAACGTAGTTGAGCAGCTTTTTCAGCCGTTCGTTTTCCGCCTTTAGCGTTGCGTTTTCGTCCGCCGCCTGCTCAAGCTGCGCCATGCGCACCTGAAGCTGCTCCAGCTCCTTATCAGCATCGCTTGTTTTGAATATGCGCTGGAAAAAGCCTATTATGCTGTTTGAAGCCTTTGCCGCAAAAGTCTGCACGGGCTGGAAAACGGAGCCGAGCGTGCTTTCCACCCACGATACGGATCTGTCCGCGCTGGTTATGAACGCCAGCACGCCCAGCAGCAGCACCGCCACAAGCATTATTATCAAAGGCTTATTTTTGAACAATCCGCGCATTACGGCATCCTTTCTATAATAAATCCGCTAAATTGCCTCATTTAACCCGTTTATTATAATATTTTGCCGCCGCTCGCGCAATAAGAATACGCAAAACGTCACACTAAGTTAAACTATATTACGCCTTATGCGTACCTTGGCGCGTCCATATCTTCCCCGCTGCCAAGCTTCAGCGCGCCCAGCGCAACGCAGTACATAGGGTCCTCCGCAACGCTCACCTTCAGCCCCGTTTCGTGGCTTATCAGCTTATCAAGCCCCTTAAGCTTCGCCCCGCCGCCTGTGAGCACTATGCCCGTGTCTATAAGATCCGCCGCAAGCTCCGGCGGTGTTTCGCTAAGCGTTCGCCTTACGGAATCAACTATTTTTCTTACCGTGGGCGCGATTGCGTGGCTCACCTCTCCGCCGGTCAGCGCAACGCATTCCGGCAGCCCCGTTTTCAGGCTGCGTCCCTTGAACTGCCTGCGCTCCATGCCGCCTATCAGCGCCGCGCCGAGCGAAAGCTTTATCTCCTCCGCCGTTTTTTCGCCTATTCTCACGCCGTATTGCGCGGCAATGTAGTCCGCAATGGCGCCGTCTATATGCCGCCCGCCGGTCTTTATGCTGTCGTTTGCGGCAATGCCGCCGTAGCTTATAACGGCCGTATCCGTTGTGCCGCCGCCTATGTCCACTACCATGCTCCCAACCGGCGCAAATATGTCCATGCCCGCGCCCGCAGCCGCCGCAAGTGGTTCGGGTATTATCGTAGCCTCCCGCGCACCGCAGGCCTTGACCGCGTCCGTAAGCGCGCGCTGCTCAAGCTCCGTTGCGCACAGCGGCAGGCATATCGTCAGCCTTGCCCCCGCCGCACCGCGCCTGCGCCCGAAGGCCTTTATGAAAAAGTCGCCCAGCATATCGCCCACGGCCGATATGTCCGCAATAACGCCGTCCTTCATGGGGTATATTATGTTCACCCCGCCCGGCGTGCGGCCGTAAAGCCGTTCCGCATCCGCCCCGCTTGAAATTATGCCGCGCTCGCGTTGCGCTTCGGTATATACCGCGGCCGCCGTGGGTTCGTTCAGCACTATTCCGCGCCCCTCTATCGCCACAACCGTATTCACCGTGCCAAGATCTATCGCCGCCGCGCGGCCGAACAATGCACCCGCCGAAAAAAACATATACTCCCCTCCTGATAACCGCTTTGGGTTTATTTATGGAAGGGAGTATTGCCTCTAATTTTTCGGTATATACATATATGTTTATTATTTATTCATATCCGCGGTACATTCGGCGCTTTTGGCGGTCAGCTCCACCCATGCCGGGCGGAAGCCTGCGCGTATGGCATTGCGGGCAGACGCCACGTTGCTCCATGCGCAGCAATAGAACGGCACCTTCCCACGCGCCATTATCTCCGCCGCAAGGCGACTTGTCACAGCCGAGGCTATCCCGCGCCGCCTGTATTCCGGCAGAACATCGACACCTATCTGCCACATGCTTTCGCAGTCCGCGCTGCACCCGGCAAGGCCTACAAGCTTTTCCCCGTCATATGCGCCTATACCCAGCACATCAAGCTCCTTTCGCTTTTCGCACAATGCGTTGCTCCATTGCGGCGTATACAGCGGCGCAAAATTCTCCGCCGTGAGCAGCCGCAGTTCATAGCCGCAGTCCAGCGGCCTTATTGCATCCGTATCGCAAAGCCAGTATTCCGCCATGAAGCATGCGCTCATGCCGCGCCGCTCAAGCGCGGACTGCAAAACGAGCATGTTCGGCGTTTCAAAGCAATGCTCCGGCGCGTATTTCTCAATATATGCCTTCGCATCGGCATATATCTCCTCGTTTACGGATGCAACTATGCCGCTGCCGTAGCTTACAAGCTGGCAATAAAACGGCAGCGAAAGATATTTCCTTGCGCCCTCCGCCGCCCTTGATATAACGGCTTTGCTTTTCCCGCTTGTCAGGTCGTCAACGGTGCAGTTAAGCTCAAGCGCGGATTGCTTCAGCGCCGTACAGAGCATTTCTTTGTTCGTCATGCGTGCCTCCGTATGCTTATATCATTGTTATATTATAGCATCCCTCAGCCGCCGTGCATACGCCACTTTACAAGCTTTTTCTCCATATATGCCACGCCGTAATACATAAGCGCCGCAAGCAGGCACAGCACCACTATGCTCGCCATAACAAGATCCAGCTTGAATACCTGCCCGCCGTAGACTATAAGATAGCCAAGGCCGGCCTTTGACACAAGGTATTCCCCGACTATAACGCCCACCCAGCTCATGCCAACGCTTATCTTCAGCGCGTTCATAATAGTCGGCAGCGACGCGGGCAGCACCACCATTGTGAATATTTGCAGCTTGCTTGCGCCAAGCGTTTTCATGAGCAGCTGCTTTTCGCCCGTTATTTCGTTAAAGCCCGCCAGCACGCTCATTATCGTCACCACAAAGGATATAAGCAGCGCCATTACTATTATGCTCGTTATGCCCGCGCCGAACCACACTATCAGTATCGGCCCCAGCGCGATTTTAGGCAGCGCGTTCAATACCACAAGATATGGGTCAAGCACGCGATTGATCGCCGGGCTCCACCAAAGCGCAACGGCTATCAGCGTGCCCGCCGCCGTGCCAAGTACAAAGCCCAGCACCGTTTCATAAAGCGTTACTCCTATGTGCAAAAACAGTTCCCCGCCGGCATACAGCCGCGCTATCGTTTCCGCCACCCTTACGGGAGAGCTGCCTATAAACGGATCTATTATCCCCACGCGGGCAAAAAGCTCCCACAGCGCAATGAATACTATCAATATAAGCCAGCGCGCAAGCTTTACGCCCCGGCGGGAGCGGTTCAGCCGCGCAATATATTGCCTGTGTTCCGCCGAAAAGGCCGCGTCATTTTGCTTCATCATGGTCCAGTTCCCCCCATATGGCGTTAAAATAATCCTTGAAGTTTGCCGCGTTGCGCCGTTCAAGCGGGCTTTTTCCGCTAAGGTCTATAATGTGCTCCGCCTTCACTCCCGTTGGCCGCGCGCTGAAAACAAGCACCCTGTCGCCCATTGATATTGCTTCGGAAATATCGTGCGTAACAAGTATCACCGTTTTGCCCTCGCGCTTCAATATATCGTGCATTTCGTCGCAAAGCATGAGTCGCGTTTGGAAATCGAGCGCGGAAAACGGCTCGTCTAACAGCAGCAGCTCCGGCCGCGTTGCAAGGGTGCGTATCAGCGCCACCTTTTGCCGCATGCCGCCGGAAAGCTGAGAAGGGTATTTCCCGGCAAACTCGCCGAGTCCGTATGTTTTAAGCAGCTCCAGCGCATAGCTGCGGGATTCTTCGTTCAGATTGCCCTGCACCTCAAGCCCCAGCAATATGTTCCCTTCCACCGTGCGCCAGTCCAGCAGATGATCCTGCTGCAGCATATAGCCCGGCCTGCCGCCCTCTATGCGCACACTGCCCCCGCTCGGCACGGCAATGCCCGCGGCTATGCTCAACACGCTTGTTTTTCCGCAGCCGCTCGGCCCTACTATAGACACGAACTCGCCCTTCTTCACCCCGAAGTCAAGCCCCCTTATCGCCGGCGTTTCGCCCTGCGCATCGTGATAATTAAGGCTTACCCCGTTAAATTCAACTATATATGCATTATCGCCGTTCATAATGGCCTCCATATCGTTATATCATCACTTTATTCCGTAACGGCGCCTTGTGTGCGGCAAAAAATAAGGCGGCAGGCCGTGTGTCATGCCATGCCGCGAAAGCGTATTATACTATATAAGGAGGGATATATATGTTACAGCGAAGGCCCGCAACAGTATATGTAAAAAAGCAATGCGTGAAGCGTAAATCAATACGCTGTGCAATGCTTTTCGTGCTTATTATGATATTGCTGCTGTGCTGCGGGGTCAACTTTCTGCTTGCGGTGCTGCTAAGCGGAGCAACGGTTATAACCATACGCATACTTGTGCTGCCGTGATGCTCAGCCGAGCAGTTTGCCTGCCCATTCGTCCATGCTTATGGTGTATTCCCCCGTTTGGTACAGCGTTGCTTTTATTACCCTGCTGCCTTTTTGCAGTATTACCGTGGGCATATGCACCTCGTCATAATACGCCGCCTGCATGTCCGCGCCCGTATCGTCCAGCTCTATCGGCGTATAATGCCTTTTCAGCCTTGCGTTGAGCAGCAGCTCCTCCGCCGTGGCGCGGGCAAGCCGGGGCGACACGGTTTCATAATAATCTATCAGCAGCCCGCCGGAAAAGGCTTTGCCGCCAGTGACCGTTACGGCCGCATATTCGCGGAAGTCTATCACCACCGGCGCAAGTATGTCGCTTCGCGTCTGTATGCCGTCCGTCACAGGGAACCCCATCCGCTCATATTTGCCCGGCACAATGTCCGCAATGGTGGCAAATGGCAATTCGCCCGCGTATTCTTCAAGCGGTATACGGCCTTTATCCGCCTCGCTCCAGCGCGCAATGAACAGACATACCGTTGCCGCCGCCAGCACCGCGAACACTATGCGCGGGGCAATATAGCGCGCGCTGCTGCGCTTAACGCGGCGCACTATGCTCTCCCCCGCTTCAAGCCGCTTCTTTATGCGGCTGAGATACACAAGCCGCGCTATGCTGCCGACTATCCACCATATGTCTATTATAAACGCAAGCAGCATAACGTCCGTGCCGACGGTGAACATGGTTGGCAGCAGCAAGCCGTCAAGCTTCAGCACGGGATATATCAGCAGCCAGAAGCACAACACCAAAACGCTTTCTATTTGGCTGCGCACAATGCGCCTGGCGGCTATCGATTGCAGCGCCGCGTCCGTATTCAGCTCCGGCGCCGCTGCGTCATATGTGCGGAAAATATGGAATGCGCCTATCGAATCCACATATTCCCAGCCAAGCTCACCGCATAGCTCTATCTGCTCATCGGCCGGCCTGCCGTTATCGCCGTCCATAACGGAATTTCGCTTTTCCTTCACGTCCATGCGGTAGCGCGCCTCCCGTGGCTCGCCACGCTCAAAGGAAGCGAAATGTGCAAATATGCCGTCCTTTTTAAGGTGCAGCCCTGTCATCGCCATATCCTCAAAGTAGCTTTGCAGCCCTTCTATATCGTAATCCGCGCAGGGTATCAGCCTTACTGCGCCCCGCTTACCGCTTTTCATAGAACAATTCCTCCGTCCTTGCATCCTCCGCCATGGTTTCAAGCCGTCTCAGCTCCGCGCGGTATGCCCCGCGTCCCTTTTCGGTTATGCGATATGTGCGCTTTCGGCCCTCCACCTCTGTTTCCTCTATGTAGCCTTCGCTTTCGAACTTTGCAAGCACCGTATACAGCGTTGCCGGGCCTATGCTTATGCGCCCCGCCGTTTTGTCGCTTACGAAGCGCACCGCTTCTATGCCGCACATTGGCCGCCGCATCAGCGCCATAAGCACATAGAACATCGATTCTGTAAGGCTTTCCATTGCCTTTTTCGGCATTTTTCATTCTCCTTCGCATCAATATCGTTAATCGATATCATGTAACGATATTATAGTGTAATCAAAAGCCCCTGTCAAGGGGCATGGTGTTTATCTGTGCGCAAGCAGCATAAGCGCGCGTATCAGCGCATCCTCCGCCTTAGCTTGGCCCGTAAGCTGCATTGTGGTCACGCGACTGAGCGCTTCCGCCGCATCCGTCAGCGCAGACACCTGCGCGGTTGAAAGCCGCTTTGCGCTGTCGCTCACGCGCCATGCATAGCCCGAACTTACGCCAAGGCGGCGCGTTATCTCGTCCTTGCCTATGCGCTTATCCAATAGCTGCCTTGCCTGAAGCGTAAGCTTTGCCTTGTCCCGCAGACGTTCGGCTATCATCAGCGGCTTTTCGCCGTTTTCCATAAGCCCGTTCAGCGTGCGCAGCCCGTCCGTTGCGCGGTTGGCAATGAATTGATCCAGTACCTCAAAAACAACGTAGTCAAGATCCCTTGTGACTATTTTGGCTATAACTTCCCGCGTTATCTCGTTGCCCGCTCCGGCGTAGGACGCGGCCTTGTCAAGCTCGTTATAAAGCGCGGCGCAGTCCGTTCCCGCAAGCGATACGAAGAACGCCGCCTCCTGCTCGGTTATGGGCGCATCTATCGCCTTTGCCCGTTTCTGCACGTATCGCCGCGCCTCAATCTCGTTCAGCGGGGCAAAATCAACGCTGCGGCCAAGCCTTGCCATAGCCTTCACGAATGCGCTGCGCCCGTCCGCCTTTCCCTTTATATAGAATAACAAAACCGTGCTTTCGGGCACCTTTTCGGCGTATGCGGCAAGACGGGCCGCGTCGTCGTCCTTTGGCATTGCGCGGCACAGCACCACGCGCCTTTCCGCCATAAACGGCAGCGTTTCCGCCGCGGCTATAACGGCAGTTGCCTGCGCGATTTCCAATATGTCCACGTTAAGGTCCCGCATTGCGGGGTCGATAAGTTTCAGCGCGGAGGATACGGCGTTTTCCTTCAAAAACTCCTCCTCGCCATGCAAAAGATATGCCCCGCTCAACGCGCCCTTGCCGGCGGCTATCATAAAATCATTGCGTTCCATGTTTTCTATTATAGCCAATAAAGCGCGGCGGTTCAAGCGAGAATGACACTCAGCGTGCCAAGCGCAAGCAGCACGCAGCCATAAATAAGCTTTTTATTTCTGTCCATAAGGCAATATTTTGAAAGCACTATAAGCGCCGCAAAATACAGCGCGCATGTAAGCCCGTTAAAGCCGCTCAGCTTTATCTGCGCATACGGGAGCGAAGCGATGGCCGCGCCGATGCTTTCGCTCGCGCCCAGCATCAGCCGCGCGGGTATTGCCAAAAGCGCGCCGAGCGGCGCCGATATATACGAAAGTACGAGCGCGATAAGCCCTATCGGCAGCGCAAGCGTTATAAGCGGCACAATGAATATATTTGCAATTATTGAATATGTGCTGAATTCTCCGAAGAACATCACCGTGAACGGCAGCGTGCAAAGCGTTGCGGCAACGGTTGTAGCCACGGGTGCAAGCACGCGGGGCAGGCGGCACATTATGGGCGCATACAGCATGGCTATCCCGGCCACGGCGGCAAAGGAAAGGCAGAAGCCCGCCGAATAAATGCTGAGCGGCTCTGCGCACACGATTATTATAAACGCGAGCGAAAGCGCGGACGCGGTATCGTTCCGCCTTAGGCAAAGCGGGGCAAGCACAATGCACATGAACATTATTGCCGCGCGCATAAGGCTTGCGGGAAAGCCCGCCACGGCGCAGTATATGCCAAGGAATGCGAACACGAACGCGCCCCGCACCCTTGGGCGGTTAGGCGGAATGCAGCGAAGCAAAACAAGCGTAAGTGCGGACACATGCAGCCCGCTCAGCGCCAGCGTGTGCGATACTCCGCTTGCGCGGAATGCATACCGCTGAAAATACCCAAGCGTGCTCCTGTCCCCCAGCAATATTGCCCGCGCAAGAGGCGAAGCTTCGGCAAAAAGCGCATCGCACCGCGCATACAGGCTTTCAACCATTGGCATAAGCGCAGCCGGCATATGATTGCGCGAAAAGCGGGCGTTTTCGATAATTTCGCTCACTTCTTCGCGCGCAAGGAATGCATAGCCCGCCACCCGCAGCAGTCCCGCCGCGGCGCACACAAGCATTACCATTGCCGCGCGCTGCTTTTTCGCATGCATAATATATGCCGCAATAAGCAAAAGGAGCGCCGCCAATAAGGCGCGCGCTCCGCTTATGTGCATACCTATCGCCACCCCCGCGCCAAGGCCGAACGCCGCGCACACGAGTGGGCGAAAATTGAATGGATATTTTGCCGCGTTACGGCATTGCATGGCAGCTCCTTACTTAGAAGGAAGCTATTTCATCGGCCGCCTTGTTGGCAACGGCCTCGATCTCAACCAGACCGCCCGCGGGAAGCGCGGCGACCTGCACGCAGCTCCTTGCAGGATAGTTGGGGCCGAAGAACTCTGCATATATGGCGTTCACCTTGCCAAAGTCCGCCAGGTCAACCATGAATACGGTGGTTTTGAGCACATCGTCCATGGAAGCATTCGCGCTGTCAAGCACGTTTTTCAGGTTGGTAAAAGCCTGCCTGGCCTGCGCCTCCACGCCTTCGCAAAGCTTACCCGTGGCGGGGTCTATGCCAAGTTGACCGGACGTGAACACGAAGCCTTCCATCTCTATCGCGTGGCAATATGGGCCTATAGCGGCGGGTGCGTTGGCGGCGTTTATCTGCTGTTTCATTGCTGTATATCTCCTTTTTATTTTATATTTATAGGTTTATGGTAACATTGCTTTTCTCAAGTGTCAAGCCGATATCGCGGTTCCACATTATGTAGGCCGCCTCTCCCGTGTCCGTATAATAGCCCTTCCTTACGCCCGCCTTTTCAAAGTTCAACTGGGCATAGAGCGCCTGCGCGCCAAGGTTGTTTTCCCTTACCTCAAGCGTCATCTCCGTTGCGTCAAAAAGCCGCGCCGTGCGCATCATGCAAAGCATAACCCGCTTGGCTATGCCCTGCCGCCTGAACGCCGGATCGACCGCAACGTTTGTTATGTGCGCCTCTTCGTATATTATCCACATGCCCGCATAGGCCACCACGCGGCCGTCCCGCTCCAGCACAAGATAATGCGCAATTTTATTCTTCAGTTCCCCCGCAAGCGAATCACGCGACCACGGCGTGCGGAAGCAGGTTTTTTCAAGCTCGTATACCCTGTCTATATCCATCGCCTGCATCGGGCGGACAATATCGCTCATTTCTGCTGCTCCTTCGCTTTATACATGCGCTCCGCCTGCGTTGGCCTAAGGTACGGCGGGCGCGCTTCTTCGCATGTTTCGCCGCGTTCAAGCTTGCCATCGGCGCACTTTGCCAGCATATCCGCCGTAAGCATATGCTTTTCCTCCTCAGCGAATGCGGCGTCATGCAGTGCGGCGGCTATCGCATCATGGTAAGCCTTTGCTCCGTCTCCCGTGAATACTGTGTTTTGGGGCAGTTCGGCAATAAGCTCGCTCACTACCACGGCCTTCGGCGCAATGATCTCTTTCCCGTTTTCATAAAGCGCGGCGTAACCGTTGCCGTTGCGGGCGTCTATCAGCGCGCATACGGGCCGCTCCGTGTCAATAGCATCCGCAAGCGCACGCAGCGAGCTTACCTCTATCACCGGCAGCTTGAGCGCATATGCCATTGCGTTGGCTATGCATACGCCTATGCGCACACCCGTAAAAGACCCCGGGCCAACGTCCGCGCATACTGCATCCATATCGCAAAGCTTTATTTCGTCATCAAAAAGCCCGTCTATCAGCGGCATTATGGTTTCCGAATGGGTAAGGCCGTTGTCGCTCAGCTTGGATCGGACTACCTTCCCGCCGCGGCATACCGCCGCGCCCGCCGCACGGCCGGACGTGGATATGAGCAATATATTCTTCATGCCAATCCCTCCATAAGCTTTTCATGCGCCGCGCCGCTCGCAGCAATGCGCATGGAGCGCGGTTCTTCGCCGCTGCCCTGAATGTGTATCTCAAGCCTGTCGCACGGCAGGGCATCCTCAACGTTTTCGCACCATTCCATTATTATCGCGCCGCCGCGGGCCATGTATTCGTCAAAGCCTATGGCGTAAAGCTCGTCCGCATCGCCAAGCCTGTACGCATCGAAATGGAAAAGCGGTATGCGCCCCGCGTATTCGCGCACTATCGTGAACGTTGGGCTCAATATGCCGCGTATGCCAAGGGCTGCGGCAATGCTCCGCGTAAGCGTTGTTTTGCCCGCGCCAAGGCCGCCGTACAGCGCTATGAACGCGCCGGGGAACAGCCCTTCGCCAAGCTTTTCGCCTATGCGTGCGGTGTCCTGCTCGCTAAGCCCCTTCAGCTCAAGCTCCTTCATATCAATCAAACATTCCTTTTGCAATGCATTCGTTGCGGAAGTCCATAAGCCTGTCCTCCGCTATGGCCTGCCTTACGCCAGCCATAAGCCGCTGCGAGAAGCGTATGTTATGCATGGTTATAAGCTGCGCGGCCAGTATCTCCTTGCATTTTACAAGGTGGCGTATATATGCCCGCGTGAAGCCGTTTGAGCAGGCGTAGCAGTCGCACCCTTCTTCTATAACGGAAAAATCATGCTCAAACGTTGCGTTTCTGAGCATCTTTTTGCCTGTTGACGTAAGCGCAAGGCCGTTTCTGGCTATGCGCGTCTGCAATACGCAATCGAACATATCGATTCCGCGCATTGCCCCTTCAACAAGGCAGTCCGGGCTTCCCACGCCCATAAGATAGCGCGGCTTATCCTTGGGCATATACAGGGCTATTTCCTCAAGCATTTCATACATAAGCGACTTTGGTTCGCCGACGGAAAGCCCACCTATGCCGTAGCCCGGGAAATCCATATCCGCAAGTGTTTTCGCGCTTTCTATCCTAAGGTGCTTATATGTTCCGCCCTGCACTATGCCGAACAGCGCCTGATCCTCCCGCGTATGCGCCTTTTTGCAGCGTTCCGCCCAGCGGTGCGTGCGGTTCATTGCAGCGCGTGTATAGCTTTCATCGCTTGGCCACGGCGCGCATTCATCGAACACCATCGCTATGTCCGCACCCAGCGCTTCTTCTATTTCCATAACCTTTTCAGGCGTGAAGAAATGCTTTTTGCCGTCTATAAGCGAACGGAACTCTACCCCGTCCTCCTTTATTTTGTTGGCAACCGCAAGGCTGAATACCTGGAATCCGCCGGAGTCGGTCAATATGGGCTTGTCCCAGCGCATGAACGTATGCAGGCCGCCCGCCTCGCGCACAAGCTCGTGCCCGGGGCGCTCAAACAAATGGTATGTATTGGCAAGGCATATCTCGCTGCCCGTGTCCGCAAGGTCCCGCGGGGTCATTGCCTTAACGGTGGCCTGCGTACCCACGGGCATATAGCAGGGCGTGTTTATAACGCCGTGCGGCGTATGCAGCCGCCCCAGCCGCGCGCCCGTCTGCGCGCAGGTATGTATCAGTTCAAAACGGAATTGGTTCATCTTTCCTCCTATGTGGTCGTGGGCAGGGCAATCAATGGGCGCAAAGGTATTTCGCCCTGCGCCCAGCTTTTTATAACCGCTCGGTATTGTTTTCGCCCATATGCGCGGAAAATGCATTGTTCACCGGCACGCTCAATTCGTAAAGCTCGTGCGGAGCAATATCCTGCCCTTCTGCCCACTCTATTCCCGTACCGCCGTTTATTACATTCACCGTGGCAAAATAGTTTTCATCCTCAAGCTGGCCATACCATTCGCCGCTCATATACGGACGAACATCAAACAGCCTTATTTCGCCGTTTTCATAGTAAAGCCTTAGCTTGTCGCTGCCCATAGGCTCAACGTTCAAGATTTTTGGCTGAAGCATACGTTCACCTCCTACCTCAGGGGGTCTATGCGGAAAAACTGCTCGCCATTGGATAAAAGCTTCCAATTTGCTTCAAGATCCTCACGGTGTATTTCCATCCATGCATCAAGAAGCTTCATCTTCGGCTTGGGTATGCTGCCTTCAAGTATGGTTCCGTTCAGCGCAACAACTACCTCATTGCCGGAATATTCAGCATGTATATGCGGCACGTTATGCTTGCCGCCTCTTTCGCGGTACATCCTGACGATTATGCCGAAAAATGTGCTTAATACAGGCATTGCAGTTCTCCTTTGCTTGGTTTCCTATATAAATTTTACCTTAACGGCACACGGCCTGTCAAGGAATCTGATGCATACCGTATGTCAACCTCACAGGAACAGGCAGCAATCGCCGAAGCTGAAAAAGCGGTAGCGTTCCTCTACGGCATGGGCGTATATCGCCATTACTTCCTCGCGCGAGCAAAGGGCGCTCACAAGCATAAGCAGCGTTGATTCGGGCAGATGGAAATTGGTTATCAGCCCGTCCACGGCCTTAAAGCGATAGCCCGGCGTTATGAATATGTCCGTATAGCCGCTTTTCGCATGAACAACGCCGTTTTCATCGGCCACGCTTTCAAGCGTGCGGCAGGACGTTGTGCCGACGGCTATTATCCTGCCCCCGTTTTGGCGGGCGCGGTTTATCCTTTGGGCCGATTCTTCGCTCATTTCATAATATTCGCTGTGCATATGGTGTTCTTCCACGTTTTCTGCCGATACCGGACGGAACGTGCCAAGGCCAACGTGCAGCAGCACATCCGCTATCTCAATGCCCATATCCTGCACCTTTTTGAGCAGCTCCTCCGTAAAGTGCAGCCCCGCGGTTGGCGCTGCGGCGGAGCCGTTCTGCTTGGCATAAACGGTTTGGTAGCGCTCCTTATCGTCCAGCCGCTCGGTTATGTACGGCGGCAGCGGCGTTTCGCCGCAGCGGTCAAGCACCTCTTCAAGTATACCTTCATAATGAAGATATACTATCCTGCCGCCCGCGTCGGTCGGGGATTCAACCTCTATACTCAGTTCGTCCGTTACCTTATATATAAGGCCGGGCTTTGCGCGCTTGCCCGGGCGTACCAGCGCCTCGTAACGGTGGTCATCCAGCCTTTTGAGCAGCAAAAACTCCATCAGCCCGCCTGTATCCTCCCTGTGCGCATAAAGGCGCGCGGGTATAACGCGGGTGGTGTTGCGCACCAGTATGTCCCCCGGCCTTAAATGGGTAAGGATATCGGTAAATATCTCGTCATGTATCTGCTTATTCTTCATATCGTAATAAAGCATGCGCGCGGCGCTGCGGTCCTTTATGGGCGTCTGCGCTATCAGCTCATGCGGCAGATCATAGTAAAAATCACTCGTTTTCAAATGCGTTGCCTCCAAACATTCGGGCGTATTAGCTCCGTACGCCTTAGGGTATTATATTTGAAAGAGCCGTGCAATGCAATACGGATAGCCCTATTAACAAAATGTTAAATATTATATTAACGGCTTGACTTGGGGCAAAATAAACGATAGCATATCCGTATCGGCTCAATGCGGCAAAAACCGCGCGGGCGTTTACATAAGGAGTACACGATGAACGGAATCGTTTATACATATATCAGGATTTTTTTCGCAATGCTTATATGCGCCGCAATGCTGCTTTGCTTATGCGGCTGCGCGCTGAATAACGATAATGACGGCGACATGATAGAGGTTCCAAAGCCAACCCCGCACCCAACGCCCACGTTCGTGCCGACCGTGGAGCCTTCGCCCATGCCGGAGCAGACGGCTGCTGCCACGCCCGAAGTCACGGGCGCGATAATGCCGGGCGAAACGGATAACCCGCTAAGCGAAGAAAAGTTGGTCGCATTAACGTTTGACGACGGGCCGTATGGCGAGGTTACAAACCGCATACTGGACGTGGTTGAGCAATACGCCGAATATGGTGTACACGTCACTTTCTTCGCGCTCGGCTCACAGGCGGAGAAATTTCCCAATACCGTTAAGCGCGCGGCGGATCTTGGCTGCGAGGTGGCGAATCATACATACAGCCACAAGAACCTGACCAAAATATCAGAGGACGAGCGGACAAGCCAGGTTGAGGACACCGCCGACATTATAGAAAGCATAACAGGCACGCGCTCTAAGCTGGTGCGCCCGCCATACGGCGCGAAGAACGACGACGTGCGCGCAACGGTGAAATACCCGCTGATACTTTGGAGCATAGATACGCTGGACTGGAAAACGCGGGACACGGACAGTACCGTTGCGGAGGCGTTGAAGGCCGTTGACGGGGACATAGTGCTTATGCACGACGTCAGGGATGATACCGCGGCCGCCGCGGAGCAGATAATTCCCGCCCTTGTGGAGCAGGGATACAAGCTGGTAACGGTGAGCGAAATGTTTGAAGCAAAGGGCATTGCCCTTGAAAACGGCAAAGCATACAGAAAGGCGAGGTAGAGCGCATGAAAACGCTGCTGATAACCGCATTTGAACCCTTCGGCGGGGAGAGCGAGAACCCTTCCGCGCTGGCATTGGGGCTTCTTCCCGAAACGATAGGCGGTATACGCCTTGAAAAGCGGCTGCTTGAGGTCACGTTCCTTGGCGCAAAGGACGCCGTGTGCCGCTATGTTGACGAGATAAAGCCCGATTATGCCATATGCCTCGGGCAGGCCGGCGGCAGGTTCGCCATAACGCCGGAGCGCGTTGCGATAAACGTTATGGATGCGCGCATAGCTGACAACGCGGGCTATAAGCCGGAGGATGAGCCGGTTGTAACGGGCGGAGCCAATGCGCATTTCGCAACGCTGCCCATAAAGCGCATGGTGAGCGCAATAGAGCGCGCTAACGTTGCCGCAGCGGTATCAAACAGCGCGGGCACATATGTGTGCAACAGCACGATGTATGCCCTGCTTGACCATATTGCCGCGAACAGCATGGCAACAAAGGCCGGTTTCATACACGTTCCCTATATCCCGAGCCAGGCTGCCGATAAGCCGAACATGCCCAGTATGCCGCTTGAGGATATGGTCAAGGGTTTAACAGCGGCAATAGAATGCATTGATGAATTAACAAATGCAACGGGGGATGCTTAAAAGCATCCTCTTTCTTATACGCCGCGTTTTATGCTATAATTATATAAAGCTGTGCTATGAGGAGAAAACATGGAATACTTTTCAACGGGAGTTACTAAGGACAAGCTGATGGTGCTTCACGGGCTGAAGGCGCTCGGCATGCAGCCCACCAAGGAGCAGCTTTCGGACTTTTTCGGCATATATGATCTGCTTGGGTATTTCGCGGTGCAGAACGCCGCGTATGAGCTGGAGGAGGAAGGGCTTATAAGCGCCGTGCCGCGCCCATATGGGCAGGCGTATTTCGTCACGCCGCAGGGTGAGCAGACGCTCGATATGTTCGCCGTGCGGCTGCCCGGGTCGCTGAGGGACAAGATCGCCGCACGCGCCGCGGAATACGCGCCCGTATTGATACGCCGCACGCGCTTTGCCACCAAAATAGAGCGCGACAGCGCGAGCGAGACCGCCCGCAGGGTAACGCTGAGGGCTATGGAGCCGCACGGCGATTTGGTCAAAATAGAGCTGCTGCTGCCTGATGAGGCCACGGCCCGCCATGCGTGCGACGTTTGGGAAGAACGCAGCCAGGCCGTGTTCAGCGCGATATATTCCGAGCTTACCCGCGAATAATCAAACGAACTTGAGCAGGCGCTGAATGTTTTCCTGCTCGTTCCTGCGGGCGCGCTTGCATAAGCACATTGCCTTTGCATCCGCGCGGACGCATTCGTTTTCCGCCCGGGCAATGTTTATAAGGCTCATCGCGCAGCCCTGCACCAGCATTTCGGATAGGTGCGAAGGCGTGCTGTCTATTGCCGTGTTCAGCGCAAGGCCTATCAGCATGGGCTTCTTCTGCCGCGGGCTTGCGCCCGAATCGTGCCGGCCAAGCTCCCTTATTATCTCCTGCGCATCGTTATACAGCTCGTGATAGTTCGCGAACATGTCCGCCATAACGCTGCAAAACGATGCATCGCGGCAGCGCTTTATAAGCCGGCTGAGCGCAAGCTTGCCCATGTCCGCACTGTCGCTTATTTCGCGGCATATTTTCGCCGTGTCGTTCATAATGTCACCTCTTTTCGGTTTTTGATTAGTTTTACCGGTAAAAAAGTTAAATATCCGCGCTTGACTTGTCCAGAATAAACCATTGTATTATAATATAAAATTGGTTAATATTGATTTTATTCTGCGCTGCGGCGCACTTGGAGGGAATATGTCTAAAGACTATACCGTAAGCGATATTAAGGTAATGGAGGGGCTGGAAGCCGTGCGTATGCGCCCCGGCATGTACATCGGCTCCACCGGTGCGCGCGGGCTGCACCACATGCTTTGGGAAATTGTTGACAACGCCGTGGACGAAGCCGCCAACGGCTTTGCGGACACGATAAACGTTACATTGAATAAGGATAATTCCGTAACCGTTGAGGATAACGGCCGCGGCATACCCGTTGGCATACATGAAAAGCTGGGCGTGAGCGGCGTTGAGGTTGTGTATACCCAGCTGCACGCCGGCGGCAAATTCGATAACGATGCATACGGCTTCTCCGGCGGTCTGCACGGCGTTGGCGCAAGCGTTGTAAACGCGCTTAGCGAGTACGTCATAGTTGAGGTGGCTACTGAAGGCAAAAGCTATATTCAACGGTTCCATAGCTATGTTGATGCGGACGGCGTAACCCATTCCGGCATACCGGAAGGCCCGCTTCAGGAGACCGGCCGCACAAGGAAGCGCGGCACAAGGGTTACGTTTCTTCCGGACAGGCGCGTTTTTGAAACGCTGGACATGAACTTTGAAATAATATCAAAGCGGCTCAGGGAGCTTGCCTACCTTAACCGCGGCGTTCGCTTTACGCTTACGGACGAACGCACCCGCGGGGACAAAAAGGAACGCGAATATTGCTTCGAGGGCGGTCTTTCGGACTTTGTAAAATATCTCAATGCGGACAAGACTCCGCTTTACCCCGAACCCATACACATAAGCGGAACGAAGGACGGCATAGTTGTGGAGCTTGCCATGCAGCATAACGACGGCTACACGGAAAGCATGTTTTCCTACGTGAACAACATACCCACCACCGAAGGCGGCACGCACGAAACGGGCTTCAAAAGCGCGCTTACGAAGATAATGAACGATTACTGCCGCAAAAGCGGCCTGCTGAAGGAGAAGGACGCTTCATTGAGCGGCGAGGACTTCCGCGAAGGGCTTACGGTGGTGCTTGCGCTGAAGATGCACTCTGTGCAGTTTGAAGGGCAGACCAAAACGCGCCTTGGCAACACGGAAGCCAAGCCCGCAGTGGAGTTCGTTATGAACGAATTTCTAACGCCATTCCTTGAGGACTTGAAGAATAGCGAAACGGCCTCACTTATGGCGGACAAGGCCATTAAGGCGGCAAAGGTGCGCGAATCCGCCCGCAAGGCAAAATCCATGGCGCGGGAAAAAAACAAGCTGGATAACGCTCCGCTTGTGGGCAAGCTTTCAAGCTGCACGGGCAGGGATTATAAGATAAACGAGCTTTTCATAGTTGAGGGCGACAGCGCGGGCGGCAGCGCCAAGCAAGGGCGCGACAGGCGCTTCCAAGCGATATTGCCGCTTAGGGGCAAGCCGCTCAACGTTGAAAAAAAGCGCATAGACCAGGTGCTGCAAAACGAGGAGTTCCGCTCCATAATAACAGCCATAGGCACGGGCATAGGCGAGGATTTTGATATATCCGGCCTGAAGTACGACAAGATAATAATACTTTCCGATGCCGATCAGGACGGCGCGCATATTCGGGCCATATTGCTCACCTTCTTCTATCGCTATATGAAGGAGCTTATTACGGAAGGCCATGTATACATTGGCCAGCCGCCGCTTTATAAGCTGCAAAAGGGCACGAACGTGCAGTATCTTTACGATGATGCGGCGCTGAACAAGGCGCTTAAAGCAATAGGCAAGGGATACAGTCTGCAGCGCTACAAGGGCCTTGGCGAGATGAACCCGGAACAGCTTTGGGACACCACCATGAACCCCGAAAACCGCACGCTTGTGCGCGTAAACATAGAGGATACGGCGGACGTTGAGCACCTTGTTACCCTGCTGATGGGCGACAAGGTTGGCCCGCGCAAGGAATACATAAGCGAATACGCCAATTTCAACAAGACAGACGCCTTTGAAGAAAAGGCGGAAAAGGCGCAGCGCATTAACGCAGAAGGGAGCGCTAAGGTAAATGGCTAAAAAGGACGAAAGGCCGCCCATTGCGGCGGACAAGAACATACTTACAAAGAGCATGGACGACGTTATGCACGAATCCATGCTGCCCTATGCCGAGCATGTAATACTGGAACGCGCCCTGCCCCGCGTTGAGGACGGGCTGAAGCCCGTGCAGCGCAGAATACTTTACACAATGCTCGGCCTTGGCAACACGCCCGATAAGCCGCACAGGAAAAGCGCGCGTATAGTGGGCGACTGCCTGGGTAAATATCACCCGCACGGGGATTCCAGCGTATATGACGCAATGGTGCGCATGGCGCAGGATTTCAATATGCGCGCGCCGCTTGTGGACGGGCACGGCAACTTCGGCAGCATAGACGGCGACAGCGCCGCCGCAATGCGCTATACCGAGGCAAGGATGACACCGCTTGCGCTTGAGCTGCTGCGCGACATAGATAAGGACACGGTAAAGTTCAGCCTTAACTTTGACGATACGGAAAAGGAGCCGGACGTGCTGCCCGGCCGCTTCCCGAACCTGCTTGTAAACGGCGCGAACGGCATAGCCGTGGGCCTTGCAACGGCCATACCGCCGCATAACTTTGCCGAGACTATAGATGCCGTTATTGCGCAGATGGAAAAGCCGGACATAAACCTTGACGAGCTTATGCAAATAATCCCCTGCCCCGATTTCCCAACCGGCGGCTACATACTGGCAAGCGATGAAATACGCGCCGCCTACGAAACGGGCCGCGGCAAGCTTACCGTGCGCGCAAAGTGCCACATAGAGGAGCAGAAGAACGGCAAAAAGCTGATAGTGGCAACCGAAATGCCCTATCAGGTGAACAAGGCCCGCGCACTTGAAGGCATACTGAAGATAACGCAGGAAAAGAAGGCCATGTTCGCCGGTGTAAGCGACATACGCGATGAATCCGACCGAATGGGCATGAGGGCCGTTATAGAGGTCAAAAAGGATGCGGACGCGGGAAAGATACTGCAATACCTTTATAAATATTCCGACCTTCAGGTGACCTTCGGCGTGAACATGGTCGCCATTGCCGAAGGCAAGCCGCAGCAGCTTGGACTTAAGGATATGCTGCGCTATTACATTGCCCATCAGGAGGACGTTGTAACGCGGCGCACGCGCTTTGACCTGGACGCGGCAATGAAGCGGGAGCATATATTGAACGGCCTTTCCATAGCCGTGATGAATATAGACGGGGTAATAGCCATCATACGCGCATCAAAAACGCCCAAAATCGCGCGCGAGGCATTGATGAAGCGCTTTGAGCTGACGGAGATTCAGGCGCAGGCCATTTTGGATTTGCGTCTGCAAAGGCTGACCAATCTTGAGCTGCTGGCTATCGAGAAGGAGCATAAGGACATACTTAAAACCATAAAGGAGCTCAACGCCATACTGGCCTCCCCGCAAAGGCTGCACCAGGTCATAAAGGGCGAGCTCGGCGAAATACGGGAAAAGTATTCTAAGCCCCGCATGACGGAGATTATAAACGCAGAGCCGGTAATAGAGGTGAACGAAGCGGAGATTGCCGCGGTGGACGTGAGCGTTGCAATAAGCGCGGACGGTAAGCTGAGGCGCGTACCCAGGCGGCAGCGGGACACGCTGAACACGGAAGCCGAGCGCGCAAGGTGGCTTTTCGATACGTCAACGGATAAGCGGATAAAGCTTTTCACCAACCTTGGCAGCCTTATAACGCTGAGCGTGGACGACATTGCGGAGACAAAGCCCGGTGCAAAGGCCGTGAACCTGAACACCATTGCCGCGCTTGAAAAGAACGAAAGGCTAATCGCCTGCTTTGACGCTATTGGCGAAGGCGATCTTTTCTTCTTCACCAAGCAGGGCAACATAAAGCGCACAAAGGCCGCCGAATACATAACAAAAACAAAGAAGATTCAGGCCGCCGCGCTGAAGGACGGCGATGAGATAACAGGCATTGAGCCGGACGCGGGCGAAGGGCGCACGATACTGCTTATAACAAAGCAGGGCATGAGCATACGCTTTGAGCCGGACACGATACCCGAAATGGGCCGCGTGAGCAGCGGCGTTAAATGCATAAAGTTGGACGCGGGGGACGAGGTTGTATACTTCGGCCAAATAACGGACGAGGGCGAGATTTTGACCCTGACCGACCGCGGCTACGCAAAGCGCAGCTTTGTATTCGAATACGATATACAGGGCCGCAACGGCAAGGGCTTAAAGACATTCGATTTTAAGAAGAACGGCAGCAACGGCACCTGCATAGCAGCCGCTTTCCATGTTACAATGCCCTTCCCCTTCGCCGTGCGCCAGTTCCACGGGACCGAAACGCGGATAGACACGACTGAGCTTGTGCATATAGAGCCGCGCGCGGGCAAGGGCAGCATACTTGTTATGGCGCTGCTGGACGACGTGGTGACGGGAGCATACAAGCTGGATTCATAACCCGACGGGCGGCGGCATATCCATATAGCATCATTACATGCTATGGAGAGTGGATATGGGCTACACGCGGGATGAAAACGGACTGTTTATGCGGGGCAGGCTTATAGAGCCGCTTACGGCGGAGCATGAGGCCTACGGCGAAACGCTGTATCTTGGCAAAATAGAGATAATGCGCCTGAGCGGCACGGCGGACACGCTGCCCATAACCGTGCCGGGCAGGCTGATGAAAGGCTTCCGCATCGGGGACACGATTGAGTTTAACGGGGAGCTGCGCTCCTACAACCGCCATGTGGACGGCGCGAACAGGCTGCTGCTGAGGCCGTTTGCGCGGCGCATAGAATGCTGCCGGGCAAACTGCGGCCATGTGAACAGCGTTACGCTCACCGGCTGCATATGCCGCGAGACCGTGTTCCGCACAACCCCCTTCGGGCGGGAGATAACGGATATGCTCATCGCCGTGAACCGCGACTATAAAAAGGCGGACTACATACCCTGCATAGCGTGGGGCGGCGCGGCGCACGCGGCGAAGGAGCTTTGCATAGGCGCGCGGGTGCGCATAGAGGGCAGGCTGCAAAGCCGCCAATACACAAAGAACGAAAACGGCATAATGCTCGAAAAAACCGCGTATGAGCTATCCATTGCAAGGCTTGAGCGGCGATAGCGCGCATATGCCGCACGAACGGAGATGATACCAAATGTCCATGGACGGACTGAGCCTGTACAGCGCGATGAACGAACTGAATAAGCGCCTTGCGGGCGGCAAGATAGACAAAATTCAGCAGACCGATAAAGAGGAGCTGCTTTTGATGGTGCGCAGCCTTGGGCAGACATATAGGCTGCTTATAAACGCATCGGCTTCCGATAACCGCGTGCAGCTTACGGAGCTTAAAAAGCAGGCCCCGAGCGAAGCGCCAATGTTCTGCATGCTGCTTAGGAAGCGCATTGCCGGCGGCAAAATAGTGCGCTTTGAGCAGGAGCGGCTGGACAGGGTGCTTAAAATAAGCATAGAAACATACAACGACCTTGGCGACCTGAGCGTATTTGCCCTTTACTGCGAGCTGATGGGCAAGCATTCAAACATTATACTGGTGAATGAAAAGGGCGTTATAGTGGACGCGATAAAGCACGTTGGCCTTGGGATGAGCAGCGTGCGCTTCGTTATGCCGGGGCTTGAGTATTCCGCGCCCCCCGCGCAGGACAAGCAGGACCCGTCAAAGGCCTCTGCCGATGACTTTTCCATGGCTATGTGCATGGTTGGCATGAGCATTGCAAAGGCGCTGAGCAATGCGTTTTTCGGCCTATCCCCCGCCGTTGCGGCGCAGCTTGTTGCCCGATATACCGATAAAACCGAATGCACTCAGCTAAGCGAAGCGGAGCGGGAGGAGCTTGCGGAAAGGCTTGCCGCCTTCTATGCGGACATGGCGCAGGGCAAGGAGAAGGCAAGCGCCGTACTCAACGCCCTTGGCGAGACGGAGGCGGTGTATCCCTTCGCAATAGCTGGCGGCGGCATTAAGCTGTACGACAGCATTGGCGAGGCTTTGGACAGCCTTTATATAAACAGCGACAGGCGCGAATGGGCCAAGCGGCACGGCGCAAGCGCAAGAAAGGTTCTTCAAAACAACATTGAACGCTGCGAAAAGAAGCTTGCCCTTTACGCGGACGCGCTCAACAGCGAGGAGCAGATGGAAAAATGCCGCCTTTACGGCGAGCTGCTCACGGCAAATCTGCATTCGCTCAAAAGCGGAACGGACGCCGCGGCGGTGGATAACTATTATGCGGACCCAGTGGAGCGCATAGCCATTCCGCTGGACAGGCAGCTTACGCCCGGGGAAAACGCGCAGCGGTATTATAAAAAATATCAAAAGCTGAAGGCCGCGCGGGACATGGCGATTGTTCAGCGGGAGCAAACACTGAGTGAACTGAACTACCTTGAAGGCCAGCTTGACAATTTGACCAAATGCACCGCGGAAAACGAGCTGAGCGAGCTTATAGAGGAGCTGAAGGACCAGGGCTACATAAAGCGGGACAAGGGCGGCAAAAAGAAAATGAAGCTTGCCGCATCAAAGCCCATGCACTTCGTATCCTCCACGGGTGCGGACATATACGTGGGCAAAAACAACCGCCAGAACGACGAGCTTACGCTGCGCTTCGCCTCGCCAAACGACATATGGATGCACACCAAGAACATACCCGGCAGCCATGTTATAGTCAAGGGCGCGAGCGAGCAGGACACCGCCACCATGACAGAAGCGGCGCTGCTTGCGGCGTATTACAGCCGCGCAAGGGGCAGCGAGAACGTTGCCGTTGACTACACGCCGCGAAAATACGTTAAAAAGCCCGCCGGTGCAAAGCCCGGCATGGTGATATACACAACCAACAAAACCGCCTACGTCACCCCGAGCGAGGAAGCCGTGGCAGGGCTGAAGGAACGGTAATGGCTTAACCCGTCACAGCGCAACTATGCTTGCCATGGCGCTGCCGTTTTCTATTTCAAGCTTGGCGAAGCTTTTGCGCCTGCCGCGGCGCGGCACGCTGGGGCTGCCGGGGCAGACTATCTGCACCCCGCCCGCGTACTCTATTTCCGAAACATGCGTATGCCCGTACAGGGCAACGGCGCAGTCCAGCTCCTGCGCACGGAGCATCAGGCGGTAGCTGTTCAGCGCAATGGCATAGGCGTGGCCGTGCGTCATGAATATGCGCACCCCGCCGAGCGTTATCACCTGCTCCTCTGCAATGTCCCCCGCGTCGCAGTTGCCCTTAACGGTGTATACCGGCTTGCCGCTGTGTTCACGCAGCCAGTTCGCTTCGCGTTGCCCGTCGCCAAGGAACGCCCATGCATCGGCATTGGGCAGCGCTGCATACACGCGCTTCACCGCGTCCGTATCGCCGTGCGTGTCGCTCAATATTCCCAGTATCATGCCTGCTTCTCCGCCTCAAGCGCGGCCTTGAGCGCCTCCAGCGCCCTTTTGCGGTGGCTTATGGCGTTTTTGCTCTCCGCACTCATCTGCGCAAAGGAAAGCCCCGCGGGAGCATAGAAGAACAGCGGGTCGTACCCGAAGCCGTTCTCCCCCTGCGGAGCGTAAAGTATGCTGCCCTCCACCGCGCCGCGGCAAACCATGGGTTCCTTGCCGCGCCGTGCCAACGCAACCGCGCTCACGAAGCGCGCCGTGCGCTTTTCTTCAGGAACTAAGCGCATCATGTCCATAAGCTTTGCGTTGTTGGCTGCGTCGTCGTGGCCTTCCCCGGCGAAGCGCGCGCTGTATACGCCCGGCGCACCGTCAAGCGCATCAACCATCAGGCCGCTGTCGTCGCTCAGCGCCGCGTCGGCATCGGCAATTTTAAGCACCTCCTGCGCCTTTTTTAGCGCGTTCTGCTCAAATGTTTCGCCGTCCTCCTCAACGTCTATGGCAATGCCCGCCTCCTTAAGCGAAAGTATCTCGCTGAAATAATCGCCCAGAATCTCCTTTATTTCGCGTACCTTGTGCGCATTGTTCGATGCTATTATCAGCCGCATCCGTATTTCTCCTTTGTACAGTAATATTTATTGAAACGTGTTTGCGTAAACAGGCGCTGTGCATTCGCGCGTAAGCTCGCACTCCTTGCCCTCCACCAGCACGTTCAGTTCGCTTATATCCTCAATGGCGTTGGCGGTAAGGAAAAGCGTATCGAACGCCGTTTCCGCCATGCCCTCTGTATACTGGGCGGAAAGGAACTCCCCGCTCAGGTTAACCGTTGCTGTCCCGCCGTATATATCCGCGCTTATAAGGCGCGTACCTTCGGGGAAGCTGTTCATCAGCGCCGCATCCTCCGGCCCCGCAATAAGCTGCTCCACCGCCGCCGCAAGCCCATGCCCCGCGCAGTACCGCGTGACGGGCACGTTCAGGCTTGCCGCGTTGTTGGCAAAATACAGCGTCATAGGCTCCATCCCGTCTGCCGAGGCGCTCACGTCCCCATCCTCGGCGTTCAGCATAAAGGGAGTCATGGCCTCGCTCAGCTTTGTTCCGCAGGGAAGCTTAGTCACCTTTTCGCCGTTGAGGGTTATCGTCACCGCGTCTATCGTGGGGAACTCGGCAAGGCTGTTCACAATGCTTGTGACCATCGCCCGCTCGCTTGCCTCGTCCGCAAACGCGCTCAGCGAGCTTATGTCTATCGTAGCCACCCCGTCGCGTATCCTTAACGTATATTCAACCCCGTCCGGTATGGTCGCGTTCAGCCCGCGGGAGCGCGCCTCTGCGCGGTTTTCCGCCGTGTCCACCAAATTGCCTATCGCCGCGCGGCCTATGCCTTCCTCCCACGGGATAAGCTTCATAACGGGCACTATGAACCCATCGTCATCCTTATAATAAAGCACCGTGCGCCGCATTCCGGCCTCGCCTGCGGGTTCATCATACATGCCCGCATCCGTAGCCACGTCCTTTGCGCAGCCGCACATTATCAAAGCCATGCCGCATATTATCATGGCCGCTGCCACAGATATGCGTAATTTCATATTCTCCGCCCTCCGTTCGCGTTTTTACCTAATACTATTCGCGATGGCGGAGGAGTATGCGGGCAATACCCGTATTGCTTCCGCCAAAAGGCGCCCCGAGCGGGGACAGCTTTTAGCTGGAGTTACCACTCCCATAATACCACAGTTTTGCCCCGCTGTCATTGCCAAGCCGCACTTTCCCCTGCCGCGTATGCATGGTATAATGCAATAAGGGATGAGAAACGGACAGCCGGAGCCATTGCGCTGAACAGCTACCGCCTGATGCTCCGTGCGCAGGAGCTGTACTGCGCCGTTGCCCTGTACGGGCACACGCATGTTTCGGAAATAGAGTACGCGGGCGGGGTGCAGATAGTCTGCCCCGGCAGCCCCAGCGTGCCGCGCCGCGGCAGGCGCAAAAGCTTCGCCAAGCTTGAAATAGAAAACGGCAACGCCGTGGCAAGCATAGTTGCACTGTGATGGGTTAAAGTACATTAACTACCTTTACACACTATCGTCCCTTGCGTCCCTATCGTCCCTAAGCCGCTATTTGCCTAGGTTTTTTCAGGGACGATGAAATCTTGCGTCCCTGAGCGGAGGGGCTTACGCATGCCTACTGCCAACTAAAAGCTGTCCCCGTTTACGGGGAAAGTGTCGCGGCGTAAGCCGTGACGAAAGGGGAATAACTCGGAGCGGGCGAGTGCCGCGAGGTGTTCCCCCCCTCAGTCTGTTTCGCTATCGCTCACAGACAACTCCCCCCCGCAAGCGGTGACGCCTTTTGGCCGATGTCCAAACTCTTACGTTAAGCCTCCCTCACCGAGGTGGATTTTGCGAAGCAAAAGACGGAGGGAGTCAGCCTGCCCTGAAAGCAGGCAATATAAATTTAAAATCTTCAGCTAACGCAAATAAGCCAACCTTTCGATTGGCTTTTGCATAACCCTAATAAGGGGTAATTACTTAGTTAATTAGTTAGCCTTCGCAGCCAGCTTGAGGGCAAGCTGAGCCTTTTTGCGGTTGGCATTATTCTTATGCAGCACGCCCTTTGCGGCAGCCTTATCAACGGTGCTTACGGCGTTGACATAGGCGGCGGTGATAGCGGCCTGGTCGCCAGCCTCAAGGGACTTGTCAAAGCTCTTGATAGCGGTCTTGACCCTGGAGGTAATTACACGGTTGTTAAGGTTTTTCTTAGCGGTGACTGCCACACGCTTCAAAGCGGACTTATGGTTTGCCAAAACGGTTTCCCCCTTGTTATTTTTACTCGAACATCGTGTATTATAGCACGGCTCTTTGCATAAAGCAAGCATAATTCGTGCGTAAAATCGGTTTTTTTATTCGTAAAGCGGCGCATAATAGCCCTGTGTACCATTTTTATTCAAGGAGGACAATTATGAAGGCCGATATTCGCACAGACCTTGCCATGGAGGCGCGGGAGCTGCACGCCGCAGGCACCGGCGTAAGCGAGCAGAACGAGCAGCGCGAGGGCTACGCCATATCCCGCATACGCATAGAAACGGACGAAGCGGCAAAAGCGCTCGGCAAGGCGAAAGGGCTATACGTTACGATAGACGCTCCTGAGCTTACCTACGGCGGAGCGGAGCTGACAGCCGCCGTTACAGAGGCCGCAGCCAATGAGCTCAGCGCAATGATAGCAGGGCTTGACGGCACGGCGCTCGTTGCAGGGCTTGGCAACCGGGCCGTTACACCCGATGCATTAGGCCCGCGCACAGCGGAAAAGATACTTGTCACGCGGCACATAAAGCAATACATGGCGGACGCCATACCGCACCATGTGCGGAGCGTCTGCGCCGTATCCCCCGGGGTATTGGGCGTTACGGGAATAGAAACAATGGAGATGATAAAGGGCGCGGCGTCAAGCAGCAAACCCGCCGTAATAATAGCAATAGACTCCCTTGCCTCCCGCAGGACGGAGCGCATAGGCTGCACCATTCAGCTTTGCGATGCGGGGCTTCAGCCCGGCGCGGGCGTGGGCAACGCAAGGAGCGGACTTGACAGGCAAAGCATGGGCGTGCCGGTGATAGCCATAGGCGTGCCGCTCGTGGTATACGCCAGCACCATCTCCCGCGACACGGTTGGGCTTATCGCGGGCGAGCTTGGCCTTATGAATAACGAAGAAAGCGTTAAGGAGCTTGCCGCCAAGGCCATAAGCGAAAAAACGGGCGAGCTGATAGTCACGCCCAAGGAAATAGACGCGCTTATAGGCAGCATGAGCGCAATACTGTCAAATGCAATCAACATGGCGCTGTTCGGCACGGATCATGCCGAGCTTAAAAGCCTTATAGCATAAGCCGCGCCCTCCCTTCATACCAATATGGAAGGAGGATAAGCCATGAACAAACGAATGCGCGGCCGCACACGCGCCGCTGACCATCGCAAAACGCACTTAGGCGCAATGCTTCTTTTTATGTTTACGCTTGCCGCGCTCATAGCCGCCGCGCTCATACGCCCCGCCATGCGCACGGATAAGCCGGATGGGGACGAGCTTACAAACATAGAGATAGTGCTTGACCATGTTGATGCAGATGAAGGCGTAAGCCGCAGGGTGCTGCTGGAGCTTATGAAGGCGGACACAGATAAAAGCACGGGTATAGGTCTATCAACCGAAGGGCCTACCGTGCTTATTTACCATACGCATACTACGGAAGCATACTTCCCAACAAAGCGCTATACCTACGCCGCCTCCTCCCCCTGGCGCACGAAGGACAACGATATGAACGTTGTAGCCGTGGGCGAAAAGCTATGCACTTTGCTCAACGAACGCTACGGCATTTATGCGATACATGATATTACAGACCATGAACCGCCCAAGCTTTCCAGCGCCTATTCACGCTCGCTTGAGACAATGCTTGAATACAAAAAGAAATACCCCACGATAGAATTGTTTATAGATCTGCACCGCGATGCATACGGAAACGACCCCAAGGCCCCCGCGGATTATTTAGTGATAGACGGCAAGGAGTGCGCCCGCATAATGTTCGTCGTAGGTACGGGCGAAGGCGCAACCGGGGCCGGATTCGATGAAATGCCGGACTTTCAATCCAACTACGCCCTTGCCAAGGGCATAAGCGAATACCTTGGCACGATACACCATAGCCTTGCCCGCAATATCCGCGTTAAGGTGGGGCGATATAACCAGCATGTGTCCTCCCATTGCCTGCTGGCAGAGATTGGGCACAATGCAAACACGTTTGAGCAGGCCATGAACTCCGTTGAGTTCCTGGCCGAGGCAATAGCCAACGCCGCCTCGGCTCCCGCATCCGCACAGGTTGAGGAGGAAGAAGCCCTGCCCACAATGCTCCAACTCACTCCGTAGGCAATGTTATTATGAACAGCGTGCCGCGGTTAAGCTCGCTCGTTATGTTTATCTCCCCGCCGCATAGTTCAACTATGCGCTTTGCAATGCTCAGCCCCAGCCCGTTTCCGGCGGTGGCGCGGCTGCCTGCGCCCTGATAGAACCGCTCAAAGGCATGCTGCCGCGTTTCTTCGCTCATGCCCACGCCGTGGTCCTCTATCTCCACGCGCACGCTGCTGCCGTGCTTGGCGCAGTATATGCGCACCTCTTCGCCATCCTTGCTGAACTTTATTGCGTTGCCCAGTATGTTCAGCCAAACCTGGGAAAGCATCTCCTCGTTGGAGGTATACTCAACCTCGTCCAAATCTATATCAAGGCTTATGTTCCTGGCTTCCCATTCCTTTTCAAGCAGCAGTATGCATGTGCGCAGCTGCTCATCCAGGCGGAACGTGGTCTTGTCCGTAACTATCTGCTGGTTTTCAACCCGCGTCAGCGTAAGTATGTTGGAGGCCATGTTGGTAAGCCTGTCGGCCTCGCTTATTATTATGTCCGCATATTCCTGCCGCTGGGCTTCTGTAATGTCGCTCTTTTTAAGCTGCCGCGCAAAGCCGCGTATGGATACCATGGGCGTTCTGAACTCATGCGAGAACGAATTGATGAAGTCCCTGCGGAAAAGCTCCGTGCTGCCCAGCTCCTCCGCCATCATGTTAAAGCTTTTCGTAAGCTCCTCAAGCTCGTTCCTTACGCCCTTTATCTCCTCTACGCGGACGGAGAAATCCCCCTTTGCAACGCGGCGCACGGCCCCTATGATCTGCTTCATGGGCCTGAAGTACCACCGCGTGAGCAGCGCGTTTATGCCCGTGCCCACCGCAACGCATATACCAAGTGCAATTACGGGCCACACCACCGCAGGATATTTCACCTCCGGCAGCGCGCCAAGGAACTCCAGCAGCAGCATGACCGTGACCGTAAGCGCAGCCGTTGAAAGCATAACAAGGAACGTTGCAAAAACCATCTGTGCGCCGAGCTTTTTCATTGCTTCTTCACCGCCTTATAGCCAAGCCCGCGTACCGTTGCAAGCTCAATATCCGCGTTGCCCTTCAGCCTTTCGCGCAGCCGGTTTATGTGCACGTCAACCGTTCGCTCGTCCGTGTCGCTCTCCATGTCCCATATTTCGTCCATAAGCTGTCTGCGGGTAAATATATGGTTTGGGTAGGACAAAAGCTTATACAGCAGCATAAATTCCTTGTTCGGCAGCTCATGCTCCCCCGCCGCGTCTATAAGCGTATGCGCGTCGTAATCAAGCGTGGTGCTGCCAATCGTCAGCCGCCGTTCGCTCACTATTCGGCTGCGCCTTAACAGCGCCGCAATGCGCAGCATCATCTCCTCCTCGTCCACGGGCTTTACCATGTAATCGTCAGTCCCCGCAAGGAAGCCTTCCTTCTTATCCTTGGCGCTCTGCCGCGCGGTTACCATCAATATGGGCACGTTATTGCCCGCGCTCCTAAGCTCCCGCGCAAGCGTATAGCCGTCCATATGGGGCATCATCACGTCCAGCACAATAAGATCAACGTGCTTTTTATCCATCAGCGCAAGCGCCTCCGCCCCATCGGACGCGGGAATAGCCTCATAGCCGTTCTGCTCTATCACGGCCTGCATAAGCCGCCGCGCGTTTATGTCGTCCTCTACCACCATTATCTGAAACATCGCTTTTCCTCCGGTGCGCTAATAAAAAAGCCATCCGCTCAGGACGGCTCACCCGTTCAAAGCTCTTTTGATATAAGCTTTTGGCAGAAGTCTGCAAGATACGGAATATATGAAAGAACCTCAACCGCGCTCATATATCAGCACCTCCTCTCCACGTATGGAACGCAGAAAATCATCCGAAAGCATCTGCGTGGTCATAATGTCCATCTTTTTATCGAAGCTGTGCTCCATCTCATTATATAGCCCGCCCAGCTTGAATACGGAGCATACGCTGCCCTTGTCTATGCGAAAGTCCATGTCACTTTCCGGCGTTGCGTCCCCGCGCGCGTATGAGCCGAACAGATACAGCGCATCCACTCCGTAATCCTTGGCGATGGGCGCGGCGATGGAGCGTATTTCATCGAGCGTATATACTTTGTTGCACATGCGTCCGCTCCCCTTTCCTTTTGCTTTATTTGATTATAGCATATCACAAACGCCTCAGCCAATACAAAAAAGCGAGCTTTCGCCCGCTTTGATGTCGCCTTGTTTGCTTAGCCTTATTTGATGCCGCTCACGCGGTCATAGTACTTCTCTATCTTTATTTCTTCCTTCCACTTGGCAAGGCAGTCGTTGTAAATGGCAACCTTTTCATCCTCGGTCAGCTTGTCTGTTATGGCCTGCTTAACGTCCTCAAACGGGGTGTCCTTAACTTCCGCATCGGAGGTGTACTGTATGAAGTGGTAACCCGCCTCGGTCTCAACGGGGTTGCTCACGTCGCCTATGTTCTTGAGCGATATGGCGGCGATGCCGAAGCCGTCGTAATACTTATCAAGGGTGTTTTCGCTTATAAGATAGCCCTGGGTCTTGTAAGGCTCCTGCTCCATGCCGGGATCCTCGCCGTATTCTTCAACAAGGCTGTCGAAATCCACGCCGTCCGCCAGCTTAGTCTTAACTTCTTCAACTATCTGGTTAACGTTCTTGGTGGTGTCGCCCTCCTCGGCCTTCTTTATAAGTATATGCTTGCAGAAGCGGTATCCCTCGGGCACGGTAAGCACGCCTACGGTGTCGCTGCCGCTTACGGCGTTGGAATAATCGGTGTAGAACTGGGCGGGGGTTTCGGCATATTCGGCCTTCTTGGCGGCAAGCTGCTCGTCATAGTAGGCCTTGGCTTCCTCCTCGGTCACGTTCACGCCGGAATAGAGCGATTCCATATATTTGTTGCCTATGGCTGCGCCGCGGACGTCGTCCTCTATCATCTTCAGGTAGGTGTTGTAGTTCCAGCCGCTGCTCTTAAGCGCCGCCTTGAACAGCTTTTCCTCTTCGGCATATTTGGCGTCCTCATCGGTTATGGATTCGTCCACCTGGGAGGCATACTGGGCTATCATCTGGTCTATCTGCTCTTTGAAGTCCGCCTGAACCTGAGCCTCTTCCTCCTCGGTCAAGGTAACGCCGTTCTGCTTGGCCACTACCACCGGCAGGGCATTGTTGATAAGGTTATCGAACACCTGATCCTGCATACGCTTGAAGGCTTCGGGTGTTGAAACATTGTAAAGGCCATACATGGAATAGACCTGTGCAAGGTAGTTGTAGTTATTATAGTAGGCGTTTACGCCTATGTTCATGTCGCCTACTTTAAGCACGGTGTAATTCGGGTTGTTTACCGAACAGGCGCTCAGCGCCGCCGCGAGCATTATAGCGGCCAGTACAAGGGCAATGGTCTTTGTTGTGCGCATTTTTCAAAAATCTCCTTTGTAATAAGCGCGAGGATACCCCCGCGCGCGGATAAACTGCCCTACTATTTTATCGCCCAAGGGGCTGCATGTCAACGAAAAAGGCGATTGTACACAGAATTAACACTATCTTATCCTATTTTCATCTTACATTTAGCTTACTTTTCACAATAAAATATGGAAAATATTTTATCCATCGGTTATAATGGTCTGCATAGGAGAGTGTAATTTATGCGGCATATACCAAACGTGCTTTCGGCCATACGCCTTATATTGGTCGGCGTGTTCATATTTCTTTTCGCGCGGGCAAAATATCTTGCCTGCCTTATTGTGTTCCTCACGGCGTTTTTCACGGATCTGCTCGATGGCTACCTTGCCCGCAGGAACAACTGGATAAGCGACCTTGGCAAGGTTCTCGATCCCCTTGCGGACAAGCTTATGGTAATAGCGGCGCTTTCGTGCTTCTATTCCGCTGGCTGGCTGCCGCTTTGGATACTGCTTGCGGTGCTTATAAAAGAAGGCATAATGATAATAGGCGGCCTGCTGCTTTTCCGCAAGGAGGTGGTTGTGTACGCCGATTGGTACGGCAAGTTTGCCGCGGGCTTCTTCAATGCAGGCGTTGCGCTTACGCTTTTGAAAAACTTCTGGCCATGGATAGGCATGCTGAACATAATAGTGTTCTGCATTGCGATAGTGCTTGCGGTAATAGCCCTTTGCCACTATGCAAGGGTGCAGGTGTTCAACCGCGAAAAGAAGGAATCATAACAGAGCATATCAAAAGAGCCGCCTTGCACGGCTCTTTTTTTTCTTGCCCCTGCCCGCGCTCTATTCGCGCATTGCCTTGTGCGGCGGCGGTTTTTGGGGTATAATATGCGTTGGCACCCCCATGCGAGCCTGCATGAGGGCGTGATTGCGTACAATAAACTTTTTACGGAGGTTTTTTATGTATATAATAGTAGGCCTTGGAAACCCCGGGCGCGAATATGCCGACACGCGGCACAACATGGGCTTTATGGCGCTGGACATATTGGCGGCAAGGCACAATATAGATATAAGGAAGGAGAACTTCCGCAGCGTTTACGGCGAAGGCCGCATAGGCACGGAGCGGGTTATACTTGCTAAGCCCTTAACCTTCATGAACAATTCCGGCTGGGCGGTAAGGGATTTGGTCAACTGGTTCAAGATCGAGCACGATCAGCTTATTGTTATATATGACGATATAGACCTTGACCCCGGCGATCTTCGCATACGCGAAAAAGGCTCCTCCGGCAGCCACAACGGCATGAAAAGCGTTATATACCAGCTTGGGTTCGATGATTTTCCCCGCATACGGGTTGGCGTTGGCGCGCCTGAGGGCGGGCGCGATTTGATAGCGCACGTTATGTCCATGCCCACGGGAGAGGCGCTGGACAAGGTTAAGGCCGCGCTGAACGATGCCGCGGACGCGGCGGAGCTTATGGTATCGGGCCGGATAGCAGACGCGCAGATGCGCTTCAACAAAAAGCCCAAGCGCAAAAAGAAGGAAGAAGCCAAGAAGGCCGAAGCCGAAAATGCTGAACAGAAAGGCGAAACGAAGGATGAATGAGCATCCGCTGATAAAAATACTTAATAAGCACCCGGAGTATACGCGCCTTGTTGACGCGCTGAAAAAGGGCGAGGGCAGCGCAGCCGTGTTCGGACTGGGCGAGGCCGTGCGGGCGCACATTGCGGCGGGCCTGTTTTGCCATACGGGCAAAACCGTGCTGATAATAACCGCCAATGAATCAAGCGCCGCAAGGATACAGCAGGATATGGCCGCGTTTACGGACAGGGCGTATCATCTGCCCGCGCGGGAGCTGCCGCTGGGCGCAAAGGGCATTGCCGCATCCGCGGGGCTTACGGCAAGGCGGCTTGAGCCGCTGTGCGCGCTGCTTAACGGGGAAAACATTGCCGTTGCGGTATCTGCAGAGGCGCTGATACAGCGCATGACCCCGCCCACAGCCATCGCCCAATGCATGCGCACCGTTTCCGCAGGGGACAGGACTGAGCCGCGCGAGCTTTTGGCCGCACTTATAAACGCGGGGTACGAGCGGGTTGATATGTGCGAAGGCAAGGGGCAGGTGTGCCTGAGGGGCGGTTACTTGGACGTGTTCCCCATAAGCATGGCGAACCCGGTAAGGATAGAGTTCTTTGATGACGAGATAGACACCATGCGCACATACGACGCAGTATCTCAGCGCTCGATAGAGAACATAGACCGCTGCGTCATCCCCCCGGCAACGGAGATGCCCCTTACGAAGGAAGCACGCACGCGCGGCATGCGTGCGCTGCGCAAAACCGAGGGCATGAAGGAAGAATACGACCGGCTTTCCGAAGGCGGCATACCCCTTGGGCTTGAAATGCTGATGCCCCTTTTTTACCCGGAGGCGTTCATTACCGATTATCTGCCCGAAGGCGCAATAATATTGATAGACGAGCCGCAGCGCGTTGAGGAAAGCGCGAAGCTTGCCTTCACAACTCATCTTGACAGGGTTGGTTCATATATTCACGAGGGCACCGCCCTGCCGGAGCAGGCGGAGCTTATATGCCAGCCCTCGCACATATTGCAGAGCCTTGACACGCCATATACGGCCATGCTTTTCGCCCTTACGCGGACATACGGACTGATAAAGCCCAAATGCCTTTTCCGCTTTGAAACGCGGCCGATGGCGAAATACATAGGCAACACGCCAGCCCTTGCCGCGGACATTGAAAGCTGGAAGCGGGGCGGCAGCACCGTTATGATATACGCGGGCGCGCACGCAAAGCGCATAGGCGATATGCTGGGCGATGAAGGCGTTACTATAGGCATTGCCGAAGCCCTTACGCGGGACATCATAAGCGGGGAGCAGCTTATTGTGGGCCAAAGCATAGCGCGCGGCTTTGAATACCCTGAGCTCAGGCTTGCGGTAATAAGCGAATGCGAGCTATACGGCACGGAATCGCGCCGCAGTGCGTCAGCCTCCAAAAAGAAGCCCAAATTGGTCTTCAGCGAGCTTAGCGTGGGCGATTTGGTGGTGCATGAGCTGCACGGCATAGGCCGCTTCGTGGGCGTTGTAACGCTTCAGGTGGCGGGAGTATCGCGGGACTATCTGCACCTTGTTTACGCGGGCGGGGATAAGCTTTACGTGCCTACGGATCAGCTTGATCGCGTGCAGAAATACATTGGCGGGGACGAAACCACCGCCCATCTTTCCCACCTTGGCACGGGGGAATGGCAGCGCACGGTAAACAAAACGCGGGAAAGCGTTAAAAAGCTGGCGTTCGATTTGGTAAAGCTTTACGGCGACAGGCTGCACAGGAAGGGCCATGCCTTCCCGCCTGACACGGCGTGGCAGAAGCGGCTGGAGGAAAGCTTCCCTTATCAGGAAACGCCGGACCAGCTTACGAGCATTGCCGAAATAAAGAAGGACATGGAAAGCGACCGCGTTATGGATAGGCTGCTTTGCGGGGACGTGGGCTACGGAAAGACGGAAGTCGCCCTCCGCGCCGCGTTCAAGGCCGTGACGGACAGCAAGCAGGTTGCCTTCCTTGTGCCAACGACAATACTTGCGCAGCAGCATTATAACACCCTTGCCGCCCGCTTTTCGGGCTTCCCCGTTAACGTTGCGCTGCTTTCGCGGTTCAATACCCCTTCGGAGGAGGCGCGGGTGATAGACGGGCTTAAAAAGGGCACGATAGACGTTGTTGTCGGCACGCACAAGCTGCTTTCAAAATCCGTGCAGTTCAAAGATTTGGGCCTTCTTATAATAGACGAGGAGCAGCGCTTCGGCGTGGGCCACAAGGAGCAGATAAAGGAAATGCGCAAGGATATAGACGCGCTCACCCTTTCCGCAACGCCTATACCGAGAACGCTTCATATGTCCATGACCGGCATACGCGATATGTCAGTCATCGAAACCCCGCCGGAGCAGCGCTACCCCGTGCAGACATACGTTATGGAATACAGCGAGGCCGTTGCGCGGGAGGCCATAATGAAAGAGCTTGGCCGCGGGGGGCAGGTGTTCTTCGTTTACAACAACGTGCGCGGCATGGAAACGTTTGCGGAAAAGCTGAAGCAGCTTGTGCCGGAGGCGCGCATAGCCTATGCCCACGGGCAGATGGGCGAGCGGCAGCTTGAGCGCACGATGCTGGACTTTATGGAGCAGCAATACGACGTTCTGCTTTGCTCCACAATAATAGAAAGCGGGCTTGATATACCCAACGTAAACACCATTATAATATACGATGCGGACAAAATGGGCCTTGCCCAGCTTTATCAGCTGCGCGGCAGGGTAGGTCGGGGCGCGCGGCTTGGCTACGCATACCTAACGTTTATGCGGGACAAGGTTTTGAGCGACATTGCCGAAAAACGCCTGAGCGCCATACGCGAATTTACCCAATTCGGCGCGGGCTTCAAAATAGCAATGCGGGACCTTGAAATACGCGGCGCGGGCAACCTGCTGGGGCCGGAGCAGCACGGGCATATGGCAGCCGTGGGCTACGACCTTTACTGCAAAATTGTTGAAGGCGCGGTGAAGGAAGCCAAGGGCGAAAAGGAGCCGGTAAAGATAGACACGGTGGTGGATATCCCCGTCCCCGCCAGCATATCCACGCATTATATTCCGCGCGAATCGGAGCGGCTTTCCATGTACAAGCGCATAGCGCTGATAGAAACGCGGGACGATCTTTACGACGTGCAGGATGAGCTTATAGACCGCTACGGCGACATTCCGGAGGACACGGCGAATTTGCTCAACATTGCCCTTATAAAGGCGGACTGCTCCCGCGCGGGCGTTACGCAGCTGAGGATACGGGATAAGGAAGTGCGCTTCGTGTTCGATAAGCAGGCGCCCATAGACGGGGCAAAGCTTATTGCCGCCGCGGGCAACATAGCGGGCGCGCGCATGACCTTCGGCGATACGCCGAGCATGGTTATAAGCCGCCCCAAGAGCGACGCCGCCGCGCTCTACGCCATGCTGCCACAGTTTGTTTACATGCTTGCCGATTGCCTAAGCGCAAATTGATGCTATAATACATAATACTGACTTGCGCAGCCATTGCTGCACATGATATGGAAGGAGAAAACGATTTGAATACCAAGAAGCTTATTGCCCTGCTGCTGTGCGCCGCTATGGCCGCAAGCATACTGTGCGCCTGCCAGCTGAGCGACACCGATATCCCCAGCGGCACCGCTGAGCCCACGGACCCCGCCGCGCCCGCATCCACCGCAGAGCCCACGGATACCGACAACAGCGCGGAGCTTGACCTGACTGCCGCGGTAGCCAAAATAAACGGCGAAACCGTGCTTACGCTCGGCGATGTTAAGAGCATGTTCGATATGTACGTTGAGTATTTTGCCAACTATGGTTACGACGTGATAAGCGATCAGGCCACGCTTGAGGAGTTTCAGGACGACCTTATCAACCTTATGGTTCAGGACAAGGTTATAGAGGCCAAGGCGCGCGAGCTGGGCTACGCCAACTTTACCGATGAGCAGAAGGCGGAGCTTGAAAGCCGCATTGCCGAAAAGATAGACGGGCTCAATTCCTATTACCGCGACATAGCCGAACAGGAAGCCGAAACGGACGAAAGCGTGAACGTGGACGAAAGGATGAACGAGCTTATACTCGAAGAAGCCATTGCCAACATGGGCGACGAAAACGCCACCTATGAATCCTACTGCGCAAAGCTGAGCGAGGACGTGGAGGTTGAATACCTTGTCGAGCTTATGCGGAACGACCTGACCAAGGACGCCGCTGCGGACGAGGCGGACATTGAGGAGCAGTTCAACACCAACTCCATGACCGATATGGACACATATAATAACAATCCCGAGTACTACAAGGACGATGAGGACGCCTACGAAGCAAGCCAGGAAGGCGTTCCCCCGCTCTATGTTCCTAAGGATTACCATAGGATATATGATATCTACGTTGCCTACGAGGGCGACATACCGCAGGAATGCACCGATGCTAACACCGCAATGAACAATCTCAAGACCGAGTATTGCACCCTTGCCTTTGACGATGCAATAAACGGCACAAGCACCAACGCCGCGCGCATAGCGGAAATAATAAGCGAATACAAGGCCAAGCAGGCCGAATACGACAAGTATTACGCCGAATACACCGCCAGCGCCTATGAAAAGATAAACGCTGCCTACGCGCGCCTTGAAGCGGGCGAGGATTTCAAGGCCGTTATGGCCGACGTGACGGAGAATACCGACTTTACGGAGATTGATGCTTACGCGGACGGTATGCTCATATCCAATTCCTACACTTCCTCTTCCGATTGGTCATCGGCCGTTAAGGATGCCTTTGCCAAGCTTTCCCTTGGCCAGTACAGCCAGGTGTTCGAGGACACCAACGGGCTGCACATAATCTATTACGTCAGCGACGAAAAGGCCGGCTCCAAGACCCTTGACGAGGTACACGACGCCATAGCCGCCACCCTCACCGCCGACAAGAAGGACGAGGTTTGGAACGCGCTTATCGAAGAATGGCTCAACGATGGCTCCGTGGAGCTGATGACCGAGGTTTACCGCCAGCTTGGCAAATAAATAAACACAGCATGTATTATGCGGGGACGGATTACCGTCCCCCTTTGTTTTGTTACTTACCGCAACCCCTCAGTCAAATAAACACAAAAAACAGGGACGCATAGCGTCCCCATATCCTTATAATTTCTCATGCTCACACGCCATTAGGCGTATTTCACATGGCGGAAGCAATATTTCACTGCGCCTAAGCGCAATTTCACTACGGGCGTAATCCCGTTATTGTCGGTATATGCCAAATCTTCTCCGCGTATTCCTTCAGCGCGCGGTCGGAAGAGAACTTGCCCGCGCCTGCGGTGTTCATAAGGCACTTGCGGCCGAAGGCCGTGCGGTCGCGGTAGTCGCGGTTGGCGCGCAGCTTCGCCTCCATGTAGGAGGGCATATCCAGCAGCAGATAGTATTGGTCTGGCGTATGCCATGCCGCGCCGTACAGCAGCGAATCATAAAGCTCCTTGAAGCCGCCCATGCCGCCGTCCGTAAACGTGCCGTTCACCAGCGTGTCCAGCGCGCGCTTTATACGGGGGTTAGATTCGTATATGCCCTTCGGGTCGTAGGAGGAGCGTATTTTTGCAATATCCTCCACCGTTGCGCCGAATATATAGTTGTTCTCAAGCCCGGCCTGCTCGGCAATTTCTATGTTCGCCCCGTCGTATGTGCCAAGCGTTACCGCGCCGTTGAGCATCAGCTTCATGTTGCCCGTGCCGCTGGCCTCCGTTCCGGCGGGGGATATCTGCTCCGATATATCCGCCGCGGGTATTATCATTTCCGCATAGGAGCAGTTGTAGTTCTGCACGAACACAACGCGCATAACGTCCTTCATGGCGGGGTCTGAATTGACCATGTTGGCAATTTCGTTTATGAACTTTATAATGTTCTTCGCCCGTATGTAGCCCGGCGCGGCCTTTGCGCCGAATATGAACGCCGTGGGGGTGAAATCCGTAAGTGTGCCATCCTTTATGGAATAATATATATCCAGTATGGAGAATGCGTTCATAAGCTGCCGCTTGTATTCATGCAGCCGCTTCACCTGCACGTCGTAAACAAAGTCCGTTGGCAGCAGCACGCCCTCCTTTTCGCTTATAACGGAAGAAAGCCTGCGCTTATTCTTGGCCTTTATTTCGTTGAAGTGGGCTATAGTGTCGTCATCTATATGCTCCTTCAGCTTGCTTATCTGGCTAAGGTCGGCAATGAAGTCGTAAGACCCCGTCTTTTCGGCAATCAGCGCCGCGTATTCGGGATTGCACAGGCCAAGGAAACGCCGCGGGGTTATGCCGTTTGTCTTGTTCTGGAAGCGTTCGGGATAGAGCGCGTACCAGTCGCGGAACAAATCGTTTTTCAGTATGTCCGTATGTATCTTGGCAACGCCGTTCACCGCGCTTGAAACATAAACCGCCAAGCGGGCCATGTGTATGGTGCCGTTGTCTATTATCTGCATACGGCTGCGCATTTCGTCGCTTGCGCCGCGGGCGCGCAGTTCGTCGTTAAGCCGGTCGTTTATGCGGTAAATTATGCCCGTCAGCTCCGGCACAACGCTCGAAAACAGCCCCTCGTCCCAGCGCTCCAGCGCCTCGCTCATAACGGTATGGTTGGTGTAGTTAAAGGTTTTGCGCGCGGTCTCAAACGCCGCGTTGAAGTCCATTCCTTCAAGCATCATAAGCCTTATCAGCTCCGGTATGCTCACCACGGGGTGCGTATCGTTAAGCTGAATGGAGCAATGCGAGGCAAACATGCTCATGTCCGTGCCGCGGGTGCGCTTATAGCGGCGCACAATGTCCTGCAGGCTGGCGCTTGAAAGGAAATACTGCTGCTTTAGCCTAAGCCGCTTGCCCGCGTATGTGCTGTCGTTCGGATAAAGCACGCGGGTGATATCCTCCACCATGTTCTTTTCCCGCACGGCAAGGGCATATTCCTGCTCGTTGAACAGATTGAAGTCGAATTCCTCTATCGGTTCGCTCTGCCACAGGCGCAGCGTGCCGCTATGCGCCGTGTTGTAGCCGAAAACGGGCATATCGTACGGCACGGCAAGCACCTTCTGGTCCGCAAATTCAACGGTAACGGTTTTGTCATCCCTGCGCTTGCTCCATGGGTCGCCGTATTTAAGCCAGTCGTCCGCCTTCTCCACCTGGAACCCGTCAACAAAAGTCTGCTTGAACAGGCCGAATTTATATCTCAGCCCGTAGCCTTCAAGCGGTATGCCCAGCGTGGCCGCGCTGTCCAAATAGCAGGCCGCAAGCCTGCCGAGGCCGCCGTTGCCGAGCGCCGCATCGTCAATTTCCTCCATTGCGGAAATGTCCGCTCCCCTTTCGCGGAGGAGTGTGCGCATTTCGTCCAGTATCCCCAAGTTGTACAGGTTTGAAAATACCGACCTGCCCATCAAATATTCCGCGCTGAAATAATATGCCCTGCGCACGCGCTCATGCGCGCGGCGGCTTTCGCGGCAGTCCTTCGCGGTAACGGCCATAACGGCCTCCGCCAGCGCGTTATGCAGCTGCACCGTTGAAGCTTCGTGCAGTTCTATCTGATAATCCGCACTGAGGCGCTCCTCCATGCGTTTTACAATCTCGTTGCAATCAATACGGCTCATAGGCCCTCCGTTTTGATAAAAAATTATATCAGTATATATCATACCACAAAGCGACATATGCCGCAAATGTTTTCGCATGGCCTTGACTAAGGGGCGGGTTTACAGGATAATAATGCTAAGTATTTTTCCCGGAGGATACATGCCCATGAACGCGCCCACAGCAGCCGTAAGCGAAGCGTTTTGCGAACTTGTGCGCACATATAATGCCTGCATGCAGAAAACGCTGAGCAAATACGGCCTTTACCCCGGCCAGCCGCAGGTGCTTTTTGCAATAAGCAAGCTCGGCGCGCCCACGCAGATCGAGCTTGCTTCCCAGCTTGGCGTTACAAAGGCCAGCGCGGGCGTGTCGCTGCGCAGGCTTGAGGCGGCGGGCTTCGTTAAGCGCGTGCGGGATAAGCTTGATACCCGCTGCGTAAGAATCCGGCTTACCCAGAAGGGCGCGGATTACGCCCGCTGGTGCGATATTGACTTCGAAATGATATACACCACCATGATGGAAACATTCTCCGCAGAGGAGCGGGACAAGGCGCTGAGCATACTGAACGAAATGAACAAAAGCCTTACCGGATTGAAGGAAAGGCTGGACGGATAGGCATAAGCGGGCAATTTTGCCCGTTTTTCGCAATTTTTACATATCATATTTAATAGCGGTGTTGACAAAACTGAACAAAGGTAGTATATTACATATAAAATCATACTGCATTGGTAGGAATTGAGGTGACGCGGTAATGTTCTTCTCTACAAAAGGGCGCTATGGATTAAAGGCCATGGTAGATCTTGCCATTGAATACGGCAACGGCCCGGTAAGCGCGCTGAGCCTTGCGCAGAGGCAGGACATAAGTACGTCCTATCTTGAGCAAATGATAAGCCAGCTTAAAAAAGCGGGGCTTATAATCGGCTCCCGCGGGGCATACGGCGGTTATGAGCTTAGCCGCGCGCCGGAGGATATATACGTAGGCACGGTGCTAAGGGTGCTTGAAGGGGACACGGATTTGGTAAGCTGTGTAGGCACGGAAAACGCCGCCTGCATCAATGCGTGCAGCTGCTCCGCCCGCCCGCTTTGGCTCAAGCTTCAGGGTCGCATAAACGAGGTGCTGTTTTCCACCACCCTTGCGGACATGGCGGAGGATTATAAAAGCCAGCTTGAACGCTGCGGCAAGGGCGACGAATACCATATTCCAATGGTGCGCAGGCCCGCGCCGAAAGGCTCCTACACCAAGCGCAGAACAATAAATATGGATAAATTTTATGCAGATCAGGAGACAGAGGACAAATGAGAAAGGTTTATCTTGACAATGCGGCCACAACGGCCCTTTCCCCAAAGGTGCTTGAAAAGATGATGCCGTACCTTACGGACATATACGGCAACGCATCAAGCCCGCACTCCTTCGGCCAGACCGCCCGCATAGGCGTCGAGCATGCGCGCGAGCAGGTGGCCCGCGCCATAAATGCCGACCCGAGCGAAATAGTATTCACCGGCTGCGGCACCGAAAGCGACAATACCGTGCTTTTCGGCGTTGCGGAAAGATATGCCAAGAAGGGCGACCATATAATCACCACCAATGTGGAGCATCACGCAATACTGCATAGCTGCGCCGCGCTTGAGAAAAAGGGCATAAAGGTGACCTACCTGCCCGTTGATAAGGACGGCCTTGTCACCCCGGAGCAGGTGCGCGACGCCATCACAGATAAAACCATTCTTGTAAGCGTAATGTTCGCCAATAACGAAGTGGGTACCATAATGCCCATTCCGGAAATTGCCGCCGTGTGCCATGAAAAGGGCGTGCTGTTCCATACGGACGCCGTGCAGGCAGCGGGTCATATCCCCATTGACGTTAAGGCAATGGGCATAGATATGCTATCCATCTCCGGCCATAAGTTCCACGGCCCCAAGGGCGTTGGCGTGCTGTATGAGCGCAAGGGAATACGCCTGCCCAGCTACATAATAGGCGGAGAGCAGGAAAAAGGCCGCCGCGCCGGTACCGAGAACGTTGCCGGTATAGTTGGCCTTGGCGAGGCGCTTGAGCTTGCCGTTACCAACATGAGCGAAACCTCCGCCCGCATGACAAGGATGCGCGACAGGCTGATAGATGGCATAGAGGCCACCATTCCCGAAGTTAAGCTGAACGGGCACAGGACAAAGCGCCTGCCCAACAACGTGAACTTCTCCATTAAATATATCGAAGGCGAAAGCATACTGCTTATGCTGGACATGGCCGGCATAGCGGCCTCCAGCGGCTCCGCCTGCACCAGCGGCAGCCTTGACCCGTCCCATGTGCTGCTGGCGCTGGGTCTTACGCATGAGGTTGCGCACGGCTCCGTCCGCATGACGTTGGGCGATGACACCACCGATGAAGATATCGATTACGTGCTTGAAACGCTGCCCAAGGTGGCGCACAGGCTCAGGGCGATGAGTCCCATCAGCCCCATAGACTAAAATAAGCTAAAACGGAAGGAGAAAATATAGATATGTATACCGAAAAGGTTCTGGACCATTTTGAGCATCCCCGCAACGTGGGCGCATTGGATGATGCAAACGGCGTAGGCATGGTTGGCAACGCCAAGTGCGGCGACATAATGCAGATGTTCCTCAAGGTAAATGACGACGGCATCATCGAGGACGTGGGCTTCAAAACCTTCGGCTGCGGCGCGGCCATAGCCACCAGCTCCATGGCTACGGAGCTGATAAAGGGCAAAAGCATAGAAGAAGCGCTCCAGCTTTCAAATTCCGCCGTTGTGGAGGCGCTGGAAGGTCTGCCCCCGCAGAAGATACACTGTTCCGTGCTTGCCGAAGAAGCCGTCCGCGCGGCCATAGCGGACTACTACCGCAAGAAGGGCATGGAGGACAAGGCCAAGGAAGTTGAAAACACCAAATGCTCCTGTGAGCATGAAGAGCCGCACGAGCACTGAAAGCCATAAGTACCGAAAACTCCCCTACGGGGAGTTTTTTGCCGCCAAGCCAAAGGAATCGTGGCTGCTTGGGGTATCGTTAACCCCTCAGTCTCACTTTGTTCGACAGCTCCCCGTCTGGGGAGCCTTTTGGTGCTATATAAGCTCAAACATTAAGCCTGCCCTGAAAGGGGAGGTGTCAATGAGCGTCAGCGAATTGACGGAGGGGTTATAAAGCATCTTGCAGCACTTTGCTTGTTTTAACCCCTCAGTCAAACCTTCGGTTTGCCAGCTCCCCCGCATGCGGTGGCGCCTTTTGAGGTTGGCCATAAAAAATCTTAACCTCGCTCCCCCATCTCCTTCGCCAAATTTTCCCTTGAAAATTTCCGTCCAAATTACAAAAGCTAAATAAAAAGTGCGAAAGGAGATAAGGGGCATGAAAGCTGTAGCTTTTGCGGCGGGCTTGGCCGCCGGCATGGCGGTAGCGGCCGCGGCCGTGTGCGCAATGTATCCGGACGTATCCAGGCGAGCCGTCCGCGATTCAAAAAGAATGATAAAAACCGGCAAGCGCGCCATTGACCGCATGTGCAACTGGTAAGCTGAACGCAAATGGGACGCATGGATAACCCCTGCGCCCCGCTTTTTATTCAATCTCAAGGTTTGGCGGAATATCAAATTCCTTTGGTGTGCTTGCTCCGCTCTTCTTCCGCTGGCGCACACATTCGCTCAACAGATATTCAATCTGGCCGTTTACCGATCTGAAATCATCTTCCGCCCATTGTGCTATCGCGGCATATAGCTTGGGTGATAATCTAAGCGGTATCTGTTTTTTTGCGTTATCCGCCGCCATGTCAATACAGGCTGCCGCTGTTTACAACGGGCTGCGCATCGCGGTTGCCGCAAAGAACAACAAGCAGGTTTGATACCATTGCCGCCTTGCGTTCGTCATCAAGCCGCACAACGTCGTTTTCGCTCAGCCGTTCAAGCGCCATCTCAACCATTCCCACCGCGCCGTCAACTATCATTTTGCGGGCGTCTATTATTGCCGACGCCTGCTGGCGCTGCAGCATCACCGCCGCAATTTCCGGAGCATAGGCAAGATATGTTATGCGCGCTTCTATTATTTCAAGCCCCGCGTCCGCTACCTTCTGCTGAATTTCATCGCGTATGCGATTCGCCACAACCTCACTGGAGCCGCGCAGACTGCCCTCGTCCGCTATGCCGTCGCCGGTTGTGTCCACGTTGGGAGCAACGTCGTAAGGATATATGCGCACTATATTTCTGAGCGCGCTGTCACATTGAAGCGACAGGTATTCTTTATAATTATCAACATTGAAAACAGCCTTTGCCGTGTCAACCACGCGCCACATTACCGCTATGCCTATTTCAACAGGATTGCCAAGGCAGTCATTTATTTTCTGACGGTTATTGTTAAGCGTCATAATCTTGAGTGATATCCGCTTGCTCGGTATTTCGGCGTTTGCCGTCGCCATCTCCGCCGTGTTTATAAGCACCTGCTTGCTCCCGGCTCCGTTAACGTCCCCGCTCTGGCTCAGCTTTGTTTTTGCGGCAGGATTTACCGCAGTGCAGAATGGGTTAACAAAGTAAAACCCTGCCTCTCTTATCGTTCCTATATATTTACCGAAAAGCGTAAGCACAAGCGCTTCCTGCGGTTTAAGCACCTTCAGCCCCAAAAACAGCATCCAACCCAAGCATACCCAAAGTATGCCTATAACGTAAAGCAGTGTTATATCGTATATCGCGCCGAATACAATAAGCGCTATTGATATAAAATACAGCAATACGCTTACAAGAAGCATAAGCATACCGTTTTTCTTGTTTGATAGAATCTTTTCCTGCATAATAAAACGCCTCCTTCATGATATTATTATGATATCATTTTGGAAGCATTTGTCAATATGCTTTTTATAGCTTTATAATCTCATAAACCCTCAGCGTATCTCCGTTCACCTTAAAGCGCACGTCAAAGCCCGCGTATTCAAAGCCGAACGGCGTATCCGGCTCCGTAAGGTATGCCGGGCGCGGGTCCTGCGAAAGGGACTCCGTCAGCGCGTCGCGTTTACTTTGGGGTATCATGGCCATAAGCTCGTCCGGAATTTCAACCTTCAGCGCATAGCTCAACCGCTCCCCGGCGAAGCCGTTCTTCGCATCGGGATGGCTGTCCGTAAACGAAAGATATGGCTTGATATCGTATATAGGCGTGCCGTCCATAAGATCCGCACCCGATACTATAAGCACCGTGCCAAGGTTCGGCCGCTTCTCTATCCCTTCAAGCTTTACAGAGGAAAGCCCTATCGGGTTAGGCCTATACGGGGAGCGCGTGGCAAACACGCCCATGCGCTTGTTCCCGCCAAGGCGCGGCGGCTTCACCATTGGCGACCAACGCTCCGCCTTTACCTCGCTGAAGCCCCATATGAGCCATATATGCGAATAGCCGTCCAGTCCGCGCAGGGCGTTTTCGTCGCGGTATTCGCTTTCGAATACTATTGTTGAAAGCTGCGCCGCCGCAAGCCCGCTTTGGCGCGGTATGCCGAACTTTGTTGTAAAATCGCTCCTGATGGTGGCAATCGTCTTTAATGCGTCCATAATTTAACATAAAAGGACTCCTCCTCTTGCGTGGAGGAATCCTTACGTCCCGTGTTTATCTGTTCTCTATTGCCTCGCGCGCCTTATCCGGATAGTTGGTTATAACGGCCTCTATGCCTGCGGACGCCAAATCGCACACCACCTGCTCGTCGTTGCAGGTCCAGGGATGTATCTCAACTCCCGCCTTTTTGCAGCCTTCTATCAGCCCCGGGCAGCCCAGCGCCGCCAAATAATGCGGATGTATCGCGTCCGCATGCAGATAGTTTGCGTATACCCACGGGTCTACCATGGCTTCGGAATAAAGCAGGCCTATCTTCGCCTTGGGGTCAACCTCCCTCAGCTTCATCAAAACGTAATGGTTGAAGGAGGAATAGATTATCCTGCCCTGCATACCCATTTCGCGCTCCAGCTCTATAACCTTATCCCAAATGCCGTAGTATATAACCACGTCGCACTTTATTTCAACGTTTATGGTAAGGTTCGTGTTCTTCAGCAGCCCGTAAACTTCTTTAAGCGTAGGGATGCGCACGTCCTTATAGCCCGGCATGCCGTTTGAAAAGTCCAGCTTTTTAAGCTCCTGGCAGGTCATGTCCACCACGCGGCCCGTGCCGTTTGACGTGCGGTCAACGGTTTCGTCGTGAATGACCATCAGCTTGCCGTCGCTGCTCAGATGCACGTCCAGCTCAACGCCGTCCGCCCCCTGCTCCACGGCCAGCTTGAACGCAGGGATCGTGTTTTCCGGCGCATAGCCGCTGGCGCCCCTGTGCGCCCAGACTTTGGTTGCCATATATTCATACCCTCCTTGTTTTATTTATGCGTTTATAAGTGATGCAAACGTGCTTACGGCGTATTCAACATCCTTTGTTGAAACATCGTTATTGGTAACGAAGCGGAATTCGCCAAGCTCTTCGGGGTTTATAAGTATGCCCTTCTCCTTCATAAGCTCGGGCAGCCTGTACTTTAGCGCGGCGTCCTTATCCACCTTAAAGAATACCATGTTTATCTCTACGGCGTCCACGTCCACGCTCACGCCGTCTATCTTGTTAAGCAGGTTCGCCATAAGCTTGGCGTTTGCGTGGTCCTCGCCCAGCCGCTTCGTCATGTCCTTTAGCGCTATTATACCCGCCGCGCCCAGTATGCCGCACTGCCGCATGCCGCCGCCGAGCATCTTTCTGCATTTTCTTGCGCGCTCTATTGTGGCCTTAGGCCCCGCCAACACCGCGCCAACGGGGGCGCACAGGCCCTTGGACAGGCAGCAGGATACCGTATCGGCATATTTGGTTATCTCCTTAACGTCAACGTTAAGCGCCGTTGCCGCGTTGAACACCCTTGCCCCGTCAAGATGCACGGGCAGGGAATGCGCGTCCGCAATCTTTCGTATTTCCGCCATTGTTTCAAGCGGTACCACGCGGCCGTTCGCCAGCGCGTTTTCAAGGCATATAAGCGCCGTGGGCGGTTCGTGTATATCGTTTGGCCTTATGCGCGCGGCTATCATCTCCGGCACGGGTATGCAGTTCGGGTAGTCAATCTGCCTTATGCTCACGCCGCTGAGCACCGCCGCCGCGCCCACTTCGTGCATAACTATGTGGCTTTCCGCGCCGGCTATTATTTCATCCCCGCGCCGCGTTTGGCTCATTATGCCTATTTGGTTGCCCATTGTTCCGCTCGTTGCGAACATGGCCGCCTCCTTGCCCAGCATCTGGGCCGCAAGGGCTTCAAGCTCGTTCATGGTGGGGTCGTCGCCGTATACGTCGTCGCCAACCTCCGCTGCGGCCATTGCAGCACGCATGGCAAGGGTGGGCTGGGTAACGGTGTCGCTTCTAAGGTCGATGTAGTGCATATTATCCTCCCTGAATTTGTTTATTTTCAGCGTATTTCAAGCATAACCGGGCAATGGTCGCTGCCCGTCACCTCGGGCAGTATGCTGCTTTCCTCTATCCTGTGCTTAAACCGCTCGCTCACAACAAAATAGTCTATGCGCCAACCTATGTTGCGCGCGCGGGAATTTGCCATGTAGCTCCACCATGAATAGCAATCCCGCTTATCGGGATACAGATAGCGGAAGCTGTCCACAAAGCCGCTTTGCATAAGCGCTGTGAACTTTGCGCGCTCCTTATCGGTAAAGCCGGCGTTGTTATGGTTTGTTTTGGGGTTCTTCAGGTCAATCTCCTCGTGCGCCACGTTAAGGTCGCCGCACATTATTACGGGCTTTTTCTTATCAAGCTCCGTAAGGTATTTCCTGAATTCGTCCTCCCAATCCATGCGGAATTCAAGCCGCGTAAGCTCCCGCTGGGAATTGGGCGTATAGCAGTTGACAAAATAAAATTCGTCAAATTCAAGCGTTATCACCCTGCCCTCGTTCGGGAAGCCGAGGTTTTCCATGTCCGGCAGGTCATAACTTACGGAGAGGGGCTTTTGCTTAGTGAATACCGCCGTGCCGCTGTATCCTTTTTTCTCCGCGCTGTGCCAATATTGTTCGTAGCCGTCAAGCTCAAGCTCTATCTGGTGCGGCTGAAGCTTGGTCTCCTGCAGCGCCACAATGTCCGCGTTCACGGTATGAAAAAACTCCATGAAGCCTTTGCCCATGCAGGCGCGCAGCCCGTTCACGTTCCATGATACAAGCCGCATATTCATCAATCCTTTCTGTAAAACGTGCAGCCGCCTATAAATTCGCGCAGTATGCTCGTGGGCGGTATTTCGTCCTCTATCCCGTCCGCATCAAGGAAGTAGTTCAGCACCTTTGTTATGTCCCGCGCGGCGGCGTAGCAGGGGCTTTCCTTGGGTACCTCCTGAAGCAGCGGATAAATGTATTTCTTCAGCACAGAAACCTCGTACACAAGGGTTGTGTTGAAAAGCGCGTCCGCGTTTTCCTGATACGGGAATATCCATTTTTCTTCGCCCCGCCTTACGCTCGGCCACATGGAAAGCGTGTGCTCCATGCTTGCGCCGCGGGTTTCATAATCGCGCACAAGGCGGCGCAGAAGCCGCGCATCGGTTGTGTGTATCCTGTTATGGTCGTCTATATTCAGCGTTGTAAGCGCGCTCACATACACGCGGAAAAGCTTATCGCGGTCTATATCGTCGTTCAGCAGCATCGGGTTTAACGCATGTATGCCCTCTATTATAAGCGGCTCGTCGGGATGCAGCTGCATCACTATGCCTTCCTTGGCGCGCTTGCCGGTAAGGAAATCGAACACGGGAACCTCCACCTGCTCCCCGCGCATAAGGGCGGCAAGGTCGCTTGAAAAGCGGGGTATATCCAGCGTGTTTATGTGCTCCAGATCCTTCTGCCCGTTTTCGTCGGCAGGGATGGCGTCGCGGTCAAGATAGTAATTATCCAGCGAAAGCATCTTTGGGTCCTGCCCAAGCACCCTAAGCTGAGTTGCAAGGCGGTTTGCGCTGGTAGTCTTTCCCGATGAGCTTGGCCCCGCAACAAGCACCGCCCGCGCCGAATGAGCCACTATTTTATCCGCAATGTTGGCATAGCTTTTTTCATGCAGCGCCTCGTTCACGCGCACAAGCTCGCGTATCCTGCCGGTGGATACGAGCGTATTCAACTCTCCCACGGTTGAACAATGCATCAGCTTGCCCCAATCGTCGCTCTGCTTAAACACTATGCCGAGCTTCGGCAGGGGTTCATAGTCGCTCGGTACGTCCGGCTCGTCGCTTCTTGGCATGAGCAATATGACCGCGCCTTCAACGAATTTAAGGCGGAATACGTCCGCATAATCGGTAGACGGCGCCATTTCGCCATAGAAATAATCCATGTAGCCGCCTATAGTATATACGTCAAAATAGCTGAATTTGCGCCATTTCAAAAGCGCGGCCTTATCCGTTTGCCCGTCGCGCTCGTAAAAGTCTATCGCGTCCTTTATATCCAACCGCTTTCTTTCAAGCGGTATTGCCGCGCGCACAATGTTTCGCATTTCGGCTTCCAGCTTCAATACGTCCTGCTCGCCGAGCGCGGGCTCCTTATCTATTGTTATATACAGCCCCGGCCCGAGCGTATACCTTACGCATACCCGCGCCGCAGGGAACAGCCGCCTTACCGCCGCAATAAATATGAATTGCAGCGTGCGTTCGTATACCCTTCTGCCTGCTTCTTCCTTATAGTTAAGCAGATGTATGTCCACGTCCTTGAACGGCGTATATCTAAGGCTGAATACCTCGCCGCCTATCTGCGCCGCCAGCGGGCGCGACGCAAGCGACATCATGTCAAGATCCAGCTTTTTCACCGCGTCAAGCAGGCTCTCCCCGTGCTTTATTTCGCACACCATTGAGTCCGCAGTTATCTTCATATCATAACCTCCGTTTTATATGTTAATCATTATACAACAAAACCGCCCAATATAAAGCCGAAAGCCAACAAATTTTGAAAAGTTGGCGAATTATTCATACTTTCCCTTATTTTAGCCTTATACTATGATATAATAACAGCCGGCTGCGGAAAACCTATGCCGCGGCCAAAGGGTGGAGAAAACATGGAAAAGAAGCAAAAATCATTTGTTCAGGGCGCGGCGCTGCTGGGCGCGGCGGGCCTGATGGTAAAAATAATAGGCGCAATATTCCGCATACCGTTTGCAAACGCAGTTGGGCCCGAGGGTGCCTGCTATTACGACGCGGCATACCCGTATTATTCATTTCTGCTGGTAATATCCTCCTCCGGCCTGCCCACGGCAATATCAAAGCAGGTTAGCGAGCGCGTGGCGCTGGGCGACCATGCGGGGGCAAAGGAAGTGCTCGGCGTTTCGGTAAAGCTTTTGAGCATAATAGGCATAATAACAAGCGTTGCCATGTTCCTTGGCGCGAATGTGTTCGCCGCCATAACATCCTATCCCGAAACCGTATTGAGCTTCCGCGCGCTTGCGCCGGCGCTGCTGTTCGTATCCGTAATGTGCGCATACCGCGGCTATCTTCAGGGCATGCAGCAGATGGCGGGAACAGCCCTTTCACAGATTGCGGAGCAGCTGGGCAAGCTTGTTATAGGCCTTACGCTTGCAATAAAGCTGCTGCCCAAGGGCCCCGAATACGCCGCCATGGGCGCGCTGATAGGCGTGAGCGCAAGCGAGCTGATGGGGCTTATAGTGGTATATCTTTTCTACCGCAGGCGCAAAGGGGAGCTTGACAGGCTTGCTAAGCATTCCGCGTCAAAGCCGCGCGGCTTCGGCACGGTATCAAAGGCGCTGCTTGCAATAGCCATCCCAATAACCATAGGCGCATCCATAAGCCCGCTCACAGGCATGGTGGACAGCGCCCTTATAGGCAGAATACTTACGAAATTGGGGTACAGCGAGGAGGTCACAAAGACCGCCTATTCACTCCTCAGAACATATGTCACCACGCTTATAAACATGCCCGGCGTGCTTACGATGGCGCTTGCAATGAGCCTTGTGCCCGCAATATCGGCCAAGAATGCCATGCGCGACCGCGAGGGCGTAAAGGCCACGGCAAGGCTTGGGCTGAAGCTTGCGCTTATAATAGGCATACCGTGCGCGGTTGGGCTTTTTGTGCTGGCGCAGCCGATTATACACATGCTCTATCCCAAACTTACGGAGGCCGAATTGGCACTTGCCACGGACCTTATGCACACGGCAAGCATGGGCGTTATATTCCTTTCCATGGTGCAGGCCATGACCGGCGTTGTACAGGGACTGGGCAAGCCGCAGATTCCGGTTTTCAATCTGTTCATAGGCTTTGTGCTCAAGGTCATAACAATGCTTATACTCATGAACATACCGTCCGTAAACATTCAGGGCGCGGCGATATCCACGGTTGTGTGCTATGCATACGCGGGCGTTGCTGACACGATTTACATGATGCGCCGCACCAAATGCCCCGTTAAGCTTTACGATACTTTCATAAAGCCCGTTGCCGCATCCGTAGCCATGGGCCTTACGGTGCACTTTACTTACACATTGCTTGCAAATGCCGGCCACGGCACGCTTGCCACCCTTGCATCGGTAATAGCGGGCGTTGCGGTATACGGCATACTGGTAATATTGCTGAAGATGCTTTCCTCGAACGAGCTCAGCTTTATCCCCGGCGGAAGCAAGCTGAGGCGCATAATGTACAGAAACGCAAGCAAACGCTAAGGAGATATTATAATGAAGCTTACGATAGCCCCGCTTTCAACTCCCCTGTCCATAACCGCCGCCGCGCAGCAGACCATAATAGCGGCAGACAGGCTGCTTATACAAACCGAGCAGCACCCCAGCGCATACTGGCTGAAGGACAGCGGCATAGAATACGGCAGCATGGATGATTTATACGAAAGCTGCTATGACTTTGACGAGCTGAACGCCGCCGTTGCACAAAGGCTGCTTGAGGGCGATACGGACACGGTATACGCCCCTGTTGGCCGCGGAGTTGGCAGCGCGCTGCTTGAGGCAATACGCTCCCGCGCTGATGAAACGGGCGCAAAGCTTAGCATACTTAGCGCAAGCGGCTACGCGGAGGCCGCCCTGTGCGCCGCGGGACAGCCAACGGGCAGCGTGCGCATACTGAGCGCGAACGAACTGCCCTGCCGCATAGATACGAGCGTGCCGCTGTGCATAGAGGAAGTGGACACGCCCATTCGCGCGGGCGAGGTTAAGCTGGCCCTTGGCGAATACTATCCCGATGAGCATGGCGTTACGCTTGCCTGCATGGACGGGCGCGGCGCGTACCATTGCAGCGATATAAAGCTATATGAGCTGGATAGGCAGAGGAACAGCTTCTTTGCGGCGACTGTGCTTATAGTGCCCCCTGCGGCGCTTGAGCAGCTGGACAGGCACGGCATGGACAGCCTTGTTGACGTATTGAAGCGCCTGCGCGGCGAAAACGGCTGCCCCTGGGACAGGGAGCAGACGCACATGAGCCTGAGAAACACAATGATAGAAGAAGCCTACGAGGCCGTGGACGCCATAGAGCGGGACGATACGGACGCGCTGTGCGAAGAACTGGGCGACGTGCTGCTGCAAATAGTTTTCCATGCGCAGATAGAAACGGAAGCGAGCGACTTTACCATACGCGACGTTACTACCGGCATAGTAAAAAAGCTTATGTACCGCCATCCGCACGTTTTCAGCGCGCTTAAAGTATCCGGCACGGAAGAGGTGCTGAAAAACTGGGAAGAGCTGAAAAAGAAGGAAAAGCATATCCATTCCGCTACGGAGGCCATGCAGGCCGTTCCGCAATGCTTCCCAAGCCTTATGCGCGCGGGCAAGCTGCAAAAGCGCGCCGCCGCCACGGGGTTCGATATGGATGCATCCGCCGCGCTTTCGGCCGTTACGGAAGCGGCGGAGCGGATACGGACGGAATATGCTGACAGTGCGGATAAGGATACGCTGTATCTTTTAGCCGAAGAGCTGCTGTTTGCGGCGGTATACGTTATGCGTGCGCTGGGGATTGACGCGGAGCTTACGCTGAGGGATGCAGGCAGCGCCTTCCTTGATGCGTTCGCCAAAGTTGAGCATGAATCCCGCCAAAACGGCACTGAATTGGGGCCGCTTACGCCGGATGGACTGCACGCGCTGCTGCAAAGAGCAAAATAGGCGAAAATCAAGGCTTTTTTAACGCAAAAAAGCAAAAAAGTGCTTGTACTCAAGCTAAAAAGCTGATACAATATCCCTTGCGCAAAATTGTTGCCAATTATTTTTAGGAGGATAGAAGTAATGAACAAAACCGAGCTTATAGCCGCAGTAGCCGAGAAAAGCGGTCTCACCAGGAAGGATTCCGAAAAGGCAGTGCTTGCCGCGCTTGAAACCATCACCGAAACCCTGAAGACCGGTGAAAAGGTACAGCTGGTTGGCTTTGGCGTATTCGAGACCCGCGTTCGTCCCGCTCACAAGGGCCACAACCCCATGACCGGCGCCGAAATCCAGATTGCGGAAAGCAAGGCTGCCACCTTCAAGGCTGGCAAGGCTCTCAAGGAAGCGCTCAACTAATTAAGGTATCATTACGCGATAAAAGCGGCGTAGCCACAAAAGGCCATGCCGCTTTGTTTTACCCTTCTTTTATAAATTCCCGCATGAACGCGCCGAACGCGGCAAGGGCGGGGCTGTGGTAATTGGCGTTCATGGCAAGGCCAATCTCCCTTTCGCTGTGCTCAAGCGGCACGGTGCGCACATTGCCCAAATGCATTGCGCTTAGCATAAGCTCCGGCAGTATTGTGAACCCCAGCGCGCGTTCCACCATTGCGGCCGCCGCATAATCATCACCCATGTTCAGCACGGCCTTGGGCCGTATCCCCGCCCTTGAGAAAAAGCGGCCCACGTCGTGGTTTGTGCCCTCCGCGGGAACTATAAACGTTTCGTTTGCAACATCCTCCGCCGAAAGGCTGCGCTTTGCCGCAAGGGGGCTATCCGGATGCACAACCGCAAGCAGCCTGTCCCGCGCAAGGGGTACGGTTTCAAACTCAGCACGCGAAGGCAGCGCAACGAATGCGCAGTCAAGCAAAGAACTGCTCAGCATGTCCTCAATGGGCGAATATGTGCCGTTTTCTATTGTTATGGCAATGCCGGGGTAGCGCGCATTGAACCTTGCCATAACGCTTGGCAGCCACGCTATTGCCACGCTTGAAAAAGTGCCTATCCTGAGCGTTCCGCGCTCAACTCCCCTCAACTCCTCTGCCGCGCCGAGCACGGCGTTCTCCGCCGCTATAAGCCGCCGTATGTGCCCTATGAGCGCATTCCCCTCCGGCGAAAGCTCCACGCCCGCCTTTGAACGGATAAGCAGCTGCACGCCCAGTTCCTGCTCCAGCGTATGCACAAGGTGGCTAACGCCCGATTGGGTGTAGCCCAGCTTCTGCGCGGCGGCGGTCATGTTCCCCTCCTCCGCTGCGGCTATAAATGCGGCGTATTTGCTGTTTGCCACGACAATGCCCTCCAGTTTCGCTTCGTTATGCTTTATTATAATAATTACAGCATTGCCATGTCAATGCATCGCGGCATATTCAATCAGTTGCAAGATATCAGTTTTACTCATGCATAACACAAAGTATATTCATTTTACTTGCGCGGCATATGGTTATATAATCACATTTGGGTTGTATTACGTTCGTTTTTCCCTAAGAAATACCCATTATTTCCAAGAAAGGGCTACCGTAACAGAAATGAGCATGAATTCTACCGCTGCGGCTGAGATAAAGGCTGCGGCAAAGGCTAAATCCGGCTTCAAAGCATGGAAGGCGGTTGTATTCCTTATATGCTTCGTGGCGTTCTTTGCGTTTTTCGCCGTGCCGATGGGCATTGCGAACATGATGAACACAATGATGAACACAGCGTACAGGCTGCTGATGGACACAACGCTTTACCTTATGGCAATAGCCGTAATAGTTGGCGCGCTTTCCGCCGTGCTTACGGAATTCGGCGTAGTTGAGCTGATAAACCATGTGCTTTCCCCGCTTATGCGGCCGCTGTACGGTATGCCGGGAGCCGCGGCGCTGGGCATAGTTACAACATACATGAGCGACAATCCCGCAATACTCACCCTTGCGGACGACCCCAAGTACCGCCGCTATTTTAAGGCATATCAGATACCCGCGCTTACAAACCTGGGCACCAGCTTCGGCATGGGCCTGATAGTTACAACGTTCATAATCGGCCTTGGCACGGCGGGCGGTGAGCACGTTGGGCTGGCGGCGCTGTGCGGCAATCTGGGCGCGGTATGCGGCAGCATACTGGCAACGCGCCTTATGCTCCGCCATACGGCAAAGGCAATGGGCCGCGAGGCGGAGGCGGAGCCTATTGATCCTGCGGAGCAGACCAGCGAACCCACGGAGGGCAAGGGCAACGGCCTTATGCGCTTCCTCAATGCGGTTATGGACGGCGGCAAGAAGGGCGTGGACATGGGGCTTGGCATAATACCTGGCGTGCTGGTTATATGCACAATAGTAATGATGCTTACCAACGGCCCATCGGAAACCGGCGCATACACCGGCGCGGCCTACGAGGGCATACCCGTATTCCCATGGATAGCGGAAAAGCTTGATTTTATACTGCATCCGCTGTTCGGCTTCTCCTCAAGCGCAGGACTGAGCGTGCCGGTAACGGCGCTTGGCTCGGCAGGGGCGGCGCTGGGGCTTATACCCGGGCTTCTGCAAAGCGGCATGGCAAACACCAACGATATAGCCGTTTTCACGGCAATGTGCATGTGCTGGAGCGGCTACCTGAGCACGCATGTATCCATGATGGAGCTGCTGCACAGCACACGCTTCACCGCCAAGGCCATACTGTACCACACGATAAGCGGCCTGTTCGCGGGCGTGGTGGCAAACTGGCTGTTTAAGCTTTTGATGCTGATAGTGTAGAATGTTCGGTTCAACCCCTCAGTCTCGCCTTCGGCTCGCCAGCTCCCTCTAAGAGGGAGCCTTTTGGTATGGTGTGTATAGCCAGAGCAACTTAACCAACCTCACTGCGCAGACTGGCGACTGCCCTTGCGCTTATGCATTCGCCGCGGCCTTCGGCATTCATGCCCTCGGTAGTGGTGGCCTTCACGCTCACGGCGGCTGTGCTTACGCCGAGCGCGGCGGCAATGTTGGTGCGCATGGCGTCTATGTACGGGGCGAGCTTGGGGCGCTGGGCTATTATCGTTGCATCTATGTTGCCCACGGCGTAGCCCGCGGAGCGTATCTTTTCATATGCGGCGCTCAGCAGCGTAAGGCTGCTTATGCCGCGGTAGCGTTCATCCGTATCGGGGAAGTGGCGGCCTATGTCCCCCAGCGCAGCCGCGCCCAGCAGCGCGTCCGTCACGGCGTGCAGCAGCACGTCCGCATCGCTGTGGCCAAGCAAGCCCTTTTCGTAGGGAATATCCACCCCGCCAAGTATCAGTCTACGGTTTTCGGTAAGTATATGCGTGTCCTCTCCGCAGCCTATGCGCATCGTGCACCCCCTTGCGGCAGTGAAAAACGGTATGTCCGCCGCGTATGTAAGCTTTTGATTCATTATGCTGCCCTCGCTGTAATGCGGCGCGCCAATGCAGCGCATGTATACGGCGCAGTCGTCCGTGTCCGGATAGCCATCGGCGCGGCTTTTGTCATACGCAGCGGCAATGGAGTCCAAATCAAAGCATTGCGGCGTTTGCATTACGAGAAGCCCGTCCCGCTCCACGCTCTGCCCGTCAGCACGCCTTAGCGTATCCCGTGCGGGAATGGCGGCTATGCCGCTGCCGTGCGCAAATGCGGCTTCCACCGCGCGGCATATCGTGCCGCTGTCCACAAGGCAGCGCGCGGCGTCATGTATCGCAATAACGGCCTTTCTGCCCGCGCTCAGGCGCAGCGCTTCCTTAACGCAGTTGTGCGCGCTTTCCCCGCGGCTTGCACCCCCGGCTATAACGTGTACCTTTTCATAGCGGCTGCATAATGCCTTCACGGCCTCCGTATTTGCCGCAGAAGCGGCAACAATAATGCCCTCTATATTTATGGGGCATGCCGAAAAAGCCTCTATGGAAAGCTCCACGGGGCTTTTACCGCCGAAAGACAGGCTAAGCTTGTCCCTGCCCATGCGGCAGGATGAGCCCGCGGCAAGTATCGCCGCGAACACGGGCGCGCTATCGTGCATCATTCGCCGAGTATTTCATACATTGCGGCAGCCTCGCCCTTGGGGGCGAATTCGCGCACGCTTATTACCTTTACGCGCATATGCTTGCCGCCCATCAAAATGTCCAGCTCGTCGCCTTCCTTAACCTCGGTAGAGGGCTTGGCGACCTTGCCGTTTATCTGTATGCGGCCCAAATCCGCCGCCTGCGCGGCAACGGTGCGCCGCTTGATTATGCGCGAAACCTTAAGGTATTTGTCCAGTCTCATGTTGTGTCTCCTTTGAAAAATATATAAAGTGCCTTTTGGTGTACCCCGCAACATCTCCAATTCACACGCCGTCAGGCGTATTTCACATTGCGATAGCAATATTTCACTGCGCTTCAGCGCAATTTCACCTTCTCGGGCTTATGGCGGGGCGGATACGCTCGTCATAAAACCGCTGGCACATCCAATACAGCTTGTCGTATGCGAAAAACGCCGCCTGCATTATGAGCACTATTGCCCATATGGGCAGCGCAACGCTGAGCGTAGTCATATCAAACCCAAAAAGCTTTATCGCCGCGAACACGCCCAGCACCGTGAATACATCGCAGTAAAGCACCTTTACCGCGCTCTGCACCACCTTATCGGGCATAACTGAATCGAACCACGTTTTGAATATGCCGAAATGCCCAAGCAGCACTATGTACGGCACGGCAGCGGCACGGCTGGGCAGTATCAAAAGCGAAAGCACGCCCGTTGCCAAATAAACGCCAACCGCGCCCAAATACGCGCTTTCGGCCGCAGGGACATACACAAACAGCGATGCTAAGAAATACAGCGCCACGCGACCCGTGGGCAGCACAGCCGCCGCATACAGGCACAGCACGCCCAGCGCCGTGCACATTGCGCCCAATGATATGAGTTTTGCTCCGCTAAGCTTTCTCATTTTGCGTCACCTCAGCAGCAGCGTATCAAATCGCCGCCCATGCATTCGCAGCAGCAGTCCGCGCACATAAGGCCGGAGCATATGTCGCACGCGGAGCAGTTGCCGTAGCTTGTGCTCTGCCGCGGGCGGGAATACGGGTTGCCCGTGTAGCGCAGCGTGTTGTAGGCTTGGGCATATTCCGCGTTGCCCGGCTCCGTGCGGTACGCCCGTCCGAGGAACTCCCGCGCCTTGTCGTACCAGCCCTGCCTAAGATATATTATGCCGTACAGATAGTACCATTCCGCGTTGCGGGTCTGTATGCTGTCAAGTATTGTCTTTGCCCCGTCCAGATTGCCCGCGTTGATAAGGCCGCGCGCACGTATGAACCTGTCCGCCTCGGGGCCGGAATAGCTCCCGCCGTGGCCGCCCGCGCCGTATGCTGCGCCGGAATATCCGCTGGACGCGGTTTTCCCGGGGTTTTTGGTAAGCTGGTCGTAGGCTTCGTTTATCTCCTTCAGCTTTTCGTTGGCAAGCTGCTTCATATCCGGGTCGGTATACTTATCCGGATGGTATTTTTTCACCAGCGAAAGATACGCTGCGCGTATCTCCTCGTTCGTTGCGCCCTCGTTCACGCCCAATACCTTATACGGATTCGTCATCGTTCCCTCCAATTAAGCGGCGCGTTTTCAGTCCGCAGCCCTCTTTCAGTATGTTTTCTATTATAACCCCGTCCTCAAGGGGCCTAAGCAGCATATATGCTTCCTCCGCTTCCCTGAGCGAATTGAAAAGCATTATCTCCGCCCGTTCGCGAAGCTCGGCCTCGTTTGCGTCCTTTGCGACAATGTTGAATGCGTTGTATGCGCCGCTTTCCCTGTCCCGCGCGCGGTCGTCCCATGCATCCATTATATATACCCAGCGGCCCAGCGCGGCGCACAGCGCGGCAAAGGCCTTCCTTATGGGCATGCTCTCTATCGGTGCGCAAAGTGCGGCGGAGTGCATCAGCCCTGCAAACGCGGCGGCGGGGGCGTCTATGCTGCCGTCCATGCTTTTTTCTATGGCGTTCAGCTCCGCCATGCTGCGCTCTATTGCGCCGCACAGGGCTTTGTTATATCGCCTTGCCTTGGCATAGTCCTGCTTCAGCGCGGCGCGGCCCACCTTGGCGCGTATGCGCTTCTGCCCGCGCTCGTCCGCAATGTCGTCGCAAAGCTTGTTGTACGCAAGGGCAACGTTCACGTCTGCGGCAAAGTCTATGCCCGCGCTTTGCTCTATTATGGGCATGGGCTTCTTCAGCGGCTTATAGCCGCAGCGCATCGGCACGCACCTGCCCGGCCCCAGCGTATTGCATAGCGCAAGGGCGAAAAATGCGCAGTCGTAATTGAGCGTCAATCGGGCGGTTTGGGAATACCGCGCGCCTATGCTTTTGCACAGGGCGCAGTAAAACGCGCGGTAGCGCGTAAGCTCCTTCATCTTCAGTTCGCCCTTATCCGGCTCAATATATCCAAACATAGCCGTATTGTAGCATATTTTAATGCGTTAGCCAATAGCGGGGGAGAATATGGGCATATATATGTGTAAATTATAACATATATGTGACAGTTCATATCAATTTGCGCCGATAATAACATTCTTTTACCCATAAGCGGAGGCAATGCCCCCATAAATGCGCAGGATAGCACAAAAATCTTGCATAGGCTTATGTTTTTGCTTGCCTGTATGGGAGAATAATAGTATAATGTCCATTAAGTGCGAAAGGGCGGCTGCCCCTTTGCGCGACAATGTGTTTTTATTTAAATTGAATATTGGAGGACTGAAATCAATGTCGAAAAAGTACGTTTACCAGTTCAGCGAAGGCAACGCTTCCATGCGCAACCTGCTGGGCGGTAAGGGCGCCAACCTGGCCGAAATGACCAAGATAGGCCTGCCTGTTCCCCAGGGCTTCACCATCTCTACCGAGGCCTGCACCCAGTATTACGAAGATGGCCGCAGGATTAACGACGAAATCCAGGCGGAAATAATGGAAAACATCATAAAGATGGAAGAAGTGACCGGCAAGAAGTTTGGCGATAAGGAAAATCCGCTCCTCGTCTCCGTCCGTTCCGGCGCGCGCGCTTCCATGCCCGGCATGATGGATACCATACTGAACCTGGGTCTCAACGAAGAGGTTGTTGAAATAATCGCAGCCAAGAGCGGCAATCCCCGCTGGGCTTGGGACTGCTACAGAAGGTTCATACAGATGTTCTCCGACGTTGTTATGGAGGTCGGTAAGAAATACTTTGAAAAGCTGATAGACGCCATGAAGGAACGCAAGGGCGTTACCAGCGACCTTGATTTGGATGCGAACGACCTGCACGAGCTGGCCGATCAGTTCAAGGCCGAATACAAGCAGCAGATCGGCAGCGATTTCCCCACCGACCCGAAGGTGCAGCTGTTTGAGGCTATCAAGGCCGTTTTCCGCAGCTGGGACAACCCCCGCGCCAACATTTACCGCATGGATCACGACATTCCCTATTCCTGGGGTACTGCCGTTAACGTGCAGATGATGGCCTTCGGCAACATGGGCGATGATTGCGGCACCGGCGTTGCGTTCACCCGCAGCCCCGCTACCGGCAGCAAGGGTCTCTTCGGCGAATTCCTGACCAATGCTCAGGGCGAGGACGTCGTTGCCGGCGTGCGCACCCCCATGCCCATAAGCGAGATGGAGCAGAAGTTCCCCGAAGCGTTCAAGCAGTTTGTTGACGTATGCAAGACCCTTGAAAACCATTACCACGATATGCAGGATATGGAGTTCACCGTTGAGCACGGCAAGCTTTACATGCTGCAAACCCGTAACGGCAAGCGTACCGCTGCCGCCGCCATAAAGATTGCCTGCGACCTGATTGACGAAGGCATGATAAGCGAAGAAGAAGCGCTGATGCAGATAGACGCCAAGTCCCTGGACATGCTGCTGCATCCGCAGTTTGACCCCGCCGCGCTGAAGGCTGCAAAGCCCGTAGGCAAGGCCATAGCCGCCAGCCCCGGAGCTGCCGCGGGCAAGATCGTATTCACCGCCGAGGATGCGGTGGAGCAGGGCAAGATGGGCGAGAAGGTAATTCTCGTTCGCCTTGAGACCAGCCCCGAGGACATTGAGGGCATGAAGTATTCCCAGGGCATACTGACCGTTCGCGGCGGACAGACCTCCCACGCGGCCGTCGTTGCGCGCGGCATGGGTACCTGCTGCGTATCCGGCTGCGGCGAAATAAAGATGGACGAAGAGAACAAGCAGTTCACCCTTGCTGGCAAGACCTATCACGAGGGCGACGTGCTGAGCCTTGACGGTTCCACCGGCTGCATCTACGATGCTCTTATCCCCACCATCCCCGCCGACCCCAACAGCGGCTATTTCGGACGCATAATGGAAATGGCGGACAAGCACAAGAGGCTTGCCGTACGCACCAATGCGGACAATCCGCATGATGCATCCGTTGCCGTAAGCTTCGGCGCGCAGGGCATTGGCCTTTGCCGTACAGAGCATATGTTCTTCGATGAGGACCGCATCCCCGCCATGCGCGAAATGATAGTGTCCAAGACCGAAGAAGCCCGCCGCAAGGCGCTGGATAAGCTGCTGCCCATGCAGAGGAGCGACTTTGAAGGCATCTACAAGGCCATGGGCGAGCATCCCGTGACCATCCGCTTCCTTGATCCCCCGCTGCATGAGTTCCTGCCCCATAAGGACGAGGAAATTGCAGAGCTTGCCAAGGAAATGGGCATGACCTTTGAAGAGCTGAAGGCCACCGTTGCCAGCCTGCACGAATTCAACCCCATGATGGGCCATCGCGGCTGCCGCCTGTGCGTGACCTATCCCGAAATTGCGGAAATGCAGACCCGCGCCGTTATCGAGGCCGCCATCAACGTGCGCCGCGAAACCGGGCTGAACATAGTTCCCGAAATCATGATTCCCTTGGTAGGAGAGGTGAAGGAGCTTGCTTACGTTAAGAGCTTCGTCGTAAAGACCGCCAAGAAGGTTATGGAAGAGAACAATACCGAGTTCAAGTTCCTTGTGGGCACCATGATAGAGATTCCGCGTGCGGCCCTTACCGCCGACCAGATAGCCACCGAGGCGGAGTTCTTCTCCTTCGGCACCAACGACCTTACCCAGATGACCTTCGGCTTCAGCCGTGACGATGCGGGCAAGTTCCTGAGCGCTTACTACGAGAAGAAGATCTACGAATCCGATCCCTTCGCGCGCCTTGACCAGATTGGCGTAGGCAAGCTGGTAGACATGGCTGCCAAGATGGGCCGCGCTACCCGTCCGGACATCCATCTGGGCATCTGCGGCGAGCACGGCGGCGATCCTTCCAGCATAGACTTCTGCCACCGCGTTGGTCTTGACTACGTATCCTGCTCGCCTTATCGCGTGCCTATCGCCCGCCTTGCCGCGGCCCAGGCCAACATAAGGAACAAATAAGAAATAAGTATTCAGGTTTGAATAAAGCTAAACCGGGGGACGGATTGCCGTCCCCCGGTTTGTTTGTATTTACCGCAGCCTCTATATAAAGAACTTCCTTCTCAGTCCCTCGCGCATCTTGGGGCAGCAGGCTATTACTATAAGCGTTACGCCGAAAATAAGGCTGCACGCCAGCGGATACAGCGACCACACGAGCGTATCGCTCACATGGAACGTTATGTTTATAAGGAACTCCACAAGCACCGCGAAGCCGCCAATGGCTATGAGCGTGCCCGCGTACACGAACAGGTGGCCTTTCCTAAGATAATGCAGCAGAGTTACCGCGGCGCAGGCAATAAGCATAGCCCCGCCGGTCACGGGGAACGCGAAGGAAAGGAACCAATGCCCGTTCACGGCAAAATCGATATACAGTAAATATAGCCCTATCGCCACAAAGTCCGCCGCAACGAATATAACCGGCGTTGCATGGCGGAACCACATGGGCAGCACTACTATTATGTATACAAGCGCAAGTGCGCCCGCCGCATAGCCCGACCATACAAGCGTTCCGTTCACCTTCCAGTCGCACAGCAGCGACAGCACGAACGGCACCAAGAACATTATGCTTGTTATGAACAGCATGCCCGAGCGGCTGGCCGTTTCGGCAGGCCGCCTGCTTTCGGCGGGATACGGCTTTTCGCCGTCCGGCCGCTTCATGTCCGGATGGAACACCACCGTGCCGCAAAGCGGGCATTTTTCCTCGCTGTCCTTCAGCTCCACTCCGCATTTTATGCAATACATATGTATTCGTCTCTCCTTTCTTTCCCATCCGTTTAAGCCTGATTGCTCTCCACGGCGGCGTTAAGCCCCTGCCGCTTGAGCGCGCGGAAGAACCTCAGCTCAAGCTCCGGCTCCTTTATGTTGCGGATCATGTTTATGTACATTGTGCCGTTGTATGTTATTATGCCGCAGTTGTGCGGCGCGCGCGCCTGCACGCCTATTATGAAATCCATCCGCTCAACATACTTTGGCATATCCCCGGGCAGCGTAACGTTGCCAAGGTTGGATAGGCACAGGCAGCTTTTCCTTTCCCCCACCGCATCGAACACGGCCTTCATTGCAATGTTCTTTATGAAAAGCGGCATAACCTTCAGCGCAAGCGCCCGCTCGCTGCTCACGTTGGTAGCAATGCGGGTGCCCATAAGCTTTGCGGTGTAGTCAAGCCCCATGCGGTGATGCACTATGGCGCATATTTCATCGAACGTGTATTCCCCGAGCGTGGGATCGACCTCCGGCGTTATGTACAGGGCAAAGTTCCTGAGCGTTTTGCTTGAAAAAAGCTTCCTCAGGTTAACGGGTATAAGCACCTTTACCGGCTTTCTCCTGCGGCGGGAATGCACCCTTTCCGCCTGAATTTCAAGTATGGCCTCCATCATTGCCGCGCACAGGAACTCCGTCACGGTAACGCCGTGCTCCTTTGCCTTTTTGCGCACATCGTCCGCGCTTAGCATAAGCGTAACAATGTCCACAAAGCCGTTTTCCTCCGGCGTGCCGCTCAGGTGATACGCCGTTTTTTCGCTGCGGCTGGCGCGCACATCCCCGCTGAATTTAAGGAAGCTGTCCTCCAGCTCCTCATCGCTGGGCGCTTCCAGGCGGCAGAGTACGCCGTCCTCATTGGGTATCTCCACGCCGTATTTCTGCGTTATGTATTCCGCAACCAGCGTTTTAACGAATGTCAGCGCGCCGTTGCCGTCCGTCAGCGCGTGGAAGAACTCCACCGCTATGCGCTTTTTGTATACTATAACCCTAAACGCGCACTCCCGCACCTCCTTGAAAGGCACATACGCCAGCGGGTAAGCCTTCTCGTCCCGAATCTTGGGAGCGTTTGAAAGCTCCTCCAGGTAATACCAGAACGTGCCCCGCCTCAGCCGCACGGCTATGGACGGGAACCGCCGCACCGTAACGTCCAGCGCGGCCTGAAGCACCTCCCTGTCCACGTTTTCCGTCATAGTGGCGGACACGCGGAAGAAATTATTCCAGTTTTTCCGCCTTGCCGCGGGGTAAATCTTCGCCGCGTTGTCCAGCCGCATCCATCTAAGCTTTCTTTCCGGGCAAAGATGGTCGTTGAGGAAAGCGTTTATGGCTGTGAAATCATCCTGATTTTCATTAAGCTGATACAGCACATATGCGTGCCAACGCTCCGGCGCAATTATAAGCCTGCTCTTGCAGCCGCACTCGGTCAGCCGCCTGCTGAGCCGCACGGAATCATCCAGCAGTATTTCGTCCCCGCCAGCGAATATGAGCGAAGGCGGCATGCCCGTAAGCTCCCCGAACAGGGGCGATATTGTCTGCTCCCGCCTGTCGTGCTCACCGGCGTAGCATTGGGCGTAAAACTCCAGCACCTCTGCCGTGAGCGAAACATCCTTTTCGCGGTTTGTCTCGTATGTGCTGCCGGAGGCCGTAAGGTCCGTCCACGGGGAAATGGCTATTATTCCGCAGGGCAGCGGCAGCGAAAGCTCCTTCAGCTTTAAGCACAGTGCAAAGCACAGCCCGCCGCCCGCGCTTTCGCCGCAGAACATTATATGCTCCGGCTTATAGCCCTTCTGCCGAAGGTAGTTATATGCTTCCAGCGCGTCCTCCACCGCCGCAGGGTATGGGCTTTCCGGCGCCAGCCTGTATGCCGCAGCAAACACGCGCACGCCTTCCTCGTCCGCAAGCGTTGCGCCAAAGCCCTTTGCGTAGTCAAGGTCTCCGCAGGTGTATCCCCCGCCGTGCAGGTAAAGTATAACGCCCTGCCTGCGCTCGTCCTTGGGTATTATCCACGCGCCTTCAAAGTTTGCGAAGGCATGATCGCGCGTGATCACGTCCTTCCTATGTATGGCTTCCATCAGCTCGCCCAGCTTATCCTGCCCGCGGCGTATAGTTTCCAGCGAACAGTTAGCCACCAGCGGCTTGAAGAAGTTCAATTGAGAGTGAACCAGTTTTGCCGGCAGACCCATAGTAATCTTTCCTTTCGTTGCCATAAAGCATTTTTCATGCTGAATTTATATTATACCATGGTTATGCGCAAAAACAAAAACAGCTATGCGGCAAGAATGTAAAAAAAGATAGCACTTGCAAAAAATATTGCGCAGGCGTTAAACTATAATTACAGTAAATCCAAGAGGTAGCAAATGAAGCGAACCATGCCCGTGCGGCTTTTGACAAGATATATACGCGATGCGCAATTCAGAAGCCTTGCGGGCATTTATATCGGCTTGACAGTCGATATACTGTATGCCGCCTTCCGCGCGATAGTCGGGCTTAGATACGGCTCCCGCTGGTTCTTATCCATGGCCGTGTACTATGCCGTGCTTGGTATGCTTAGGGCGTATCTCATTTTCGGCATGCGGCGCGCGGCTCCGCTTGGCGGCAGCGAGCGGCTTTATTATGAATATTCCTGCTACCGCCGCACGGGGTTTATGCTCCTTGCGCTCAATGCGGCAATGGGCGCGATGATATCGCTGATGGTAATAGCCAACCTTCGCTATAATTACCCAGGCTATATCATTTATCTTTCCGCGCTGCATGCGTTTTATATGTTCATAAGCGCAATAGTCAACCTTGCCAAATCCCGCCGCTTCGGCATGCCAATTCTTTCCGCGGCAAGGGCTGTGAATCTTGTTGCGGCAATGATGTCAATGCTGGGCCTGCAAACGGCGCTCATAGCCCGCTTTTCACCCGATACTGAAATGTATCCCCGCCGCATGAACGCAATAACCGGCGGCGTGATATGCATAGGCGTTATTGCCATGGCAATATACATGCTGCGCCACGCATACGCTATGCAGCGGCGCATACAAAGCGGTGAAGAATAAGCTTTATACTGCGCAAAAGCGGACAGCCCTTACCGGACTGCCCGCTTTTTTACTTCAGCTTAAATTATATGCTTTCGGGAACGTGGCTGTTTATGCGCGCGTAAAGCTCCGCCACTATTTCCTTGGTGCGCTGCATGGCGCATTCAAGGGGAACGTCCTCCTTAACGGTCTTGTCCCTTGTAACTATTTCAACCACGCCGCGGTCAAGCGTCTTGGGCGATATTACTATGCGCACGGGGCTGCCCAAAAGGTCTGCATCCGAGAACATGAAGCCTGCGGACACGGTGCGGTCGTCAAACAGCACTTCGTAGCCTTCGTCCATAAGTGACTTATAAAGCTTATTGGCTTCCTCCTTAACGTGCGCCTGATCCGCACGCAGGGCGCATATCTCTATTTCCCAAGGGGCTATTGATATGGGCCATACCGGGCCGTACTGGTCATGATGCTCCTCGCACACGCTGGCCATCAGCCTGCCCACGCCTATGCCGTAGCAGCCCATTATGGGGTTGACGCGGTTGCCCTTTTCATCGTCATAGGTCATGCCCATGGATTCGGTGTAGCGGCGGCCAAGCTGGAATATGTTGCCGACCTCTATGCCGTTTTTAATGGTAAGCGAATGCTTGCCGCACTTGGGGCATACGCCGCCCACGGTCGCCTTGGCAACGTCCACATATTCGGCATTAGGCACGTCCCTATCCATGTTGAGCCCTGTGAAGTGGTAGCCTTCTTCATTCGCGCCGCATATAAGGTTCCTTGTGCCTTCAAGCGAACGATCGTACACCACGGTTATGCCCTTGGCGGGGTTTACGGGGCCTATCGCGCCCGCAACAAGGCCGGCGTGGTCTATTTCAACGGCGGGATGCACCTCCGCCTTAAGATAGTTCCTCAGCTTGGTTTCGTTAACCTCAAGGTCGCCGCGCACGAATACCAGAACGTAGCTGTCGTCCTCGTTGCGCTGATAAACAACGGCCTTGGCGCTCTTTTCCGCGCTGCCGTGCAGGAAGCTGCACACTTCCTCAATGGTCTTGTTGTCATACGTTGCAACCTTTTCAAGCGGGGCCATGGCTTCATCGGGGTCGTTATGCACTATGCAGTCCGCCGCCTCCATGTTCGCGCGGTAGCCGCACTCTGGGCAAAGGACGATGGTATCCTCGCCGATATCGGTAAGCAGCATGAACTCGTGGCTCACCTTGCCGCCCATCATGCCCGAATCGGACGCAACGGCAACGACTTCCGGTATGCCTACGCGGGCATATATGCGCTCATACGCGCGGTAGCAGCGCTTATAATACCGCTCCAGATCCTTCTGCGAGGTATGGAACGAATAGCCGTCCTTCATTGTAAATTCGCGCACCCTTATAAGGCCGCCGCGGGCACGGGGCTCGTCGCGGAACTTAGTCTGTATCTGATATATCATAAAGGGGTACTTTTGATATGTACTCGCCACGTTCATGGCCATATGCACGGCCGCTTCTTCATGAGTCATGCCAAGCACCATATCCGCGCCGCTCCTGTCCTTAAAGCGTAAAAGCTCCTTGCCGACGCTTTCCCAGCGTCCGGAAGCCTGCCAAAGCGTTGCGGGCATAGTAACGGGGAACAGTACCTCCTGCCCGTCTATCCTGTCCATCTCCTGGCGCAATATCGCCTCTATCTTATTATGTATACGCCGCGCGGGAGGCATAAGGGAATATATGCCGTTGCCCACCTGCTTAATATAGCCGCCCCTTACCATAAGGTTTTGGCTTTCTATTTCCGCAACCCTGTCCTTATACCTTTCGCCTAACAGCTCGCTGACTTTCATGTTTCACCTTTCCTATCCGCCTAACGGGATAACGCCGTTTTTGTCATACCCTGCATTATACCACGCGCGCGGCAAAAAACAAACATTTTAGGCAATATTGTTGACTATTGCGCAAGCATTTTTTATAATATGCTTTCGCATCACTATCATCAGTTGAGGAATGTGCCATGTATCGTGACCTTACGCGCGGAAGCATATCCCGCTCGCTCATTCTGTTTGCGCTGCCAATGATGGCGGGCAATATGCTGCAGCAGTTTTATAACATTGCCGATACGCTTATCGTATCCCGTGCGCTTGGCGCAAACGCGCTTGCCGCGGTTGGTTCGGCCTATACGCTCATGACGTTTCTCACTTCCATATTCCTGGGGCTGAGCATGGGTTCGGGCGCGCTTTTTTCGATATACCGCGGGCGGAACGATTCTTCTTCGCTGAGATCAGGCATATTGCATGCGTTCATTCTCCTCCTTTCAATAACCGTGCTTATTAACGCCGCAGTATACGCCTTCATGGAGCCTATACTCTTGTTCCTGCGCGTGCCGGACGCCGTGCGCGGCGGTATGCGCGAATATTTGGCAATTATATACGTTGGGCTTATTGCGACCTCGCTTTACAATTATGTTTCCTGCCTGCTGCGCGCGCTTGGCAATTCTTCCGTGCCGCTGATTTTCCTTGCGATATCCGCCGTGCTGAACATTGCGCTTGACTTGATATTCGTGTTGGTATTCAGTTGGGGCATTGCGGGCGCAGCTTGGGCAACGGTTATTGCGCAGTACGTTTCAGCGGTGGGCTTATGCCTGTATGTGCTTTTCAAATGCCCGGAGCTTATCCCAAGGCACGAGGATATGTGCTTCAGCAAGCCTATACTGAAGGATATATTCAGCCTGTCCTCCCTCACCTGCCTTCAGCAGTCCGTAATGAACTTCGGCATACTTATGGTGCAGGGGCTTGTAAACAGCTTCGGCGCTACGGTAATGGCCGCGTTTGCCGCCGCGGTGAAGATAGACACATTCGCCTACCTTCCCGTACAGGACTTCGGCAACGCTTATTCCACATTCGTTGCGCAGAACCATGGAGCGGGCGACCATGGGCGCATACGCGCGGGCACGAAGCAAGCATTTATTATAAGCACGGCGTTCAGCGTGGCAATATCGGCGCTGGTGTTCGCATTTGCCCGCCCGCTGATGCTTATATTTATTGACGCAAACGAAACAGCCGTGCTGCTGGCGGGAATAAAATATCTTCGCATAGAAGGCGCGTTCTATTTCGGTATAGGCTGCCTTTTCCTGCTGTATGGCTATTTCCGCGCGGTGCAGCGGCCCGCAATGTCCGTTGTGCTTACGGTTATATCGCTGGGCACGCGCGTGGCGCTTGCGTATATACTTTCCGCAAAAATAGGCGAAATAGGCATATGGATGGCAATACCCATAGGCTGGCTGCTGGCGGACGCGACTGGTTTGATTACAATGTTCAAAAGCAGGCGTTTACAAAAGCAATAAAGGCGGGTAAACTATAGCTATAAACGCTGAACGGGGTGAATATTATGAGCAAAGTTGAAACGCTTGTATCTCAATATAAAAACGAACTTAAATACGCCGGCCCATTCTATATTTCGCACGAGGGCTTCGGCGCGGCGCCGCTGGGGCAGATAGACTACCCTGCGCTTTCCATGGCCTTTGCCGAATGGCTTGATGCGCGCGGGATACTGCCAGAAATAGTTGGCTGGAGCAACAAAACCGGCTTCTGCGATGCGGACACAGCGGGCTATGCCACCGCATTCCCCGCAAACGAAAACGGCCTTACAGCCGCGCTGAGCGAGCTTGAGACCGCCATATGGGACGAATTTTGCAAAGAGAGCATCTGGGACGAATGTATATACGATTCCCAAATGCCGGACGAGGGATGAAAATCCCTCTTTTTTAGTTGGGGTTATGGATGGTAATATACATCCATATATTCATCTATGATAATATCGGCATAATACGCGGCTTGCCTTTCTTCGCCGATTACAGTGAGTTCCAGTCCGTTTACCCATTGAAAATAATGCGTAAGCTCATGCGCGACGGAATGCAAAATCGCAAACACGGCATTATCTCTGCCGTTTCTCGCTTTAATCTCCCCAAAATCGCCCGTTGAAACACGGATATACGGTTCCTCCATTTTATCATATGGGCCGAAGAATGTTGCGCTCACCATTTCCCCATCCATGGCGCGTATTAGCTCATCTTTTTTGAAATAAACGCATACCCGTATCGGGAAATAGTATTCATGCCTTGCCCAATCGCAAAAGCGAATGCAGGCATTGCGCAAATCCGCATCTATGCCTTTTTCAAATCGCGTCCTCAGGCCGTCCTTATGCCGCACAGGTACGCCGGAATAAAACTTCTTCCATTTTGTTATAGCCCAAAGGTGCATATAGTGTTCTCCCTCATGCTGCGGCAGATAAGCAAAAAGCCCAGATAATCTGGGCTTTTTTGGTGGTGGAGTAGCCCCATCAAAATCCGAACTCAACGCCGACTCGATCTCTTCAAGCGAGATTGTCTGCGTCCCATGTTGATAGTTGTAGGTCAAGACCAGTTTATCATCGAACACATACACGGCGTTTACAAATGTATCAATCAGGCGTTTCTGAAAATCACGGTTTGCTGGATCGCCATGACGGAACTGCTCAAACCATGCCGTCATCTGTTCGCGGGTCAGCTTTGGCTTTTGCAGTTCAGCAGTCTGGATATTCACAAGGATTTCTTCTTTTCGTGCTTCCAGCTCATCAAGCCGCTGTTTAGTGGACGGCGTGAAAATGCCCTGCTCGATTGCTTTCAGAATGTTTCCAATGGAGGACTCGGTTTCCGCAAGCTGTGAGCGAAGCGCAGGGGTTGTTGTGTCTTCCTGCTCCTGCATAACAAGAATTGCGTCAATGAGCCTGTTGATCTTCTCTTCATCCATGACGCGCTGCATGGTCAGGCGGACAACAACACGTTCAATCCAGTCTTTGCGAACAGCCTTCTTGTCGCAATCCTTCAGGCGCTTCGCACCGCTGCATTTATAATAATAGTGCATAGCGCCGGTATGGCTCTTGCCGCTTTCTCCAACCATCATGCGCTCACACTTACCGCAGAACAGCTTTGTTGTCAGCAGATAGTCCTCTTTTGCTTTTGCCATTGCGGGAGCATGGCGGTTCTTCTCCATGCACTCCTGCACACGGTTGAACAGGTCTTCCGGAATGATGGCGGGAACGCCGCCCTCAATCACAACGTCCTGATAGCGGTACTCGCCAATGTATTTGCGGTTTTTCAGCAGGGAGCTGAAACTATTGATATTGAACGGCTGCCCCTTTTTCGTTCTGAGGCCGCGGGCATTGAAATCCTCGACAATAGAACGAACTGTCTTGCCGTCAGCATACTTCTCAAATACCTCAACCACTAATGGCGCAGTCGTAGGAT